>Ga0209172_10000168_pt1 | contig 199226 bp, 160 predicted proteins | sample LarsenN4metaG_FD_184113 | JGI IMG/M metagenome (GOLD analysis project Ga0209172, IMG submission 184113) | Hot spring sediment bacterial and archeal communities from British Columbia, Canada, to study Microbial Dark Matter (Phase II) - Larsen... ... | reverse complement strand
GACGCGCAAACTCCGGCAAGGGCGCATCTGGCACGCCATAGAGCCACAGGCCGGTCGAAGCCTGGGCAACACGAGCGTAACGCTCGGCCTGGTCGGCTACCCGCGAGAAATATTGAAAAGAAACATAAGTATCTGAAATACCCGGGCTGGCCATAATGGCATCTTCAATCAAGTGACTGATTTCAGTCATGCCCTGTACGGTGAAAATATAGCGGAAATTGACCCGCTGCAAATCGTCGCGCGTAGCGCTTTTAAGAAAAGCCTCGCTGCGGGGCGGAAAGAGCGGCATAAGTTTGCCAAAGAAGTTGTGTAGAATGTCATTTTTCATGATTGATTCTCCTGTTTACCTGTTTTCACTCACCAATCTCGCCACCCGCATTGGACCCATCGTAACCCCGGCGGTGGACTGACCAGGGAAAATGCTATCGCCAACCAGCCACAAATTTGAAAATCCGCTCTGCGGGCCGCGCGCGGCAAAGAGCGAAGTCTGCGGAAAGCCGCCAACCATGCCCAACGGGCGACGGGTGTAAAACTCGTAAGTCTGCGGCGCGCCGGGCAGGACCAGTTCGGCAGCGGCGCGAAAGCCCGGTAGAGCGCGCTCGGCGGCGGTCAGAACCTTTTCGGCATAGCGCGCCTTGCGCTCTTCGTAAGCGGCTTCGTCCAGCCCCTGCCAATCGGCAATCCGCGTGTGAGTAGAGAGAATGACCGAGCGCATGCCCGCTGGAGCGCGAGAGAGGTCATCGAGCGGCGAGAGCGAGATGAAAACCGAATTGCCCTCGCCGAGCGGCTTTTCTAAATCCGCAATCACCTGATGGTGGGTGATGGACGTGGAGATTTTCTCGGCTCGAACCCCGGCGTGGACGACGAAAGCGCCCCACATCCAGGGCCGGGAGCGGGTTTCCCGCCGCAGCCTGTCTGGCGCGGCTTCGCCGAGCAGGGTTTCCAACGCCCAGGGGGTCAGGTTAGCGAGGAAGACATCGGCATCGAAGCGCATTTCTTTGGCTGTAATCGCCGCCCGCGCCCGCCTGTTGACCGTTTCGAGGCGCGTCACCCGCTGACGGTATTTCACCTCGCCGCCGTTGGCTTTTATCCATGAGACGAGCGTCTCAGCAATCGCGCCCATGCCGCCCTGAACATGCATCACGCCCCGGCGGGGCAAATCCAGCACGGATGAGCCGTAGAGCGCATCAACGTGATTGCTGATGGCCTGAGCCGAAATAAGCAGGTTGCCATCCACAAAGGCTTTGAAAGCCGGGGTGGTTTCGCGCGGCAACAAATGACGTACTTTGCGAAAAATGTAAGGCACCGCGCTGAATGTCTGCGGGCGCAGGGCCAGCGGCAAACGGGCGGCTTCCGCAACGGTAGCAGGCGGCCAGGGAAAGTCACGAGTGGAAATATCCCAGGCGACTTTGGCGAGTTGTTCCTGCTTTTGCCAGAATTGCGCCGAAAAGGGGAATTTGGTAAGGTACTCTTCACGCCAGCGGCGCGGGTCCACCCACTGATAAACAGATTGATTGGGCAGGTGCGTCACCCAGGCCGCATCGGTGATGGGCGTTACCGGCCATTCCAGGCCGAGGATATTCGCAAGGCGGGCGTGCGGCCCGGAAGAGTCAAATCCACCGGCCAGAGTCGCGCCCGCGTCGAAACGATATCCTTTGTGAAAGAACGTTCCAGCGCAGCCACCAGGGTAGGTTCCGGCTTCCAACACCGTTACCTGCCAGCCGCGCTTGAGCAGGAGCGCAGCGGCGGTGAGTCCGCCAATCCCAGCGCCAATGACCAGGACGCGCATGGCATAACCAATTAATGACCCGCCGAAGCGGTGGCCGCCGCGCTGCGAGCGCGAATCTCGACCGCGATGGGATGACCATAGATGACGCGCCAGACGTATACGCTTAAGAACGCCAGCAGCAGTCCGCCGAATAAGCCCGGCGCCCAGGTTCCCAGGCCACCCAACAGCGCGCCGCCCAGGGTTGGAGCAATGACGCGCGTCAGACTCTCAATAGCAGCAGCCAGACCGAGAATGCCACCAATTTCCTGAGGCTGCACGGCTTTGGTGAGGGTACTGGAGAGAACGGTGTTCAGAATTCCACCCGAAATGGCGGTAGGCGTCAGAATGACTATCAGCCAGAAAACCGATGGGACAAACGCCCAGCCCAGCAAGGATAGCGACATCATCACAACCGCAATTGCAATCAAAACGTCTTCGCGGAAGCGTTGAGTCAGGCGGCCAATGAGGGAGGCCTGCACGAATACTGAGAGAACGCCAACGTAGGTCAGCACCAGACCAGTATCGCGTGCTTCGAGTTGGAATTTTTTGAGGGCGTAGAGAGCGAAGATGGTCTGGAAAATGGCGAAGGCCAGTCCAAAGAAAAACCGGGTGATGAGCAGCGAACCGGTAAACGGACGCTGCAAAGCCTGCAAGAGCGCGTCCAACGTCACAGGCGGCCGTTTTTGGGGCATGGCGGCGCGTTTTTCAGGGGTGAGCGATTCGGGCAACCAGAATGCAACCAGAAGGAGGTTGATGAAAGCCAACCCGGCGGCAACGAAGGCTGGAGCAGCGTATCCCCACTGACTGAGGAAGCCGCCCGTGACCGGGCCGATGATGAATCCCAGCCCAAAAGCCGCCCCAACCAGCCCCAGGCCTTTCGAGCGGTTCTTTTCATCGGTCACATCGGCAATATAAGCCTGCGCCACGCTCAAATTGCCGCCAGTGAAGCCATCCAGAATGCGGCTGGCAAAGAGCATCCACAAGGCTTTGGCAAAACCAAGCAATAGAAAGCCCAGAAACGTGCCAAAAATGCTGATAAGCAGGATAGGACGCCGCCCAAAACGGTCAGAGAGACGTCCCAGCAACGGCGCGCCGATGAACTGCATGGCGGCATAGGAGGCTACCAGCAGGCCAGTGACCAGTTCATTGGAGCCAAAGGTATCGGCATAATAAGGCAGCAGAGGCAAAATCAGGCTGAAGCCGAGCAAGTCAATGAAAACAATCAGAAAGACAGAGAAGAGTTGTTTGTTCATAGCAGCAAAGTCGGCTTTGATTATGTAGTTGGAATATTTACAAAGACGCTATCATTTTCGAGCGTCACCTGAAAGGTTTCGATGGGGGTTGGTTTTTTGCCCATCGTCATCAGGCGGCGCGACCAGTTGGGGAGCTTGGCCCCTGCAAAGCTGGTCACCCAATCCAGATTTTCGCCGGTGCACATATCAAACCTGCTCCCATGAAAAGGACAGGTGATAACGTTCCCTTCGACTTTTCCGTTGGCGATGGGCAGCCCCAGGTGTGGGCAGTGATTGGCAACCGCGCAAAACCCGTTTTCAGTGCGGTTGATAACGAGCGCAATCCCGCCCGCGCGCACAACGCGCGGTTTGCCAATCTGGAATTCGGTGACTTTTCCAAGGTTGATTTTAGTCATGGCAGTTTACTCCAGGGTTGATTGAATCCAGTGAACAATGAGACTGCCTGGTTCGCCCAGGTGCTGTCGCAGCGCATTGGCGTAATGCGAAAGATAAACTGATACAGAATCAGCCGGTTGGTTATGACTCTTAAGCATGTGAACAAGCCATTCAATTTCGCTATCGAGATAGGTGATGTTACCGAGTTGCAGCGCAGCCGTTATGTTATTGCCCATGTAGCGGTTGGCAGTTTCAAGATAATCGGGCGGCATTTCACCAACCTGGTAATGCTGGTTCAGAGAGGCCTCGACCAGTGGACGCTTTAGCATAAAGACCCGCAACGCTTCGAAATATTCCTGCGAAAGGGCAGGGACGCTCGGAACATCGGGATAGTTTAGAAGAATGCGCTCGATGGTTTCAATAGATATATCCAATCGTTCGCCCAGGAAATGACCGGGAATGCTGCCCTGCAAAGCGGGGTGAACGTTGAAAATGCGCCCTCCATATACAACCCGCGCGCCTTGCGCCGAAAGTTGCAGGGCAGTCTGCCGGAGGGTTGCCGCGCTCACCAGATGATGAGCCGCCAGTAAGACCAAATCGGCATTGACGGCCGAAACAGTCTCTTGGAAACGGGAGATGGGAACATTGGCGCCCAAATAAATCACGTTCAATCCGCGCCGCCGCAGAAAAAGAGTGAGCATGAGGGCTGAAAAATTGTGCCACTCTTCGGGCGGGCAGCCAACCAGAATGGTCTGATTGCGCATGGGAGGGGGGGCAGCCGCCAGCAGAGCATCGAGCCGCCGCATCGCCAACCCAGAAGCGAAATGTTCCTGCTGCACCGAGGCGCGGCCTTCATACCAGAGCAATCCAAGTTCGGACATGCCACGCTGTAAGACATCCACGCAGACCGTTTCAACCGGGTACATGCTGAAGGCCTGGTTAAGAGCCTGCTCGGCGGCGGATTCATTGAAGTTTAGACACGCCGCCAGCCAATGAGAACGAATCGAATCGATATTCGTTTCCGGCGGCAAGAAGATGGGCTGCTGGAAAGACGGTGAACGAGTTGCCGGTTGAGACTGAGCATCCGCAAGTGGGTCGCGCCCCTGGGCCAGTTCCTCTTTCCACAGTTCAACTGCGCGTGAAATGCTCAAGCCTTCATTTTGACGAGCCATCAGCCACTTGACCGTTTCAATATCGTACTGTGAATACAGGCGATGACCACCCGGCGAACGCTGCGGAACAGGAAGTCCATAGCGGCGTTCCCAGGCGCGCAGAGTATCCGCCGCCAGGCCGGTCTCGCGCAAGACGACTTTGAGATTGAAGGCAGGTGCTTTACTGATGGGCATTGATTTACTCCGGGATTAATCTGTAGCCGCCACAGGCGCGCTGGACAGATTTTGCACAGATATTGTGCCCTTTTCCTTCAAAATCCGTTCGGTGGTCAGGCGCGCCGAAAGCAGGACAATCGGCAAGCCGGTGCCAGGATGCGTGGATGCGCCCGCGAAATACAGGTTTTTATATTTGGCATGACGATTTTGTGGGCGCAGGTAGCCCACCTGCCAGAAGTTGTGGCTGAGGCCAAAAGCAGCACCCTTTGCCAGATTGAATTGCTGTTTCCACTCTTTGGGGGTATAGACAATCTCGAACTTAATGTGCTGGCGAAGGTCGCTAATCCCCATCTCCTTTTCGAGACGGGCAAAGACCGTTTCGCGGGCGCGATGAACCATTGCGTCCCAGTCCTGCCGGGCGTTTTCATCGAGGTGGCCAACCGGCACCAGGACATAGAGCGTATCCTGCCCTTCGGGCGCGGCGGCGGGGTCGGTGCGCGCTGGAGCATGGATGTAAAAACTTGGTTCAGCGGGCAGGCTGTGGTCATCGAAAATCTGGTCAAAAGAGGCTTTGTAATCGCCCGCCAGAAAGACGTTGTGATGGGCAATCTGTTCGTATTGTTTATCCACGCCCCAGTAGAACATAATGGTCGAACAGGTGTAGAGCTTCTCGTCCAGTTTTTTGGCTTCGGCGCGGTCGGGCAGGAGTTGGTCGTAGATGTAGGGCAAATCGGCGTTGCCAACAAAGATGTCGGCGGTATAACGCGCTCCATCTGCGGTTTCCACAAAAAGAACCTGCGAGCCTTCGACTTTTATCGTCTTCACCGGCATATTGTAGATAAATTTAACGCCCAACTTTTCGGCGACCCTGGTCAGGGCTTCAATGGCCGCATACATACCGCCCATCGGATACCAGACGCCCTCGGCCAGTTCGGTGTATTGAAGCAAGGAATAGGTCGCGGGCGCGTCGTAGGGGCTGAGGCCCAGGTACATGTTCTGGAAAGTGAAAGCCGCCTTGAGCCGGTCATTCTTGAAGAAACGGCCCGTGTTGCGGTAGTGCTTATCGAGGGCTTTGAGTTGGAAAATCAGCGGCAGGTTGGTCAGGCTGAAATACTCGAAGATATTGAAGAAGTTGCGCCCCACGAACTTCTCCAGCGAAATCTTGTAATGCTTCGACCCTTCGGCAATGTAGCCCAGGAAGCCGGTAAAGGCAGTTTTATCCACTGCCTCGAGTTGGGTTTGCATTTTGCCAATATTAGAGGTCAATTCCAACTGCAGACCGTCATCGAAGTGGACTTTGTAGGTCGGGTCAATGCGGCGCAGGTCAAGGTGGTCGCTCATCCGCTCACCGAGCGCGGCAAAAGTCTCCTCCCATACTTCAGGCATGAGGAACAGGGTCGGGCCAATGTCGAAACGATGGCCGTCTTTCACAATCTGGTTGCAGCGTCCGCCAGGTTTGTCGTTCTTTTCCAGGACAGTTACGCTATAACCGTTCTTTGCCAGACGGGCGGCAGTGGCAATGCCGCCAATGCCAGCGCCAATCACAAGTGCAGTCGGTTTAGAAGCCATAAAACATTCTCCGTAGTCAAACAATCAGGGTCGAGTAGCAAATCTGATTATAGCCAATGTCGAAATTTTGTCAAGATATTCTCAAACTTTCCGTTGCAAAATCTTGACAAATCATTGAAAATCTGTACAATAAATACTATAAAGTTTAATGTTCAAGCGCCGTTTACGGAGGTACAGATGCAAGCACATTGGGAACGCACTCTGATTAATCTGGCAGGCAATATCCCGAATCCTTCTACGAATCGTCCTGTCTACTCGTACTGGGCTGGTGACGCGGCTCTCGAAAAAGCGTATGCCCTGTGCGGTGAAGTGGCCGCCCATCACAGCAAATCGTTCTACATGGCGAGCGGCCTGCTGCCAGAGGAAAAACGCTCCGCAGCGCGCGCCTTGTATGCATTTTGCCGCACGGTGGATGATATTGTGGACGAAGGCTCGATTGTGGGACGCGACGCGGAGTTGGACTACTGGCGCGGCGTGGCGCAGGGAATTTTGCACCCCCGGCCTGATGACCTGGTTGCCCAGGCCTGGGCCGATACGCGCTCGCGCTATCACATCCCCGCTCGATACGCGCTCCAGTTGATTGATGGCGTTGCGCGTGATGTGACTCAAACCCGCTACAAAAACTTTGATGACCTCGCCACCTATTGCTACGGCGTTGCTTCTACAGTTGGGCTGATGAGCATGTACATTGTCGGGTTCAAATCGAACGAAGCTCTGCCCTACGCTATCAAACTCGGCGTGGCCCTGCAATTAACGAACATTCTGCGCGACGTGGGCGAGGATTATCGCAGCGGACGCATTTATCTCCCCAAAGACGAACTGAAAACATTCGGAATCAGCGAAATTGACCTGGCGCGCGGCGTAGTGGACGAAAAATGGCGCGCTTTCATGAAGTTCCAGATTCAGCGCACCCGCGAACTGTACGCCGAATCGGAAAAAGGGATTAAGTTCCTTGAGCGTGACGGGCAACTTGCCATCGGCGCCGCGTCCACTTTCTACCAGGGCATTCTCGACGCCATCGAAGCCAATGACTATGATGTTTTTTCCAAACGAGCCAGTCTCTCTTCCTGGGGCAAGCTCAGCCGCATTCCGGGCTTGTGGCTGAAACTGGCAAGCCTCTAGGAAACATGGTACATCTCCTTCGCAAGCGGGACGGCCTGTTGGGCAGCAGGCCGTCCTCGCTTTTAACCAAAAAGACCCCGTCAAAGGGTCTTTTCACCCACCATCTCTGCCAGATATCTCAATCCGAGCGTATACGAGCGCCAGCCCAGACCGCTGATTTTCCCCCGGCAAACCGCCGAAAGGAGCGATTTGTGGCGGAACTCCTCACGGGCATACACATTCGAGAGATGGACCTCGACCACCGGCAGACCAATCGCTGCTATCGCATCACGCAGAGCAACCGAAGTGTGGGTGTAGCCGCCAGGGTTGAAAACCACCCCATCGGCCCAGTTCCGCGCCTCGTGCAGGGCATCAATCAGCGCGCCTTCGTAATTCGACTGGAAAGAGCGCACCTCCACGCCCAGTTCCTGCCCCAACGCCGCGCAGCGCGCGTTGATTTCGGCCAGCGTCAGAGTTCCATACACGCCCGGTTCGCGCGTTCCGAGCAGGTTCAGGTTCGGGCCATGCAAAACGAGAATGGCGGTCATTTGTCCTCCTCGAAGACCATCTCCAGGGTTTCGAGTTTAACTCCCACCTGCATCTGGCCAATTTCCTCGGGCAAAGCAAAGTGAACCACACCCAACTCACGCTTCTTATCATGCCGCATTGCGGCCATGAGCGCCTCGCGCGGCAACTCCGGCGGGATTTCGGTAGGCAGCCCCAGGCTTGAAAGCGTGGCGGCAATGCGGTTGGCAAGACCCTTTGAGCAAATCCACAACTTTTCGGCCAATCTGGCCTCAGCGACCATGCCCATCGCCACCGCCTCGCCATGCCGAATGGAGTAATTAGAGACTCTTTCAATGGCATGGCCGACGGTATGCCCAAAGTTCAAAGCCGCGCGAATCCCCTTTTCATACGGGTCAGCCTCAATAATTTGCACCTTAACCGACATGGCGCGCTGCACGACCTGCACCATGTCATCTTTTACCGCATCCAAACCGCCCGAACAGAGCGTAAACAAGGCCGGGTCGGCAATCACGCCATGCTTAACCACCTCCGCCAGGCCAGAGCGCAGTTCGACATCTTCCAGCGTGGAGAGCATGAACGGATTGGCGAACACCAACCGGGGCGGATGAAACGCGCCCACCAGGTTTTTGCCCTCAGGCAAGTCAAAACCGGTCTTTCCGCCCATCGAGGCATCCACCATTGCCAAAAGCGTGCTGGGCAGAGCCACCCAATTCATGCCACGCATAAAAGTCGCGGCGGCGAACCCGGCCAGGTCGCCCACCACGCCCCCACCCAAAGCCAGCACCGTGCTTTTTCGGTCCAGGCCCAACTCCAGGAACTTGCGCCACAGTTCCATGACGGTCACGATGGTCTTGTGTCCCTCTCCGGCAGGAATCGTAACCAATGCTGACGGAATCCCCGCGCGGCGCAGCAATTTCCCAATCCGCTCGGCATAGAGCGGCGCCACGTTTTCATCACTGACAATCGCCGCCGGGCCGTTCAAGCCGCGTTGTCGAAGCAAATCCCCCAGGCCATCGAAGCCGCCCGGCTGAACAATGACATCATACGGCTGTCCCATGCCGCGCACGCGGAAACGCCCCACCATCACCTGAATATGCCAGGCAATGTCTTCGGGCGTCAATCCATCGGTGGCAACGCGCAAATCGTAAGAGCGGTAGTGGTCTGAGCGTCGTTCCATCAGCCGGGCCAGTTTGCCAGGCAGGTCATCGGCCAGCAAAGGACGCTCATTCGAGTCCTGAGCAATGCGCGCCTGAAGCGTTTCAATCTCAGCAGTAAGCGAAACCACCACGCCCTTTGATTCAGCATGCGAGCGATTCTGGGCGCGCAACAACGCGCCGCCGCCCAAAGCAATCACGCGCGGCGGGCCTTTGGTCACGCGACGCAGCGCGGTGCTTTCAATATCCCGAAACCCCGATTCGCCCCATTCCGCCATAATTTGCGGAATGGTGTTCCCCGTAAACGCCACAATTTCGGCATCCAGGTCAATAAATTCCATGTCCAAATTGGCCGCCAAAACGCGGCCAACGCTGCTTTTGCCAGAGCCAGGAGGGCCATAAAGAAAGATGTGATTCATACCCTTGCCAACCGAGCGAGATATTGTGCGCATAAATTTATCACGTTTTCCGCCGGGTGTCATGCTTCCCACCAAATATGTTCGCAATTGTCCATCGGCAAATCGTCCAGGCGGGCGCGGCGCAGGGTTTCAAAGCGCGGCTTCATTTCAGCCAGCGAATCGCCGCCCAGTTTTTCAAGCAGCGCCTCGGCCAGCACAAACGCCACCATCGCTTCCAAAATTGGCACGGCGCGCGGCACGGGGCAAAAATCGGAGCGCTCATACTTCGTTGGCCCCTCCTGCCCGGTTGCCAGGTCTACCGTTGTTTGCGGGGTGAGCGTGGTGGCAATCGGCTTCATCGCCGCGCGAATCACAATCGGCTGGCCGTTGGAGATTCCGCCCTCGGTGCCGCCCGCGCGGTTGGTAGGGCGCATCAGGTGGTTAGTGTCAGGCGCCAGGTGAATCGCATCGTGGGCTTTTGTACCCGGCAAGCGCGTGTTCTCGAAAGCCTCCCCGATTTCGACGCCCTTCATGGCCTGCACGCTCATCACGGCCTGCGCCAGGCGGGCTTCGAGGCGCCTGTCCCATTGGGCGTAACTGCCCAGCCCAACTGGAACATTCAGCGCGACTATTTCCAGCACGCCGCCCAGGGTGTCTTTATTCTGGATGATTTGATGGATTCTCTCCCTCATGCGCTCTGCCGCTATAGAATCGGGACAGCGCACGTCAGAGTTTTCTGCCGCCTCGAACCGCGCTGAATACGGCATTCCGTTAAAGTTGGCTTCTATTTCGCCGATGGATTTGACATACCCGCCGACGACAATTCCAAACTGCCCGAGCAGGTGCTTGCAGATGGCTCCCGCCGCCACCCGCATCGTCGTCTCACGCGCCGAGGAGCGTTCCAGCGTGGGGCGCAGGTCGCGGTAGCCGTATTTGACCGCGCCCGTCAAATCGGCGTGACCAGGCCGGGGCGTAGTCAGCGGCGGGATGGGTTTGCCTTTCCATTTGACATGGTCGGCATTTTCAACCAGCAGCGCCAGCGGCGCGCCAGTCGTCTCTCCGCCCATCACCCCGCCCAAAATCTGGACGGTATCCTTTTCGATTTTCATGCGCCCGCCTGAGCCATAGCCCTGCTGACGGCGGGCCAGTTCACGGTTGATGATTTCGGCGGTCAGCGGCAACCCGGCGGGGATTCCATCGAGGATGGCGGTCAGCGCGGGGCCGTGAGATTCTCCAGCAGTAAGGAAGCGCAGCATGTCAGTCTCCAGTTATCAGTAATCAGTAATCAGTTATCAGTGAGCAGTGAACAGTGGTCAGTGGTCAGTGAACAGTAATCAGTGTTCGGCGGCCTGCCAGAGGGCGGCGCGCGGCGGCTGGCAGCCGGTCCAAATTTCAAAAGCCAGGGCGGCCTGTTCGATGAGCATTCCCAGGCCGGTGATGGCGGGTAAACCAGCGGCGCGGGCCTCGCGGACGAGGCGCGTCTCGCGGGGGTTATAGACCAGGTCGTAAACCGCCGCCCCAGCGGGCAGGGGAATATTTTCGGGCCAGGGGCAGGTTTCGATAGCGGGGGTCATGCCGAGGGGGGTGGTGTTTACAAGGATGAAGGATGAATCAGGAAGGATGAACGATGGAAGGTGAGAAAAATCAGTAGCGCGTATAGTGTGTTGCGTGAAAGAGGTGGCGAGTTGTTGGGCTTGCTCGATGCGGCGGGCGGCAATGATGACTCGCCAACCGGCGCGGCACAAGGCATAGACGACCGCCCGCGCCGAGCCGCCCGCGCCCAGGATAATTGCCGATTTTCGATGTTTGATTTTTGATATTTCCAAAAAACGAGTTAAGTCGGCCAAAAAGCCCGGCGCGTCGGTGTTATCGCCGATTAAGCGGCCGTTTCGCGCCGAAACCGTGTTCACCGCGCCGATGGCTTTGGCCGTTTCGGTCAGTTCATCCAGCAGCGAAAGCACGTTCTGCTTGTGCGGGATGGTGACGTTCAATCCGTGCATCTCCCCGGCGCGCAGGCGGGCAAGCAGGGCCTGCAGGCCAGAAATATCATCGGGTGGGATGGGAAACAGGGTATAAGAACCGCTCAAACCACAGGCAGCCAGCGCGGCGGCATGGATTTTGGGCGAGAGGGAATGGCCGAGGGGGTGGCCGATGAGGCCGAGGCGAAAATCAATAGTCATGGGCGGAGGTGGGCAATTCGATGCTCGATATTCGAGTATCGAATTATCGCAGAGTATCCAACACTTCAAAGAAGTTGGGGAACGTTTTGGACACGCAAGCCGGGTTTTCGATGGTGACGCCAGGGACGCGCAAGCCAATGAGGGAAAATGCCATCGCCATGCGGTGGTCGTTGTAGGTCTGAATGACCGCAGGCCTGAAATTCTGGCACGGATAAATCGTCATGCCGTCGAAATGTTCCTCCACCTGAACGCCCAGTCGGGTCAATTCGGCGCAGGTAGCGGCCACCCGGTCGGTTTCCTTGACACGCGCCGAGGCGATACCTCGAATACGGGTGGGAGAATCTGCAAAGGGAGCGAGGACGGCCAGGGTTTGGGCGGTATCGGGGATGTCGCGCATGTCGAGGTCGATGCCATGTAAAGGTGAGCGGCCAGTAATCAGCAAGCAGTTATCCGTTTCTTGAACGGCGCAACCCATTTTTTCGAGAACATCGAGGAAGGCAATATCTCCCTGAACCGAGCGGCGGGAGATGTTTTCAACACGGACGGTTCCGCCGCAAATGGCAGGAGCGGCAAAAAAGTAGGAGGCGGCGGAGGCGTCGGATTCGATGGGGTAATTGGGAATTGGCGAATAGCGGTTGGGGAAAATGCGGAAAAAGCGGTATTCATCGCGTTCCACGGTGACGCCAAAATCGCGCATGATGGCGAGGGTCATATCCACATAGGGTTTGGAGTTCAGTTCAGTGGAGACCGTGATTTCTATCGGCGTTTGCGCGTAAGGGGCCACCATCAGCAGGGCGGAGAGGAATTGACTGGAAATGTTTCCGGCAACGGTTGTTTTGCCGCCGGGAAGACCGGATGCCAGGATTTTTACGGGAGGGCAAATGCGGGAGTAATCAGTCATCAGTGACCAGTTTTGGGCGCTGGCAGGGCCAAGGCGCGCGCCAAGAGGCTGAAGGGCAGCCATCAAATCGCCGATGGGACGCTCTCTCATGCGGGAGTCGCCATCGAGGGTGTATTGGCCGTGGCCGAGGGTGAGGAAGGCGCTGAGGAAACGAGCGGCGGTGCCAGCGTTGCCGATGTACAGGTCGGCTTTTGAGGCGGGAATCTGTCCGCCGAGGCCGGTCACTGTCATCTCGACGCTGCTCGATGCAGGCCTTTCATGGTTGGTTTCATCCAGGGTCAGTTCAAAACCGAGGGTTTGCAGGGCGCGGGCAAAATAGCGCGAGTCGTCGCTGAAGAGGGCGTTGGTTAAACGGGTCGTTCCATTCGCCAGGGCGGCGATGAGCAGGGCGCGGTTGGTAAGCGATTTGGAGCCGGGAACGCGGACGGTGGCGTTGAGGGGGTGAGGAATGGGGGTGATTTGCATGGGGTTTCAGTGAGCAGTTATCAGTGGTCAGTGAGCAGTTATCAGTTATCAGTTATCAGTTATCAGTGGTCAGTGGTCAGTGGTCAGTTATCAGTCGTCAGTCGTCAGTTATCAGTTATCAGTCGTCAGTCGTCAGTTATCAGTCATCAGTCGTCAGTTATCAGTTATCAGTCGTCAGTCGTCAGTTATCAGTCATCAGTCGTCAGTTATCAGTTATCAGTCGTCAGTTATCAGTTATCAGTTATCAGTTATCAGTTGTCAGGGTGCAGGTTTATCACTGATTACTGCTCACTGTTCACTGATTACTGATTACTGTTTACTGATAAGCCAGGCGTACTTTTCACGGGCAGAATCAAGCGTGGCCTGGAGCGTTTCAAAATCGCTTTCGGCCAGGGCGGAGGTGAGCAGGGCGAGTTCATCTTGCAGGGCTTCGAGGGCGGCCAGGATGTTCTGGCGGTTGGTTTGCAGGATGCCCATCATCATGCTGGAGGGCGTTCCGGCCAGGCGGGAGGTGGAGCGGAAGCCAGGGCCAATAAGCGGAGCGCACTCCTCAGGAGTGGATAAGGCCAAAGCGGAGGAGAGCAGGAAGGGCAGGTGGCTGGTAGAGGCCAGAATCCGGTCATGGTCGGCGGGGTTGAGCAGGATGGGGGTTGCGCCCAAAGCGGCGAGAATCTGGTCGGCGGCGGAACGGGCGCGGGGGCTGGTTCGCTCCAGCGGAGTGAGGATGAAAGGGGCGGCGTAGTAGAGCGTCCGTTCGGCGTTGGCGAGGGTCAGTTTTTCTTTGCCGCAGATGGGATGCCCGCCGATGGGGTCGAAGCGCGCGGGCAGGGTTTCCATTTTTTCGAGAATGGCGCGTTTGGTGGAGCCAAGGTCCAGCACGATGCAGGGATGCGGCGTGAAATGGGGTAACTGCTCCAGCAGGGCGAGAATGGCCGGGACGGGGGCGGCCAGGATAACGAGGTCGGCCTGGGGCAGGAGTTTGGCGGGGTCGCTTTCAGCCTGGTCCACGATATTTTGATGGAGGGCAAGTTCCAGCGCGGCAGGGTCGGGGTCAATGCCAAAGATGCGGGAACAATGTCCCTTTAAGGCAAGCGCCATCGAGCCGCCCATCAGCCCCAATCCAACAATGGCAACGGTAGCGTTTTTCAGGAAAAAGTCATCATCCATAAGTGGTCCCGGTACGCCCTACGCGGCTACTCGACCGGCGCCGACCTGGGCAACGCGGCGGCTTACGGCCTCGGCGATGGCTTTGACCTGGGTCACGAGGCTGGCGAAGGCCTCGGGCGTGAGAGATTGCTTGCCGTCTGAAAGAGCGTGGGGCGGGTCCTGGTGGACTTCGATGATGAGGCCATCGGCCCCGGCGGCGATGGCGGCTTTGGCGATGGAGGTGACGTAAGCGGCGTGACCGGTGGAGTGCGAGGGGTCGAGGATGACCGGCAGGTGGGTGAGGGATTTGAGAACGGGAATGGCGTTGATGTCGGTGGTGTTGCGGGTGGCAGTCTCAAAGGTGCGAATGCCGCGTTCGCAGAGCATGACCTGTTTGTTGCCCCCGGAAAGGATGTATTCGGCAGACATGAGCAGTTCTTCGATGGTGGCGGAAAGGCCGCGCTTGAGCAAAACAGGGGTGCGGGTTTCGCCGATGGCGCGTAGCAGGTTGAAGTTTTGCATGTTGCGCGCGCCAACCTGAAGGACATCGACATAGCGGGTCATGATTTCGATTTGGGAAATTGCCATGATTTCGGCTACAACGGGCATGCCGGTCAGTTCGCGGGCTTCGGCAAGATATTCGAGGCCCTCCTCGCCGAGGCCCTGAAAGGCATAGGGGGAGGTGCGGGGCTTGAACGCGCCGCCGCGCAGGGCGTTGGCCCCGGCCTCGCGCACGGCCTGGGCGATTTCGAGCAGTTGGGTGCGGCCTTCCACTGAACACGGCCCAGCGATGATGGCGATTTCCTCGCCGCCAACGGTGAAGCCATCGAGTGGGAAGACGGAATCGTGGGGGTGGAACTGGCGCGAGGCCAGTTTGTAGGGCTGGGAAATGCGCTGAACCGCCAGCACGCCTGGCAAGCCCTCAAATACGCTGGTGGAAACAGCGTGGCTCTCGCCGACCGCGCCGATAACCGTCTGCTCGACGCCTTCGATGACGTGCGGTGAAAGGTGATGTTCGTAGATGTGTTCGATAACGTGGTCAATCTGCGCGCGAGTGGCGCCGGGGTTCATGATAATCATCATAGGGGAGTTCCTTTGTATTATGGTCAGTTATCAGTTGTCAGTTATCAGTTATCAGTTATCAGTTGTCAGTTGTCAGTTGTCAGCGTTAAGGTTGTTCACTGATTACTGATGACTGCCTCACGCCCAGCCCTGCGAGGTGTACGCGCCGTGAACGACCGCCAGGCGGCGGTCCATGATTTGGGCAATCTGCCCGACTTGTTTCACCATTTTGGCAAAGGCCTCCGGTTTGAGCGATTGTTTGCCATCAGAGACGGCATGGCTTGGGTCGGGGTGGACTTCGACGATGAGGCCATCGGCCCCGGCGGCGATGGCGGCGCGGGCAATGGCGGTCACGTAATCGGCATGGCCGGTGGCGTGCGAGGGGTCGAGGATGACGGGCAGGTGGGTGAGATTTTTCAGAACGGGAATGGCGTTGATGTCGGTGGTGTTGCGGGTGGCGGTTTCAAAGGTGCGGATTCCGCGCTCGCAGAGCATGACTTGTTTGTTTCCCCCGGAAAGGATGTACTCGGCAGACATGAGCAGTTCTTCGATGGTGGCGGAAAGGCCGCGCTTGAGCAGGACAGGGATGCGGGTTTCGCCGATGGCGCGCAGCAGGTTGAAGTTTTGCATGTTTCGCGCGCCGACCTGGAAGACATCCACATATTTGGCCATCAAGTCCACCTGCACTTGCGACATGATTTCGACCACAATCGGCAGGCCGGTTTCGGCGCGGGCTTCGGCCAGGTATTCCAGCCCCTGCTCGCCCAATCCCTGGAAAGCGTAGGGGGAAGTGCGGGGCTTGAAGACGCCGCCGCGCAGGGCGGAGGCGCCCGCTTCTTTGACAGCGTGAGCCGTCTCGATGATTTGAGAGCGGCTCTCCACCGAACATGGCCCGGCGATGACGGCAATTTCCTCGCCCCCAACGGTGAACCCATCCAGCGGGAAGACGGAATTCTCCGGGTGGAACTGGCGCGAGGCCAGTTTGTAGGGCTTGGTGATGCGCTGGACTTCCTCCACGCCATCGAGGGTCTCGAACAACTCGGTGGACAGGTTGTGCGTCTCACCAATTGCGCCGATGATGGTGGCTTCCACCCCCTGCGAGAGATGGACGGCCAGCCCGGCGGCTTTGATGTGTTCGATGACGTGCTCCACCTGCTGGGGGGTGGCGTTGGATTTCATGATAATCATCATAGTTCGGGTACTCCTTTGGAGAATAATGACTTAAAAAACGGGCGAAAGAAAGCGGCTGTATCTCTACCGGCCTGTCTGTTTACCTTACGTTATTGCGCGGCCACCAAATCTGGGCGAAGTTTGACCGCTTCGCGCAGGTAGACGTGAACGATTTCATGCTGGGGGCGTTCCGTGTTCCAGTGAACCATCACGCGGATGACGCGCGGCAGGCTGCCAGGGACGGGAATCTCACGGGCGCACATCATCGGCACCTGACTCCAACCCATTTCTCGGGCGGCCTGGGCCGGGAAGGTAGCGCGCAAGTCGTCCGTGACGGTGAAAAAGGCGCTGGCGATTTCTGCGGGGGTCATTCCGGCGTTGGCCTGAAGGATGGCTTCGAGCAGTTCGCGCGTGGCGGCAAGGATAAGTTCGGGTTGGTCGGCGGCTACGGTGGTCGCGCCGCGAATTCCACGAGTGGGCATAGAGAACTCCTGAATGCAGAATGATGAATAATGAGCAAGAGGCCTTGCGCAAGTAAACAAAAAGAGCGGGCCGTCTGGCTCGCTCTTTATGGTCAGGTTCACGCACCTACCGCTTAAGCGCCGCCGCCGGCAACCGGAAATCGGGAGCCGTAATAAAAGTAAAACGCAAACCAGCGGGTAGAGTTGGGCGTGTTCATATTGGGCGCTATTCTATGCCAGTAAATCGGATGTGTCAAGGAGGAGAATCCGCGCTATAATGGCCGTACAAAATACGAAAGGTGACAAAAATGGAAGTTTTGACAACTTTTCAGAATAATGGCAGAATTGCCATTCCGAACAAAATCAGGAAACTATTGCATATCGAGCCAGGCGATACATTGATGTTGCGCGTTGAAAACGATATTTTGCAGGTGATTCCGCTGCACCAGGCTGTGCAAATGGCCCAGGAAAAGGTGCGCAGGTACGTCCCCGCTGGGGTTTCGCTGGTGGATGATTTGCTGGCGGAGCGGAAAAGGGAAGCAACCCATGAGTGAGTATGTTCTGGATGCTTCTGCCATTCTGGCGCTCTTGAACAGCGAAACTGGCGGCGAAGTTGTCCAGTCGCTGTTGCCGCGCGCCTGTGTTTCAACGGTCAATCTGGCCGAAGTCTACGCCCGATTAGCCGCCACTGGCATGTCCGCACCGGAAATTCGGGAGGTCATCAGCCTGTTGGGGCTATCTGTTGTTGACTTCGACCAGGAAGCGGCTTTTTCCAGCGGGGAACTTTACCGCCACACACAACCTGCCGGGCTTTCACTCGGCGACCGGGCTTGCCTGGCATTGGCGCAAAGGATGGGCGCGGTGGCCGTGACGGCCGACCGCGCCTGGCTCTCCACCGAAACCGGGATACAAATTCGCCTGATTCGATAGCTATCCCACGTAATCGCACCACGCTTCGTAGCGCGGGTTGCGGGCGCGAATGACATCGTGATAAATTTTTTGAATGGCCTGGGTCACAGGGCCGCTGGTGCCGCTGCCGATTTTACGGAAATCGATTTCGCTCAGGCCAATGCACTCAGCGGCTGTGCCAACCACGAAGACTTCATCGGCGGTGTAGAGCTGGTCGCGGCTGATGGGGCGTTCCCTGATTTTGTAGCCTAAATCTTGCGCGATGGTGTGAATGGTGTGGCGGGTAATCCCCTCCAGCACAGGCGCAATGGCGGGGGTAAAAATTTTTCCACGTTTGACGATAAAAATGTTTTCGCCCGTGCATTCGGCTACATAGCCGGAAGGGTCGAGCATGATGGCTTCCTCGAAACCCAGCCGCACCGATTCGGTCTTGGCCAGGAACGAATTGGCATAGTTCCCGGCAATTTTGGCTTTGGTCATCATCACGTTGACATGGTGACGGGTGTAGGAGGAGATGTTGGCGCGAATGCCCTTTGCCAGGGCTTCCTCGCCAAGATAGTTGTTCCACTCCCAGGCGGCAATGCCCAGCGCGGCGCGCCCGCCATCGACGTTGAGATTCCAACCGCCGTCGGTCAGGTAGAGCAAAGGGCGGACATAACAATTTCGGAATCCGTTGGCTTTGACCACTGCTTTACAGCCGTCAATGACGTCTTGTACCGTGAATTTCAGGTTGCGGAAGCCAAACACTTCGGCGGATTCGATGAGCCGCTCGGCGTGGTCGCGCAGGCGAAAAATGGCCGGGCCTTTTTCGGTATCATACGCGCGAATGCCCTCAAAGACTGCTGCGCCATAATGCAAAGCGGGGGTAAGAAAGTGGATGGTGGCTTTTTCAAATGGAACAAGTTCGCCGTCCATCCAGATAAATTTAGATTCCATGCCCATAGAAACTCCTTGATGCAGAATAACGAATGATGAATAAATGATGAAAGTGTGGAAAATTCCGCATTCATCACTCCGCATTCATCATTCGGTGAATGATTTCGTCCGTCATTTGTCGGGTAGATAATTTTCCGCCCAGGTCGGCAGTGCGGCAGCCATCGGTAATAGCCTGGTCAACGGCTTTTTCGAGAGCGGCGGCTTCGGTTTCGAGACCGAACGAATGACGCAGCATCATCGCCGCCGAGAGAATCGTGCCGACCGGGTTGGCGATGCCCTTCCCGGCAATATCCGGCGCAGAGCCGTGAATCGGTTCATATAAGCCGGGGCCTTTCTCGCCCAAACTGGCGGAGGGCAGCATGCCCATCGAACCCGCCAAAACGGAGGCCTCGTCGGTCAGGATGTCGCCGAACATGTTTTCGGTGACGATGACATCCATCCAGGCGGGGCCGGTGATCAGCCGCATGGAGGCCGTATCCACGAGGACATGCTCCAGGGCGATTTCGGGGTGCTGGGCGCCCATTTTCGTGGCGATTTGCCGCCACAGCCGGGAGGATTCCAGGACGTTGGCTTTATCCACCGAGGTCACTTTTTTCCTGCGCCCGGCGGCCAGGCGGAAAGCCAGTTCCAGCACACGGCGGATTTCGTAATCGTAATATTCGAGGGTATCCACCGCGCGCTCGCGGCCATCTTTCACGTCGCGGCCTTTGGGCCAGCCAAAATACAGCCCGCCGGTCAGTTCGCGGATGACGAGAATATCCACGCCCTGCAATTTTTCGGGCTTGAGTGGGGAGGAATCAATCAGCGCCGGATGGACTTTGACCGGGCGAAGGTTGGCAAAGACGCCCAAACCTTTACGCAGCGCCAGCAGACCGCGCTCGGGGCGGTCTTTGGCGGCAGGGTCATCCCATTTCGGGCCGCCCACCGCGCCCAGCAGCACCGCATCGGCAGATTGGCAATCAGCCAGGGTCTCATCGGTCAGCGAAGAGCCGTATTTGTCAATGGAACACCCGCCCATCAACCGCTCGGTATAGTTGAAGGCGTGGCCGAATTTGCTGGCGACCACATCCAGCGCGCGCGCGGCTGCGGCCACTACTTCGGGGCCAATGCCGTCGCCGGGGAGTAAAACGATGTTTGCTTGCATGGATTCTCCATAAATTCGCCCTGAGCGTAGCCGCCTGGTTCTGGCGGCGAAGTCGAAGGGCGTCTTGACAGCCAGGATAGGCGCTTCGACTGCGCTACGCTCCGCTCAGCGCGGTAGTATTAATGCGCCACCAGCAACCCGTACTCAATCGAATCAACCAGCGCGCGCCAGGAGGCCTCGATGATGTTGGTGCTTGCGCCAACGGTACTCCAGCGGCGGGTGCCGTTTTGGGTGTCAATCAGCACGCGGGTGAGAGCGGATGTGCCGTTGTTGCCGTCTAAAATGCGCACTTTGTAATCGGCCAATTGGAAATTGTTGAGCATGGGATAGTGCGGCAACAGGGCTTTGCGCAGAGCCAGGTCGAGCGCGTTGACGGGGCCGTTGCCCTCGGCGGCGGTGTGCAGCACCTCGCCCTTGACGCGCACTTTGACCATCGCTTCGGCAAAAATGCCGCGCCCCGAGCGGTGTTCCACATTCACCAGGAAATCAATTAACTCAAAGGGCGGTTTGTAATACATTTCCTGGCGCTTGAGCATCATCGCCACCGAGGCTTCAGCGGCCTCGAAGGAGAAGCCGCGCGCTTCGAGTTCCTTGATTTCGTTGAGAACCGGAACGACTTCCTCGCCCTCGACCTCGACGCCATGTTCTTCGGCCTTGCTAAGCAGGTTGCCGCGCCCCGAAAGGTCCGAGACCACCACCCGCATCCGATTGCCGACCACTTCAGGCGGCACATGCTGGTAACTCTGCGCCGAGCGCCGCATGGCGGCCACATGCACGCCGCCCTTGTGAGCAAAAGCGCTCTTGCCCACATACGGCTGATGGTCATCCGGCGTGATGTTGGCAACTTCATCTACAAAGTGAGAGAGTTCCGTCAATCTGGCAAGATGTCCTTTGGGCAGGCATTGGAATCCCATTTTGAGTTCCAAGTCGGCCATAATAGAAACCAGATTGGCGTTACCGCACCGTTCTCCAACGCCATTGATGGTCCCCTGCACCTGAATGGCGCCTTCGCGCACCGCGACCAGCGAATTGACGACCGCGCAATCGCCATCGTTATGGGTGTGGATGCCAAACGGGTGGCTGATGGCAGCCTTCATCTCGCGGATGATGGATTCAATTTCCCAGGGCATCGTCCCGCCATTCGTATCACACAGGACGAGGGTTTCGGCCCCGCCGCGCATGGCCGCCCGCAGCGTTTCCAGGGCGTAGGCGCTATCGGCTTTGTAGCCATCGAAAAAGTGTTCGGCATCGTAGATGACGCGCCGGTTTTGGGCGCGCAAATAGGCCACCGATTGCTCGATGATGCGCAGGTTATCTTCCAGCGTGGTGAGCAGTACATCCCTGACGTGCAGCGTCCAGGTCTTGCCAAAAATCGTGCAGACGGGCGCGCCAGATTTGAGCAGCGCCTTGATGTTGGCATCATCTTCCGGGCCGCCTTTGACGCGACAGGTGGAGCCAAATGCCGCAATCTGGGCATTTTTCCAGTGCATATCGCGGGCGCGCTCAAAAAACTCCGCATCTTTGGGGTTCGAGCCAGGCCAGCCGCCTTCGATGAAAGCCACGCCCAATTCATCCAGCTTTTGGGCAATGCGGATTTTGTCGCTGGCTGAAAGGTTGAAGCCTTCAGATTGCGTGCCATCGCGCAGGGTGGTGTCGTAAATCTGTATGGAAGTCATAAATTTATTCCTGAAAAATGATGAATGCAGAATGTAGAATGATGAAGAGTATCGATTCTGCATTCATCATTCCGCATTTGTCATTCTGCCTTGCTCTCAAACGCCGCAATTTCCTTTTCAAACCCCAGAATGTACCCCAACTCATCCACGCCGTTGAGCAGGCAGGTTTTGTTGAACGGGTCAATCGGGAAGGTGACAGAACCACCAGGGTAGGATAGGGTCTGGGAGGCCAGGTCGACCGTCAGTTCGGCACGGGGGGCTTCCTCGGCCAGGTCAAACAGCAGTTTGTGGGTGGCTTCATCCACGATGATGGGGAGCAGGCCATTTTTCAGCGCATTGTTGCGGAAAATATCGGCAAAGGAGGTGCTGATGACGGCGCGGAAGCCATAGCCAGTCAGCGCCCAGGGGGCGTGTTCGCGCGAGGAACCGCAGCCAAAGTTATCGCCCGCCAGCAGGATTTGCGCCCCGGCGGATTCGGGTTTGTTCAGCACAAAATCGGGGTTGGGCGAGCCATCGGACAGGTAGCGCCAGTTGGAAAAGAGCGCGCTCGCCAGGCCGTTTTTGTCGGTCACTTTGAGATATTGCGCCGGGATAATCTGGTCGGTGTCAATGTCGTTGATGGGCAGCGGAACGAAACGGGAAGTGAGCGTGGTAAATTGAGCCATAAGTTTATTTTGTGATTTTTTGATTGGGTGATTCGGCGATTGGAAACAATCACCAAGTCACGAAATCACTAAATGTCGAGGGTCAGTGACCGCGCCATGAATGGCTGTAGCGGCGGCAGTCAGCGGGCTGGCGAGGAAGGTGCGCCCGCCTTTGCCCTGACGGCCTTCAAAGTTACGGTTGCTGGTGCTGACGGCGTACTGGCCGGGCTGGAGCTGGTCGCCGTTCATGGCAATGCACATCGAGCAGCCCGATTCGCGCCATTCGGCGCCCGCTTCTTTGAAGATTTTGTCCAGACCTTCGGCCTCGGCCTGCTTCTTGACATCTTGCGAGCCGGGGACGACCATGACGCGGGTATTGGGGGCCACTTTGCGGCCTTTGAGCAGGGAGGCGGCCAGGCGCAAATCGGATATGCGTGAGTTGGTGCAAGAGCCAATAAACACGACATCCACCTTCTGCCCCAGCAGGGTTTGACCAGGCTGGAGGCCCATGTAGGTCAGGGCCTTTTCGAGCGCCAGTTTTTGGTTGGCGTCACTCAGTGATGCGGGGTCTGGCACGCGGTCGGTGATTTTCATGCCCATGCCGGGATTTGTCCCGTAGGTAATCATCGGTTCGAGAACGGAGGCGTCGAGGGTGATGGATTTGTCGTAAGCCGCGCCTTCATCGGTGGGGAGGGCCTTCCAACGGGCGAGGGCTTTGTCCCAGTCCGCGCCTTTGGGGGCGAATTCACGCCCGTAGAGATAGTCAAAGGTGGTGTCATCGGGCGCAACCATCCCCGCCCGCGCGCCGCCTTCGATGGACATATTGCAAATGGTCATGCGCTGTTCCATCGTCAGCGCGCGAATGGCCGAACCGGTGTACTCGAAGACATGCCCCGTGCCGCCGCCCACGCCAATTTTGGCAATCAGCGCCAGGATGATGTCTTTGGCCGAAACGCCGGGCGCGAGCGCGCCATCCACGCGGACTTCATAAGTTTTGGGTTTACGCTGAAGCAGGCATTGCGTGGCAAGGACGTGTTCGACCTCGCTGGTGCCGATGCCAAAAGCCAGCGCGCCAAACGCGCCATGCGTGGCGGTGTGGCTGTCGCCGCAGACGATGGTCATGCCGGGCTGAGTGAGGCCGAGTTCCGGCCCGATGACGTGGACAATGCCGCGGTGCGGGCTGGTCATGCCGTGCAGGGGGATGCCAAACTCGGCGGCATTGGTTTCCAACTGCTTGATTTGGGCAGCAGCCAGCGGGTCGGCAATTGGCACATCGGGCGGGGTGGTCGGGATGGAGTGGTCCATCGTTGCAACGGTTTTATCGGGACGGCGCACCTTCAAGCCGCGCTGGCGCAAACCAGTGAAAGCCTGCGGCGAGGTGACTTCATGCACGAGGTGCAAATCAATATACAAAATGGCAGGGGAATCTGGCTGTTGGGTGACAACGTGAGAGTCCCAGAGTTTCTCAAAGAGCGTTTTAGGCATAGATATTTCCAGTTATCAGTTGTCAGCGAACAGTAATCAGTCGTTATCAGCCAAGCTTGCTCATCACTGATGACTGATTACTGAACACTGGTGAACGGAATCAGGCCTCCGCCTCATCCGAGGTCGGTTGCGCGGCGGGCAGGCTCCAGGCCGGAGGCAATTCGCTCAAATCCCAGCCTTTGGGCATGGTCTGCGGTTCGGGGAAGGGGTCGAAGAGGGGAGACGGAAAAACTTCGTACTGTTCCTGGGGGGCAAATGGGGAATTCATGGCATTCTCCTTGGAGGAAAATTACGAATTAGGAATTACGGAATCAGGCAGAATATCTCACCCTAACATTACGCCGTAATCATGCTGCTTCGCTTCGGCGGCTTCGGTTTGGGCGGTGATGAGTTTATTGAGAGCGGCCAGATAGGCTTTGGCGCTGGCAACGATGATGTCCGTATCGGCGCCATGACCGCCAAAGACGCGGCCATACGGGGTTTCGGATTGGGCATCGAACTTGGTGAGGCCGTCTTTGGGCTGCACCCGCACGGTCACTTCGCCCAGCGCGTCAATACCTTCAGTAATGGCGTGGACGCTGAATTCCAGCAGAGTATTCGGCACTTTGACGATGTGGTCAATCGCTTTGTAGGTGGCATCCACCGGCCCGGTGCCAATGGCGGCGTGGGTGTGGATTTTGCCATCCGGCCCGCGCAAACGCACGGTAGCAGTGGGCATGCCCATCGTGCCGCAGGCCACTTGCAGGCCATCCAGCGCGAAAATATCGCGCGGGCGGTAAAACTCATCGGCAATCAGGGCTTCCAGGTCCAGGTCGGTGATGACTTTTTTGCGGTCGGCCAGCTCCTTGAAGCGCGCAAAAGCCTTGTCGAGTTCGGCTTCGTCGAGCGAGTGGCCCATTTCGGCCAGGCGCATTCGCAGGGCGTGGCGGCCAGAGTGCTTGCCCAATACCAGCCGCGATTGGTTGACGCCCACGTCTTCCGGGCGCATGATTTCGTAGGTCAGGTTATGCTTGAGCATCCCGTCCTGGTGAATGCCCGCCTCGTGGGCAAAAGCGTTCGCGCCGACAATCGCCTTGTTGGGCTGAACGGGAATGCTGGTGTAATTGCTGACCAGTTTGCTGATGCGCGCCAACTGCGTGGTATCAATGCCCGTTTCCAGGCCAAAGACCGGGTGACGGGTTTTGAGCGCCATCACCACTTCCTCCAGCGAGGTGTTCCCGGCGCGCTCGCCAATGCCATTGACCGTTACCTCCGCCTGACGCGCCCCGGCTTTGATGCCCGCCAGCGCGTTGGCTGTTGCCAGCCCCAAATCATCGTGCGTATGAACGCTGACGGTGATGCCCTCGTGCATTCCGGGCGTGTTTTCAATAATGCCCTTAATCAACGCGCCAAATTCATCGGGCGTGGTGTAGCCCACTGTATCGGGGATGTTGAGGGTGGTTGCGCCTGCTTTGATGGCCTCGCCCAGCACCAGGTACAGGAATTGCGGGTCGGAACGACCGGCGTCTTCGGGGCTGAATTCCACATCCTCGCACAGCGAACGGGCATAAGACACCATTTCGCGCACGCGCTGAACTACTTCCTCGCGCGTCATCTTGAGCTTATGCTTCATGTGAATTTCAGAAGTCGCCAAAAAGGTGTGGATGCGGGGATGGGCGGCCACCCTGACCGCTTCCCAGGCCTTATCGATATCCGTTTTGTTGGCGCGGGCCAGTCCGGCAATGACTGGAACTCTGGCATTCAGCTCGCCAACAGGCGCATTCCCCACTTCGGCGGCGATGCGCCGCACGGCTTCCAGGTCATCGGGCGAGGCAGCCGGAAACCCGGCCTCGATAATATCCACGCCCAGACGCGCCAGAGCGCGGGCCACTTCCAGTTTTTCGGCGGAAGTCATCGTCGCGCCGGGCGATTGCTCGCCATCGCGCAGGGTTGTATCAAAAATTTTGACGTAGTTAGACATAGTTGCTCCAGGTTCAGTTATCAGTTATCAGTCATCAGTTATCAGTTATCAGTTATCGAAATACGACATTGTTCACTGCTTACTGCTTACTGATTACTGTTCACTGACTTCCAATTCTCCGGCCTGAGCGCCCGCACCGCTGCGCCCGCCTGCCACATCTCCGAATTCCGAATGGCTGCCAGTTCTTTTTCCAGTTGTTCACGGTAATCGGGGCGGGAGTTGGCCTCCAGCGTAATCCGCGCTTCGTTGCCGGTTTCAACGCTGTGGTACAGGTCGCTGAAGACGGGGGCCACCGCATCGCGGAATTTATCTTTCCAGTCGAGCGCGCCGCGCTGGGCGGTGGTGGAGCAGTTGGCGTACATCCAGTCCATGCCGTTTTCGCCCACCAGCCGAATCAGCGACTGGGTGAGTTCCTCCACCGTTTCGTTGAAGGCTTCGCTGGGGCTGTGACCATGCTTGCGCAACTCGTTGTATTGGGCTTCCATCACGCCCGCCAGCGCACCCATCAGAATCCCGCGCTCGCCGGTCAGGTCGCTATAGACTTCGTTCTTGAACGTGGTCGGGAACAGATAGCCCGCGCCAATGGCAATTCCCAAAGCCACTGTGCGTTCCCAGGCGCGGCCAGTAGCGTCCTGGTGAACAGCAAAGCTGGCATTGATGCCGCTTCCGGCCAGGAAGTTGCGGCGCACGCTGGTGCCAGAACCCTTTGGCGCAACCAATGCCACGTCCACATGCGGCGGCGGAACAACGCCAGTATCATCTTTGTAGGTCACAGAAAAACCGTGCGAAAAGTAGAGCATATCGCCTTCATGCAGGCATTCGACGATTTTCGGCCACTGACTGCGCTGCCCGGCGTCTGAAAGCAGGTACTGAATGACCGTGCCGCGTTCGGCGGCTTCCTCCAGCGGGAAGAGCGTCTCGCCCGGCACCCAGCCATCGGCAACGGCCTTATCCCAGTTTTTCGTCCCCGGCCTCTGCCCCACAATGACCTTGATGCCGTTATCGCGCATGTTCATGGCCTGGGCGGGGCCTTGCACGCCATAGCCAAGCACGGCCACCACTTCGTTCTTCAACACTTCGCGCGCTTTTTCGAGCGGAAATTCCTCGCGGGTGACCACTTCTTCTTCCACGCCGCCAAAATTGATTTTTGCCATAAATTCTCTCTCCTTGAAATGATGAATGATGAATACAGAATGATGAACGAGAAACAAAAATTCTACATTCATCATTCCAAATTCTGCATTTTTAATACTCTGCCAGCCCGCTTTCGTCCTCATCGTGCCAGCCGTTGCCGTTCGCGCCGGGGGTGCGGCGGGTACCTTCATACGTGCCGCGCGTCATTGCCACCTGCCCAGTACGCACCATCTCCAGAATGCCGATGGGGCGCAAGAGTTCAATCATCCCTTCGATTTTCTCCTCCGTGCCGGTCACTTCGACAATCACCGAGTCGGCGGCCACATCCACAATGCGGGCGCGGAAAATTTGCGCCAGGCTGTTCACTTCGGCCCGCTGCTCTGGCCCGGCCTTGACCTTGATGAGCGCCAAATCGCGCGTAACGGCAGGCAGACGGCTGACATCCTGCACGTCAATCACATTGACCAGTTTGTATAAATTGGCCTCGATTTTGTGCGCCACGGTATCGTCCTCGCAGTCCATCACAATCGTCATGCGCGAAATATCCGGGCGTTCTGTTCGCCCCACCGCCAGAGACTCGATGTTGAAATTGCGGCGGCGAAACAGCGAAGCCACGCGGTTTAGCACGCCGGGTTTGTTTTCTACGAGAGTAATGAAGGTATATTGCATGATTGTTCTCCTTGTATTACTTTTGCCTGACTGGCCTTCTCAACATCTGGTCGAGGGCCGCGCCCGCTGGAACCATTGGATAAACGGCATCCTCCTGCTCAACCACAAACTCCAGCACCACCGGGCCAGGAGTCTGCCGCGCCCATTCGATGGCTTCTTTCACTTCATCGGGGTTGGTGATGCGGCGCGCTGGAACGCCATGCGCATCAGCCAGTTTCACAAAATCTGGCGATTTCATATTAACCGCCGAATAGCGTTTCTCGAAGAAAAATTCCTGCCACTGGCGCACCATGCCCAGGTAACTATTGTTCATAATCGCCACCTTCACATTCGCGCCTTCCTGCACGGCGGTCGTCAGTTCCGCTGCCGTCATTTGAAAGCCGCCGTCCCCAACCACCGTCCAGATTTCCTGGTCTTTGCGCGCGAACCACGCGCCAATCGCCGAGGGCAGGCCAAAGCCCATCGTGCCAGCCCCGCCGGAGGTAATCCAGCGATTCGGTTTTTCGAGGAAGTAATACTGCGCCGCCCACATCTGATGCTGACCAACATCTGTGGTGATAATCGCCCCCCCGCCAGTCGATTCCCACAAATCGTGAACCAGATGCGCGACATACAACTTTCCATCATCGGGCCACGACATAATCGAACGCGCATCGCCATCCGATTTCCATTCGGCAATTTGCTGAAGCCACTCATCATGTTCATACTCATCCACCATCGGAATCAGGTCGGTAATGACGGTTTTCAGGTCGCCCACCAGCGGCACGTCCACCTTGACGTTTTTGTGAACTTCCGAGGGGTCAATTTCGACGTGGATTTTCCGGGCATTTGGCGCGTAGGTTTTGAGCGTGCCGGTCACGCGGTCATCAAAGCGCATTCCAAACGCCAGCAGCAGGTCAGCATTCTGAATGGCAAGATTGCAATGCGCCTCGCCGTGCATGCCCATCATCCCCAGCGAGAGCGGGTGCGAAGCCGGGAAAGCGCCCAATCCCAGCAGGGTCATGGCTACCGGGGTATGGGTTTTGACCGCAAAATGCTGAATAACCTCCTCCGCGCCAGAGATAATGGCCCCATGCCCCAGCAGAATGACCGGACGTTTGGCCTTTTCAATGAGCCGCACGGCCTTTTCCAGGTCTGCTTTGGGCGCGCGCAGAGGCGGCTTGTAACCAGGCAGGCGCACCTCTTCGGGATAAACGAACTCCGCCTTTTCAATCTGCGCATTCTTGCAGATGTCAATCAGCACCGGGCCGGGTCGTCCGCTGCGGGCGATGTAAAAAGCCTCGCGCACCACTTCGGCGATTTCATCCGGGCGGGTCACCAGATAGTTATGTTTGGTGATAGGCAGGGTAATGCCGGTTACATCCGTTTCCTGAAAGGCATCGCCGCCAATCAGGTGCGCGGCCACCTGCCCGGTGATAAACACTACCGGCGAGGAGTCCATCATCGCCGTAGCAATTCCCGTTACCAGGTTGGTCGCGCCCGGGCCGGATGTCGCCATCGCTACGCCGACCTTGCCCGAAGCGCGGGCATATCCATCCGCCATGTGCGCCGCGCCCTGCTCGTGCCGCACCAGCACATGGTGGACGGGGTAATTGAGCATGGCATCGTAAATCGGCATGTTGGCCCCACCGGGGTATCCAAACACCACTTCCACGCCTTCGCGCACCAGGCATTCCCACAAAATTTCTGCGCCGCTTAATTTCATAATTTCTCCTCTCCGTTTTCAATCGTTCGGGTTATCCGCTTATCCGTTGCGTAATCCGTTCCATCAATCCGTTGTCAACACCGCGCCCGTATCCGCGCTGGTGACGAAATGCGAATAGCGCTTCAGCCACTTACTCGTCACCTTGCTCTGGAAGGGCGGCAGGGCGGCCAGCCGGTTTTGGATTTCTTCTTCGCTCAGGCAGACGTTCAGCGTCCGGGCGCGCAAATCAATCTCGATGAGGTCGCCGTTTTGGAGCGCGGCAATCGGCCCGCCCGCCGCCGCCTCGGGCGAGACATGCCCAATGCAGGCCCCGCGCGTGCCGCCGCTGAAGCGCCCGTCGGTGATGAGCGCCACCTTATCACCCAATCCCTGCCCCATAATGGCCGACGTGGGCGAGAGCATTTCCTGCATTCCGGGGCCGCCTTTGGGGCCTTCATAGCGCACCACCACCACATCACCGGGCTGCACTTCACGCGCCAGAATGCCGCGCAGGCAATCATCCTGGCTCTCGTAGATGCGCGCCGGGCCGGTAAAGGTCATCATCTCCGGCGTCACGCCGCCCACCTTAACCACCGCGCCATGCGGAGCCAGGTTGCCAAACAAAATCGCCAGCCCGCCATGCGTGGAATGGGCATTTTCATAGCGGCGAATCACTTCATCGTCCTTAATTTCACAGCCCCGAATCGATTCGCCCAGAGTCGTGCCAGAGACGGTGATGCGGTCAAAGTGCAACATGCCCGTCCCGCGCTGAACTTCATTGAGAATCGCCGGAATGCCGCCCGCGCGGTGAACGTCTTCCATGTGCCACTTCCCCGAAGGGCTGACCTTTGTTAAATGAGGAACTCTATCGGCCACCGCATTGATTCGCTCCAGCGGATACTCCACCCCAGCCTCGTGCGCCAGCGCCAGCGTGTGCAAAACGGTATTGGTCGAACCGCCCATCGCCATATCCAGCGCAAAAGCGTCATCAATCGCTTCGGGGGTGACGATATCACGCGGTTTGATGTCTCGTTCGAGCAGAGTCAGAATTTGAGCAGCGGCCTTGCGCGCCAACGCTTCGCGCTCCGGCGTTTTTGCCAGCGCCGAGCCATTGAAAGGCAGCGCCAGGCCAATGGCTTCCATCAGGCAATTCATCGAGTTGGCGGTAAACATGCCAGAGCAGGAACCGCACGAGGGACAGGCAAACCGCTCCAGCGTAGTCAGACGTTCTTCGTTGATTTTTCCCGCCGAAAACGCCCCCACGCCTTCAAAGACCGAAATCAGGTCAATCGTCTCGCCTTCGGGGGTTTTCCCGGCAGCCATTGGCCCGCCCGATATAAAAATTGTGGGAATGTTGACCCGCATGGCAGCGAGCAGCATTCCTGGCACAATTTTGTCGCAATTGGGGATACACACCATCGCATCGAAGCGGTGCGCTTCTATCATCGTTTCCACGCAATCGGCAATCAGTTCACGCGAGGGCAAAGAATACTTCATGCCTGCATGTCCCATCGCAATCCCATCATCCACGCCGATAGTGTTGAACTCGAACGGTACCGCCCCCGCCGCTCGCACAGCTTCTTTGACAATCTTGCCGAACTCTTGCAAGTGGACATGCCCCGGCACGACATCCACATACGAGTTGACAATCGCCACAAACGGCTTGCCAAAATCTTCGTCCTTCAACCCGGTTGCGCGCAGCAAAGCGCGGTGCGGGGCCTTATCGAACCCTTTTTTGACGGTATCTGAACGCATAATTTCCTTCCGATGATGGATGAATTGGTACAAAAAAGCCGCCCGGCTTGTGGCTGGGCGGCTTTTTGCATTCAAGTTGGTGTGCGTCTATCTCGCGCTCACCTGTGCCGTCCCAACCACAAACAGGCCCTTGATAATAAGGACCGAAATCAGGACGACAATAAGGGAGAGCGAGAAAAATTGTGTAGACATAGGCTTTGGATATTTCGCCCGATTATAGGCTTATTCTCGCATACGTCAAGGGCAAAATCGCCGAAAATCAGGCCAAATTACCACTTCTTAACCAAACTCGTCAGCGCCGCCGCCAGCGCGTCCACCGACTTTTGATATTCCTCAAGCGAGATATGTTCGTGCGGCGTGTGGTCGAGCGCGGAATCGCCCGGCCCATAAACGACTGCCGGACACTGCCACACCGGAGCGACGATGTTCAAGTCGGCGGTTCCGGTTTTATAGACAAAAGACGGCGACCCGCCCTGACTCCTGATTCCGCTTAAAAGGGCGCGTACCAGCGGGGTGTTTTTCTCGCAACTCCAGGCTGGAACCGCATACCCAACCCGCGTCATCCCGGCGTCTGACACAATCTCACTTAATCTGGCATACCATTGCTCCGGGGGCATTTCCACCGGAAGACGGACACCCACGCTCAGGCGCGCCCACTGCTCAAAACCATCCTGCCCGGCCTCGATGTTCCGCAGCGTAGGCAGAATTTTATCAAACGCCCTTTGCTTATCCGCATTAAAAGCGTCTGCAAAGGCGCGGATAGCCAGCCAGGTTTCCACCGCCGCCTCTGCCGCCGTCTGCTCGCCGCTGGCCGTGTGACTCTGCCCGCGCCGCACAGTAATTTCCGCCCAGGCCGAGCCTTTGTAGCCCAGCGCCACGCGGTCCCAGCGGTTTGGCTCGCCGACTATCAGAAAATCGGGGCGGTATTTATCCACCACATAGCGCGCCCCGTCCGAATCGCGCTCCTCTTCCACCGCGCCGATGACCACGAACTGCCAGCCCGCCACCGAACCCACCCGCGCCACCGCATCGGTGAAACAGGCCAGAGGGCCTTTGGCATCCACCGCACCGCGACCGTAGAGCAAGTCAGAGACTTGCTCCACCCTGATTTCCCCCGGCACCGTGTCAATATGCCCCAGCAGCACTACCTGACGAGGCCCCGCGCCCATCACGCCGACCGCGTTCCCGGCCTCATCGATGAAAGCATCCGCATATCCGGCGGTTTTCATCCGTTTTACCAACCACTCCACCGCCCCGCGCTCCTGCCCGGAGGGGCTGTAATGAGAAACCAGGCCAATCAGAGTCTCACTCATCCGTTTCTGTCCGATTCTCCGTTTCATCCGTTGTCAGTACTTCCGCCAGCGCCGCCACCACCGCATCCAACTGCTCGTAAGTAATCACCAGCGGCGGCAGCAGACGGATGACCGTCAGCCCGGCATTCAGCGCGATAATCCGCTTTTCCTGCAACGCCTTGATGTACGGCGCGACTTTTTGCTTGAGTTCGATTCCAACCATCAGCCCCAGCCCGCGCACCTCGCGCACAAGCGGCAGGTTCAACGCCCGCACTTTGTCCATGAGATACGCCCCCTTTTCGGCAGCCTGATGGGGCAGGTCTTCTTCTTCGATGGCAGTCAGCGCCGCAACCGCCGCCGCGCACGAGAGCGGATTGCCGCCAAAGGTCGAGCCGTGCAGCCCCGGGCCGAGATTCCGCGCCGCCGGGCCAAGCAAAACCGCCCCCATCGGAATCCCGCCCGCCAGCGATTTTGCCACGCAGACCATATCGGGAACGATGTCATAGTGCTGGTAGGCAAACATTTTTCCCGTGCGCCCAAAGCCGCTCTGCACTTCATCTACCACCAGCAGCGCGCCGCGTTCATCGCAAATCCGGCGCGCGGCCTGCAAAAAGTCCGGCTCCGCCGGATAGACGCCGCCCTCGCCCTGCACGGCCTCCAGCAAGACCGCCGCCGTCCGTTCGGTGACGGCCTTGTCCAGCGCGCTGATGTTGTTGAAGGCAAAATGAGCGTATTCCGGCACCAGCGGCTCGAACGGTTCGCGGTATTTCTTGTTCCAGGTGGCCGAAAGCGACCCCAGCGTGCGCCCGTGAAAACCGCGCATGGCCGCCACAATGCCAGGCCGCCCGGTGGAAAGCCGCGCGAACTTGATGGCCGCCTCGTTGGCCTCCGTGCCGGAGTTGCAGAAAAACACGCGCTCCAGGCCCGGCGTCAGCGCGGTCAGTTTTTCCATCAACGCCGCGCGCTGGTCGTTGGGAAACGTCTCGAACAGCGTGACCAGTTTCGTGGCCTGTTCCGCCACCGCCGCCGCCACTTTGGGGTGCGCGTGACCGAGATTCGCCACCCCATGCCCCGATGAGCAGTCAATGTACTCGTTGCCATCGCTGTCGAACAGCGAAGCCCCCTTGCCGCGCACAATCGCAAAGTTTTGTTTGCTATAAAGGCCAGAGGTATGCCTGAGTTCAGTTTCGATAATGTTCATAGTACCTCCAATAATTTTTTCGTCCTGAGCGAAATGACGAGCGCCAGCGAGGAGTGAAGTCGAAGGACGGTTACAACAAATGATTGCCTGAAATTGCCCTTCGACTGCGTTTCACTCCGCTCAGGGCAGATTTTGATTTTTGAAATGCTCTTGCAGGCTCTTATAGCGTAGTTCGTTCTGCCCCAGCGCGCGGATGGCCGCCACCGCCGCCGCGCGGATTTCGGCCCCGTCGGCATGAGCAAACTGACCGAGCGGGGTATTCAGCACCAGTTGCACCCGCCCGCTCCGAATCAGGTCAACGGTATGGGGCGAACCCTCCGCAAATTTGCGCACTGTTTCCACCGGCAAACCGACTTTGCGGAAAAACTCCGCTGTGCCAGCCGTTGCATACAAACGGAAACCCATCCGGTGCAGGTCACGGGCAATTTTGAGCGCCGCGCTCTTATCGTAATCGTTGACGCTGATGAGCGCCGCCCCCTCCAACGGCAGAGGCATTCCGGCGGCAATCTGCGATTTGGCAAAGGCATGGCCGAAGTGCGCGGCATGTCCCATCACCTCGCCGGTGGAGCGCATCTCCGGCCCCAGCAGCACGCTGGAGCCAGGCAGTTTCTTGAAGGGCAGCACCGCCTCCTTGACAAAGAACCCATCCACGCGCGGTTCTTCGGTCACGCCCAGTTCAGCCAGCGTTTTCCCGGCCATCACCTGCGCGGCCAGGTAGGCCAGGTTCAGGCCGGTGGCTTTGCTGGCATACGGCACGGTGCGCGAGGCGCGCGGGTTGACTTCCAGCACGTACACCACATCATCCTTCAGCGCAAACTGCACGTTCATCAGCCCGCGCACGCCCAGCGCCAGCCCCAGTTGCGCCGTGTACTCGCGCATCATCTCCAGGTAATACGCGCTGACCTTGTACGGCGGCAGGACGCAGGCCGCATCGCCCGAATGCACGCCCGCTTCTTCGATGTGCTGCATGATGGCGCCAATCACCACCCGCTCGCCATCGCAGAGCGCATCCACATCCACCTCGAAGGCATCTTCCAGAAAGCGGTCAATCAAAATCGGCTGGCCGGGCGCGGCGTCCATTGCCTGCTGGATGAACCCCGCCAGTTGGGCTTCGCTCTCCACCAGCGCCATCGCCCGCCCGCCCAGCACAAACGAGGGCCGGACGAGAACCGGATACCCGATTCGGGCGGCCACTTCGCGGGCTTCTTCCACCGAACGGGCGATTCCATGTTCCGGCTGGGGAATATCCAGTTTCGAGAGCAGTTCCGAAAACGCCTCGCGGTCTTCGGCCAGCCAGATGGCTTCGGGGGAGGTGCCGAGGATGTTCACACCTGCCGCTTTCAATCCCGCCGCCAGGTTGAGCGGAGTCTGCCCACCAAATTGCGCGATAACGCCCTCCGGCTGTTCGCGCTCGATGACGTTTAGAACATGCTCCAGCGTGAGCGGCTCAAAATACAAGCGGTCTGCCGTGTCATAATCCGTTGACACCGTTTCGGGGTTGCAGTTATACATCAGGGTCTCAAAGCCCATCTTCGAGAGCGCAAACGCAGCCTGGCAGCAGCAGTAATCGAACTCGATTCCCTGCCCGATGCGGTTCGGCCCACCGCCCAGAATCAGGATTTTACGGCGGTCGGTGGGGTTGGCTTCATCGGCCAGTTCGTAGGCGCTGTAGAGATAGGGCGTTTGGGCCTCGAACTCGGCGGCGCAGGTATCCACGCGCTGAAAGGTGGGGGAGATGCCAAGCGATTGGCGCAAGCGGCGCACATCGAAGGATGAATGATGAGTGATGAATGATGAAGGCAGGAGACGGGCGATATGCGAATCGGCAAAACCCATCTGCTTGGCGGCGCGTAAAATCGTCTGCAACTCCTGATTTGGCGCTCCAAAATCTGCGTTCATCATTCTGCATTCTACATTCTGAATTTCCTTCATCTGCGCCAGGAACCACAGGTCATACCCCGTCACGCGGCTGATGTCTGTCAAATTCATCCCCTGCCGGATGGCGCGATAGACGCGAAACAGCCGGTCCGCGGTGGGGAGTTTGAGCGCATCGAGCGTCTCCGGAGTGGTTGGAGCGGGCTTGTTCGGGCCGCTGCCATCCAGCGCGTCCACTCCAATTTCCAATGACTGAATCGCCTTGTTCAACGCTTCGGGGAAGGTGCGCCCGATGGACATCACCTCGCCGACCGATTTCATCTGCGCGCCCAGCACCGGCTCCACACCGGGGAACTTCTCGAACGCCCAGCGCGGAATTTTGACCACCACATAATCCAGCGAAGGCTCAAAGGAGGCTTTGGTCTGCCCGGTGATGTCGTTGGTGATTTCATCGAGGGTATGACCCACTGCCACCAGCGCGGCGATTTTGGCAATTGGGAAGCCGGTGGCCTTGCTCGCCAGCGCCGAGGAGCGGCTGACGCGCGGGTTCATCTCAATCACCACCACGCGCCCATCACGCGGGTTGACGGCAAACTGCACGTTGGAGCCGCCCGTCTCCACGCCCACAGCCCGCAGCACGCGCCGCGCCAAATCACGCAAGACCTGGTATTCGCGGTCGGTGAGCGTTTGCGCCGGGGCCACGGTAATGCTGTCGCCGGTGTGGACGCCCATCGGGTCGAGGTTTTCGATGGTGCAGACCACCACGAAGTTATCGGCGCGGTCGCGCATCACTTCGAGTTCGTATTCCTTCCAGCCGAGCAGGGCTTCTTCCAGCCAGGCCTGGCCGATGGGTGATTCGGCGATGGCTTTGCGGACGGCTTCCGGCAAATCGGCGGGGTCATGCACCCACGAAGCGCCGCTGCCCCCCAACGCGAACGAGGCACGAACGAGGACGGGGAAGCCGGTCTGTTCGGTCAGTTTTTGGGCTTCTTCCAGCGAATAGGCCGCCCCGCCGCGCGGAACGGGGATTCCGTGCCGAATCATGGTCTCGCGGAACAGGAAGCGGTCTTCGGCGGCTTCGATGGCCTCCAGCCGCGCGCCAATGAGTTGCACGCCGTATTTTTGCAGCACGCCGTTCTTCGAGAGCGCCAGCGCCAGGTTCAGGCCGGTCTGCCCGCCGACGGTGGGGAGCATGGCATCGGGGCGTTCCCGCGCGATGATGACTTCCAGCGCTTCGGGCGTAAGCGGTTCGATGTAGGTCGCATCGGCAATTTCAGGGTCGGTCATGATGGTGGCAGGGTTGGAGTTGACCAGCACCACCCGGCAGCCTTCCTTCCGCAAGACCTTAACGGCCTGCGTGCCGGAGTAATCAAATTCTGCTGCCTGACCGATGACGATGGGGCCGGAGCCGGGGACGAGGAGGGTTTTCATCATTCCGCCTTCATCATTCCAAAGAATTCCGCGAAAATATCATGCCCATCATGCGGGCCGGGCGCGGCTTCGGGGTGGAATTGGACGCTGATGACGGGTTTGTGCTTCATCCGCAGGCCTTCCAGCGAATCATCGTTCAGACTCTTATAGGTCATTTCCACTTCATCCGGGTTCAAATCGCCCGGGCGGACGCAGTAGTTGTGATTCTGGGCGGTAATCAGCACTTTGCCATCCGCAAGCCGCTGAACGGGGTGATTCCCGCCATGATGACCGAACTTGAGCCGGTAGGTTTCCGCCCCCAGGGCGCGGCCAATCAACTGGTGGCCGAGACAAATCCCAAACAGCGGCGCGCCGCTTTCGATGAGTTCACGTACGGCCTCTACCGCGTAGGGCAAGCCCGCCGGGTCACCAGGGCCGTTGGAGAGAAAGACGCCATCCGGCTTCATCGCCAGCACTTCGCGGGCAGGCGTATCGGCAGGGACGACGGTCAAATTCGCGCCATAACTCGCCAGATGCCGCAGGATGTTCTCTTTAACCCCAAAATCATACGCCACGATGGACAATGGTTGCCTGCTCACTGATAACTGATGACTGGTGACTGGTTCTACCCATTTGCTCCCGGCATCATCCTGCCAATGATACGACTCCGGGCAGGTAACTTCCCGCACCATATCGCGCCCATCCAGCCCCGGCCAGTTGCGCGTCATCTGGAGCAGGGTTTCGGGCGGCGTGCCCTGGGTAGAAAGCGCGGCTTTTTGCGTGCCGCCATCGCGCAGTTTGCGGGTGAGAAAGCGCGTATCCACGCCGCTGATGCCCGGCACGCCGTGCCGCGCCAGCCAATCGGAAAGCGGCAGGGTTGCGCGCCAGTTGGAGACGACCGGGCTGAGAGAGCGAATCACCGCCGCCGAGACCTGCGGATGGGCTGATTCGTCATCCTCCAGGTTGATGCCCACGTTGCCGATGTGCGAGACGGTGAATAAGACGCCCTGCCCGCGATACGAGGGGTCGGTCAAAATCTCCTGGTAGCCGGTCATGCTGGTATTAAAGACCAGTTCAAACACCGCATCCGTTTCAGCCCCAAAAGCCTGACCATGCAAAATCGCGCCATCTTCAAGAACCAGGGTAGCATTCATACTGCATTCATCATTCTTCATTCCGCATTCCATTCACGGCAGGCTGGTTTCGCCCATCAGGTAGCGGTCGCACTCACGCGCCGCGCCGCGTCCTTCATGGATGGCCCACACCACCAGGCTTTGCCCGCGCCGCATATCGCCCGCCGCAAAAACACCCGGAATGTTGGTGGCGAATTTATCATATTCGGCTTTGACGTTGCTGCGGGCGTCACGCTCCAACCCCAGCGCCTGCGGAAGGGTATCTTCCGGGCCGAGAAAACCCATCGCCAGCAGAACCAGTTGCGCCGGGCGCACCTGCTCACTGCCGGGAATCTCACGCGGGACAAAACGCCCACTCTCGTCCTTGCTCCATTCCACCCGCACGGTTTCAATTCCGGTCACCTGACCGTTGCCATCATCCAGGAAGCGTTTGGCCGTCACCAGGTAGTCACGCGGGTCGCGGCCATGCAGCGCGGCATATTCTTCCTGTCCGTAATCCAGCATGTACACCTTCGGCCATTCGGGCCAGGGATTGTTGGGCTGACGGGTTTCGGGCGGGCGCGGCAGAATTTCGAGCTGAGTCACGCTCTTGCAGCCCTGCCGCAGGGACGTGCCAACGCAATCGGTGCCGGTATCGCCGCCACCGATGACAATCACATCCTTGCCTTCAGCGGAGATGTAGGGATAGACGAACGCGCCCCAACTCTGCGCCCCGCCGTAATGCTGGTCGTGCAGGCGGCGGGTGTTGGCGTGAAGGAACTCTACCGCAAAGTGAATGCCCTTGAGCTGACGGCCTTCGATGTTCAGGTCGCGCGGCTTAGTCGCGCCGCAGGCCAGCACCACCGCATCGAACTCCTGAAGCAGCTTTTCGGCGGGGTAGGTCTTGCCGATTTCGATGTTGGTAACGAACTGAATGCCCTCGGCGGCCATCAAATCCACCCGGCGGCGGACGATGTTTTTATCCAATTTCATATTGGGAATGCCATATTGCAGCAGCCCACCGATTCGGTCGGCGCGCTCAAAGACCGTCACCCAATGCCCGGCTTTGTTCAACTGGTCGGCGCAGGCCAGCCCCGCCGGGCCAGAACCCACCACCGCCACCCGCTTGCCAGTGCGGACGGCGGGCGGGGTGGGAGTAATCCAGCCTTCCTCGAAGCCTTTTTCGATGATGGCGTGTTCGATGGACTTGATAGTCACCGCCGGAGCATTGATTCCGACCGTGCAGGAGCCTTCACACGGAGCGGGACACACCCGCCCGGTGAACTCCGGGAAGTTATTGGTCTTCAGCAGGCTTTCCAGCGCCTGCCGCCACAGACCACGATACACCAGGTCATTCCATTCAGGAATCAAGTTATGGATGGGGCATCCTGCTGCCATGCCGCTGATGAGCGTGCCGGTGTGACAGAACGGAATGCCGCAATTCATGCAGCGCGCCGCCTGCACCTGAAGTTTCTCTTCCGCCATCGGCAGGTGGAACTCGTTCCAGTCGTGAATCCGCTCTTCCGGCGGACGGTCAGCGGGAGTCTCCCGCGCGTATTCGATAAAACCGGTTGGTTTACCCATACGATACTCCTAATTTCCACTCACCCGCGCCACATCGCGGCTGTTGGCTTCAAAGGCCGCCATCACGGCTTCTTCGCCGCTCAACCCGGCGCGTTCCATTTCCTTGAGCAAATTCATCATGCGAGCGTAATCATGCGGCATGACGCAGACGAACTTCACGCGGCTGCGCTCCCAATCCAGCAAGATGCGGCGGGCGTAGTCGCTGCCAGTGGCCTCCAGGTGGCGTTCCAGCAGCCCGCGCACCAAGGCGGCTTCTTCGGGGTCGTCCAATTCCTGCAAACTGACCATTTCCTTGTTGCAGCGGCCAGGGAATTCGCCGCGCTCATCGAAGACGTAGGCAATACCGCCAGACATGCCCGCTGCGAAATTGCGCCCGGTGCGTCCCAGCACCACCACGCGCCCGCCAGTCATGTACTCGCAGCCATGGTCGCCCACGCCCTCCACCACTGCCGTCATCCCGCCGTTACGAACACAGAAGCGTTCGCCGGCGCGCCCGCGAATGTACGCCTCGCCGCTTGTCGCGCCATAAAACGCGACATTGCCGATGATGGTATTCTCTTCAGGGACAAAAGTGGAAGCCGCTGGGGGATAAACGATGATTTTGCCGCCCGAAAGCCCCTTGCCAACGTAATCGTTGGCATCGCCCTCCAGCCGCAGGGTGATACCTTTGGGCAGGAACGCTCCAAAACTCTGTCCTGCCGCCCCCTTGAAGGTCAGGCGGATGGTATCTTCCGGCAAGCCAGAAGCGCCATATTTGCGCGTCACCTCGCTGCCCAGCCGCGCGCCGACCGAGCGGTGAATGTTGCGGATGAGAAGTTCCGCCCGCACAGGCTGGCCATGTTCGAGCGCGGGTTTGCACGTTTCCAGCAGCACGGTGGCGTCCAGCGTCTTCTCCAGTTCGTGATTCTGCTTCATGCGGCAGGTTTGGGTGGACAGGGTATCCACCACATCCGGCTGATAGAGCAGGTTGGAGAAATCCAGCCCTTTCGATTTCCAGTGCAAAGCAGATTGCTTCACCTGAAGCACCTCGGAATGCCCGACCATCTCCTCCACCGAGCGGAAGCCCAGTTGCGCCATGATTTCGCGCATTTCGCTGGCGATGAAGCGCATGAAGTTGACCACATGCTCCGGCTCGCCCTTGAAGTTGCGGCGCAGTTCCGGGTTTTGGGTAGCGATTCCGGTGGGGCAGGTATCCAGATGACAGACGCGCATCATCACGCAGCCCAGCGCCACCAGCGGGGCAGTGGCAAAGCCGAATTCTTCCGCGCCGAGCAGGGCGGCAATCACCACATCGCGCCCGGTCTTAAGTTGTCCATCGGTTTCGACCACAATCCGGTCGCGCAGGTTGTTCATCAGCAAGGTCTGGTGCGTTTCGGCCAGGCCGAGTTCCCAGGGCAGGCCAGCGTGCTTGATGCTGCTGAAGGGCGAAGCGCCCGTGCCGCCATCGTGTCCGCTAATCAGGACGACATCGGCGCGCGCTTTGGCAACTCCTGCCGCAATCGTGCCGACTCCCACCTCCGAAACCAGTTTGACGCTGATTCGGGCTTCGGGGTTGGCGTTCTTCAGGTCATGAATCAATTGCGCCAGGTCTTCGATGGAGTAAATATCGTGGTGCGGCGGCGGCGAAATCAGCCCCACGCCGGGCGTGGAGTGGCGCACTTTCGCAATCCAGGGATAGACCTTGCGCCCCGGCAACTGGCCGCCCTCGCCGGGCTTGGCGCCTTGCGCAATTTTGATTTGCAACTCTTTTGCATGAACCAGGTATTCGCTGGTAACGCCAAAACGCGCCGAGGCCACCTGCTTGATGGCGCTGTTTTTCGAGTCGCCGTTGGGCAGGGGAATGTAACGCGCCGGGTCTTCGCCGCCCTCGCCGGTGTTGCTCTTGCCGCCGATGCGGTTCATGGCGATTGCCAGAGTTTCGTGCGCTTCCTTGCTAATCGAGCCGTAACTCATCGCGCCGGTCTTAAAGCGGCGCATGATGGATTCGACCGGCTCCACTTCTTCCAGCGGAATCGCCCGCTCCAGGTCTTTGAACTCCAGCAGGGCACGCAACGTGCCTTTCTTTGCTTCTTCCGCGTTGATAAGAGCGGAATACTCTTTGAACTCGCTGTAACTGCCCACGCGAACAGCTTTTTGCAGTTTGTGGATGGTGAGCGGGTTGAACAGATGGTATTCGCCATCGCTGCGCCACTGATATTCGCCGCTGGTTGGCAGGGTGTTGGTGTAAACGCGCCGCGCGGCGTAGCCCTGTTTATGGCGCATTTCGGCCTCGCGGGCGATGATTTCAATGTCAATGCCGCCAATGCGCGAGGGAGTCCAGGTAAAGTATTTATCAATCACGCTCTGATGAATGCCCAGGGCCTCGAAAATCTGCGCGCCGCAATAACTCTGAATGGTCGAAATGCCCATCTTGGAGATGGTCTTGACGATGCCTTTCGTGGCAGCCTTCAAGAAGTTCTTGATGGCCTGTTTCTTATCCATGCCATTCAGGAAGCCCTGCTCGACCAAATGCTCAATGGCCTCGTAGGCCAGATACGGGTTGATGACGGTGGCCCCGTACCCGATGAGCGCAGCGAAGTGATGCACTTCGCGCGGTTCGCCGCTTTCCAACACCAGGCCAACTTGCGTGCGCTTGCCCTGCCGCACCAGGTGATGATGAAGCCCGGCCACCGCTAGCAGCGCCGGAATGGGAACATGGTCTTTGTCCATATCGCGGTCTGAAAGCACCAGCAGGTTGAAACCGCGCGCAATGGCCGAATCGGCGGCCTGGAAGAGTTCTTCCATCGCCTGCTCCAACCCGGCCCCACCCGAACCCGCCGGGAAGAGAATCGGCAGTCTCATCACCGCAAAACCGGGGATTTTGCTGTGATAAATCTTCGCCATGTCCTCGTTCTTTAGCAGGGGGAACTCCAGCCGAATCTGGTGGCAGCTCTGCGGAGCAGGCTCCAGAATGTTGCTCTCCGCACCAACCATGACTTCCGTAGATGTGACCAGTTCCTCCCGAACCGAGTCAATTGGCGGGTTGGTGACTTGCGCGAACAACTGCTTGAAGTAGTTGTAGAGCAGTTTGGGCTTTTCGGAAAGCACCGCCAGGGCGGCGTCATTGCCCATCGAGCCAATCGGTTCCACGCCATCCCGCGCCATCGGGGTCAGAATCAGGTTCAGGTCTTCATCGGTATAGCCGAAGGCGCTCAGCCGCTGAGTCAGGGTCGAGCAGTCGGATTGCGGCACGAGTTCTGGCCTGGGCTTGGGAATTTCTTCCAGCGAAATCTGATACTTGTTCAGCCAGTCGCGGTAGGGATGCGCCGAAGCCAGTCTGGTCTTGATTTCTTCATCGCTGACGATTCGCCCTTCGGCAGTATCAATCAGGAACATGCGGCCCGGCTTGAGGCGGTTTTTGTAAGCCACATTTTCCGGCGGAATCTCCAGCACGCCCACTTCCGATGCCAGAATCACCTGACCATCTTTGGTGACGTAATAGCGCGCCGGGCGCAGACCATTGCGGTCGAGCGAAGCGCCCACCATCACGCCGTCGGTGAAGACCATCGCGGCGGGGCCATCCCAGGGTTCCTGCAAGTTGGCGTGGAACTCGTAGAAGGCGCGTTTCGAGTCGGACATGCTCTCGTGCTTCGACCAGGGTTCGGGAATCATCATCGCCATCACATGCGGCAGAGGCCGCCCGGCCAGCGTGAGTAATTCGACATAGTTGTCGAACATGGCCGTATCACTGCCATCCGGCTGAAGGATGGGCAAAACTTTCTTAAATTCACCGCCAAATACGGAAGACTCCAGCCAGTTTTCTTGCGCCCGCAGCCAGTTGACATTGCCGCGCAGGGTGTTGATTTCGCCATTGTGAGAAATATACCGATAGGGGTGCGCCCGCTCCCAACTGGGGAAGGTGTTGGTGCTGAAGCGCGAGTGAACCACTGCCAGCGCGCTCTCAAAATCCGGCTCCGAAAGGTCGGGGAAATAGCCGCGCAGTTGGTCCGAGACCAGCATTCCCTTATACACCAGCGTCTTGTACGACAAACTGGCAATATAGAAATATTTGCCGCCCTCGAACGCGCCGCCAAAGCGGATTTCCTTTTCAGCGCGGCGGCGGATGATGTACAGTTTGCGCTCAAAGGCCATTTCATCCTGTAAGCGCGGACTGCGCTCGATAAACGCCAGGCGCATCTTTGGCTCGGCGCGCAAGGCCGAAGCGCCCAACCCGGCGTTGTTGGTCTTGACCGTGCGCCAACCGATGAAACGCTGCCCTTCGGAAGCAACAATATTCTCAAAGCGAACTTCGATAGCGCGCCGCTGGTTCGGGTCGGGCGGCAAAAAGACCATTCCCACCCCGTACCAGCCTGGCTCTGGCAGGGAAAACCCGTGCCGCTGCGCCTTGCGCTGCAAAAACGCGTGCGGCAGCTGCACGAGAACTCCGGCCCCATCGCCAGTGTTCGGCTCCGCGCCGCGCGCCCCGCGATGGGTGAGACTTTCCAGCACCGTCAGCGCCTGTTCGAGAATACGGCGAGATTTTTGCCCATTGATGTTAACCACAAACCCCACGCCACAGGCATCATGCTCGAATTCCGGGCAATACAACCCCTGACGAAAAGGCTCCTCCTGTTTTCGGTTCATAGTCTTCCTCCTGTTTAGCAAAGCGTCCGGCAAAACCAGACGCCCAAAATCATCCATCACACGCGCCGCAGGCTGTCACCTGCTCCAAACCGGCGCCAAAATAAATTCCGGCGATTATAGCATAATGTATAGACAACGCAGCAAAATGCAGAAGGGAAAATGTTGAATGATGAATTTCTGTTGGCAGGATAACTTCATCAATTCATCACTTATCATTCAATCACTGTTCCCTTTCCTGATATGGCGTTGGAAATCGGCGCTTCCACCCGCCCATCGGCAATGATGACTTTGCCAACCCCGCCTTGCAGGGCTTCCTCGGCCCCCAGCACCTTCTTCTTCATCCGGCCCTGCGCCATCTCCAGCGCGGCGGATAGTTTGGCCTGTGGCAAATGCGAAATCACGGTAGATTCATCCGGGAAGCGTTCCATCAGGCCCGGAACAGCAGTCAACAGAATCAGCGTCTCCGCGTTCAGCGCAGCAGCGACCATCGCGGCGGCGCGGTCGGCATCCACATTCAGCGCCTCACCCTTGTGGCTGACCGCCACCGGCGCAATCACTGGCAAATAGCCGCCATTCAGCAAAACCATTAACAAATCACGATTAACGGTTTCTATCTTCCCCGTGTAATCATCCCGAATGATTTTGCGCTTGCCGTTTTCCACGCTCTGAATTGACTCTTTGCGCTCGGCCACCATCAGCCGCCCATCCAGGCCGCACAGGCCAAAGGCATTGACGCCCAGCATTTGCAACTGCTCGGTGAGCAGGGAATTGACCTTGCCGTTGACCGCCATCAGGAAAATCTCCAGCGTTTTGCGGTCGGTGTAGCGAGACGTGTACCCCGATGGCGAAGTGATGAACTTGGGCGGCGCGCCAAGCGCCTCGCCCAGCGCATTCGCCTCCGCCGAGCCGCCATGCACGAAGACCAGTCGCTGCCCGGCCTTGAGTAATGCGGCGGCATCCTGGCAAATGGCGGAAAAATCCACGCCTTCCGTGCCGCCAAGTTTGACCACGGTGATTGTTTGCATCATTTAATTCTCCAGATTTTGTCCTGAGCGGAGCGAGCCAACAGGCAAGCGCTGCCGAAGGACAAGCACAAGATAAAAACTATTTCCCAAAAATCGCCCTTCGACTTCACTTCGTTCCGCTCAGGGCTTTTATATTGGATGAAGGCCCGCAAACTCCAGCCCCAGCGTTTCCTCCCAGCCCATCATCAGGTTGAGACACTGCACCGCCGTGCCGGATGCGCCTTTCATCAGGTTATCTATCGCACAAATCGAGACCACATGCCCGTTGGATTCGTCCAACTCAAAGCCAATATCAGCGTAGTTCGAGCCAGCCACAATTTTCGGCTCCGGTACGCGGTAAATGCCGCGCTGTTCCTTGACGATACGGATGAACGGATTTTCGTTCGCGGCGGCGCGATACGCCTTCCACAGGTCTTTATTTGCCACGCCCGGCCTGACCTTCGCGTGAGCGGTTGCCAGCACGCCGCGCACCAGGTCCACAGCAGTCATCGTCAGCGAAACGTTCGTCAGGCCCAATTCCTGAATCACCTCCGCCGTGTGACGATGCCCAAAGGCCGAAAACGTGCGGATGACATTGGCGCGCTCGGCATGATGTGAACCGGCATTCCCCTCCGCGCCGCTTTCGGACGAGCCGACCTTGATTTCGACGAAAATCGGCTGTTCCAGGTCAATCAGCCCGGCTTTCGCCAGCGGCAGAAGCGCCAGGTTGGTGGCAGTGGCATTACACCCCACCCCGCTGATGTACTTCGCCCCGGCCATTTCGGCGCGATGCAGTTCCGGCAAGCCATAGACGAATTTCCCCAGCCAGCCCGGCGCGGCATGCGGCTCGCCGTACCACTTCTGGTAATCGGCAGGGTCTTTCAGCCGGAAATCCGCCGAAAGGTCGATGATTCTGCCCGCCAGCGCGTCGTACTCGTCGATTCGCTTCTGCGCTTGGCCGTGCGGCAAAGCCAGAAAGAGAACATCCACCGGTTCAAGTTGCGCCGGGTCGCTGAACTTGAGTTGCGTGCGCTTCCGCAAATTGGGGTGAACCTGATAAACATATTCGCCCAAATGCGAGCGCGAGGTCACTTGCTTCACTTCCACGTTCGGGTGGCCCAGCAACAGCCGCAGCAACTCCCCGCCGCCATACCCCGAACCGCCGATGATAGAAACGGTTGTAGTCATAAGAATAATTGCTCCTGTTTCAGTTGTCAGTTGTCAGTTGTCAGTTATCAGTTGTCAGTTATCAGTTATCAGTTATCAGTCACCCACACTGTTCACTGTTCACTGTTCACTGCTCACTGCTCACTGTTCACTGCTCACTCGCCACTCCCATCACATACGCCACAATCTCATCCGCAATATCAATCCCGCTGACGGGCTGCATGGTGTGGAATTCCATCGTATGATTGATTTCGTTGACCAGATAGCCGCGTTCCGGGTGTTCAATCAAATCCACCGCCAGCACACCGCCGCCCACTGCCGCCGTTGCCCGCAGGCACAGGTCTTCAATTTCCGGCGTAATCGGGCAAAGTTCGCCCTCGCCGCCGCGCGCCGTGTTGGTAATCCAATGCTCCGACTTGCGGTACATGGCCGTCAGCACCCGGTCGCCAATCACAATCGCGCGAATATCGCGCCCCGGCTTCTCGATGTATTCCTGAATGTAAAAAACCGAATGCTGCACCGACCCCAGCGTGGCCTTATGCTCCAGCACCGCCTCCGCCGCGTCGCGGTCGTTGATTTTGGCAAGCAAACGCCCCCACGACCCAACCACCGGCTTCAGCACCACCGGATAGCCAAAGGCTTCAATCGCCTCCAGCGCCGCTTCGGGGGTGAAGGCCGTCGCATTGTGCGGCTGCGGCAGCCCGGCTTTTGCCAGCATCGCCGAGGTAGTCAACTTATCGCCGCAAATTTCCGCCACCGCCGCCGTATTCACCGTTGGCACGCCAAACGCATTCAGCATCCGCAGCGCATACAGCCCGCTCGTATAACTGATACTGCGCTCCAGCACGGCATCGAAGGCGCGCCAGGGAGCGGGGTTCTCCAGGTCAAACGAAATCGCCCGGTCATCCAGCCGCTCATAATCAATGCCGCGCTTCTCCATCGCGCCAAAAATCCACTTCTCCTCCACCCGCACACGGGAGTAGAGAACGCCAATTCGTAGTCGTTTTTGCATAGCAACTCCAGAGAAATGATGAATGCGGAATGATGAATTCCGCATTCATCATTCTGAACTCTGCATTGGCTTTACTCTCCCCAATCTTCCTGCTCCATCGGGGCCAGTTCCACCGCGGCGGGGTTGAGCGCGGTCACTTCCAAATCCACGCCGCAATCGGGGCAGACGATGATTTCGCCCACCTCGGCATTCGCTTCGAGGCTGATTTCGGCTTCGCATTCGGGGCAAACAACGGTGTTCATGATTTTTTCTCCTTTTGTGAATGGATTACGGATGATTGATAACTTCTTTTGCTTTCGCAATCTGCTTTTTTACGGAATCGGGAGATGTTCCCCCCGTCGCATTCCGCCGTTTAACGGATTCCATCGGGTCGAAAACCTGGTACACATCGGATTCAAACAACCCGAAAGCCTGCATCTCGTTTAACGAGAGCTTCTCCAGGCTGATACCCTTCTCTGCCGCCACCCGAACAGATTTGCCCGCCGCGGCATGTGCCTCCCTGAAAGGAACACCCTTGCGGACGAGATAATCCGCCAAATCGGTTGCCAGCATCGCTGAGTCAATCGCCGCCAACTTTTTTCGGGCCGCACGGTCATCGTTTCGAGAGCGCCCGCCAGCACGGGCAGAATCAACGTCAGCGTATCGAAAGCCTGAAAAACGGGGACTTTGTCCTCCTGCAAATCCTTGTCGTAAGTGGAGGGCAGCCCTTTGAGCGTCGCCAGCATCCCGGTCAGCAGGCCAAGCAGCGTTCCGGCTTTGCCGCGCGAGAGTTCGAACAGGTCGGGATTTTTCTTTTGCGGCATCAGGCTGGAGCCGGTCGAATAAGAATCCGACAGTTCAAAAAAACCAAACTCGGCGGTGGTAAACAAGACCATCTGCTCGCTCAACCTGCTCAGGTGAACACCCATCATCGCGGCGCAGAACAGGAATTCGGCGGCAAAATCGCGGTCAGAGACGGCATCCAGGCTGTTTTGGGCGGGGCTGTCGAAGTCGAGCGCCATCGTCAAGGCTTCGCGGTCAATCTCGAACGCCGTTCCCGCCAGCGCGCCGCAGCCGAGCGGCAAAACGGCCACCCGGTCGCGCAGGTCGTTCAGGCGGTCTTTATCGCGCTCCAGCGGCCAGAAGTGACCAAGCAGCCAGTGCGCCAGCGTGATAGGTTGGGCGCGCTGCAGGTGGGTGTAACCCGGCATCAGCGTGGTGGTGTGTTTTTCAGCCAGATTCAACAATGCAGATTGCAGAATGCAGATTGCAGAATTTAACTGCTCAATCGCATCCAGCATCCACAGCCGAAAATCGGTCGCCACCTGGTCATTGCGGCTGCGCCCGGTGTGCAGTTTGCCCGCTGTTGCGCCAATCAGTTCTCCCAGCCGCCGCTCGACCGCCGTGTGAATATCCTCGTCCGATTCGTGGAAAGTGAATGTGTTTTGGGCAAATTCACCGGCAATCTGATTCAGGCCACTCAAGATGGCGGCATGTTCCGCCTCGGTCAGCAAGCCCGCTTTGAACAGCCCGCCCGCCCAGGCCATCGAACCGCGCACATCCTGCGCCGCCAGGCGCTGGTCAAACGGCAGGGAGGTGTTCAACAGCCACGCAGCGGCATCTAATTTGCCGGTAAATCGTCCACTCCAAAGGGTCATGGGTGCTCCTTTTCAACCTGAGCGCAGGCCTGAGCCTGTCGAAGGCCGTAGCCGAAGGGCAGTTACCGGCGCTTCGACTACGCTGCGCTCCGCTCAGCGCCTGCTAGTCTCTCTTGAACTTCGAATAATCCGGCTTGGGCAAATTCATCCCGGCCACCGGCAGGCCGTTCAGGGCGCGGACTTTGAGCGACAGGCCATACAGCCGGATAAAGCCCTCGGCCAGGCTCTGGTCATAGACATCTTCCTGCCCAAAGGTGGCGAAATCCTCGCGGTACAGGCTGAACTTGCTCTTGCGCCCGGCGCTGATGATGTTGCCCTTGTAGAGTTTCAGCCGCACCGTGCCGGTGACCGGGCCTTGCGTGGCGTTGACGAAAGCATCCAGCGCCTCGCGCAGGGGCGTAAACCACAGGCCGTTATAGGTCAGGTCAGCATATTTGACCGCCACCATCTGTTTGAAAGCCAGGGTTTCATGGTCAAGGACGAGCGATTCAAGTTCGCGGTGGGCATAGAGCAGAATCGTGCCGCCGGGGGTTTCGTACACGCCATGCGATTTCATGCCGACCAGACGGTTTTCGACCAAATCCACCCGCCCAATGCCGTGCGCCCCGCCAATGGCGTTCAGCCGTTCGATGAGTTTGGCCGGGCTGAGTTTTTCGCCATTCACCGCTACCGGTTCGCCGCTCTCAAACTCGATTTCAACGTAAGCGGGTTCATCCGGCGCGTTCTCGGGCGAGGTGGAAATCTGGTACATGCTCTCTTCCGGCTCGTTCCAGGGGTCTTCGAGCAGGCCGCCTTCGTGCGAGAGGTGCCACAGGTTTGAATCGCGGCTGTAAATGGATTTGACGGTCGCAGTCACGGGCACGTTGTGTTTGGCGGCATAGGCAATCGCATCCTCGCGGGAGCGGATATCCCACTCGCGCCAGGGGGCGATAATCTTCAGGCGCGGGTCAAGCGCCATCACGGTCAACTCGAAGCGCACCTGGTCATTGCCCTTGCCGGTTGCGCCATGCGCCACCGCATCCGCGCCGACTTCGTGCGCCACATCCACAAGGTGCTTGGCAATCAGCGGGCGGGCAACGGAGGTGCCGAGCAGGTACTTGTGTTCGTACACCGCGCCCGATTTGAGCATCGGGAACAGGTACTCGGCGGCGAACTCCTCGCGCATATCGTGCATCACGAACTGGCTCGCGCCGCTGTTGAGCGCCTTTTGCTCCAGTTTGGTCATGTCTTCATCGCCCTGGCCCACATTGGCGCAAAAGCAGACCACTTCACAGCCGTAGTTTTCCTTCAACCACGGGACTATCACGGATGTGTCCAGCCCACCGGAGTAGGCGAGGACGACTTTCTGGACGGACGGTTTTGGTTTGGACATGGGTTCTCCTGTTCGGTATTCCCTCTCCCTTTGGGAGAGGGTGAGGGTGAGGGGAATATGTAACAAAAAACCGCCCTCCAAGAAGGAGGGCGGTTTGGGTTGACCTGCGCGCTCACTTACGCGCTTACTGCGTCATCCGAAAACACAAAAACCCGTCCTTCTCGGAGAGAAGCGGGTACGGACGACGGGAACGCGGGAACGACTTTGTGAACATATTGGGCGGTATTCTACCAGCGAAACGAAATCTGTCAATGGTTTTCAGGCATAAATTTCGGTGATTGAACGGTTAAAGTTTACTTTCGATAGCCCTGCGCGCTGATTTCCTGCGAGGCAATCGTCACGCTTTCCAGGCAGATTTCGCCCGGCCATTCCTCGCGCAGCGCCTCGTTAAGCAATTGCGCCAGCAAATCGGTCAGCGGCACAGAGATTCCGCCCAGGCTGACCGAAGTCAGGCTGATTTGCGGCATGCAATTCACCGCCTGCATGCTGCCCTGCCCTTCGACCGGAATCACATCACCATTCACCAGGACAGGAACGCCCTGTTTCTCGATGAAGTCCCGCGAAACCGCGCCTTCGACCTTCACCGCGCCATCCAGCAGGGTCACTTTGCCATTGAGCAGACCGTTTTTGGCCGCGCCGGGCGTGGCAAGGTACGCGCTCACCATCGCTTCCACATCCGAAGCGGAGGCATACGCCCGCACACGATTGCCCGGTTGAAGCAGAGCGGGCAAGCCCTCCAGCGCTTCGAGCGAATTGATGCGGTATTCGGTCACAGAAGGCGTGGGGGACAGGGTTGGGGTCGGCGTGACCGGCGCGGGAGGCGCCAGCCCTACCCATTGCAGCAGCCAGGCCAGCCAGCCCGGCAGCGGCGAGGGGTCATCCATGCCGCGCGCATAGGCGGGGGCAACAACGCTCAACGCCAGGAAGGCCACCAGCACGGCCAGGAGGATTCTTTGCCAGAGTTTCATAAGTCTTGCTCCTTTCTGGCAAAAATTCTACCAGCAAAAGCCCGCAAACTCCCGTTCCGTACTCGATTGTTAATGTTCCACTCACCTGCGCGGCAACCATCGTTGGCCGCATTCATCATTGACCAATCACATAGTCCACCATCAACGCCGGGATGTTGACTCCCGTGGTAGCGATGCTGTTGCGAAACTCCATCGTGTGATTAACTTCGTTGACGGTCAGGCCGTCATCCGTCTCGAACACGTCAATCGCCAGCAGGCCGCCGCCAATGGCCTGCGCCGTCCGGCGGCACAGGTCGCTCAGTTCGGGGGTCAGCGGGCAATTGGAGGCCACGCCGCCGCGCGCGGTGTTGGTTATCCAATTTTCCGAAGCGCGATAGATGGCGCAAATCGGCTCTTCGCCAATCACAAAGGCGCGGATGTCGCGTCCCGGCTTGTGAATGTATTCCTGGATGTAAAAGACCTGGTGATGCACGCCCAAAGCGGATTTATGCTCGATGAGCGCTTCGGCCATCGCGCGGTTTTCCACCTTCGCCAGCAGACGCCCCCACGAGCCGACTACCGGCTTCAGCACGCAGGGGTATCCCATCGCTTCCACCGCCTGAAGCGCGGATTCTTCATCAAAGGCCATATACACCTTCGGGGTGGGGATTCCGGCGCGGGCGAGAATCTGGCTGGTGACGTATTTATCGCCGCAGCGTTCGGCCACTTCGGGGGGGTTGACCACTTTCACGCCGTGCGCCTGAAAAATTTTGGAGATGTAGACTCCCCGCGAGTACGAGATAGACCGCTCGAACAAGACATCCACCGCTTCGGGCAGGCAGGAAATATCGAAAAACCGTTCCCCATCGTTAATGCGGATGACTTCCACGCTCGGGCGTTTTTCCAGTTCCTCGAGCAGATATTTTTCCTCCACGCGCAGGCGGGTATAGAGAAAACCGACTTTAATCATGAGTTCATCCTCGCTTTCAGTTCATCATTCTGGATTTGACCGCTTCCGTCATTTCGCTCGTGGTCAGCGTCCCGCCCAGGTCGGGGGTTGTCTCCCCGGCGGCAATGCAGGTAATGACCGCGTTCCGCAAGCGGACGGCGGATTGTGCTTCGCCGAGATATTCGAGCATCATAGCGGCGGCAAAAAACGCGGCGGTGGGGTTGGCCTTGCCCGTCCCAACCAGCGGCGGGGCCGAACCATGCACCGGCTCGAAAACCGCCGCCTCCGCGCCAATGTTGCCAGAAGCCGCCACGCCCAGCCCGCCAACCAGCATACAGGCTTCATCGCTCAAAATATCGCCAAACAGATTGGTGGTGACGATGACCTGGAACTGCTCCGGCGCGCGAATCAACTCCATCGCGCAAGTATCCACCAGCATTTCAGCCAGTTCGATGTCCGGGTAGGCTGCCGCCACATCCAGCGCCACGCGGCGAAACAGGCCGCACGTCTGACGCAGGATGTTGGCTTTGTGAACGAGATGGACTCGCGTCCGCCCGGTCTGACGCGCCAGGTCAAAGGCTTTGCGAACGATGCGCTCCGAACCGCGCCGGGTGATGACCCGCTCGGTGATGGCGCGATTGCCGTTGTCCTCGACCCGCTCAAGGCCGGAATACAACCCTTCGGTGTTCTCACGGACAATCACCAGGTCTATCCCCTGACGGGAGGAGGGATGCGGCAGGGAGCGATTCGGGCGCAAGTTGGCGTATAAATCCAGCGCCTGGCGCATGCGCACCACCGGCGAAAAGTAGCCGGGGAGGTTTGGCGGGGTGGTCACGGCCCCGAACAAAGCCGCGTCCGACTGACGAATCGCCTCCAGCGTGGACTCGGGCAGGGGCGTGCCAAGCCGCTCATACGCGCCCAAACCGATTTCGGCGCGGGTGAAAGTCCATTCCAGCGGCAGGGCGCGCAAAACCGTTTCAGCAGCGGCGATGACTTCCGGGCCAATGCCATCGCCGGGGAGGAGGGTAATTTGGTAGGGCATAAGTGAAATCCAGAATGAAAAATGATGAATGCAGAATGAAAAAATTCAGCATTCATCATTCCGCATTCATCAATTCTTGAATGTCGTGTTCCTTCAAAAAGTTGACAATCCCGCCCGCTTCGGCGATTTTCAGAACGAAATCGGGCAGAGGGCGCGCCTGAAACGCTGCGCCGGTGGTCAGGTTATGAATCTGACCGGTGGATAAATCCACCTCCACCTCGTCGCCCTCGCGGATGCCTTCGACCGCTTCCGGGCATTCGAGAATGGGCAGACCGATGTTGATGGCGTTGCGGAAGAAGATGCGCGCAAACGAAGCCGCGATGATGCACCTGGCCTGCGAGCCTTTGATGGCAATCGGCGCGTGCTCGCGCGATGAGCCGCAGCCAAAGTTCTGCCCGCCAACGATGATGTCGCCAGGTTTGACGTTTTTGGCGTACTCCGGCTTGACCTCGCAAAAGACGTTCTTGGCGAGCTGGAGCGGGTCAATGGTGATATTAAACCGACCGGGGATGATTTCGTCGGTGTTCATGTTTTCTCCAAACGTCCAGGCTTTTCCCATAAGGGCCTCCGAAATGATGAATGATGGTGAATGGTGAATGGTGAATGACGGAGCATTCCGCATTCACCATGCTAAATTCGTAACTACCCACCCATCCTGCCCAAAGGCATTGTCGAAATACAAGCGGTTTGACAGGATGAAAGGATGTAAGGACAGCGGCTTATTTGGATGGTCAATTTCATCCTTTTATCTTTCCATGCTGTTTGGTACTGTAAGGGGTAAGCAATTCCCTGAATTCTGCACTTTCCTCGGGTCGGTAATCCGTCCCGTCAGCGCGGTGGCGGCGGCAGTGGCCGGGCTGGCGAGGTAAATTTCAGCCAGCGGGCTGCCCATGCGCCCGACAAAGTTGCGGTTCATGGTGGTCAGAGCGCGCTCGCCCGGCGCCAGAATGCCGCCATGCCGCCCGATGCACGCCCCACAGCCCGTGCCGGTGACCGTACAACCGGCGTCTATCAGCATTTCGATGAGTCCGTTTTGCAGGGCTTTCTTGTAAATCCGCTGGCTGGCCGGAGTGACGATGACGCGCACCAGCGGATTGACCCGTTTGCCTTTCAGCATGTTCGCCACAATTTCCAGGTCCTCGTAGCGGGCGTTGGTGCAAGTGCCGATGTAAACTTCGTGAACTTCCAACCCCTCCACCTGCTCCAGCGGCTTAACGTTATCCACATCCGGGTGGCAGGCCACCTGCGGGGTGAGCGTGGAAACGTCAATTTCGAGCACGCGCTCGTAGCGGGGGTTAACCGGCTGGAGGTTCTCAAAATCCCTCACCCCCGCATTCCCCAACGGCGTTTCGTTCAGCAAATAGTCCACCGTCACCTGGTCGGCGGCAATCAGCCCGCACTTGGCGCCGATTTCGGTGGACATATTCGGGAAAATAATGCGTTCGTGCATGGGCAGATTTTCGATATACTCGCCGCCAAATTCCACCGAGCGGTAGGTCGCGCCATCCATGCCGAGCAGCCCGGCAATGTGAATCATCACATCTTTGGCATAGACTCCCGGCTGAGTTTGCCCGCGCAGTTCGATGCGAATCGTCTCCGGCACTTTGAACCAACATTTGCCCGTCACCCACGCAACGGCAATTTCGGTCGAGCCAAGTCCCGCGCCGAACGCGCCCATCACGCCGTAAGTGTTGGAGTGGGAATCGGCCCCGATGACGATAGACCCGGGGGTGATGAAGCCCTCTTCCAGCATCACCTGATGACAAACGCCCTGCGTGAACAGGTGGGGAAGTTCCTGCTCCTTGACGAAATCGATGATTTTGCGGTGATTTTCTGCTGCCATCACGTTCGGGGCCGGGTAGGCATGGTCGAGATGCAGCACAATCCGATTCTTGTCGTAAATCGGTTTACCAATTTCCCGAAACGCCTTGATTGCCAGCGGGGTGGTGTTATCGTGGCTCATGATGTAATCCACATCCAGCAGGATGATTTCACCGGCCTGCACGCGCCGTCCCGCTCTGCGGGAGAAAATTTCTTCGATAAGAGTTCCCATAAAGTCTCCTTTGATATAGGTCCTGAGCGGAGGGCTGAACGTTTTTTGTGAATCCCGTAGCCGAAGGGCGGTCTTGCCACAAAGTCGCCCTTCGACTGCGCTTCTCGCTGTCGCTCGGCGCTTCGCTCAGGGCGCAGGGTTATTTCCCGTTATATTTCTTCAACACCATGCGCGTCTCGGTGCGTTTCACGCCCGGCACGGTGCGAATTTCCTCGATGAGATTGTTCAACGCCATCATGTCTTCCGCCTCCACAAAGGCGCTCACATCGAAATCGCCGGTGATTTCATAAACATTGCGAACGCTGGTAAACCCGCGCAGCCTCCGCACGACCGACGAGGTATAGACATGCGATTCGACCTCCAACATGACCATTGCCTGAAGACAGTGCGGAATGACATCCAGATACCGCCCGGTCACCTGCTCGGCAATTTGCAAAATATCGCTGTCGAACAACTGCTTGCGCTCATCGCCCAACGATTTGATGCGATTGACAATGACCTCCAACTCCGCCGTGCTGACCTCGATGCCATATTCCTCCAACCGCGCCGCCACCGCGCTCCTGCCGGTGTACTTGTCAATCACAATTTTGCGCTCGCGGCCCAAAATCGCCGGGTCGAACGGCTCGTAGGTGCGCGGGTCTTTCAGCACGCCGTTGGTGTGAACCCCGCTCTTGTGCGTAAAAGCATTCTGACCGGTAATCGGCTTGTTGGGAGCCAGAAAAAAGCCCGAAACCCGCTCCAGGTAGGCCGAAAGTTCCATCAGTGGAGCGAGGTTATATTTCTGCACGCCCTCCAGGTTGTGAAAAGCCAGGATAGTCTCGGCCAGGTCGGGGATACCCGTCCGCTCCCCCATGCCGTTGACGGTGGCGTGGATGCAATCCGCCCCGGCGCAAATGCCCGCCATCGCATTCGCCAGCGCCAGGCCATAATCGTTGTGACAGTGCAAATCAATTTTGCAGGGCAACAAACGCTCCCGCAGCGCCGTCACGCGCCCGGCCAGCAGATGCGGCTGCATGATTCCCAGCGTATCCGCCAGACTGATTCGGTCGGCCCCGGCTTCGATGGCCGCGTTGCACACCGTCACCAGAAACTCGAAATCGGTGCGGGTGGCGTCTTCGGGCGTATAGCGCACCCTCAACCCCAAACTGCGGGCATAGGCCACATGCTCACGGATGATGTCGAGAGCCTGGTCTTGCGTCTTATGCAGTTTGGCATCTAAGTGAATTTTGGAGGTGGCGTAAAAAATCGCCACCCGCTGCGCGCCGCAATCTCTGGCCTTCTGAATGCCAGAGCGAATGGCTGCCGAGTGCGCCACAATTTCGGCGTTCAGTCCCAGCGCGGCAATCCGCTGGATGGCGCGGGCCACGTTCGGCGAAACCGAAGGGTCACCGGCCTCAATCATCTCCACCCCCACCTGGTCGAGCAGACGGGCAATTTCGACTTTTTCCTCCAGCGTAAAGTTGACATAAGGTGTTTGTTCGCCTTCGCGCAGAGTGGAATCGAGAATTTCGAGCATAAGCATCCTCCATAGGTCCAACTACTGTTCTTGTTGGGTTTTCCAAAATCTCCGGATGTTGGAGTCCGAATAAAAAAGCGCCACCCGTTGTCGGGTGGCGCTTGGCAGGCAGACAGGTAGCAATCACTAAAGCAAAACTTCGCTCATTTGACTTACATCCTGTTCATCTACCGAAACAAGCCCAAACCCGGCAACCGAAGTCGCTGAGTTGGGCAGGCGCTTGGCCTTGGCCTCCATGAGAATGGCAGCACGGTCTCTGAACATATTGGGCGCAATTCTACTACACCGATGAAATGCGTCAATCCTTTTGGCAAATTTGCCCATCCAAACTACCCATTTGGGTACTTTTTTCAGACCCTGAAGCGTGGATACGACCCCAGCACCCGCAGCATCAGCGCATACTCAGCCAGGTGTTCCAGCGCCCGGGCCGCGCTCGGCTCGTGCGTTGCGCCGATGAAATCAATGTAAAACAAGTATTCCCACGGCTTCCCCTGCAAAGGACGCGATTCGATTTTCGTCAGGTCAATATCGCGCAGGGCAAACACGCTCAGAGCCTTAAACAACGCGCCGGGGACATTTTTCAGCGTGAACACAATCGAAGTCTTCGCTTCACCTTCCGGCCTGACCGGCTGGGGCTGAATTGCCAAAAAGCGGGTGTAATTCTCCGGGTTATCTTCAATTCCTTCCTCAAGAATCTCCATCCCATACAACTCCGCCGCCCGCTGCGAGGCAATCGCCGCCACCTCGCGCGCGCCGCTCTCCTTGAGCATCTTCACGCTCCCGGCAGTGTCATAAACGGCCTCGGTCTTCACGCCCAGCCCGCGCAGGTAGCCTGCGCACTGCCCCAGCGCTTGCGGATGACTGATGACCTTTTTGACCCCGGTCTTCGTCACCCCCGGCGCGGCAATCAGGCAATGCCGCACGCGCAGAAAATACTCGCCCACAATGTGCAGATGATGACGGAGAAGCAAATCATAATTCTGATGGATACTGCCCGCCAGCGAATTTTCGATGGGAACAAGAGCCGCCTCCGCCCTGCCGCCTGCCACCGTTTCAAAGACCTTATCGAAACTCTCGCAGGGTTCCGTTTCGACAGAACCAAAATACCCGAAAACAGCCTGCTCGCTATAGGCGCCGGGTTCACCCTGAAACGCGACTCGCATCTCACCCTCCTGCTTTTTCTGCCCATTCGAGCATGGCCTTAAACCCGGCCTCCACTTCCGCATCCGAAGCGGCGATGGTCATCCGCACGAAGCCCTCGCCCTGCGCCCCAAACGCCGACCCCGGCACCAGCCCCACTCCGGCTTCTTCCAGCACCCGCTCACAGACTTCAAGCGACGACATTTTGAGCGGGCGAACATCTAAAAAGAAATAAAACGCGCCCTGAGAGGGTTTTACGACGATTTTTTCACTTTCCAATATATTGGCTACGCGCAAAACAAGGTCACGGCGGCGGGCATAAGCGGCCCGCATTTGGGCAGCAGATTGCTGAATTTGGGGGTCGCTCAAGGCAAAAGCGGCTGCTTTTTGCACAAAAGGCGCCACGCAGGTAATGGAGTTTTGCCCGGCTTTGATGGCATTCCCAATCACCCGCGCCGGGGCAGCCAGGTAGCCCACCCGCCAGCCGGTCATGGCATAGGTTTTGGAAAGGCTATGCACCAGCAGGGTGCGCTCTTTTGCGCCCGGAAAAGCCGCCGCGGAGGTTGGTTTTTCGGCATAATACAGGTTTTCGTACACTTCATCACTCACCACCCACAAACCATGAGCGGCGGCAAACTCCTGTAGTTTTTGCAGGTAGTCGCGGGTGGGGTACATTCCGGTCGGGTTGGAGGGATAATTGATGACAATCACCCGGCTGCGGGGCGTGAGAGCGCGCTCCCAGGCCTCGAAAGCAGGCAGAAAACCGTTTTCCGCCGGGGCCGGGACGCGAATCACATTCCCACGCAGCATGATTGCCATGTTCGCATGGGTGGCCCAGGTTGGGTCGGGAATTAAAACGTCATCGCCGGGGTTCAAAATCGACTGCATCGCAAGGTAATAGGCATGAATCCCGCCGTGCGTCACCAGGATTTCCGATTCAGAGTCGTACTCCAGCCCGTTATCGCGTGACAGTTTCAGCGCGGCGGCCTGGCGCAATTCGGGATAGCCAATGCTTGGGCCGTAGTGGGTTAATCCAGCCTGCATTGCCTTCATCGCTACCTCCAAAATTGGCTGGGGGGTGGGAAAATCGGGGTCACCGACATGCAGGGGGATGACCTTCTTCCCAGCAGCGCGAGCGGCCACAATCCGGTCGTTGAGGGCAACGGTGGCCGATTGGCGAATCAATTCAAACTGTTGGTTTAAGTTCAAAGCAATTTCTCCGGAAATAAATTCCGGCAATTATAACGCTCGATGGACAACACCAATAAAAGATTTACGCCTGTTTTTCCGTAAAATGCCATACTCATGCAAAAAATTCACAAGAATGAGCCGCTGATGAGTGAATGAGATTACAAAGTCGCAAAGCGTATACAGGTTCTTTTGTTGCTGAACTTGATATAATAATTTAATAGTGAAAAAAAAATGTCGGCGTGCCGGCATAATCGTAATACAATACAATGCGTAATGCGCTGCAAGGATGCTGTTATCGATACCAAATCGCTCGTCCATTAAAATCGTAAATGGAGATGAAGCCGACTATGTTCAACGACGAAAATTATGGCACGATTTTATATGTAGAAGATGACCCGAATAATCGAACCCTGATTCGGAGGATACTTGGGGCTGAGGGATACACCGTACATGAAGCAGCGAATGCAAATATTGCGCTGGAAAAGCTCAAGACTCTCAAGCCAGATTTGATTTTGATGGATATCAACATGCCTGAAGTGGATGGCTACACGTTAACGGCGAAAATTCGCGCCCTGCCAGAGATGAGCACCGTCCCAATTGTCGCTTTAACTGCAAATGTGATGAAAGGTGACCGCGAACGGTCATTGCAAGCCGGATGTGACGGGTACATTCAAAAACCGATTGACATCGACACAATTGCAGCCCAGGTACAACGATACATGAAGAGATGAGACCAATGAGCATAGACAATACTCCTCCGACCAACCCCATCAGTGAGTCCAGCAGCCGCAAACCGGGCATCCCTAAAGATACCACTGTGCTGGTTGTTGAAGACAATGTTTCGAACTTTGTACTGATTGCTCGCTTGTTGGGCTTCATGGGAATCCACTGCGAGTGGAAAACTTCTGGCTATGAAGTGGTTGAATATGCCGATACCCTGCCCCGCCTTGATTTGATTCTGATGGATATCCGTCTTCCCTACGAAGATGGATACGGCGCGATGAAAAAAATTCGCCTTTCAGACAGGTTGAAAACAGTTCCGATTGTAGCAGTAACCGCCGAAGCGAGTCAGGAGCAAATGAACAAAGCCCGCGCGGCAGGTTTTAATGGATTCTTAGGAAAACCACTTGACCCTGACCGCTTCCCCGACCAGATCCGAAGGATTCTACATGGAGAGCCTGTCTGGGAAATCCCTTACGAAGAGTAGCAAACCAATAGAGCGAGGGCTCCTCAGTAGAAGGGAAACTCTCGCTCTTTGTTTATTATCCTTAATGGAAAATGAAAGTTATGAGTGAGAAGACACCCTCTCAGGTTGACCATCGACAGTTGCTTCGAATACATCAGGCAAATTATGCTGTATTCCAGGCAAAGACCGAAAAAGAAATCAACCAGGCAATCTTGAAGGTTTTTCAAGCCTGCCCATATGCCAATTTGTTTTATGTTGTTAACGAAGTCGGCCTGGAATGCGCTATCACACATAATTCGGCAACCAAAAAGGCGCTTCGAGACGCGCCCTCTCAAATTGAGATGACCCCTGCAGACGTAGTGCAATTCTTTGCACGCGAGGCAAGCATCACATCCATTGCCGAGGCAAATTTGCCCGAAACACTCCGTGCTTTTCTGGCAAACTCGTCCTGGGAACAAGTCGCAATTATTCCGGTGATGCAAGATGTTGTGGTGCTCGGAGTTTTGCTGACGCTGGCCCAAGCGGATGAATTGCTGAACAAAGAAACCGTTACTCCTCTGATATACCTGGCCGAAATCATCCCAACTGCCCTGGACAATGTCAAAGCAGCGCGCGCGACCAAGCAACGTTTACGCGAACTTGAAAGTATTTCGGAAACCAGCCAACTCATCTCGTCATCCAGCAACCTCGAACAGTTATATGAACTTCTCCATAAACAAATCAGTGCCACCATTGGGGCAGATGTTAATTTTGCAATTGCCATCTATGAACCCAAGAACGAAACCATTGAAATTCCATACATGGTGGAAAGTGGCAAAAAAATAAATATTGACCCGTTTCCACTGGGTGAGGGTTTGATATCTATTCTGATTCGCACCCGCCAACCATTAATGCTGGTGGAGGATACAGAACGCCGCGCCCGTGCCTTAGGTGCAAAATATGTAGGAACGCCGCCAAAGTCGTGGCTCGGTTGTCCGCTGGTCATTAGCGGAGAGGCAATTGGCGCGCTGGTAGTACAAGACCTGGTGAAAGAACAACGCTTCAACCAGGATGACCTGCGATTCATGATTGCGCTCTCAGTACAGGTTGCTGGGGCAATTTATAACATTCGCCTGCTTGAAGATGCCCGTCGAAGAGCACTGCAACTGGAAACAGTGGCTGAAATCTCGCGCGAGGTCTCCAGTTCCTTAATTGTCGACAACCTGTTACGGCAGGCGGTCAACCTAGTACGCGAGCGATTCAATTTTTACCACGCCGCCGTATTTCTGATGGACAACTCAGGAGAATACGCTGTTATTCGCGAGGCAACCGGAGAAGCCGGTGCGCAAATGAAACGCGCTGGTCACAAATTGGGAGTCGGTTCCAAGTCACTCGTGGGGCGCACTACGCTAGAAAAGGAAGCCCTGGTCGTCAATGATGTCTCGAAAGACCAGAACTATTATGCCAATCCACTGCTTCCAGACACAAAGGCAGAAGCCTGTTTGCCATTAAGAGTGGGGGACCGGATTCTGGGCGTACTGGATGTACAATCGACCCGCGTTTATGCTTTCACCAGCGAAAACATCAAAATCTTGCAAATTTTGGCCGACCAACTTGCAGTTGCAGTCGTAAACTCCGAATTGTTCGCCGAAGCCCAGGAACGCCTATCGCAGCATCGCCTGCTTCATCATGTCACCACCGCTGCGGCTTCATCCACTACCATCGAAGAAGCCCTGAACAGCGCGGTCCAGGGTTTGCAGGTCACCCTGGGCGGCGACCAGATTTCCATCTTGCTGGCAGACAAAGAACAGAAAACCCTTGAGGTGCGGTCTTCGATTGGGTATCCAAACGATGAGTCAGCGCGGCTCAAAATTCCTTTTGGGGTTGGCATCACCGGCTGGGTGGCAGCGCATCGACAACCCCAACGCATCAACGACATTACCAAAGATTCGCGCTATATTGCGGTCAACCCAAAAGTTCGGTCAGAGTTGGCAATCCCTTTGATTTACCGCAACGAAGTTCTGGGCGTGCTCAACGTGGAGAGCCCGCGCACAAATGCTTACACAGAAAACGACGAAGAAATGCTTGGCACGCTGGCCGGCAGCCTGGCCGCAATTATCGCGCACTCGCGCCTTTTGGAACAATTCCGCCAGCAAGTAGAGCGAGAACGGCTTCTTTATGAAATTACCAACAAAATCCGGCGCACGACAAACCCAGAAAAAATCCTGGCTGTGACCGCAGAAGAATTGAGCAAAGCAATGAACGCCCGCCGCACTGATATTGTCGTACAGGTTGGTGATGGCTCTGGAAAGTCGGGCGCAGGTGAATGAGATTTTCGAGAAAACATCATGAGTGACACAAACACATCCCAATCAGATTTTTTGTCCCGTCTGCTGACAAGGGCCGGAAAGCATTATCCGATTTATGCAGTTTTATTTGCGCGGCTGGTGAGCGGGTCACTGGGCATATTTATCAGCAATATCATCACTCGCAACAACAACAGCTTTACCCCGGAACAATACAATCGGTCTTACTGGGCAGGCCTGGCACTCATAATCATTGGAGATATTATCATCCTGACGTGGGCATTTTACTTTACCAGACATATCCGAACCCGTCTGGGACAATGGAAATCCAGGAGAGCAGTAAGCGAAGGTCAGGTTGAATTCAAAGCCTGGCAGCAAAGCAATACAATGGCCTGGAATTACGGCGCGGCAACCATTCTGGTTTCAATTTTTGTTAACATCATCCCATTGCTCTTGTTCCAGTATTTTTATTTAGACGCAACCATCAATCAGTTGATATATTCGGCGTTTGGGTCAATCTTGGCCGCGATTGTTGTGCTTGGATTATCTGTGTTAATCGTTGAATATCTATTACAACCCGTGCGAAGCGTGCTGCTGCCCTCCAATTTTGAATTGCAAGTCAGAGGCTCAATCGGGCTGCGCTTCAGAATCAAAATGGTGATAGCGACCGTATTGGTCATTGGTTTCAGCATTCTTGCGTTGGCGCCGCTGGGGTATTCTCGAACTTACCGTGTTCTGTACGAAGAAGTGGGTTCGCTCGGCACATTGGATGAATTGCGCGGCAGTTTTACTTTAGTAGCGGCGATTACCCTGGCCCTGGGCGCAGCTCTGGCATACGCGCTCTCGGAATCGGTGGCTCGCCCAATGAAGGAATTAATTCAAGTTTTTAATCGCGTTGAAAAAGGTGACTTGAAACAACGCGCGCATGTCACAGCCACCGACGAAATTGGGGAACTCGCAATCTATTTCAACCGCATGGTCGCTCGAATTGAAGAATTGCAGCAGAATTTGGAAAAACGAGTGGAAGACCAAACGGAAAAACTGCGCGCCTCCAATGAAGTTGGCCGCATTGCCAGTACCATTCTCAATCCTGATGATTTGATTTCACAAGTCGTCAACCTGATTGCCAAGACCTTTGACTATTACTACGTTGCCATTTTCCTGGTGGCCGAAAACGGAAGATGGGCCGAAATTGTAGATGCAACCGGCTCGGCAGGCGAAATTCTGAAGGCTCGGCGCCACCGGTTGCAAGTAGGCAGCGGCAGCATGGTTGGAAACGCAATCTATACCCGGGAAGCGCAAGTAGCAATGGATGTAGGCGAATCGGCGGTGCGCTTCAACAACCCGCTTCTGCCGAACACCCGTTCTGAACTGGCGCTGCCCCTGCTTGTCGGCGACCGGGTGATTGGCGCGCTGGACGTGCAATCTGTCCGAGAAGCTGACTTCAAAGTAGAAGATATCGCTACGCTGCAAAACCTCGCCAGCCAGGTGGCAACCTCCATCGAAAATGCGCGATTATTCCGAGAGATGGAAGATGCCCTGAACGAGTTACGCCAGGCCAATCGCCAATACATCGGTTCAGCATGGGAGGAAAAACTTCAGGCCAGCAAATTAGAATACTCGGTTAAATCGCCCATCCTCCCAAACACCGAGGAAACCAAAAACATTGCAGTTAACCTTAACCTGCGAGACCAGCCGATTGGGTACATACACATGCAAGTCAATGAAGAGTGGACACAAGAAGACCAGGCATGGGTGGAGTCGCTTGCAACCCAGGTGGCTATCTCGCTCGAAAATGCGCGATTGGTGGAAGAAAGCAACCAGGCTGCTTTACGTGAACGGTTATCTGCTTCAATTATTCAAAAGCTCTGGTCGACCCCATCGATTGACGGCATCTTGCAAACCGCTGCCCGAGAACTTGGCCGCGCGCTGGAAGCGTCAGAAGCGACCATCGAATTAAAAATGGACGAGTGACGCATGAACTCGCAAAAAACGCCCTTTGTATCTACCCAATTCGTCGATTGGCTCATCCAGCCATCGGCCAAGATAACCGACCTATCTGAAAGACGGCAGGCTACAATAGCCGCGAGCCTGGCGCTTATTGTAGGAGCGCTGGCAATGATTGGCAACATTTTCACTGCTCTGCGCATCCCGGAAAGAATGTTCAGCCCAATATGGTTGACGGTTGCAATTTCGTTGTTGGCCTATCTCTTAACGCGTACACAATATTATGCCGCCGGAATTTTTACGCTGGTGGTAGGCTTTTGCAGCTTTGCTTACATTAACATCATCGTAGATAACCGGCCCATTGACAGAAATATCTTATTGTTTGTCCCGCTAGCATTGACAGTGGGAAGCTCGCTGCTCTCACCCTGGGCAATCCTTTTGCTGACCGGCTTAAACGTGGCGGCCACTCTGCTGCTTCTCCCCGCCCTGGGAATTAATCTTCCCGCAGACATTGGCAGCCCGCTTGGGCTAACAACAACCTTTGGATTGGTTCTTATTCTCATCAACCACTTTCGGCAGCAAATCGAAGAACAGCGATTACAAGAGATTCAAAAAGCAAACCTGGAGTTAATGGACATCCGCGCCAACCTGGAAAAGCGCATTGAAGAACGCACCCAAGAGCTTAACCGACGCTCTGTCCAGTTGGAAGCCTCTAACCTTGTGGCCCGCTCTGCCGCTATGGTGCATGACCTGGATGAATTGCTGGAAAGCGTTGTTAACCAAATTACCGAACGGTTTGGTTATTACCATGCAGGCATTTATCTCTCCGATGCCGCCGACAAGTATGTCATCCTGCAAGCCGCATCATCGGAAGGCGGTAAACAACTCTTAAAGCGCGGACAAAAGATTGAAATTGGCCGTCAAGGCGTAGTCGGATATGCCGCATACCAAAAACGTCCTCGTATCGTGCAAGATGTTTCGACGGATAGAACATACCTGCATGTCCCAGAACTCTCCGAAACACGCTCTGAAGCCGCACTGCCGCTCATCGTTCGAAATCGAGTGATTGGAGTGTTAGATATTCAATCGGAAGAAAGCAACGCCTTCAAATTCGATGACATTTATACATTGCAAACGATGACTGACCAGGTAGCACTGGCAATCGAAAACACCACCCTTCTTGAAGAAAGCCGTGTCGCTTTACAACAACTGGAAAGACTTAATTTAACCAATACTGCCAAAATCTGGAAAACACAGCTGAAAGAAGGCAGCCGGGGATTTACCTATACCCCGCTGGGCATTAAACCCATTTCCAAAAGCAGCGCCACCAATGAGAACGAGAAAGTCATATCCATTCCGGTCAGTTTGCGAGGCCAACCGATTGGCACAATTTCTCTTAAACGCAAAGCAAGCGACCCAAATTGGGCAGAAGCAGAACGTGAAATGGCGGAACGAGTCGCCAGTCAGGTGGCCCTGGCCGTTGAAAACGCCCGACTACTGGAAGAGTCACAGCGACGCGCAGCGCGCGAACAAAAAGTCAGTGAGTTTTCAAATCGATTTAGCCGCTCCCTCGATGTAGATGCCCTGCTCCAAAATGCGGTTCGCGAATTACACAGCCTGCCGTATGTTGATGAAGTATCGGTATTTATCAACCCAGACAAGGGAACCAGCAAAGCAAAATAATTGCGAACAGTGGATGCCCAGATGTTCCAAAACATTTTCGAACTTCCTGTTAATAACCCTGAGATTCCGGCGAACAAACGCAGCCTGTACCAGTTGCTTACCACCGCCGTCACTTCGATTACGATTTTCCAGGCACTGACAGGCCTGGCGATATTGGTGATTGCCGGTCTTGCTCTGGCAGGCTATCTTGATTCTCCAGAAAATATCCATTGGTTGTTCCTGGTTGCCGGCATCAACATCCTGGATAGCCTGTTGCATATCCCTATATCTTCCCTATTACGGCGAGAAAAGCTGGAACTGGTTGCCATACTCTTGATGGCAGTCAATGGCGCGCTCTCGGCCGCTCAAATTCTATTATGGGAAGAAATCACCTGGTTCCCCATTTTACTCGTCCTCTCAGCAATCATGGTACTTGGAATTACGCCGGGCCTGCCAATACGCTACAAAATCATCATCGCTGCCATTGGCACGGCCTTCCTCGCTGGAATTATTATCGCGGATGCGCAAATTTCTTACCCACGCCTGAACCTTTCAAACTTAAACCATTACATCGCGTTTATCTTCTACATTCTTTTGACCGGGGCCATGCTGGCGGTCGGTATCATCAACGGTTTAATCAACTTTCAGACAGTTTCCAGACGGCTTGTAACCACATTTACAACCGTAACAGTCATCACTATCATCATCTTCATTTCGATTGGCAGCACGGTCAATTACCTGGAAAGCCGAAAAAAGGCTTTTGAACAGCTTGAAACAATATCAAATCTGAAGGCGTCACAAATCAATCTGGTTCTGGGACGGCTGAGAAGACAGGCTTCTCAACCCATCACTGATATAGCAGTCTTACGCCTGTCTCAATCTATCTTGACCAGTAACCCAGAATCTGCCATTACAAAAATTGATATCGAGGTGTTCCGGTCATATCTCTCGCGAATCCCACGAGAAACGGGCGAAGAATATTTGTTGATTGACGCAAATGACAGAGTTCTTGTTTCGACCCAATCAACTCACCAGGGATTAGACCTTTCATCGCTCTCGCTCGCCGAAAAAGCCCGGCAAGGCCTTCCATTTGCGATTGAGAAAGATTTTCCGGGAGCGCCTGATAAATATTCACTGATTGCGCTCACCCCTGTTTCGGTCCAGAATCGGTTTGTAGGACTGCTAGCCCTTCGAACGACTCTGGGCATTATCAACGATATTGCTCAAATTGTTCCAACGGCCAACCAAACCCTGGAAACCTACCTGGTCAGCCAGGTGGAAGAAAGCACCGTTCCAACCACAGAAATCCGACAAGAGGTAGAGACCATTGACACCTACGCGGTGCAACAGGCCTTTGACCAGAACGCCACCGGCAAGCGCGAAACGTATCTCAACTACGCCGGGAAAGAAGTATTTGGCCATTTTATATGGATTCCTGACCTGCAGTCCGTCTTGATTTCAGAAATCGAACAAACCGAAGTCTTTGCAGGCATCACCAATGCACTACCAACTTATCTGACCATCGGATTTGTAATGATACTTCTGGTGTTTGTTACCGTGGTCATTACATCCCAAACCATCAGCCGGCCTATCCAGGAATTTGCTCAAAAAGCCGCTGCGCTGGCGAATGGCGAATTGTCCATTCGCATCCATTCTGAAAGACAGGATGAATTGGGCGGGCTGGCTGCCAGTTTCAATACCATGGCCAGCGAGTTGGAAACCACCGTACGAACTCTCGAAACCAAAGTAGAAGAACGTACCAAAGACCTGCAAAAACAGGCAAATTATATGCGCATTGCGGCGGAAGTAGCGCGCGATGCAACTACCGCGCAAGACCTCGATGAACTCTTAAATCGCGCGGCGCAATTGATACTGGACAGATTCCACTTTTACCACACAGGCATATTCCTCGTCGACGCAGACCAGGAATATGCCGTACTGCGTGCTTCTCCGACCGATGCGGGCCACAAAATGCTGGAACAGGGTCACCGGCTCAGACTTGGACAGGTCGGCCTGGTAGGTTATGTAGCTGCAACCGGCACGCCACGCATAGCGCTCGACACCGGGCAAGACACCACCTATTTCAATAATCCCCTCTTACCCAATACCCGCTCTGAAGTTGCCATCCCCTTGAAACTCGACGACAGAGTACTTGGCGTATTGGATGTACAAAGCACCCAACCGGAAGCCTTCACCCAGGATGATGTTGCCACCCTGCAGGTCATGGCTGACCAACTGGCGCTCGCCATCCAACGCGTAGAACTGGTCAGCAACCTGCAAAGAAATCTCAAAGAACTGGAAACCACTTATCAGGCCTTTACCAGCGAGAGCTGGCAACAATTCAGCCAGGAAAAAGATTTCAAACCAGGTTATTTGTTCGATGGCTTGAAAATCACCCCTCTTGATTCTTTTCCGGCAAATGTACAAGAGGCCTTATCAAAAGGTCGCACAGTGGTTATCCCGCCCAAACAGGAACCATACGGCGCCACAGCAGTCACCCCTCTAAAATTGCGCGAGCAAGTCATCGGCGGAATTGCACTCCGATTCCAAACGCCGGTCATCGACCCGGACACCATTAGCCTGGTCGAGGAAACTGCCGGGCGACTCGCTGTTGCACTGGAAAACGCCCGCTTATACGAAGAAACTCAAAACCTTGTCCAAAGAGAACGCGCCGTGAGTGAAATCTCCAGCCGCATTACCACATCGTTCAATGTTGAAAACATTCTTCGCGCCGCCGTCATGGAAATTGGCAAAAGAATGCCAGAGGCTGAAGTGATCGTTGAACTTGAACCAAACAAGGACTGAACAATGTCCCTGCCAAACAACACACCTTCAACTGAACAAATGCATCCAAGCCTACACAGCACCAATTTAAAGGTTATCAGCCTCGTGACCATGCTCAGTGGCTGGGCATTGCTCATTGGATACATCATTGGCTATTTTGTCGCTGGTGATTCCCGCTTTATCAACCTGATTGTGCTGGAAACCGGGTATGCCTTCGTCCTGAGCCTGGCCTGGCTGCTTCAAAGACGCGGGCGCCACAGCACTTCAGCCTGGCTCATTCTTGTTTCAACGCTCATTACCGGCATTTTATTTAATTTGTTGGTTGAAGGCTTAGGGATAACGCTTGGCATTTTGTTGACAATTATATTTTCGATGATTGCCTGGCAAACGCTCTCCATTCGAAGCGCTATCCTGGCTACTCTCTTGAGCATATTCACCGGCATCTTGATTTCTTGGACAGACGCAAATTTTGCGCAAGGAGACAGGCTGGTCGGTGGCTTTTTCCTGGCAACTATCCTGATTATTGCTGGAGGCATTGTTGCATTCATCCTGGTCATCAATGGCTTGCGCAGCATAGAATTTTCGAGCATTGGCGCCCAACTCAGGATGTCATTCTTGATTGTAGCCATCATCCCTGTATTTATTATTACCATCTTCCAGACCGCTACTCTGGTAAATGTTCTGACCAATCAGGCGCGCAACAAACTTCTAACAGACGCAGACACGTTTGCCGACAGAGTAGATTCACAGATATTTGCCCTTTTAAGCTACATCGAAGAAGATGCCAATAGCCCAAGCGTCATCAACTTCTTGCGTTCTGGCAGCAGTGATACAACCCTGCTCTCCCGAATTGCATCTCGGTATCCAAATATCCTCTCCTATGGCTTGCTCAGTAAAGATGGATTCCTCATTATTGACCACCGGGGAAATAAAGGCGGCAATGAAAGCGAAACTTTATATTTCAAAACTGCCATAAATATCCGTTTTCCTTACATATCAGAAGTGGTGCTGGATGAGGACACCCGCAGAGGAGTATTTTTCATAAGCAAACCGGTCGTTGACGAACAGGGGAATCTGCTTGGCGTTATCCGAATAAAAATTTCGGCCAGCCTGCTCCAAACACTTGCAACCGACTCGGCAAGACAATTTGGCGAAGGCGTTGTAGTCGTTATTCTTGACGAAGCCAACATCATCCTTGCCCACAGCGCAAATCCTGACCTGATATCAAAGACGCTTTCCGCGCCAGATAAGAGCCTGTTAAACAACCTGCAACAGGCTGGTCGGCTGCCACTTTCGGGCGACATAAGCGCTAAATTAGACGACCTTGCCAGCAGCCTGGAGCGCGTCAACGAAAACATGGTGTTCACCAGTTCCGTTATCGCCACCGAATCAGGCCAGGACTATATAACCTATGCGCCACTCAACTACAAACCGTGGAAAACGCTGGTCGCGCAACAAACAACTTTGTTCCTGGCGCCTGCCAGAAATCAACTCATCTCTATTGCGCTCATCATCCTTGTACTGCTCGCCGCTGTATACTTTGGCGCCACTCTCACTGCTTCTCTTCTGGTCACGCCCATCAACCGGCTGGCATTCACCGCGCAGGAACTGGGCAGAGGAAAATTGGATACGCCTATTCACCTGCCTCGCAAAGATGAACTCGGCACGCTGGCTGCTGTACTGGAGAACACGCGTCAGCAAATCTATGAATTGTTACAAACCCTGGAACAGCGTGTAGAGGAACGTACAGTTGAACTTACGCGCGTGAATGAAAGAAACGAACGCCGCGCCAGACAATTGGAAACGATTGCTCAGGTTGCCCACGCGGTGACCAGTCTGCGTGATTTGAACCAACTCCTGCCCGAAATTACTCAACGAATTTGCGACTCGTTCGGTTATTACCATGCAGGCATCTTTTTGTTGGATGAGAACCGCGAGTATGCTGTATTGCGAGCCGCCAACAGCGCGGGCGGCCAGGCCATGCTGGCGCGAGGCCACCGCCTCAAGGTAGGACGCCAGGGTATCGTCGGACACGTCACCAACACGGGCCGCTATCGCATTGCGCTTGACGTAGGCGACGATGCTGTCTTCTTTAACAACCCTGATTTGCCTCAAACCCGCTCGGAGATAGCTCTTCCGCTATTAATTGGAGACAATATTATTGGCGCGCTGGATGTACAAAGTACTGAGCCGAATGCGTTTAGCGAAGATGACATAAAAACCTTAATCTTGTTAAGCGACCAAATTAGCGTTGCTATTGAAAATGCCCGGCTTTTCGATGAAACCAAGCAGGCCCTGGCACAACTCCAAGAGATTTACACTCAATCCAGCGAGTCAGGCTGGCAGTCGATGGTGAAAGAAACCAGCACCCGAGGCTATCGCTACATCAGAGGCAGTGTCGAACCACTACGCAAAAAATCGGATATGAATCCCTCTATCTCTGGCGAAACGCTCGAAATCCCCATCCTGTTACGCGGAGAAAAACTGGGCACGTTGAAAATCCGCCGCCCTGGCCCATACGCTGGCTGGAGCGAAGCAGAATCTCGAATGTACCAGGCCATTGCAGAGCGGATGTCTTTCGCGCTAGAAAATGCGCGCCTGTTTTCAGATGCCCGCCGACGAGCCAATCTCGAACGAGTCACCGCTGAAGCAGCCACAAAAATTAGTTCATCCTTACGCATTGAAACCATCCTACGCACCGCTGCCGAAGAAATCAGCCATTTAATGGACGGTTCAGAAGTTTTAATTCAGATTCAACCTGCCGCCATCGAAAACCTGGATAAAACAAGTAACGCAGAGTAACTGTATGAGACCTTTTCCTGGCATCTTTCCCTTACGCATGGTTGCTGTTTTGTGGGTGTTCATCCTGTTCACTTCGTGCAGCCAGTCTCCTGCGCCAGAAAGCAGCGAGAACGAACCGCTCATGGTCGAATTCACTGCCTGGTGGGGTGATTACACCATCATTATTGCTCATGAAAAAGGATTGTTCGAGAAATATGGGGTCAAGGTTCAGCCAGTCTATTACGACACATTCTCTTTAGCTCTGCCCGACTTGGCCTCCGGACAAATTGATGGCGGATTGCTTGCCATTGGCGATGCAATCAATGTCGCGCGGCACACCGACTTAAGAGTCGTGGCAGTGTACGACAATGGTAGTTTCAACACCGTCGTTTCTGTGCCAGAAATCAGTCAGATTAAGGATTTGGCCGGGAAACGAGTTGGCGTTCAGGTCGGCACCAGTTATGAATTGCTGATTAGCGAAATGCTTGCATCTGTTGGGCTAAAAATGTCAGATGTAACGCTGGTCAATATCGACCCTGAAGCCGTTCCCGCCAGCCTCGGAACAACCATCGATGCAGGCTTTGTTTACGAACCATACACGACAGAAGCAATTAACAAAGGCAACCATCTTCTCCTCAAAAGCACAGAATTTGTCGGGCTATATCCTGATGTGATTGTTTTTCGCGGCGCCATTGTAAAAGAGCGCGGCCAAGACATTGAGGCATTCTTGAAAGCATGGTTTGAGGCCGTTGAATTTCGCCAGCAAAACCCAGAAGAGACCCGCCAAATCATCGCCGACTATTTCAGCACTTCTATTGCAGAGATAACACCCGACGACGCATTGGAAATCTTGAGCCTTGAAAACAACTACGAGATGTTCAAACCTGAAAAAAGCGCAAAGCGTTCCATTTACCAAACGGCCCGCTTAAATGCAGACTTCCTTATCCAAATGGGAGTGCTTTCTGTTCAGCCAGACATCGAAGCCCTTATTACCCCGGCCTACTTGCCTTAGCAGACCTTGTAAAAGCGAGCAATCGTTATGACAACAGGCGAAACACAAAGATACCCGACAGAACAGGAACAGACAGCCCAACGCGAGCGGAACATTTTTCGGATTGGGCTATGGTCTGGCGTCCTGTTCATCACCATTTCGATAATTTCAACCATATCGACCATCCAAACCGGCCTTTACGCTTTTGGCGGAATTGCGCTCACGACCATTATCGCAGCCATCAGTTTTCTGACTGCCTATCTTGCCAGACACGGAAATGCACGGACTGGAAGCGGCATTCTGGTTTCGAGTATTCTGCTCCTATCTTTGTCGTTGCCTCTGTTTGCAAAAGGTCAGGGCATTCCACTTGCCGTGCTTACGATTGTGATTATCTCTGGTATCTCCAGCCATACACTGACCAATCGCTGGGCAGCCCGAGCATCCATCGCCAGCATCATCATCGGCCTAATCATCATCATATCGGATACTTTCCTCCCCGACCCCGGTATTCGCAACGACCCGCGCATTACCAACATCATCGCCGCAATTGCAGGAACGATTTACGCAGGAATATTCCTGCGCCGCTTTGGCACATATCCGCTACAAACCAAGCTGATTATCGCATTCACCGCAATTACCCTGGTGCCAATTTTCGTCTTAAGCGTTTACAACAGCAACACAACGCGCAACATCCTTACTCAGCAAGCAGAAACGGCATTAATCAGTTCGGCAATTGAAACTGCCACCAGTATTGACTCTTACATCTCCTCACAATTGGATATTGTGCGTACTGAAGCCCAACAACCCAGCCTGGCCAGGTACCTGCAGTCCGAGTTTCTGGAACAGGCAGAAAACGAAGCCATCGCCTTACAAACACTTCTAACGTTTGCCCGCAAAGACCCTGTTTTTATTGTGTCTTATTCACTTTTGAATACGCAAGGCAAGAATGTATTAAGCACGGACCAATTCCAAATCGGGAGCGATGAAAGCAACTATCAATATTTCACAATACCAATCACCAACGGCACACCTTACATCTCCAATATCCTGTTCAAATCGAGCTATCCCACCTTCTACTTTACAGCACCCATCAGGACCGAAAACGGAACCATTGTGGGTGTCTTGAAAGGTGAATACTACGCAAGCATTTTCCAAAGCATTGTGCAATCTGCCAGCAATGAACGAGAAAATGATTTGCAACTGCTGATATTCGACCGGGACACCTTACTGCGGATTGCGGGAACCAGCGAACGAGAGAAAAACTACCTTTCGTATAAAGAGCTTTCACCTGCGCAAATCCTTGAACTACAAACCCAGCAAAAACTCCCGCCCGGCGTTTCTGAACAAACGATTATCCCATCTTCTGACCTTGCCGCCGGAATTGAAAATATTGAAAACCAGCCAATCTTCAAAATTACAAAAGGTGCTCAAAACGCGACCAATTTTATCGTTGCTGGAAAAACCCTGTCTACTCAACCCTGGGTTGTAATAAGCCAACAAACTATCGAAAAGATTTATGCCCAGGCAGGGGCCCAGGCGCGCGCGAATGTGCTATGGTCACTTGGCCTGACTATCTTTTCCCTGCTCGCCGCAATTAGCGTTACCCGAGTGATTTCCCTTCCCGTTAGAATGCTCGCTCAAGTCGCCGAGCAAATTACCAATGGTAACTTTTCGGCGCAAGCCAATATTACGACGAATGATGAAGTCGGCCAGCTCTCACGCGTCTTCAACGAAATGACCACCCAACTCAGCCAAACCCTGGCAGGGCTGGAGGAACGCGTAGAGGAACGAACCAAAGAATTACAGGCTGCCAATCAACAAAGCTCACAGCGCGCCCGACAACTCCAAAGTATCGCCGATGTTTCCAAAATCATCACCAGGGAACAAAATACTGAAAAACTGCTTCCTCTTATTGCGGATATCGTCAGCGATAGGTTTGGATATTACCACATCGGTATCTTTCTGCTCGATGAAACCAGAAGAATGGCCGTGTTACAAGCCTCAAACAGCCCAGGCGGTCAGCGCATGCTGGCGAATGGACACAAGCTTAATGTCGGCTCTGGGAGCATCGTTGGTTACGCAGCCCTAACGGGCAAGCCACGCATCGCCCTGGACGTCGGCGAGGATGCCATCTTCTTCAATAACCCGAACCTACCAGAAACCCATTCTGAAATGGCGCTTCCTCTGATAATTCGCGGAAAAACCATTGGCGTCATTGATTTGCAAAGCAAACAACGCGGGGCATTTACCCAGGAAGATATCGATATATTGTCTATTCTTGCGGACCAGGTTGCAATCGCCATCGAGAATGCTCGCCTGTTCCAACAAACCCAAATTGCGCTGGCAGAGTCTCAGACAATTGCACAGTCCTTCCTGCGACAAGAATGGTCGGCGCTCGCTAGAAGACAAACCACCATTGGGTACCTCCATACTGGCACAGGTGGAAAAACGCTTTCGTCCCCTGCGCAAGCAGATGAAATCGAACAAGCCCTTCGCAAAGGGGCCGTCGTCAAAAAAGAAAATAAAACCGAGGAAGGCGCGAAACCAACCGTTGCCCTTCCCATCACCCTGGGCGAACAGGTCATAGGGGTCATTCGCGTCCAATCAACCCATAAAGAGCACGCCTGGAGCGTTGAAGAAATCAATTTGTTGAGGTCAATTTCAGAACGCATTGGGTTGGCGCTGGATAATGCCCGCCTGGTCGCCACATCCCAAAAGCGTGCAGCCAAAGAACGCACCATTGGAGAAATTACAGCAAAAATTAGCGCGGCCACCGATATCGATTCAATCTTGCAAACTGCTGCGCAAGAAATTGGCCGAGCCTTATCCAGCTCCGATGTGATTATTCAACTCAAAGAATCCGAAGAAGAGTGATGGTATGGAGACTTTGCAAAGCAACCAATCAAACGCAGCAAGACGTACAACTTCCCTGCGTACAATTTTATCTACCAGCTTTTCCGCGCTGGCGATTCTGGTTGTCGCGGCTGTTATCATCACTTTCTATGTGGGGTTCAGGCAACAAATACGGGAAGACCTGCGCAAGCGAATCATGAACCTGGCGGCTCTGGCCGCAATTCAGCAAAACGGCGACAGCCTGGTACAAATCACCTCGGAAAACGACCCGCTATACCTGAAAGTCCGCGAACAAAATCTGCGCATCGCCAATATTGACCGCGATATCGCATATGTCTATACCATGCGAAAAGATGAACAGGGCATTTATTTTGTTGTGGATGTCGGAGGACCTGACTACCAGGACACCGCGCAGTTTGGCGAACGGTATTTCGACTCAAGCCCCTTGTTGCTTGAAAATTTTGACACGCTTGAAAACGCAATCGCTGACAAAGATATTTACACGGACAGTTTTGGTTCTTTCTTAAGCGGCTATGCGCCAATTCGCAACAGCAGAGGGGAAAAGGTTGGCGTAATTGGTATTGACCTTAAAGCAGACATTGTTTTTGAAAAAGAAAGACAATTTCTTACCATCTCATTGGTGGTGTTCATCCTGTCCGTAGTGATAATTGCCATCTCTGGCATAATCATTGGAGACAGAATTGCCAAACCTATCGGTACGCTAACGAATTCTGCCCATCGAATCACGTCCGGTGACCTGTCACACCGGGTCAGGATTGAAACCGCATCAAGTGAAATCAATGAACTGGCCAATGATTTCAATCTTATGGCAGTTTCGCTCCAGGAATTAGTCAACAGCCTGGAATCTCGCGTGGCTGAACGCACAGCAGATTTGCAAAAGCGAACCCTGGAACTAGAGAAAAAATCGAAAGAGACAGAACGCCGCGCCAATCAGTTAAATGCGGTCGCCATGGTCACGCGAGCAATTTCATCGGTTCAAGACCTGCGCGATTTGCTCCCCCAAATTGCTGCCGTCATCAGTAAGGAATTCAATTTTTATCACACAGGTATCTTTCTGCTAGATGATGCCAAAGAGTTTGCAGTCCTGGTAGCAAGCAATTCAGAAGGTGGACAGCGCATGTTGAAGCGCGGACACAAACTGAAAGTCGGCGAGGTCGGCATTGTGGGCTTTTCAGCAGCAACCGGCCAGACGCGCATTGCGCTCGATACCGAAGAAGATGTTGTTTACTTCAACAATCCTGACCTTCCCACCACTCGTTCTGAAATGGCCCTCCCCTTGCGGGTCAGAAGCGAAGTCATTGGCATTCTTGATATACAAAGCGAACAAAAAAATGCCTTTGATGAGCAAGACATCGAACTGCTCATGATTGTCGCAGACCAGGTCAGCATCGCCATTCAAAACGCGAGACAATTCCAGGCAGCACAGAAAAGCGCTCAAGACGCAGAGAATGCCCAGCGCCGCTACATCCGCAGCGAGTGGCGAACGCTGATACGCGAAACAAAACGGCTGGGATACCGCCACTCAAAAGCCGGGGTTGGCCCGCTCAAGGCGCCCGTTCACTCCATCGAACTTGATGAGGCTGCCACAACTGGCAGAACCAGCGCATCTAAAAAAGAAACCCGCTCGCAAATTGTGGTACCCATTAAGTTACGTGACGAAGTTATTGGCATTTTGAATGTCATATTAGACAGCGACCGGCCCTGGGACCAGGATGAAGTCGATATAACGGAAGCAGTAGCCGAGCGCGTAGCCCTGGCGGTAGAAAATGTCCGCCTGCTCGAAGCATCGCAGTCTCAGGCATCCCGCGAGCGAACCATCAGCGCCGTGACCTCCCGAATCGGCGCATCCGTCAATTTGCGCAGCATCCTGCAAACCGCGGTCGAGGAATTGGGAAAAATCATCCCTGGCTCTGAAGTTGCCATTCAACTCGGACAGGGCAACGAAGATAACTAAGGATTACTATAATGAAAGAATGGCTGATACGACTATTTATTTCACCGGACGACGATGATGAATCGTATCTCCGTTTATTGCGCACGATTTTGCTCGTGTCTGGCCTCGGCATTCTGGGCATCATCATCGGCTTATTGATTATACAGCCCGAAATCACTGCGGCGGTATTTATCCTTATAGGGATAGACCTGGTCGTTCTCGCTGCAATTGTTCTCACAACTCAAAAAATTTATTGGCCTGGAAAAATCATCATTCCGCTCCTGGCAGTCATTGCGGTGAGCGTGTTAGCCAACCTGTCGAACGGTATGCACGACACATCTATGGCAGGGTTTCCGGCCGTAATTGTCATTGGCGGGCTGATGTTGGGCAAACAAGCCATTCCCTTCATCACCTTTCTAACGTTGATTGGAATTTCCATCGTAACTTACCGCGATATGACCGGTTTGAACGAGTCGTTTATGGCAATAAAGACCGGTTTAGATGATTTATTGGTCTTCACTGCCATCCAACTCATTATCGCCATATCGTTGAATGCGCTCATGACTCGTCTAACAACAGCTCTGCGGAAGTCACAAGAAAACGAAAAAAAACAAATTTTGGCCAATCAAGAACTTCGTCAACTTCAAACAACTCTCGAAGAACAAATCGCAGAACGCACCCTGGAACTTGAACAGCGCTCTCATGAACTATCGAACCGCACTGTAGAACTGGAACTTGCAAACATCCGCACGCAGCGGCGCGCGGCGCAACTACAGGCAATCTCAGACACAACCAAAGCAATTGCGAACGTGCGCAACCTTGAGGCCTTGTTGCCCAAAATTGTAAACGTAATCAGTGAACGATTTAATTTTTATCATGTTGGAATTTTCTTGACCGACGAAGCCAATCAATTTGCCATCTTGAGCGCGGCCAATTCTGAGGGCGGCAAGCGCATGCTGGCGCGCGGCCACCGGCTGGAAGTCGGCGCGCAAGGAATAGTTGGCTATGTCACAGAAAGCGGACTCCCCAGGATAGCGCTGGATACAGGCGCAGATGCTGTCTTCTTTAACAACCCAGACCTGCCAGACACGCATTCAGAAATGGCCATCCCGCTCATTGTTGAAAATCGCATCATTGGCGCGCTGGATATCCAAAGCACTCAGTCAAACGCTTTCAATCAGGATGATGTTGATGTTCTCTCGACCCTGGCAGACCAGGTCAGCATCGCCATCCAGAACACCCGGCTGTATGAAGCCAGCCAAAAAGCGTTCGCTGAGGTTGAGACGATATATCGGCAATACCTGCAACGCGAATGGAAACGCCTGAGCGAATCTGAGGATGTCATTGGCGTTCAATACTCAGTGGCCGGCACAAAACCTTTGGCTGCCAGGTTGCAAGAAAAGCCCATTCGCCAGGCGCTGACCAGTGGAAAAATTACGGCAGAAGCCGGAGAAAACGCCACCCTGACAGTGCCGATTAAGGTGCGTGACGAAATTATCGGCGTGCTGAACGTGCGCGCACCCAATAAAAGCATATGGAAGCAGGATGAAATTGCAATTGCTCAGGCAGTCGCCGACCGTGTCGCCATCTCCGCGGAAAATGCCCGCCTGTTCCAGGAATCACAGTTGCGCGCCGAAAAAGAACGCGCCATTGGTCAGATTTCAGAAAAATTGAGCGCGTCCGTCAACTTAGAAAATATTTTCCGCACGGCATTACAAGAACTCGGAGAACTCGTTCCTGGCTCCGAAGTCTTTGTCGAATTCGAAACCGACCAGCCTGCCTGAACACAGGATTCTCGCATGAATAAATTGACTTTACTCTATCGTGCTTTATCGCAATCCACACGCAGAGTGTTCTGGATAGTGACGGGAATTACGATTGTGCTGACGATATTCAGCATCGCCCTGGTTCAGTCACTTTTATTATCCGGTTCTCTATTCGATTTGATTGGCGTTTTAATCCCATACGTTCTGGCATTTATTGGCTTTATCAGTGCTGTCAGCATATTGTACAATCGCGTTCAGTTCGGGGCCTGGCTCTTTTTCATGAGCGTTCTGATTGCCATGCTGATTGTGCCTTTTATCCAGGAAGGGGTTGCTTTCACCGCAGCAACGCTGGTTCTGGTCGTTACGGTTCTTATCCCCTTACAAACCATTCGTGGCACCCGCGCAACAGTGACTGCTGTAGCCGGTCTGGTAGTTGCAGGGCTGATTATCGCAGTAGATATCTTCTGGCCCGAAGCCCGCGCAAAGGTAGCCCCGCGAGACGTGCCAAGCATCCAGGCAGCAACCATCGCCCTGGGCATCATCTTACTTATAGCAATCCTGCTTCTCTACCCGTCATTGAACTTGCGCACCAAACTTCTCGTCATCAACCTGGGCGCAAGCCTGATTTCCATTATTGCCGTTGCAGGGGCGTCCACTTATTACGCTCAAACAGCCCTGGCAGAAAATGCCCGCGAAAAACTCCTGACAGCAGCAAGCCACACCGCAAATACCATTGATACCTACCTCAACTTCAACATCGAGTTGATATCAGCCGAAGCGGGATTGCCCGCCTTTATCAGATATCTCTCCGATACAGAGCGGCAAGGGCTGGCAGACGTACAGGCTACATTACAAAAAATTTCCCAGCGCGATCCCCTAAATATTCGCTCGTATGCACTCTTCGATAAAAATGGCAAGATTATATGGGATACCCGCACGATTGGGCTAATGGTTGGGCCTAATGTTACGAAAAACCAGGAAGATTTTTTCCGTATTCCTGTTGAAAACGGCACAACGTTTGTCAGCCCTGTGCGGTTTTCACCTGCTGGCACAGGCCGGGTGTTTTACATCAGCGCGCCAGTGCGCGACCCTTACAGCAAAAACATTTTAGGCGTGCTTGCGGTGGAAATCCGCGCCTCGCTTTTAGAAGACATTCTGCGCGAAAATAGCGCAGCCGCTGGCGAGGAATCCTATGCCATTCTCCTGGACGAATACAACATTATCCTGGCCGACCCAATCTACCCAGAGATGGCAGGCCGTTCGTCAAGCCAGTTGCAAGAGGCTCAGATAGAGTTTCTTAAATCTCAAAAGCGATTGGCGCAAAATGTAAACGCTGCAGAAATTTCGCTTGAAATGAACAACTTCACCCAAGCGTTAAACAACATTAATATAACGCCATTCTTTGAAACCAGTGACCGCGCTTTTGGCGAGCGGATGCAAGGCGCAGCCGCCTATCTGAGCAAGCAGCCATGGAAAATTGCGTTCGTGCAGCCATCTTCTATAGCACTGGCCCCTGTTCTGGCACAAACCCGCGCGATTACAGCCGCGGCCTTGACAATCAGTTTCTTGCTGGGGATTGCGACACTCTTTGTCTCCCGCACAATTACCAACCCGGTCGCGCGCCTGACGCACGCCGCTGAGCAAATTTCAAGCGGAAACCTGGATGCCTATGCCGACATCCGCTCACAAGACGAACTGGGGACTCTTGCCTCAACGCTCAACGCAATGAGCGAGCAACTCAAACAAACTCTGGATGGGCTGGCAACCACCATCGAAGAGCGCACTGCCGACCTTGAGCAGCGCAGACAAGAACTTGTGCAGCGTTCTACCGAACTGGAGTTAGCAAACCAACGCTCCGAACGCCGCGCCGCTCAATTGCTCGCTGTTTCGACCGTATCGAACGCCATTGCAACCGTTCAAAATCTGGATGAACTGCTCCCATTTGTTACGCGCATCATTAGTGAAAAGTTTGGTTTCTATCATGTCGGCATATTTCTAAACGACTCCAGCAACCAATTTGCGGTCTTGCGCGCCGCAAACAGCGAGGGTGGGCAACGCATGTTAAAACGCGGCCACCGTCTAAAAATCGGCGAAACCGGCATTGTTGGAAATGTCGTCGCCTTGGGCCGTCCCCGCATTGCGCTGGACACAGGAAGCGATGCCATTTTCTTCGACAATCCTGACCTGCCCGATACACATTCAGAGATGGCGCTGCCATTGAGGGCCGGCCCCGTTGTGATTGGCGCACTTGATGTACAAAGTACTGAACCAAATGCCTTTTCGGAAGAAGACATCGAAATCCTCAGCGCTCTGGCCGGGCAGGTCAGTACAGCAATTCGTAACGCGCGCCTATTCGATGAAATTCAACGCTCACAAGCAGAACTCCAAACCGTCCTACAACAGGATGTACGCCAGCAATGGCGCAGCGCCGTAGGTAGAATGGCACGTTTTGGATATCACTACGACGGAGTGGCGCTCACCCCACTGAAACAACCCACCGACAAACAGAACGGAACCATCCTGATTCCAATTACTGTGCGTGGGCAAACCATTGGCAGCCTGGGAATTCGCCCGCCGATGGACCGCCCCCTCAGACAAGATGAATTGGATATTATCAAAGCCGTCAGCGAGCGTCTCGCCGTTGCAGCAGAAAACGCCCGCCTGCTCGAAGACTCGCAAAGACGCGCCGTAAAAGAACAAATGATTGGTGGAATTTCAGCGAAAATCGGCGCTTCGATTAACCTGGAAAACATCCTGCAAACAGCCGTGGAAGAACTTGGGCAGGCCCTAACCGGGTCGCAAGTCTCCATTCGGCTCAAGAGTGGCCCCAAGACAGGAAACAACCTATGAAAAAATGGAAACTCCCTGCCCCGCCAGTTTTTCCAGAAGACGAAGAGAAAAGCAGCCGCGCTCTTGCGCTATATCAGGTCCAGGTAACGCTTTTTGCGCTAGCGCTGGCAGCTTTGCCAGTTTCCATCTTCAACGCGTCCCTGCGCCTGATTCTGCTAACCCTTACGCTCTCAATTCTCTTCGTATTGGTTTTAAGTTACACAATTGCTCGAAGAGGATACATCAGCCTCGCCAGTTATCTGACGATTGGCACTGTTATTGCCGGGATTATTTTCCTGGACTACACAGGGCGGGGAGAGACTCGCCCTCTGCTGATTTTCTCAATCGTTCCTATTTTTATCAGCGGCCTTTTGCTGGGATTCCGCGCTACCCTTGCAACGGCCATCCTCATGGGCATTGCGCATGGGTTGCTGGTCTATGCAGATACTCTTGACCTATACCCCTTCCCCCGCACAACCATTCCGTCACTTCAAAATATGGTTGTTCCGGGGTTGGGGTATCTCGGCGCAGCAGCGCTCTTGCAATTTGCCCTGCGGCGCATTCAGGTCTTGCTGCAACGTGCAAAAGCGGATGAACAAGCGGTTCGTCAGAGGAACGCGCTGCTCCAAGAAGCCCAACGCAACCTGAAAGAATACGCTGCGCAGCTAGAAAAGACCACGCAAGAATTACATGAAAAATCAGAAGCCCTCGTCCGACAAGCTCAGGAACTGGAACAAACTAACCTGGTCAACCGCCGCCGCGCGCTACAATTCCAAGCCGTTGCAGAAATCTCGCGCGCCATCACCGAAATCCGTGACCTGGCAGAACTCCTTCCAAGCATTGCCCAAACAGTAAGCGTCAAGCTCGGCCACTACCATACTGGCATTTTTCTGCTCGACCGAGATGGTCAATATGCCGTGCTGGCAGCCAGCAACAGCGAAGGCGGCCAGAAAATGCTCCAACGCGGCCACCGGCTGGAAGTTGGTAAAAAAGGAATCGTGGGCTACGTGGCCGATGCCAAAGTCGCCCGCGTTGCGTTAGATGTAGGTCAGGACGCGGTCTACTTCGATAATCCCGATTTGCCTCAAACCCGCTCCGAAATTGCGTTGCCAATCACCGCCGAAGAACGAGTCATTGGCGTTTTGGATGTCCAAAGCACCGAACCCAATGCTTTTGACCAGCAAGATATCGAAATTCTCTCCACATTGGCGGCCCAAATTGGCGCGGCCATTGAAAATGCGCGTCTGTTTCAAGAAACGCAGAAATCCCTCATGGAAGCGCAGTCTCTCTATCGCCAATTCATCCAAAGCAGTTGGGTTGGCCTGACCCGCAAACGCAAACTGACTGGCTACCGCTACGATACCGTCACAGTGACGCCGGCTGAACCCGTTGACGCGGAAACCGTGGAACGCATAGCCGCTGAAAAAATTCTGGTTGAATCACGCGAACAAATAACGAAAATGACCGTTCCAATCGTCCTGCGTGGCGAAATTATCGGCGTTCTTGATGTACAGGCCAGCGGCGAGCGCACCTGGAGCCAGGACGAAATTGATGTCGCTCAGGCAGTTGCCGAGCGGGTTGCCCTCGCCGCTGAAAACGCCCGCTTGTTCCAGGAAACGACCGAAAGAGCCGAACGAGAACGCAAAGTATCAGAAATTACCTCCAAAATTCGCTCCACGAACGACCCCAACGAAATGATTCAAATCGCCCTCAGTGAATTGAAGCAAACGCTTGGTATCAGAGACGTGCGTATTCTCCCCTACAAACCTGCGCAGGAGCAAGAAGGATAGGAGGATGTATGGCATATACAATTGCAATTTCAAATGAAAAAGGCGGCGTGGCAAAAACCACAACAACCTATTCGTTGGGCGCGTCCCTGGCAGAAATTGGAAAGAAAGTCCTGCTTATCGACCTGGACCCGCAGGGAAATCTCACCCTTGCCAACGGTATCGAACCTGGCAAAATTACCAATACCAGCCACGAAGTAATTATGGCAGGGTTGGATATCAAAGATGCGGTGCGCAAGACCAGCACTCCCGGCATGGAAATTGTGCCATCCAGCCCGGCTCTCGTTGAAGCAGAACAAATTCTGCCTGTTCGCAGCAATTATGCCTTTGGCCTGAGCAATGCGCTCCGTAAAGAAGCCCTGGCGTACGAGTATGTGCTTTTAGATTGCCCACCCTCCATGGGAGCAATCACCTATAACGCGTTGACCGCCGCCGAACTTCTCATTGTACCAACCCAGGCTGAATATTTTTCTGCCTATGCGCTACGCGATATGATGACTCTCATCCGCAGGGTACGAAGAGATTCTAACCCACGCCTGGCGTATCGAATTCTGATTACCCTGCTTGACCAGCGCAATCGCACCCATAAAGTTATCCGCGAACAGCTTGAGCAAACTTTTGGGAGCGGCCTCTTCCAAACCGTCATTGAAATAGATACGCGTTTACGCGAAAGTCCCATTATCGGTTTGCCAATCACGCAATATCGACCGAACAGCCGCGGCTCACAACAGTATCGCGTTCTGGCCCAGGAGTTAATTGACTATGTCCAGCAACAAAAAGATTCGCAATCGGCTTGACCATCTGTTTACTGAAATCGAAAAAACCGAAAGCGAAGAAACCCACATCAAACAACCGGTCAGCAGGCCAATCCCTGAGCCGCCTACCTCAGCACGCCCCAGGCATCTTGCGGCCATGCCTGCGGAAGTAGAACCCAGCATGACAACCGCGGTGGGCGCTGATACTTCAGTGGTCACTATCCCATTCCAGGTTGCATCAGACTGGAACCTGTTGCAACTGGAGGCAGAACCAACGCACGAGTGGCAGGAATCTGAGCAAAGCCTGATACGGCAGGTGGCAGACCAGTTGGGCTTAGCACTGCAAAATGCACAATTGTTCCAGGATGTGCAAAAAGCAGCCCAACAAATGACTGCTGTAGCAGAAATCGCCAGCCGCATCTCAACAATTTTAGAATTACAAACACTGCTGGAAACAGCCGTCAAACTTACGAGAGAAAAATTCAACCTGTATCACACGCACATTTTTGCGTTGAATTCAGAGAGTACCCATCTCGACATTTTGGCGTGCGCATGGGAGCCGGGCAGCATTGCCCATGAACAGCACGAAAAACGCACCATCCCTGTGAATGCCCCGGTTTCGATTGTGGCCCAGGCTGCTCGTAACAAACAAAGCGTAGTGGTCAATGACGTCAAATCTGACCCTAATTGGCTACGTAACCCACTCTTGCCAGAAGTCCAATCTGAAATTGCGATTCCAATTTTGTCTGGCGAGGTTCTGTGGGGCGTTCTTAATGCCCATTCGAGATATCTCAACGCTTTCCAGCCTGAAGATGTGGCGGTCCTGTCTACCCTGTCCGCTCAAATTGGCGCCTCCATGCAAAACGCCACCCTTGTGCGTGAAATTCAGGAAAACGCCGACCAGATGGCGATTATCAACCAAATCGTCTCTCAAGCGGCTGCCACGACAGATATCGAACATCTTCTAGACGATTTTTCTCGAAACCTGGCTCGCATACTCGATGCAATCGATGTGCAAATTGCCCTCAAGCAAACCGAATCGCAGATGCAAGTTGCAACCGGCATTTTTAAACATCCAGACGAACTGAACTCTCTTTCTATTCCAATTTCAAATTCGATTCTCCAACAAGTTATAGAGACCAAACAACCAGTCATTATCGATAATGTTGAAACCCAAAATGTCCTGGATTGGGACCGACCCAGCCTCCAGCGACGCGGCACACGCCTGCTTGCAATTTTCCCTTTAATCATCCAAAACGAGGTTGGCGGCGTCACCGTTATCCACAGCGTGCAAAGTGACCGCACCATTAATCAATTGGGATTGGGGCAAATGCTCATCGCGCAAATCAGCCTTACAGTGGAACGCGCGCAACTGCTCCAGGAAACCCAAAAACGCGCTACTGACCTGGCGGCACTGAATGAAATCGTACGTGTAGCCTCTGAAGAAATTGAAATTGACAAGATTATTCAAGCCGCCTACGAAAAAACCGCCGGGCTGTTACCGATAGATGCCTTCATCATGGCGTTGTATTCAAACGACATGATTGATTATCGCCTGGTCATCGATGAAGGCAAGCGCTACGAGATGTCCCCAACGCCGCTTAGCAATAACATTATGAGTGAGGTGCTGCGCGACAAGAAACCCATCCTTATTTTACGCACGCCAGAAGAAGTGCAGGCGCTGGAAACACAAAACGTTGGTCTTGGAACAAAAAAAATTTCGGCTTCTCTGATGTATGTGCCTTTGTTGAAAGGAGCCAATGCCCTTGGCTTAATTTCCATCCAAAGTTATCGTTATCAGGCATACACATCCAACGATTTGGCACTGCTTGAAAACATCGCCAGTCAATTGGCAAACCTTATTCAGAACGCATTTCTGTATGCCAACCAGCAAAAAACGCTCAACGACCTGGAATTGATTAACCGCCTGACATCCACCGTCAGCAGTTCGCTCGATATTCAAACCAGTCTCCAGGTTATCGCTGAAGAATTCAATAAAACTTTTAACATCGGGCATGTTGGCATCGCCCTGTTCGACTCAGACTACAAATCGCTAACACTGACCGCCGATGCTCCCCTGCCAGCGGATGGGAAAGGGGATATCGGCCTCGTCATCCCGGTAGCAAACAGCCTGGCAACCGAGCAAGTCCTGGCAACCAAAAAGCCGGTATTTGTTTACGATGTCGCTAACAATCCATTAACCGTCAACATCAAAGACGTCATGGAAAAGCGCGGCACCAAAAATATGTTGATTTTCCCGCTGCTATCCGGGAATGAAGTCGTTGGCACGGTTGGCTTCGATACTTTTGATTTAGAGCGCACTTTTTCAGATGAAGAAATCCGCCTGGTAGAGACCATCTTGTTCCAGGTAGCAAGTTCAATTCGTAATGCCCAGCTCTTCAATCAAACTCAACTCTCAGAAGAGCGGCTTCGGCGTCAGAATGAATACCTGGCAACCGCCACGGAGGTCAGCCGCCTGATTACCTCCACCCTCGACATGGATGTCTTATTCAGCCGCGCGGTAGACCTGATTCGCTCACACTTTGGCTATTCGTTTGTAGGCTTGTTCACCATCGATGATAACAGCTACAACGCGGTCCTGCGAGAGGGAACCGGCGAGGCGGGCGAGCAGCTCAAACATCGCCAGTATTCCATTCCGGTAGGGTCAAAATCGGTCATTGGCTCGGTGACAGGAACCGGCTCATCTGTAGTTATTAATAATACCGCGCTCGACCCACTCTACCGCCCCAATTTCCTTCTGCCCGATACCCGCTCACAGGTGGGAATTCCACTCAAAATTGGCGCCCGCGTCATCGGCGCGCTGGATATTCATTCAGATGCAATTAACACTTTCCACCCCGAAGAAATAGCGGTGCTGGAAACCCTCGCCGACCAGATTTCCGTGGCCTTTGAAAATGCCCGTTCGTACGATATGGCCCAAAAAGCCATCGAGGAAATGAAACAACTCGATATTATCAAAAGCCAATTTCTGGCAAATATGTCGCACGAACTGCGCACCCCGCTCAACTCAATTATCGGTTTCTCACGCGTTATTCTGAAAGGAATCGATGGCCCCATCACGGAGCAGCAACAGCAAGACCTTTCGGCCATTTATAACTCCGGTCAACACCTGCTCGGGTTGATTAACAACATCCTCGACCTTGCCAAGATTGAAGCCGGCAAGATGGAACTGACTTTTGAAGAACTGAATGTGGCAGATGCCATCTCCAGCGTTGTATCCACCTCTGCGGGTCTGGTTCGCGACAGGCCCATTAAACTGATTCAAGAAATCGAAAGCGGCCTGCCCACTGTACGGGCTGACCCAATGCGCTTGCGCCAAATCTTGCTGAACTTGATTTCTAATGCCGCCAAGTTCACCGAAGAAGGCTCCATCACCATCCGAGCCAGTCTGCATACCCCTTCTACCGGGGTGCCTGAAATGATGATTAGCGTAACCGATACCGGCCCCGGCATTAGCCTTGAAGACCAGAAAAAACTATTCCAGGCCTTCTCCCAGGTCGACTCATCGGCCACCCGCAAAACCGGCGGAACCGGACTGGGCCTTTCAATCTGTTAAACAACTCGTCGAAATACATGGCGGCAAAATCAATGTCCACAGCACACCCGGCAAAGGAAGCACCTTCTACTTTACCATTCCATTGTTCAAAACTCCAATCCCTGCTAATATAGAAGAGCAAGAACGCACAATCCTTTGCGTCGACGATGATGCACAGATTATCAGCCTGTATGAACGCTATCTCAAACCACAGGGATTTAAAGTAATTGGAGCCACCAACCCGGTTACTGCCAGAGAGATTGCCCGACGCATCAAACCATACGCAATAACGCTCGACATTATGATGCCAGAAGTGGATGGTTGGTCAGTCTTGCAAGAGCTCAAAGCCGACCCGGAAACCCACAATATCCCTGTAATTATTTGCAGTATCGTTGAGGAGGAAGAGAAAGGCTTTAGCCTGGGTGCGGCCGATTACCTGGTGAAGCCCATCTCTGAAGAGGACTTGCTCGGCTCGCTGAACCTGCTTAACGGCGATGGAAGCATCAAAGATGTCTTAATCATCGATGATTCGTCTGATGACCTTCGTTTAATGGAAAAAATCATCACTGAACACAGCAGATATCATGTGCTGACTGCAAAAGGCGGCGAAGCAGGCTGGCAAATGCTTCTTGAAAAACGGCCCAGCGCGGTCATCCTTGACCTGTTCATGCCCGGCCTGAACGGATTCGCCATCCTCGAACGGCTGCGCACCACCCCTGAACTGCGCGACCTGCCGGTCATTGTTGTCACAGGTGTCGAATTGAACGCCGAACAGCAACAACAGCTCAACAACTTTGGGAAAACCTTGCTGCAAAAAGGGATGATTGGCCAACAAGAGTTGTTTGAAACGCTTGATAAAGCACTCAAGCGACTGGAATCAACATAACAACAATAGGAGCCAGGAATGCCTTTTGCAATTCACTGTCTAGACTGCGGACACGAAACGCCTTACCACCCGCTCACCATTAACTGCCCTCAGTGTAAAAGCCAATGGAGGCAGGCTGTTTACGATTACGAGGAAGCCGCTCGCGCCCTTGCGCAGAACCTGCCAAATCGCCCATTTGACCTGTGGCGATACCGGGAAGTACTTCCCGTCCGAAGCCCCAACCCAGACCTATACCTGGGTGAAGGCGGCACGCCGCTTATTCGCGCCGTAAATATGGGCATGATGCTTGGCTGTCCGGGCATATACATCAAAGATGAGCGCCAGGGCCCAACAGCCTCCTTCAAAGACCGACAGGCTGCCCTGACCATTGCCGCGCTCAAAGAAGCGGGAATCACCGAACTGGTAGCCGCCTCTACCGGAAACGTTGCCATCTCTTATTCAGCATATGCAGCCCGAGCGGGCATCAAACTCTGGGCCTTCGTCACCAGCCTGGTTCCGGCAGTAAAAATGCGCGAGATTGCCCTGTATGGCAGCCAGGTTGTCAAAGTAACCGGGTCGTATGACCAGGTCAAACAAATCGCCGCAGAATTCGCCCAAAAACGCGGCTTGTATCACGACATGGGAACGCGAACCATCACCTCCGTAGAGGGCATGAAAACGATTGCCTACGAGATTGCAGAGCAGCTGACCGAACAACTCGGCCCGCCCAAAGACTCGCCCTCCGACCAGCTGCGCTGGCGCACTCCCGACTGGTATATCCAATCGGTCAGCGGTGGGCTCGGTCCGGTGGGAGTTGCCAAAGGCTACCAGGAAATGATTCAAATGGGATTGACCGACCACATGCCAGGAATCATTGCCGTCCAGTCGGAAGGTTGCGCTCCTATGGTTCACGCCTGGAAAGACGACCTGGAAGAAGCAATCCCGGTGACCAACCCCAAAACCCATATCGAAACGCTCGCCACGGGCACACCCGGGCGTTCTTATGGCCTGTTGCGAAAGCAAATGAAAGAACACGGCGGACTGTTCGAGAGCGTGACAGACGAAGAAGCCTTCCGGGCCATGCATGTCCTCGCCAAAATGGAAGGCATCTCCGCCGAACCGGCTTCGGCAGTTGCTTTTGCTGGTTTGTTCAAACTTATTCGCGCCGGGGTCATCAAACCGACCGATATCGTGGTCGTTAACTGTACCGGACACACCATGCCTGCCGAGCCGCTCGTCTTGGGCAGTGGCTGGGCTCGCAACGTGGTCTTGCCATCCACTGAAGTCACAGCGGTTAAGACAGCCACCGAAGAAGAAGGCCTGTTAGCAGCCCTCAGCCGGGTGGCGCCCGACCGCTTTCCGCGCGTCGCCATTGTGGATGATACCGCCGACGCCCGCCGCCTGGTGCGCCGCATCTTGCAGTCACAGGGAGATTTCACCATTTTTGAAGCCGCAAGTGGGCGCGAAGGCCTGGAACTGGTTACTCGCGAACGCCCCGATTTGCTTATCCTCGACTTGATGATGCCCGAAATGGATGGCTTTGCCGTTCTGGAGGCCATGAAATCTAACCCTGATACCGCCGAAATCCCAGTTATCGTCTCCACCGCCAAAGAACTGACCGTTGATGAGAAAAATCGCCTGCAAGGTCAAATTCAGGCGCTCATGCAAAAAGGGGACTTCATGAGTGATGAATTTCTGGAAGAAGTTAAAGCGCTCTTAAGATAGAACATACCTGCTTGCGTTTTAGTCAGAAATCATTTTTGCACGGGCAATACCTAACAAAACTGTGTATGCCCGTGTGCCCTTTAACATGCAATAGTTTTGTTACAGACTGAAACTAAAACTAGAATGAATGCATGACTTCGCAAGCGTTTACAAATAAAAAAATTATAGAAAGGATTACGATGGCCGCCAAAACGCGACAAGGCCTGGGGATTTTTGCAGCCTTGTCATCAGCGATTTTCCTGGGGATGAATCCAGTATTGGGCCGTTGGGCAATCCTGGCCGGTTTTTCCCCCTTGCTCGTAGTTGCTATACGAACCAGCCTGGCTGCGTTAATGATGCTTGCCTATCTATTGATTTTCAAACGCCAATTCCTCTACATCTTTCCGGTTGGGTTGTTCGGCTGTTTTCTGGCTGGAGCGCTCAACGGGTTGGGTTCGCTGCTCTACTACCAGGCGCTGCAGTCGCTCCCGGCCAGCCTGGGACAATTGCTCTACTCGCTCTACCCGCTTTTTGTAGCACTCTTCACCTTTCTGGACAAGCAGCCCGTCAGCCGATTAACATTCATCCGGGTTGGGATTGCCGCCGTTGCCGTATTCCTGCTCACCAGTGCAGATAGTGTCAGCGCGCCGCTCCCCGCCGTCTTGATGATGCTCGGAGCAGCCATCCTGTATGCGCTGCACATCCCCATCAACCAGCGCGTCCTGTATGAAATCCCCGCTCCCACAGTCACCCTGTATACGCTCTTATCAATGAGTCTGGTCACCGTCCCGTTTTACCTGATATTTGACCGAACACCGCCAATTCCAGGCGCATCGTGGACCCCAATTACACTTCTAACGCTTGTGACTTTTGCCTCACGCTTTACCCTGTTCCTGGGTATAAAAAATATTGGCGGCTTACAAGCCGCCCTGCTGGGACTGAGCGAATTATTTATCACCTTTGTTCTTGGCCACTACATCCTGCAAGAATCGCTGACCACACTCCAGTTCATTGGCGCAGTCATCCTTGGCGTCAGTATGCTCCTGGTGGCGCTGGAAAAACAAGACCCCAACCGACGGCACCCCAAAGGCGGCTGGCTGGCCTGGTTGCATCCACCTGAAATCAAACCCTGGAGTTTACAAGATTAAAAAATCCATCTCCCGCAGAAAATGTCCTGCGATGAGATTTGCTCATTTCGGCTCAAAAACGTAGCCGGTGCCTCGCACGCTGACAATCCGCTCGAACAGAGTTGGGAATGGTTCCAGTTTATGCCGCAAGCGGCTAACCAGGGGGCGCAAAATCTCCTGCGCTTCACGCTGCGAGACATCATAGCCCTGCACCAGCAGAACCAGCTCACGATGAGAATATACCTTTCCCATATTTTCTAAAAACACTTTCAACAGGTGGCCTTCTGCCGGGGTTAACGATTCAATCTGGTTCCCACGCGTCACAGTCCGGCGCATTAAATCCACTTCCGTGCCGTCTGAAGTCGTAAACACCCAAACTTCAACATCCTTGTTTTCTTTCTGCCTTAAGCGAGCATCCCGCCGTTCCAGGCCTCGTTTCACGCTTTCCAATATTTGACTGGGCGAGGCAGGCTTGAGCAGATAATCATGCACACGCTGGCGCAAGGCCTCCACAGCCGATTCCATAGAACCAAACGCAGTGAGCAAAATAATTTCCGTGTCAGGGGAAAGCTGGTTGACCACCTGAACTACATCCAACCCATTCATGCCGGGCATTTTCAAATCCAGCACAATCAAGTCCACCGCATGATTGCGGACATGCTCCACCGCCTGCTCGCCATTGGCGACTGCGCTCACATTGTACCCTTCCAGGCGCAGAATATCGCTCAACGACTGGCGGGCAACAGGTTCATCATCGACAACAAGGATATTGATTTTCATGAATGATTCTCCTTGGGAGGATTGATTGGTAGCAAAAGCCGAAAACAAGCCCCGGGGGTACGGTCTGCAAGCAAGTCAAGTTTACCACCATGCGCAGTAACAATATCATAACTGACCGAAAGTCCCAGCCCGGTGCCGCTGCCCTTTGTGCTGACAAACGGCTCAAAGATATTCGCCCGCACTTCGGGCGGAACACCAGGGCCGGTATCCTGGAACAGGATTTCAATCATCCGGCGTTTCTGAGTAATGCTAATCCACAATTCGCCACCCTGCGGCATGGCATCAAACGCATTCAAGACCAGATTGATGAAAACCTGCTCAATCTGATTGCTGATGGCGCGAATGCTTGGCAAACGCGCCGGCCAGGCTGTCGTCACGCGAATATTGCGCTCGCGCAATTGCTGGCCCAGCAGGTTGAGAACATGCTCGAGCAAATCGAGGACTTGTACCGGCTTGAACTCGGCGCTGGGACGGTAAAAATCCAACATGCGCTGAACCGTGGTCATCAGGCGTTCCAGCTCTTGTTGGGTCATGTCCAGGTACTTCTGGCGCATTTCCTGGGGGATATCTTCGCGGGTTGCCAGGTGAAAGCAATTGCGCACGCCCTGGAGCGGGTTATTGATTTCATGCGCAATCGAAGCAGTCAGGCGTCCAGCGGCGGCCAATTTCTCGGCTTGTACCAGCGCCTGCTGTGACTCTTCTACGCGGCGCACATAAGCACGTAACTCCTCATATAAGCGGGCATTTTCCATGGCAATCGTCGCCTGACGGGCCAGGATGAGAAACATCTCCAGGTCTGCCTCGCGAAAAACCGGTTCCCCGGCATCACGAGCGACAAATAGAACCGAGGAAATATTCACCAGCGAAGTCGGTACGCACATCATACTGCTCAATTCCAACTGGTACAGGTCGCGCTTCAGACGCGCATCTCGCATCCCACCCCAAACGGGCGTTTCAAGCGCCGCAGCGCGCGCCACTGGATTACCGGTTTCACTGACCGGGCCATCGGGGAGCATTTTTCCGCGGCCGGCCAGCAGGTGGAGGAAATTGTCTTTTTCGGTAACCTGATAAAAACCAACATTAGAACAGCGTAATTGCTTCGAAACCACATCAAGAATGAGTTCCAGCAGGTGGTCGGGACGGGTTTCAGAGAGCAGAGTTTCAGTCACGCTAAAGAGCGGGCGCAGCGCCTGAACACGCGCGGCATCCTGCTTTTGCTGGCTATCACTAAGGGCCTGCTGCACCGCCTGAATGAGTTCAGCCTTCTCAAACGGTTTAAGAATCAGACCATCTACCCCGCGCCGCAAAGCCTGAATCGCTGTCTCTACCGTGCCAAAACCGGTCATCGCCAGAATTGCCATCTCACCCTGAGCATCGCGTGCCTTTTGAATGACATCAAACCCGCTGATTTGCGGCATCCGAATATCAACCAGCAACAAGTCATAGCGCTCTTTTTTGATACTTTCCAGCGCCAGGGCAGGGTCGGTACTGGCAGTCACCTGAAACCCCGCCTTGGTAAGCAATCGCTCGCAAAGCAAGGTAATTCCAGGTTCGTCGTCAATGACCAGAATGCGAGATGGGTTCACGCCAATCCTTCCAGGGGCAGCCAGACAGTAAACGATGAACCAACCGATACTTCACTCTCGACTTCAATCATACCGCCGTGGTCAGTGACAATACCATACGTCACAGAAAGTCCCAGGCCAGTACCACCCCGGTCGCCGCGCGTGGTGAAGAAAGGTTCAAAGATACGCTGTAAGTTTTCGGGGGAAATGCCCACACCTGTATCACGCACCGAAAGAGTAATCCACTGCCGATTGTAGCGCGGCTGACAGGCAGTTTCCACATCCAGCCGCCCACCTTCGGGCATGGCATACAGCGCATTATTGACCAGGTTAATCACCACCTGCTTAATTTGGTTGCGGTCCATCGAGGCCCAAGGCAAATTTTCTCCCAGCCGAATGACCGGCTGGACGTTGTTGGTATGCATGAGGTGCTTGGTCAGCAACAACACATCTTCCACGATTTCGTTAATATCCGCCTTCACGCGATTGGCCTCGCCCTGACGGGCAAAATCGAGCAGGCGGCGTACCACGCTGCGCGCCCGGCGCGATTCCTTCAACACCAGTTCCAAATCGCCCCGCAGGGGAGAATCAAGCGGCAGTTCCTCAAGAGCCAGTTCAGTAAACCCCACCACCGTTGTAAGCGGATTGTTCAATTCGTGCGCCACCCCGGCAGCCATTTCCCCCACAGCGGCCAATTTGGCAGCCTGGATGAGCCGCGCTTCAGCCTCATGCTGAGCGCTGATACGCGCCTGTAACTCCTGTTGGGTATTCTGAAGTTCCAACACCGTTTGTTGCAATAAACCCACCTCCCCAGGGGAAGGCGGCGGAAACGGCTCGCTCAGGGTCGCTAATTTCCAGATGTGCTGGTCGCGTGCGGTCATTTGAGAGGGAGAACCCACAACCACCAGAGTCATCACCCCCGCCGGAAAAGCATAAACGCGCGCGCAGGCAAGTTTTCTATTCTCATGAATGGGGCGCGAACGCACCCTGCCACCCGTCAGCGCGCCGCCCAACCAGGTCGCCGAATCTGGCTGATTCAAAAGGCTCGTCAGCACAGCCTGAGAACCTCTAGAAAGACGGTATACATCCCCCAACCGCCACGCATCCCCTTCGCGAAAGGCATACCCAGCCCAACAGGAATTGGTCAACTGACAGGCTTCCTTCAATCGCTGAAGTAGAAGATGGTCGGCCATAGATTGATTATACATAGATACGCGCAGTTTGAGAGAATTCTGCGGGTGGTAAAATAGTCACCTGCCTGTGAAAGCCAAAATCTGCTAATGTTGCGCAGATTGTCATTCCAGAATAGTATAAGAAAAAATGACCAAATTTAATCGTAAAGAACTCATAATTATCGGCGGCGGATTGGCTGGTTCCGAGGCCGCCTGGCAAGCCGCCCAACGCGGAATCCAGGTCAAATTGTATGAAATGCGCCCACAAATGGAAACCGGCGCGCACATCTCTTCCAACCTGGCCGAACTCGTCTGCTCCAATTCGCTTGGCTCTAATCTGCCAGATAGAGCCTCGGGCGTATTAAAAACAGAACTGCGTCAAATGCAGTCGCTGCTGCTCGAAGTGGCCGAACAAACCGCCCTGCCAGCCGGGGCGGCGCTGGCAGTTGACCGGCAAGCCTTTGCCCAAACCGTCACCGCCCGCCTGAGCGCTCACCCCAATATTGAAATCCTTCGCACCGAAGCTACCGAAATTCCGTTCCACCCCGTCATCGTCGCATCCGGGCCGCTTACCTCTCCACGGCTTTCGCAAGCGATTGCGCGCTTTAGCGGCGAAGAACACCTGTACTTTTTCGACGCAATTGCCCCCATTATCGAAGCATCGTCCATTGACATGTCCATCGCCTACCGCGCCTCGCGCTGGGGCGAAGGCGAGGAAGACGGTGATTACATCAACTGTCCCTTCCACCAGAAAGCCGATTATCTGGCTTTTGTAGAAGCGTTGCGAACCGCCGAACGAATTCCGCTCAAGGAGTTTGAACTTGCTTTGGAAAGCGGCGTGCGCGCTGGAGATGACCGCTTTTTCGAGGGGTGTCTACCGGTCGAAATCATCGCCCGACGCGGCGACAAAGCCCTGGCCTATGGGCCAATGCGCCCGGTCGGTCTGCCCGACCCGCGCGTACCGCGACCGCCTTATGCCGTCGTCCAACTGCGGCAAGACAACCTGGCCGGGAATCTTTACAACATGGTCGGATTCCAAACCAACCTGACCTTTCCCGAGCAGCGCCGCGTCTTACGCATGATTCCTGGTCTACAAAACGCGGAATTCGCCCGCTATGGACAGATGCACCGCAACACCTTCCTGGCCGCGCCCAAACTGTTGCGCCCCACCCTGCAAGCCCGCAGCCGCGACGACTTGTTCTTCGCGGGCCAAATCACTGGCGTGGAGGGCTACATGGGCAACATTGCCACCGGTTTGCTGGCCGGTTGGAACGCCGCCCGCCTGCTGAACGGCCAGGCTCCGCTCGAACTGCCGCGAGAGACCATGCTTGGCGCGCTGTGCTGGTACATCACCCACGCTGAACTGAAACACTTCCAGCCAATGAAGGCCAATTTCGGCATCTTGCCGCCGCTGGAGGGAGAATTTCACGGCAAGCGTGAACGCGCCGCGGCTCATGCGAAACGTTCAGAAAAAGCGTTGAACCACTTTTTGAACTCTATCTGAGAAATTCTAATAACACCCGATTGAATGCCTCCGCCTGGTCAATGGCTACCGCGTGGCCGCCGCCAGGAAGCACAACCTGCCGCGCGTTGAGAATGCCCTCCGCCAGAAATTTCTGCCTCGCCGGAGAAACCGTCGAATCGCATTCACCAGTGATGACCAGGGTCGGGACGCGAATTTCGTTCAGCCGCCTGCGCGAATCGAACAGGCCAAGATGCCGCATAGCAGCGCGGTAAGCGCGCGGGTCAGCACGGGCAATTTGGGCGGCGGCCATCTGACGCAAAGCCTCTTGTTCTGGCAACGGAAAAACGCGCCGCGCCACAATCTTCGATTGCTGTTCCAGCCCTACCAGGTGGACCACCACCAATCTTTGCAAAAAATACAACCACTGCGAAAGCGTGCTGGGACGCAACACGCTAAATGTGCTGACCAACACCAGCTTGCGCGTCAGAGCCGGATAATCGAGCGCGAACTGCTGAGCAATCACCCCGCCCATCGAAAGGCCAACGACGTGCGCCGGGCCGGTCTCCAGTTCTCGCAGAAGGGCGGCCAAATGAGCAGCTACCCGCCCAAAGTTCCAGCCGCGCCCATCATAGGGCGAATCTCCAAATCCGGGTGCATCCGGCGCGATGGGACGGTACCCGGCAGCGATTAAATCATCGAATTGAAGCGACCACATCGAACCATTCGCGCCCAGCCCATGCAGGAGCAAAACGGCAGGCGAACCAGCCGGGTGAGGGTCCAGGAAATTTAATTGAGGCATCATCATTGGAATCAAAAGGCTCCCTTTTGCTAGAGAGCCTTTTTGCTATTTATTTCGGTTCAATGCTCCCATCCTTGTCGGTCTTTTGCGTCTCTTCCCCTCCCAGGCCATCCTTGAACGAACGCAGGCCTTTACCTAATTCGCCAAGCACCTTTCCCAAACGCCCAGGGCCAAACAGGATAATCACGATGACCAGGATGATAATCAGTTCCGTGGGGCCTAATCGCACCATAATTTGCGCTCCTTTTTTCTTTATCTTACCACAACCTTACGGCTCGCGCCCAAACAAGAAGCCTTCCAGGATACGCAATAAACGCCGAAATGCAGAGCGAATGCGTGCAAACGGACGGAACCACTCGGCGCGGATGGTACGCTCCGGCAGAAGCGGTCCACTCCACTCCACTGCCAGCGCGCCCCAGGTTAGGCCGGCGCCAAATCCAACAAAAATAACCTTATCGCCGGGTTTCAACTTGCCGGTCTGAATGGCTTCCACGACCGCAATGGGGATGGACGCTGTGGAGGTGTTGCCGTAGCGTTCCAGGTTGACGAAAAACTTTTCCATCGGCATCTTCAACCCGCGCGCGGCGGCCTCAATGATGCGTAGATTAGCCTGGTGCGGCACAACCAGCGCCAGGTCTTCCGGGTTCCAGCCAGATTTTCCCGCCGCTTCGAGCGTAGCCTGCGCCATCACGCGCGTTGCAAAACGGAAAACTTCCTTGCCGTCCATGTGGATGAAATGCAGCCCAGCCCGCACAGTTTCTTCGCTTGCCGGTTGTCCGCTGCCGCTGGCTGGAACGGAGAGAAACTTGCCGCCAGAGCCATCGGAATGCAACACAGAACCCCTCACGCCGCCCGGCGTTTCGCTGGCCTGTAGCACGAAAGCCCCTGCGCCATCGCCAAACAAGATGCAGGTATTGCGGTCTTTGTAATTGGTATAGCGCGAGAGATTTTCCGCGCCAATCACCAGCACAGTCTTCAACGCGCCAGAGCGAATGGACTGCGCCGCCATATCGAGCGCGTAGATGAACCCGGTGCAGGCCGCCAGCAGGTCATAGGCCCCAGCGTTCGACGCGCCGATTTTGTCCTGAATGAGCGAAGCAGTTGCCGGAAAAATATGTTCCGGCGAAGAAGTAGCGCAGATAATCAAATCTACCTGACTCGGTAGCAATCCAGCCATACTGAGCGCCTTGAAAGCCGCTTCTGCGCCCAAAGCGGAAGCAGTTTCCCCATGCGAAGCAATCCGACGTTCCCGAATTCCAGTTCGTTCCCGAATCCACTCATCGGTGGTTTCGACCATTTTGCTCAGGTCATCATTGGTCAATACCTTGTTGGGGACAGCCATACCCCAACCAGTGATATGCGCATAAGGCATAACAACTCTCCTGCGCTCCAAACTCAGGAGAGTTTGGAGTCCTGTTCATAACGGCTGAAAATCAGGGTGGCGTTATGGCCGCCAAACCCAAAGGAATTGGACATGATATGGCGCGGGCTGGCCTGGCGGGGCGTATTGGGCACATAATCCAGGTCACATTCAGGGTCAGGCGTTGCATAATTAATGGTAGCCGGAAGAATTCCATGCCGAAACACTTCCGCGCAAAGAGCGGCTTCGACCGCCCCAGAAGCGCCGAGCAGATGACCGGTCATGGACTTCGTGGAGGAAATAGCCACGCGATAGGCATGTTCGCCAAACACCGACTTAATCGCCGCTGTTTCCGATTTGTCATTGAGCGGAGTCGAAGTGCCGTGCGCATTGATGTAGTCGATCTCAAACGGCTTCAGCCCGGCATCCTCTAACGCCAACTTCATGCACAACGCCGCTCCGGCGCCGTTTTCCGCCGGAGCCGAAATGTGATAGGCATCGTCGGTAGTGCCATAGCCGGAGACTTCGCACAGGATGTTTGCCCCGCGCGCCAGGGCATGTTCCAGCGATTCGAGAATCAGAATAGCCGCCCCCTCGCCCATTACAAAACCATCGCGGTCACGGTCAAAAGGACGCGAGGCCGCCTGCGGGTCTTCGTTGCGGGTCGAAAGCGCGGTCATCACGTTCAAACCGGCCATTGCCACTGCCACGATGGAAGCCTCGGCCCCACCCGCCAGCATCACATCCGCCGCGCCGCGCCGAATCATCTCCGCTGCTTCGCCAACCGCATTCGAGCCGGTGGCACAGGCCGTCACAAAAGCCGCATTCGGGCCGCGCATCCCCATGCGAATGGCAATCATCCCGGCGGCGTTATCGGCAATCATCATCGGAATCAAGAAAGGGCTAACCCGCTCCGGGCCTTTTGCGCGCATCACTTCTACCTGTTCCAACAGCGTGCCAATTCCGCCAATCCCAGTGCCGACCAACACTCCAATTCGGTCGCGGTTTTCTTCGGTCACGGTCAGATTAGCATGTAGAACCGCCTCCTGGGCAGCAGCCACCGCAAACTGGCAAAAGCGGTCCATGCGGCGGGCCTCGCGGCTGCCAAACAGCGCCGCCGGGTCAAATCCTTTCACTTCACAGGCAAAACGAGTTTTATGCCCACTGGCGTCAAACAAGGTAATTGGGGCTGCGCCTGATTTCCCGGCCACAATCGCATCCCAGGTATCCGGCATGTTATTTCCCAATGGGCTGACGCACCCCAGACCGGTTACGACAACGCGTTTTCGAGTCATTCAATCTTCTCCCATAAAAATTCGCAGGGCAATTTTCCAAATTGCCCTACGGTTTGCGAGATATAACACAGCGAAACTGGAAGGGATACGGACAGAAGCAGATACAGATTTGCCGTCTCCAACCCGGTGTGGCTTTCCCCCTTTATGTTTTAACCGTTATCCACGCATTCTCTCAAACTCGTTCATCGTGAGCGCAGCACGCGGGATTTGCTCCAAACATAGAGCAACAACACTACGCCAACCAGTAAGCCTGCCCCGCAACCGGCTCCAATTGCGCCAAAAGAGCGCGCCACATTAAGAAAATTCGCATCAGAGTGATACCACATCCAGACGCTGCCATCTTCCAAAATGACGTAATTTGCTTCCGCTCCAGCCTCGAAATGACACCATTGAATTTGCAAAGAATCGACCACCTTCCCAGGCGCGTCACTTACCGTATATTGAACAGGATATTGTTCACAATCATCATTGGCGGTCATCAATGGCGGGGGATTGTCATCCTGAACCCAACATTCGCCCTGTTCTGTGGAGCAAGAATAAACCTGTCCATCCGCAACCCGCACAAAGACCTGCGTAGTGGTTCCACCGACAATTTGAACCGGCGTCAAAGGAAGGTCAGGGAGCCTGCGCCACTGCGCAAAACCACCAGCATTCCATGTACGGCCAACCAATAACCCCATCACGGCGCCAACTGGCGCCGCAAAAGCAATGACCAAAAAGAACAAAAACCACGCTCCTGGTTTCTTCATCCGGCTCATCCTTTCAGCAGCGCTACATCTTTTTCGCCGCCTTCCTCCAAATTTAATGGCGGCAGTTCGCTGAGCGAGTTGAGACCAAAATGCTGCAAAAACTGCGGCGTAGTGCCAAACAAAATTGGGCGGCCAGGACCTTCGGAACGCCCCACCTCCTGCAACAGCCCCTTGCTCAACAGACTTTTGATAACCCCATCGCTGTTCACGCCGCGAATAGAATCCACGGCCGGGCGCGTTACCGGCTGCTGATAGGCAATAATCGCCAGCGTTTCCAATGCGGCACGGCTCAGGCGGCTGGTGGCATCCAGGCCGAGAAAACGTTCAATCGATTCCGCCAGTTCCGGAGCAGTCGTCAACTGCACCCGCCCGGCATGACGCTGCAAACGCAACCCCCGGCTGCGGAGTTGTTCTTCTAACTCATCGAGGCCTTTTTCGACTTCGGCAGCGGTCACATCGAGCGCAGCAGCCAACTGCATCGCGCTGACCGGCTCGGCGGCAACAAACAAAATGCCCTCCAGCAAGACTGACAAACCGGGTTCTGAAAGGTTTTGAGATTCGCTCATGCTATAATTGCTCCGCTTAAGGCAATAGATAGGTCACAACAACGTTTACTGGAGATTGCAATATGAAAAAAAACCACTTTATCCTTTTGGTGACACTCTTGAGCTTGATTCTGGCATCTCTGGCCTGCACCATCAACGCCGGAGGGCCAGCCTACCCCGAAACACGCGTCCCGATTTCGACCGAATCTGCCGCCAGCCTTGAAGAACAAGTGCGCGCTGCCCAAACTGCAGCAGCCCAAAGCGGCGCGCTGACTATCAGCGTCTCTGAGAGCCAACTAACCTCGCTGTTGGCCGCCCGGCTTGCGCAGGACGAATCGCCGCTGATTACCGACCCACAAGTCTATTTGCGCGATGGCCAAATCCAGATTTATGGAAAAGCCAGCCAGGGCCCCATCCAGGTTAACGTACGAATTGTAATTGCAATTAGCGTTGACGCCAACGGCCAACCGGTCATTTCGGTGGTTTCAACCGACTTCGGCCCACTGCCTGCTCCCGAAGAACTGAACAAAACCATCAGCGCAATGACGCAGGAAGCTTTTACAGGAGCGCTTGGCCCGGCGGCCATCGGCTTCCGCCTGGAAAGCGTCGCCATTGCCGATGGCGTGATGACCCTGACCGGCCGAGTGAAGTAACCAGATTATACCCTCGCGGTGGCAAATGAGACTGCAATGCGTTTCCATCAACAAATCATTCTCTCCATTTTTACTCTGCTCCTAAGCAGTTGCTTTGCGCCTCAGGTATCGCAAGGCAATGCCACCTTGAAGGCCAATCTCAATGCAGATGGAAAGAATTACGCAGTGCAGATTCCAGTCGGCAGCACCGTTGCCGATGCCCTGCAAGCCGCCGGTTTACAAATAGGCAGCCTGGATAAAGTCGAGCCGCCGCTCTACACTATCCTGACCGATGAGATTGCCATTAAAATCACGCGCGGACGGGAAGAATTTGAAACCCAGCAAGACACCATCCCCTACGAACGCCAAACCGTGCGTAACGAATCGCTGCCGCAGGGCGAAACGCGCATCATCCAGCCCGGAAAAAACGGAATACGGGAAATCACCTACCGCAAATATTTCGAGAACGACCAACTTGTCAACACCAACATCGCGCGCATCACCGTTTTAGAACCAGCCCTGCCCGAAATTATAATGGTCGGCGCGCGCCCTCCCTTCGCCCCCCTGCCCATTGCCGGAAAACTGGTCTACCTGGCCGGAGGAAGCGCCTGGATGATGGAAGGCTCGACCTCCAACCGAATTCCGCTGGTCATCAACAACGACCCTCAAACGCCTCTCGATGGACGCGTCCTGCGCCTTTCTCCCGATAGACGCTGGCTGCTCTACACCCGCAAATCAGCGAAACCTGCCGAACAGGAAATCAACACCCTTTGGGTGCTGGATATAACCGACCCGGATGCCAAACCCATCAACCTGCGCACATCCAACGTCATCCACTTTGCCGATTTCGACCCACTGGCCTCGCTGACCATTCTCTATTCCACTGTCGAACCGCGTGCTGCCGCCCCCGGCTGGCAGGCCAACAATGACCTGTACCGCATGAAATTCGGCGCCAACGGCAACCTGGGCGTCCGCGAGAAAATTGTCGAAGCCAACACCGGTGGCGTATATGGCTGGTGGGGAACCGATTTTTTCTGGTCACCCACTGGCAACCTGCTGGCGTACAGCCGCCCCGACGGGATGGGCATCGTCAGTTTCCGGGAAAAGCGGCTGCTACCGCTGCTCGATATCACCCCTCTTCAAACCCGCTCCGATTGGGCCCTCATTCCGCCCGTCGGCTGGGGCGCCGATGGGCGCACACTGTTTGTAGTCACACATGCCCCGCCACCCGGGCTGGTCAACCCGGAAGAGTCGCCGAATTTCGACTTGAGCGCGCTTTCGCTCGACTCCGATGCCCTGGTACGCATCCGACAGCAAAGCGGAATGTTCGCTTACCCGTCCGCCTCGCGCGCAGGCAAGCGTAACAACGAAACTGCCTATTATGTCGCCTACCTCCAGTCACTATTACCGCAACAATCTGACATCTCTGGTTATCAACTGGTCCTGATGGACCGGGACGGCTCCAACCGGCGAGTCGTCTTCCCCAACCCTGGCTCACCCGGCCTTGACCCACAAATTCCCACCTGGTCGCCCTCCGCGCCGTCTTTTGTAGAGGGCGATTTCGTTGCAATACTCTACGAGGGCAATTTGTGGATAATAGACGCCGCAACGGGCGAGGCAACCCAGGTGACGGATGACGGGTTGATACAGATGATTGAATGGAAGTAAACTGTAAAGAAAAGGTAAAATCAGGGAGATTGATAGTTTCCCTATCTCAATTTGGCTTTTTGGAGGCATCATGCGCATTGTCATCACTGGCGCAGCCGGCTTTCTCGGCTCGCATCTATGTGACCGCCTGCTGGTCGAGGGACACAAGGTGGTCGGTCTGGACAACTTCATCACCGGCTCGAAAGAAAATATCGCCCACCTGATGGGTCACGACAATTTCACCTTCTACAAACACGACGTCTCAAATTACATCTACATCGCCGGCAAAGTAGATGCCGTACTGCATTTTGCCTCGCCCGCCAGCCCCAACCCACAATCACCACTGGCCTATTTCAATCTGCCCATCCAGACGATGAAAGCCGGGGCGCTCGGCACCCACAACTCGCTAGGTCTGGCCAAAGCCAACCGGGCCCGCTTTCTGCTGGCCTCCACCAGCGAAATCTACGGAGACCCGCTGGAACATCCACAAAAAGAAACCTACCCGGGTAACGTAGACCCGGCTGGCCCGCGCGCCGTCTACGACGAGGCCAAACGTTTCGCCGAAGCCCTCACCCTGGCATACCACCATCAGCACGGAGTCGACACCCGCATCGTGCGCATTTTCAACACCTATGGCCCGCGCATGGACCTGGACGATGGCCGCGCCCTGCCCAACCTGCTCAAACTTGCCTTGCAAGGCAAACCGTTAACCGTTTACGGCGACGGCTCACAAACCCGTTCTTTCTGCTATGTAGATGACCTCATAGAAGGAATTGTCCGCCTGCTCTACTCGGACGAACACATGCCAGTCAACATTGGCAATCCGGTTGAAATGAGCATCCTCGAATTTGCCGAAGCCATCAACCATATTACAGGCAACCCCGCCGGCATCGAATTCGTAGCCAATGCCCGCAGCACCCGCGACCCCCAGCGCCGTCGACCCGATATTACCCGCGCCCGTGAAATTCTGGGCTGGGAACCAAAATTTACTCTGGAGGAAGGCTTACGCCGCACCATTCCATACTTCAAACAAAAACTGGGCCTGGTGGAATGACTGCGCTCATCAAAGACCCACTGGAACGAACACGTTTCATCAAATTTGCCATCGTCGGCGCTATCGGCGCGCTGATTGATTTTGGCGTGATGAACCTGCTCGTCTGGCTGGTCAAAGCAACCCTGGTCATCGCCGGAAGCGTTTCTTTCATTTGCGCCGTCATCAGCAACTTCACCTGGAATCGTTTTTGGACCTATCCTGAATCGCGTACCAAGCACGTCGTCGGCCAGTTAGCACAATTCACCATCGTCAACGCCATCGGACTGGTCATTCGCGTCCCCATCCTCAAACTTGGCGAGCCCGCCCTCGACCGGGTTCTTGAACATTCATCCCTCAATCTGTTGGCAAGCAGCCACACTTTTATCAGTCACAACCTGACGCTCGCCATCGCCATTGGGATTGTCATGCTTTGGAATTATTTCGTCAACCGCTACTGGACATACAACGACATTGATGCCTGAAAAATATCCTGATAGGGCATATAATTTAATTATGGCAAACACAATCATTCCTGTTTTTTCATCCCGAGGTGACGCAGACGCCTTCCTGGTCTATCCCTACCTGTTCAATCGTCAGGGCGAATGGATTGGTTTCATCACCCCCCAGCGTGAAGTTTATTCTGTGCTTGGATATTACGTTGGAACCCTCACCAATGACCCACGCATCTTTCGAAAACGCTCCCAAGAAGAACGACCTCGCATCAAGCCGCCCGCCCGCCCCAATCGGATTCGCATCCCCTCCAGCAACCCCCTCCCCAAAATGATGAGCGACGTGCCGTTTGAGATGATAGATGTCCTGCAAGACGAGCCTGAACGTCTGCACACTCTTGATTCTGGCGAATTTCGCCCCGACATGGACTGAACAATTTACAATACTGGATTGCCAACCAACCATGGACTTGCTCTCTCCCAAACCCATGCGCGCATCACAGGTCACCCTGGCTCAACTCATGCAGCCTGAACACGCCAACCCGCTCGGAAATGTACACGGCGGCTGGATTATGAAACTGGTCGATGAGTGTGGCGCGCTGGCCTGCATGCGCCATGCCCGCCAGCGCGTCGTCACCGTTGCCATCGATAGAATGACATTCCGGCAGCCCATCAAAGTTGGAGAACTCGTCACGCTAAACGCGCAGGTCACATACACGGGGCGCACATCCATCGAGGTTGAGGTACTGGTCGAAGCCGAAAACCCAATTACCGGGCAACGGACCCACACCAACACCGCCTATGCCGTCTATGTTGCGCTGGATGAAACCGGTAACCCATCCCCCGTTCCACCTGTTTTTGGCGAAACAAGCGAGGAACAGGAAAAACTGGAAGCCGGAAAAAAGAGGCAGCAACAAAGACTGGCGCAAAAGTAACCCACATGACAACCCCCGAGCCATCTCCCGAAATTACCGCCCCAACCGGCGAAAACAGCCAGCCTTCCCGGCATTTCAAATCGCTCAAAGAGCTGCTCGACTTCGCCTCGGTCAAAGATGTAGCCAGAAACCTCGCCCAAATGGGCGATTCCGGCATCGCAGAAGCCCTGCCCTTCCCCTTCCTGGCCATTGTGGGCCAAAACGAAATGAAACTGGCGCTCATATTAGGGCTTATCAACCCCAACATCGGCGGAATCCTGCTGGTCGGCCCGCGCGGAACCGCCAAAACCACCGCCGTTCGCTCGCTGCTCGACCTGCTTCCGATGATTCAGCGTTCCACCTGCTACTACGGGTGCCAGCCCGAAGATATAGAAACAGGCGGAATTGACGCCGTCTGTCCCGAATGCGCCCAAAAATACGCCGAAGGCAAGTCACTGACCGCTCCCGACCGGGTTCGGCTGGTCGAACTGCCGCTCAACGCCCGCCTCGAAGACGTAGTCGGCGGCCTGGACGAACGCGCCGCCATCCACGAGCGAATGCGAATCCGGCGCGGCATCCTGGCCCAGGCCGATAAAAACCTGCTCTACATCGACGAAATCAACCTGCTCGACGACGACATCATTGACGCCATCCTCGATGCTGCCGCCCAGGGCATTTACACCGTGCGGCGCGGCCCGGTCTCAGCCACCTACCGCGCGCGCTTCGTACTGATTGGCTCAATGAACCCCGAAGAAGGCAAGCTCCGGCCACAAATCCTCGACCGCTTTGGCCTGCGCGTCATCGTGCGCGGTCTGGATAGCGCCGAAGAACGCCTCGAAGCCTATCGGCGCGTCCAGGCCTATCTTGCGAACCCACGCGCTATGATTAGCATGTACGCCGACGAAATCGCACTCGCCCGCGAAGAACTGCAATCGGCGCGTAAAATGCTAAACCGGGTTCAATTGCCCGATGACCTTGCCACCCATGCCATCCGCCTCATCCAGAAAATGGGCATCGACTCCTTGCGAGCCGAAATTACCTGGTTTGAGGCCGCCCGCGCCTATGCCGCTGCCGATGGCCGTCAAACCGTCTTACCTTCCGACCTGACCACCGTTGCTCCCATGGCCTTGCGCCTGCGCCGTTCCGAATTTATTACAGAATACTTTGACCGCCAGAAAAACGAAGAAACCGAGATGAAAACTCTGCTCGAACAGCTGCGATAAGCACCCCTTCGTTGAAAATGCGCGGATTAAATCAAATTGATATGGATAAACCCGAATTCATCTTCCGCCCATACCTCCCAACCGACAAAACCGACTGCCTGAACTTATTCGAAAGTAATACCCCTAAATACTTCGGCCCCACCGAACGCCCCGATTTCGAAAACTTTCTAACGCAATTGCCCTGTCCCTTTTTCGTGGTCGAAGCCGAAGGAACAGTCATCGCCTGTGGAGGCTACGGAAAAGAACCCCAAACCGGAAAAATTGTACTGGCCTGGGGAATGGTGCGCAGTGATTTGCACCGTCAAGGCGCAGGGACCTTCCTCTTGCAGGAGCGACTCAAAGCCATCTTTCGAGAAAACCCTGCGGCGCGCGTTGTCATCGATACGAGCCAGCACAGCCAATCTTTCTTTGCCCGCTTCGGCTTTCGGCCAACGAACATTACCCCCAACTTCTATGCCCCTGGCCTGCACCGCGTTGACATGGAACTCGACCCAACCGACAACCTGCTCTCCGGGTAAATGTTCATCCACAGTTCTGCTTCATAACCTATTCCTATATCCGTTTCTCCGCTTCAGAGTCCATTCCCACATCCGTTGTCCAATCAGATTCTCCGCATCCTCCGCTATCCATTGCTCATCCTCCTGACCATCAACCTGATGGTCGGATTCTTCACTTTCCAAAACTACGGCCTCTCGTGGGACGAACCCCTTTTCTACAACTACGCCGACTCCATCTGGAAAGCCTACACCCCTCAGGCCTTCACCCCCGGTTTCAATTTTGACTCCGTTTATGGGCGCAGCCCCGAAGACCACAAAATCTATGGCCCGGCTTATCTCCTCCTGGCGCGACCCGTTCAACGAATATGGATGACTCTATTGGGCGTGGACATGGCCTCCGCATGGCACCTCGTCAACTTTCTCACATTCCAAATTGGGCTGGTTGGATTTTACCGCCTGGCCCGCCGCTGGTTCGACCCCTGGCCCGCCACCCTCGCCACCGCCTTCCTCGCCTGGCAGCCCGTCTTCTGGGGACATGCCTTCATTAACCCCAAAGACATGCCTTTCATGGTCTTTTTCCTCTGGGCAATGACCCTCGGCCTGGAGATGGTCGATACAATTACTGTTCCAAACACCACAAAACGCCAAAAAACGGTCAAAACCCTGCTTGCCGCGCTCCTGCTCGGCCTGACCAGCGCCATCCGAGTCATCGGCCCGCTGGCTGGCGCGCTTGTGGCAGCGTATTTTCTCTTGAAACAATTGGCAAAAACACAAAAAACAGCGCACAGCGCAGGAAACTCAGACCGCCAGAACTTTCCGAAGAAATCTGCGCTCATCCATATTCAATCCAAGGCCTGGCCTGGCTTCCTCGCTTACACGCTGCTTGCCATATTTATTATGTATGTTTTCTGGCCCTACTTGTGGGCCGACCCGCTCAACCGACTGCTGGCGGTCTTCAAACACATGTCTGACAATCCAACCGAACTGGCCGTCTTGTTCCTCGGCCAAATCTTCCGCGCAAACGACATGCCCCGCCGCTACCTGCCCACCATGCTGGCCCTCACCCTCACCGAGCCCACCTGGATATTATTCACAGCAGGAATCGCGCTGGCGATGCGGCAAATCATTCAAAAAACCATCGATTTCTGCGCCCCGTTCGTCGTCCTGACTCTATTTGGCTTCATGCTGGCCTATCTGCTCTATTTCACCCCAGCCATGTATGACGGCTTCCGTCATTTCCTGTTCATCCTGCCACCCGTTTTCATCTTCTGCGGATTTGCCTTCCAGCAACTCTGGAACATGCCACGCGCCTGGTTAAACAGCCCCCTCCCTGGTCTGCGCTTACCAGGCCCAATACGCAGCCTCTGGCACAACATACCCGGCCTCGCCGCAGGTCTCCTGCTTCTCCCAGGCCTGGTCGGCATTGCGCAAATGCACCCCTACGAATATGCCTATTACAACCGCTTTGCGGGCGGCGTAAAAGGCGCGTACCGCGTCTATGAAACAGATTACTGGCTGACGTGTTTCAAAGAAGCGGTAGAGTGGGTAAAATATAACGAGCCAGAGACTACGCTCCACATCCAGCGAGAATTCCCCATCGCCGCCTACTATGCCAATGGACTGAACATCAAAGACCTGTCGCGCGAACCCGAAACCGACATCCAAACTGGCGACTTAATGCTTTTTCACACCCGCGCCAACCTCGATATCCGCTCCATCTATCGCAAACTCCCCGTCGTCACCCGTTTTGGGCGCGATGGCGCGGAATTTTGTCTCATCAAAAGGAAAGAGTAAATGCCCGGCCCCGCCTACCGTATCGTCACCCCCCAACTGGTCCTGCGCTGCTACAACCCGGCTGACGCCCCCTTGCTGGCGGCATCCATCACTGAAAGCCTGGAGCACCTGCTACCCTGGATGCCCTGGGCCGCTGCCGAACCCGAACCGCTCCAAACCGAAATTGAGCGATTACGACGCTTCCGCGCCAACTTCGATCTCGGCCATGATTACGTCTACGGCATTTTCAACCCACAAGAAAGCCGCTTGCTGGGCGGCACCGGCCTGCACCCGCGCATCGGAGACAACGCCCTCGAAATCGGCTACTGGATTCATAAAGACTATATCGGGCGCGGCTACGCCACCGAAACCTCGGCTGCGCTGGCAAAAGTAGCCTTCGAAGTCAACAAGGTCGAGCGGGTCGAAATCCACTGCGCGGTCGAAAACGTGCGCTCTGCCGCCGTGCCACGCAAACTCGGCTTCCATCACGAAGCCACGCTCAAAAACCGCAGTTTTGCCAACGGGCGCAAATGCGACCAAATGGTCTGGAGCCTGTTCGCCAGCGAATACCCTGCCAGCCCAATTGCCCAACTCGAAATCGCCGCCTACGATGCGGCAGAAAGGCGCATCCTATGACCACCCACCGCCAACGCCTCGAAGCCTGCCTGAGCGGGGAAACCCTCGACCGCCCGCCGGTTGCTTTGTGGCGGCATTTTCCGGTTGATGACCAGCACCCCGACACCCTTGCATCAGCCATCATCCAGTGGCAAAACACTTTCGATTGGGACTTGGTCAAGGTCACGCCGGCTTCTTCGTACTGTCTCAAAGACTGGGGCGTCGAGGATATTTGGGAAGGTTCCGCCGAAGGAACTCGCCGCTACACGAAGCGGATTATCTCCGCTCCAGAAGACTGGACTCAACTCCCAGTGTTAGACGCAGACTCCCCGTATCTTGCCGCCCAATTAAGATGCCTGTCCATCCTCCGGGCCGAACTCGACCGCGATACACCCTTAATTCAAACGATATTTTCACCCCTCTCCCAGGCCAAAAATCTGGCCGGCGGCGAGACCCTGCTCGTCCACCTGCGCCAGAAACCCGACCTGGTCTGGCGCGGATTAGAAGTGATTGCCGAGAGCACCCGCCGCTTCATCCGCGCCGCCCGCACAATGGGACTCATCGATGGCATTTTCTACGCTGTCCAGCATGCCCAGGCGCACCTGCTCACCAAAGACGAGTTCAACGAATTTGGGCGCGCCATTGATTTATCCGTCCTTGAATCGGCGCGCCTGCTATGGTGCAACATGCTTCATATTCACGGCGAACACATCTATTTCAACACCCTGGCCGATTACCCCGTTCACATCATCAACTGGCACGACCGCGACACCGCCCCCTCGCTGGCCGAAGCGCAGACCCGTACCCGCGCCGCCCTGTGCGGCGGTCTGCGTCGGGAAACGCTGGTTTACGGAACGCCCAACGACATCCTGGACGAAGCGCAAAACGCCCTCGACCAGACCGGCGGACGCAAATTGATACTCGGCACCGGCTGCGTGGTCGAAACCATCGCGCCATACGGGAATTTGCTGACGGTCAGAAAGGCGATGGAGGCGTAATGCTGCGCGTCATTGCCGGAAAAGCCAAAGGCCGCAAGCTCAAATCCGTCCCCGGAGACACCACGCGCCCTGTTACCGATATGGTCAAGGAGGCGCTATTCAACATCCTCGGCGGAGATGTCATCGAATCAAACTGGTGGGATGTATTCGGTGGAACCGGCGCCATTGGCATCGAAGCACTCAGCCGCGGCGCCGCCTTCATCCGCTTTTCGGACCTCAACCGCCTACCGGTTGAGACCATCAAAGAGAACCTGACCACGTGTGGATTCGGAAAACAGGCCGAAGTCAAACGCGGCGATTCGCTTGCCATGCTGCGCGCCGCGCCCGACCGACAGTTTGAATACATTTACATTGCCCCGCCCCAATACAAGGAAATCTGGCTGCAGGCCCTCAAATTGCTCGATGAAAACCCTGGCTGGCTGGCCGCAACCGGCGAGGCAATTGTCCAGATTCACCCGCGCGAATACAAAGACCTGGAGCTGCTCAACCTGCGCAAAACCGACGAACGCAAATACGGCAGCACTCTGCTGGTGTTTTACGAGAAAAAATGAAATTGCGCCCGCAGCATCAGCGGGCGCAACCAAAACCAGGCGGGGAGATTAGAACAACCCAACGACCTTGCCCGTTTCCAGGTCCAGGTCAACATCGTAAAATACCGGACGGGTGGGCAGACCGGGCATGGTGCGCATGGCGCCCAGCAACGGATACAGAAAACCCGCACCCACGCTGGCTCGAATATCACTCACCATTACGCGAAAACCGGTTGGCGCGCCTTTAACATCAGCCTTATCGGTAAAAGAAAGATGCGTTTTGGCCATGCAAATGGGCAAATGGGCAAAGCCCATTTTGGTAAATTGCGCAATTTTGGCTTCTGCTTCGGGCGTGTAATCCACGCCATCGGCACGGTAAATTTCGCGGGCAATCGTCTCAATTTTCTCCTTCACAGACATCTCCAACGGATACAGGAACTTGAATTTGCTGGGCTGCTCGCAGGCCTTCACCACTGCTTCAGCCAGAGCAATGGCGCCTTTGCCGCCATACATCCAGTGATTGGAAACGACGGCCTCCATCGCGCCTGCTTCGAGGGCGGCCTTTCGCACCATTTCAACTTCACGCCCGGTATCAGTAGCAAACGAATTGACGGCCACCACCACATTGACGCCAAATTTGAGCGCGTTTTCAATGTGCCGCACCATGTTGGGCAGACCCTTTTGCAGCAAGTCAAGATTCTCCTCGGTATATTCATGCGCCAGCGGCTTGCCAGCCACCACCTTTGGGCCGCCGCCGTGCATTTTGAGCGCACGAACCGTGGCAACCAGCACCACCACATGCGGAATCAGCCCAGAGTAGCGACACTTAATGTCCATGAATTTTTCCATGCCAATATCGGCGCCAAAGCCCGATTCGGTCACGACATAATCGGCCAGTTTGAGAGCAATTTTATCGGCAATAATCGAACTGTTACCATGCGCAATATTCGCAAACGGCCCGGCGTGAACGATGGCAGGCGTCCCTTCGAGGGTCTGCATCAAGTTAGGCTTAATGGCATCCTTCATTAAAACGGTCATGGCCCCGGCCACTCCCAGGTCTTCAGCCGTAACCGGTTCACCCTTTCGGTTAACGGCCACCACCATGCGCCCCAGGCGGTCACGCATATCGGCCAGGCTGGTAGTCAGGGCCAAAATCGCCATAATTTCAGATGCAACCGTAATGTCAAAACCAGAACGATGCTCGTGACCGGCTTCTTCCTTTCCCAGGCCGACCATAATTTCGCGCAACATACGGTCATTGATGTCTATCACCCGCCGCCACTGCACGCCATTGGGGTCAATATCCAGCCGGGCAAAACGGGCGCGCTCTTCGGCGGTCAGTTCGTTGGGGTCGGTCTTTTCAATGCCGAGCTTCTTCAACCGGCGCAACATGGTGGGCGAAAACTTACGGTTGCCTTTCTTATCAGGCGGGCAAAGCGCGTCGAACAATTTATCATCGTCAGGAGTGTTTTTCTCGTGCATCATGCGGGCATCCAGTGCGGCGGCGCACAGGTTGTGGGCGGCAGTAATGGCATGGATATCGCCTGTCAAATGCAGATTAAAATCTTCCATCGGGATTATCTGGCTATAGCCGCCGCCTGCCGCGCCACCTTTGATGCCAAAGGTCGGCCCTTGCGAGGGCTGGCGGATGACCGTCATCACATTCTTGCCCAAATGCGCCCCCAATGCTTGCGAAAGCCCGACCGTAGTGGTCGTTTTGCCTTCGCCAAGCGGGGTCGGGGTAATCGCGGTCACATCAATATATTTCCCGTCCGGGCGGTCTTTCAATCGCTCCAGGATTTCCAGATTAATTTTGGCTTTATATGGGCCGTACATCTCCAACTCGTCGGCCCGGATGCCTAATTCCTCGGCAATTTGTAAAATGGGCTTGAGCGTTCCAGCCTGAGCAATTTCGATGTCAGACGGCACCGGCTGGACAAGGTTCAACGGGGTAGGGGTAAATTTACGTGACATGACTTCTCCTTTGGAATGCAAATGAGATTCGGGCAATCACCAGGAAGGATGCAAAAGAGCATCCCAAAGGTTTTCCTGGCATTCTTTTTGCTCTCATGACCTTTGGGATGTTTTTCGATTTACCGATAATTTCTTCTTCTCAATTATGAGAACTTTTTATACAGAAAACAATGGATGTACGTCATCATCCAACGTGTAAAAAGTAAGCAGTCAACCGCATTTTACTCCGCGCAAATCACCGTCCCCAAATTGTGACCTGCCAGCGCTTTCTGAAGATTGCCCGGCGCTTCGCCGCTGAAGATTTGGGCGGTCAAACCAGGAATTTCGCGCGCCAGGGCCAGCATCTGCCGCACTTTAGATTCCATTCCGCCGGTTACATCCGCGCCGTGAGATTTCCCAACCCCCTGCCTGACCTCGTTAAACGAGGCCGGGCTGATTTTTTCCACCCTTTGGTTGCGCGCCGGGAAATCGGCCCAGACCGCCTCCTCCAGGCCCGCCAGCAAAATCCGATTCGGACGCAATTCCCGCGCCAGATACTCAAAGAGGTCTTCGGTTGAGAGAATCGTCCCACCGCGCGCCTCGTCGAAAATCACATCCCCATAGACAACCGGAACCAGCCCGCCAGAAAGCGCCGCCTTGAGCGGAGACAAATCCCAACGCGAGACTTTGCCATTGCGGGCGGTCACTGCTGAAACAGGCGCGAGCGCCAGAGCAGGCACCCCCGCCTGGTGCAGGGCTTCCATCACAATCCGGTTCAGCGCCGAGGCCTGAAACCACACTTCGGAGAAACCGAACCAATAGTCCCCGGTTTGCGCTCCATCCGGGGGAAGACCTTCACGCGTTTTATACTCCCTGGCTGCCACATGCCCAAAAGAGCCAGAACCATGCCCCAAAACGAGGGCAGGCCCAGACCGAAGTTCTCTCGCAGCGCGAATCTGTTGGGCCAGGTTGGCAAGAATATCAAGACGCGGTGTGTAAGGGCGGGTTTTATCCGTAATCAACGAGCCGCCGAGTTTGAGGAAAATCAATTCAGGCATAAGGCAATTATAAACGGGTATAATTTTCCTAATGGACATCAAAGCCGGAATCCAGGCCGCCATTTTTCTCGCCATCCTGGGACTGCTCTTAAGCGTGTGGATGGGTGTGCAGTCTATTCAGTCAGCGCGCAGGTTGATGTATTATCAACTGCGGCGTCAGCGCATCGTCCAGGGCTGGAGGCACTTTGGTTTTGCGATTGGGCTGGGCACCCTGGCCTTACTCCTGGGACGATTTGGCGAACCGGTCGCGTACCGCTTTTATGAACCTTCGCCCACCATTACCCTTTCGCCCACCATCACCCTTTCGCCCACCATCACCCTTTCGCCCACCATTACGCTCACGCCAACTTTGACTGACACCCCCTCCATCACAGACACGCCTACCATCACCCCCACGCCCTATATTCCAGCGGCCGTTGAAGCCTTCTTTAGCAGCCAGGTGACCCCCGACCCGGCAGCCATCTTCAGCCCTCTGGTATTTGCGCGCGGGTTCAATCCACGCACCTACGAACCAATTGAGCCAGGCACTGTCTTCCAAAACCCCATTGACCGGTTGGTCGTCCTGTACTCGTATGATGGAATGAAGCCTGGAACGCAATGGTCGGCGCTCTGGTTGCGGGAGGGCGAACTGGTCTATTACGAAACCGCGCCCTGGAATGGCGGAACCGGCGGTTATGGATTCACCGAATGGCAGCCTTCGCCCGACCAGTGGCTACCCGGCAACTACGAAGTACAAATCTTTGTCGGGTTAGAATGGAAGGTGGTCGGGCGCTTCACCGTAGAAGGGGAACCAGTCACCCTGACTCCATCTCCCCCGCCCTCTGCAACACCTAGCGAAACCGCCACGCGCCGCATTCCACCAACGGCAACCGCATCCGCAACTCGCATGCCTACTTCAACGCGCGCCCCAACCTCAACACCAACGCCCTCGCCGCTGCCGAGCGCCACCCGCACTCCGCGCCCCTCCGATACACCCTGGCCAACTGCAACGCCCTAAATCTGATGAATACAACGCCGCTGGTTCCTGATTTTAATGCTCCCCCATCTTCCCGTTTCTGGCGGGAATGGCTGAGCAATTCGCTGCATTTCCCCATTCTTAACATCCTTCTCGAAACCCTGGTTTCAGACCCATTTTATTATCTGATTTCCCCAAACATGGTTGGCCTGCTGATAGCCAGCATCTTACAGGCCTGGGCGCTCAGCGGCTGGCAAGAAAACAAAAACCCCCGGCGGTTGTTGGGAAATCTGATTGGACCAGCCGCCTTTACTGCAATTGGGCTATCTTTACAAGGAACAGAGTTTCTATCCGCACCGAATCATGTTGCCTATTGGGTCTTTGGACTGCTGATTGGAACACTCCAAAGCACGCGGCCTGTACGCAAAGAAGGACTGCGCGCCATCCTGGTTCTTGCCGAAGCCTTACTGCGCGGCGCAATGGCCGCAACCATGTATTATATTCTGCGCATCCGGCTAGACCCCATCGAAAACATGCGCATTCCCGATTTTCTGCTCGAACCGGAACATCTGTTTATCGTCCTGTCCATGTTGCTGTTAGGCTTAAACGCTGGCTTATTGGGCCTGGCAACCCGCCAGACTTCCAGCCAGGCACAGGAAATTGCACGCAGGCTCAAAACCTACGCAGCCTGGCTGTTTGGGCGCGATTTACAGGGACAGATTATCGAGTTTCCGCCTGTTCAAAAGGTCAAACGGGAAGAGCGAATCATCCTGACGATGAACATTCGCGGCTTAACCCGCTGGAGCCAGGTACATCAGCCCGAAGAGACCGTGAGCCTGCTGAACCGCTATTATCAGACTGCCGAGGCCACGCTTCACCATCACCAGGTTCTTAAATTCAAATTAGATTCCGGGGAAGTGCTGGCATTTTTTGCAGGGGTAGATGATGGACTGGAGGCAGCCCTGAAACTGCGCCTGCAAATCAATGCCCTGCTCCACCGACACGGACTGGGCGCGGGCATTGGGCTTCATGCCGGGTCTGTTGTAGAAGGATGGGTGGGCGGGAAAGATGTCAAAATCATGGATTTTGTGGGAGAGGCGGTCGAAATTGCCCGGAATATCCAGGCCAGCGCCGGCCCCGAAGAGCTGCTTGTCTCTGAGGCCATGCGCATTGCCATCGGCACGACTTTCCGCGCTGGGCCAAAGCGGTTTTTACCGCTCCAAGAGCGGGACGAACCAGTGACAGTGTATCCGCTTGCTTAATGCTTCTAGGAAGAATAGGATGGGGTGATGCCCTATCTTATAACATTTTCCGCTGGTGTTCCAGGCTGACCATTGCGCGGGAGATTTTCGCCGCCAGTCGGGCGTTGTTCAGCAGTAAATCGAGATTGGCGCGCATGGATTTGCCGCCAGTCAATTCATTCACGCGCTTGAGCAAGAAAGGAGTGAGTTCCTGACCGCGTATGTTTTTTTCTCGGGCTTCTCTGGAGGCAGCCTCTTCTGCCTGATGAGCAATTTGCGAATCGAGCGCCGACCCGCCAGGGATGGGCTGACAGACCAGTACCGCCGATTTCATGCCCAGACCCCAATGCGCTCTGGCAAAGCCGACCACTGCATCGGGAGTATCCAATTTGACGCTGACCGGATGCGTTTTACCCGGTGAGAAGAATTCGGGAAATTTATCGGTGCCATAGCCAATCACCGGCACGCCCATCGTTTCCAGGTATTCCAGCGTGGCGCGCAAATCGAGAATCGATTTCGCGCCAGCGCAGACGACAATGACCGGAATAGAAGCCAGCGCCTGTAAATCGGTGGAAACATCAAAAGGATGTTCACGATGAACGCCGCCAATGCCTCCCGTCGCAAACACCTTGATTCCAGATTTTTCGGCGGCGAACATCGTTCCGGCGACGGTGGTGCCGCCCATTTTGCCTTGAGTGAGCGCGGCAGCAAAATCGCGCAGACTGACCTTGAGAGCGTCATTGGCATTTGCCAGCCGTTCCAACTGGTCAGGGGTCAGTCCAATCTGCACTTTGCCACCCATCACGGCAATCGTAGCCGGAGTGGCGCCTTCCGAACGAACAGCAGATTCCATATCCTGGGCCAGGGTCAGATTTTGGGGTTTGGGCAGGCCGTGCGTCACCACCGTAGATTCGAGCGCAACGATGGGCAAGCCATGCCGCCGGGCCGAGGCAATTTCGACAGACAGAGAGAAAGATTTCGGGAGTTCAGTCATTATAGGGCCAATTCATTGTAGAGATTCTCTAAAGACAAATCAGGGTAGACTGCGCCGTAATGGCGCAAAGTTAACGCAGCCGCAGAAAGCCCCAGCCGGGCGGCATCATCGAGGTCAATACCATTCACCAGCGCAAACATCACCGCCGCAGTAAGCGCATCGCCCGCCCCCGTTGAGTCTACAATACTGGTACGCAGGGCTGGAATATGGCCGGTGGTTTCGGAACTGGCATAACACACCCCAAACTCGGCCAGAGTAATGAAAACCGTTTCAACGCCCTGATTCACCAGATAACGAGCCGCATCAATGGCGGCCAGGCTATCGGCAGGGTCAAAGGGTTGACCGGTCAGAATCCCTGCTTCCATGCTGTTTGGGGTAATCATCTTCAACTGACGCAGGTATGGCATGAGTCCGAGGGCAAGCGACCCCGAAGTCGGGTCAGCGCAGACGGGAACCTTATGCTGTTTGGCCAGCCCAAAGACTGCCGCCAGCGCCGAAGCAGACAGGTTGGCGTCTACAAAAACCATTGCGGCCTGTTCAAACAAATCGGCATGGTAAAGCAGGTAAACATCGGTCAATTCCTGCATCACGCGCATATCATCGAAAGCGAACTGGCGGTAGCCATCACCGTCCAGTATCCCCATATAAAAACCAGTCGGGTATTTATCGGTGGCGTAAATATGACTGACATCCACCCCAGCCTGGCCGGTATGCGCCAGTACATCTTCGCCAATTCGGTCTTTACCAATGACCGAAAGCAGGCTGACGGGCTGACCCAGCCGGGCCAGGTTTTCGGCAACGTTGCGCGCCACGCCCCCAAAAGAGGCACGGATGCGCGCCGGGTTCGATGTGCCGGGGCGCAACTCTCCTTCTACGCGGCTGACGACATCAAGCGCGGATGCCCCTATGACGAGGATGCGGTTTTCAGTCAAATCGGTCATCTTTACACCTGATGGTGCTGCTGGCGCACCCTTCTGAGCGTGGAAATCACATTCTGGATTTGATAAAAAGCGCGCAAATCCTGGTGCAACCGGACAGCCTGCTGTAAAAATTCCCGGTCTTCTAATTCCAGAATGGGATTCAACGCATCCAATAACCCGCCAGCCTGCGACAGCAAATCCTCCACTTCGGGATTAAAAGTGGAGAGCGATGCAGAAAACCACACCGCCATATATCCCAGGAAATTGTCATACAACGGAGAAGCCGGTCGTCTGATGCGCTCAAAAAGCCGGTTGCCTTCTTGCAGCAAACGTGAAAAGCGCAAATCAAGCCCATTTTGTCCGCGGCCATATAAATCAGCCGCTCTTTGCAAGATTTCTTCATAGTCTTGCAGCAGATTATCAAGCAGCCGCTCGTCATCCACTTTTTCGAGGTCGGTATAGAACCTGTTAATGGGTAAGATTTGAATTAAGCGAAGCAGCTCTTGAAGTTTCGCCTCTGCTTGAAGGGCCTCCAGGGCTTGCGGGTTGCCCCGGGCGAAGTTTTCGCGGCTGGTTTTCCAGGCATCCCGATGGTTGGCCGGAATGATTTCTGCCGGGGTATACCAGGTTCCAACGCCAATCCAGTTCAGTTTAAAGCCTTTGTCAGCCATCCGTTTTTGGAAACCGCCCTGGCTATAAAACAAATCTGTCAGAAATGTACGAGAGGCAAAATTCGGCGCTTTGAGCGGCGGATTGCTCGCCTGATTTCCATTAATTCCGGAGAGCAACTGGCTGAACTGGTCGATTTTTTGCTCACGAACGGCAAGCGAGTTTTCTTCCGGCTCGCCAATCGCTGCCAGGAATTCACTCAAACCGCGCTTGCTGATAAAGCTCCCCATTTCGGCCATAATCGCGCCGCCCATCTTGAATGGGCCTGATAGCCATTCGGGTTTGCGCTCAGGAGCAATCCCTGGTTTGACAACACGCGTGTCTTTGTAAACCAGGCTTTCAACAGCCGCCCGGCTAAACGGATAGGGCATTTCGGAACGATTGGGTGAATCACCGCGATAAATACTGTATGAAAACTGGATATCCTTCGCGCCAACGATAACGCCATCACGTGAGCGGGTGGGCGGCAATTCAACCGTATCCACGCTATCGCGCAAATCAACCACCCGCCGGATGCGCTCGAAATCATCGATAACTTCTCCTCCAGTTGGGCCAATCACATGCGGGGTACCATCGGGGCGCTCGAAAAGCACTGCGCTATCAAGGTCGACTTGCACATAACCCGGGCCGCCAATTTTTATAATTGTAGAATCCAAATCCGCTTCAACCACTGCCCCCTGGCGAATATGGATGGTACTATATCCGCGCCCAAAAGCAGCTTGCATCACAAACTGACGAGAGGTTGTTTCAGATTCTTCAAAAATATCAGATAAATAAATAGCAGTTACGCGATGCATTAACCAAAAAGGCGCATACAAAGCCAGGGCATGTTTAATCACCGCCGGGTGCAGAAACACAGCGAAAATAAACTTTATGGAGGCCATCAGAAATGGCTGAACATTGCCGCTGGCCACGCTGCCTAATGCCGCAAATACTTCCCATAACTGCTGGCGGGCAACGCCTTCCGGGACCGTCATGACCATCGAGGCCAACCAGGCCAAAATAAACCCCACTGTCAAGGCATTCCAACGCGTAACCGAAGCGCGGTGCGTCAAAGAGAAAATTCGATTAAGCGCAGCATCGATGGCGCGCGTAATCCAATCTACTATCATGGAAAAACTCGGCAGATGCGCTGCGCGCGAGGCAGGGGCAGGCAGGAACTGTCTCATCCGCGCGCTCCCCGGTCTCGCAACCAGCTAAAGATATCGGAAAGTTCACGCTGCTCCATATTGGTACGTTTAAGGAGCGCAGAATTGCGCCGCACGCCTAAGAACGTGTTGCGAACCAGGTAATATAAGGCTTCATATTTGTTGGGAAGAGGCTGATGCTGAAACTCACGGGTTGCCTCAATTGCATATTCTTTAAGCGCATCCTCCTGACCGGCGGTTTCGGCCAGTTTACGGTCGCGCTCCACCTGGTCACGTTCTTTTTCCGCGTTCTTTTTCCACAAAGTCGTCCACTGCGAAATGATACGGTCTTCAATATCAGGCGCAAACAGGACGCGCTTAAGATTGACTCCCAGAACCTCCAGACCCATCTGCGAGAGGGTCTCAAATTCTCGGCTGGGGATTTTTTCCACATATTCCTCGGCTTCCTTAATTTTGCCATTCTTAAGCAGAAACGCATACATACTCTGATGCCTGAAATTACTGGTCGAAATCATTTCTTCTAACTGCTGGTCAATATCCTGGTAACGGTTTTGCAGGCGGTGAGCGTTGAAGATGTTCCGACAAACTTCTTCCGGCTTCAAGACCACCCGCCCAAAATCATCCAGCCGTTCAACTTCGGGCTGTTTCAACCGCTTCGCAACCATCGAGGCAATCGTCTGTAAACCGGTATCAACGCGATTCTCTGCAATGGCAAATAATTCATCCTGACGGAACTTGCGCACATACTCCCGCCAGACATCCACCGCCATGCGGGCCGGAAGTTCGCTCCAGACCGGCTGAGAAGCGTCAGCGCCGCGCGTCAGGCTGTCGCGGATAGCCCTTTCGGCGTTCTGCGCATTAAAGCCAAAACGGGTATTGCCCTCGCCCTCTTTGGCCGCAATGTGGAAAGTGACCCCAATCGTTGCCACCACTTCAATACCATCGCGTGTCAGAGCGCTGGTCTCCCAACGACGCTTTTGGATAGCATCATACTCTTCGGGGCAGGATTCTTTAGTGACCTTAAAGGGGTCCCTGTTGCCCTGGTCAGTTTTCTCATCCGGGCCAACGGTTAAGTTGAGTTGGTGTAAATCCGCAGTCCCGGCAATCATTTCATCAGCTTTGGTAAAATGGACGCCTGGCCCCACCGCGCGTGTAAATTTAACCCCGGTGCGCAACACTGCCGCGCTGGCGCTGTCTAGCCAGATGACCCCCGGGCCCTTGAGAATTTTTTCCCCTTCGCGGGCGCGAACAATCCCATTTTCCACAAACAAGGCGGGGCCATGTCCACCCATCAGGTATGTCACAAGCCGGTCCACCACGGTCAAGCGGTCGCTCAGAGTGCGCACCGGTAAAACAAATTGTGCAAAAAAGACCAACCAGGCGAGCAGACCCGCTATGCAAAGAGCCGCATCGACAATTTGAAAGACTGGACTGTTTACTGGTTCAAGGAAAAATTGTGGAGTAAAAAAGGAAGGGGTTTCGGCTTCGGCAGGCGGGACAAACCACCACACCCACAAGTAGGCCAGCAAATTGATTGCGAAATAGGCCAGAATAAAGCCCCCAAAGCCCATAAGAGCGCGGACGAGCGGCTGTTCAAAAAAGCGGGGATGTTCTTCCATGGTCATGATTCTATAACAAAAACGCGAAAAAGGGAAACGAGATGACGTATAATCGCATTTTATGGACAGATATCGCGTTGAATTTCACTGCCACACCATCTATTCCAAAGATTCGCTGGTCGAACCGCGCAAGTTGGTGGAGACAGCCCGCCGCAAGGGAATCGACCGTCTGATTGTCACCGACCACAATTGCATTGGCGGCGCGCTGGAAGCGCAACAAATCGCGCCGGAACTGGTCATTGTCGGGGAGGAAATTTTAACCACCCAGGGAGAGTTCCTGGCGGCCTTTGTGCGAGAGGAAATCCCCGCCGGGTTGGAACCGCTCGAAGTCATTCGCCTCCTGAAAGCGCAGGGCGCGTTTATCAGCGTATCGCACCCCCTCGACCCCCTGCGTGGCTGGAAGCAAGAACATCTACTCGCCATTCTGCCATACATTGATGCGCTTGAAGTCTTCAATGCACGCTGCATCGACAGACAATTCAACGACCATGCCCGTACTTTTGCTCGTGAATATGGCATCCCTGGCATTGTCGGGTCTGATGCGCACACCTTGCGGGAGTTGGGACGCGCCACCTTAACGGTTGCCCCCTTTACCGACGCCGATGGCTTACGCCGGAGTATCCTCGAGGGCGAGGAGAAGGTCCGGCTGTCATCGCCACTGATTCATATTTCTTCGCGCTATGCGGTCTTTGCAAAAAAACAGCGGCTGGTGAAGTGGCCGCGCAAACCGACCCTTTCCGCAGGTTGACAAATCCCCAAAGTGGAGTAAAATACCGTTCGCTTAAGCCGAAGTGGCGGAACTGGCAGACGCGCTACGTTCAGGGCGTAGTCCTGAGAGGGGTGAGGGTTCAAATCCCTCCTTCGGCACACCAAAAGCCTCGCAATTGCGAGGCTTTTTCTTTACAGCCAGTAATAGGGGCTGTACGTACGCATTTCATCCATTGCCCTGCCCCATCAATTTCAAATCCATTACTACGCCCTTCCAGCAATTGAAATTGACCATCGTTCGGCCTATGATAAAAACATGGGGGCAACTCAGGTATTTTTGCAACCCTGAGTTCGGGCTGTGGTTTGTTCTGGGAGGGACAAACTTATGAAAAGACAATTTTTCTCTCCTTTGAGTGCCCTGCTGGCAGTGGCGTTGTTGATGTTGCCCATGCAGACCTCTTTTGCGGCTCCCCAACCATCTGCGTTAGATTTGGTCTTCGACTTCACGGCCAGCGCAGCCCTGGCCCAATGGAAAAGCGGCGCAGGCCCTTTGCCCTTCCCCGGCGCAAGCGGCGACCATCGCGGCTACGTCCTGAATCTGGATGCACTGATACAGGAGGATGGCACACTGGGCGCGCCGGGGCTTCTCACCGTGCCGCATAACAAATACGACGGTTACATCCAGGGCATCTATCCCGAATTTACGGTTCAGAAAGGAGACCGGTTTCAGGCTACGGTTGGCTGCGAATATGGAGCAAAGAACTGTTATGTCACCTACCGGCTCGACTACATCAACGCAGGCGGAGCAACGAAAATCTTTTGGAGTTGGAAGGAAAAATACGAAGGCCGCACTTACAACGCAGATATCGATTTGAGCAAGCTGGCCGGGCAAAAAGTGCGCTTCGTGCTGACCATACTGGCAACCGGCTCCGCCTCTGAAGACCGACCCCTATGGGGCGCGCCGCGCATCGTCCGGCCTGGTAACGGGCAAACGCCCATGCCCACCCTGACCCCAACCGTTACGGCCTTTGTGACCCCTCCAACCCTTCCGCCCTCCGACTGTAACCGGGCTTCCTTTGTAGCCGACGTAACTGTGCGCGACGGCACGGCCTTTGCCCCCGGCGAGGCCTTTACCAAAACATGGCGGCTTAAAAACTCGGGCAGTTGCGCCTGGACAAAAAGCTACGCGCTGGTCTTTTACAGCGGCGAGCAAATGAGCGCGCCGACTCTGGTTAATCTACCCTGGTCTGTGGCCCCCGGCGAAATGGTAGATATCAGCATCAACGCCATCGCGCCTGCTTCGCCAGGGCAATATCAGAGCAACTGGATTTTGCGAACCGCTTCAGGCAATTTATTTGGGGTTGGTTCAAACGGTAACAAACCCTTCTGGATGATGATTAACGTTGTTGGCGCGCCACCCCTGGCTGAAACTGGCTACGACTTTGCCGCCAACCTCTGCGCGGCGGAATGGCGCAGCGGGGTGGGCATCCTGCCTTGCCCCTTCACCGAAGGCGATAGCCGCGGATTCGCGCTCGCTCAGCAAACCCGCCTGGAGGACGGCTCAACCGCCCTCTCAGCCATTCTAACCCATCCGCAGAATAAATATGACGGCTACATCCAGGGAACCTTCCCTACTTTCACCATCCAACCTGGCGACCGCTTCCAGGCCACCGTCGGCTGTGAATATCATGCCAGATGCTACGTCACCTTCCGGCTGGAATATCTGACCGCTGGCGGCGCGCCGCGCATCTTCTGGAAATGGTCTGAGAAAAACGAGGGAAAAACTTACCAGGTAGACCTGGATTTATCCCCATTGGCCGGTCAGACCCTGCGCCTGGTCTTGACAACCCTGGCAGCCGGCCCGGCTGCTAACGACCGCGCTGTATGGGCCAAGCCGCGCATCGTGCGCCTCGGCCTGCAGCCACCCACCCCCACATCCACCCCCACCCCCGGTGTGGTCATCCCGAATCCATTTATTCGCACGCTATACATGCTCGATGCCTCAAACGGCTGGGCCACCGGCGATGCCTACGCCTTGCGCACCAGCGATGGCGGCCTGACCTGGTACAATGTCTTGCCAGAGGTCGCTCCGGCGGGCGCATTTTTCCTGAACCCGGCTACCGGCTGGGTAATTTCCCGCTCCGGCACGCTTTACCGCACCAACAACGGCGGCATCCAATGGACGCAATTCGCGCTCCCGTTCTGGAATGAGTCTCTCCAATGTTATCTCCACTTCCTCAACAATAGTGAAGGCTTTTTGCTCAGCGGCAGCCCAATTGGGATGTTCAAATACCCCATCTCACTCTACCAGACCTCCGATGGCGGCGCGTCCTGGGCGCTCAAATTTGCCCACGCGCCAGGCCAGGACTCAGGCAGCCTGCCCCTGGGAGGATATAAATACGGGGTCACCTTCCGCGATGCGCTCAACGGATGGATTAACGGCGGCGATTACCCCACCCAGGGTTACTTTTACCTGTTCCGAACCAGCGATGGCGGGCTGACCTGGTCGCATGTCCAACCAGCGCTTCCCACAGGATATGAATCTGCTTATATCAGCATCGGCAATCCCAAATTCTTTGACGCACGCCAGGCGGTTTTACCAGTCTGGTTACGGGCGGGAGCAGGACATGACCTGTTCCTCTACGCCACTTACGACGGCGGCAATACCTGGGCGCCCTCCACGGGCTTTGCCCGAGGGGTAGACGCAGTTGATATCATCTCAATGAATAGCGCCATCAGTTGGGGCAATGCCGGCAACTTCTACGTCACCAACAATGCCGGGCAAAGTTGGGTGCCGCTCACGCCAAACATCAATTTTGGAGATGGATACCGCTCTATCGACTTTGTCTCCAACTCCATCGGCTGGCTGATTCAAGCACCCGGACATGGAAGCACGCCTCTCTACCGTACCCTCGATGGCGGCCAAACATGGACCCTGCTTTCGGGCCATCCCACGCCCCCTGCCACCGGCACTCCAAGCCCCACGCCATTGCCCACTCCCACCGAAACGCCAGTCCCTGTCTTTACCTCCCCTTACGCAGTGATAGGAATTCACCCCGAAAACGCGCTGAACCTGTACACGGCCCCCGGCGCAGAAAACCCCACCCTGGGTAGTTTCCCGGCAGAGACGCGCAACCTCGAACGCGGCACGACTTTCGTTTCAGTGGGCGGCGAATTATGGGTAGAAGCACGGCTTCCAGACGGCGTAACCGGCTGGGTGCGAGATTCCAACCTGACCGAATCGATCGCTCCAGAGCAATTTGTGACTGATTCACGGCCCATCCAACTCATCGAAAAACTCAAACAGGCCGTGAACTATTCCGATGGAGAGATGTTTGCCTCGCTGGTCAGCCCTAAACACGGGGTTCAGATTCTGTATCACGGAACCTGGGGCAGCAACCCGGTCATTTACACCGCCGAAACCGCCCGCCAGGCCTTTGTCAATCCCGAAATCATGGATTGGGGCGCGGAAGGCGCCAGCGGCATAAACGCCATTGGCACTTTTGCCGAAAAAGTACAGCCCAAATTGCTCGACGTGTTGAATTCTGCCTATGAACTGCACCCCAACGACCCCAACCGCGCCAGAATGTACATCGAACCCTGGCCGCGCGGCTATCAAAATCTCAACTACTTTGCTGTTCTCAAACCGCCCACCCCAGGTATTGAACTGGATTGGCGGCTGTGGCTGGCCGGGTTCGAATATGTCGATGGCGTGCCTTACCTGGTAGCACTCCTGCACTACGTTTGGGAACCATAACGCAGATTTTCCTTCCCCGCCCAACGCGGCCTGCTTTCGGCTAAAATCAAAAGAGCTCTAACAACCAAAAAAGGACTTGAAAAAAAACAGAAAACATGGATAATTAGCGGCGCGAGAGTTAACTCTCGCGCTGTTTTTCTCAGCCGGGTTGGTAAAAATTTGAAAATTGTCAATTTTATAATAAAATCCTTAAGAGAAATTGCTGGCTAAATTTTGTGGGTATAATAGGATAGTTCTCTGCGTGGGCGCATGTTCCCGCGTGATGAAAAGGCAAATTACCTGCCCTGTCCGTGTCAGACGAGAAGAGCCACACCCCCTGCGGCAGCCCTCGTTGGACGACAGGGCGGGGCCTTTTAACAGCTTCTTAATTGTCAATTTTAGAATTCATCTTCGAAAAACGGTTGACTTTTCGCCCTGATGATTTTACGATTGCCCTGTTTGAATTCACCCAAACCAGGAGAGAAATGATGAAACTTGTAACCGTCGCAGAAATGCGCGCGATTGAACAGGAAGCTGACTCCAACGGCCTGTCATATGCAAAAATGATGGAAAACGCCGGTCACGGCCTGGCTGAAGAAATCCTCCGATTGGCATACACCGAGTCGGAGGAAGACCGGGAAATACTGGCTCTGGTCGGACCAGGCAACAACGGTGGCGATGCGCTGGTAGCGCTAACGCACCTGGCTGCCGATGGCTGGCGGGCGCGCGCCTACCTGGTCAAACGCAAAGCCGAAGGCGACGAACTGGTCGAGCGTTTGAAAAAAGAAGGCGGTGAAATTTTATTTGCCGAAAAAGACCCCAATTATGCCCAATTGACGGCTTTTATCGAAACGGCCGACGTCCTCTTAGATGGCCTGCTCGGCACGGGTATCAAATTACCACTCAAGCCCGAAGCAGCCGGAGTATTAGAAGCCGCCAATCGCGCCATCGCCAGTCTGTCCTGGCCGCCGCACGTCGTCGCCGTAGATTGCCCTTCAGGCGTAGATTGTGACACAGGCCAGGCCGCTCCCGAAGTTATCCCCGCCAGCGTGACGGTTTGCATGGCAGCCATCAAACATGGCCTGCTCAAACTCCCGGCCTTCGAACTGGCCGGAGAACTGCGCGTGGTCGAGATTGGCCTGAGCGACGAAATCGAATCCTGGAAAGAGGTCCGCCATTTTGTAGCGGACGCCGAGATGGTCGAAGGCCTGCTGCCTGCGCGCCCCGCTGACGCCCACAAGGGAACGTTTGGCACGCTCCTGGTAACTGCTGGCTCGGTCGGCTACACTGGCGCAGCCTTGCTGGCGGGCAAATCGGCTTATCGCGCCGGGGCGGGGCTGGTGCAGATGGCCGTTCCGGGCGCTCTGCACTCCATTCTGGCCGGGCACTTTCCCGAAGCAACCTGGATTCTCTTGCCCACCGAAAAAGGCGTCATCGCCGAGCATGCCGCCGAAGTGCTGCTCAAAAACCTGAAGCGGCCTACGGCCCTGTTACTTGGGCCGGGGCTGAGCGATGAAGAAACCACTCAAAAATTCATTGGAAATTTGCTGACCGGGAATAGCGGCGCCAAGAAAACTGCCGCGCCGATGGGCTTTGTCCGCAGCGGTGCGCAGAAATCAGAGTCAGAAAAATCCACTGTCCTCCCCCCAATGGTGGTCGATGCCGATGGACTGCGCCACCTGGCAAAACTTAAAGATTGGGCCACCCTCCTGCCTGCAGAAAGCATCCTAACCCCACATCCCGGTGAAATGGCCGCCCTGACTGGTTTGCCAAAAGAGGAAATACAGGCCAACCGACTGGAAACCGCCCTGAAATATGCCGCTCAATGGGGGCATATCGTGGTGCTGAAAGGCGCTTTCACTGTCATCGCCGCGCCAGATGGGCGCGCCACACTTATTCCGGTCGCTTCTGCCGCCCTGGCACGCGCCGGAACAGGAGATGTACTGGCCGGGCTGATTGGCGGTCTTCTGGCGCAAGGCGTCACTGCTTATGAGGCGGCCGTGGCTGGCGCCTGGCTTCACGCCCAGGCCGGCATACTCGCCGCGGAAAAAGTTGGCGCAGAAGCTTCGGTGCTGGCCGGAGACGTGATGGAATCAATTAGCGATGTGTTGAGCGGTTTTTGAGTTGTGGGCTATAATGTAATCACTCTGCACCGTGGAGAGCGCTCATGCCTTTCTCAATTGGACTGCAAGTTGGCCCTTACCGCATCCTTGAACAGTTAGGGCAAGGCGGCATGGCAACGGTTTACAAAGGCTATCATGCCTCGCTTGACCGTTATGTAGCCATTAAAGTATTGCACCAGGCCTTCCTGGAAGACCCCAACTTCCATGCCCGCTTTCAGCGCGAAGCCAGATTGGTTGCGCGCCTGGAACACCCCAATATCGTCCCCATTTACGATTACGCGGAGCATGAAAACCAGCCCTATCTGGTCATGAAATACATTGAAGGCGAAACGCTCAAAGCCCGCTTACAGCGCGGCATGTTAAATGCCAGCGATATCCTGACCATCATCGAATCGGTGGGGGCCGGGTTAGCCTACGCCCACAAGCGGGGCATCCTTCACCGTGATATCAAGCCTTCCAACGTTATTCTCGCCAACGATGGCGGGATTTACCTGGCCGATTTTGGCCTGGCGCGCATCGCCCAATCTGGCGAATCGACGCTGACCTCGGATATGGTGCTTGGAACACCGCAATACATCTCGCCCGAACAGGCCATGTCCAAAAAAGACCTCGATGAAGGCACCGACATCTACTCGTTGGGCGTCATGCTTTATGAAATGACGGTTGGCCGCGTGCCGTTTAGCGCCGACACACCCTTCTCGGTCATCCATGACCATATTTACACGCCTCTGCCCTTGCCCAGCAGCGTCAACCCAAAAATCTCGCCCGAATTAGAACGAGTCTTGCTGAAGGCGCTTGCCAAAGAACGCGCCGACCGCTTCAAGGATGTCCCGGAGTTCATTGAAGCCTTCAGACAATCATGGATGAGTAGCACCTCAACGCTATCTATTCCAGGAGCTGCAACCGGGCCAGATGCCTCGACCTTGCCACCAGCGGCCTCGGCCCCGCTAACCATGCCCGCCGCGCTAGCAGCAGCGTCCTCCCCCCCGCCAGCCCCTGCCGAAATAAGCGACACCGCCAGCCAGACAGAGAAGAAAAAGACTTCCAAACGCTGGTGGCTGATGGCCGGCGCCATCGGTCTATGCCTGTGCTGCGTCACCTTTCTGGTGATTGGGGCATTAAGGAACAATGACCAAAATGATGCCGCGCAGCCACCTCGGGAAACTCTCTCAACCCCGCTGTCAGAATCGGCGCCCCAACTGACCGCGCCACTTCCGCCATCTCAACCAGTTCGTGGATTTGAACCAGCACCGGTAGAACTTCCAAGTCTCGAGTTGGAGGCCGCCAAATCGCTCGTCGAAGAGAATCCTGATGACCCAATCGCACATCTGCAGCTTGGAATTGCGCTCATCGAAAACGACCAGCATCTCGAAGGCTACCATGAAATCCGTCTCAGTTCAGAACTCGCCGCGCAAGACAGGCCCTTGCTGATTGGAGCAGGGCTTACCCTGGAGCGTCTCTCGCGCCCGCTCGGAGCAGTCATCCTCTACCTGCGGGCCGCCGAAAATCTACGCCCCAAAACACCTGGCGCAGAATTTCTGTTCGAAAGCCTGCGGCGGTCGGTCTATTACGGATTTGCCGACCCATTGGCTCCCGAAATCATCCCATATGATACTTTGAAAAAATTCGACGCAGCACTGGCGATGATTGCTGAAGCGCGCCACAACATCATCGTACACCCCGACGATATTCAACCCACTCAGAACATGCTCGCCGAGTGGCGCAAAAATCAACCCGGCATGGCAGAGATTGAACTACTTCAGGGCGAATTGCTGCTGACCTACGGAAAGCCCGAAGAAGCGCGGCAAATTTTGAACGGGCTGACCCAACGCCCTGACCTGCCACCCTGGGTCGCCCAACAGGCCAGAGAATTACTTTCACAAATCCCCTGAAATACCCGGGATAAAACCAACATCGAGGAAAAAAATAAATGCGCATACCTTTCGTAGCAGGAAACTGGAAAATGAATAAAACGGTCGCCGAGGCCCGCGAGTTGGTCTCGACCATGGGACAAGGCCTTAAGCAAGTTAAAGGAGTCGAAAAAGTGCTTTGCCCGCCTTTCATGTCGCTGGTGGCAGTCGCCAACCTGTTGGGCGGCACCGACATTGGCCTGGGCGCCCAAAACATGCACTGGGAAGACAAAGGCGCTTTCACCGGCGAAATCGCCCCCGGCATGGTCAAAGAATTTTGCCAATATGTCATTCTGGGTCACTCAGAGCGGCGCACTTATTTTGGCGAAACCGATGAGACCATCAACAAGAAAGTTCTGGCTGCCCAAAAGCATGGATTAACCCCCATCGTGTGCATTGGCGAGACTCTGGCGCAATACGAAGCCGGAGAAACAGCGGAAGTCGTCCGCCGCCAAACGCTGGAAGGGCTGAAAGGCATCGCCCCGGCCTTCGCGCCGCAGGTGGTGGTGGCCTACGAGCCGGTCTGGGCCATTGGGACTGGCAAAGCCTCGTCCGCCGAAAATGCGGAATATGTTCACCGGGATGTTGTGCGCGCCGCGCTCAAGGACCTGTTTGGGGAAGAAACCGCCCAATCCATTCGTATTTTATATGGCGGCTCGGTGACAGCAGCCAATGCCGCTGAATTTTTCGCCCGACCCAACATTGATGGCGCGCTGGTGGGTGGAGCCAGCCTGAAAACAGAAGAATTCGTCGCCATTGCGCAAGCAGCGGCCCAATCCTCCATCAGAGGTTAATATGTTCAAATCAGGGTTGATTGTTGGGGCAGTCATGTTCTTATTCGTTCTCGGACTTGCGGCAATTATCAGTCCGTTTTGCGCCCTATGCGTCCCCCTGCTAACTGGCCTGGGGGCTGGCTACCTGGCTGGGGTCTTCGACAAACCCCTGGATAATCGCGAAGCCGCCAAACGCGGGGCAGGCGCCGGGGCAATAGCCGCCGGGTTGGCCATATTTGCCCAACTGATTGCATCCGTTGTTAATTCGCTTGTGTTGCAAAACCCCCAATATCAGATTGGGCAAATCTGGGGCGCAGAAGCGGTTGACCCTGCTATGGTATGGGCGCTCCAGATTTTATTTGCCGTGTGCATTGGCGTAATGAATGTGGGTCTCACTGCCGCGTTTGGCGCAGGCGGTGGAGCCATCTGGTTCGGCACAAGCGGCAAGAACCAGGCCGCAACCCTTTAGCGACATCTTTCTTTTTTCGCCTTTCATTTCCCGAAGGTTGCCTGTTTCCCGTTAACCTTCGGGACATTTTTTATCCCATGTTCGCTACTGTCGACGGTTTCTTTTGGGCGGTTGCCACGCTGGTTGCGCTACTATTCTTGCAACGCGCCTTGCACCGCGAAATTCAGGCCATCTTCCTGATTGCCACGCGCAATCCAGGCATCACCATGCTGGCCTTTTCGCTTATCTTTTTGCCGGGTGTCTTTCTGCACGAGCTGAGCCATCTGATTTCGGCCAAACTGCTGGGCGTGCGCACCGGTAAGTTTTCGCTGCTTCCCACCGTCTTGCCAGATGGACGTCTGCAACTCGGCTATGTAGAGGCCGCCCATACCGATATTGTGCGCGATTCGCTGGTTGGACTGGCCCCGCTTATTAATGGAATTTTGTTTGTCGCGTATGTAGCCATCGAACGACTGCACCTGGTCATCTTGTGGGATACACTCCGCAACGGACAATGGGAACTCTTTTCACTTGGCTTGCGCATTTTGCCAACCATCCCTGATTTTTGGCTGTGGTTCTATCTCACCTTTGCCGTTTCCAGCACCATGATGCCGTCCGAATCGGACCGTCACGCCTGGATGCCGCTGGGCCTGGTCAGCGGGGTTTTGTTCGGGTTGGTGTTGCTGGCAGGCGCCGGGCCATGGATGCTCGCCAACCTTGCGCCTTTTCTCAATGAGTTCCTGCGCGGCACAGCGCTCATCCTGTTGGTCAGCATACTCGTTCACGGGCTCTTAATTCTGCCATTATTGTTGATTCACCGCATCATCACTCGCCTGACTGGACTGGACATCGGCTAAATGTTCGAGGAGGCAGAAACGCCCTGAAGGCTCTCCAGGGTGAAAATAGTTATCTCTGGGCGGCAATTGAAGCGCACCGCTGGAAAGGTCATGCCCACCCCTCGATTTGTGTACTGGAACATCTCCCCCACCTGATACAACCCGGAGAAATATTTTTCGCCCCACTTTGGCAAAATGGGCGGCCCAATGAAAGGTAAAACCACCTGCCCACCATGTGAGTGACCGGAAACCTGCAAGTCGAAACGGCCGGTCTGAGCGCTGGTATCGGCAAAATCTGGTTCATGAACCAGCAACATCGCGCATTCGCCCGGTGGAAATGCGCGCAGAACGGCGCTTAAATCAGGACGGCCACGGTAAAAATCATCCATCCCGCCAACATGAAAGCGCGCCGCGCCACGCGTTAAGGTAAAAACTGAGTTCATTAAGACATGCGCCCCGCCCCGCTCCAGCGCCGAGCGCACCTGTTCAGGGTTGTATAAATGGTCGTGATTTCCCAAAACTGCCAAGACCGGAAAATGTTCGCTTACCCGGCGCAGGGTCAGGGCCATTTGGTCCAGTTCGTGGATGTACGACCTTGTCATACGGCCATAAGCCAGCACAAAATCACCGGTCAGTACCAGCAAATCCGGCGATTGGGCCAGGACAATCTCCAAAATTTCGCGCGCCCGCTCAACCGTCATCCAATAGCCAATATGAATATCGCTCAATTGCGCCACGCGCAAACCCGAAAAGACACCCGGCAAGCGAGGAAGTTTCAAATGCACCTCATTCACTTCCACCCAAGCAGGCTCGACCTTTTGCATATAACCCACTCCCGCAAGGCCCAGTATAAAAGCATCCAATCCCAAAATAGTTGCAACCTTCAAAAAGTCGCGCCGGGAAAATCGTTTTTTCAACGTAGCATCAGGTTTACCCATTAAACCCACAGGAGCAGACATATCTATCCTTTCTTAAATAAAGTAAGATTATAGCGGATGGTCAAACCGCAAAGGTAGATACTGCTGGCTATCTATTATCCGGTTCTAATGCAGATTTGACATTGCCCCTCCTCCCCTCTCCATACGGAATCTGGCTGGGGGCAGTAGAGTTCCAAGACGGAAACATCCATTCAAGTCGGTGAAATCTGGCAGGTAAAAGTTAGCGACTGGCAAACAAATGAAAAATTCCCTTCAAAGATGAAATCGCTCGCCAACCGTATTCACGCAACTGGTCAAAAGGCTGGGCTTTGGCTGGCATGCAAAATAACGCTCACCACCCCGCTCATCTTGTGGAGTGGTGAACGAAAACGGATACACCGAGGATTGGATAAAAAAACAGCGGGAGAAATCGAAAAGTTGAAATTGGATTAGGCAGCGGGCTGCGCCACCCATATCTGGATATCCCTGCCGCCAATACTGACCACGCTAATGGAAAGAACGAGGCTGCAGCGCTGCCCGGCACGATTGATGATGGTGACGGGAGCATCTGCCACTCGATTTCCTTCACGCAGCAGCCGGATGATTTCAGCGCGCATCCCCACATCCCACAAACCAACCTGAAGCAAAGTACGGCCTAAAACCTGCTCACGTCCAAAGCCCGTTTCCACTACAAACTCATTGTTCACATCCAACACCTGGCCGCTCTGGGCATCGACCGCCAGGAAGATATATGCATCGGCCCGCTCTTTCTTGCCAATTTCTAGCGAAAGACGCAGGCGATTTTCCAGGTCGAGCCGTTCGGTAATATCACGAATGACAAAGATGCTGCCTTCATACACATCTTGCCGCAAAAGCGGAGAGACCAAAAGTTCCAGGATGCGCTTGCCCCCATTGACTTCGACTTCGATTTCAACGGTTTTCTTCTGTTCGTAACGATGAAAAATGTCCGGCCAGTTTGGCAGCAGGCTGTGAATATCATGACCAACCGCCAGACCAGGAGCCAGCCCAGCAAGAAACTCGAACGTCGGGTTGATATAGACGACTCGGTTGCGCGAGTCCAGCACCAGGATACTATCACCCATGTTATTCAGGATGATTTCGCTGGCAATCGGCATCAGGTCGAGCATCTGGTAGCGAAAGAGGGCCAATGCCAAAAACCCACTGGAAATGGAAAAACTCAGCGGGGTAATATCTAATCCTTGAAGTGGCAAAAGATTAAAGACATAAATCACATTCCCCAACATTAAGATTGTAGCAGCAAGCAGGGTAAGACTCGCCTGGGTGCGATAGGCCCGGTCTTCGCGCGCGGCCTGGTGAATGAAAAAGACAATTCCGGCAAAGAAACTACCATACGAGTAAACCGCATGAACCCAAAAGTACAATCCATATTCCATCTTCAGGAGAGCTGCGTCGTTCCACCTCACCACTTGCAGTTTCGACCATATCTGCCCATGCCAGGGGTTGGTCCATGCCATGAGAATAGTAATCACAGGAAAAACCCACAACCAGACCAGGCGACGACCAGAGGGCGCGGCTTCCTGCCGGCTATATTCAATCGCAAATATCAGCCACAAAACAGGCAAAGTAGCAATGCTCAAATATTGAGCAGAAGCCCAAAATGTATGCCAACCCAAATCGGAACGCAGGGTTTGAACTGCATAGGCCAACGACCACCAGGTCAGGGCTATCATAATCCATATCAACGTAGATGCGCCAATCACGCGCCTGCGCCGGTAACAAAAAACCGCCATTACGCCGGTAAATGTGGCTGAAGCCAGCAATATCGCAAAAATCAACATACCAATATTGTATAACAGAGTGAGAAGTTCTGCGATAACTTTTTTCAGCAATTTTGGCCGCAATCATCATGACAAATGACGAATCTCCAGACGAATCAGGACAGCCGTCACATTCGAAAACAGGAATACGAAGTAGAATGTATTCATAGAGCCAAATATAACGCTGCGCTCCACAGATTGTTTGACTACCCCCAAGAGAACCGCGATGGAAACCGTTTTACTCCGCACTGATTCGCAAGGCAACCTGCAACTCCCCGCTGCTTTGGCGCAGGAACTGGGCGCAGAACCAGAAGGGGAACTGTCCCTTCGCATCACATCCGAGGGCATTCTTCTGCGCCCCTCGCTTCACCAACTACGAAAAGTCTACATTGAGCCGACCAGCAAATGCAACTTCAACTGCCGCACCTGCATCCGTCATGCCTGGGGTGAGACGCTGGGCGCAATGAACGAAGCCACTTTCAAACGCATCCTGACCGGACTGGTAAGGTTCACCCCGCGCCCTTCGGTTTTCTTCGGTGGATTTGGCGAGCCGCTCACCCATCCGCGTATGATTGAAATGGTGGGCGCTGCAAAGCAGATTGTTGCGCGAGTGGAACTCATCACCAATGGTCTCTTACTCAACGCGGAGAATGCTCGAGGGCTCATCGATGCCAGGCTGGATACATTGTGGGTTTCGCTGGATGGCGCCTCCCCCGAAAGTTTTGCGGATGTGCGTCAGAGCCAATCCTTGCGTGAAATTCTAGAGAATATCAAGCAATACCGTGAAATTCACCGTCAGGCGCGAGGCGGCACTGCCGACATCGGCGCGGTCTTTGTTGCCATGAAGCGAAACATTCACGAATTGCCAAAATTGCTCGATATGAGCGCCAAAATCGGCATCAGCCGCTACATGGTGACGAATGTGTTACCTTACACCACCGAAATGTGTGACGAAGTGCTGTATCACCGCGCCGTCGAGCGGGCTGCCTGGCAGGCCTCGCCCTGGCATCCACATGTCAACCTGCCCGAAATAGATTTGAACCAGACCACCCACGAGGCGCTCTTCCAGGCCTGGAACACCCGCCCCGGCGTGATGTTCAAAAAACACGACCGCTGTCCCTTCATCGAACAGCGCTCGGCTTCCATTAGTTGGGATGGCTATGTCAGTCCATGCCTGGCTCTGCTTCATTCACATGAGAGCTACCTGTTTGAGAAAAAGCGCGTCGTCACACGCTGGAGAATTGGCAACGTCCACGAAACTTCGCTTACCGAATTGTGGAATTTGCCAGAATACCGCGCCTTCCGTGAGCGAGTCGAACGCTTTGATTTTTCGCCCTGTACCTACTGCGCCAGTTGCGAAATGGCCGAAGCCAACCAGGAGGATTGTTTTGGCAACACCTTCCCCTCCTGCGGCGGTTGCCTGTGGGCCCAAGGGGTCATTCAATGCCCATAACCCAAAAAGATAAGGGGCATCTTCTCGTTTGCAACGGCTTGGACAGTTCGCATCTCCTCTCCCGCTGAAGTCTAGGACGGGGGACGCTCCAAATACATGGAAGATGTAAAATGGATGAATGCACCCACGCGATATTAACCAAGCAGGTTGGCCGCCCAACTGGCCGCGCCTAAAACCCCAGCATTATTCCCCAAACTGGCTGTCACAATCTCCACTTTCGAAACATCCACCAGGCTGTCACGCGATTTCAGCGCGCGTCGAATGGGTTCAAGCAACAACTCGCCTGCCGCAGCCACGCCCCCTGCCAACACCACCTTCATGGGAGTGACTGCAATCGCTACATTCCCAATTGCAATCCCCAGGTACATGCCGGTTAATTCAAAGATGCTCTTCGCCTCGCTATCCCCTCGTTTGGCGGCTTCCGCCAGAACTTCAGGAGTGATTTTATTCAGGTCATAGCTGACCAATTGGCCAATCATAGATGTCCGTCCCTGCAAAACTGCTTTTACGCCCATTGCAGCAATGGCCGGGCCAGATGCATATGCTTCAAGACATCCACGATTGCCACAACCACAACGCGGGCCGTTGAAGTCAATCACCATATGACCCAACTCTCCAGCCGTGCCGCCAATGCCCAGATGCAGGCTGCCATTGACGACCAGGCCGCCTCCAACGCCCGTCCCCAGAGTAAAGCAGGCCATCGTATCTACGCCACGTCCCGCGCCAAATTGCCACTCGCCATAGGTAATAGCGCGGGCATCATTGATGAGAACGGTAGGCAAACCGGTTTTCCTGATAAGAGTATCGCGCAACGGCACGTTGGGCCAGTTGCCAGGAAGATTAGGCAAAAATAAAGTCTGCCCCTTCTCCAAATCCAAACGACCAGGCGCAGTAATTCCAAGCCCCTTAACCTGAGAGCATTCTTGCTCACTTGCCTGGACAGCCGCCAAGACCAGCTCTGCCATGCGGGCCATCACCGCATCGGGGCCCTCGCGCGCAAGCGTAGGCACAGATTGACTATAAATCACCTTTCCGGTATCAATATCCACGATACCGGCCTTAATATTCGTACCACCGAGGTCAACGCCGACAAAAAGTTTCATAGGTTCATAATTCTACATTCATCCGAGCCGTTACGCCAGTGATTTTCGAAAGCAAAAAACAACACTTGTCAAACCCGCCTGGCTGGGCTATAATCCCAATCCGTTGCGGGCGCGTAGCTCAGTTGGTTAGAGCGCATGTATCACACACATGAGGTCAGGGGTTCGAGTCCCTTCGCGCCCACACTCTCCGAAAGACCGTGGCGTACGCCGCGCCCGGTCTTTTTTTATTTATCATTACAGAATGGCTCTGTAAGGGACATCCTTCAAGACACTCCTGCTTCGACATAACACTTCCCACCCTGTAAACAATCTTACACAGTCCAAAACAGATTTCCCCCATCCTTCATCAGGGTGAAAATGTTGTCTCGGGCAAAGACAAGAAATTTATGGTAAAACTGGCGGGAAGGGAGATTCGCATGTCGCGCAGCATTCACCTTTTCCTGATATTCGTCATGCTGGCAGGGGTTTTCCTGCCGCAGGCTGTCGTCCGCGCTCAAGAGACATCCCAGCCTGACAAAGTTGGCATCCCTGGCACGCACCAGGACGAGTTGGGCTGCCCTGGGGAGTGGCAGCCCGATTGCGAGAAGACCCTGCTGACTTACGACCCTGAAGATGACGTTTGGCAGGGGGAGTTTCTGATTGAGCCAAACAACGATGATGACCAGCGCGGCCCGCGCTACAAAGTGGCGCTCAACGGAACCTGGGACGAAAACTACGGCAAAAACGCCACCCGCAACGGGGCCGATATTCCACTTGTGGTCAGCCAGCCCACGCAGGTCAAGTTCTACTACGACCACAAAACGCACTGGATTACCGAAAACTTCAATAAACCTGTAATTGTTGCAATGGGTGATTTCCAGTCACAATTGGGCTGTACCGCCAACAACGATGCGGGTTGTCTGCGATCGTGGCTGCAAGACCCGGATGGCGACGACCTGTTCACTTTTGCCACCCGCAATCTGAAAGCCGGAACATATTCCATCACCCTGGCGCGGAATGAGAATCCACAAGATACCATCAGCGAAACGACGCAGTTTACCGTTAAGGCCGATGGCGACGAAATCTACTTTGGATATGACACCGTGAAAAAAGAATTCATCATCAGCACCGAAGGCGCGCCGCGCGGCAGCCTGGCCAAACAAAAAGCGCACTGGGTTCGCCGCGATACCATCCTGTGGAACACGGTTGGCTCGCCGAAATACCAGTATTCGCTATTCTATTCGCCCGATGCTACGCTGGAACTGACCGCCAGCGGGCTGGAAGGCGGGGTAGAAATTCCGCTCACCTATGTTGCGGGCGGAGCCGATGCGGAACTCAAAAAGAAGTTCCCACACCTGGCTTCGTTTACCACGCTGAAAATTGAACAGGTCGGAGACCTGTCTTACGAAAAGGCGCTCAAGAGCGAGATTGCCGTCTTGATGCGCGATGAAACTGGCCGGGTGGTGGATGTAACCGGCGTGCAGCTGCCCGGCGTGCTGGATGACCTTTATACTTACGATGGGCCGCTGGGCGTGACCTTCGATGGGAAAACCCCCACCCTGCGCGTTTGGGCGCCGACGGCGATTTCGGTCACGCTCCATCTGTTCGAGGACGCGGTGAGCGATTCGGCCAGAAAATTGCCGATGCAATGGGAGGCAGGCTCTGGCGTGTGGAGCATTCGCGGCGAAGCCGATTGGGCTGGGAAATTCTATCTCTACGAGGTCGAAGTTTATGTTCCCGCCGAATCCAGAATCGTCAAAAACCTGGTGACTGACCCGTATTCCTTCAGCCTTTCGACCAACTCAAAGCGCAGTCAAATTGTCAACCTGGATGACCCGGCCCTCAAGCCGCAAGGCTGGGACCGGCTGAAAAAACCGCCCTTCGAGGACGTGGTAGTCTATGAACTGCACATCCGCGATTTCAGCGTGTACGACGAAACTGTGCCTGCCGAATGGCGCGGGACGTACAAAGCCTTTACCGTGACCGGCTCTAACGGCATGAAACACCTGCGCGCGCTGGCTGAAGCCGGGCTGACGCACATTCATCTGTTGCCGGCCTTCGATATTGCCAGCGTGAACGAGGATAAATCCACCTGGAAAACGGCGGATGACGCGCTCCTGGCAACCTACCCGCCCAACAGTGACCAGCAATTGCTGGCGGTGAGCGCCATCAGCGGCGAAGATGGCTTCAACTGGGGTTACGACCCCTTCCACTACACCACGCCGGAGGGCAGTTATGCCACCGACCCGCAAGGCGCGCCGCGTATCCTCGAGTTCCGCGAGATGGTGCAGGCGCTCAACCAGAACGGTCTGCGCGTGGTGATGGACGTCGTCTATAACCACACCAACGCCAGCGGTCAGGAGGAGAAATCGGTGCTGGATAAGGTGGTGCCGGGCTACTATCACCGCCTGGATGGCGAAGGGCGCGTAGAAAATTCCACCTGCTGTTCCAATACCGCCACCGAACACAACATGATGCGCAAATTGATGGTCGATTCGGTGGTGACCTGGGCGCGCGCCTACAAAGTGGACGGTTTTCGCTTCGACCTGATGGGTCATCACATGCTGGAAGATATGAAGGCCGTACGGACCGCGCTCGATGCCCTCACCCCCTGGAAAGACGGCGTAAACGGCAAGGAAATTTACGTCTATGGCGAAGGGTGGGATTTTGGCGAAGTAGCGGGCAACGCGCGCGGGGTGAATGCCACCCAGCAGAACATCGGCGGCACAGGAATCGGCGCGTTCAATGACCGCCTGCGCGATGCCGCGCGCGGCGGCAACCCGTTTGGCGACATTCGCGAGCAGGGCTTTGTCACCGGCATTTACTTCCAGCCCAACGCCGCCGAGCGGCGCGACACCGATGCCCAAAAATGGAAATTGTTCGATTACACCGACTGGATTCGAATTACGCTGGCAGGCGGATTGCGCGAGTATGAAATCGTGCGGGGCAATGGAGATAAAGTCCCCGCCCGGCTGGTGCTATACAACGGCTCGGCGGCAGGATACACCCTGAATCCGCGCGAGAACGTGGTCTATGTGGCTGCGCACGACAACGAGACGCTGTGGGACATTATTCAGATTAAGGCCGCCGAAAACGCGCCGGTTTCCGAACGAATTCGGATGAACAACCTGGCGCTCAGCCTGGTGGCCTTCAGCCAGGGAACGGCCTTCTTCCACGCCGGGGATGACATCCTGCGCTCGAAATCGCTCGACCGCAACTCGTACAACTCCGGCGACTGGTTCAACCGGCTCGACTGGACGTATAACACCAACAACTGGGGCGTGGGCCTGCCCGGTGAGGGCCGCGAGAAGTGGGATTTGTTTCGTCCGCTGTTGGCAAACCCCAACCTGCGGGTAAACAAGGGCGATATTCTCTTTGCGCATCAGGTCTTCCGCGAATTTCTGCAAATCCGGCGCAGTTCGCCGCTTTTCCGCCTGCCTACCAGCGAAGCCATCCAGAAATCGGTCTCGTTCCTGAATACTGGCCCTACGCAAACCCCCGGCCTGATTGTAATGCGTCTGACCGACACCGAACATGTCTCGACGCTGCTCGACAACGGCTACGACCCCAAATATAACGAAATTGTGGTCTTGTTCAATGCCGCGCCACAGAGCGTTGCCTTTGCCCATCCAGAGTTCATCGGCAAGAAGTTTGAACTGCACCCTGTTCAGGCTGCTTCGGTGGATGAAGTGGTCAAACGCGCCGATTTCGATACCGCCAACGGTAAATTCACCGTGCCGGGGCGCACCACGGCTGTCTTTGTGCTGCGCAGCGCGCCAGGGCTGCTCCCCATTTCCGGCGCAGTGGCGGGATGGGTAGCGGCGGGACTGGCGGCCCTCAGCGCCCTGGGATTCTTCCTGCGGCGGCGGCAGACGGCCTCTTGACAAGCCAACCCGGCAAGTTAAAATCAAGTTAACAAATTGAAAGCGGCGCAAACCGCTTTCAATTTCCCGCCAAAGATAGTGTAAATACTACACTAACAAGGAGACATAAATGACTTACCCTTTCCCGGATTTTTACAACCCGGAAAATCTTGCATCGGTTTATCGAGTGGACTACGCCCGGCTGGCCGCGCTTGCGCCTGCCTACCGCCAGGCCAATAGAATCCAGCCCTCCAGCGCTGACCATCAAAAAACCTGGCTGATGCTGATTGACGTCCAGAACACGTTTTGCATTCCCGGCTTCGAGCTATACGTCGGCGGGCGCAGCGGCAACGGCGCAGTGGATGACAACCGCCGCCTGGCAGAGTTTATCTATCGCAATATCGGCAAAATCACGCACATCTCCGCTACCATGGATACACACCACGCACAGCAGATTTTCCACCCGGTCTTCTTCGTTGATTCTGACGGAAACCACCCCGCGCCTTACACCGATATTCACGCCGCCGATGTCCAGGCCGGAAAATGGCGCTTCAATCCCCTCCTGGCGGGTCAGTTCGGAATCTCGCCGGAATACGGCCAGGAAATGATGCTCCACTACACGCAAACACTGGAGGCCAAAGGCAAATACGCGCTCACCATCTGGCCGTATCACGCCATGCTGGGCGGAATCGGCCACGCGCTTGTTTCGGCCATTGAAGAAGCCATCTTCTTCCACGCGCTCGTGCGGTTCGACCAGCCAGAGTTCGAGATAAAAGGCGAGCAGCCGTTCACAGAAAATTATTCCGTCATTGGTCCCGAAGTGCTAACCGGCCCAATGGACGAGCCGCTGGGCACGCGCAATCCCCGGTTCATCGAGCAATTGCAGCAATTCGACCGCCTGTACATCGCCGGGCAAGCCAAAAGTCACTGCGTGGCCTGGACGGTAGCCGACCTGCTGGAAGACATTCGCGCCACCGACCCCACGCTAGCCCAAAAAGTCTATCTCCTGGAAGATTGCACCTCACCAGTGGTCGTGCCGGGGGTGGTAGACCACACCGAATCCGCAGAGGCGGCCTTCCAGCACTTTGAGGAGGCTGGAATGCACATCGTTCGTTCAAGTGAGGCGCTCTAATGTCTATCTTCGATGGAAAACGCCTGACCAACGAAACCTTCAAACTCGATATAGAGCGGATGCGGCGCGGCTGGTATTCCGATAAATACTTTGCCAACATCAACGCCATGCTCAACGCCCTGGCTGCCGAAGGATACACCTACAGCGGGCAACATCACAACCTGCCGCCGGGCGTCTCGCCGGAAAACATTGCCGTTGGGGATATCGAAGTCGAAATGCAGTGGTTCACCCGCCGGATTGGAACGACAGTTGTGGTCGGCGTAGACAAAGCCCTGGCAATGCTTCGGCACTGCACCGGTTACTTTGACCGCACCGGGCAGTTCGTGGATACTTCAGACAGGCTCGAAGTCTGGGCCGTGCATGACGGCAGCACCGTTACCTCCGATGGCAACCCGTTGCATGTCCAACCAGTTCTGAAAGTACGCGGACGCTACCGCGATTTTGCCCTGCTCGAAACGCCTACCCTGGGCATTCTCACCCGCGCCAGCCGGGTGGCGACCAACGTCTATGAAACTCTCAGCGCGGCGGGCGGCAAACCGGTTCTGTTCTTCCCGGCGCGTTTCGACCTGCACGAAGTGCAAGCGGCAGATGGCTACGCTTACAACATCGCCGTTCAGCGCTTCAATCAGGATTACGCCCAAACCCTGGGGCCGTTCGTCTCGACCGATGCGCAGGGCGACTGGTGGGGCGGCGCGGGCGGAGGGACGGTGGCGCACGCAGCCATTGCGGCCTTCCTGGGCGATACCGCCGAGGCGATGATGGCTTTCGCGCGCGTTTTGCCCGCTTCCATCCCGCGCATTGCCCTGGTGGACTTCAACAACGACTGCGCGCGCGACTCACTCCGCGTACTGGACGTAATGTTTACAAACTACTGCGCATTGATGGATGCCGGGGATGAGACCGAAGCAGCCAAATACAAATTGTACGGCGTGCGCCTGGATACCAGCGGCAGTTTGCGTGACCAGTCCGTTCCTCCCCTGGGCGACCCCGCCCTGGATTTGGGCGTCACCCCGCGCCTCGTGTTTAACGTCCGCCAGGCATTAGATTCGGCCTGGGAACGCTGGAACCTTGATTTGAAGTGGAAAGAGCAGGCGCAAGAATTCTGTAGAAGCGTAAAAATCGTCGTCTCGGGCGGGTTCGCTCCCGAAAAAATTCGCAAATTCGAGAAATTGGGCGTACCTGCCGATATTTACGCAGTCGGCTCATACCTGTTCAATAACAACGGCGCCACTGTCACCGATTTCACCGCCGATGTCGTGCGCGTGAAAGTTCATGGGGAATGGGTGAACATGGCCAAGGTAGGACGTGCACCGCTCGACAACCCCAACCTGGAGCGGGTCTGGTAATGTAGAATGGATGATGAAGCGGAGAAACGGATGGTGTACTTCCGGCATCGGTTAGATTGCGGAACAAATTCCGTTTTACAACTCCATCATTTCCAGGAATGCCTGCGCTACCGCCGGGCAAAAATGCCTGCCAGATTGTTCCCGAATGTAGGACAACGCCTGGGTTTTCGTCCATGCCAGGCGATAAGGCCGGTCGGATGTAAGCGCGTCATAGACATCCACGACAGCAAACAGGCGCGCAGCAAAGGGGATTTCTTCGCCTTGCAGCCCGCGTGGATAGCCGTTGCCATCCCACCTTTCATGGTGGCAGTAGGGAATATCGAGCGCAGGCAACAGATAATCAATTTTAGAAAGAACCCGATAGGCCTTCTCAGGGTGTGTCCGCATAATTGCCTGTTCTTCAGGAGTGAGTGGCCCTGGTTTTTGCAAAATTGAATCGGGAATGCCCATTTTGCCAATATCATGCAAAAGTGCGCCACGCCGGATGTGTCCAAGTTCAGGTTCCGAAATTCCTATGTGGCGCGCCAGGGCGATGGTCAGGTCTACTACGCGATGGGTATGCTCATTGGTGATATGGTCACGCATATCCAGCATCCGCGACCAGCCTTGCAAGGTAGCGTCATACGCCTGGACGAGGTCAGACATTGCCTGTTGGGATTTTTGGTACAACCGGGCATTGGCAATCGCCAGAGAAACCTGATAAGACAGGATATAGCATAATTCCATTTCGCTTTCGTTTAAGCGGCGAGGGGCATCCATTGTGCCAACGATAAAAGCGCCAATCACCTCTTCTTTGAGAAGCAAGGGAAAATAGAGAATGGATACTAATTGGCGCGAGTCGACGACGATTTTTTCGGCAATGGAGAGAGACGCCGTCCGGGCGTCATCCAGGTACACGGCCGATTTCGTAGCGACAGACCGCGCGATGCGTGGGTGGTCGTCTAGCCGCGCCCGCAACAGTTCGTCCGGCATATTTGGCGGAAGGGGCGGGGTTGTTGCTCCCAACAACAAGAATGTATTCTCAAGCGTGTATATGGCGCCGGTTTGAAAACCGAGCAATTCGGCAGCGCTCTCAATAGCAATTTGCAAAACTTCAGACAGGTCGAGCGTGGAAGCCAGAGAACTGCTTACTTTGAGCAAAGTTGAAAGTTCTCTGGCAGGAACTCGAGCAGCGAGGGTTTCGTAAGTGGCTGTACTGGAGTTTCCCATGTCAGGCCTCATCATCCCGATAATAAAATCGGCGCAAGTTCAGCAGAAAGGCTGTTTACAACGCCTGATTTTATTATAGAATTTTCTTCTTTTGAAAATCATCCCTGCCAATCAGAGCATGATTACGGGAAATGGAACGGGCGGCCATCCTGTCATCCAACATTTAACAATCCATTAACTGCCAAAAATATTCTTGTGGTATATTGCAGACACAGAAACAGGAAAAAGCCTATGCCCGAACTTATCCTCGTCGTAGAAGACGAACCCACCTTACAAGAAACCCTGGCATATAACCTCGAAAAACAAGGCTACCGCATCGAAACCGCGGGCGATGGCCGCAGCGCGCTCGAAACAGCCCGGCGGCTCAAACCCGACCTCATCGTCCTCGACATCATGCTGCCCGCCATGGACGGCATCGAAGTCTGCAAAACTCTGCGCCGCGAGTCCTTCTCCAGCCCCATCCTCATGCTCACTGCGCGAGACGATGAAATCGACCGCGTAGTCGGCCTCGAAATCGGCGCGGATGACTACCTCACCAAACCCTTCTCCATGCGCGAACTGCTGGCGCGCGTCAAAGCCCAACTGCGCCGCACCCAGGTCGTGCGTGAAGAACTCGACAAACTCAAAACCAGCGCCCCCGCCCAAGACACCCTCACCTACGGTAACCTGAAAATCAACCGCATGAGGCGCGAAGTCCTGCTCGATGAAGCCGTCATCGCCCTCAAGCCACAGGAATACGATCTGCTATTGTTCTTCGCCGAACACAAGGGTCAAATGCTCTCGCGCGAATTCATCCTGGAGCGCGTTTGGGGCTGGGATTACATCGGCGACAGCCGCACCGTTGATGTCCATGTGCGCTGGCTGCGCCAGAAAATTGAAACCAACCCTGCCAGCCCCACCCGCATCGTCACCGTGCGTGGCGGAGGCTACCGCTTTGAAGGATGAACACTTTTTACTGGTTACTGCTCACCGCTTTACTGGTTGCCGTGCTGTGGATGTCCTGGCGATACCTTTCGCTCCGCCGCAGAATTGATTCCTATACCCACGCCCTGCGCCGCGCCGGAGAAACCAACAAACCCGCCCCAGAACTGCCCGCCGATATCAAAGACATTGAAGAACTCTCCAACACCGTCCGCAACCTGGCCGAAACCTACGACCAGCAATTGGCCGCCCTCGAAGCCGAGCGCGCCCGCCTGGCTGCCATCCTGAACCGAATGACCGACGGCGTCCTCATCGTTGATTCCACCGGCTCCATCCAAATGGCTAACCCCGGCGCAGAAAAACTCTTTGGCGAAGGACTGACCGGACGCTCCGTCATTGTCGCCTTACGGCATCACCAACTCATCGAAACCTGGCGCAAAGCCCAACAAACCGGCGAAATCCAAAGCGAATCGGTCGAAATCCCATCCAACCGCAAATTTTTGCAAATCACCGCCATCCCCGGCCAGGAAGCCGGCGGCGCGCTCCTGATGGTACAAGACCTGACCCGCCTGCGCCGTCTCGAAACCGTGCGGCGTGATTTCATCTCCAACGTCTCGCACGAATTGCGCACCCCCCTGGCCTCTCTCAAAGCCCTGGCCGAAACCCTTAGCGATGGCGCGCTCGATGACCCACCCGCAGCCCGCCGCTTTCTGGCGCGCATGCAAACCGAAGTGGACGCACTCACCCAAATGTCCACCGAACTATTGGAACTCACGCGGATTGAATCGGGGCAAGTGCCGCTCCAACTCAAGCCAATTGCCCCCATTCAACTGCTACAATCGGCTGCCGACCGCATGAAAGCCCAGGCTGAGCGCGCCGGATTAGACCTGCATGCCGAATGCAACCCTAACCTGCCCCTTGTTCCAGCCGACTCCAGCCGCCTTGAACAAGTCTTGGTGAACCTGATACATAACGCTGTCAAATTTACGCCAGCGGGCGGCGAAATCCGCCTCTTTGCCAAACAGGACGGGAAATATATTCGCTTCGACGTCAGTGACACAGGCGTGGGAATTGACCCCGACGACCTGCCGCGCATCTTCGAGCGATTCTACAAAGCCGACCGCGCCCGCACTAAAGGCGGTGGCACCGGGCTGGGGCTTTCGATTGCCCGACACATCGTCGAAGCGCATGGCGGCAAAATTTGGGTTGAAAGCGAACCTGAAAAGGGCAGCACCTTTTATTTCAACATCCCCATCTTTTAGTCCATCGACCACCTGAAACAGGCCGTTCCCCTTATTTTCAGGCTGCGCACACTTCGAGCGTGCCTTTGGGCAGCATGGGCAGGCCATTAAGCCAATCCCCATTCCCCTATTTGTTGCATAATCTTTACGCACTGTTAACGCCCCGTTGCAAGGGCGTTAAACGTTTAAGGCTAGACTTTGGGAGATACAACAAGGAGAAAATATGGGACTTGCCGACTTACACATGCACACCATTTACAGCTACGATGGTACAGCCACTGTCCCCGCTGTGCTGAAACGCGCCAGCCAGGCCGGGTTGAATGTCATCGCCATCACCGACCATGACGAAATTCGCGGCGCCCTGCTGGCCGAACAAATGGCCCCCAAATTCGGCCTGGAAATCATCCCCGGCGTCGAAATCACCACCGCGGAAGGCGACCTGCTTGGGCTGGGCATTCACAAGACAATTCCCGCCGGGCTGTCGCTCATAGACACACTCTTGCGCATTGGCGAACAAAATGGATATGCCATTGCGCCTCACCCAATGGCCGCCGGGATGGGCATGAAAAGCGTCAACTTCTATTCCGTGCGCAAGGCCGCGCGCCATCCCGAAGCCGGGAAAATCCTGCTTGGCATTGAGACCTACAACGCCACCGCCATCGACCGTGAAAGCCGAATGTTCGCCGAGGTACTTGCTTACCGCACCGGCCTGGCGCGCACCGGCAGCAGCGACGCCCATGCGCTGGATGCTATCGGATTGGGCGCAACCGAATTTCCTGGCAACACCGCCGCTGATTTCCTGCGCGCCCTGCAAGAGGGAACAACCATCCCCCGCCATCAAACGTCTTGGAGTTTTCTGCATATTGCAGGAAACTGGGCCTGGAATTACCTTTTGAGTGTTCCTGCGCGGCTCGCTCCGGTTGCGCAGGCTTAAATGGAGGGAAATATGCAGCTCACGCTTGTCATCTCCAGCATCCTGTTTTTGGCGATTGTTGCCATTGATGCCGTCCAACATCGCCGCTCACGAATCCATAAATAGCCCATCGTTAACCGGACGTTAAACAAAATTTCCTCTGGCCTTAACAGCCAGATGAGAGAATCTTGTCCGTACGCAAACCATTCTTCACCACTATCGAGGAGAAAAGAAAAAAATGCGCAACAAACTGTTTACTCTTTTTGCCGCACTGATTATCGCCAGCCTGGCGCTGGCGGCCTGCGGCGCCCCGGCGGCCACCGAAACGGCTGCCACTACCGCTCCCGAAGCCACCCAGGCGCCGGAAGCAACCAAGGCCCCCGAAGCCACCCAGGCGCCGGAAGCAACCGCTGCCCCCACGGAAGAACCGCAGGCTATCGTCCTGCCTGAACTGCCCTCCCCGGCAGACGTAACCGGCGACATCATCACCGCGGGTTCGTCCACCGTCTTCCCCGTCACCGAGCGCATGGCTGAACTCTTCCAACAGGAAGGCTACGCTGGCAACGTGACCGTTGATTCCATCGGCACCGGCGCAGGCTTTGAGCGCTTCTGCAAGACCGGCGAAACCGACATCTCCAACGCTTCCCGCCCCATCAAGAGCAGCGAAGTGGAAGCCTGCAAAGCCATTGGCCGCGAACCGCTCGAATTCCGCGTTGGCACCGACGCCCTGGCCGTGGTTGTTTCCACCCAGAACGATTTCGTCACCAGCCTGACCATTGACCAGCTCGGCAAGATTTACTCCGGTCAAATTAAGACCTGGAACGAAATTGACCCCGCCTTCCCCGCCGAAGCCATCAAGGTCTACTCCCCCGGCGCCGATAGCGGCACCTTCGACTACTTCATCGAAGCCGTCGTCGGCAAGCAATTCAAAAACGCTGAAGGCAAGGACGACCTCGAAGCCGCCGAAAAAGCCCTGCTCGGACTGGAAGGTGCGCAGTTCTCTGAAGATGATAACGTCCTCGTTCAGGGCGTCGAAGGCGACAAGTACGCCATCGGCTACTTCGGCTACGCTTACTACAACGAAAACACCGACAAACTGAAAGCCGTCTCGGTCGAAGGCGTTGAACCCAGCCAGGCCAATGTGGATAACGGCTCCTACCCGCTGGCCCGCCCGCTCTTCATCTACTCCACCGCCAAAATCATGCAGGAAAAGCCGCAGGTGGCCGCCTTCATCGGCTTCTACCTCAGCCAGCTGGATGACAACATCCTCGACGTCGGCTACTTCCCCGCTCCCCGCAGCGCTTACTACTCCGCCTGGGGCGCCTGGTACGCCGGTCTCAACCAGTAAATTTTCCTCCCATTTCCGGGCTGGCTTCTCTCTGCAGGGGGAGCCAGCCCCTCATCTTGTCACGCAGTGAATCAAAATTCTCCGCTTTTTCGTTGAAATGGGGAAAAATCGGACAATTTTGTGTCACAAAACAGGAATCAACGATGACAACCCAAACACAGTCCATCCCTGCTGCCGCGCCTGAATCTGAATGGGCAGGGCAGTTGCAAAAAAAAGTTCGCTGGGGCGAAGGATTGGTGGAAGCCTCGCTGTTTGCCGTCGGTTTCGTCACCATCTTCATCACACTTGCCATCACCATCGTCTTGGGCGACCAGGCTTTGCTGTTTTTCGCCGAGCCGGAAGTAACGCTGCGCGAATTTTTCCTGACGACCTCCTGGCAGCCAAAGGCCGGGCAATTTGGCATTTGGGCGCTGGTGAGCGCCACGCTAACGACAAGCGCCATCGCCATTCTGGTCGCCCTTCCGTTGGGGTTGAGCGCCGCCATCTACCTGAGCGAATACGCCAGCCCGCGCGCGCGCGGCGTACTGAAACCCGTGCTGGAGACGCTGGCGGGCATTCCCACCGTTGTGTATGGCTATTTTGCGCTTTTGTTCGTTTCGCCCATCGTCCGCAACATGTTCGGCGGAACGGAAAATGTGGGCGTTTACAACATGCTCTCTGCCGGGCTGGTGATGGGCATTATGATTTTGCCGCTGATTGCTTCGATGAGCGAAGACGCGCTCAGCGCCGTGCCAAACGCGCTGCGCGAAGCCGCTTACGCCATGGGCGCGACCAAATTGGAAGTGAGCGCGCAAGTCCTCGTGCCAGCCGCCTTCTCCGGCATTGGCGCGGCGGTGATTGTGGGCATTGCCCGCGCCGTCGGCGAGACGATGATTGTCGCCATCGCTTCGGGGGCGGGTCCCAAATTCACCTTCAACCCGCTCGACGCGGCAGAAACCATGACCGGTCACATCGCCCGCATCAGCGGCGGCGACCTGCCTTACGGAACGATTGACTATACCAGCCTGTTCGCCATCGCGCTCATGCTCTTCCTGCTGACTCTGGTTTTGAATCTCATCAGCCAGTGGATTATCGCCAAATTCCGCGAACAATACGAGTAAAAAGGAAACGCCATGACGCGCTTCACTTACCCCGAAAAAAACGATTTGGAGCGGTTCATTCAAGCCCGCTACCGCAAAGCCTGGGTGTGGGAGATTGTCTTTGTTTGCTCCCTGCTCATCGCCATCATTGCGCTCTCGGCGCTGTTTCTCAGCGTGATAGACGACGCTTTTGGCTATGTGGCTTACGAATACAAAAAAGACCCGGCCACCATCAGCGCCAAACCGCTGACTGAATTAAGCAAGGAAGAATTGCTCACCATTTTACAAACCAACCTTTCCAAAGGCGCTTACGGCAAACTGGACAAAGAACAACCGATGACCGAGCGCAGCCAGGCGGATTTGCTCAACCTGGTGGTCGAGCGTATTCTGCAAGTCAAAACCCGCGAAACGTACACGCTCTACCGTTCCTTGTTCGACAAAGCCGGAATCGAATCTGAAGTGAAAGAGAAATTTCCTGAAGCGCAACTGGAATTCCGCTCCTGGCTGTCGCCCTCCTTTTTGACCACGCCTCAATCGAGCAAAGCCGAATTTGCCGGGGTGCGTACCGCCATTCTCGGCTCGCTGTGGATTGTGTCCATTGCCATTCTGCTTTCCCTGCCAGTGGGGGTTGGAGCGGCAGTCTATTTGCAGGAATACGCCAACAAGACCAGTTTTATTGCCCGCGTCATTCAAACCAACATTAACAACCTGGCGGGCGTGCCTTCCATTGTGTACGGCATGTTGGGGCTGGCGATTTTCGTGCGCGCCTTTGAGCCATTGACCAGCGGCGCGCTGTTTGGCATTACCGACGCCAACGGGCGCACCGTGCTTTCCGCGGGGTTGACGATGGGCATCCTCGTCCTGCCGCTGATGATTATCAACGCCCAGGAAGCCATCAAAGCCGTGCCGGATTCGATTCGCCAGGCAGCCTATGGCGTGGGCGCAACCCGCTGGCAGATGGTCTGGCATCATGTTCTGCCCGCCGCGCTGCCAGGGATTCTCACCGGCAGTATTCTGGCAATGTCGCGCGCCATCGGCGAAACCGCGCCGCTGATTATCGTGGGCGCTTCGACCTTCATCACATTTGACCCGAACAGTCCCTTCACCAAATTCACGGCGCTGCCCATTCAGATTTACCAGTGGACCTCGCGCGCGCAAGGCGAGTTTCACGCCATTGCCGCGGCGGGCATCCTGGTTTTGGCGGGAATGCTTTTGATGTTGAACGCAACCGCCATCATCCTCCGCAATCGCTTCCAGCGAAGATGGTAGGACGAAGTTCATTTCGTCCAGGAAACACACACAAAAAGGCAAAAAACATGCAACCTGAAAATTCCCAATACGCCATCGAAACTCACAACTTGAGTATCTTCTACGGCCCCTTCGAAGCGGTCAAAGATGTCAATTTGAAAATTGAGAAACAGAAAATCACCGCCATCATCGGGCCATCCGGCTGTGGTAAATCCACCCTGCTGCGCGCCTTTAACCGGATGAACGACTTCGTGCCAACCAGTTATGTCAAAGGAGAAATTATGCTGCACGGCACGAACTTATACAGCAAATCGATTGACCCGGTGGAAGTGCGCCGCCGAATCGGGATGGTCTTTCAAAAACCCAATCCGTTTCCCAAATCCATTTATGAAAACATCGCCTGGGGCGCGCGCATTAACGGCTACAAAGGCAATATGGACGAACTGGTCGAACAATCGCTGCGCGGCGCGGCCTTATGGGACGAAGTGAAAGACAAGCTCAAACAGAGCGCCTATGCTCTTTCCGGCGGTCAGCAGCAGCGCCTGTGCATCGCCCGCGCCATTGCCATCCAGCCAGAAATCATCCTGATGGACGAACCTGCCTCGGCGCTCGACCCCATCTCCACCCTGCGCATTGAAGAGTTAATGCAGGAACTGAAGAAAAATTACACCATCATCATCGTCACCCACAACATGCAGCAAGCCGCGCGCGTCTCCGATTTCACGGCCATGATGATGCTCTACGAAGAAACCCGCTCTGGCACGGTCATCGAATACGATAAAACCGAGATTATTTTCACCCGCCCGCGCGACAAACGCACCGAAGACTACGTTACCGGAAGGTTTGGCTAAAATGAGCAAACCCAAGTTTTTGTTCCTCTGCACCGGCAACTCGGCGCGCAGCCAAATGGGCGAAGCCTTCCTGCGTGCTTATGCTGGCGACCACTTCGAAGTTTACAGCGCCGGGCTGGAACCAAAAGGCGAAATCCTGCCCGTGGTGCGCAAAGTGATGGCGGAAATCGGCCTGACGATGGAAGGGCAATCTCCCAAAAGCGTCAACGAATATCTGGGCAGGCTCAACTTTGCTTACACGGTGACCGTGTGCGGCAATGCCGAAGAAAAATGCCCGCGCGTGTTTTTGAATATGGGACATCACATGTTCTGGCCGTTTGACGACCCGGCAGCGCTGAACGGCTCCGAAGAAGAAGTGCTCGCGCAGGCGCGACAAATCCGCAATGCCCTGGCCGAGAAAATCCGCTCCTGGCTGCGCGAACAAGACATCGAACCCGCAAACATCAAAGACCCGGGTACAATTTAAGCCCACCCTGAAGAAAGAAGGCTTTTATGGCAATTCGCAAAACGTTTAACCAGGAAATCCAGCAGCTCAAAGATGAGATTCTGCTGTTGGGCAGCATGGTGGAGCAGGCCACCCTCGATTCGGTTGAAGCGCTGAAAAAACGCGACCTGCGCTGGTCAGAGCAAATCATTGCCAACGATAAGAAAATCAACGAAAAGCGATTCGTTCTCGAAAACCAGGTTATGATTCTGATTGCCACCCAGCAGCCGATGGCGCGCGACCTGCGCATAATTGCTTCCATTCTCGAAGTCATCAGCGAGCTGGAGCGAATGGGCGACTACGCCAAAGGCATCGCCGTCATCAACATTCGCATGGGCGACCAGCCGCTGCTCAAACCGCTGGTGGATATCCCCCGCATGGCGCAAAAAGGCACCGACATGCTCCACCGCGCCCTGACGGCCTTTGTCAACGAAGATGTCGAAACCGCCCGCAGCCTGCCCATCGAAGATGACGAGGTGGACCTGCTTTACGAGCAGGTTTACCGCGAACTGATGACTTACGTGATGGCCGATGCCCGCACCATTGAACGCGCGAATTTCCTGCTCTGGGCAGCCCACAACCTGGAGCGCCTGGCCGACCGTGTCACCAACATCTGCGAACGCACCGTGTTCGCTGTGACCGGTGAATATAAAGAATCCCGGCCATCATTTGACGAGTTGGGCGAAAAGCTGGATTAAAGCAAATAAAGCAAAAGAGCCGGGTTGCCCGGCTCTTTTACGTTTGATGGCTATTCTGTGGTTTCAAGGTGGAATGAACAGCGCGGCATGTAGAGCAGGCGGGGGCAAATCTGTTGTACAATTGTTAAGAGCTTAAATTAACAGGCATTTGCCAGAAGAAGGCCTTGCATGGCTCACTATCGATTTGGATTGGGCATAGCCCTGATTGTTTTGATCTTATTCCTGCCAGCCTGCGGAACCATTTTCCCAACCCCCACGCCATCGCCTGCGCCGCCAACCTTCACTCCCACGCCCTCCGCTACCAGCACACCGACCCCTACACCGACCCCCACGCCAATTCCCACATCAACCCTGACGCCGACCATTACGCTCACCCCCACATCCACCCAGGCCCCCAATACGATTCTTACCATCCGCGCCTGGATTGATGGCATCAGCCATATCATCATCAAGCGTGATACAGTTCGCTGGTATCAAATGGGCGCTGACGCGCCCGGGCGTTGGAACCATGCCATCAAAGCAACTTATCTCAACGGAAAACCCTGGTATCCCGAATGGCCCGATAAACCCGACACTCGCAACCGCGACTGTTATTGCCAATCATCGCAGTATGTCGGCATTGCGCCGCTCTCCCCGGTGGCGCAAACCGTGCGCCTGGAACTGATCCAGGCTCGGGGCGCGACCACCATCGATCAACAACCCTCCAGCCATAATGACTATACTCTGGTGATCTTGTTCGATGATGGGCCTCCCGGAGGCCCGGAATGGTACGAGATCAAGGTTTATTATTATTCCGCCCATTAGTTTTCTCAAGCAGATTCCGCCGGGTAAACCAACTCCGCGCCAGGTGACGCGGAGTTGGTTGTGGTCAGCCCATTTTGCCAGTCACATACGACTCAGTCAATTCCATCCTGGGTCGGGTGAACATGTCATTGGTTGGGGCAAATTCAATCAATTCTCCAAGCCAGAACAAACCAGTAAAATCGGATACGCGCCCGGCCTGCTGCATGTTGTGCGTGACGATCACAATCGTGTAATCCTGTTTTAAGTCGGCGATCAGGTCTTCAATGCGCCCGGTGGCAATCGGGTCAAGCGCGGAAGTTGATTCATCCATCAGAATAACTTCGGGCTTCGTTGCCAGCACGCGAGCGATACACAATCGTTGTTGCTGGCCAAGCGCCAGGCTGAGGGCATTTTCACGCAACCGGTCCTTCACATCATCCCAGAGCGCCGCCGCCCGCAGGCTGGATTCAACCATCTCGTCCAGAACGGCCTTGCTGGAGGCCAGTTGAAGCACCCTGGGGCCAAAAGCCACATTGTCATAAATCGACTGGGGGAACGGATTGGGTTTCTGAAAGACCATTCCCACACGCTGGCGCAGTTCAACAACATCTACATCCGGGTCGTAGATGTTTTTCCCGTCTAACAAGACCTTCCCCACCACCTGCGTGCCAGGGATGGTATCGTTCATGCGGTTAAGACAGCGCAAAAAGGTCGATTTACCACACCCAGAAGGGCCAATTAACGCCGTTACTTTACGAGGCGCAATTTCCATATTGATGTTGGAGAGCGCCTTCGATTTTCCATAGAAAAAATCCAGGTCTTTGATGGAGAAGACGGTCGGAGAAGTCATAGGGTGAATTTTACCTTAGTTTATTTGTTAACAAATGGTTAACGATATAATCGAGCGCGATGAAACATATCCTACTCCCCTTCTTACTACTGACCCTCTTGTTCACGAGCGGTTGCGCTGATTCCGCCCAGGCGCAAAACAACCCTCAGGCCTCAACATATATCGAAAATAAAGGCTCAGATACCATCGTCAACCTGGCGCTGGCCTGGGCCGAACGCTATCAGGAGAAATATCCCGAAGTGCGAATTTCCGTCACAGGCGGTGGCTCTGGGACAGGCATTGCCGCGCTCATTAACGGCACGGTCAGCATTGCCAATGCTTCGCGCAAGATTAAATCCGAAGAAATTGAGACTGCCCGAGCCAAAGGGATTGAGCCGGTCGAACACATTGTTGCCAGAGATGCAATTGCCGTCATCGTTCATCCTGATAACCCGGTTTCACAACTCACTCTCCAGCAAATTTCCGACATTTACAGCGGGAAAATCAACAACTGGAGTGAACTGGGAGGCGAAAATCGGCCCATCGTGCGCCTGTCGCGCGAGACCAATTCCGGCACGCATGTTTATTTCCTTGAGACGGTGCTACGCCTGGGTGAAAAGGACAATCAAACCCTTTTCGCCACCGATACGCTCTTATTGCCATCCTCCGAAGGCATTATTCACGAAATTCGGCATAATCCCAACGCCATTGGCTACGACGGATTAGGATACGTCCCTAAAGACCTGAAAGTGATTGCGGTTGCCAAAGAACCCGGTGAAAATTATGTCTTGCCAATGATGAGTACCGTCAATGACAAGACTTACCCCATTGCACGCGACCTGTACATGTACACAGCCGGAGAAGCCAAGGGCGCGCTGAAAGACTACCTGGAGTGGATACTTTCCGACGAAGCCCAACAAATCGTCTCTGAACTGGGATTCGTTCCTATCTTGAAATACAACCCATAAAACGAGGCTACAGGAAAATTGAATGGAATCGCAACTGAGCTGGCAAGAATTTATTATCACGCGCGTTATCAAGGCATCCGGCTATTCGGCGATTGTCTTTGTGGCGCTCATCTTCTATTTTCTTCTGCGCGAGGGATTGCCCACTCTGACTGAAGTGTCGGCCGCTAACCTGTTCTCCACCCGCTGGTATCCGATTGAAGAATATTACGGCATTCTGCCGCTGATTAGCGGCTCACTGGTTGTGACGTTTGGCGCGGCGCTCGTGGCGGTGCCGTTCGGTCTCGGCACGGCCATTTTCATTTCGGAGATTACCCCGCGCTGGGCACGCGAAATCCTGAAACCGCTGGTGGAACTGCTCGGCGGCCTGCCTTCGGTGGTTTTGGGATTTCTCGGCATCCTGGTTCTATCGCCACATCTGCGCGCCCTGCTCGACCTGCCAACCGGCCTGACCGCCCTGACGGGTTCGCTGCTCCTGGGCGGAATCGCCGTTCCAACTATCGTCTCGGTGGCCGAAGACGCGCTTGACTCCGTGCCGCGTTCCTACCGCGAAGGCGCCTGGGCGTTGGGCGCAACCAAATGGCAGACCATCTGGCGGGTGACACTCCCCGCGGCGCGCTCCGGCGTCCTCACGGCAGTCATGCTCGGCGTGGGACGCGCCATCGGCGAGACCATGACTGTAATGATGGTGACAGGCAATGCCCCTGTGCTGGCAACCAAACTGTCCTCCATATTTTCACCCGTACGCACCATGACGGCCACTATCGCCGCCGAAATGGGCGAGGTCGCCAATGGCAGCACCCACTATCACACGCTCTTTTTTATTGGCATGGTGCTGTTCCTGATTTCGCTGGCGGTCAATATCACCGCTTCGGCAGTGGTGTTCCGACAGCAAAAACGCGCAGAAAGGGTGCTCTCTTAACCCCCCACTGGTTAATTTGCGCCACACAAGTATGAAAACCATCTTCCCCATCCACCGCAACCTGAGCCAGCAACTGGGATTTGGCCTGCTGACCGCCATGACGCTGGCAACCGTTCTCCCCATCATCGCGGTCATCGCCTACATCATCGTCCAGGGCGCCCCCGCCATCTCGCCAGAATTCCTGACCCGTGTCCCCAACAACGGCATGCGCAACGGTGGCATCATGCCCGCCATTGTTGGCACACTGTATCTGACCTTCGGCACAGCAATTTTTTCGGTGCCGCTGGGGGTAGCCGCCGCCATCTACCTCTCCGAATATGCCGCCGACACCTGGCTGACGCGCATCATCCGCATTGCCATTATCAACCTGGCGGGCATCCCCTCGGTGGTCTATGGGCTATTCGGACTCGGCTTGTTCGTCCTGTTCCTGCAATTTGGAACATCCATCCTGGCGGCCTCGCTCACGCTCTCCATTATGACTCTGCCGGTCATCATCTCCACCTCGGAGGAAGCCCTGCGCGCCGTCCCACAATCGTTTCGCACCGTTTCAATCAGTCTGGGCGCTACCCGCTGGCAAACCATCCGGCGGATTGTGTTGCCCGAAGCCCTGCCCGGCATTATCACCGGGGTAATTCTCGGCCTGGAGCGCGCCGCCGGAGAGACCGCGCCCATCCTGTTTACCGGGGCAGCCTTCTTCCTGCCGCGCCTGCCCGGTTCACCCTTTGATGCAACCATGGCCCTGCCCTATCACCTGTTCGTTATCTCCACTCAAATTCCCGAAATGCCCTTTCAGATTCAATACGGCACTGCCCTGGTGCTGATTGCCTTTGTGCTGGGAATGAATCTGATTGCAACGGTCATCCGGTCAAGAGCGCGGGCGCGGAGGCAGTGGTAAGCCCATGAACAAAATCGTCATCGAAAATTTGACGCTCCAGTACACCGACGGCACCGAATCTCTGCGCAACATCAACCTCGGCATCTGCGAAAAAGCCATCACCGTCCTGTTTGGGCCAGCCGGCGGCGGCAAATCTTCCCTGCTGCGTTGCCTGAACCGCCTGAATGACATGGCTGATGTTAAATTTGCAAGCGGACGCATCCTGCTCGATGGCATTGACATCCTCAGCCCCAAAACGGATGTCATCACCCTGCGCCGCAAGGTTGGGATGGTTTTTGCTCGCCCGGTCGTATTGCCGTTCTCCATTCGCGGCAACCTGACCTACGGCCTGGAAGTGATGGGCGAAAAACGCCGCTCAAAACTGGACCAGGCGGTCGAACGTTCCCTCAAACAGGCCGCCCTGTGGGATGAAGTCAAAGACCGGCTGGATGACCAGGCAATTGCCCTCTCTGGCGGGCAACAGCAACGCTTGTGCCTGGCGCGCTCACTCGCGCTGGAGCCGGAAGTCATCCTGCTCGACGAACCCACCAGCGGCCTCGACCCCATCTCCACCGCCAAAGTAGAAGCCTCGCTGCAGGAACTCAAGAAGAACTACACCGTGATTCTGGTGCCGCATTCCGTCCAACAGGCTGCCCGCACCGCTGACTATGCCGCTTTTTTCTTGCAAGGCGAACTGATAGAATATGGCCAGGGAAAGACCCTTTTCACTACCCCGCAAGACAAGCGCACGGAAAACTATGTCACCGGCAGGTTCGGGTAATCCTCTTTTGCCGCATAATTTTAGTCGTCAGGAGAAAACACATGCTAAGAAAAACGTTCGAGAACGAAATCCAGCAACTAAAAGATGAAATCATCGTGCTGGGCAGCATGGTCGAACAATCGCTGCTCGACGCAGTTGAATCGCTCAAAAAACGAGATGCAGTGGCCTCCAAAAAAATCATTGAACAAGATATGGCCATTAACGACAAACGGTTTACCCTCGAAAACCAGGTCATGATTGTCATCGCCACCCAACAGCCCATGGCCCACGACCTGCGCCTGCTGGCCTCCTTGTTCGAAGTCATCAGCGAGTTAGAACGAATGGGCGATTACGCAAAAGGAATCGCCATCATCAACGTCCGCATGGGTAACGAGGCCCTGCTCAAGCCACTGATAGACATCCCTCGCATGGCCCAGAAATCCGCCGATATGCTGCACCGCGCTCTGACCGCTTTCGTCAACGAAGATGTCGAAACCGCGCGCGCCATTCCCGCCGAAGACGACGAAGTGGACCTGCTCTACAACCAGGTTTACCGCGAATTGATGACCTACGTCATGGCCGACCCGCGCAACATCGAACGCGCCAACTGGCTCTTGTGGGTGGCGCACAACATCGAACGCTTTGCCGACCGGGTCACCAACATTTGCGAACGGACAGCCTTTGTTGCCACTGGCGAATACAAAGAAACCGAGACCTCTAGCGACGAACTGGATGACGCAAAAAAATAGCCGGGAGACGAGGAAACGGGTAGACAGGGAAACCAGAAAACTGGTAAACTGGGAAACACATCGCCCTGTTTGCCTATTTGCTTGCTGATTTGCCATGCTCCTCACCCTCGACATCGGAAACACCAACCTGACCATCGGCTTATACGAGCGCCAAAAACTGGCCTGGCACTGGCGCCTTGCCACTGACCACGCCCGCATGCCCGATGAATATGGTCTGCAACTGCTTGGCCTGCTCACCCATGCCGGTCACCAGCCCGCCCACCTGACGGGCATTGCGCTGGCCTCGGTCGTTCCTAATCTTACCGGGCGCGTCACGCAGGCCTGCCGCGAATATCTGAAAACCGAGCCGCTGGTGGTGGATGCGGGCGTCAAAACCGGCATTCGCATTCGCTATGAAGACCCGCGCGCCGTAGGCGCTGACCGCGTGGCCGACGCAGTTGCCGCGTTGCACCTCTTTGGCGGCCCGGCCTGCATCATCGACTTTGGCACCGCCACCACCTTCAACGCCCTCACCAGAGAAGGCGATTACCTGGGCGGGGCCATCACCGCCGGGGTGAACCTGGCCGCCGAAGCGCTCTTCACCCGCGCCGCCAAACTGCCGCGCATAGACCTGCAACGCCCGCCGAGCGTCATTGGGCGCAACACCGTTCACGCCATGCAGTCGGGGCTGCTTTTTGGGTACGTCAGCATGGTAGAAGGCATGGTCGAGCGCTTCCGCGCCGAACTCGGCCCGGAGATGAAAATCATCGCCACCGGTGGGCTGGCAGAAATTGTCGCCAAAGAGACAAAAGTCATCCAGCACATTGCCCCCTGGCTGACGCTGGAAGGTCTGCGCATTATCTGGGAATTGAATCGCTAATCACCATCTCTGCGGCCAGTTTGCCAGAAAGCGCCACCAGCGGCACGCCGCCGCCAGGATGGGTGGCGCCGCCTGCGAAGTACAAACCCTTAAATTCAGACCGGTTATGCGGGCGCTTGAACGGCGCAAAACGGTCATTGAAGGAAACCCCATACAGCGCGCCGCGAAAGGCGCCTGTATTTTTTTGGAAGTCGAGGGGCGTGAGCAAACGCTGAGAGCGAATCTTGTTCCGCGCATCCAGGCCGAATCTTGCCAGCCGGTCGAGGAGCATTTCTGTCACTGCGGCCTGGTCCACCACACTGGACGCAGAGTCGAGGGCTGGGGCATTGACCATTACGAACCAGTTTTCACACCCGGCGGGGGCGTGGGAGGGGTCGGTTTTGGAGGTGACGCACAGGTAGAGGGTGGGGTCATCGGGGAGAACCCGCTCAGAGAATATCTGCTGAAACTCGCGGCGGTAGTCGGACGAGAAAAAGATGTTGTGATGCGCCAGTTCGGGGAAAGTCCCCTCTACGCCAAGCAGAAGCACCATGCCTGAGCAGGAAACATCCCGCTTCATCAGGGAAGCAAGTTTCAGCCGCGCCCGTTCCGATTGAATCAGGCCGTAGGTGGTGGTCACATCAATATTCGAGATGATGGTTTGGGCCGGGAGAATCTCTCCATTTTCCAAGATGACCGCCGAAACTTGCTCGCCATGAACGCAAATCTCGCGGATTTTAGCGTTCAGGCGGATTTCGACGCCCAATTCGCGCGCCAGCCGCTCGAAGGCGCGGGCAATCTGGTAGATGCCGCCCTGTGGATACCAGACGCCCTCGGTCAGTTCGACATGTGCGATGACGCCGAGCGTGGCCGGGGCCAGGTAGGGACTGGCGCCGACGTAGGTGGCGAAGCGCCCCAGCAGTTGGCGCAAATGCGGGTGACGGACGCGGCGCTCGATGCTCTGTTGCAGGGTGCGGAGGACATCCACGCGGAGGGCGTCTTGAAGCGTGACCTTTTTGAGGCTTTCGAGCGAGGGCGGCGGGCCGTAAGTGAAAACCGGGCTGGTGATGCGGTGCAGGCGAGCGGCTTCGGCCAGGAAGTCGAGGTAGCCTTCCAGGTCGCGGGGCTCCAGGTCACTGATTTGGGCGGCGGTTTGGGGCAGGTCGCGCGAAAGGTCGAGGCGGGTTCCATGTCTCGACGTTGCTCGACAACCGTCCGGCCAGAAGTAGCGGGTGAGGGGTTCCACTGGCAGGAGGGTGAGATAGTCTTCGAGATAGCGGCCTGCCGCGCTAAACAGGTCTTCAAACACCCCGCGCATGGTGATGACGGAGGGGCCGGTATCCCAGCGAAAGCCGTTTTCGGTGATTTCGGCCATTTTGCCGCCGACAGCGGGATTTTGCTCCAGGACGGTGACGTTATAACCTTTGGCGGCGAGATGAATGGCCGCGGAGAGTCCGCCAATGCCCGCGCCGAGGATGAAAATGGGTGGTTTTGTCATTTTGGTGATTTTCTGATTTTGTGATTTGGCGATTGGGAGATTGGGCATTGAAATCGAAAAATCGCCCAATGTCCAAACTACTCAATGGGGAATGGCTCGACCTTTCCATTGCGGGCCGCCGGTGAAGCGCCATTGGAGGGCGCGGAAGGCGATGAGGGTCATCAAGAACACAGAGACGGGCAGGAGGAGCGAGTCGCGGATGCGCTGGCGGGAGGTGGCGGCGGTGAGGGCGCGGGTGAGGAGGGAGAGAGTAATGAGTAAGCAGGAAGCAGTTATCAGTGTCCAGTTATCAGTCATCAGTGAGCGGTCAGCAGTCAACAGGAAGGGGCGAGGAGCCAGGAGCGTGATAAAAAGCATGAACCAGGGCAGGATGAACTGCCACCAGTGGAAAAACGTGGAAAAGAGCAAAAAAGGTACGCTGTTGCCATGCCCGGCCAGGATGTTTTTGGCAAAGCCATCGCGCACTTGCGGCCAGTTGCGGTACATGCGGGTTTGGATGAGGCCGTTGGCGTCGGCCATGCGCAGGCGCAGGCGGCTGCGCTTGATGGCGTAGGCAAAGGCCATGTCATCGAGAATCTGATTGCGAATGGCGGCATGTCCGCCGATTTTCTGGTAGGCATCGCGCCGAAAGAGCAGGCATTGCCCCATGGCCGCGGAGAAGACCGGCCAGGGGAGGTGGTGGACGGCTAAAACCGGCAAATAGGCCAGGATGGTGAAGGCCATCAGCGGCACCACGAGCCGCTCGCCCCAGGTTTCGGTGATTTGGGTTGGCCAGACGGTGAGCAGGTCAGCGTTTGTCCGTTGGGCTTGGGCCATCAGCGCGGTGAGCGCGCCCGGCTCCCAACGCACGTCGGCATCGGTGAAGAGCAGGTATTCGCCCCGCGCCTGTGCCGCAAGTTGATGGCAGGCCCAGACTTTGCCCGTCCAACCGGGCGGGAGCGGTTCGCCGGGGAGGACGCGCAGACGCGGGTCGCTGCGTGCAGCGGCGCAAGCGATTTCGGCGGAATGGTCGGTGGAGTGGTCATCGAGGATGAGAATTTCAAAGTTGGGGTAGTCTTGCGCCAGCAGGGAGCGGACGGTTTCGGCGATGACGGCAGATTCGTTGCGCATGGGGAGGAGAATCGATAACGGAGTCAACAACGGATGAAGCGGAGAAACAGAGTCAGAAGCGGATGGGGGAGCGGATGATGACAACGGAGGAAACGGAGCAACGGACGGGGAAACGGATGATGACAACGGAGTCAACAACGGATGAAGCGGAGAAACAGAGTCAGAAGCGGATGGGGGAACGGATGATGACAACGGAGGAAACGGAGCAACGGACGGGGAAACGGATGATGACAACGGAGCAACGGATGGGGGAACGGATGGCCTGCGGCCAAGCGGAGAAACGGATTTCAGGCGGGGGAAAGTGAGGGCATTGAGGATGGCGATGAAGGCAAACAGCAGTAGCGGAGAAAAGGAAAGCAAAAGGAGGAATGACATAACGAATTACGAATTACGAATTACGAAGTCCAGCCGATGCTTCCACAGGAGCAAAACTGTTTGCAGACCCAACACCCAGAAGAAGAGTGGTTCGGAGCGGAAGAAGTAGAGATAAACGGCCATGCCTGCCAGGGTGAGCAGGACGGCCCAGCCAGAGTTTTTGAGCAGGAGAAACCACAGTGTGATTCCGGCCAGGGCCACGAGAGGAACATCCCAAATGGTCAGGCCAATCCATACGCCCAGGGCGGCGGCAAGGGCTTTGCCGCCTTTGAAACCGAGGAAGGGCGAATAGGCATGTCCCAGCATAGGGGCAAGGGCGAGGGCGGCCATCGCGGGGCCGCGAATGCCATAGATTTGATAGGCCAGTCCCACCGGGGCGGCGGCTTTGGAGATATCCAGCAGAAGAGCGGCCAGCCCGACCCATTTTCCGCCCGATTTGAGGGCGTTGGTGGCGCCGGGGTTGTGGTCGCCGAAAGCGCGAGGGTCTCGCCCGGCAGCCAGTTTTGTGACCCAAACGGAGAGAGGCAGGGCGCCAGAGAGAAAAGCGAAGACCAACCAAAGGAAAAGTGACCAGTAATCAGTCATCATCTATGAGTCACCGGGTTGCCGGTGATGCTGTGAGCGGCGCACGGCCAGGAAGACGAACAAGCCACAGGTCAAGAAACCGATAGCCGCCGGGCCGGGCTGGCCCCAGAAGATGCCCTGGCCGATGGTTTGTAAAATCCAGGTCAGGATGTAAACAAGCGAAAGCGGGCCAACTGGCAAATTTTTGGGGTTTGCGAGCAGGGTAATGATAAATGATGTCAAAATCCAGCCAAAGTAATTCGTGAGGGGAATGCCGAAGTAGATGCCGGGCTTCTCCCAGACCCAAAAGCCCCAGCCGACCATTTGCGGGTCGAGGAATAAATCCCAGGCGGTGAGAGCGAGGGCGGAGAGAAGCGAAAACTTCAGGGCGAATAGAAAAGATTGCTTTCGCGTTCCTTCGTAGCGAGGGTCTTTTCCAAGAATAGTCGCGGCGATGGCCCAGGCGGGGGGCAGCATCATCAGCCAGGCCAGTGGAATGAGTAACGGGACGCCCGCCAGTTGGGGCTGAAGCAGGTTGGTGTAGTGATACTTCCCAAAGGGAAAACCGGTCGTCGAACCGAGCAGTTCGGCCAGGTAGGTGAAGACGGCCACTATCAAGACGGTTTTGAGCGCGCGCGGCCAACCCCAGGCAGAATACAAAATGATGATGACGGCGCTGGCCTGCATCAGCACGCCCAAGGTCATGCCGCGAATCAACGCGTTTTCGCCCAAAATCCAGCCGAGGATGGGCAGGGAAATCATGGTCAGTACCCAAACGACAATGGGAACGAGGGTGCTGTTTGGGTAGCGGAGCGCGCGATAAGATTGAAACATAGACTGATTTAACGGGCCAAACCCCATCAGAATCTATCGAAAATTTCATCTTGTGCCAGGTTGAGAAATGGTTCGGGCATGATTAGCAAAACCCGGCCAAATGAATAAAACGACGCGCTTGACAGGCGTCATTTCTGGTTTCGCTACCCGCGCTAACAAATGCGTGGCAACATTTCTCCGGCCAACATCTCTACTACGCGGGTTGTGCCGATGGCTGTTTTCATCAGCACGCGGCCTTGCGGTGCTTCGCTCACTTCGCCAATCAGCACGGCTTCGGCGCCATGTTTGGAGGCGCGCAGGGCCGCCAGCGCCCGGTCGGCGCTCTGGCGCGGCAGGATGACCAGCACTTTGCCTTCGTTAGCGACGTAGAGCGGGTCGAAGCCGAGCATTTCACAGACTGCCGCCACTGCCGGACGCACCGGTAGGGTTTTCTCGAACAGGGTAATGCCAACTCCCGATTGTTTAGCAATCTCGTTCAGCGTGGTCGCCACGCCGCCGCGCGTTGGGTCGCGCAGGACGTGTACATCAGGACAGGCCGCCAACAGGCTGGTTATCAGGCCGTTCAGCGGGGCGCAATCGCTCTGGATGTCAGTCTCGAAGCCCAGCTCACCGCGCGCGGCCAGCACCGCCACTCCGTGGTCACCCATCGGGCCGCTCAGCAGGACGACATCCCCCGGCCTGGCCTGTGTCCCGCCCAGGGTTCGGCCTTCCGGCAGGATTCCGACCCCGGTGGTGGAGATGTACAATCCGTCTGCTTTGCCGCGCTGCACGACTTTGGTATCTCCACTGACGATTTGGACACCCGCTTCCGCCGCCGCCTGCTTCATCGAATCGACTACACGCTGAAGGATGTCGAGCGGCAGGCCCTCCTCGAGAATGAAGCCAGCCGTCAGGTAGAGCGGGGTCGCGCCCATCACAGCCACGTCGTTGACCGTGCCGCACACAGCCAGATGACCAATATCGCCGCCGGGAAAGAAGAGCGGGGCAACGACGTGCGAATCGGTACTCAGCACAATCCGCCCCGCCGGGACATCCACCACCGCTCCATCATCTCCGGCGCGCAGGGCAGGATTGTCGAAGGCGGGCAGGAAGGTTTTGGCGATTAAATCTGCCGCCATTTTGCCGCCGGAGCCGTGTCCGAGAACGATTTGTTCGGCGTGGGCCAGGGGAACCGGACAAACCGCGCCGGTGATGTCAATCGAGTCTGTCATGATTCACGCGTCCATATTTGTGATACGCCGCGCAGGCGCCTTCGGAGGAGACCATCGTTGCGCCGAGGGGGTGTTCGGGCGCGCAAAGTGTGCCGAAGGCGGGGCAATCATGCGGTTTTTTGAGTCCCTGCATAATTTGACCGGCAATGCAGAGCGGGGATTCTTTCGGAACGATGTCCGCCACATCGAAGCGCTTTTCTGCATTGAAATCATCGTACTCTGGACGCAAACACCACCCGCTCTGCGGGATGATGCCGATACCGCGCCAGGCCCGGTCACAATCCATAAAGACTTCGGAAATCAGTTTTTGAGCGGGTTGGTTGCCCTGGAACGTGACCAGCCGCGCGTAGGCGTTTGCCACTTCGACCTTGCCCGCTTCGAGCAGTTTGACCGTTTCGAGAATGCCGTTTGCCAGGTCGAGCGGCTCGAAGCCAGTCACGACCATTGGCACGCGGTATTTTTCGGCCAGCGGCGGATATTCCCAGTAGCCCATCACCGAGCAGACATGCCCCGCGAGCAAAAATCCCTGCACGCGGTTGGAGGGCGACCCCAAAATGGCCTGAATGGCGGGCGGCACGCGGACGTGCGACACCAGCACCGAAAAATTCTTCAGCCCCAGCGCCCTGGCCTGCTGGACGGCCATCACATTCGGCGGGGCAGTCGTCTCAAAGCCAATTGCAAAAAAGACGACCTGTTTTTCGGGGTTTTCGCGGGCGATTTTGACGGCGTCAAGCGGCGAATAGACCACGCGCACATCGCCGCCGCGCGCGCGAATGGAGAACAAATCCTGGTTCGAGCCAGGGACGCGCAGCATATCACCGTAGGAGGTAAAAATCACCTCGGGACGGCTGGCAATGACCAGGGCGCGGTCAATTTGTTCGAGCGGGGTGACGCACACCGGGCAGCCGGGGCCGTGAACGAGCTCAATTTCTGGCGGCAAGAGTTGGTCGAGACCGTGCCGGACAATCGAATGGGTCTGCCCCCCGCAAATTTCCATCAGCACCCAGGGGCGGGTGACTGCGCGACGGATTGCGTCCATCACTCCGCGCACCAGGTTGGCGTCGCGGAAGGAGTTGGTAAAGTCAAAGGAGGTCATTGGTCAATAGTAAATGGTAATTTTTGATTCGTAATCCGAGAGTGACTGATTACTGATGACGGATTACTGAATCACTTCCCACATCCGACCCTAGTTCTTCGCCCAGGTCAACGATTTCTTGTAAGAGGGCTAGGGTTTCCTGCGCTTCTTCCTCGCTCAGCAGGTTGAGCGCGAAACCGACATGGATGACCGTCCAATCGCCAATTTTGGCTTCGGGAATGTAAGCCAGGCAGCATTCGCGCAGCACGCCCGCGCCAAAATCGACCCTGGCCATTTGCAGGCCGTCTTTTTCATAGATTTCGGTAATTTTTCCGGGTACGCCCAAGCACATGAGAGCCTCCGATATTCGCTATTCGTCATTCGGAATTGGCAAACCATTCAACCAATCGTTTTTAGTTTGTACCCAGCGATGGCCGCCTGGCCGAGGGCGAGGCCGCCGTCATTGGTGGGAACTTGTGAATGGAGATAGACTGTAAAGCCTTCTTTTTCAAGCAGGGCCAGGGTTTTGCGCAAAAGGAACATATTTTGCCAGACTCCGCCCGAAAGGGCTACTTCGGAGAGGTCATACTGGTCGCTCAAATGCAGACAGGTCGCTTTGACCATTTCAGCCACGCCGTTGTGGAAGCGGGCAGAGATTTTGGGAAGGGGAACGCCTGCCAGCACATCGGCTATCAGTTGTTCAATGGCTGGCCGTGCGCTGATGACTGGCAAAGAAGCGCTGAATTCATACCACCCCGTTTCGTCCGGGTCGGCAAGGGTTTCGAACTCAATGGCAGCCTGGGCCTCGTAATTGACTTGCTGGCGAACTCCCGCTAACGCAGCGGCGGCGTCAAACAGGCGGCCCATGCTTGAAGTGAGGGGGGCGTTGAGATGGCGTTCCAGTTGGATGCGGATGGCGGTGCGGTCCTCGTAGCATAAATCGGCGTGGGTGGGCAGGGCGTCATCCCAGTCAATGCCCAGGGCGTGGAGCAGGCCGAGGGCAGTACGGGAAGGCCGCCGGGTGGCCGCATCGCCGCCAGGGAGCGGAAAATATTCGAGATGGACGGCGCGCTCGAAGCGGGCATAATCAGCAATTAGGAATTCCCCGCCCCAGATGTTGCCGTCCACGCCGTAGCCGGTACCATCGAACGAGACGCCGATGACCGGATGCGAACCATCCAGCCCGTGCTCGGCCATGACCGCGGCAATGTGGGCGTGGTGATGTTGAATGTCAATGGTCGGAAGGTTTTCTCGCTCGGCGCGTTCGTGCGCGTAACGGGTTGCCAGGTAATTGGGATGCAGGTCACAGGCGATGGCAGCCGGTTTGACGCGGAATAATTTCTCAAAATGGGCGATGCCCTGCTCATAGGATTGGAGCGTCTCGTAGTTTTCCAGGTCGCCAATGTGATGGCTCAGAAAAGCGTAATTGCCGTTGGTGAGGCAGAAAGTGTTCTTAAGTTCAGCGCCAGCGGCCAGCAGGGGGGGGACATCCCAGGGGAGGCGGACGGGGAAGGGCGCGTAGCCGCGCGAACGGCGGAGGGGGTAGACTGGTAAATAAGTAGACAGGTAGACAGGTGAAGAAGTTTCATGTTTCCCTGTCCCCCTATTTCCGTGTTTCCGTGTTTCCGTGCTTACTCTCACCACCGAATCATCCGTCCGCACGTGAATATCCCGGTCGTGCATGAGGAAGGCATCGGCCAGGTCAGCCAGGCGAGTGCGGGCTTCGACATTATCGGTGCAGATGGGTTCTTCGGAAAGATTGCCGCTGGTCATGACCAACGCTTCGGGAAAGTCTTTGGCGCGCTGAAGCAAGAGATAATGAAGGGGTGTGTAGGGCAACATGACGCCCAGGGTGCGCTGACCGGGGGCCACTTCGGATGCGATGCGCGAGGTGGAGCGGCGGCACAACAGAACGATGGAGCGTTCCGGCGACTGGAGCAGGGCGCGCTCGGCCTCGCTGACGTGGCAATGCCGTTTGATGGTTGGCAAATCAACCATCATGACAGCAAACGGCTTATCCACGCGCAGTTTGCGGCGGCGCAGTTCGGCGACAGCGGCCGGGTTGGTGGCATCACAGGCCAGATGAAAGCCGCCCAGCCCTTTGACGGCCAGGATTTTGCCCTCCGCCAGACGGCGGCGGGCGCGCTGGAGGCCGTCTTCGCCGACGTTAATCAGGACGGTACGCTTTCCGTTTTTGGCCGCCGGAAACTCCTCCAGCCAGATTTTTGGGCCGCATTTGGGGCAGGCTATCGGTTGGGCATGAAACCGGCGATTAGCAGGATTCTCGTATTCGGCGCGGCAGTCGTCGCACATCTCGAAGGCCGACATGGTGGTCTTGGGCCGGTCGTAAGGAATATCCTGGATGATGGTAAAGCGCGGGCCACAGTTGGTGCAGTTGATGAAGGGGTAGCGATAGCGACGGTCTGCAGGGTCGTTCATCTCGCGCAGGCAATCGGGGCAAACAGCCACATCGGGCGAGATGGGCTGGAAGGCGCCTTCCACCGCTTGAGAGTGGAGAATTTTAAATTGCTCGAACCCGGATGCAGGGCGCTCGGTCACGCGGATAGATTCGAGGCGCGCCAGGGGCGGGAGTTCCGCCTTGAGATGTTCGACAAAATCCCGGAGTTGGTCATTTTCCCCATCTACTTCAATCTCGACGCCCGCAGATGTATTCCGCACCCAGCCAGTGAGATGATGGCGCTGGGCAAGATTGTAGACAAAGGGCCGAAAGCCAACCCCTTGCACGATGCCGGTGATGTGAATGGATAAACCTTGTGTCATGTGTCAGGTGTCAGGTGTCAGGCGGGAAAGCGGGGCCTCATTGGGCGGCTAGCGATTTAACGCCTGATACCTGGGAAACGAGCCAGTCCAGCCAGGATTGGATACCTTCCCCTGTGCGGCAAGAGAGTTCGAACTGGGCAACGCCAGGGTTAAGGGTTTCAATGCCGTTCTTGAAAAAGTCCATCCGGAAAGGGACGTAGGGAAGCAGGTCAATTTTGTTGATGACGACTGCTTCGACGCCGCGGTACATGCCAGGGTACTTGTAAGGTTTGTCGTCGCCTTCGGGGATGGAGGCAACCAGCACGTTTTTATGGGTGCCGAGTTTGAACTCTACCGGGCAGACCAGGTTGCCAACATTTTCGACAATGAGCAGGTCGAGATTGGCGATGTCAAGTTGTGGGATGGCCGATTGGAGCATGACAGCGTCAAGATGACAATCGCCGCCAGTGTTAATTTGAACGGCAGCAGCCCCGGCGGCGGCGGCGCGGTCGGCATCGAAGCTGGTGGCGATGTCGCCGTTAATCATGCCGATGCGCAGTTTGCCTTGCAAGGCGCTAACGGTCCGCTCGATGAGCGAGGTCTTGCCCGCGCCAGGCGATGCCATGATGTTGAGGGTAAAGACGCCTGCCGCATCGAATCTGGCGCGGTTTTCGAGGGCCAGGCGGTCATTCGCGGAGAGGATTTTTTCGACAACGGCAATCGTGGGGGACATGGGATTTAGGGATTTAGGGATTGAGTAATTGAGTGACAAGTGCCTGGTAATTGGCGAGTCAGGTTAGCGCGTAGTGGCAGAAGTGAGAGGAAAGAGGGAGAGGACGAGGGGTAGTTTTCGGGTCGGAACAGGCTGATGATGAAGTAAAGCATAACGAAAGGCGCGTTTGCGGACAATCGGCGCAGTTTTGCGGCAGCGCAGGTTGGGCTTGGGATAGGGCAGCGGCTTTCTCATGGTCAATGACAGGTATTCTGGTCAGGCACGGAATAAATTCCGCGTTACGCATTACGGACTGCTCAATTCTTCTTTTTGCTCCGCTTCTATTTCAATTGCTTCCAGGTGAAACTCCTCTCCCTTCAACACCTTGATGTGCTTACTCTTGCATTGCGGACAGAGCAAATTGCGCGAATCGGGATGGTAAGTGTGGCCGCATTGTCGGCAGAGCAGTTCGGTTGGGATGCGGCGAAAATGCAGTTTGGCGCCCTGGGCAATGGTGTTTTCGCTAATCATGTCCCAGTAAAACTGGACGGAGTCATCAACGGTGGACGACCATTCCCCGACAACGATGAATAGTTCGGTAATTCGCCGGGCGTTTTGGGCTTTGGCATGACGAATGGCGATTTCAAGGATGGATTCGGTGACGGCAAGTTCGTGCATAGAGGAACGGATGAGACAGCGGCTGAAGCGGAGAAACGGATAGAGAACGGATAGTAAATGAAACAGATATTTAATGGCGTCGGTTACAAAAAACGCAAGTGTAATAGTAGCCAAAATCGGACAAAAGGATGAGTGACAAATGTAATGAAAAATGTCACCTATTAAGGTAGGATTTTATTGATTTTGTGAAACAAGGGGTGATAAATTGGGTTAAAAACATCTTTCCTCCTTCATCTCTTCAACAGCAAGATGAAAGAGGAAAGAGGCCGCTATGAGCGGTAAACATTATTGTCCCCGGATATAATGCTCCAATTGGTCAATCATGAATTTCTGCTCGTGAATCACTTCGCGCAACACGTCACCAATGGAGATGACGCCCAGCAAGCAGTCGTTTTCAATCACCGGCAAATGGCGGATACGCTTTTCGGTCATCAGAGCCATGCAGTCTTCCAACGGTTGTTCGGGTTTGACGTATAGCACTTTTTCGGTCATGATGTCGCGTACCAGGGTTTCTGCGCTGGATTTGCCCTGCACATCCACCTTGCGGACAATGTCGCGCTCGGACACGATACCGACGATTTTGCCCTCCTCCATCACCAGCATTGCGCCAATATTGTATTTCGCCATCGATTTCATTGCATCAAGCACGCTGGCATTTGGGGAAAGCGAAAAAATCGATTGAATTTTTTTGGTTTTCAGCAAATCGCGCACTTGTATCATGAGCATCTCCTCGAATGGTTTGAGAAAAGTGTACTCATCATACAGGCGCATGTCAACAATGTGAAAAAGGGAACAGTTTACGGCAAAAACGTCACTTCAACGGTCATGCCCCAGCGCAGAGCCGGGTTATTGTCGCTCAGTTTGATTTTGACCTGATACAGCACATCCCCGCCCTGAATGCGGAACGATTGACCGATGCGCTCCACCACGCCGGTCAGCACCAGGTTTTCGAGCGCATCGGGGCGGATTTCAACCTGCTGGCCTTCTTTGATGTTGACCACTTCCAATTCGTTCAGGTCTGTCGTCTCGACGTACCAGACGCTGAAATCAGCAAGTTGGACGGCAAATTTTTCAGGGCCGAGCAATTCGCCAACCGTCACGTTGACATCGGTGGCAACTCCGCTGATGGGGGCGCGCACCTCGTAGTTGGAGAGGGCCTTTTCGGCAGCGGTCGCCTGCGCTTTGGCATTGTTCAGGCGCGCTTCGAGCAGCGCCTTCTGGTCGGGGTCGGCGGCGCCGTTGAGAGTGTTCTCGAATTTGCGTTTGGCTTCGGCTTCGGCGGCCAGGGCGGATTCCAGCGCCGCTTTGGGGCCATCTATCTGACGCTGGAGTTCCTCCACCTTGCGAAGGGCCTCATTGTAATTGGCTTCCGCCGCTCGCAGTTCATCGTCGGCTTTTCGGCGGGTGGGATTATCGGTTTTCAGGTCTTTGTACTTGTCAAATTCTTTCTGGGCGTCTTCCAACTTTTTCTTCTGGTCGCGCACGTCGGCTTCGGCCTGGTCAATTTCGTCCTGCACATCGATTGGCTTGACTTTTTCCCACTCTTTTTGAGCCGCAGCACGTGCCACCTGCGCTTGCTGGTATTCCTGCCAGGCGTTGGCAGCCGATAACCCCGCGGTACGGATGAAATCGTCATAAGCGCGCTGCGCCTGGGTCAGTTCCAGTTGGGCTGCGGCCAGCGCGGCTTCGGCGCTTTCACGGTCGCCCAGGCGCACCAGGACATCGTCTTTGGAGACGGATTGGCCTTCTTCAACCAGGATTTCCGTCACTGTACCACGCGCCTGCGGAAAAACGAGCAGGTTTTGCGCCGGAAGCAGACGGCCTTCGGCAATCACGCCAGAATCCGTGACCGGCGCGGTGAGGGGAGCAACGGGCGTTTCCTGCGCGCCGCAAGCGGCCAGCAGCAGGGCGAGGACAAGGGAAACAAAAGAGAGTTTTTTGGTCATAGCAGCCTCAGGGGTGATTCATAATGCGTAATCCGTTTTATTCATCATTCATCATTCTACATTCTTCATTCTGCATTTACTCATACGCCAGCACTTCCCGAATGGTCAGGCGCGCGGCATTGCGGGCTGGAAGGACGCTCGCCAGCACAGAAAGGACAATGACCAGCCCCAACCAGATGAGGTAACCGACCGGCGTGAAAACGACATCAATGGGGGTCTCAAAGACAGCCAGGCTGACAATCAACGAAAGGCCATAGGTAATTGGGATGGATAAGACCAGGCCCAATACCCAGGAAATCAGACCGATGACCATGCCCTCCCCAATCACCATGCGCATAATTTCGGAATCGACCGCGCCAACAGCGCGCATAATGCCAATTTCGCGGGTACGCTCCAGCACATTCATGCCCATCGTGCCGGTCAGCCCCATCGCGCCGACAATGGCCGTCAACAGCGCCATAATCAGCAGGAAAATCACCAGAATATCGAGGCTTTCGGTAGCATTATTCAGCGCCGAAAGACCAGGACGCGCCTGGCTAATCTGGAATCCGGCCTCGCGGAAATGTTTATCGAGTTTGTCGCTCATCTCGCGCTGGTAGCGCTCATCATGCCGGTCGGTCACCACTCGAAACGAGACCGAACGATTGGCAAGGTTCGTTGCGCGCGAGAAATACTCATACGTTCCATAAGCAATCAGCCCTTCGCGGTCAATGAACTTAAAAAAGCCCACCACCTGCCAGCGCTCGTCATTACCACCAACCCGCACCTGAAGGGTATCGCCTGGTTTCAGGTTTGGGAAACTGCGCAAGATTCCTTCGGTCACGGCAATGGCCCTGGTGTCTCCCGCTTGCAGCCAGCGCCCGGCAATCGGTTCGGCATCCACCAGACGGCTGTTGGCGGGCGGGGCCAGGACGGTCAGGTTCTCAGCCACCGTGCCATCGGGATATAAAACTTCTGCCACCGCAAAGGCCCAGCCCTCCACTTCTACCACCCCCGGCACCTGACGAGCCACTTTTTCGACCTCGCTTAAGCGATACGGTTGGCTGAAATCGAGGGTCACATCTGCCACAAAATAACGCCCCACGTTATCCATATAATCGAAAAGAGTCGTGCGCACATTGAAAACGCCCACGAATATCGCCCCGCCCATGGTCAACGTGAACAGCGTAAGCGCCAGGCGGCTTTTGCGGCGGAAAGTGTTTCGGAGCGAAATTAAAAGGGGACGCGGAAGGTGAATTCCGCGCCGCAGCAGCGCTTCGTTGACCCAATTTTCAAAACGCTCAAAGAGCGATTCCCGCTTTTTGCCAGGCTGGAGATTGCTTCCCGCTTCATGAGCAATGTCCCCACTGAGGGCATCCAGCACCGAAATGCGCGAACCGTTGATAACCGGCCCAAACCCGGCCAGCAGCGGGACGAGAATGCCAATCGCAATCTGTATGATAAAAGCCAGAGGCACAATCCGTTTGCCCAGCAAGGTAAAGCCCATTTTCTGAGCAATGAAAAGCGATAGTTGGTACGCGCCCTCGCCTCCAAGTGGAACCGCTATCAACAGCGCCAGAATGCCAAAAGAGAGGATAAGTACCAGGTACATCGCAAAGACCTGTTTGTCGCGCCCGCCTACCAGTTTCATCACACCGATGTGGCGCAGGTGTTGGTTCAGCAGGGCGGCCAGGGTATTCGCAATGAGCGATGACGACAGAAACACGATAAGCACGCCCAAAGCCAATAGAATCCCTAATACGGCATTGACCGTTGAGGCCAGGGGATGCTCGTTGGTCAAGGCAGTGCGCGAGCGGAGGACATCAACGCCGCTTTTTTCGATACGCTTGGTCAAATCGGCAGAGACGTTGCGAATATGCTGGTCATCATTTTTACCGGTATGGACAGTGGCATAGACGCGGTTAAACAAGTCTGGCTGGCCCAGGGTGGAAAGCGTATCCATCGTAATATAAGCAAATGGTGGGGCCAGAAAATCTGCCGCGCCAGTGGTTGGGTCTTGAACAACACCCACCACTTTGAGAGTTTTGAACGAGCCATCGGGCAGTTCAAGAACGAGGTCTGCTCCCGGCGCTATCATAAACTCGTCCAGCACTTTGCGCTCCAACACCAATTCGTGCTTGCCAGGTTTCGACTGTCCAGAGATGGGCGTCAGCAGGTTAACTTTGTTTTTATCGAAATCATCCACCGCAATGATATTGATGGCGGTCCACTGCTCTGAGTCAACCGGGCGCACGCGAACACTGAACACTCTGCGTCCCTCGGCATATTCAATATCCGGTGCGTTTTCGACCGTGGAGAGAAAATCGCGGTCGAAGTTCTCGGTGCGCAATTCGATGTTGGCGGGCTGGTTGGCAGCATAACTGGCGCTCATGTCGTTTTCGATAATGACATAGGTGCCTGAAATTACGCCAATCGAAAACACACCGACGGCAATGGAAAAGACCACCAGCAAGGTGCGAGTGGGGTTCTCAAAAAGGTCGAGGAGGACTTTTCGCCAGCGAGGTCTCATGGAATGCAGAGTAAAGAATAGAGAATGGAGAATGGGGAATTCATCATTCAGCATTCTTTCATTCTGGATTTATTTGAACGGCCACCAGCGCACGCCACGCCGGTCGGTAGATTTGTTCTCTTGCAGGCGAGACTGCACAATTCGCCCCAGGGCTTCCTCCGTCAACGGAGATTCTTTGAGCAGGCGGCAAAATTCATCTCGAGGCAGCGTCAATAAGTCCACCGGTGAATCAGGCGCAGCGCGTACCGCAGCAATCGATTTGCCGCCGCGCAGCAATTCGACCTCGCCAAAATATTCGCCTGGCCCCAGGCGGGCAACGGTCACATCCTGGCGATTCTTGCCCCGCAAAACCACCTCGACCTGGCCACGCTCAATCATGAAGAACTTATCCACGTGTTCATCACGCTGTAAAATGGGCTGATTGGGATGGTAGGATTGACGCTTGACCTGGCGCGTGACCGCCAGCATTTGACGGTGATTAAGCAGAGGCAAGGCGCGGGCAACCGTTTCATTGACAATTTCACCATCGGAAATAATGATGTTGCGGGTGGTGCGCGCTGTGAGCGAGGGATTGTGCGTGACCATAATTACGGTCTTGCCATCGGCCACCAGCCGCTCAAAAATCTGAATGACCACATCGGCGGTGCGCGAGTCGAGATTGCCGGTTGGTTCATCGGCCACCAACAGGGGCGGGTCACAGGCCAGGGCGCGGGCAATGGCCGCCAGTTGTTGCTGCCCGGTAGAAACAGCCAACGGCAGTTTGGCGGCTTGTTCTGTCAAGCCCACCATCTCCAGCAATTGCATGGCTCGGCGTGGACGCTCGTCGAAATCGTAAATTCCAGCGTAATCCATCGGCAACATCACGTTTTCCAACAAAGAAAGCATGGGCAGGAGTTGGAAAAATTGGAATACAATGCCCAGGTTCCTGCCTCGCCAGCGTGAGCGTTCCGATTCGCCCAGCGCAGTGTACAAATCCTGCCCGTTAACAATCACCTGGCCGCTGGTAGGCCGGTCAATACCGGTCATCATATTCAGCAGAGTTGATTTTCCGCTGCCCGACTTTCCGACAATCGAAACGAATTCACCGGGCGCAATCTGCAAATCGACGCCTTTTAGAACAGTGAATTCCCCGGCGGCGTTTTTGAAAGTTTTGACGACACGGCGGATGTCAATCATAGGAACGGATGACTGGTGCAACGCGGAGAACAACGGATGAATCGGAGTGGACAACGGACGAATCAGAGAAGCGGAGTGGACAACGGATGAATCAGAGAAGCGGAGGGACAACGGACGAATCGGAGTGGACAACGGAAGAAGCGGAGGGACAACGGACGAATCAGAGAAACGGAGTGGACAACGGATGAAGCGGAGGGACAACGGACGAATCAGAGAAGCGGAGTGGACAACGGATGAAGCGGAGGGACAACGGACGAATCAGAGAAGCGGAGTGGACAACGGACGAAGCGGAGGGACAACGGACGAATCGGAGAAACGGAGGCCAGAAGCGGAGGATACTGAGGAAACGGAGGCTGATTGGGACATGTCAGTTCCTCCGCAAAACCGCAACTGGCGCGGGGCCTGGCGCAGGACTTTGAACGATTTCGCCATCGGCAATAACCAGGTGACGGCTGAAGCGCGGCATAAGCGCCATTTCATGCGTGACCATGATAATAGTTTTGCCGCCTGCTACCAGCCGCTCGAACAGGTCGAAGATGTGGTCGGCGGTGACGGAGTCGAGACTGCCGGTAGGCTCATCGGCCACCAGCACAGGCGGGTCGTTCGCCAGCGCGCGGGCAATGGCAACCCGTTGCTGCTGGCCGCCGGAGATGAAGGCCGGGAGTTTGTGAGCATGTTCAGCGATTTCGACCATTTCCAGCAAATCCAGGGCGCGGCGGCGGCTTTCGCGCGGGTGATAGAGGCCGCACAAATCCATCGGCAACATGACGTTTTCCAGCAAAGTGAGCATGGGCAGCAGTTGGAAGGACTGATAGACGATGCCCATCGAACGTCCACGCCAGAGCGCCAGGTCGTTTTCGCTGAGTGTATGCACAGAAACCGACTGCGGCCCAATCCGTGCGATGACTTCGCCTCGCGTCAGGTGGTCCACGCCAGTTATCATGTTCAGCAGGGTGCTTTTGCCCGCCCCCGATTTACCAATAATACCCAAAAATTCGCCGGGGTAGATAGCCAGGTCAATCCCTTTGAGCGCAGTGAACTCCCCAGCCTCGCTGGTGTAAGTTTTGACCACCCCGCGCAGTTCGATAAGCGGGAAAGCAGATGCAGAAACGGGTAAGGCAGCAGATGCAGGCACGGAAATTCCTCAAACAGTATTGTACCCTCAAGCCGGCATTTAAGCACAAAACCGACTGGTTGGTCTGATTTAATTCTAATATTTGGCTCACCGCCCCAACTTTGTGACCACTACATTGTCGAAATAAGCCATTTTTACCTGATAGGCCAGCAACCCCAGCCCGCCCTGCGGATACTTACTATCACGCGCCTGCGCCGCCATCTGGTCATTCACAAAGAAGCGAATCTCCGTCCCGCTCACTTCCAGGCGCAAATTGTAAGGAGTGGCAGCATGAAGCGGGTAGGCGGAATTTTCCGCCAGTGTCTCGCCCTGACAGTCTCCCCCCAGGTTATCGAAGCGGAAGATGGACACTCCCAGCCGGTTGCCGCCTGCGCGATAACCAGAACAGTTCGGCTGACGCGCGCTGCGCGCCACCAGGTAAATCTGCTCGTATTCCCCGGATTGAAAGATGACATCCACGCTGAAAGCGTAATCGACCCAATCATCGGAGAGCAGGAGATAGGCATTTGGCACGCTCTCTGGGGGCTGGTCTTGCACGCCCAGGCCAAACCCACCCTCCAGCGGGAGAAGCTCCCAGCGGCCATCGTTGAGACTGCGCCAGTTCGAGAAGTCGCCATCCTCAAAATCATCGATATACAGCGTGCCGCCAGCAGGAACAGCCCGATAGTTTTCTGGAGCAGAACGAGCGCGAGAGGCCGAGGTCAGAAATACGGCTGTCAGATAGATACCCACAAACGCCAGAAAGACGGTCAAAACCAGGATGGGAACGAAATACCGCGAGACCCACCAGGGCGCCGCCTGGGGCTGGGGGTCGGCCCGACGGGAGGCTTCCAGCGCCGCTTGAAGTGCTTCCTGCTCCGCTTTGGAAAGTTCAAGACCCTGACTGAAGACTTCCAGGTACGTTTCAGAAGGCAGGTAGCCGCTGCCGGGCGTTTCGGTGCGGCTGATGACGCTATGATGAAAATGGATGCGCCCGGCCAGACCTTTTTGGGTCAGACCAGCGCGTTTTCGGTAACAGCGGAGCAAGGCGGCGAGGTCAGTCATGTTTTCGAAAATTTTCTTTGCCGATGATTTGCTTTGCATTATGGCACAATTCTGGTCAGGTGGAAACGCCAAATTATCACAAATCGGAGAACCCATGAAAACTCGCTTTTCCCTGCTCGTTTTGGTCTTGCTGTTGGCGGCCTGCCAACCTGCGCCCACCCCGCCGCCGCCAACGGCCACAGCCGCGCCTTCGGCCACGCTGACGCCCTCGCCCGTCCCCACGCAGACTCCCAGTCTCCCCACCGCCACGCCCATCCCGCCCACGCCCACGCTCGAACCACCCTCGGTCGCCGCGCAATTCCTGCAAGACCTGACCGTGACCTACTACGACCCTTTTGATGAAAACCTGGGCTGGGGCATGGACATCGGCGTTATCAAAGACGGTATGCTGGAAGTGGTTGGCGATGGCTGGCGCGGTCTATCGCTGGATTCGCGCGATTTTGGGGAAGGTCAGGGTTTGATTTTCAACCTCAAATACACCGCGCCAAACGCCCATTTTGAAATGCTATTCGACCATGGCGCCTGGGATACGGAAGGCTACCGTCGCTTTGGGGTTATTATGGAGAAATATCCGCAATCAAACCTGTGGCGCAAGAACAACCCGGTGGCTTTCAACAACCTGCACGGCAACTTCCGCCCGCAGGCCGAGACCTGGTACAGCCTGCTGATGGCAATTGGACCGGAGGGCGAGTTCATGGCGGTCTGGTGGGACCCGGCCAACCCGACCCAAATCATCCAATACCGCGAAAAATTCGGCAAAGACTGGGCCGGGCTGGATTGGAAATTCCGCATCGGCGGCAACTACGGCACGGTCTGGTTCGATGAACTGCGCGAAGTGCAGTTTAGCGGGTTCAAAAAGTAAACCGCGCATTCCTTATCCATCAAGAACCCCTCTCCGCTTGTGAAGAGGGGTTCTTTGACGCCTGTTCAATGCCCCTCAGGCCGGTTGCCAAATGACCAGCTCAAATCGGTGTAGAGCGTTTCAGCGCGATAGACCCGGTCGGTGATGCGTTGCAGGCGGGCGGCCATGGAGGCCGTAATCAGCGGAACCGGTTTGCGGCGGTAGAAAATCCGGTAGAGTTGATTCGCTCCGGCTTCGTCCCAGGCCCAATTCAGGTTAACATAGCGTGATGCGTCAAACGGGCGGGTGTACCCGCGCAGGGTTTTGGTCTGGTGGATGCTGCAATAATGCTCAAAATATGTCATCGCCAGCTCGCGCAAGTTTTTATAGACCGGTTCGCGGAATCCCAGGTTGACGTAGTTCGATTTGGCAAGCGCGCCCCAGCGGCCTTCGATTTGGTAGAGCGCCAGCACATGGTCATCATCCGCGCCAGGGTCGGGCGTCAGGTCAATGAGCAGAGGGCGATATCCAATGCGCCACAGGGCCAGGGCGGCGAAGAATCCGCCATCGAGACAGTGACACTGATGGTCGAGCATCACCTGCAACGGCGAACGGTCTCGTTCCTCGGCGATATAAGGCATGGAATCAAGATACTCCTGTATCTGGAAGGGGCTGGCGAGGCGATCGAAGCGCTCTTGTAAGACGGGCGGCAGGCGTGAGCGGAATTGTTCCAACATAAACAGTATTTTACCAATTACGCGATAAAATATCATTACACGCTCTGAAATCCCCACTCTTTCGGCTTCGCCCAGGTTGGAGGTTTCGCCCGTAGTGACAGAAGGGAAAGACGATGAGCCGCTTCAAGAAAAACCTGGTCTTTTTGATTCTTTACATTTTGCTGGTGAGCAGCGTTATCCAATTTGGGCTGTCGGTCGATGTTTTGACCATTCGTCCTTACTTTTTTGCGGTTCTGACAACCGCCATCATTCTGACCATCCTGGCTCCTGCCCTGGAACGCTGGCGACTTTTGGCGGCGTTAGGACTGACGGTGGTGTTGTACATTGCTCTGTGGTTTGGGCTGGGCGGTTCGCTTTCCAATGACCAGTTTGCCATCCTGGCGTTGGAAGTAGTCTTGCTGGTGACGGGCATGATGCTGGCGCGTGAAATCACTCTCGCGTTCCGCGAGATGGAGCAGACCATCGAGAAGTTAATCTTTGCCACCTTTTCGGGGCGCGCGCTCTTGTTTGAGGAAGCCGCCAAAGTCATCCAGGTTGAACTGGCGCGCAGCCGCCGTTATGACCGTCCGCTCTCGCTGGTCATTATCGAGCCAGATTCGGCAACTATCGGCGCGCAATTCCAACCCGCGCCAAAGGAGATTCAAAAGCACCTGGCTCACCGCTTCGCAATGGCCCAAATTGCAGAAATTCTCGATAAGGAGGCCCGCAACACCGACATCATCATTAAACAAGAGAAACCTGACCGTTTTATCATTCTTTGCCCCGAAACGCAGACTTCAAACACCAATACGCTCATCCGGCGGGTGGTCGAAAAGACACGCGCCCAGACCGGCGTTCAGGTTGGGTTTGGGGTGGCAGCCTTCCCCGAAGAAGCGATGACTTTCGAAGAACTGCTCCAAAAAGCCGAGGCCAAAATGGTCAAACCCGACTCATTTTCTCTGGGAAAATAAAGTGATAAATTTCATTCTCAACCTATTTCGCAAATCGATGCATCAGGAAAACCTGTCGCAACGCGGCGAGCGAATGTTGCCCGCCGCGTTTTATGGCGCATTGGCCGCAACCGCTTTCGTCCTGTCCAATTCGCTGGTCAACGTCTATTCCTTTCCCAACCTGCCGCTGGGCGTAGACTGGTTTCATCTCTTCTGGATGTGGGCCGGGTTCAGCGCAGCTTTTGGGCTGGCCGGGGTCATCTCTGGTTGGTTCGTGGAAGAATACCAGGGGATTGTGGGCGGCGGCGCGGTGATGACGGCGCTGTTGGCCGTTGTTTTTTTCTTTCAGATGGGCGCGGAGGGACAGGCCGTCACCGTCCAATCCATGCTCATGGCTGTGCCGCTCATTGGCGTGAGCATGGCTGCTGCCGCCGCGCTGCGCTGGGCCGCCCGGCGGCATCTCCAAATCGTCCATGAAAAGGCCGCTCCCAGACGGTTGGCTAAACATATTCTCGTGATTGCGTCAGTCGGGCTTGTCATTGGCATTCTGGGCCGCATGGACCTGCCCTCCGAGCAGACCCTGACCAAATTCCACGCCTACCTGCAATCTGCGCCCAATGACCCATCGGCATTGGCGCAGTTACCCATTAAGCAGGTTCCTTCTCTTTCAGAACATTTTGGGGTAGATTACCGCTTTTACGCACGCCGCTCGGCCTTCGCGCTTGGCTCGCTCGACTTAACTGTTCGCTTCGCGGATGGATTTGTGTTGGAATGCACCTTGCCGGTGGGTAGTTTGAATTTTTTCACCAACTGTTGGGAAAGAAAATAGAAAAGCCATCTCAAACGCCCTTGAAATAAACAGTGACCGCCGGTTGTGGCGGTCACTGCCTTTTTGGACAAATTGAGCGCGTTTATAAGCCCAACTCACGGAGTTTTTCTGGCCTGGGCGCGCCGGTTTCGGCGTCCCAGCCGCGCGCCTGATAATAGGCAGTCATCATCTCCTCAAACGGGATGACGTAGCCCGCCGAGCCGCCATCTGCATAGGCGCGCAGGAGCGGCGGGGGCAAGGTGTCATTGTCGCGAGTAAGACCCAATTTCAGATTGATGAGCCGCTTCAGGTTCCAGGCGCGCTCGCCGCAACGCATCAAATCTTCCAGCGTCCAGTCATAGCCGCAGGCAGCGTTCACCAGGTCCACCATCGTCTCCGGCGGAACGTTGGCGAACATGCACAGGACCAGCGCGTTGTTAACCGTGCGAAAATCCTGGTGACGGGCCACATTGGCGGCTTTTTCCGCACCAGCGTGCCGGTCATAAAATTCCAGGCCCAGGCTGGCATCCACCTGACCAATATCGGCCAGAAAGTAGTCGGACTGGTTGTGACAGGCGCCGCGCGGCGAGGTGGCATAGACAATCGCCATGCCCGAAGCCCCGCGCGGGTCGTGATATGCCACCTCCAGCCCATTCACCTGCACCGCTTCTTCGGGCGCGCCAAAGTGTTCGGCCAGTTTTTTCGCGCCTAAAGCCAGGACTTTTCCAAAGCCTTCACCTTTGACCGCCAGATGGATGCACTGTTCGACAGCCCCGGCATTGCCCCAGGCGAGTTCCAGCCCGCCTGTATCCTTGATGCTGATAACGCCAAGTTCGTACAGGCGAAAAGCGAGTCCAATTGTCCCGCTCATCGAGATGGCGTCGACGCCGTAGCGGTCGCACAATTCGCCTAGCCGGGTGGCCGCGACCGGGCTGGTTAATCCCAGGTTGGGGCCAAAGCCGACCAGGGTTTCGTATTCCGGCCCTTTGCGCTTCTCGCCATCTTCCAGCCGCACCACCCGGCCGCAGGCAATGACGCAGGCGTGACAAGCCGATTTGCCCGCCAGAATGGTCTCGGCCACGCTCGCGCCGGAGATGTTATCGGCCCCTTCCAGCGTTCCGGCGCTGAAATATTTTTTGGGCTGTTCGCCCAGGTAGTTGAAATAATCCGCCGCGCCCGCCGAACCAAGACTGTTCAGGACGCTGGTCATTGGGTCGGCCTTGAGCGCCAAGTTGGCCGCTGAGCGGCGTGGGGCATAGGCCGCCGGGTCAAACACCGGCACTTTGCCCGTGCCTTTGACGGAAATGGCTTTGAGATTCTTGCTGCCCATCACCGCACCCAGTCCCGTCCGCCCGGCCACCCGGCCATGGTCGCAGAGCAACAGAGCGTAGGGCAACATCTGCTCGCCCGCCACGCCAATTCCCAAAGTGCTTAATCCGGTTAGACGGTTCTCGTGTTTGAGAATGTCTTGAATTTCATAAGTATCTTTTCCCCAAAGCGAATCTGCTGGGCGGATTTCGACTTGCGAATCCTGGATGAGCAGATAGACCGGCGTTTTGGCTTTTCCGGTCAGCCAGATGCCATCCCAGCCCGCCGTGCGCAGTTCCGGGCCAAAGAAGCCGCCGCAGTTCGATTCGGCCCACAACCCGGTGGCAGGACTCTTGCCGCAGACGACGAAGCGCCCCACCGTCGGCCCGGCTGTGCCGGAGAGCGGGCCGTTGAGTATCAGCAGGGGTGATTCGGGCGAAAACGGGTCGAGTTCACGGGTCAGCGAGTCATAGAGCAGGCGCGCCGCCAGCGAAGCGCCCCCCAAAAAATCCCGCTCGTATTCGGCGGGAATGGAATAGGATTCAATGGTGTTGGTGGTGAGGTTGATTTTCAGGATAGGCTGCATGAGCCAGATTATACCAAGACCGGTTGGAGACCTGCCCTATGCGGTCATCAAGTGGTCAATGGCTTCGGCCAGTTCGCGCAGATTGCTGACCCGAAAGATGCTATCGCAGAGCGGGGCATATTTGGGCATGTCGCTGTCGCCGTTCCACAGGGCGGGTGGTTCGGGGTTGAGCCAGATGGTGCGGGCGGCGCGGCGGCTCATCATCGCAAACAGGTCGAGACGCGGGTCGTTGTAGTTGTTGCGGCCATCTCCTACCATGAGCAGGGTGGTTTGGCTGTTGAGGGTGTTGAGGAATCCATCGTTGAAATTTTGGAGTGACCAGCCCAGGTCGGTGTTATAGGAGCCGGAGGGCATGCGCCATAGGACGGAGGCGATGGCTTCATCGGCGTTGGTGGCGTTAAAATCGCCAGAGATGTATTCCAGGTGGTCTATGAAGGCGAAGGCGTGGGTTTTATGTACCTGGCCCTGAAGCGCGTACAGAAAAGTGAGCATTAATTCAGAGCAGAAACGCATTGAAGTGCTGATGTCGCAAAGCACAACGATGCGCGGTTTGCGCGTTCGGTCTTTGTGGCGAATCTCCATCGGAACGCCGTGATGCTTGAGATTGGCGCGAATGGTGGCTTTGGCATCGAGTTGGCCGGTTTTGGCGCGTTTCTGGCGGAGGGCAATCCGCGTGCGCAGGATGGCGGCCAGGCGGCGCACTTCGCGCTGGATGGCTTTTTTGTCGGCATCCGACAGGGCGCGGAAGGGGCGGTTGAGGATGTTATCGGTGGTTTCACCGGGCGGCTGTTGGCTCAGGTTTTCGGCGATGCGTTCCCCGGCAAATTGCTGAATTTGCCCTTCCAGTCCCTGCATGTTTTGGCGAATCATCTCGCGCAACTGCTCGACGCGCTCGCGGCTCATGCCCATTTGGGCCAGTTGCTCCATCAGTTCGCGCAGGGCTTCGCGTACTTCAGGGAAGGCCAGGGCGCGCATCATGCGCTGCGCCATCCAGTTCTGGTAGCGCAAATCCTGCGTATTATTCAGGCCGACCATTTGGGCCAGTTGTTCGAGTTCCTCGCGGTTGAGCGGTTGGCCGTTCATCAGGCGTTCCATGCGTTGGCGCAGGTTTTCGGCCCACTGGCGAATGGCTTCGGCCAGCATGGCAGCTTCTTCGGGAGATAACTGGTCAGAGAGGCTGCCGCCCATCAGCGGCGGCTGGCTGGAGCCGAAAAAGAGCGGAAAGAGTTTCTCGAAGACCGGGAGGTCGCGCGCGTCTTTGATGAGCGTGGCGCGCAGCGACAGGCGAAACTGCTCCCGGTCTTGAATCCCCATCAAATCGACCGCCGAGAAGGCTTCGGCGCTTTCGGCCAGACTAATGCGCACGCCGCTGGCGCGCAGGGCGGAAATGAGTTGGAGAATGCGGGATTCCATGGTCGTTATCGTCCCTCAATTTCCCGAAAACCGCCGGAATTCGTCGGGGTTAGCGCGGGGCGGGGGAGGGTTGATGAACTGGTGCTTGGCTTTCTGTAAATCGGCTTCGTGTTTGAGCAGGACGGAGAGCGTCTCTTCGAGGGTTTCTTTGTCGAGGTGGGAGGCGTTGAGCGCCACCAGGGCATTGGCCCAATCGAGCGTTTCGCTGATGGAGGGAGATTTGCGCATGTCGCTTTTGCGCAGGCGTTGAACGAAATCAACCGCCTGGCGAGCCAGTTTGGGGTTCAGGTCTGGCACTTTCAGGCGCACGACGGCCAGTTCGGCTTCCAGGTCGGGGTAGTCAATAAACAGGTACAGACATCGGCGCTTGAGGGCTTCGCTCAATTCGCGGGTGTTGTTGGATGTCAGGATGACGAAGGGACGATGTTTGGCGGAGAGCGTGCCGAGTTCTGGCACGGAGACCTGGAAATCGCTCAACACTTCGAGCAGGAAGGCTTCAAATTCGGCATCGGCGCGGTCAATTTCATCAATCAGCAGCACAACCGGCTGCTCGCTCAGGATGGCGCGCAAAAGCGGGCGCTGGAGCAGAAAGCGGGTGGAAAAAAAGACATCTTCCTCGGCGGCGAGTCTATCGGCGGCTTCGGAGAGCGAGGCGGCTTTGCCAAGCGTGTCGTTGAGTTTATCGCGCAGGAGTTGGGTGTAGAGCAATTGCTTGGAGTATTCCCATTCGTACAACGCTTTGGATTCATCCAGCCCCTCGTAGCATTGCAGGCGAATCAATTCCCGCCCGGTGGCGGCGGCAATGGCTTTGGCAAGCTCGGTTTTGCCAACGCCCGCCGGGCCTTCGGTGAGCAGGGGTTTACCCAGTTTTTCGGAGAGATAGACAATGGTGGCAATTTCATCGGTGGCGATGTATTTTTGCCGGGAAAGTTGGTTTTTGACGGTTTCGGTGGAAGTAAATAGAGTGTCGCTCATAACGGTCAGCCAGATTCGGTGGGAAAAGATGCTCAAAAACGGCAGTTTATTATGACCAGTATACTCCGATTAAGCGGGGAATGTTCCTTAATGTTCCGTAAGAAAAAACCCGAACGGCTGGGCCTGTCCGGGTTTTTGGGTTCTTTGGCTCAATTGGGGAGCGGAATCCATTCCGCGTTACGCGGTTTACAGAATTTCTTTGGTGATTTCGCGCGCGCAGCGGACGAAATCCAGCACAACTGGCACGCTGCGCATCATGACGGCCATGTTGCCTTTGACATCGAGTTTGCGGGTCAGCATGGCTTGCATGGGGTCGAGTTCGCCGGTCAGGACTTTGGCGAAGTTGGGGTAAGCGGCTTTGAGGGTGAAGGCGGGCGCGTGTTTGGAGATTTCATCAACAATCTCAACACCCCGGCATTGGCCGTGCCACAGGTCGAGGTACATGACCATGCGTTCCTTCAAATTGCCTTCCGGCTCGATGATGAAGTACATGTCACCTTCCCATTTGCTGGCGACCTGGGCATAATGCTCATCGGAATTGAGTTTTTCTTGAAAGGTTTGCAACCATTCGGCGGATGGAAAAACGACAGACATGAATTCTCCTTTGTGGTTATGGGGCGAGGATGTCCTGGTCAGGCTTTGCAATCAATAGTGTGTTAAGATTTTACCATCGGCAGGAAAAACCCAAGCCGCCCTTGCTCAATTTTTATCCGATGCGAATTGCATGAAAAATGCAGAGCGTTGAATCTACTCTCAGAAAAGAAAGGAAATGACATGAAATTCACCGATGGATACTGGCAAATGCGCCAGGGGATGACCCCCTCCTTTGCGGCGCAGGCTTATGATGTTGAATCGGATGGTCAATCGCTGACTGTTTATGCGCCCACCCGCGTTATTAAACATCGCGGCGATACGCTCAACCTGCCGATGCTGACGGTGCGCTATTCCACACCGATGGAAGGGGTTATCCGCGTGCAGGTGACACATCATAAAGGCGGGAAGCCGCCCCAGCCGCAGTTCAAAATCTTTGAAAGGCCGGTCACGCCGCGGGTTGAGATAACCGACTCGGCGGCGGAATTGACTTCCGGCGCGTTGGCGGTTCGGGTCACAAGGGGCGAGGCGTGGGAGGTTGCGTTCCATGCCGGGGAGAGGAAACTGACCGGCAGCGGGTGGCGCGCCCTGGGCTTTGTGGATACGCCCGACGGGCGGTTCATCCACGAACAATTGAACCTGGGCGTAGGCGAATATGTTTATGGGCTGGGCGAACGCTTTACGCCGTTTATCAAAAACGGACAGGTGGTGGATATCTGGAATGAAGACGGCGGCACGGCCAGCGAGCAGGCCTATAAAAACATTCCGTTTTACCTGACCAATCGCGGCTATGGGGTGTTTGTGAACCACCCGGAGAAGGTTTCGTTTGAAGTCGGTTCGGAGAAGGTGGAACGGGTGCAGTTCAGCGTGCCGGGGGAAAGGCTGGAGTATTTTGTGATTTACGGCCCCACGCCGCGCGAAGTGTTGGAGCGTTATACCGCGCTGACCGGGCGCCCGGCCCTGCCCCCGGCCTGGTCGTTTGGGCTGTGGCTCTCGACGTCGTTCACCACCGATTACGATGAAGCCACCGTGACGCGCATGATTGGCGGCATGGCGGAGCGAGGCGTGCCGCTGCATGTTTTTCATTTTGATTGCTTCTGGATGCGCGAATTTAACTGGACGGATTTCGTTTGGGACCGGCGCATTTTCCCCGACCCGGCGGGGATGCTCCAACGCTTGAAGGAGCAATACGGGCTGCGCATCTGCGTCTGGATTAACCCGTACATTGCCCAGCGTTCGGCGTTGTTTGACGAAGGCCTGGCGGGCGGCTACCTGCTTAAGCGGCCCGATGGGTCGGTCTGGCAATGGGATATGTGGCAGGCCGGGATGGGGATTGTGGATTTTACCAACCCGGCGGCGCGCGCCTGGTTTGCATCGAAACTGAATGCGCTGATGGAGATGGGCGTCGATGCCTTCAAAACCGATTTCGGCGAGCGCATTCCGACGGAGGTGGCCTGGTTTGATGGCTCTGACCCGCATAAAATGCACAATTACTATGCCCAACTCTATAACCAGACCGTGTTCGAGGCCATCGAAGCCAGGCGCGGCCAGGGCAATGCGGTGGTGTTTGCCCGCTCGGCCACGACGGGCGGGCAGCAGTTCCCGGTTCATTGGGGCGGCGATTGCACCGCGACATTTGAGTCGATGGCCGAGAGTTTACGCGGCGGGCTGTCGCTGCATCTTTCGGGCTTTGGCTTCTGGAGCCACGACATTGGCGGTTTTGAGCAAACCGCATCAGCGGATGTGTATAAAAGATGGTGCGCTTTTGGCCTGCTCTCCTCGCACAGCCGCCTGCACGGCAGCGCTTCTTACCGCGTGCCGTGGGCCTACGATGAAGAAGCGGTGCGGGTGCTTGAAAAATTCACCCGTCTCAAGGCCAGTCTGATGCCGTATCTGTATCAGGCGGCTGTGCAGGCGCACCAATTTGGGACGCCCATGCTGCGGGCGATGATGCTGGCTTTCCCCGGCGACCCGGCCTGCGAAACGCTCGACCGTCAGTACATGCTGGGCGATTCGCTGCTGGTGGCGCCCGTTTTCCGCGAAGATGGCCTGGTGGATTATTACCTGCCCCAGGGCAGGTGGACGAATTTTCTGACCGATGAAGTGGTGGAGGGTGGAAGTTGGCGGCGCGAGAGGGTGGATTACCTTTCCATCCCGCTCTGGGCGGCTGAAAACTCCGTCATCCCGGTCGGCGCGCGCAATGACCGCCCCGATTACGATTACGCCGAAGGCGTGACGCTGCACATTTTCAACCTGCAAGATGGCGCGCAGGTGGATGTGACCATCCCGGAGACCAGCGGCGCAGTGCGGGCTGTTTTCCACTGTAAGCGGCAGGGTCAAACCCTGCAAATCACCCGCGAGGGCGCGCCGGGAACATGGAACGTGGTGGTGCGGGGCAAAAATGCGCAGCCAGTGACGACTGCCGGGCATGGGGTGGTGGTTCATTTGTAAAACAGCGCAAAATTCTCTGGCGCGGAAATTGGCAAAGGCTTTCAACCCGCCCCAAAAATGACAGTATGTACTCATTGCGGACGCCCATGCGCAAATGCTTCAGACTCATTTGCGCATGGACTGGCTTAAGGCAGCAAGTAAGTGAGTTTGATAATCGCCAGGGATTATTGCGGGCAACACTGATTTTGATATTTTTACAAATCACGGCAGGGGGACTATAATGTCAGAAATAAAAGCGGTTCAAAAGGACGAATATATCATGGCGATTACATTGCATGACGTGGCCAAATTAGCGGGAGTCTCTGTCGGAACGGCATCTCAGGCGCTTAATAACAACCCCAAAGTGACCGAAGAAACGCGCAGCCGCGTGTTGGATGCGGCGCGCACTCTGGGGTATGTCGTCAAAGAACGCCATAGTTACTTGCTGCAAAAAACGCCGGAAATTTCCGTTATCGGCATTCTCGTCAAGCATGATGTGGGTGAACCGGCCCTGGCAAACCCGTTTTACAGTCACATCATTTCCGGCATCGAAACAGAATGTCGAAAATTGGACATTGGCCTGATGGTTTCGAGCATCGAAGTAGACCCACAAAACCGCCCTGTCGAATGGCCTGCCATGCTGAACAACCAAATGGTAGGTGGGCTGATTTTTCTGGGAACGCAGCTGGAAGCAACGGCATTTACGGCCAGGCAAAAGTTGAATGTTCCCACTATCTTGATAGATAGCTACGCGACAGATTTTCCCTTTGACAGCATCTTGACCGACAACTACCAGGGCGCAGAATTGGCGATGCATCACTTACTAAACCTGGGACACAACCGCATCGCATTGCTCGGTTCGCAGGCAGGATGCGTGCCAAGTATTGCCGAACGCCGCAAAGCCTATCTGGACATTATGAAAGAGCGCGGGCTGTTCGATGAACGCTTGATTGCCAACTCGAAACTTTCTCGCCCTGAGGTTCACCGCGAAACGCTTGCGCTGCTCAAAAAACACCCGGATATCACCGCCTTGTTTGCCTGTAACGACGATACCGCTGCCGGAGCAATGACCGCCGCGCAAGAGTTGGGGTTGAATGTACCGCAGGATATTTCAATTATCGGCTTTGATAACATCGCTCTGGCCGCTGAACTCTCTCCCCCGCTTACGACCATTCATGTTCACAAGAACTGGATGGGTATTTTAGGCGTGCGTTTCCTGCTCGAACGCGCAGCGCACCCCGAAAAGCCAAAAACCAGCACCCTGGTTTCAACGCAACTGGTCATACGCGAAAGCACCGCCCCGCCGCGCCAATAACATCCCAGGCTTAAGTCAATTCACTTTTTGTTAACAAAAACGAGCCGTTTGGCTTGTTTTTGTTTTGGATTCTATGACTTTAATCATCTCTCAAGCCGAAAAATGTCACAAGGAGCGTCACCCTATTGAAATTTTGTTAATTTAATGCTAACATTCAACTGAAATTTGAATTTTCAAATGAATTTTCATGCAGTATTTGAAAATGTCTATCTCTCCGCAACCGCCCACCCTGAAAGAAATTGCTGAAATCGCCGGTGTATCCGTTGGCACCGTGTCGGCGGCGCTCAATGACCGCCCAACGGTTGCGCCAGAGACGCGCGCGCGGGTGATGGATGTCGCGGTTTCGCTGGGGTATGTGGTGAAATTCAAGCCACATCAACCTGGCGTTGCAAAAATCGAAACAATTGGTCTGCTCATCAAACACGATTTTGGCCTGGTCTGGGACACCAATCCGTTTTATTCCCGAATTCAGTTGGGCGTCACCAACACCTGTCAGCGCTACAACATTAACCTGATGGTGGCAAATATTGAAGTAGATGCCAGCAATCATCCTGTGCAGTGGCCTGCCATGATTAACCAACAACAAATTGATGGATTAATCATGGCAGGCGCTTTTATTGACGACACGGTTCAAATGGTGCAGCGCAGGTCGGAACTGCCAATCGTCCTGGTGGACAGTTACGCGCCCAATCTGCGCTGCGACAGTGTTGTGACCGACAATATTGGCGGCGCGCGCAAGGCAGTGACGCATCTTATCGAACAGGGTCACACCCGCATTGGGCTGGCGGGCTGGAATCCGCTCTCGCCGCCCAGCATCCATCAACGCAAACGCGGCTATCTGGAAGCGGTGAGCGAAAATGGACTGGAGCCGTTCATCGCCGAAACCGAGCTTTCTCGCGCTGGCGGGCAAATGGCAGCCTGGAAACTGCTCGAAAGCAAACAACCAGTCACAGCGTTGTTCTGCTGTAACGACGAAACCGCCATCGGCGCGCTTTCTGCCATCCGCGAAATGGGCTTAAACATTCCACGCGATGTATCGGTCATCGGCTTCGACAATATTGACCTGGCCGGAGAAACAACCCCGCCGCTGACGACCATCCATGTTCACAAAAGCTGGATGGGGTCGCTTGGCGTGCAGGCGCTGATAGAGCGGGTTCGCAACCCGCTGCAGCCCAAAATTACCACCGTGCTGGCAACCGACCTCATCGTCCGCGAAACGGTCGGGCGTTCTTCCAGTTTATAGCAAGGAGGTGAAAGCCGTTCGAAAAAAGAGAGAGAAGAAATCACCCGCAGATTCAATTGCCTACCGCTTTCTCATACTGATTTGGAGGTTAACATGCGCAAGTTCCATATTTTATTCAGCATTTTGCTGGTCGTAGCCTTCGTCTTGAGCGCCTGCGGACAGCCAGCCGAACAGCCCGCTCAACCCACCGACGAACCCGCCCAGGCCACCGAGGCCCCAACCGCCGAGCAGGCCGCCGCGCCTACCGAAACGGCGGTGCCAGCCCCGAAATTCAACGAATCGCCGATGACAGCAGAACTGGTTCAGGCCGGTAAACTTCCTCCGGTCGAAGAACGCCTGCCCGAAAACCCGCGCGTCGTGACGCCCTTCAAGGAGACCGGCGTCTATGGCGGTGAAATGCAATTCGGGTTCACCGGCGGCAGCGCGGGCTGGGGCGGCCTGCTCTACATCGCCGGGTGGGAACACCTGACCAGCTGGCGCCCCGATTTCTCTGGCGTCGAGCCAAACATTCTGGAAAGCCTGGAAGCCAATGCCGATACTTCGGTCTGGACGGCCAAATTGCGCAAAGGCATGAAGTGGAGCGATGGCGAACCCTTCACCGCCGATGACATTGCTTTTTATGTGGAAGATTTTCTGATGAACCCAGACCTGAGCCCGGCTGGCTTTGGCGCGGACTGGTGCCCGAGCGACATGGCAAAAGATTTCAAATTTGAAAAAGTGGATGACTATACCGTCAAATTCATCTTCCCCAAGTCGTATGGCACCTTCCCGATGATTCTGGCCGAGTGGCAGGGCCGCCAGTTTGCCATGTACCCCAAGCACTACCTGAAGCAGTTCCACGCCAAATACAACGACAAAGTTGACGAGTTGGTGAAAGCCGAAGGGCAGGAAAGCTGGGTAGCGCTCTTCTTCGCCAAAGCCCCCGCCAACTGGGGCGACCCCGACGCCGCCTTCTTCCGCGACCCCAACTTCCCCACCCTCGGCCCCTGGCGCGTTGTTCAGCCGCTGGGTGCTGGCACCACCATCGTGATGGAACGCAATCCGTACTACTGGAAAGTGGATGACAAAGGCAACCAGTTGCCCTACATTGACAAACTGGTCGGCACTTCTTTCCAGGATGACCAGGCACGCCTGCTGGCCCTGCTGAACGGCGACATTGACCTCATCAAAGACCCGCCCTCCGATGCCCGTCCGCAATACATCGAAGCCGCCGATGCCGGTAAACTGGCCCTGAGCGAAATGCTCGGCGACGGTGCGAATGGCTACGTCCTGCAATTCAACATGACCCATCCTGAAAAAGGCGCGGTCTTTGCCGATAAAAACTTCCGCATTGGCGTTTCATACGCCATCAACCGCGAAGAACTGATTGAGCTGTTCAATCAGGGTCAGGGATACCCCTCCCAGATTTGCCCGCTGCCTTCTTCGCCGCTCTACAACGAAACCTGCAACAAACAATACGTCGAATACGACCTTGCCAAAGCCAACGAATATCTGGACAAAGTCCTGCCCAACAAGGATGCCAACGGGATGCGACTCGGACCCGATGGACAACCCTTCAAGGTCATCCTGATTGTCATCAACGACTGGACCTGGGCGCCCAATAACACTCAAATCGGCGAAAAAACCATCGAATACCTGCGCGCCGTTGGCATTGATGCTCAAATGAACGCCATGCCCAACGCGCAGTACGAAGGCATTTGGAAAACCAACCAGGTCGAAGCCTTCATTAGCACGGGCGAAGGCGGCGCTGGCCTGACCGCCATGCTCGACCCGCGCAACTACGTCCCGTTTGAGCAATATGGACACTACGGCAATGGTTGGACTCTGTGGCGGCTCAAAGAACTCGGCACAACCAACATCGAGGGCGAAGTCGAGCCGCCGCAATGGGTGCTTGATGCCCGCCAACAGTACAACGATGCCATCTCCAAACCCACCCAGGAAGAGCAAATTGCCGCGATGAAAGAGGTCATTGCCTTCGCTACCGAACAATTCTATGCCATCGGCGGGTATCAGGGTGGTACCGGCGTGCAGCCATACAACGTCCGCATCGGCAACTTTGCCGACTCGTGGTACGTCGGCTGGATTGAAGGCGTGTTCAAAATCCTGTACCCTGAACAGTGGTATATCAAACAATAACCCTCTGGGTTTCCTCTCCAAGCAATCGCCTGTCCCGGTCCGCCAGGGCCGGGGCAGGCCTCCCCTCCCCAAGAAGGTGAGCCATGCGCCAATTTCTCCTGCGCCGGTTCGTGACAATGGTCTTTACGGTCTTCATCATCTCCATCCTGGCCTTTATTATCATTCAGCTGCCGCCCGGTGATTATGTAGACCAGTTGATTATGCGAATGGTTTCGCAAGGCGGTCAATCTCCCGACCCGGCCACCGTTCAAAAGCTCAAAGACCTGTACGGGTTAGACGACCCCGTGCCAGTTCAATATATGAAGTGGATAGGAAAAATCATCTTCCGGGGCGAATTTGGCTATTCCCTCATCTATCGCGAAGATGCCATTACCATCATCTCTGAACGATTGCCTGCCACTTTTCTGCTCTCGATTTCATCGTTCATGTTTGTCTGGATAGTCTCTCTGCCAATTGGAATTTACTCAGCGGTCAAAAAATATTCAATAGGCGATTACATCATCAGCGGCATCGGCTTCATCGGTCTGGCCGTACCGAGTTTTCTGCTGGCGCTGGTGTGTCTCTACATCTCTTACAAGTATTTTGGCGTGGCTGCCATTGGCCTGTATTCGAAAGAGTTTGCCAATGCGCCCTGGAACTGGGAACGGGTGGTAGATTTGCTGCAACACGTCTGGATTCCGATGGTGGTCATCGGCGTAGGCGGCACAGCCGGCCTCATTCGTACCCTGCGCGCCAACTTGCTGGATGAATTAAACAAACCCTACGTAGATACAGCCCGCGCCAAAGGGCTTTCGGAAATGCGCCTGCTCTGGAAATACCCCGTCCGCCATGCGCTCAATCCCTTTGTCAGCACCCTGGGCTGGATGCTTCCTGGCCTGATTTCCGGCGAGGTCATCGTAGCGATTGTTCTCAACCTGCCCACCTCTGGCCCGGTGTTATACACCGCGCTGGCCCAACAAGATATGTATGTAGCAGCGGGTTTTCTGCTCCTGTTGAGCGCTCTCACCGTCATCGGCACTTTCGTTTCGGATGTGCTTTTGGCCTTGCTCGACCCGCGCATCCGCCTTCAATAGGAGAACGCCATGTTCAAGCGCAAACCCATTGCCACCCCCCGCGCCGAAAGCGAAGATTTGAAGTTCGAGGTTGCCTCGCAATTGCAGCTCACCTGGTGGAAATTTCGCAAGCACAAACTTGCCATGTTCAGCGCGGTCATCGTCATCCTGCTGTACCTGACGGCCATCTTCGGCGAGTTCATTGCCCCCTATGGCGGCATTACCACCAACTCGAATTATGTATACGCGCCGCCGCAAATGCTCCATCTGTTTTCGGAAGACGGATTCGGACTGCATGTGTACGGCTACACCATGCAGCGCGACCCGCGCACGCTGGAGCGCATTTGGACGGTGGACCCGGCCGCCAGAATCCCTATCAGCCTGTTCGTGCGGGGAGAACCCTACAAATTGTGGGGGCTGATTCCCGGTGACTTACATCTCATTGGCCCCCAAAACCCCGGCGACCCCTTCTTTCTGTTTGGCACCGACCGCATTGGACGCGATGTCTTTAGCCGGATTGTTCATAGCGCGCGCATTTCGCTCACAGTAGGACTGGTTGGAATTGTACTGACCTTTTTGCTTGGCATCTTCATTGGCGGCATCTCTGGTTTGGTGGGCGGGCGGCTCGATGACGCCATTCAGCGGCTCATCGAAATCCTCATTTCCATTCCCACCCTGCCGTTCTGGCTGGCGCTGGCCGCCATGGTGCCAATCGAATGGAGCTCTTTGCAGACCTACTTCATGATTAGCATCATTCTCACTCTACTCTCCTGGATGGGTCTGGCGCGCGTGGTACGCAGCAAATTTCTGGCTTTGAGAAACGAAGACTTCGTGCTGGCCGCCAAACTGGATGGCTGTTCCAACTGGCGGCTCATTAGCAGCCACATGCTGCCCTCCTTCATGAGCCATATCATCGCCTCGGTCACGCTTTCCATCCCCGGCATGATTATCGGCGAAACAGCGCTCAGTTTCCTCGGCCTGGGGCTGCGCCCGCCCATTGTCAGTTGGGGCGTCATGCTGCAAGACGCGCAGCGCATTTCGGCGATTGCCAACTATCCCTGGCTGCTCACCCCTGCCGCCGCCATTTTCATCACCGTTTTGAGCATGAACTTTCTGGGCGATGGCCTGCGCGACGCCGCCGACCCCTATCAATCTTGAGGTGACCGATGACTTCCCAAGACCTTTTGCTGGATGTCAAAGACCTGCGCATCTTCTTCTTCACCGATGAAGGCGTCGTCAAAGCCGTCAACGGCGTGGATATGAAAATTCATCGCGGCCGCACCCTTTGCCTGGTGGGCGAAAGCGGCTGCGGCAAAAGCGTGGCCTGCCGCGCCTTCCTGAACATCATCCGCAACCCGGGGCGCATCGTCACCGGCGAGATGAAATATTACCGCCAAACCGGCAACGGACAGCAGGATGTTATTGACATTGCCAAACTCGACCCGCGCGGCAAACAAATCCGCCAGATTCGCGGCAAAGAGATTTCAATGATTTTCCAGGAACCGATGACCTCCCTGAGCATGATGCACACTATCGGCGACCAGATTATGGAATCGGTTCTGCTGCACAACCAGGTGACCAAAGCTGAAGCCCGCCGCCGCGCCATCGAAATGCTCGACCGCGTGGGCATGCCCAAACCGGAGCGGATTGTAGACGAATACCCCTTCCGCTTGAGCGGCGGCATGAGGCAGCGTGCCATGATTGCCATGGCGCTCTCGTGCAACCCCAGCCTGCTGATTGCCGATGAGCCAACGACCGCGCTCGATGTCACCACGCAGGCCCAAATTGTGGATTTAATCCGCGATTTGCAGCAACAGTTGAACATGTCTGTCCTCTACATCACGCACGACCTGGGGGTGGTAGCCGAAGTGGCGGATGATGTGGCAGTAATGTATCTCGGCAAAATTGTGGAATTCGGTGATGTAGAAACTGTTTTCCACCATCCTCAACACCCCTACACCCAGGCATTACTCCGTTCCATTCCCAAAATCAGCCGCGAGCGCGAAGAACTCGACCCCATCCAGGGCATGGTTCCCAGCCCCTTCCGGCGCCCCACCGGCTGCCAATTCCACCCGCGTTGCACGCAGGCGATGGAAAAATGCAGTCAAATTGAGCCGCGCATCACCACCGTTGGTGAAAATCACACCGTGCAGTGCCTGCTGCACGAAAACCTGTAGCCGGAGGCCGTCATGACCAACCCCATTCCACAAACTGGCTTGCAGCCTGCCCTGCAAATGAGCCATCCCGAAAACCTGCTGGAGGTGACCGGTCTCAAAAAGCACTTCCCCATCATCAAGGGCGTGTTTGCTGCCGCGCAAGGTTACGTCAAAGCGGTAGATGATGTCAGTTTCAGCATCCGCAAAGGCGAAACGCTTGGGCTGGTGGGCGAAAGCGGCTGCGGCAAAACCACCGCCGGACGCTGCATCGTGCGCGCTTACCCCGTTACTGAAGGCCAAATGCTCTACAGATTGCGCGACGAAAGCGTGGTAGACCTGGCTGCCGTGCCAGAACGAGACCTGGCCCCCTTTCGGCGCGATATCCGCATGATTTTTCAGGACCCGTACTCCTCGCTCAACCCGCGCATGACCATCTTCGAGGCGGTCAGCGAGGTGCTGCGCGTCAATCAACTGTGCTCGCCTTCCGAAATGCGCGACCGCGTAGAGGTCCTTCTTAAGCGGGTCGGGCTGCGCCCGGAATATATGCAGCGCTATCCACATGCCTTTAGCGGCGGAGAACGTCAGCGCATTGTGGTAGCGCGCGCCCTCATCACCAATCCGCGCCTGGTCGTGTGCGACGAGGCCGTCTCCGCGCTGGATGTCTCCATCCGCGCCCAAATTCTCAATCTGCTGGAAGAATTGCAGGCCGATTTTGACCTGACCTACCTGTTCATCTCGCACGATTTGAGCGTCATCCGCCACATCTGCGACCGGGTGGTGGTAATGTACGTTGGGAAAGTGGTTGAAGTGGCTGACGCCTCCCTCTCTA
>Ga0209172_10000167_pt1:197500-199356 | contig 199356 bp, 163 predicted proteins | sample LarsenN4metaG_FD_184113 | JGI IMG/M metagenome (GOLD analysis project Ga0209172, IMG submission 184113) | Hot spring sediment bacterial and archeal communities from British Columbia, Canada, to study Microbial Dark Matter (Phase II) - Larsen... ... | reverse complement strand
TCATGCCGGCCTCGCCTTCCCTCAGGATCGCGACGATCTGCGACTCCGTGAACCGCGACTTCCGCATGTGCCCTCCCGGATGCCCGGGAGTTTAGCAACGGCTGTCTACGAGAGGGGGAAGCTTACGACCACGCGCCGCGTCGCACGGCGCGCGCCCTCGAACTCGAGCGCGAGCACCGCGTCGCCGCCCGCGTCCCAGCGGGCGCGCAGCTCGCCGCGGTGCTCCCAGTGGTCGCGCTCGATCGAATCGGGGAACGCGCGGGCAGTGCTTGCCAGCCCCACCCACAGATCGGGGGTGCCCGGAGCGCTCTGGCCGAAGGCCGCGAACACGCCTGCCGCCTGCCGATCCAGCAGCAGCTCGGAGCCCACCCCGTCGGCCCTCAGCAGTTCGGCCGTGACGCCGGCCTCAGCGGTGCGGAAAGAGGCGAGATAGCCGCGTCTCACGCGCGCGCGGAGCTGGGCCCGCCACTCGGCCAGGTCGCGACCGAAGCTGCGGTCGCGGCGCCACTCGACACGCGGCGCCGCGCTCCACAGCCACTCGGGGGTTGCCTCGGATCGCCACAGGCCCGACAGCGCGTTTCGCTGAACGAGATTCCCCAGGGAGAGCTCGTTGGCGACGTCCCAGCGCCCTGCGCCGGCGCCGTGCGAGCCTCTCGCTGCAACCGAGAACACGGCGGCACCGCGTGCCTCCGGGCTCTCGACGAGGCGGCGGCCGAGGAACGTCGTGTCCACGAAGGCATCCTCGAAGAACAGCTCGTTGGTGTACTCGGAGGCCACGCCGATCTCGATCCGCCACACCACGGAATCGGACGCCACACCCGCGGCCGTCGCTGACGAAGCGGACACGGAAGGCAGTCCGAAGAGGAGGGCGACGCAGAGAACGGAGGCGACGGCGGGGCGCACCGGCAGCGGCGAGTCGCCCCGCTGGCGGTCGGCGCGCCCGTCGGGCGGCCGCCTCGCCGGCGGGGCGATGGATCAGGGACGCACGGCCGCGAGCCGCATGGCGCGGTGGGCGAACATCCGGGCGGTCTGGGTCAGGCGCAGGCAGACCTCCCACCGCTCGGCAAGGAACTCGCGCGTCGCGCGATCCTGGAACTCGCGCGCCCGCCCGAGGGCATCGAGCGCCGCCGGCGGGGCCCCGTCGTCGAGCGTCTCGTGCGCGCGCTGGATGACCTGGTCGGAGCGCCGCAACGCGCGTTCGGCGCCGTCGCGCAGGTTCTCCTCGACGTTGCACATGCGCAGCGCGCGGCGCGCCCGCTCGCGGGCGCCGATCGAAAGCTGGAGCGCCGCAAGGTACCGCCCGTCGCGTGCGGCGTCGTCCGCCCGCGCCTGCATGTCGAGGGCGGTCCGCATGAGCGCCCGCGCCCGCGTGTGTTCGCACTCCTCGACGCGGTCACGCGCCCGCTCGAGCAGGTCTCGCGTGCGCTCGAGTTGCGCGAGCACCCCGTCCGGGTCGGGGCCTTTGAGGATGGCGATGGCACGGTCCGCGTGGCCGCGCGCCTCGAGCGTGAGCCGATTCGCGAACGCGAGCTGGCTGCCCTGGAAGGCCCGCTTTGCGTCCGCCTGCAGCGACACGGCGCGATCGAGTTCGGCGCGCACGCGCGCGTCATCCGATCCCATGGCGAGCGCCTCCGCCTGCTCGATCCGGCGGTCCGTGAGATCGAGCGCAAACTGGACGCGCTCGCGCGAAGACTCCTGCGCAGCGGCCGGCGCCGGGAGCGCGACAGCCACGACGGCCAAGAGCACGCACGCCACCAGGTTGCGGATGGACATTGACGCCTCCTACCGAGCCGGGCGCTGCCCGGCGGGGAACTCGGCCAGGGGTTCGCCACAGCATGTAAGCACCGCGCGTGCCG
>Ga0209172_10000167_pt1:0-195000 | contig 199356 bp, 163 predicted proteins | sample LarsenN4metaG_FD_184113 | JGI IMG/M metagenome (GOLD analysis project Ga0209172, IMG submission 184113) | Hot spring sediment bacterial and archeal communities from British Columbia, Canada, to study Microbial Dark Matter (Phase II) - Larsen... ... | reverse complement strand
ATGGCTAAACATATTTCGGGGAGAACCAGCTATCACGTGGTTTGATTGGCCTTTCACCCCTACCCACGGCTCATCCGATGACTTTTCAACGTTAACCGGTTCGGACCTCCACGGACTGTGACATCCGCTTCATCCTGGCCATGGGTAGATCACACACGCTTCGGGTCTGCCGCCTGCAACTGATCGCCCATTTCGGACTCGCTTTCGCTACGGCTCCGCGTCTTAGACGCTTAACCTCGCTGCAGACGAGCAACTCGCCGGATCATTATGCAAAAGGCACGCCGTCAGCCGCTTGCGGAGCAAGCTCCGCATTAGGCCTCCGACCGCTTGTAGGCACACGGTTTCAGGTTCTATTTCACTCTCCACCTGGAGTCCTTTTCACCTTTCCCTCGCGGTACTTGTTCGCTATCGGTCACGAGCGAGTATTTAGCCTTACGAGATGGTCCTCGCAGATTCCCGCCGGATTTCACGTGTCCTGCGGTACTTGGGAGACTGGTCAGAGAGCCAACACGCTTTCGTCTACAGGGCTTTCACCTTCTGTGGCCCGACTTCCCAGACGGTTCGACTAACGTGTTGGTTTGTAACTCTCCGGGCCTACGCCGACCAGATCCCACGACCCCTCCGCACGCAAGCGTGCTCGGGTTTAGGCTCGTCCCCTTTCGCTCGCCGCTACTCAGGGAATCGAAGTTTCTTTCTTCTCCTGGAGGTACTGAGATGTCTCACTTCCCTCCGTTGGCTTCCTTCCGCCTATGCATTCAGCGGAGGATGACAGGGCATGACCCCTGCCGGGTTTCCCCATTCGGACATCCCCGGGTCGAAGCTTGTTTGCAGCTCACCGAGGCTTATCGCAGCTTACCACGTCCTTCATCGCCTGCTCGTGCCAAGGCATCCACCGTGCGCCCTTAGTAGCTTGACCGGATATCTGTACCAAGGTGCTTCACATATGTGGCTTACCCAGCGTCTCGTATTCGGTTGTCAAAGAGCGCGGCGGCGCCTGGCGCCGCCCCCCGCGGCCACGCCGCGGAGAAAGATCTATGCGCACCGCCCAAAGCGGAACGCTCTCTCGATCTGGTGGAGATAGCGGGGCTCGAACCCGCAGCCTCCGGCTTGCAAAGCCGGCGCTCTCCCAGTTGAGCTATATCCCCGAAGGAGGTTGGAGCGGCGCGTGCCGCCCACCAGGAAAGTGGTGGGCCTGGGTGGACTCGAACCACCCACCTCACGCTTATCAGGCGTGCGCTCTAACCAACTGAGCTACAGGCCCACCTCAGCTTCCGCGGAGGATCTTGAGCCTGCGGGAGCGTCTGGCGCTCCCACCGCCCTCCCGCGGGACGGGTTCGCGGAGAACCACGACCGCGTCGAAACCATGCGGGACGAATCGAGCCCGGTCGGCATGCCGACCGAGCTCTGCCCAGCCCCAGGCTCCAGAAAGAGAGAAGAATAGCGCACGAGCCACGAAGGCCCGACGAAGCACGACCTGGGATCGGACGTCGAGCACGGCTCGACGTCTGGTCTCCCTAGAAAGGAGGTGATCCAGCCGCACCTTCCGGTACGGCTACCTTGTTACGACTTAGCCCCAATCACCGGCCTCACCTTAGGCGCCTGCCTCCTTGCGGTTAGCACAGCGACTTCGGGTGCTGCCGACTTTCGTGGCTTGACGGGCGGTGTGTACAAGGCCCGGGAACGTATTCACCGCTGCCTGCTGATCAGCGATTACTAGCGATTCCGACTTCATGCAGTCGAGTTGCAGACTGCAATCCGAACTGAGACCGGTTTTTTGGGATTGCCTCCACCTCGCGGATTCGGAACCCTCTGTACCGGCCATTGTAGCACGTGTGTAGCCCCAGGCGTAAGGGCCATGAGGACTTGACGTCATCCCCACCTTCCTCCGGTTTATCACCGGCAGTCTCCTTAGAGTGCTCAGCATTATCCGTTAGCAACTAAGGACAAGGGTTGCGCTCGTTGCGGGACTTAACCCAACATCTCACGACACGAGCTGACGACAGCCATGCAGCACCTGTGCACCGGTCCCGAAGGAAAGGTGTGTTTCCACACCCGTCCGGTGCATGTCAAGCCTGGGTAAGGTTCTTCGCGTTGCGTCGAATTAAACCACATGCTCCACCGCTTGTGCGGGCCCCCGTCAATTCCTTTGAGTTTCAACCTTGCGGCCGTACTCCCCAGGCGGAGCACTTAATGCGTTAGCTGCGGCACTGGAGGGGTCGATGCCTCCAACACCTAGTGCTCACCGTTTACGGCTAGGACTACCGGGGTATCTAATCCCGTTCGCTCCCCTAGCTTTCGCGCCTCAGCGTCAGTATCGGGCCAGATGGACGCCTTCGCCACCGGTGTTCCTCCTGATATCTACGCATTTCACCGCTACACCAGGAATTCCTCCATCCTCTCCCGTACTCAAGCCAAGCAGTTTGGGATGCAGGTCCCCGGGTGAGCCGGGGCATTTCACATCCCACTTACCTGACCGCCTACACGCCCTTTACGCCCAGTGATTCCGAACAACGCTTGCTCCCCCCGTGTTACCGCGGCTGCTGGCACGGAGTTAGCCGGAGCTTATTCGTCGGGTACCGTCAAACGACCAGATTGTTCACCTGATCGCACTTCTTCCCCAACAAAAGGAGTTTACAACCCAAGGGCCTTCATCCTCCACGCGGCGTCGCTCGGTCAGGGTTTCCCCCATTGCCGAAGCCTCTCGACTGCTGCCTCCCGTAGGAGTCTGGGCCGTATCTCAGTCCCAGTGTGGCTGACCATCCTCTCAGACCAGCTACCCATCGTCGCCTTGGTGGGCCGTTACCCCGCCAACTAGCTAATGGGACGCGAGACCATCTTCGACCGGTAGCTTATAAATAGAGGCCACCTTTGACCTCAGGGCCATGCAGCCCCGTGGTCTCATGCGGTATTAGCACCCCGTTGGGAGTGTTATCCCCCTGTCGAAGGCAGGTTTCTCACGCGTTACTCACCCGTTCGCCACTCTACTCGAGGAGTTGCCCCCTCTTTCGCGTTCGACTTGCATGCCTAATCCACGCCGCCAGCGTTCGTTCTGAGCCAGGATCAAACTCTCCGTGGTAGAAAACGGAGATCACGCGGTCGGGCCGAGGCCCTTCCGCGCGGATCGTATGCAAAGGTATGAAACCCAACACGGCACGCGAAGCGTGCGCGTTGGGACCTCGCGCGGGCTTTCAGAATCTCGTGCGCTATTCAATTTTCAAAGAGCGTGATGTGTCTCGCCTCTTCGCTACCGTCGGAAAAGGCGGACGGGGAACTTAGCCTTCGCTGTGACGAGGAGTCAAGTGACTTCTTTTCGGCGGGCTATGTTCCTGCGGCAGCCGCAATATAGGTGCGCCCCTTCCTTCCTGTCAACTCCCCCGGGGCGACTTCTCTTAAGCCGTTGCAAATGAACAGCTTGCGAGCCATACAGGTCGTCGCGTCAAGAGTTGCCGGCCCGGTAACGGATCATCCTCCGCCCGGCTCGCAGAACCCAGCTGGCCGCAGGGTCCACCGGATGATCGAAGGATGTCACGCGATGGCCGTCAATGCCCACCGCGCCCTGCGCCACGAGCCGACGCGCCGCGCTCCGCGTGGCCGCGAAACCGCAAGCGACGAGCGCCTCGACCACGGTGGGCGCGGCAGCATTGCGCGCCGCGGCCTCGAGCACCGCACGATGGAACTCTGCGAGGTTTTCGGGAACCTCGCGTCTCGAGAACTGGGCCTCGAAGTCCCGCTGCGCGCGGTCCGCAGCTTCCGAGCCGTGGTACATCCGCACGATCCGGTGGGCAAGGTCCTTCTTCACGCGCATCGGATTCACCGTGGGATCCGCCAGCAATGTGCGCACGCGCTCAAGCTCGCCCTCGTCTGCGTCGGTCACCAGACGCCAGTAGAGCGTCATAACCGAGTCCGGCAAACTCATGACCTTGCCGTACATCTCGCCCGGTGCGTCCGTGACCCCGATGTAGTTGCCAAGACTCTTGCTCATGCGCTGCACCCCGTCGAGGCCGGGCAGCACGGGCAGCGTCATCGCGATTTGCGGAGCCTGGCCATGGGCTTCCTGCAGCGCGCGCCCGACGAGCAGGTTGAACTTCTGCTCGGTCGCGCCAAGTTCGACATCCGCGCGCACGGCCACTGAGTCATATCCCTGCATGAGCGGGTACATCAGCTCATGCACCGCAATCGGCTGCTGCGCGGCGAAGCGCTTGGCGAAGTCGTCGCGCTCGAGCAGACGCGCAACGGTGTACTGCGACGCCAGCCGGATGAAGTCCACGAAGCCCCAGCGCGAAAACCACTCTCCGTTCCGATGAACCTCCACCGGGAGCCGGGGGGCGGCCGGCGCGGGATCGAGCACGCGGTAGAACTGTTCAAGGTAGGTGCGTGCGTTGGACTCCACCTGCGCTTCGTCGAGCTGCGGACGCGTCTTCGACCGTCCGCTCGGGTCCCCCACCCTGCCGGTATAGTCGCCGACGATGAGCACGACCTGGTGTCCGAGGTCCTGGAACTGTCGGAGTTTCCTGAGGCCCACGGTATGACCGAGATGAATGTCCGGGGCGGTGGGGTCGAAGCCTTGCTTCACGCGCAGCGGCCGGCCCTCGCGCGCGCTCGCGCGGAGGCGCTCGAGGAGGGCGCCCTCGGGCAGGATCTCCTCCGTGCCGCGCGCCAGAATCTGGAACTGGATCTCCGGATCAGGTCTCATGAAACGCTCCGGTGGATGCTTGAAGCGGGCATCATACGCGGCGCTCCGCCCGCGCGGCCAGCGGGCGCGACGTGCGGGCGGCCTTGACCACCTTCGCCCCCCCCCCTAATCTCGCCCCTCACGAGAGGAGCCTCCCACGAAGGACCCCATGAGCCATCCCGCCGTACGCGCCGCGGCCCGATTCCCCTGGAAGCTGTTCCTGGTGCTGGTGGTCGTGGCGGTCTTCGGCTCCGCTGGCGCCGTGTTCGGCGTCGTTCAGTGGCTGGGCAAGGACCTGCCCACCCCAGAGCAGGTCGTGTCCTTCGAGGCCCCCGTCAAGACCACGGTCTACGACGCGCGGGGTCGCGTTCTCCACGAATTTTACAAGGAGAACCGCTCGCCCATCCCGCTCAAGCAGGTTCCGCCTCATCTCGTGAACGCCACGCTCGCGACCGAGGACAGGAACTTTTACCACCACTGGGGCGTTGACCTGTGGGGCATCGGCCGCGCCGCGGCGACGAACCTGCTCAAGATGCGGCGTGCGGAGGGCGGCAGCACGATCACCCAGCAGCTCGCGCGCAATCTCTTTCTCACCCACGAGCGGACGCTCGAGCGCAAGCTGAAGGAAGTGGCGCTCGCGATCCAGATCGAGCGCAATTACTCGAAGGACCAGATTCTGGGCATGTACTTCAACCAGATCTACTTCGGGGAGGGCGCGTACGGCGTGGAGTCCGCCGCCAAGACCTTCTTCAACAAGCCGGCGGCGGAGCTGACGCTGCCCGAGTGCGCGCTCCTGGCCGGGCTGCCGGCCAATCCGAGTCTCTACTCGCCGCGGCGGCGGCCGCAGGCCGCGCTCGCGCGGCGCGGCAAGGTGCTGCGCAACATGCTCGTCACGAAGTCGATCACGCAGGTCGAGTTCGACGCCGCGATGAGCGCGCCGCTCGGCGTCACGCCGGTGCGCTACAGCAACGACCGCGCGCCTTATTTCGTCGAGATGGTCCGGTTGCACCTGGATGAACGTTACGGATCGAACGCCGTGTACGAGGGCGGCCTCAAGGTGTGGACCACGCTCGACATGGACCTCCAGCAGCTCGCGGAGCGCGCGCTGGAACGACATCTCGAAAGCCTCGAGGCGGACCTCAAGCTGAAGCAGACGCGCGCCCGCTACGTGCCGCCCGCGAACGCCGAGGCGCGGGCCGCGGTGCGCACGCCCTATCTGCAGGGCGCGTTCGTGGCCCTCGACACCCGCAACGGACACATCAAGGCGCTCGTCGGCGGACGAGACTGGAACCACAGCAACTTCAACCGCGCCGTACAGGCCCGGAGGCAGGCCGGTTCCGCCTTCAAGCCGTTCGTCTACACGGCCGCGATCGACAACGGCTTTCACCCGACGGACGTCATCGTGGACGAACCGGTGTCGTTTCCGGGTGGAGATGGCCAGCTCTACCAGCCAGGCAACTACGACCGCACCTTTCGCGGCCCGGTGACGCTGCGCTACGCCCTGCAGCAGTCGATCAACATTCCGGCGATCAAGCTGCTCCGCAAGGTCGGCGTGTCGCTTGTCGCGAGTTACGCGCGCCGCATGGGCATCAAGAGCCCCATCGGGCAGAACCTCTCCATGGCGCTCGGCAGCAGCGAAGTCACGCTCCTCGAGCTGACCTCGGCCTACGCGGTGTTCGCGAATCGCGGCATCCGCAACGAGCCGCTGTACATCCTCAAGGTCGAGGACAGGAGCGGAAACGTGCTGGAGCGCAATGCGCCGCGGCCCGTGGAAGTGCTTTCGGAAGGCACGGCGGCGGTGATGACCTCAATGCTGCAGAGCGTCATGGACCACGGGACGGGCTTCCCGGCGCGCGCGCGGGGATTCACACTTCCCGCCGCCGGCAAGACCGGCACCATGGACGATTACATGGACGCGTGGTTCGTGGGCTACACCCCGAGCATCGCCGCCGGTGTGTGGGTGGGCTTCGACCAGAAGCGCACGATCGGCCCCGGCATGACGGGCGGCCGGGCGGCGCTGCCGATCTGGACCGAGTTCATGATCGGCGCCACGCGCGGCCGGCCGGCCGAGGAGTTCCCCGCGCCGTCCGGGACGGTCACGCGCCTCGTGTGCGCGGAGACCGGCATGCTGGCGACCGACAGGTGCCCGAGTGTGACGAACGAGATGTTCGGCGAAGCCACCGAGCCCACCGAGTTCTGCACGACCCACCCGGGCGCGCCGCTCCAGCCGGCCCACGAGCCGCCCGCCGGTCAGTCCCCACCCGTGCCGGACCTCCGGGAGATTGACCGCACCGACCGGGCCCGCGCGCGAGAGCGCATTCGCTCTCTGTGATCGTCGTCCGCCTCCGCGATCTCCGGGCCTGAGCGTGGAGTCGCTCGCCCCGCGCGAGACCGCCGCCGCGGTGGTCTTCGCCCTGACCTACGTGGTGCTGGGCTTCGGCTCGCTCCCGCCGCTGCGCGTGGACCGCACCGGCGCGACGCTGATCGGCGCCACGGTCATGGTCGGCCTCGGAGTGCTCACGCCGCGCGAGGCGGCCGCAGCGATCGACGTGCCGACGCTCGCACTGCTGCTTGGAACCATGATCGTCGTCGCCCACCTCCGCATGGCGGGCTTCTTTGGCTGGCTCGGCGCACGCGCGCTGCGTGCCGCCCACGCGCCGCGCACATTGCTCGTTATGGTCGTGGCGCTCTCGGGCGTCCTCTCCGCGCTGTTCGTCAACGACACCGTGTGCCTGCTGCTCACGCCGGTCGTGCTCGAGACGACGCTGGCGCTTGGCCTGCCGCCGGTGCCCTACCTGCTCGCGGTCGCGATGGGATCGAACGTCGGCGGCGTGGCGACGATCGTCGGGAACCCGCAGAACATGATCGTCACCGGTCACTCGGGCATCCCTTACGCGCGCTTCGCCGCGCACCTCGCCCCCGTCGCCGCGGGCGGACTTGCCGTGGTCGCGGCGGCGCTGCTGGTGGTCTTCCGCCGCGACCTGGCTCGCGGCCGGGTGCAGTCGCCCTCGCCTCCCGCCGGGCCGGTGGACCGCCCCCTGATGGCCAAGGCGCTGATCGTATCCGGCGGCCTGCTGGCGGCGCTGCTTGCGGGGGCGCCCCCCGGCCTCGCCGCGCTGCTCGCCGCCTCGGCGCTGCTCATCACGCGGCGCGTGGACCCGGCCCGCGTGTACGCCCACGTGGACTGGTCGCTCCTGCTGCTCTTTGCCGGGCTGTTCGTCGTCGTCGAGGGGGTCGAGCGTACCGGGCTTCCCGCGCACGGGCTGGCGACCCTGGGCGCGGGCGCTCACGCGTCGCTGCCGGCCTTCGTGGCCGCGACGGCGGCGCTCAGCAACCTCGTGAGCAACGTGCCCGCCGTGCTGCTGCTGCGCGGCTGGGTCGCGGCGTTCGAGTCCCCGGAACGCGCGTGGCTGGCGCTCGCCATGGCGAGCACTCTGGCGGGCAATCTCACGCTCGTCGGCTCGATCGCGAACCTGATCGTGGTGGAGCAGGCGCGCGGCCGGGCGCCGATTGGATTCTGGGCCTACGCGCGGGTGGGAGTCCCGGTCACGCTCCTCACGCTTGCGCTGGGCACCGCGTGGCTCTCCTGGACGGGCCCGCGCGGTTGAGCGCCGCGGATCAGCCGACGCGCTCGAGCACCAGCGCCGGGGGCGCGGCGGGTTCGTCCGCGATCGAGAAGCAGGCCGCGGCGCGCGCCACCGCCGCGGGGTCCTCGGCGGCGAGATGGAGTGTCGCCAGCGTCTCGCCGACGCGCACCGGGTCTCCCACACGGCGACGCACCACCAGTCCGACCCCCGGATGCACCTCGTCCTCCTTGCGGCGACGGCCGGCGCCGATCGCGACGAGCAGTTCGCCGAGTCCGAACGTGTCCACCGCCGCGACGCACCCCGGGCGACGCGCCGGCACCTCGACGGCGAGCGGCGCGCGCGGAAGTCGCTGCGGCCGCTCGAGCGCTGCCGCGTCGCCGCCCTGCGCCTCGACGAGCGCGAGGAAGCGCGCCCATGCGCGACCGTCGTCGAGCACGGCGGTCGCGGTCGCGCGCCCCGCGGCCGGATCGGGCGCGGCGCCGGCGAGATGGAGCATCTCGCCCGCGAGGGCAAGCGTGAGCGCGCGCACGTCGGCGGGTCCTGCGCCCTGCAGCACCTCGCACGCCTCGGCCACTTCGAGCGCGTTGCCGCACGCCGCGCCGAGCGGTTGCGCCATGTCGGTCACGAGCGCCGAGGCCGACGCGCCGAACGCGCGCGTCGCGCGCACCAGCCGCCGGGCGAGCGCCCCGGCCGCGGCCGGCGTCTTCATGAACGCGCCATTGCCGCACTTGACGTCGTAGACCACGGCGCGCGCGCCCTCCGCGATCTTCTTGCTCACGATGCTCGGCACAATGAAGTAGTCGCGCTCGACCGTGGCCGTCACGTCGCGCAACGCGTAGAGTCGCCCGTCGGCAGGAGCGAGGTCGGGCCCCTGGCCCACCATGACGACGCCCAGGCGGTCGAGCTGGGCGCGCATCGCGTCGGGGTCGAGCCGCGTGCGAAATCCGGGGATGCTCTCGAGCTTGTCAAGCGTCCCGCCGGTGTGTCCGAGCCCGCGCCCTGAGACCATCGGCACCAGCACCCCGCATGCCGCGACGAGCGGCGCGAGCGCGAGCGAGACCTTGTCGCCGACCCCGCCGGTGGAGTGCTTGTCAGCCGTCGGCCGGCCGAGCGAACTCCAGTCGAAGACGCGGCCCGAACGGATGAGCGCCGATGTGAGCGCGTCCGTCTCCGACTCGTCGAGGCCGTTCAGGAACGCGGCCATGAGCCACGCCGAGACCTGGTAGTCCGGCACCTCGCCGCGGCCATGCGCCGCAAGGAAGGCCTCGATTTCTCCCGGGCCGTGCGCCCGGCCGTCGCGCTTGGCGCGCAGGAACTCGCGCGCGTCCATCGCGCCTAGTACGCCGCGGCGGCGGTTTCGCCGCGCACGATCTTGATGCCGGCCGAGGCGCCAATGCGGTTGGCGCCCGCCGCCACCATCGCCTCCGCGTCCTCCTTGGAGCGGATCCCGCCCGAAGCCTTGACGCCCACGTCCGGACCGACCGTCTCGCGCAGCAGGCGCACGTCCTCGACCGTCGCGCCGCCGCCGGCGAACCCTGTCGAGGTCTTCACGAAGTCCGCCCCGGCCGCCTTGGCCAGCGTTGCTCCCATGATTTTCTCGTCGCGCGACAGCAGCGAGGTCTCGAGGATCACCTTGACCACCGTCGAGCGCCCGGCCGCTTGCACAACCCCGCGGATGTCCTGCTCCACGAGCGCGTAGTCGCGCGACTTGAGCGCCCCGATGTTGATGACCATGTCGACCTCCTGCGCGCCCTGTTCGACCGCGCGCCGGGTCTCGTAGGCCTTGACATCCGGCGCGTGTGCGCCCGACGGGAAGCCAATCACGGTGCACACGCGCACCCCGGTGCCACGCAGCAGCTCGGCGGCGAGCGGCACCCACACCGGGTTCACGCACACGGAGGCAAAGCAGTACTGCGCCGCCTCGCGGCACAGCTGCTCGATCTGATCGCGCGTCGCCTCGGGCTTGAGCAGGGTATGGTCGATGAGGGACGCGAGGCCGTCCGACGCCGGGCAGTAACCGAGCGTCGTCACGACGCGCGATGCGCCGGCCGCGTGCATCGCGCGCGTGTCCTCGGGCCCGCGTGCCACGGACACGCCGAAGACCCGGCAGCGCTCGCAGGTCTCGGCGTCGTGCTCGGCCTCCGCGGCGCGCGGCGTCGCGCCCGAGTCGCGCAGCCGCGCGATGACCTCACGCGTGATGTGCTCGATCAGCGCCTCGCGCTCGCGGCTCATCGGCTTCTCCTCCGCGGGAAGGCAAAGGCCCGCTCGAGCAGCCGCTCGATCGGCCGTCCGACGATGCGCGCCGCGCCTTCCCGCCAGAACACCACCATGCCGGGGCCAAACTCGTGGAGGACCTGCCGGCACGCGCCGCACGGCGAGGCTCCGCGACCCGGCCCGGCGGTGACCGCCACCGCGACGAACTCGCGCGCGCCCTCGCTCACCGCCTTCCATACGGCGTTGCGCTCGGCGCAGATCGAGAGCCCGAACGACGCGTTCTCGACGTTGCAGCCGAGAAACAGCCGCCCGTCGGCCGCGAGCAGCGCGGCGCCCACCGGGAAGCGGGAATATGGCGCGTAGGCCGTTCGTCGCGCGCGCTCCGCCGCCGCCATGAGCGTGGCCGGGGTCCAGGTCTCGATTCGTGCGGTGGCGCCGTCGCGCGGCGCGGCGCGCGCCGGCCGACGGCGCCGCCGGGGCCCGGGCGCGGAGGGCCGGCGGCCGCCGGAGGCAGCCCCGCGCGACGTGCGGCTCGCTCGGGCGCTCACGCCCGCACCTCGCGCAAGAAGCTCGCGCCCGCGCCCGGCGCCTTCACGCCGAACATCTCCGCGAGCGTCGCCGCCACGTCGGCGAACGTCGGGCGCGTGCCCACGTCGGCGCCGGCGCGCACGCGCGGGCCCGCCACCAGCAACGGCACGTGCTCCCGCGAGTGGTCGGTGCTCGGGGTGACCGGATCGTTCCCGTGGTCCGCGGTGATCCAGCAAGTCTCGTCCGGGCGCAGGTGGGCGAGGATTTCCTCGAGCCTCGCGTCGAACTGCTCCAGCGCGCGCGCGAACCCGGCGGGATCGTTGCGGTGCCCGTAGAGCTGGTCGAAGTCGATGAGGTTCGCGAACACGAGGCCGCGTCCCGGAGCGCGCGCGAGGCCGGCGAGGATTTCCTCTCCCTCGGCGTTGCCGTGGGTGTGGAGGGCCTCGGTCACGCCGCGTCCCGCGAACAGGTCATCCACCTTGCCCACCGTCACCACCGGATGTCCTCCCTCGACGAGGCGGTCGAGCAGGGTCGGGGCGGGCGGCTCGAGCGAGAAATCCCGACGGTTCGCCGTGCGCTGGTAGCGGCCCGGGCGACCGACGAACGGCCGCGCGATGACACGCCCCACGGCGTGCTCGCCGCGCAGCAGCGCGCGGGCCTCGCGACACGCGTCGTACAGGGCCTCGAGCGGCACCGTGTCCTCGTGCGCGGCGACCTGGAACACGCTGTCGGCGGAAGTGTACACGATGAGCTTTCCGGTTCGCTGATGCTCCTCGCCGTAGCGCTGCACGATCTCCATGCCCGAGCCCACCACGTTCGCGATCCACCCGCGGCCGACGCGCGCGCTCCAGCGGTCGAGCAGCTCCTCGGGGAAACCGCGCGGATATGTCGGGAAGGCGCGGTCGAGCACGAGTCCGGCGAGCTCCCAGTGGCCCGTCGTGCTGTCCTTGCCGGCCGAGCGCTCGACCAGTCGCCCGCGCGCGCCGCGCGGCGCGGCGAGCGGGCGCACCCCGGGCAGATCGAGCAGCCGGCCGAGCCCGAGGGACTCGAGCACCGGCACACGCAGCCCGCCCACCGCCTCGGCGACGTGGAGGAGGGTATGGCTTCCCTCGTCCCCGTAGTCCTTCGCGTCGGGCAGTTCCCCCGCCCCCACCCCGTCGAGCACGATCAGGAAGGCGCGCACGTCAGGCGCCCCGCCGCGCCGCGGCCATCGCCTGCGCGCGCCGCCGAAAGTGGTCCGCCGCCTGCTCGGCCCACTCCGCGTGCTCGCCGACGAGCGAAGTGAGCTTCACGGGACGTCCGCCGCGCACGTAGATGCGGGTCACGCGCTTGCCGATCGTGCACATGACCTCGTAGGGCAGCGTCTCGCTCCAGCGCGCGACCTCCTCGAGCGGCAGCGCCGGGCCCTCCGCTCCGGTCGCGCCAAACAGCACGACCTCGTCGCCCACGGCCGCTTCGCGCGCCCCCTCGAGGTCCACCATCGTGAGGTCCATCGTGACGCGCCCGACAATCGGCACGCGGCGCCCGCGCACGAGCATCTCGCCGCGGTTGGACAGCAACCACGAGTAGCCGTGGCCGTAACCCACCGGCACCACGCCGATGCGCACGGGGCGCGGCGCAATCCAGGTGCGGCCGTAGCTCACGGGCGCGCCGGCGGGGAGGTCCCGCACTTGCACCAGCCGGCTCTTGAACGACATGACCGGTTGCAGGTCGAGCGGCGCCCGCGCGTGCGGGGGCTGATGGCCATACGCGACGAGGCCGACGCGCACCGCATCGAAGCGCGCTTCGGGGAGGTTCACCGTGCCGGCGCTGTTGGAGGCGTGCACGCGCGGCGGACGGATGCCGCGCGCGGCGAGCCTCGCCAGGAGCGCGGCGAAGCGGCGCACCTGATCGCGCGAGAATGCGAGGTCCTCTGCGTCCGCGTCGGGGAAGTGCGTGTAGACGCTCGCCAGCCGCAATCCGGGCAGCGCGACGAGCGACGCGATGAAGTCCTCGGCCTCCGTCTCACGAACGCCGATGCGTCCCATCCCCGTGTCCACTTCGACGTGGCAGCGCAGGGCGCGTCCCACGCGCGCCGACGCCTCCGACAGCGCGCGCGCGAAGTCGAGATCGCACACCGTGGGGTCGAGCCCGTGCGCGACGGCCTCCTCGATCTCGCTCGGCAGCAGCGGCGACAGCACCGTGACCGGCAGGCGACATCCCGCCTCGCGCAGCTGAATGCCCTCGTGGAGCGTGGCCACGCCGAAGTGGCCGACGCCCTCGGCCTCTGCCGCGCGCGCGATCTCCACCGCCCCGTGCCCGTAGGCGTCCGCCTTGACCACGAGGAGGATCCCGCATGCCGGCCCGACGCGCGAGGCGATCGCGCGCAGGTTGGAGGCGAAGCGGTCGAGATCCACTTCGACCCAGGTGGAGACGGGCATCGGCATCGGTGGTGGCCTCCATGCTCCGCGGCGTCCGTGGCCGCGGGCGTGCCACGATACCCGCGGCCTCGAACGCGCGGCAACCGCGCGCGTCCAGCCCGCTTGCGCCCGGTCCGCGCGCACGGCATCGTGCGCATGCGCCACCGCTCCCCGCGGGCGGGCGGCGGCGCTCGACCCGGAGGCCCGATGCCCGAACTCGACCTCACCCTGCTGCTCGCAATCGCGGCGGGCATCGCGCTCGCCGCCGCCGCCGGGCTGCGCGCCTTCCTCCCGTTGTTCGCGATCGGCCTCGCCGCCCGCCTCGACCTGCTGCGGCTGTCCCGGGGCGCCGAGTGGCTGGAAGGCGACCTCGCGCTGTGGGCGCTCGGCGTGGCGAGCGCGCTCGAGATCGCGGGCGACAAGATCCCCGTGGTGGACCACGCCCTGGACGCGATCGGGACGGTCGTTCGGCCGGCGGCCGCCTGGCTTGGCGCGTACGCGGTGCTCTATCAGCTGCCCACGCCGTGGGGTCAGATCCTCGCGGTCGTGCTCGGCGCGGGGGCGCTCGCCGTTCAGGCGGCCAAGTCCCAGGTGCGCCTCGGCAGCAGCGCGTCCACGCTCGGCGTGGCCAACCCCGCGCTGTCGGTGCTCGAGGACGGCTTCGCCTTCGCGCTCGTGGGCGCCGCAATCCTCGTGCCGCTGCTCGCACTCGCCGCACTCGTGCTGCTTCTCGTGCTGGCGTTTCGGGGCGCGGGACGCGCGCGCGCCTGAGCGGCCCGCCGCCGCGCGACGGTTGGCCGACCCGCGCGCCTCGGCTATCTTCCCGCGCATGAGCGAACGCGAGCAGAAGGCCTTCGCCGACCTCGTCGCTGTGTGCCGGCGCCTGCGCGGCCCCGACGGCTGTCCGTGGGACCGCGAGCAGACGCTTGCGTCCATGACCCCCTACCTCACCGAAGAGGCGGTCGAGTCGGCCGAGGCCATCGGATCGGGCGACCACGACGCGATCGCCGAGGAGCTCGGCGATCTCGCGTTCCTGTCGGTGTTCTGCCTCGAGCTGCTCGGCGACGAGGGCGGCCCCGGCCTCGCCGCAGCCCTCGAGCGCGCCGCGCAGAAGCTCATCCGACGCCACCCGCACGTCTACGGCGACGCTTCGGTCAAGGACGGCGAGGCAGCGTACCGACAGTGGCAGGAGATCAAGCGCGCCGAGAAGGGAGCGCAGCCGGACGGCGAGGCGGCCTCCCTGCTGGGCGACATCCCCAGGGGCCTGCCCGCGCTCGTCGCCGCGTACCGCGTGCAGGAGAAGGCGGCCGCCGTGGGCTTCGACTGGCCCGACGCCCGGGGGCCGCTCGCCAAGCTGCGCGAGGAAACCGAGGAGATCGCGCGCGAGATGGTCGGCGACACCACGCCGGCGCTGGCGCGCGAGATCGGGGACCTGTTGTTCTCCGCCGTGAACCTGGCGCGCCACGCCGGGGTCGACCCGGAGCGCGAACTGCGCGCCGCCACCCACCGTTTCCGCGACCGCTTCCGACACATCGAGCGCCGCCTCGCGGCCGACGGCCGCACGCCCTCGCAGGCCGGGCTGGTCGAGCTCGACGCGCTGTGGGAGGAGGCCAAGGCCGCGCTCGCGCCGCCCGCCGGAAAGGAGCCCACCCCGTGACCCTGGAGACCCCGCCGTCTCGCTCGGCCGCGCTCTTCCTGCAGCTCGTCATCGGGCTGCAGCAGCAGGGCATGATCGCCCTCGGCAAGCTCATGAACCCCTTCACGCGCCAGATCGACACCAACCTCGACGCGGCGCGCGACACGATTGACATGCTCTCCGCGCTCGAGTTGCGCACGCGCGGCAACCTCGAACCCGACGAGCAGCGCGTGCTGCAGCAAGCGCTCACCGACCTGCGCCTCAACTACGTGGACGCCCTCAAGAAAGCGCAGGGCGGCGGAGGCGGCGGGCGCTGACGCCCGCCGGCGGGGGACGTGACCGTGCGCGGCGGCGGGGGCGGCTCGGCGCGACCAGGTCGTGTGCGCGCGGCCGCGCCCGGGGGGCGGCCGTGAGTGGGCGCCCGCTGCCCGAGGTTCACGAAGACATTCACCGCGCGCACACCCTCCCCGGCTGGATTTACGGCGATCCGGAGGTGTGGGCGCTGGTGCGTGAGCGTGTGTTCGCGCGCAGCTGGCAGTTGGTGGCCGACACCGCGCGCCTGCGCGCGCCGGGCAGCGTGCTGCCCATCACGCTGCTCGAGGGCGTGCTCGACGAGCCGCTGCTCCTCGCGCGCGACCGCGACGATAGACTCCACGCGCTGTCCAACGTGTGCACGCACCGCGGCAGCCTCGTGTGCGAGAGCGAGGGCGTGCAGCCGTACCTGCGCTGCCGCTACCACGGCCGACGCTTCGGGTTGGACGGGCGCCTGCTGGGCATGCCCGAATTCGAGGGCGTCGAGGGCTTTCCGGCGCCCTCGGATGACCTGCCGCGCGTGGCGCACGGCGTCCTGCCGCCCTTCCTGTTCGTGTCGCTCGACCCCGACCGCCCGCTCAAAGCGCTCACGGGGCCGGTGACCGCGCGCTGCGGCTGGCTGCCGTGGGAGTCGGCCGTCTTCGATCCGTCGCGCGCGCGCGACTACCTGGTGCGCGCCCACTGGGCGCTTTACGTCGAGAACTACCTCGAGGGCTTTCACATCCCCTACGTGCACGCCGGGCTCGCCGAGGCCATCGACTACGGCGCCTACGCGACCGAGACGTTCGATTCGGCGAGCCTCCAGCTCGGCGTGGCCCGCGACGGCGAGGAGGCCTTCGCGCCGCCGCCGGGCACGCCCGACCACGGACGGCGCGTCGCGGCGTACTGGTGGTGGCTGTTTCCCAACACCATGCTCAACGTGTACCCGTGGGGGGTGTCCGTGAACATCGTGCGCCCGCTCGCGCCCGACCGAACGAAGGTGAGCTTCCTGCCCTACGTGTGGGACGCCACCCGCCTCGACCTCGGCGCCGGCGCGGCGCTCGATCGGGTCGAGCGCGAGGACGAAGTGATCGTCGAGAGCGTGCAGCGCGGTCTTCGTGCACGACTCTACGACCGCGGGCGCTACGCCCCGGAGCGCGAGCGCGGCGTGCACCACTTCCACCGCATGCTGGCGGCCGCGCTGCGCGGCGCGTGAGTCCGCACGCCGCTCACATCGCCTGCAGGACCGCGCACACGAGGTAGTGGGTCTCCGGCACCGCGAGCAGCTGTGGGTGGTCCGGCGGCTCGCCCGCCCACTCGAGCACGCGGAACGGGCGGCGCGCGCCGCGCGCCGCCTCGAGCAGCACCTGCCGAAACAGGGCGTCGTCGAGGTGGTGGCTGCACGAGCAGGTGACGAGCACGCCTTCCTCCTCGAGCAGCCCCATTGCGGCGCGGTTGAGCTCGCGGTAGGCGCGCGCGCCGGCCGCGAGGTGCGCGCGCGACTTGATGAGCGCCGGCGGGTCGAGCACGACGAGGCCGAAGCGCTCGCCGGCGCGATCCAGCTCGCGCAGGGCCTGAAACGCGTCGCGCTCGAGCACGCGGATGCGCTCCGCGAGCCCGTTGCGCTCGGCGTTGCGCCGGGCCGCCGCGAGGGCGGGCGCCGAGCCGTCCACCGCCAGCACCGAGGCGGCTCCGCCGCGCGCCGCGTGAAGCGACCACTCGCCCTGGTAACAGAACAGGTCGAGCACCCGCCGTCCCTTGGCGCGCGTCTCGGCGCGGCGACGGTTCCAGCGCTGGTCGAGGAACAGGCCCGTCTTCTGCCCGTGGACGAGGTCGGCCTCGACGCGGAAACCCTCGACCACGACCTCGACCCGCTCCGGCACCTCCCCCCACCACGGCCCGCGCTCGAGGGGCAGCCCTTCGAGCGTCCGCAGCGGCGAGTCGGCGACCAGCACCGCGCCCGCCGGCCGCAGCGTCCGCTCGAGCGCCTCGCGCACCAGATCGCGGCGCATCTCCATGCCGAGCGTGAGCATCTGCACCGCGAGCACGTCGCGGTAGCGGTCCACGACCAGCCCGGGAAGCTGGTCGGCCTCGCCGTACACCACGCGCAGCGCCTCCTCGCCGGGCATCGCCGCCTCGCGCAGACGCAGTGCGCGTTCGATGCGCTTCACGAGGAACGGCACGTCGAGCTCATCGCGACCGCGCGTCACGAGGCGCGCGCAGATCAGGCTGCGCCGGTTCCACAGCGCGCGGCCCAGGAATGCGCCGCGGTGATCGTGGACGTCCACGAGCGCGCCGTCGGGCGCATCGCCCTCCACACCCGCGACCTCGTTGCTGAAGATCCACGGATGGCCGCCGCGCACCCGACGGTCCTGGTTGCGGTGCAGCACGATCCGCGGCGGCCGGGCGCTCACCGCGAGATCCTCCCGCTCACGCCCGCGACGCGCTGGCGAGCGCGTGCCCGATCATGCGGTACACGAGCCGCGCGGCGAGGAAGTCGGAGGCCGGCTGGCCCGGGATGGGCGCCAGCTCGACGACGTCGAAGCCCACGATGCGGGCGCGACGGGCCACGGCCGCGATCAGGTCCACGGCCTCGTACCAGTCGAGCCCGCCCGGCTCGGGCGTGCCGGTGGCCGGCAGGATCGCAGGATCGAGGCCATCGAGATCGAAGGTCACGAAAACCTCGCCGGTGAGCGCATCGAGCACCGGGCCCCAGTCGCCCCGCAGCGCGCGGAACGCGCGCACGCTCCACATGGGCGCGGGGTGGGCGCTCAGGTGCTCCGCCTCCTCTTCGCTCATCGAGCGGATGCCCACCGAGACCGCCGGGACGATCTCGCGCACGCGGCGCATGACGCAGGCGTGGCTGTCCGGAGAGTCGAGGTAGGTGTCCCGCATGTCGGCATGCGCGTCGATCTGCAGCACCGACAGACCGGGGTGGCGCCGCGCGGCGGCGCGCACCGCGCCCGCGGTGAGGCTGTGCTCGCCGCCGAGCAGGACCGGCAGCCGCCCGCGGTCGAGGATCCACCCGATCGCCTGCTCGACGCGGTCGGCCATGGCGCGCGGGCCGAGCGCAGTGGGCTCGAGCTCGGGGAGCGTGTGGATCCCGGCGCGGTAGGTGGGCCCCAGTTCGTCGTCCCACAGCTCCATGTTGCGCGAGGCATCGAGGATGGCGCGCGGACCCCAGCGCGTGCCGCCCTGGTACGAGGTGGTGAAGTCGTACGGCGCCGGCAGCACCACGGCGCGCGCGGTCTCGAGCGCGGCGTGAGGTTCCTCGAGCCCGCCGAAGTTGAGCGGCAGGCCCGTCGGCCAGTCGGGCGCGGTCATCAGGCGGTCCTCCGAAACGTGCGGCCCCGCGCCGGGGTGCGACGCCCGGGCGGGGCCCACGCAAGTCACGATGGTCACCAGGGGCGCATCACGAGCCGGGCGCGCGGGACGCCCGGGGGGCTCAGCGCTCCTCGTCCTCCTCCTCGTCGTCGAAGCTGAACTCCTCGTCCTCTTCGCCGTCGTAGTCCTCGTCGTAGTCCTCGTCGTAGTCCTCGTCGCCGAACTCGTCGTCCTCGTCGAGGTCCTCCTCGTCAAAGAGCTCGTCGTCCTCGACGTCCTCTTCGTCCTCGTCCTCGAACTCCTCGGTCTCGTCTTCGTCGTTGAGGACGCCGTACTCGTCGTCGTCGGAGGTGCCCTTCTTGCGCTTCATGTCACCCTCGGTGGCCGGGTCCGCCCGTGCGGGCGCGAACCGTTCGTCGGCGTTGCTGGCAGGCCCCGGAGCGCGAACTCCGCGTCCGGGGCCGCTCCTTTCGGGAAAGGCAGGCGCAGTATACGGAGCGACTTCCCCTCGTCAACTGGATTCCGGTTCGCACGACCGTCCCCGGAAATCGTTGCACCGCCAACATCTACGCCATCATCTCGCGGAGGGGGCGGCGCCGCGGCCGCGAGCGGGCGCGGGCGCACGCCGCGAAGCGCGCGCCCGGACGAAGCGAATCGGGCGCTCGTGCGAAGGCACGTGCGCCCGGAATCGAATGGCGGGGTTGACGGGACTCGAACCCGCGACCTCCTGCGTGACAGGCAGGCGTTCTAACCAGCTGAACTACAACCCCGCGGCCGGAGGGCGCGCGCGGCGACACACCTCCGAAAAGCCGCCGGAGAATAGCCACCGCCTCCGCGGGTGTCAACGCGACCGGCCGCGCCCTCCGCGCGTCGCGCCGGGGAAGTGACGCGCCCGTGCTTAGTAGAGCCGCTCGACGGACGCGCCGGCGTAGTAATGCGCGAGGATCGCGCGCGCGTCGCGGCCCGCGCGCGCCATGCCGAGCGCTCCCGTCTGGCAGAGCCCGGCGCCGTGGCCGTTGCCGCCGCCGCTCGCCACGACCTCGAGCGCGCGCCGCGTGCGGGGATCGCGGCGCACGTCGATCTTGAACAGGTTGGAGCGCAGGATGGCGCCCGGGCGCCCCGGGCGGCGCAGCGCCTGCCGGAGGACGTGCGCGTGCACTTCGACGGTGCCGGTCGTGGTCTCGACCGCGAGCCGCCACACGCGTCCCGAGCGCGAACGCGCGGTGACGCGCACGTCCACAATCTCCCCCACGCCGCCCGGCGGCAGCCGCACGCCGAGGGGCGGCCCGAACCGCGCGAGGTTGGCGGCCAGCTCGGCGGCCGGCCAGGTCTCGCGCCAGCGGAAGTGCGGGGAGGCGGCGCAGTGGTCGCCCGAGGGGCCTGCGTCCCGCGCGCTCACGAGATACGGCCGCGGCGGCTCGGGCCATGCTTCCCACACCTCGGCCGAGATGCCTCCGCAGGTCGAGCTGTAGTTGGCGCGGATCGGCCAGCCGCCCGAGAGCGCGACCTCGCCCGCCGTGCTCGTCACGCAGCGCGTCGCCAGCGGCCGCTCCGACTCGACGGGGCCATACACCTGGTCCTCGACGCTCGCGAACAGGTCGAACCCTTCGGCCGCGCGCCGGCCAAGATAGAAGAGCGTGAAGCTGCGCGCGGCGATCGCCTGCGCGCGCCCCGCCTCGAGCAGGTCGTCGGCGAGCGCTCCGATCTCCCCCGGCACGACGCCGCACAGATAGGTTTCGAGCGGCATTCGGGCCACCAGCGTGATGCGGCCGCGCGCGTTGACGAACGCGCGCAGTTCGCCGCGCCAGGTCTTCCCCCGCCACGCGAAGGCCGCGGCCCGCGCGTCGCGCGGTTCGAGCGCGAGCGTGTCCGGCGACGGCAGGCGCAGATCGGCGAGCGGGCCGTCGGCGGGGCCACGGGCCCGCAGTGCTCCCTCGGCCGCCCGCAGCGCGAGCGCCGCTCCGGCCGGCAGCGCGTGCGAGCCGCCGCGCAGCCCGAGCGCGCGCACGCGCGCGCCGCTCACCGGCACGAGGGTCAGCGTGTCGAGATCCGTGGCGAGCCCGACCGCGATCCATGGCTCGCCTTCGGTCGTGAAGCGCGCGGGGGACGGAACTGGCGGAGCGGGCGTGGCCGGCGCGGTCGCCGGCGCCGGCGGCGGGGCGGGCGGCGTGTGGCGCGGCGGGGGCGCGCACGATGAGGCGGCCAACGCAAGCCCCGCGCCGGCGACCAGTGCGCGCAGGCCGCGCCTCACGCGACGCCTCCCGGCGTGATCTGCCCGAGCACCACGGGCCGCGCCGCGCCGGTCGCCGCGGGTACATTGCCGGGGCGACCGCACAGAGTCAGATGCGCGAGGAAGGCGAAGGCGAGCGCCTCCTTGGCCTGCGAGTTGGCGCCGAGCCGCTCGAGCGGCATGAGCGGCACCGGATGGAGGCGCGCCGCGAGCGCGGCCATGAGGGCCGCGTTGCGCACGCCGCCGCCCGACGCGTACACGGCGTCCACGCCGCCGCGCGGCGCGAGCAGGCGCCTGATGGCGCCGGCCGCCGAGGCCGCGGTGAGCGCGACCGCGGTCGCGAGCAGGTCAGCGTCGGAGAGCCCGAGGGCGCGCCCGGTCTCGAGCAGCGTGTCGGCGTACCGCGCGCCGAAGCGCTCGCGGCCCGTCGAGCGCGGCGGCGGCTCGTCGAAGAAGGGATCGGCGAGCAGCTCGGCGAGCAACCCGTCGTGCGCCGTGCCCGCCGCCGCGCGCGCGCCGCCCTCGTCGCGGCGCTCGGCGCCGTCGGTCATGCGCTCGACGAGCGCATCGAGCACCGCGTTGCCAGGCCCCGTGTCGAAGGCAAGCACGGCCGCGAGCGGTCCGCCCGCGGGCAAGTGCGTCACGTTCGCCATGCCCCCGAGGTTGAGCAGCGCGCGCGACTCGCGCGCGTCGCGAAACAGCCACCAGTCGGCGACGGGAACCAGGGGGGCTCCCTCGCCGCCGGCGGCGGTGTCGCGCGCGCGAAAGTTCGAGACCACGGGGATGCCGGTGCGCTCGGCGAGCACCGCGGCCGAGCCGAGCTGCAGGGTCATCGCCTGGCCGCCGCCCTCGCGGCGCGGCACATGGCGCACGGTCTGCCCGTGCGAACCGATCGCGGCCACGGCGCGGGGATCCACGCCCGCGCCGGCCAGCAATTCGAGCACCGCGGCCGCGTAGCGTTCGCCGAGCGCGGCGTCGAGGCGCATGAGTCGCTCGGGAGGGAGCGACGCGGCCGCGGCCACCTCGAGCACCTCGCGGCGCAGGGCGGGCTCCAGCGGGGTCTCGCGCCACGCCAGCACTTCGTGGCTCGCGGCGAGTCCTTCCCCGGCGAAGCGCACGAGCACCGCGTCCACCGCGTCGGCCGACGTGCCGGTCATGAGGCCGACGACGAGGCGCGACCCGAGTGCGGCGTAGCCGCGCACGCGGTCGAGAGCGTCGCCGGGGCGGCTCACGTCTTGTCCACCCCGGCCGGCCCGGCAAGCGCCGCGCGCACGAAGCCTCCGGCGCGCGCAAGGCGCGCTTCGGCCTCCGCGCGGCCGCATCCGGCGCGCAGCATGACGATCGCGGTCTTCACGCTCCCGCCCGCGGCGTCGATCGCACGCGAGGCCGCCTCGTAGTCCACGCCGGCGGCGGTCATCACCGTGCGCCGCGCGCGCTCGACGAGCTTCTGGCTGGTCGCGACGAGGTCCACCATCATGTTCTCGTACGCCTTGCCGGTGCGGACGAAGGCGGCGGTGGTGATCATGTTCAGCACCATCTTCTGGGCCGTGCCCGCCTTCATGCGGGTCGAGCCCATGAGCACCTCGGGCCCCACGACCGGGCAGATCGCCACGTCCACGTCGAGGGTGAACTCCGCGCGCGGCGTGCAGGTCACGTAGCCCGTCCGCGCGCCGAGGCGCCGCGCCGTGCGCAGCGCGGCGACCACGAAGGGCGTGCGGCGGCTGGCCGCGAGCCCGATGACCGTGTCGCGCGGTCCGATGTCGAGGTCGAGCATGGCGCGCTCGCCCTCCCAATCGCGGTCTTCGGCGCCCTCGACGGCGCGCAACAGGGCCTCGGGACCGCCGGCGATCACCCCCACCACGCGGCCCGGATCGGAGCCGAAGGTGGGCGGGCACTCGGCCGCGTCGAGCACGCCGAGGCGGCCGCTCGTTCCGGCGCCGACGTAGACGAGCCGGCCCCCCTCGCGGAACGACGCCACCACCAGATCCACCGCCCGTGCCACGTGCGGAAGCTCGCGCGCCACGGCGTCCGCCACCGTGCGATCCTCGGCCGAGATGCGCTCCAGCAGGGCCGGCACGTCGAGCGTGTCGAGGTCCATGGTGCGCGGGTTTCGCTGCTCGGTGGCGAGGCGGGCGAACTCGTCGTGGCGGGCGCGGTCGTCCATGCGCGTGGGCTCTCCCGTTCGCATCCGTGGAAGGGACGGGCGCAGCATGCCACGCTGCGGAAAGCCGGCGCAACGCGGCGCGCGCGTCGCTCCGGAACCGCGTCGCGGCGGTTGACGCCTCGCGGCCGGCTCCCTAGCGTGGCGCGCATGCCCGAGTTGCCCGAAGTCGAGACCGTGCGCCGCATGCTCGAGCGTCACGTGACGGGACGCCGCATCGCCGCCGTCGAGGTGTCCGGAGCCGCGCTGCGCGGCGTCGTGCCACGGCGAGTGCACGAATGCGCGGCGGGCCGTGTCATCCAGGGGGTCGGTCGCCACGGCAAGTTCCTCTTCATCGGGCTCGAGGGCGGCTGGACGCTGCTCTCGCACCTCGGCATGAGCGGCCGCTGGCTGTTCCACGCCCGGCCGCCCGCCGATCCTCCTCCGCACGTCCACGTCCGCATGCGCTTCGAGGACGGCTGTGAGCTGTGGTATGAGGACCCGAGGCGCTTCGGGGCCCTGCGCGCGGTCGAGACATCGCGGCTCGCGGCGGATCCCTCGGTGGCTGCGCTCGGACCGGACCCCGTGCACGACCCGCCGACCGGGGCGCGCCTTGCCGCCGCCGCGCGGGGACTGCGCGTCGCCGTGAAGAACTTCCTGCTCGACCAGCGCCGGCTGGCGGGGGTCGGCAACATTTACGCGAGCGAGGCTCTCCACCGGGCAGGGGTGGACCCGCGGCGTCGGGCGGGCGCCCTGACCGCCCGGGAATGGGACGCGGTGGCGCGGGAAGTGGTGGCGGTGCTCAGGGCCGCCATCGAGCGCATGGGCACGACCTTCAGCATGTACCGGACCCTGTGGGGTGAGCCCGGAGGCTACGGGAACCACCTGCGCGTTTACGACCGCGAGGGCGCGCCCTGCCGGCGCTGTCGGACGCCCATCCGCCGGATCGTCCAGGGGCAGCGCTCGACCTACTTCTGCCCCTCCTGCCAGAGCGCGGGACGGAGCCGTTCGCGCACCCCCCGGAAGGACCGCAAGCTCAAGTCGCGCAGGCGGACAGCCGGCCAGGGGAAGCCTCGCACCGGCGCGTGAAAGTCGTTGCCACGGGGGCGCTTCCGGCATAACCTGTCGCCCGGTCCGGCTCCGGCACCATCGTCTCCCCTCGCGCCAGTCCGGAAACCCTCATTCCTACAACGCAATCGATCCTCCACGGAGGTCTCGTGACGTTCGCTTCCTTCGGGCTGCCCAGCGCGATTCTCAAGGGCATCCGCGCGGCCGGGTTCACGGAGCCCACGGCCATTCAAAGCAAGGCGATCCCGATCATCATGGAGGGCAACGACCTGATCGGGGCGGCTCCCGCCGGCAGCGGCAAGACCGGCGCCTACGTCATCCCCATGCTCGCCCGGCTGGTGGACAACACCACGACGCGCCTGCGCGCGCTCATCCTGTGTCCCACGCGCGAGCTAGCGCAGTACGTCGAGACCCGCATCCGCGACTACGCGCGCTTCACCGGGATCCGCTTCGGCGTGGTCTTCACCGGCGGTCCCCTGCCCGCGCAGGAGAAGTCGCTGCGGGAGGAGCCCGTGGACATCCTCGTCGCGACGCCGGGCCGGCTGCTGGAGCTGCATGCCCGCGGCGGGCTCAACTTCGAGGACGTCGAGCTGCTCGTGCTTGAGGAGGCCGACCGCATGGTCGCCCTCGGGTTCGCCCCGGACCTGCGCAAGATCCTCAAGGTGCTGCCCGAGACGCGCCAGACGGTGATGTGGGCGATGTCCATGCCGCCCGAGCTCAACCGCCTGACCAAGGAAGCCCTCATCGAACCGGTGCGGGTGGACATGGGCCTTTCGCCGCGCCCGTCGGCGGGCATCACGCAGGCCATCTACCCCGTGCCGCGCGACCTCAAGCTCGACTTGCTCGACGAGATGCTGTCGCGCACCGAGGTGCGCAGCACGATCGTCTTCTGCCGCCACCGCACGGGGTGCGACCGCGTCGCGCGCAGCCTCACGCGCCGCGCCTACTCATGCGCGCTGCTCGACGAGCATCCGAGCCAGAGCGAGCGCGACGAGGCTCTCGAGAACCTGAAGCGCGGGCGCGTCCAGATCCTTCTCGCGAGCGACGCGGCGGCCCGCAGCCTCGACGTGACGGGGCTCTCCCATGTGGTGAACTTCGACGTGCCGCAGACGGCCGAGGACTACGTGCACCGGCTCGGGCGCGCCGGTCGGCAAGATCCGGTCGGCGACGTCTTCACGCTCATGAGCCCGGAGGAGCACCACGAGGTCGCCGCCATCGAGCGCCTGATCGGCCGCGCCATCCCGCGCGTGCTGTTGCCCGACTTCAACTACCAGATGCGGCCGACCGAGATTAAGCAGGCGGTCTCGTACGATGACCGGCACCGCGCCGAGCGCCGCGCCGCGGGCGTGGTCGCGGCCGCGGGGCGCATCGCGCAGGGCGCGCGCGCGAGCGACGTCGCGAAGGGAGGCGGGCGTCCTTCCCCGGCCGTGTCGGTGAAGCCCGCGCCCGCGCGGCCAGCCACGACCACGGCCTCGAGGCCGGCGGCGAAACCCGCGGCACGGCCCGCGCCCAAGCCCGCGCCCAAGCCCGCGGCACGGCCCGCGCGCAAGCCCGCCGCTCGTCCGGCCGCGAAGAAACCCGCGTCCGGACGCCCGGCCGCGCGCCGGCCTGCAGCGCGCGGGCGCTGATCGGGCGCGCGCGGTCCGCGCGCCGTCAGGCGGAGCCGGCCACGCGCGGCGTCTCGGCGCACGCCAGGGCGAACGCCGCCTCGGCGGCCGCCGCGTCGGCGCACGCGATCTGCAGGAAGTCGGGCGCGCCCCCGCCCTTCCCGCGGGAGCGCGCCAGCAAGTCCGGAAGCAGCCCACGCAGATCCCCGGCGCCGCGCTTCGCGCGCGCCGCGACCAGGCACGGCTCCGGTCCCGTGGAGGCCGCCACCACCCACGGCGCGCCGGCCTCGAGGCACTTGATCGCGAACGTGCGGACCTCCTCGCGCGTGCGGCCCGCCGCCAGGTCCGACACGCCGCGCGGGGGATCCCCGACGCGCGCACGCGCGTCGGCGGCGAGCGCGCGCGTCGCGAGGTCGGCGAGTCGCTTCTTCAGCTCGTCGCGCTCGGCGGCGGCGCGCTCGAGATGGGCGATGACGTCACGCTCCTGAACCGTGCGGCGCCGCGCGGCGTCGAGCAACGCTTCGAGCCGCCATGCGTGATCGCGCAGCGCGCGCCTCCCGCACAGGAACTCGAAGCGCACGTGGCCGCGCAGCTTTTCCCAGCGCACGATCTTGACCGTGCCCACCTCGCCGGTGCGCCGAACGTGCGTGCCCCCGCACGCGGAGACGTCCCAGTCCGGTATCTCGACGATGCGGATGCGCCCGGCGACGGCGGGCGGCTTGCGCAGTCGGAAGCGCGCCACCCCCGCGGCGTCGGTCCAGTGCCGCTCGACCGGCCGGTCCTCCCACAGCACACGGTTGGCCGCCTCCTCCACGCGCGCCACCACGGTCCAGTCGGCGTCCGCCAGCCCGATCTCGACGGCCGAACGCTCGGCGCCGAGGTGTGAGGACAGGGTCGGCGCGTCGAGCAGGCGCTCGAAGGCGGCCGACAGCACGTGCTGTCCGGTGTGCTGCTGCATGTGGTCGAAGCGCCGCTCCCAGTCCACCACGGCCTCCGCCTCCGCGCCCGGCGCCGGCGGGACCCCGGCGAGCGCGTGCCACACGCGCCCCTCGCCGTCGCTTTGGACGTCGGTCACGGGGATGCCGCCGATCGTGCCGCGGTCCGCCTCCTGTCCCCCGCCCTGCGGATAGAAGTAGGTCTCCTCGAGTTCGACTTCGCCGCCCGTGGCGGTCGCGCGCGTCGCGACCACCCGCGCCGTGAAGCGCGTCGTGTAGGCGTCGTCGTGGTCGAGGCGCCGCGAGGCCACGCGCGTCACTCCGTGAGCGCCCGGCGCGGCACGCCGTAGCGGCGCAGCTTGCGCCACAGGGTGGTGCGCGACACGCCGAGATGGCGCGCGGCGGCGGTGGCGTTGCCGCGGTAGCGGTCGAGCGTGTCGAGGATGTGTTCGCGCTCGACCTCCTCGAGCGTCCACTCCTCGCGCGGCCGGCGGGGCAGGAGCCGCGGCAGACGTACCGCGGAGGGCAGGTCGCCGACGTCGATGCGCGGGCCCTCGGAGACGGCGACCGCGTGCTCGACGGCGTGCCGCAGCTCGCGCACGTTGCCCGGCCACGGATAACGCTCGAGCAGCGCGGCGGCCTCGGGGGTAAACTCGAGCTTGCCGCGGCCCTCGCGTTCGGCGAGTGCGTCGAGAAAGAACGCGGCGAGCAGTCCGATGTCCTCACGCCGCTCGCGCAGCGGCGGCAGATCGATGCGCACCACGTTGAGGCGGTAGTAGAGGTCTTCACGAAAGCGCCCCGCGGCCGCCTCCGCCGGAAGGTCGCGGTGCGTGGCGGCGACCACCCGCACGTCCACGAGGCGCGAAATCCCATCCCCGAGACGTCGCACCTCACCGTTCTCGAGCGTGCGCAGCAGCTTGGCCTGAGCCGCGAGCGGCATGTCTCCCACCTCGTCCAGGAACAGCGTGCCGCCCTCGGCGCGCTCGATCAGGCCGGGACGGTCCTGGACCGCCCCGGTGAACGCGCCGCGCGCGTAACCGAACAGCTCGCTCTCGACGAGGGTCTCGGGCAGCGCCGCGACGTTGACCGGCACGAACGGACCTTGCGCGCGACGCGACTGCAGGTGGATGAGGCGCGCGATGAGCTCCTTGCCGGTGCCGCTTTCTCCGAGAAGCAGGACGGCGCTTTCGGTCGGGGCCACGCGCTCGATGAGCCGGAAGATGCGTTGCATCTTGGGGCTCGCCCCGATCACGCCGCGCGCGATGGGGTCCCGCGTCCAGGCAGGGAAGCCCGGACCAGCGGGCGCCGGCGCCGCGGAGTTCGGATGAGCGTTCGAGCGGGTCATGGGGTGCCCCGAGGGCCGTTTCAAACTGCCACACCCCCCCGCGTGCCGGCAAGACCGGCGAGCCCGGGACTCAAGCCCCCCGCGGCGGCTCGGGCTCGCGGTGCGTTTCAACGAGCGCGAGACGCGGCGCGTGGACGGGGCCGGGAAGTCCCGTGGGCGGCTCGAGGTCCGAATCATCAGCCGGCCCGCGCGCGGCGGCCGGCTCCGCCGCCGGCGCGGCCTGGACGGTCGCGGACGGTTCGCGCGGCCCGAGCGCCGGCGCCGCCGAGTCCACCTCGACGAGCCTCAGGTAGAAGAACGTCCAGGCGTACTGGATCACCGGGGTCACGGCGGTCACCGCGAGCCACGTGAGGGCCGCCCACGTCTGGGTTCCGGGCCCGGGCACGAGCACCGTAAGGAGCGCGCCGGCGAAAGCGATGGACAGCACGATCACCACCGACGCCGCGATCATCTCGAGCCAGCGCTCGAAGCGGTTCTGCGTGAGTCGCCACGAGCGCGCGAACGACGAGGACAGCCCGCGTTCGTTGAGCACGACGGCCTCGGTCGCGCAGGACAGGCGGAAGCCGAGGAACACCGCCGGCAGGAGCAGGAACGGCGCCGCGGCGAGCAGGGCCATGTTGCGCGCGACCTCGGTCACGAACAGCCACGGCAGGCGGCGCACGGCGAGCGCGTAGCAGGTCGTCGCCGGCGCGGGCGCGGCGCCCGCAGGCGAGTTGAACACCGAGCGCGCGCGGAAGCGCAGCATGGCGGTGACGAGCAGCAGCAGCACGAAGTCGCCGACGAGCGCGGCGCTCGTGACGAGCACGAGCGCCCCGGCGCGGTCGGTGTCGTCGGGCGCCGGCAGGAGGGCAAGCGCCAGCACCCACGGCAGCCGGATCGCCAGCGGGATGACGAGCGACTGGAGCGGGTCACGGCGGACGGCGAGGTCGAAGGCCAGCGCGAAGGCGTGGCGCATCGAGACGGGAGCGGGTCGAAGGGTGCGGGCGGGCATCGGACGCCCCGCGCGCGGCGCGGGGCGCGATTGACACTATCGGAGGCCGTTCCTAATGTCCATGCGTGCCCCGCCGACTCTCACACGTGGACGCGTCGGGCCGCGTGCGCATGGTGAACGTGGGCGCCAAGCGCGTCACCCGCCGCACCGCGGTGGCGCGCGGCCGCGTCTTCGCCCACCGCGACACCATCGAGCTGCTGCGCGCGGGCCGGACCCCGAAGGGCGACGTGCTCACCACCGCCCACCTCGCCGGCGTGCTCGCCGCCAAACGCACGGCCGAGCTCGTCCCGCTCGCCCACCCGGTGCCGCTCGATGGCGTGGAGCTGGCGTTCGCCCTCGAGCCGGCGACCTCCTCGATCGCCATCGAGGCGCGCGTCACGAACCGCGGGCGCACCGGGTGCGAGATGGAGGCGCTCACCGCGGTGTCGGTGGCCGCCCTCGCTCTCTACGACATGCTCAAGGCGGTGGACCGCGGCATGGTGATCGGAGAGATCGCGCTGTGGGAGAAGCGCGGGGGAAGCCGTGGCGCCTGGCGACGCCGCCCCTGAGGCGCTGAGCTTCGCCGAGGCCCGCGCGCGCGTGATGGGCGCGGCGCGGCCCCTGCCTCCGGAGCGGCTGCCGCTCGCCGCGTGCGCCGGGCGGGCGCTGCGCGAGGACCTCGTGGCGCCGCACGCCCTGCCTCCCTTTCGCAATGCCTCCATGGACGGCTTCGCGGTGCGCGCCGCGGACCTCGCGCGCGCCTCCGCGGACGCCCCGCTCTGGCTCCGCGTCGCCATGGTGCTGCCGGCCGGCCGCGCGCCCTCCGCCGCGCTCGCGCCGGGCGCCGCGGCGCGCATCATGACCGGCGCGCCCCTGCCCGACGGCGCGGACGCGGTCGTTCCGGTCGAGGACACGCTCCGCGAAGGGCTCGGCACTCCCGCCGAGCGGGCGCGGTTCGCCTCGCCCGCCGTGCCCGGGCAGAACGTGCGCGACGCGGGGCGCGACGTGGCGGCCGGCGAGACGGTGCTCGCGGCCGGCCGCACGCTGTCCCCCCACGATCTCGCGCTGGCGGCCGCCTGCGGCGCCGCCACGCTCGCCGTGGGCCCCCGCCCCCGGGCCGTCGTGCTCTCCACCGGCGACGAACTGCTCGATCCGGACGAGCCGCCGCGCCCGGGCGCGATTCGCGACTCGAATCGCCCGATGCTGGCCGCGCTGCTGGCCGAGGCGGGCTGCGACGTGGTGCGCACCGCGCGCGTGTCCGACGATCCGGCGCGCGCGGCCGAGGCGATGCGCGAGGCACTCGCGGCCGCCGAGGTGGTGGTGAGCGTGGGCGGCGTCTCGGCCGGCGACTTCGAGCCGGTGCGCGGGGCGCTGGCCGCGGTGGGTGGCATCGCGCAGTGGCGCGTCGCGATGAAGCCGGGGCGCCCGCAGGCCTTCGGCGCTCCCGGCGGCCGACTCTACTTCGGCCTGCCTGGAAACCCGGCCTCCGTCGCCTGCGCCTTCGAGGCGCTGGTGCGCCCCGCGGTGCGCGCGCTCGCCGGGCACGCCGCCACCGGACGGCCGCGCCTCGAGGCCCGCGCCGCGGCGCGCATCGTTTCGCGCGCCGGACGCGTGGACCTTGCGCGCGTCACACTCGAGCGCCGGGACGGCGCGTGGTGGGCGACGCCGTGCGGAGACGGCACCTCGGGTCACATTGCTCCGCAGTCGCGCGCGCACGCGCTGCTCGTCGTGCCCGAGGCGCGCGAGGCCCTCGAGCCCGGCGAAGCGGCCGAGACCTGGGTGCTGCGCTGGCCCGAGGCGGAGTCGGCGTGAGCGCCGGCGGCGCGCCGGGGCGTGGCCCGCACGGCCGCGCGCCGGCGGCGGCGGTGCGCCGCGGCGCCGCGCGCGTCGCGACCGCCTCCCCCCCCGCCCCACCCCTTCCGCTGCGGCACCCGGCGACGCTCGCCGCCGCGGCGGCGGCCGCAGCGTGCGTGTTCGCCACCGTCACGTTCCACCTCACCGACACCGACCTGTGGCAGCACCTCGTCGTGGGCCGCGAGATCTGGCGCGCGGGAGTGCCGCACGAGCACCTGTGGAGCTGGCCGACCTTCGGCACGCCGGAAGTCACGCCATCGTGGGGCTTCCGCGCCCTGCTGTGGCCGTTGTGGGACCGGCTCGGGGTCACGGGACTCTTCGTGTGGCGCTGGGCGACGACGCTTGCAGCCTTCGGCCTGCTGTGGGCTGCAGCGCGCCGCATGGGCGCCCGCGGGCTGACGCCGCTGGTGGTCGCGGCGTGGTGCGCGCTCGTCTACCGGCAGCGCTCGCAGGTGCGGCCGGAAACCCTCGTGGCCGTGCTGTTCGCGGCCCAGCTCCTGATCCACGAGGCGCGCCGCGCCGCCGTGCGCGTCCCGGCCGACGGCGGCCCGCCCCTCGCGCACGCCCGCCGGGATCCGGCCCTGCTGCTCCCGCTCGTGGCGCTGGCGTGGGCCAACGTCCACATCTCCTACTGGATGGGCCTCGCGCTGCAGGCCGTCTACCTGCTCGACGCGTGGCTCGCGAACCGCCGCGCCCCGCGCGGCGCGCCCGACGCGGCGCCGGCGCGGCTCGTCGCGGTGGCGGTGGCCTCGGTCGCCGTGTCGTTCCTCAACCCCGGCGGAGCGCGCGCGCTGGCGCAGCCATTCGAGTACTGGTTCACGTGGCGCCACGAGCCGATCTACGCACAGATCGCCGAGCTTCACCCCGTGTACTGGAGCGCCAACCTGAGGAACGGCCTGCCGCTGCTGCTCGCCGTGTGGGCGGCCCTCGCCGTGCGGCGCGTCCTGCGGCGCGAGGCCGACCTGCCCGAGATCCTGCTCGGCGGGACCTTCGTGACGCTCGGGCTGGGCGGCCAGCGCTTCATGGGTTTCGTCGCCCTCCTCGCCGGCGCGTTTCTCGCGCGCGATCTCGACGCATGGGTGCGGGCGCGCGCGTGGCCGCGCTGGACCGCGCGGGCCTGGCCACGCGCCGGTCTCGCGGCGGCCGCGTGCGTGGCGGTGTCGGTGGCCGAGTGGCGCGAGCCGACGATCGCGCCCGGCGTGGGCGTGGACGAGGCCTGGCTGCCGGTCGCGGCGTGCGACGCGATGCGCGACGCCGGCGTGCGCGGGCGCGGCTTCAACCACTTCTTTCAGGGCGGCTACCTGCTGTGGCGCTTTTACCCCGACCGCGGCCGGCTGCCCTTCATGGACATCCATCAGTCGGGCACGCGCGAGGACCGGCGCCTGTACGCCCTCGTGGCCACCGACCCGCGGGCGTGGGCGGAACTCGACCGGCGCCACCGCTTCGACTGGGTGCTGCTCAACCGCTTCCGCCCCGAGGGCGACCGCGCGCTCGACCATCTCGACGCGGACACGTCCTTCGCGCTCGTGTTTCTCGACGACAATGCCGCGCTCTACGTGCGCCGCGCGGGGCCCATGGCGGCGGTGGCGCGCACGCACGCCTACACGGCGCTGCCCGCGGGCGGCGCCGCCACGCGCGCGCTGGGCGCGCGCGCAGCGGCCGACACGGCGTTCCGCGCGCGGCTTGCGCGGGAGATCACGCGCATGGCGGAGGGCTCGCCGTGGAACGCCTCGGCGCACTCGCTGCTCGCCAACCTCGCGGCGCTCGAGGGCCGCTGGGAAGACGCGCGCGCGTCGCTCCGCCGGGCGCTCGCGCGCGACCCGCTCACGCTGGAGGCGCATGCGCGCCTCGCGCACGTCGCGCTGGCCCTCGACCGGCCCGCCGAGGCACTGCGCCACGCACGGGCCGAGCGTGCGCTCGCGGGGCGCAGTCCTTCGCTCGACGCGCTCGAGGCCCGCGCCCGCACCCGGCTGCGCGCCCTCGAAGCGCGCGCACGCGACCTCGAGGCCGCGCGGCGGCGCGCGCCGGATGCAGCGGGAATCGAGGACTCGCTGCGGGCCGTGCGGGCGCGGCTCTCCGCCGGCCCGCCTTGAGCGCGCCGCGCGGGCCACGGGCGCCCGCGCGAGCGCCTAGAGCAGGCCGCGCACGCTGCGCTCGGCGGCGGCGAGCAGGTCCGAGGCCTGCACCCCCCACCACAGCGTGAGCACGAGGGTGGCGGCGAGCGCGATGCGCGAGGGCAGCGCCCACGACAGCGCGACCGGCTCGCCCTTCGGCTCCTCCATGTACATCGCCACCGTCACGCGCAGGTAGTAGAAGACGGACACCACGCTGTTGAGCACGCCGACCACCACGAGCGGGATGTGGCCGGCGTCGAGCGCGGCGCCGAACACGTAGACCTTGCCCATGAAGCCCGCGGTCGGGGGGATGCCGCCGAGCGAGACGAGGAACACCGTCATCGCCAGCCCGAGGAACGGGTGGCGGAAGCCGAGGCCCGCGAAGTCAGCGAGGTGCACGCGCTCTTCGCGGGCCTGGCCCATGATCGCGAGAATCCCGAACGCGCCGAGGTTCATGAACGCGTACACGGCCAGGTAGAAGGCCGCCGCCGCCGCGCCCTGCGCGCCGCCCGCGACGAGCGCCACGAGCAGGTAGCCGGCGTGCGCGATGCTCGAATAGGCGAGCATGCGTTTGACGTTCGTCTGGACGAGCGCCGTGACGTTGCCCACCGTCATCGTGATCACGGCGAGCGCCGTCAGGATGGGCCGCCAGTCGGCCTGCAATTCGGTGAGCGCCGACAGCGCGACGCGCACGAGCGCCGCGAAGGCGGCGACCTTCGCGCCGGCCGACATGAAGGCCGTCACCGACACCGGCGCGCCCTCGTAGGCGTCCGGGGTCCACATGTGGAACGGCACTGCGGCCACCTTGAAGGCGAAGCCGACGAGGATGAGCAGCGCGCCGACGACGAGCAGCGGGCTCGACAGCAGGGGCGAGTCCGCGACGAAGGCGGCGATCGCACGCAGCTGGGTCGAGCCGGTCGCGCCGTAGACGAGTGCGATGCCGTAGAGCAGGAAGCCGCTGGCGAAGGCGCCGAGCAGGAAGTACTTGAGCGAGGCCTCGTTCGACTCGAGCAGATTCCGCCGGAACCCGACCATGATGTAGAGCGCGATGGACATCAGCTCGAGACCGAGGAAGATGCCGATGAGGTCATTCGAAGCGGCCATCACGATCATGCCGAGCGTCGCCGCAAGCAGCAGCGCCTGATACTCCGCGGCGTGGAGCCGGGTGCGGCGCACGTAGTCCCACGCGATGAGCACCGCCACGGCGGCGATGCCGAGCACCAGCAGCGTGAAGAACACCGTGAAGCCGTCGTGGGCGAACATGCCATCGAAGATCTCGCGCCGCACGTCGCGCACCCGCCACACGGACCACGCGGAGGCGCCGAGCGCGGCGAGCGCGACGAGCGCCGAGCGCGCGCCTCCCGGCCGCTCGGGCAAGAATTCGAGGAGCAGCAGGAGCAGCAGGCCCGCGGTGAGCGCCATGACCGGGCCGAGGGCCCACCAGTCGGCGGCCAGGAAGGCCGGCACAGGCACGGTCATGGCGCGGTCCCTCCCGGCGCCGCGATGCCCGGCGGCGCCGGCGCGGCGGCCTCGAGCCGCGCCGACACGGCGGCGCGGCGTTGGGCCAGCTGCAGGGTGGCCTCGAGCGCCGGGTTCATGCGGTCGAGGAACGGCTGGGGCACGACGCCCATCCAGAACACCAGCACGACGAGCGGCGCGAACACCAGCCGCTCGCGCAGCGTCAGGTCGGCAAGGCGTTCATTCTCGGGGTGCGTCACCGGTCCGAACACGACGCGCTGGAACATCCACAGCATGTAGCACGCCGACAGGATCACCCCCGTGGCGGCGGCCGCGGCCCACACCTTGTCGGCGCGGAACGCGCCGAGCAGCACGAGAAACTCGCCGACGAAGCCGTTGGTGCCCGGCAGGCCGATGGACGACAGCATGATGACGAGGAACACGGAGGCGAACACCGGCGCCGGCTTCCACAGCCCGCCGAAGTCCGAGATCAGACGCGTGTGGCGGCGCTCGTAGATGACGCCGACGAGGAGGAACAGCGCGCCCGTCGAGACGCCGTGGCTCAGCATCTGCATCATCGAGCCCGAGAAGCCCTGCAGGTTCATGGCGTACAGCCCGAGCATGCAGAACCCGAGGTGGCTGACCGAGGAGTACGCGACGAGCTTCTTGAGGTCGGGCTGGACCATCGCGACGAGTGCGCCGTAAACGATGCCGACGATCGCCAGCCACGCGATCCACGGCGCCAGCTCCAGCGAGGCGTTCGGGAACAGGGGCATCGCGAAGCGCACGAACCCGTAGGTGCCCATCTTGAGCAGCACCGCGGCGAGAATGACCGACCCGGCGGTGGGCGCCTCAACGTGCGCGTCCGGAAGCCAGGTGTGGAACGGGAACATCGGCACCTTGATCGCGAACGCCAGCGCGAACGCCAGGAACAGCCACACCTGAGCCGCGGGATCGATCGGCATCTGGTAGAACGCGTCGAGCGAGAAGGTCGCCACCCCGGTCACGGCGCGGTGCCTGAAGTACAGCCACAGGATGGCCGCCAGCATGAGCACGCTGCCGACCATCGTGTAGAGAAAGAACTTGACCGCCGCGTAAATGCGGCGTGGCCCGCCCCACACCCCGATGAGCAGGTACATCGGGATGAGCATCGCCTCCCAGAAGACGTAGAACAGCAGCAGGTCGAGCGCGAGGAAGGTGCCGATCATGCCGGCCTCGAGGGCAAGGAGCATGGCGTAGAACTCGCGCGTGCGCGACGTGACCGCCGAGTAGGAGCCGACGATGGCGATGGCGGTGATGACCGTGGTGAGAAGCACGAGCAGCGCGCTGATGCCATCCACGCCGACCTGGTACGAGGCCCCGATCGCCGGAATCCAGTCGCGGCGCTCCATGAACTGCCAGCCGGGCGCCGCCGGGTCGAGGCGCCACCACAGCGGCAGCGACAGCGCCGCCTCGGCGACGCCCGCGAGGGTGGCGATGCGCCGGTGGAGCGACGCGGACGCCGCGGGCGTGAGCGCGAGCAACGTCGCGCACGCGAGCGGCAGGAAGATCAGAATGCTCAGCCAGGAATCGGTCACGGCCTCAGGACCTCAGGATGTGGAGCAGGAGCGCCACCACGCCCAGCGTCAGGAACAGGGCGTAGGTGCCGACGAACCCGGTCTGGAACAGGCGGAGGATCGCCGAAGCGCCCTCCAGCGTGGCGGCCACGCCGTTGACGGTGCCGTCCACCACCTTCGTGTCCCAGAACCGCCAGAACGCGTTCGCGATCGCCATGACCGGGCGCACCGCCACGGCGTCGTACAGCTCGTCCACCCACCACTTGTTGAGCAGCAGCCGGTGCGCGCCCGCGAACCGCTCGCGCAGCGAGGTGGCGAGCGCCGGCGTCTGCAGGTACGCGCGGAAGGCGAGCGCGATGCCCGCGGCGGCGACCGCGACCGACAGCAGGATGAGCAGGATCTCGGTGGTGCGCGACACCGCGTGGTGCGCGTCGTGGCCGCCATGCCCGCCGTGCTCGAACACCGGAGCGAGCCAGCGCTGGAACGGGTTTCCGCCCTCGATCATGGGCGGGCCCACCAGGCCGCCCACCACCGACAGCGCCGCGAGCACGACGAGCGGGGCGATCATCGAAGGCGGCGACTCGTGCAGATGGTGCTCGGCCTCGTGCGACAGACGCGACGGACCGAGAAACGCCAGCACATAGAGGCGGAACATGTAGAACGCCGTGAGGAACGCGCCGGCCACGCCCGCCACCCAGACGCCGTAGTGACCCGACGCGAACGCCGCGTGGAGGATCTCGTCCTTCGAGAAGAAGCCGGCAAAGGGCGGGATCCCGGCGATGGCGATGCACGCCACCAGCATGACGCCGTGCGTCCACGGCAGCCGCCTGGCGAGCCCGCCCATGCGGCGCAGGTCCTGCTCGTCCGACAGCGCGTGAATGACCGAGCCGGCCCCGAGGAACAGCAGGGCCTTGAAGAAGGCGTGCGTCATGACGTGGAAGATGCCCGCGTTGAAGGCCCCCACGCCGCACGCAAAGAACATGTAACCGAGCTGGCTCACCGTCGAGTACGCGAGGACCCGCTTGATGTCGTTCTGGGCGAGGCCGATCGTGGCGGCGAACAGCGCGGTCGCCGCTCCGATCACGGCCACGGTCTCGAGCGACGCCGGCGCCAGCTGGAACAGCACGTGGGTGCGCGCGACCATGTACACGCCGGCGGTGACCATGGTCGCGGCGTGGATGAGCGCCGACACCGGCGTCGGGCCCTCCATGGCGTCTGGGAGCCAGGTGTAGAGCGGGATTTGCGCGCTCTTGCCGGTGGCGCCGAGGAACAGGAGCAGCGTGGCGATCGTGATCGCGGCCGATCCCGCGGCGAACACGTGCGGCGCGGTGGCGAACACGCGTTCGTAGTTCAGGCTCCCGGTGAAGGCGAACACGAAGAACATCCCGAGCAGGAAGCCGAAGTCCCCGATGCGGTTGACGATGAACGCCTTCTTGCCCGCCTGCGCCGCCGACGGCCGCTCGTACCAGAAGCCGATGAGCAGGTACGAGCACAAGCCGACCCCCTCCCAGCCCACGAACATGAGCAGGAAGTTGTCCGCGAGCACGAGCACGAGCATCGCGAACATGAACAGGTTGAGGTAGAGAAAGAAGCGGCGGAACGAGGAGTCGTGCGCCATGTAGCCGGTGGCGTAGACGTGGATGAGGAAGCCCACGCCCGTCACGACGAGCGCCATGACCGCGCTCAGCGGGTCGAGCAGAAACGACACGTCGGCGGAGAACTCGCCAACGCGCATCCACGTGTAGACGAACTCGACGATGCGCCGCTCCTCGGGCGGCAGGCCGGCGAGGGTCACGACCGCGCGCGCCGCCGCGACGAACGCCAGCCCGACCGCGCCGCACGCGAGCCACGACGTGCCGCGCCTGCCCAGGCGGTCGCCGAGCAGCAGGTTGAGGAGCACCGCCGCGAGCGGCAGCGCCGGAATGATCCAGAGGAGCGGGAGGTTCACGCGGCCCCTAGCCCTTCAGCAGGTTCACCTCGTCCACGAACACGCTCTCGCGCAGGCGGAAGAGGTTGACGATGATGGCGAGCCCGACCGCCACTTCGGCGGCGGCCACGGTCATGACGAAGAACACGAAGATCTGCCCGTCGAGCGAGTTCATGTGCCGCGCGAACGCGACGAACGCGAGGTTCGCCGCGTTGAGCATGAGCTCGATGGACATGAAAATGACGATCGCGTTGCGCCGCACGAGCACGCCGACGACGCCGATCACGAACAGGATGGCGCTGAGCGCCAGCGGCCACGCGAGCGGCACGCCCTGCAGCAGCGAGGTCATTCCGCCTCTCCTCCCCGGCGCCCCTTGCCGATCACGATCGCGCCGACCATGGCGACGAGCAGGATGAGCGAGGTGAGCTCGAACGGGAACAGGTAGCGCGAGAACAGCACCTGTCCGACCGCGGCCGGGTTCGGCACGCCCTCGGACACGCCCGGCACCGCCGGCGGGCCGGCGCCCCAGTGGCGCTGGAAGAGCAGCGCGGCGATGCCGCCCAGCGCCGCCCCGGCGAGCCAGCCCAAACCGCGCCGCAGCGCGATCTGCACGCCGGTCTCCACGTCGTGCTGCAGGTTCAAGTACATGATGACGAACAGGAACAGCACCATGATCGCGCCGGCGTAAACGATGACCTGCACCCACGCCAGGAATTCCGCGTGGAGCAGCAGGTAGATGCCGGCGAGCGAACAGAACCCGAGCACCAGGAAGAGCGCGCTCGTCACCGGGTTCCGGTGCAGGATCGTGAGCAGCGCCGACACCACGAGGACCGCGCCGAACACGAGGAACAGGACCGAGGTCACGGCTGGGCCCTCCACCACACGACGAGACTCGTCACGACGATGTTGGCGAGCGACAGCGGCAGCAGCACCTTCCAGCCCAGCGCCATGAGCTGGTCGTAGCGGAAACGCGGGAACGTCCAGCGCACCCAGATGAAAAAGAACAGCATCGCGCCAAGCTTGAGCGAGAACCACAGGGGCCCCAGCGCGTCCGGACCCGGACCGTGCCAGCCGCCGAGGAACAGCACGATCGCCACGCTCGAGATGGCGATGACGTTCATGTACTCGCCGAGGAAGAACATCGCCCACTTCATGGACGAGTACTCGGTGTGGAAGCCCGCCACGAGCTCGGCCTCCGCCTCGGGAAGGTCGAACGGCGCGCGGTTCGTCTCGGCGAGCGCGGTGATCAGGAAGATCACGAACGCCACCGGCTGAAGCACGACGTACCACAGCGTGCGCTGGCCGGCGACGATGTCCTGCAGCGACATGGAGCCGGCGATGAGCAGCACGCCGATCGTCGAAAGCCCCATTGCCAGCTCGTAGCTGATCATCTGCGCCGACGAGCGCAGTCCGCCGAGCAGCGCGTACTTGTTGTTCGAGGACCAGCCGGCGAGCGTGATCGAGTAGACGCCGAGGCTCGACATCGCGAGGAAGACGAGCAGCCCCGCGTTCACGTCGGTGACGTAGAACGGCGCCGGACCGAACGGAATGATCGCGAAGGTCGTGAGGGCCGGAATCACGACGAGAATCGGCGCGAGGTGGAACACGACCTTGTTCGCGCCGGCCGGCGTGAACTCCTCCTTGAGGAAGAGCTTGAGCACGTCGGCGATCGGCTGCAGCAGCCCGAGCGGTCCGACGCGGTTCGGGCCGGTGCGCGCCTGGATGTGCCCGGCGACCTTGCGCTCGGCGTACACGAGGTACGACACCAGCCCGAGCAGCGCGAACAGGATGACGACGAGCTTGAAGAGCGCCCAGAGCACGAACTGGACGTCGGGATTGCTCCAGATGGCGGCCATCCGAGCCCTCTACGCCCCCACCCCCGCCGCGGCGCGCGCCGCGCGGACCTTGAGGCCGGCGCCCGCGGGGGCGCCGAGACGGTTGAGATCGGCCCCGGCCTGCGCGCAGGGGACGAAGACGCTGCCGGGCGGCACGGTGTCGTCCGGCTCCGCCGGCAGCCGCAGGCTCCCGGAGGGACCGGCGAGCTCCAGGGCGTCGCCGGCCGCGAGGCCGAGGCGCTGCAGGTCGCCGGGGTTGAGGAACGCGCGCGCCGCCTTCGCCAGCTTCGGCAGCAGCGTCCCACGGTGCGACAGGCTGCCGGCGAGGAACAGCGTCCCGCCGCCAAGCAACCACAGGCCGTCCGCCGGACCGGCCGCGGCGTCGGCCGCCGCCGGCGCGCCGGCGGGCGCGGCGAGCGACGGCGAGAGCGGGGCCTCGAGCGACCACTGCGGACCGAGCGGCAGCAGCGTCGCCCAGCTGCGCCCCCGGTACCCGGGCACCAGCCGGGCGATCTCGCGGAACACGTCCTCGGCGGTGCGGTAGGACCACGCCATGCCGAGCGCGCGGCCCACCGCCTGGAACACGTCCAGGTCGGAGCGCGTGCCGCGTCGCGGCGAGAGCGCGCGCGCCGCGCGCTGCAGGCGCCGCTCCGCGTTGACGACGGTGCCTTCCTTCTCGGCAAAGGCGGCCACCGGGAACACGACGTGCGCGTGGCGCGCGGTCTCGCTCGGGAACAGCTCGGACACGATGACCAGCTCCGCCCGCGCCAGCGCCTTCTCGGCCAGCGCGCGGTCGGGCGCGCTGCGCAGCCACTCGTCGCCGACGATCCACAGCGCCTTGATGCGGCCCTCGGCCGCGGCCGCGAGGATCTCAGGCGCCGACAGCCCGGGCGCGGCCGGCAGCGGGCCGCCCCACTGGCGCTCGAACGCCTCACGCGCCGCCGCGTCGCCCACCGGCCCGTAGCCGGGCAGCACGTCGGGCGCGAGCCCCATGTCGAGCGCGCCCTGCGCGTTGGCGTGCGGACCGAGGTACAGCACCGCCGAAGCGTCGTCGCGCAGCGCTCCGGTCGCCCAGCCGAGGGCCTCGAGGGCCTCGAGCAGGACCGGCGCCTGCGGATGCTCCATCACGCCGCGACCAAACACGATGGCCTTGCGGACCGCGCTCCGCAGCCTCCCGGCCGCCGCCTCGACGGCCGCCGCCGGCACGCCGCTCGCCCGCTCCACCGCCTCCGGCGTCCACGCCGCGAGCGCCGGGCCAAGCGCCTCGAGCGCGCGCGCCGCCGCCTCGGGCAGGCCCGGCGGCGCGCCGTGCGCAAGCGCGGCGCGCGTCAGCCCGTGGAGCAGCGCCGCCTCGCCGCCGGGACGCACCGGCAGCCAGTCCCCGCGGAACTTGGGGCGCGCGAGCTTCACGCGGCGCGGGTGCGCGACCGTCAGGTGCAGGCCATTCTGGTGCTGGCCGCGGATGAGCGTCGCCTGCACGAGCGGAGACTCGCCCTGCAGGTCCTCGCCCACCACGAGCACCTCCTCCATGCGCCCGAGCTCCTCGAAGGAGGCGAGCGGCCGGCCGCCGCCCGTCGCGCGCAGCACGGCCACCGCCGGCACGCGCGCGGTGAGGCGCGTGCGCGCGTCCACGTGGTTCGTGCCAAGCGCCGCGCGCGCCAGCTTCTGGAACAGGTACTGCTCCTCGAGGAACAGCCGCTCGCCGCCCAGGAACGCGATCGCTTCCGGGCCGTGGGTCGCGGCGACGGCGCGCAGGCGGCCCGCCGCGTGGGCGACCGCCTCGTCGAAGGTCGTCGGTTCGAGCCCGCCGCCGAGACGCACGAACGGCCGCGTCAGGCGCTCGGCGTCGTTCACGAACTCGTAGCCGAAGCGGCCGCGCACGCACAGGTACTCCTGGTTCACGCCACGCCCGGCCGTGCCGCGCGCGCGCAGGATCTCCATGCCGCGCACGCCGAGCCGCACCGAGCAGCCGTTGGAGCACCACGGGCAGATCGTGATGTGCTGGCGCAGGTCCCACGGGCGCGCCTTGAAGCGGTAGGGCAGCGCGGTGAGCGCGCCCACCGGGCACACCTCGATGCAATTGCCGCACTGCTCGCAGGCGAGCGGCTGGCGGTCGAACGACGAGATCTCGGTCCACACGCCGCGCTGATGCGCCGTCAGGGCGTCCTCGCCCATGATCTCGTCGCAGTAACGCACGCAGCGCATGCACACGATGCAGCGGTTCGCCTCCTTCTTGACGACCGGACCGAGGTCCTCGGAGACGAACGTGCGCTTGGCCTCGTCCATGCGCGACATGTCGTGGCCGAACGCGAAGGCGAGGTCCTGGAGCTGGCACTCGCCACCCTCGTCGCACACCGGGCAGTCGAGCGGGTGGTTGACGAGCAGGAACTCCATGACGCCCTTGCGCGCCTTGACCGCGCCGGGCGACTCGGTCGCCACGACCATGCCGTCCTGCACGACCGTGGTGCAGGCGGTCTGCGGCTTCGGCATCCACTGGATCTCGGGAGCGCCGTCCGGCCCGATCACGGGCTTGCGGTCCGGGCCGAGCTTCGGCATGCCGATCTCGACCACGCAGATGCGGCACGCGCCGAGCGGCGGCAGCTTGGCGTGCGAGCAGAACACCGGCACGTGCGTTTCCGCCGCCCTGGCGGCGTCGGTGACGAGCGTGCCGGCGGGGACCTCGACCGTGCGGCCGTTGATCGTGACCTTCACCGCGGCGCTCACGCGGGAACCTCCGCGACCGCCTCGCGGCGACGGTTGACCAGGCAGCGCTTTTCGCGCACGTGGTGCTCGAACTCGTCACGGAAGTGCTTGATGAAGCCCATGACCGGCATCGCCGCCGCGTCTCCGAGCGCGCAGAAGGACTTGCCGAGGATGTTGTCCGCGACGTCGTACAGCAGATCGATGTCGCGCTCTCGGCCATGGCCATGCTCGAGGCGCTCGAGCACCTCGCTCATCCAGTAGGTGCCCTCGCGGCAGGGCGTGCACTTGCCGCACGACTCGTGCCGGTAGAAGCGCACGATGTTCCACAGCGCGTCCACCATGCACGTGCGGTCGTCGATCACAATGACGCCGCCCGAGCCGAGGAAGGTGCCCTGCGCGTTCATGGACTCGTAGTCGAGACCGGTGTCGAGCGCCGACGCCGGCAGCGGCGGCACCGACGAGCCGCCGGGGATGACCGCCTTGACCTTGAGTCCGTCGCGCATGCCGCCGCACGGCCCTTCGAGGAGCTCGCGCAGCGGCATGCCCATGGACACCTCGTAGTTGCCGGGCCGCCGCACCGGCCCCGACACGCTGAGGATCTTGGTGCCGGGGCTCTTCTCGGTGCCCCACTGGCGGTACCACGCCGCGCCGTGCTTCAGGATGTGCGGCACGTTCATGAGCGTCTCGACGTTGTTGACCACCGTCGGAGACGCGTAGAGGCCCTCGACCGCCGGGAACGGCGGCTTGAGGCGCGGCTGTCCGCGGAAGCCCTCGAGCGATGACAGCAGCGCGGTCTCCTCGCCGCAGATGTAGGCGCCGGCGCCGAGGTGCGTCCACAGCTCGAAGCGGAACCCGCTCCCGGCGACGTTCGCGCCGACCAGCCCGGCGGCGCGCGCCTCCGCGATCGCCGCGTCCAGGATGCGCTGCAGATACGCGAACTCGCCGCGCAGGTAGATGTAGCCCGTGTTGGCCCCGATCGCCCACGCCGAAAGCACCATGCCCTCCACGAGCAGGTGGGGGTTCTTCTCCATCAGCTCGCGGTCCTTGAACGTGCCGGGCTCGCTTTCGTCCGCATTGCACACGATGTACTTGGCCTTGGGCGTGTGCTTCGGCACGAAGCTCCACTTGAGCCCCGTCGGAAAGCCGGCGCCGCCGCGGCCGCGCAGCCCGGAGGCCTTGACGACCTCGATGCACTCGTCGGGGGCCTTGCGGCCCACCACCTCGGCGAGCGCGGTGTAGCCGCCGAGGGAGCGGTACACGTCGATCGATCGCAGGCCGGGCGTGTCAATGTCCTTGAACAGCAGCGGACCTCTCACTTGAGCGTCTCCAGCAGCGCGTCGGCCTTCGCTTCGTCGAGGTTCTCGTGGTAGTCGAGGTTGACCTGCATGCACGGACCGTTGCCGCAGGCCGCCAGGCATTCGACCTTGCGCAGGGTGAAGCGGCCGTCGGGCGTGGTCTCGCCGTGCCCGATGCCAAGCGTCGCGGACAGGTGCCGGAACAGCCGGTCGGCCCCCATGAGCGAGCACGACAGGGTCATGCACACCTGCAGGTGGTGGCGGCCGACGGGCTTCAGGTTGAACATCGTGTAGAACGTGGCGACGCCGAACACCTCCGGCTCCGGAAGCTGCACGGTCTCCGCCACGAGGCGGAGCGCGGCCGGCGACAGCCAGCCGAACGCGCGCTGCGCGGTCCACAGCACCGGCAGGATCGCCGAGCGGCGGTTCGGGTAATGGGTCAGCGCCTCGTCCACCTCGGCGCGGGCCGCGGCCGGCCACGCGAGCGCGGCGGGCTCGAGCACCGGCAGCTGCGTCATCGGTCGATCTCCCCGAGCACGATGTCGAGGCTGCCGATCGCCGTGATGACGTCGGCAACCAGGCGGCCCTGCACCATCGTGGGCAGGCACTGAAGGTTGACGAACGAGGGACCGCGCACCTTCATGCGCCACGGGCGCGGCGTGCCGTCGGACACCAGGTAGAAGCCGAGCTCTCCCTTGGGCGCCTCCACCGCGTGGTACGCCTCCCCCTTGGGCGGGAAGAAACCGTGCGCCACGATCTTGAAGTGATGGATGAGCGCCTCCATGGAGGTCTTGACGTCCTCCTTGGGCGGCAGCACGTACTTGTAGTCGCGCAGCCGGTACTCGCCCTTCTCGCCCATCGCGCGGATGCGCTGGATCGCCTGGTGCGCGATCTTCGTCGCCTCGCGCATCTCGCGCACGCGCACCATGTAGCGGTCGTAGGCGTCGCCCGCCGAGCCGGTGGGCACCTCGAAGTCGTAGGTGTCGTAACCGCAGTACGGCTGGTCCTTGCGCAGGTCCCACTTCACGCCCGACCCGCGCAGCGTGGGCCCGGTCGCGCCGAGCGCCACCGCGTCCTTCGCCGACAGCGGCGCCACGCCCTTCAGGCGCGCCAGCCAGATCGGGTTCTTCGTGAGCATGACTTCGTACTCGTCGATGTGCGCCGGCATCTCGTCCACAAACCGCTGGCAGCGGTCGAGGAAGCCGTCGGGCAGATCCATGGCGAGGCCGCCGACGCGAAAGTACGAGGCCGTCATGCGCGCCCCGCACACGTGGTCGTAGAGCGACAGCACCTTCTCGCGCTCGCGGAACGTCCAGAAGAAGACCGTCATCGCGCCGATGTCGAGCGCGTGGGTGCCGAGCCACACGCAGTGGGCGCTGATGCGGGTGAGCTCCGTGAGCAGCACGCGGATCGCCTGCGCCCGCTCCGGCGCCTCGATGCCGAGCAGCCGCTCGGCGGCCAGGCACAGGGCCAGGTTGTTGCTCATCGGCGAGAGATAGTCCATCCGGTCGGTCTGCGGAATGGACTGCGTGTACGTCTTGTACTCGGCCTGCTTCTCCATGCCGGTGTGCAGGTAACCGATGACCGGCTTCGCCGCCACCACCGTCTCGCCGTCGAGCTCGAGCGCCACCCGCAGCACCCCGTGCGTGGACGGGTGCTGCGGCCCCATGTTGAGGGTCATCGTCTCAGTGCGCACGGTACGTCACCTTCTTGGGCGCCAGCTTCTTGAGGGCCGGATCGGGCGCCGTGCGGCCGGGCGTGTTGTGGGTGAACGCGACCTCCTCGTAGCCGAGCGGCGAGTCCTTGCGCAGGGGCCAGCCCGTCCAGTCCTCGGGGAGCAGGATGCGCGTGAGGTCCGGGTGCCCGATGAACTCGATGCCGAAGAAGTCGTAGGTCTCGCGCTCGTGCCAGTTCGCGGTCGGCCACACACCGGTGACCGACGGCACGCGCGGCTGCTCCTCGGGGATGCGCACCTTGAGCGTGAGGCGCACGCGGTGCGTGAGCGACAGCAGGCCGTAGGCCACCTCGAAGCGCGGGTCGCGCGGCAGCCAGTCCAGCCCCGACACCCAGGCGAGCATCGCGAAGTCGAGCTCGGGGTCATCCCGCAGGAACGTGCAGATTTCGACGAGGCGCTCCGCGGGCACGATGACGGTGTGGTCGCGCATCGCCTCGCCGGTCTGTCGCTCGAGGGCGACGTCCGGGAAGCGCTCGCGCAGGCGCTGCTCGATGCGGTCGGGCGTCGGCGCGCTCATGCGGCCCCCTTCTTCGCGCGCGGCTTGCGCGGCACGGGACCGAGTTCGGGCTTCGAGGCGAGGATCTTCTCCTGCAGCTTCATGATGCCGTGCAGGAGCGCCTCGGGCCGCGGCGGGCAGCCGGGCACGTACACGTCCACCGGCACGATCTTGTCCACGCCCTGCAGGATCGCGTAGTTGTTGAAGACGCCGCCGCACGAGGCGCACGCGCCCATGGACAGCACCCACTTCGGGTCCGGCATCTGGTCGTACAGCTGGCGCAGCACCGGCGCCATCTTGATGCTCACGCGGCCCGCCACGATCATCAGGTCCGCCTGGCGCGGCGAGGCGCGCATGACCTCGGCGCCGAAGCGCGACACGTCGAAGCGCGGCCCGAGGATCGCCATCATCTCGATCGCGCAGCACGCGAGGCCGAAGCCGAGCGGCCAGATCGCGTTCGCGCGCGACTGATTCACGGCCCACGCCACCATCCTCTCGACGCTCGTGAAGAGCACGCCGCGCTCGACCTCCTCGCGGAGCAGTTCCTCCTCGCTGCGCGCGGGAGGCGGCTCGAGGGCGGGTGCGGGCGGCGGCGTCAGGACGCGGAACGGATTGAGGGCCTTCTCGTCAGCCAAGGTCCACCTCCCCGGCGGGGCGCCGGTCGCGGCCGTCGCGGTTCGGGCGCTGGACGCGCGGCGCGGCCACGGTCAGTCCCACTCGAGGGCGCGCTTCTTCAGCAGGTACAGGTACCCCACGAGCAGGATGCCGATGAACAGGAGCATCTCGATGAGCCCGTAGAGCCCGAGCTGGCGGAAGGCGACCGCCCACGGGTAGAGGAACACGGCCTCGATGTCGAACAGGATGAACAGCACCGCCACGAGGTAGAACTTGATCGTGAACCGGCTGCGGGCGTTGCCCACCGGGTCCACGCCGCACTCGTAGGCCGCCTGCTTCTGGGGCGACGTGCGGCGCGGCACGATGAAGGTCGACAGCGCGATCGTGCCGCCCGCGAACGCGGCGGCGCCGACCAGGGCCATCAACACCGGCAGGTACTCGATCAACGCCTCCTCCTCCCTGCAGCCGCGCGGGTCGGGCCCTCGTCGGTCCGCACCCTAGCGAGCCGCTCGAACGGCGGTCAAGCCGCGCGCCTCACGCGCGGCCGTCAAGCCGTTTCACCGCCTCGGTCAGCGCCGGCACGACCTCGAACGCGTCGCCGACGATGCCGTAGTCGGCGACCTTGAAGATCGGCGCCTCGGGGTCCTTGTTGATCGCGACGATGCAGCGCGACGAGCTCATGCCCGCGAGGTGCTGGATCGCGCCGGAGATGCCGACCGCGACGTAGAGCTTGGGCGCCACGGTCTTGCCCGTCTGGCCGACCTGCTCGGCGTGCGGTCGCCACCCGGCGTCCACGACGGCGCGCGAAGCGCCGACCGAGGCGCCGAGCGCGTCGGCGAGGTCCTCGATGAGCTTGAAGTGCTCCGGGCCCTTGAGGCCGCGTCCGCCCGAGACGATGACCTCGGACTCGGTGAGGTCGGCCTTGCCGCCGGCCGACGCGACGACGTCCACGACGCGCGCGCGGCCCGGGGTGGGATCCCACGCGAGCGCGAGCGGCTCGACCGACGCGGCCACGCCCGGCGTGGCGACCGGCGCGAAGATCTTGGGGCGCAGCGTCGCCACCGCCGGGCCCTTCGCGAAGGTCACCCGCTGGATCGCCTTGCCCGCGAACACGGGGCGCGTCGCGACGAGCCGTCCGCCTTCGACCGCAAGCGCGGTGCAGTCCGACGCCAGGCCGACGCCGAGCCGCGCGGCGACGCGCGGCGCGAGGTCCTTGCCGGTGGCGGAGCCCGCGAACAACACCGCGGCCGGCCCGACGGCCGCGACCGCCGCCGTCACGGCGCGCGCCGCGCCCTCGGCGTCGTAGCGCGCGAACGCCTCGTGCGTCGCGAGCAGCACGCGCTGGGCGCCCGCCTCGCCGAGGGCCGCGAGGCCCGGATCGGACGCCGCGGCGCACACGCCCACGACCGGACCGCCGAGCGCGGCGGCGAGGCGCGTCGCCTCGCCGAGCGCCTCGCGCACCACCGGTCGCACGGCTCCGTCGCGCTGCTCGATGAAGACCAGAACGCTCATCACAGCCCCCTAGATGACCCGCGCCTCGTCGCGGAGCGCGCGCACCAGCTCGGGCACCGCGGCCGCCCCCTCGCCCACGATCCGGCCCGCCTTGCGCGGCGGCGGCAGCTCGAGCGACAGCACCTCGAGCGCGGCTTCGCCGAGGACGGCGGGCTTTTCCTCGATGGGCTTCTTCTTGGCGGCCATGATGCCCTTGAGCGACGCGTAGCGCGGCTGGTTGAGACCCTTGTCCGCGGAGAACGCGGCCGGCAGCGCCGCCTCGACGACCTCGCGGCCGCCCTCGACTTCGCGCTCGACGCGCGCCGTGCCGCCCTCGAGCCTGAACGCCGCGATGGACGTGACGCACGGCAGGCTGAGCAGCTCGGCCACCATGGGACCGACCTGCGCCGCGTCGTCGTCCACGGCCTGCTTGCCGAACCACACGATCGAGGCGCCGAGCGCGCCGATCTCGGCGGCGATCGCGCGCGCCACGTTGAGCGGATCGGGCGCCGCGTCGGCCCGCAGATGCACCGCGCGGTCCGCGCCCATGGCGAGGGCGTTGCGCAGCGTGGTCTGCACGCCCGGGCCCCCGAGCGAGAGCGCCACCACCTCGCCGGCGCCAAGCGACTCCTTGACGAGGAGGGCCTGCTCGAGCGCGAACTCGTCGTACGGGTTCATGATCCACGTCACGCCGGCGGGATCGAGGCTGCGCCCGTCCGCCGCCACCTTGACGCGGGTCTCGGTGTCCGCGACCTGCTTGATGCACACCACCTGAATCACGTGGAACCTCGCTCCGCCGCGGCCATGCCGGGACGCTTGCGCTTCCATTCACAATCCGGTGCGAGCCTCATCAGATGCGCGCACGGATGGACCATCGGGGCGGCGCAGTCTTGCCCGCGTGCCGACGAAGTGTCAAGCACGACACAAGTGGTCAGAGCAGGCAAACCCTGTTCAATGCGGTTGACCGCGTTTACTGTCATGTGACAGCATCCCCGCGACCGCTCGTGGATTCCCAGGCGCCGCGTCCGACCGCCCGAGCGGGTTGCCGGAGCGTCCACCGCAGGCGAGCGACGGGACGCGCCACGCAGCCCTCGCGCGGCGCTCGGCCGAGCAGGGAACCACAGCCGAAGACCGTCCCGACGCGCCGACCCCCCCTCGAGGACGCCGGGTCGGGCGGCGAGCGCACCGGGCACCGCGCCCGCCGCAGGCTCGCACCGGTCCCGCAGGGACCGCAGCGCCAGAGGGAAAGCCGACCCATGTCCACGATCGTCGCGATCGAGGAACTCGGCCGCCGCATTCGCAAGCTGCGGACGGACCGGCGCCTCACGCTCAAGCAGGTCGAGCAGGCATCGGGCCTCTCGGCCACGCACCTCTCCGAGATCGAGCGCGGGCGCACTTCGCCCACCATCGGCGCGCTCGTGCGGGTGGCGCGCGCCCTTGAAAAGGATCCCGCCTACTTCATCGAGCCCGAGGAGCGGCCGGAGGTTTCGCACCTGACCGCCCGCGAGGAGCGCGCCGGCACGCTTTCTCCCGGCGTCTCCGTCACGCGGCTTTCCCCCGGCATCCCTGGCGGCCGGCTGTTCGCCTACCGCCTCGCGCTCGACCCTGCCGCCGGCGGCGTGTTCGAGCTGGGCGCCCAGGACCTGCCGGGCGAGGCGTCGTACCTCGTGCGCGCCGGCACGGTCGAGGCGGTCCTCGGCGACGCCCGCCTCGCACTCGACCCCGGGGACGCCGCGCAGGCGACGCTCGGGCTCCCGCACCGGCTGCGCCCGGTCGGCGGCGCCTGCGAGGTCCTCGCGGTGCTCACCCGCCCCCTGCCGGCGTGCGCCTGAGCGCGCCGCATGCACGTCGAGGAGGAACCCTCATGACGACGGACACCGAGGTCCGGGAGGAGGCGGCGGCCAGCGCCGATCCCCTGCGTCCCCGCGACCTGTCGGCGCGCGAGCTCGGGCGGCGCATCAAGATGCTGCGCGTCGCCCGGGGTCTCACGCTCAAGGACCTCGAGGAACGCGGCGGCATCTCGGCGACGCACGTGTCGGAGATCGAGCGCGGCAAGGCCTCGCCGACGGTCGGCGCGCTCGGCCGCATCGCGGTCGCGCTCGGCCTGCCGCCCGCGACGCTGGTCGAACCCGCCGTGCTGCCGCCGGTCACCGTGATGCGGGCCGCGGAGCGCGAACCACGCCTGCTCACGTGGGGCCGCGCCACGTTCCAGCCGCTCACGGACCCGGTGCAGGACGCCGAGACCGGGGCGCACGTCGTCACGCTGCCGATCGGGCGCGAGCCGGCGCTCGTCCACGCGCACGAGGGCGAGGAGTGGGCGACGGTGCTGTCGGGCGTCGCGGAAATCCGGGTCGGCGAGGAGCCTTTCGTGCTGCGCGAAGGCGATTCGATCCACTTCCGCGCCCACCGCACCCACAGCTACGCCAATCTCGCGTCGGCGCCCGCCGTGCTCCTCGTGGCGTCTCGTCCGCGCCTCGCTCCCTGACGGTGGGGCGCGATCGGTCCGGGCGGCGCGGCCCGCCGGCGCGATGCGCCGGGTCGCGTCACGCGGGAGGCGGCGGAAGCGCGAGCGGCTCGCGCACCGCGCGCGCCGCGAGCGCCTCGGGCGGTTCGGGGACGGCGGCGATCCAGGCGCGCCCGCCCTCCGCGACCAGCTCCGCGAGCCGGCCGCGGCCGTTGTAGGTCGAGGCCATGCTCGCGCCGTACGCGCCGGCATCGAGCACGGCGAGCAGGTCGCCGGGCGCGAGCGGCGGCAGCGGCAGCGCCCCGGCGAAGACGTCCGCGCTCTCGCACACCGGGCCCACGACGTCGGCGGGCGACAGCGGCCCGGGGCGCGGCCGCACCGGCACGATGCGGTGGCGCGCGCCGTACAGCGCCGGGCGCAGCAGGTCGTTCATGCCCGCGGCCAGCGTCACGAAGCGCCGTCCGTCGCGCGCCTTGACCGCGAGCACCTCGGCGACCAGCACGCCGACCGGCGCGGTGAGCCAGCGCCCCGGCTCGAACACCCACGTGAGCCCGCGGCCGCGCGCGCGCTCGACGAGGCGCTCCCCCCACGCGGCGAGCGGAAAGTCGCGCCCCGCGCCCGCGTAGTCCACGCCGAACCCGCCGCCGAGGTCGATCCAGCCGAGCGGCGCGCCGCGCCGCGCCGACTCGTCCGCGAGCGCGAGCGCCACCTCCGCCGCGCGCTCGAGCGGGCCGGGATCGAGCAGCTGCGAGCCGACGTGGACGTGCAGCCCTTCGAGGGCCAGCGACGGCCAGCGCGATCGCGACGCCCACGCCGCGAGCGCCTCCGCGGGAGCGACGCCGAACTTGGCCTCCTCGTCGCCCGTCGTCACGTGCGGATGTCCGCCCGCGCCGATGCCGGGGTTGACGCGCAGCGCGACGCGCAGCGCGCGGCCGGCCTCGCGCGCGGCGCGCTCGAGCAGGTCGAGCTCCTCGACCGCGTCGGCGTTGACCGCGAACAGGCCCTCGCGCGCCGCCCACGCCGCTTCCTCGGGCGTGCGGCCGTTGCCGTTGAGCACCGTGCGGCCCGCGGCGAAGCCCGCCGCGCGCGCGAGCCACAGCTCGCCCAGCGACACCGCGTCGGCTCCGAGGCCGCACGCGGCGGCGCGCTCGAGCAGCGCGGGCAGCGCATTGGCCTTGAGCGCCAGCGCCACGAGCGGGTCGAGTGGCGCCACCGCGTCGCGGAACGCGCGCGCCCGCGCCGCGAAGGCGTCGAGGTCGTAGATCCAGAAGGCGCGCGTTCCGGGGTGACGGCGGACGAGGGCCGCGTGCGCCGCCGCGAGGTCCACCCCGCCCGGCGCCGGCGCCGGACCCGGCACGCCGCTCACGCCTCGGCCCCGCGCGACAGCCGGCGCGACGCCTCGGCGAGGTCGGCGGGCCGGTTGCAGTTGAGAAACGCCGCGGCGCCCCCGGGCAGCGCATCGAGCGCCGCATCGTCGAGGAGCCGGGCCCCGAGCGCGACGAGCGCGGCGCGCGCCGAGCGCTCGCCCGCCCTCCACGCCGCGGCGAGGCGCGGCGCGGCCGCCGCCGCCACGGCGCACGCGAGCGGCTGCGGCGCCCCGCCGGGCGCGGGCATCACCGCGGGCGCGTCCCCGAGCGCCTCCGCGAGCGCGCCCAGCGTGGCCGCCCGGATGAGCGGGAAGTCCACGCCGAGCACGAGGGCCACGCCGAACGGCCGCGCCGCGAGCCCGGCCACGATGCCCGCCAGCGGACCCGCCCCCCCGGCGGCGTCCGGCACGAAGGGCGTCGCGAGCGCGCGTCCCACCTTCGGCGGCGCGACGACCACCACCGCGTCGCACGCGCCCTCGAGCGTCCGGCGCGCGCGCGCGAGCAGCGTCTCGCCGCCGAGCACGACGAGCGCCTTCGGCACGTTCGCGCCGAGGCGCGTCCCGCGGCCCCCGGCGAGCAGCACGCCGAGCGTCCCGCCGCCCATCAGTAACCCGCCCGCTTGTCCACGAGGTTCGGCAACGGCCGGCCCTCGAGGAACGCCGCGAGGTGCTCGCCGAACTGGTCCACCGCGCGCTCCCAGTAGCGCGGGCCGAGGCCCGAGACGTGCGGCGTGAGCAGGACGTTCGGCAACGCCCACAGGGGACTGTCCGCGGGCAGCGGCTCCTCGCGCATGACGTCGAGCGCGGCGCCCGCGAGGCGCCCCTCGCGCAGCGCCGCGACGAGCGCCTCCTCGTCCACGAGCGCGCCGCGACCGAGGTTGACGAGCACCGCGTGCGGCCGCAGCCGGGCCAGCGCTGCGGCGTCCAACGCGCCGCGCGTCTCGGCCGTGAGCGGCGCACACAGCACGATCGCGTCCGACGCCGCGCACAGGTCGCCGAGGCGCTCCGGCCCCCACTGCGCCTCGGCCGGCCCCGGGTCGGCGGCCGGCCGGCGCCGCACCGCGAGCACCCGCATGCCGAGGGCGCGGGCGCGCGTCGCGATCGCGCGTCCCACGGCGCCGAAGCCGAAGACCCCGAGCGTCGCTCCCTCGAGCTGCGCGAACGGGGGCGGCTCCGTCCACAGAGCGCGCTGCGCCCACGCGCGCCGCGCCTGCGCGTCGCGCGCGAGGTGGAGCTTGCGCGCGAGCGCCAGCAGCACGCCGAGCGCGTGCTCGGCCATGCTCACCGCGTGCAGCCCGCGCCCGTTCGTGACCACGACCGGGCTCTCGACCAGCTCGGGAAAGAGCAGCGGGCCGACGCCGGCCGCGCTCACGTGGATCCAGCGCAGCCGCGCGCAGCGCGAAAAGTTGTCGCGCCGCACGGCCCATCCGTAGACGACGTCCGCCTCCGGCAGCAGGCGCTCCGCCTCGGCCTCGTCGCGCGGCGCGTCGAAGCGCACGCCGGGAAACGCCGCCGCGAGGCGCGCGAGGGCCGACGCCGGCAGGTTCCAGACGGCGTCGTCGGAGCGGACCCACTCGAGCACGCGCAGCGTCACGGTGGCGACAGGGTGCCACACGGCGGGGGGCCGCCGCACGCGCGCGGCGGCGTCGCCGGACGCGCCTGTCGCGCCGCCCGCCATGACGCCGGCGCCGCGCCCGGCGGCTTGCGCGCGGTCGCGCGAGCGGACTACTCTGCCGCGACCCTCTGCACCGCACACGACCGGATCCAGGAGGTTTGCCCGTTCCCATGCGCCGACGCATCGCCGCGTACCTCGTGCTGGCCGCCGCGGCGGCCCTGAGTCCGTCCACCGCCCGGGCCGAGGCGTGGGTGCTCGCGCCGGGCGAGTTCACGTGGGACGTCCGCGGGAGCCTGTTCTCGGCCGACGACTTCCACGGCACCTCGGGCGACCGCGCGACGCTGACGCTCGGCGGACTGCACGAGCAGCGGACGCTGCGCCTCGGCGGCGAGGTGGGCTGGAAGAAACGGGTCGCGTTCTTCGCCCACGCCCCGATCGTGAGCGCCACGCGCCGCCTGGGCGACGGCGGCGAGTGGACCGACACCGGCTTCGGCGACCTCGTGACCGGCCTGCGCCTGCAGCTCGGCGCGCGCGGCGCGTCCGCGCTCGCGCTCGAGGCGTCGTGGAAGGCGCCCCTCGGCTACAGCACCGCGCTGCGGGTGCCGCGTTCCTACGCCGCGGACCTCGAGGCCGATCTCGGCGCGGGGCTTGAGCCCGCAGACCGGATCCACCTCGTGCGCAACGCCGCCCCGCCGCGCTTCGGGGACGGCCAGCAGGACCTGCAGGGGCTGCTGTGGTGGGGCGCGGCGCTGCCGGGCGTGAGCGGCGTGGTCGAGCTTGGCGGCGGTTACCGCGCGCGCCTCGACGCGCCCGCCGACCAGATGCTCGGCCGCGCGCGCCTCGGGCTGTGGCTCGGCGGCTCGCTGCTCGTCGCCGGGCTGTACGAAGGCGAGATCGCGGCGGGCGACGGCGACACTCCGGCCGACGAGATCACGCAGCATCTGGCGGGCCCGCTCGTGGTGTGGCGCGTGGACGACGGCATTGACGTGTTCGCCGGCTCGCTGCACACCGCGGCCGCCGAGAACGCCCTCCACCGCGACCAGTTCTACGCCGGCCTCGCCCTTCGCCAGTCGGGGCTGCATCGCCTGCAGGGGCTCACCGGCACGACGAAGCGGCCGTAGCGTCCGGGGCGGCCCCGCGCGCCGGCCGGGGCGCGCGCCGCGCGACCGGGAGGGCTGACCGATCCGCTCGCTGACCGCACGCCTGCTCCCCTACCTCGCCCGCCACCGGACGGCGCTCGCGTGGGGGCTGGCGTGCGTGGCCGCCGCCAACCTCATCGCGCTCGCGCAGCCGCAGGTCCTGCGCCACGCGGTGGACGACCTCTACCGCGGCGTGACCTCCGAGAAGCTCGGGCGCTACGCGCTCGTCCTCATCGCCATCGCCCTCGTCGCCGGCACGTTTCGCTATTTCATGCGGCAGGCGGTCATCGGCGTGTCGCGGCACGCCGAGTTCGACCTGCGCAACGACCTGTTCGCGCACCTCCAGCGGCTGCCCGCCGCGTGGTACCAGGGCGTGCGCACCGGCGATCTGATGTCGCGCGCGATCAGCGACCTCGCGGCGGTGCGCCTCATGCTCGGGCCCGGCCTCATGTACCTGGTGCACACCGTGGTCATCGCCGCGGTGTCGGTCGCGTTCATGGTCGCGATCAGTCCGCGCCTGACGCTCATCTCGCTGCTGCCGCTGCCGCTCGTGTCGGTCGCGGTGTGGCGCTTCGGCGACCGCATCCATCGCGGCTTCGAGCAGGTGCAGGCGCAGTACGCCACCCTCACCGCACGCGTGCAGGAGAACCTCGCCGGCGTGCGGGTGGTGCGAGCCTACGCCCGCGAGGCGCACGAGGTGGCGGTGTTCGACGCCCTCAACCGCGGCGTGCTCGAGCGCCACGCCGCGCTCATCCACGTCAACGGCGTGTTTCAGCCGACGCTCACCTTCCTGTCGGGGCTGGCGGCGCTCCTCGCGCTCTACCTGGGCGGCCTCGAGGTCATGGCGCGACGCATCACGCTCGGCGAGTTCGTGGCGTTCACCGTGTACCTCGGGATGCTCAACTGGCCGATGGTGGCGCTCGGCTGGGTCATCAACCTGTTCCAGCGCGGCCTCGCCTCCTTCGGGCGCATCGCCGAGGTGCTCGACGTCGCGCCCGCGATCGCGAGCCCGCCGCTCGCGCTGCGACCCGCGGCGTGCCGGGGCGAACTCGAGTTCCGCGACCTCACCTTCTCCTATCCGGGCGCCGGCCGGCCCGCGCTGCGGGGCGTCTCGCTGCGCGTCGCGGCCGGAGCCACGGTCGGCATCGTCGGGCGCACGGGCTCCGGCAAGAGCACGCTGCTGGCGCTGGTGCCGCGCGTCTTCGATCCGCCGCCGGGGACGGTGCTGCTCGACGGCGAGGACGTGCGCGCCTACGAGCTGGCCTGGCTGCGGCGCGCCGTCGCGCAGGTGCCGCAGGAGACGTTCCTGTTCTCGGCGACGGTCGCCGAGAATGTCGCGTACGGCGCGCCCGACGCGTCGCGCGCGGCGATCGCGGCGGCGGTGCGCGCCGCCGGCCTCGAGGAGGACGTGGCGCGCTTCCCCGACGGACTCGAGACGCGCGTCGGCGAGCGCGGCATCACGCTGTCCGGAGGGCAGCGCCAGCGCGTGGCGATCGCGCGCGCCCTGCTGCGCGACGCGCCGGTGCTGCTCCTCGACGACTGCCTGTCGAGCGTGGACAGCCACACCGAGGAGCGCATCCTGAGCGGCCTGCGCCCGGAGATGCGCCGTCGCACGACGCTCGTCGTGTCGCACCGCGTGAGCGCCGTGCGCGAGGCGGACCTCATCGCGGTGCTCGACGACGGCGCCGTGGTCGAGACGGGCACGCACGACGTGCTGCTCGCGCGCGGCGGAGTGTACGCGTCGCTCGCCCGCGAGCAGCAGCTCGAGGAGGAGCTCGAGGCTTCGTGATCCCGCTCGACGACGAGGAACAGAGCCGCCCCTACGACCATCGTCTCATGCGTCGGCTGCTGGGCTACGTGCGCCCCTACCGCCGGCAGGTGGCGCTCGCCGGCGCGTGCGTGGTGCTCGAATCGCTGCTCGGCCTCGCCGGACCGGCGCTCACCAAGCAGGCCATCGACCACGGCATCCGCCACCAGAACCTGCGCTTCCTCAACGAGGTCGCGCTGCTCTACCTCGCGACGCTCGCCGCGATCTTCGCGCTCGGCTACGCGCAGTACCGCCTCATGCAGCGCGTCGGGCAGCGCGTCATGGCGGACCTGCGCCACGACCTGTTCGTGCACCTGCAGCGCCTGCCGGTCGCGTACTACGACCGGCACCCCGCCGGGCGCGTGATGACGCGCGTCACGCACGACGTGGAAGTGCTCAACGACCTCGTCACCGCCGGCGTCGTGGCGCTGTTCGGCGACCTCGTCGCGGCGGTCGGGATCGTGGTCGCCATGGTGAGCCTCAATGCCGAGCTGCTCGCCGTCACGTTCTCCGTGCTGCCCCTCATCGCCGTCGTCACGGTGTTCTTCCGTGGCCGCATCCGGCGATCGTTCCGCGACGTGCGCGCGCGTCTCGCGCAGCTCAACGCGTTCCTCAACGAGAACCTCACCGGCATGTCCACGGTGCAGATGCTCAACCGCGAGTCGGTCAACCTCGAGCGCTTCCGCGCCGTCAACGCCGGCCACCGCGACGCGAACATGAAGTCGGTGCTCTACCACGCGCTGTTCTTTCCCATGCTGGACCTGGTCGGCGCGCTCGCGGTCGCGCTCATCGTGTGGTACGGCGGCCGCCAGGTGATGTGGACCGGGATCACGCTCGGCACGCTGGTGGCGTTCATCCAGTACGCGCAGCGCTTCTTCCGGCCGATCGCGGACCTGTCCGAGAAGTACGGCACGCTGCAGCAGGCGATGGCGTCGTCGGAGCGCATTTTCCGGCTGCTCGACACGCCCGCCGACCCGGCGGCGGCGCCGGTCGAGCCCCCGGCCGTGGCGCCGTGCGTCGCGGCCGGGCCCCTCGGAACCGCGGCGCCGCCGGCGCTCGCCGGCCGCGTCGAGTTCGATCGCGTGTGGTTCGCGTACCGCGAGGATCACTGGGTGCTCGAGGACGTCTCGTTCACGCTCGAGCCGGAAGAAAAGCTCGCGCTCGTCGGGGCCACCGGCTCCGGCAAGACCACGGTCGCGCAGCTTCTGCTGCGCTTCTACGCCCCGCAGCGCGGGCGGATCCTGGTGGATGGCCGACCGCTCGAGGCGTGGGACCCGGTCGCGCTGCGCTCCCAGATCGCGGTCGTGCTGCAGGACACGTTCCTGTTCTCGGGCACGGTCGGCGACAACATCACCCTCGGGGACCCCGCGATCGGCCGCGAGCGTCTGACGCGCGCCGCGCGCGAGGTGCATGCCGATGGCTTCGTCGAGCGCCTTCCGGGCGGGTGGGACGCGGCCGTGGTGGAGCGCGGCGCGACCTTCTCGGCAGGCCAGCGCCAGCTGCTGGCGTTCGCGCGTGCGCTCGTCCGCGACCCGCGCCTGCTCGTGCTCGACGAGGCCACCAGCGCCGTCGACGCCCGCACCGAGGCGCTCATTCAGGACGCGCTGCGGCGCCTGCTGAGCGGGCGCACCGCCCTCGTCATCGCCCACCGCCTCAGCACCATCGCCGACGTGGACCGGATCGTGGTCCTCCACCACGGCCGGGTGCGCGAACAGGGCACGCACGCCGAGCTGATGGCACGCGACGGCATCTACCGGCGGCTCGTCGAGCTCCAGTCGCTGGGCGGCGGGCCGCGACGCCCGCAGCGGCCCGGCGGACCGTGGGCGGTTCCCGAGGCCGGCGACCTTCCGGTCGTTGACTCGGGTCCGCCGCTCGCCTAGCCTTTTCACGCCTCGTACCTTGACTCCGCGTGTCGCTCCCCGGGGGGCTCCATGCAGCTTGGCCGAAAGATCCGCGATCTCCGCCTGCGCCAGGGCCTGACCGTGCAGCAGCTGGCCGAGGCCAGCGGCCTGTCGAAGGGCTTCGTGAGCCAGGTCGAGAACGAGCGGACCTCGCCGTCGCTCGCCACGCTCCACGACCTCGCCCGCGCGCTCGGGACGTCGGTCGCCTACCTCGTCGTCGAGGAGGAGCCGACCCCGCACCTGGTGCGCGCCGCCGAACGGCCGCGGCTCGCCATCGGCGGCAACACGTCGCGGGTCGAGGTGCTCTCGGCGACGCCCAAGCGCAATCTGGAAGTCATCCTCGTGGAGCTGCCTCCCGGCGTGCCGGCCGGCGACAAGCGCCACTACCACCACGGCGAGGAGGTGCTCGTGTGCCTCGAGGGGAGCGTGCGCGTCGTGAGCGGCGAGCACGTCCTGTCTCTCGAGCAGGGCGACGCCTGCCACTACGACGGGCGCGTGCCCCACGCGGTGGAGAACACCGGCCCGACGACGGCGCGCGTGCTCATCGCCATGACCCCGGCGGCCTTCGAACCGCTCGTGCGCGTGCGCGCAGGCGGCGCGGGCGCCGCCCCGCCCGCGCGCCCGACGGCGGGCGCCGGCGGGCGGCGCGCGCGCGCCTGAGTCCCAGTCCCCGCACCGGCCGCTCCGGCCCGCGGACCGCCGCGTGAGCCCCGTGCGCGCGGCATGGCGCGACTGGCGCGAGGCGGCGGCCGCGTTCTCGCCCCCGGCGCGGCGTTTCCTGCTCGCCGAGTTCCTGGCGTGGGTCGGACACGGGGTGTTCGCCGTCCTCTTCAACCTGTACCTCGTCGAGGCCGGTCACTCGGAGTCCTTCGTGGGTTCCGCGATCTCGCTCAACGGTCTCGGCCTCGGTCTTGCCGCCCTGCCGGCCGGCCTGCTCGCCGAGCGCTGGGGCCGCGCGCGCTGTCTGATCCTGGGCGCGGCGCTGGACGGGGCGGGGCTCGCGGTGCGCGCCGCGGCGCCCGATCCCGGCGTCATCCTCGGCGCCAGCTTCGTCGCGGGCGCCGGCCAGTCCATGCTCGCCATCGCCGCCGCACCGTTCATCACGGAGCACTCCGGCGCGCGCGAGCGCCCGCACCTGTTCAGCACGTTCTTCTCCGCCGCCCTGCTCGCCGGCGTGGCCGGCAACGCCCTCGGCGGCGCGCTGCCGTGGCTCGCGCAGGCGCTCCCCGGCCCGCTGCGGCCGACGACGCTCGGGGCGTACCGCGGAACGCTGCTCGCGGGCGCGGCGATCGCGCTCGCCGCGGGCGTGGTGCTCGCGCGCCTGCGCGGCCTGCGCGAAGCGCCGCTCGCACGCGAGGCGGCGCGCGCCCCGCGCGAGGCCACGCGCCGGCTGCGGCCCATCGCCTGCAACTTCCTGCTCATCGGGATGGGCGCCGGGCTCGTCATCCCGTTCATGAACCTCTACTTCGCGAACCGCTTCGCGTGCTCGAGCGCGCAGATCGGACTGTGGTTCGCCGGCGCCCAGGTGCTCACCGCGATCGCCGGGCTGCTCGCGCCCGCCGCCGCGCGCCGCTTCGGTCGGCTGCGCGCCGCCACCGCGTCGCAACTGATGTCGCTGCCGTTCCTCGTCTCGCTCGGGGCCGAGCACCACCTGCCGCTGGCGGTGGCGGCGTTCTGGCTGCGCGCCACCCTCATGCAGGCCTCGACCCCGCTCCTCCAGAACTTCGTCATGGACGCGCTGCCGCCGGGACTGCGCGCGCGCTCGACGAGCCTCAACCATCTGGCGTGGAACATCGGCTGGGCCCTGAGCGCCACCCTGTCGGGCGTCGTCATCGAGCGCTTTGGTTTCGCCGTGCCCTTCTACGTGACCGCGGTCCTCTACGGCGCCGCCGCCATCACCTTCTACCGGGCGTTCCGCAGCGCGCCGGAGGCGGCCGCCGGGGAGGCGGCCCTCAACGAGGATGCGAAGGGCTCGCGCGGCACGAGCCCGTTCACGGACTGACGCCGCGTCCGGCGGCACGAACTCCTTGCACGCCCCGCCCGGCGGCGGTTAGCGTGCCGCGCAACGTCCGGCCGGAGGCCGGACGCTCTCGGGAGGGACCCCATGAAGCGCATCCTGTTCTTCGTCCTCGTCGCGTTCGCCGCGTGGTACGCGTGGAAGAACTGGCCGACGCTCCTGCAGCGCATGCCGGGCCACGAGGCCGTCGTCATCAACCAGACGGGGCGCACCATGACCCGCGTGCGCGTCACCGTCGCGGGTCAGACCTTTGTGCGGGAGGAGCTCCCCGACGGCCAGACGGCGTCGTGGCCGTTCCGCGTGGATCAGGACGCCAGCTTCGCGCTCACGTGGGAGTGGCGCGAGGCGATGGGGGAGCGCAACTGGTCGGGCGGCATGGTGCCGAAAGGCCCCATGGTGCAGCGCCACGTGTTCCTCGTCTACGGCGACGGCGAGGTCAATTACCGGGCCGAGCCCAAGTAGCCCGGCGCCGCGCCTCAGTCCGGCTGATCCAGGTAGAGCTCCTGGTCCTCCGGGTTGTAGCCGATGAGCTCGGTGTAGCGGCCCCAGTCGATGACCGTCTTGAGCATCGCCTCGGCGTTCTCGGCCGGCAGGTGGAGCGCGAAGATCTCGAGAAAGGCGTCCTCGTCGGCACGGCGCTCCTCGGTGCGTTGCAGCGCGTCCACCACCGTGCGGAACAGCGGCAGCTTGCGCACCTGCTCACGCAGGAGCTTCTTGCGCGCGTTGACCTTGGCGCGCAGCAGCTGGTTGCCGGTGGCGGTCAGCACCACGTCGGCGCCGGGCGTCACGACCAGCTCGAGCATCTCGGCGGCCTTGATGACCTGCAGGATCTCGCCGAACTCGTAGTTGATGTCGCGCGCCAGCCGGAACACGTCGTAGCGGCCGCCCGCATCGTCGAGCACCTCGAGCAGCCCGATGATCTTGCTGATGCCGACCTGGGGGATCGGGTCGAGGGCCATGGCGCGCGCCCCGTTCAGGCGACCGCGCCGGCGCGCGCAGGGGCGGCCTCGGCGGCGAGATGCTGGCGCCGGATCTTGCCGGTCGTGGTCTTGGGAAACTCCTGCGCGCGCAGGATGACGCGCTTGACGCGCTTGTAGGGCGCAAGGTGGGCGCAGTGGGCCTCGACCTCCTGGCGCACGATCGCTTCCACGAAGCTCTCGTCGCAGGCGCGGCCCTGCGCGCGCGCGAGCGCCTCGAGCGCGGGCAGGTCGGGAAACACGTGCGCATGGACCTCCTCGCGCTCGCCCCGGGCGTCGCGCCCGCCGATCACCACGACCTCGAGGATGTAGGGGCTGTTGGCGAGCTCGGTCTCGACCTCCTCCGGGTAGATCTTCTTCCCGGCGGCGGTGGCGATCATGTTCTTGAGCCGGCCGGTGATGCGGATGCGGCCGTCGGGAAGCACGCGCCCGAGGTCGCCGGTCGCGAACCAGCCGTCGCGCATGACGTCGGCCGTCGCCTGCGGCTGGGCGAAGTAGCCCAGCATCACGTTCGGTCCCCGCACGAGGATCTCGCCGTTCCCCTCGGCGTCCGGCTCCGCGATGCGCACCTCGATGCCCGGCAGCGGCCAGCCGACGGCGCCGGGGTTGGGCTTCGGCGGACGGTTCGCGCACACCACCGGCGATGTCTCGGTGAGGCCGTAGCCCTCGAGCATGACCCAGCCGAGGTCGGTGAAGCCCCAGAACACCTCGGGCGGAAGCGGCGCCGCGCCGCTTACGAACATGCGCAGGCGGCCGAGCCCGGCGCGCTCGCGCAGCGGCCGCAGGAGACGGCGACCGACGCGCGCCCCGGTCAACAGGCGCACGGCGCGCGTCGTGCCGAGCAGCGTCTTCGCCAGCAGCCTGCGCGGCAGGGGCGCCTCGTCGATGCCGCGGTGGATGGCGGTGAGCAGTTTCTCGTAGAGCAGCGGCACGCCGATGAACAGCGTGGCGCCCGAGGTCTGCATGTCCTCGCGCAGCTCGCGCGAGTTGAGCCCGCGCGCGAAGGCGATGCTGGCACCGACGCGCAGCGCGCACAGCTCGCCCGTGGACTCGAAGGTGTGGTGGAGCGGCAGGACCGACAGGAAGCGGTCCGCCGGGCCGAACTCGAAGGTGCGCGCCACGGCCTCGACGTTGTGGAGCAGGTTGGAATGGGACAGCATGACGCCCTTGGCCTGTCCGGTGGTGCCCGACGTGAAGATGAGCACCGCGAGGTCGTGCGGATCGCCCTCGGCCTCGCGCGCCGGCGCGTCCGGGAAGCGCTCGCGCGCGACGCCGAGGGAGGGCAGCGTTTCGGACGGGTCGAGCGACAGGAGCCGCAGGTCGGCAAGCCGCCCCTCGCGCGCCTCGGCCAGCACCGGCAACTGCCGCGCGCTGCCGATCGCGAAGCGCGCACCCGCGGTGGCGAGGATCTCCGCCACCTCGCGCGGCCGCAGCTGCGCGTCGAGCGGCACGACGACCGCCCCCGCCGCGAGCACGGCGAGGTAGGCCAGGGTCCACTCCGGCCGGTTTTCGCTCTGCAGGGCCACGCGGTCGCCGCGGCGCACGCCCTCGGCCTCGAGCATGGCCCGGGACGCGTGCATGGCGCGCGCGGCCTCGACGAACGACAGGTCCCGCCACCCGTCCGGTGTGTGGCGCAGCAGGAAGGGGGCGTCGCCGTACTGGCGGGCCGCGAAGTCGGCGAGCTGGGGGAGCAGACGGACCACGGGCGCCGGGGGCGCACCGGTCCGCGAGGCGGGATTCACGGGCGGCAGCGTAGCACCCGCCGCGCGCGCCCTACAAGACCCGGCGCGGGTAGCGTGCCCGCCCGCTCGTGCCTCCGGCGGCCGTCCCCCCGGCGGCGGCGGTGGCCCTCTTCCGCGCGGCCTCAGGCGCTCCGGTCGGGTCCCGGCGAGTGGACGCGACGCGCCACGACGAGGTGGGCCACCGCCTCGCGCGGGTCGAAGAACAGCCGGTCGAGCGCCGCGCACGCCACCTGGACGACGACGTAGAGCAGGCGCACCGGCAGCTCGGTCAGCACGCGCGTGCGGCCCCGGTTGAGTCGGTTGAGGGCCTGGATCCACCACATGCCGGTGCGCACCCACGCCCCCGCCACGGGGATGATGTCGAGCGGCTCGAACCCGGCCCGCTCGAGCAGCCACGTCGCACCGTAGCGGGTGAAGCGGAAGTAGTCGTGCGGCTCGTCGTGGAGCGGGGCGTTCTGGGTGAACTCGAGGATGAGGATGCCGCCCGGGCGCAGCACCCGCGCGGCCTCGTCGAGCATGCGCGACGGCTCGGGCAGGTAGGTCAGCATCGAGAGCCCGAGCACGGTGTCCACGCTGCCGGTCCGCACCGGCTGCGCCTCGGCGCGGGCGAAGGCGTCCGGCCGGCGCGCGCCGAGGTAGGGCGAGGCCGCGAGGTCGGTGCCGACGTAGCGCGTCACGCGGCCCGCGAAGAGGTGTTCGAAGGGGCGCGCCCCGCAGCCGACGTCGAGCAGCACGCCGCGCGCGTGCGGGCGCGCGCGCTCGAGCGCGCGCACCAGCGCCCGGTGCGCGATCCACATGTACTTCCACGCCGTCCACCGCCCGGTGGGCGTGCGCGCGAGGCGCTCGAAGGGCGAACTCACGCCGCCCGCCACTCGAGCAGGTACTCGCCGTGGAGCAGGCGCGCCTCGACCGCGCCGCCGGCGAGCGCGACCTGCACCCCGGCGCCATCGCGCCCCTCGCGCACCGCCACCGCGCCGGCGCCGGGCGGCGCCGGGAAGCGGATGGGCGCGCGCGGAACGCCGTGATAGCGCACCAGCGCGCCGCGCGCGCCGATCTCGCGGACCGACCAGGCGCGCTCCTGAAGCTCGCGCACCTCGCGGTCCACGAGGAACACCGCGCCCTCGCGCGCGAGGCCGGCGAGCAGATCGCGCAACGCGGCGCGCCCGGCCGCGGCGCGCGCCGCATCGAGGTGCACGTAGTTGACGCGGTGCGAGCTCACCACCGCCGGCCGGCCGGCGGCCCATGCCGCGCGCGCGCCGGCGAGCGCCGCGGCGACGCCGACGCGCGCCCCGTGCGCCGCGCCGACCGGCTCGAACGCGATGCGCGCCGGCATGTAGAAGCGCGCGCCGCGGCGCTGCGGCCACACGCGGGCGCGCAGCGCGCGGCGCAGGCGCGCCAGGCGGCCCCCGGCCTGCTCGGCCCGGCCCTGCAGCGTGGTCACGCCCAGGCGCTCGGCCTCGGCCTCGACCCCTTCGTCCCAGCGGTAGTCGGGCGGACAGAACGAGTGCGGCCGGCGCCCGAAGGCCGCCTCGAACGCCGCCACCGCGCGCGCCAGGCTGCGCGCGCGCAACGCCGCGGGCTCCGATGCGTCGAACTCCCCGGAGGCCTCGACCGCCCGGCACACCGGACTGCGGTGCTCGTGCGCGCGGCGCGCATCGTCATCGCCGCGCCTCAGCGCCGCGAGCCACGCCGCCTGCGGGACGTGCGTCAGGCCGTGGAGCTCGGGCCACCATACGCCCGAAAGCCGCGCGACGGTGACCTGTTCCCACAGGCGCGGACGCGCCCAGCGCTCCGGGGCGGCCGGCAGCGTGACGACGGGCAGCTCGCCGCACTCGAAGCGCGGGGGCGCGAGCTTCGCGTAATCGGGGGCGGCCACCACGGTGTTGGCCTGCCACACCGGCGGGAAGCCGTCCCCGCCGCGAAACTCGGCGAGCAGCGCCGCCATCGCGCCCACGTCTTCGGCCGACTCGAGCGTGGAGCCCCCGTAGCGGCGGCCGGCGGGGGTGCGAAACGCCGGCGTGTCGGTGAGCGCGCGCCAGGCCTGCTCGTCGGGCGACCACGCGCACAGCCCCCAGTCGTCGCTCTCGATGACGACGGCCTTGAGTCGGGTCCAGTCGAGGTTCATGCGGCTCCGTGGAGGGGAACGGGGGGCGACGATAGCACAGCGCGCGCGACCGGCCCGGCGGGCGGGCGAGGAGCGGCCTCGCGCAGCGCGCCCCGCCGGCCTACACTGCGCGCGCCGGACGGCCGCGACCGGCCTCCCGACCATGCGCACGCGCCACGCGCACCTCCTCGCCCTGCTGCTCGCGGCCGCCGGTCTCGCGGCGGCGGCCGCGGTCGCAGCGCGCCCGCTTCCCCGCCTCGCGCCCGCGGCCGCCGCCGGCTTCCCGGGCGAGGCGCGCGCGGCGGCCGCCCCCGCGCGCGGACCGGTGGCCGCGTGCGGCACCGGGAGCGAGTCGTCCGCCGACGCGCTCGCGCGCCACCTCGCGCGCGGACCGCTCGCGGCGCTGCCCACGACCCACAGTGGCGACCTCGGCGAGATCGCGGTGCTCGAGGACGACGGCACGTTCTTCTTCACCACCTCGGGCGGCACGCCGGTGCTCGATCTCGCCGCCGTGTCGCGCGCCTTTTACCGCACGCACGGCGACGACTACGACGCGCTCGCGGTGTGGCTCGCGAGCGGCCTCACCACCTGGTTCGGCGTGCCGGGGGCGCTCGCCGCGGCCTATGTCGTGCGCAACGACGTGGACGGCATCGGACTCGAGCGCGCCGACCTCGGCGAAGGCTTCGGCAGCCCGGCGCGGCTCCAGATCCTGCTCAGCATGAACGGCCTCCACCGTTACGCGGACGACCCGTGGGCGCCCGGCGGGGTGGACGAGTTCACGACGCTCGACTTCCTCGCGCACGAGTTCGCGCACCGCTTCACCGCCTACGCGTGGGTGGAGTCCGCCGGCGCGCCCTCGCCCGCGCTGCTCGGCCGGGCCTACCAGCACTGGAACTTCTTCGCCGACGTGGACGGGTCGGTCATGGAGGGCTGCGACTGGACGCAGGTCGGGCCCGACTCGTTCCGCACCACGGGGGTGACGACCGGCTTCGGCCGGCTCGACCTTTACCTCATGGGACTTGCCTCGAAGGCCGAGACGGACTCCGTCCTGGTCGTGAACGACCCGTCGGCCTTCGACCCGCCGGACATCTACGTGCCGTGGAGCGTGCCGCGCCCCGGCCTCGGCTGCCGCGGGCGCGCCACGTGGTGGACGGTGGACGACATCGAGGCGGTGCACGGCCCGCGCGTGCCCGAGGCGGCGGCCGCGCCGCATGCGTGGCGCGTCGGGTTCGCGCTCGTCGTGCCACGCGGCGCGCCCGCGTCGGCCGCCGATCTCGCCAAGCTCGAGGCGATCCGCTCCGCCTTCCCGGCATGGTTCGCGGCCGCCACGGCCGGGCGCGGCAGCGTGGACGCGACCCTCGACTCGCGCCCCGGCGCCGTGACCATCGCTCACGAACCGCTGCGCGACACGGAGGACGTGTTGTCGCCGCGCGTGGTGACGGCGCGCATCGCCGTCGAGCCGGGCGGACTGCCCGCCGCGCTCGACCCCGCCGCGCTGCGCCTCCACTGGCGCGTGGCGGGCGGCGCGTGGAACGCGGCGCCGCTCGCCCCCGCGGGGCCCGACTCGTTCGCGGCCGTCCTGCCCGCGCCGGGCGCCGCGGCGACGGTCGAGTACTGGATCGAGGCGGGGGCCGACGCGCCGGGCGTCGTCGCGTTCGAACCGCCGGCGGGCGCCGCCGCCCCGCACGCGTTCAAGGCCGGCCCCGACGTCACGCCCCCCGAGGTGCGCCACGCGCCCGTTGCCTCTCAGGCCGCGGCGCGCCTGCCGCAGACGCTCCTCGCGCGCGCGACCGACAACCTCGGCGTCGCCGCCGTGTGGCTCGAGCGCTCGGTGAACGGCGGCGCTCCCGAAACGCTGCCCGCGGCGCGCGTGGGACGCGACTCGTTCGCGGTTGCCGTCGGCGCCGGCCTCGCCGAGGGTGACCATGTCGCGTACCGCTTCGTGGCGCGCGACGCCTCGGCGGCGGGCCTCACCGCGGCCTCGAGCGCCGGATTCGACACGCTGCGCGTGGGGCGCGACTGGACGCACGACGTCGAAAACGGCGCCGACGGCTGGTTTCACGCCCCCTACTGGTATTCCTACCGGGACGCCTGGCACACGTCGCCGCGCTGGGCGTCGGCGCCGGGCGGCACGTCGTGGCGCTGCGGCTCGACGGACGGAACGCCCTACCCGCCGCACCTCGACGCCAACCTCTACTCGCCGCTCATCGCCGAACTGCCGCCGGGCACCCTGCTGCGCTTCGACCACCGTTACGAACTCGAAGCAGCCGGGCCCGGGCGTGCGTGGGACGGCGCGCGCGTGGAGGTTCAGGTGGCCAACGGACCCTGGCAGATCGCAATGCCCGCAGCGGGTTACACCCACGGCTTCGTGCTCAACACGAACCCCTTCCAGCGCGACACGCCGTGCTGGAGCGGCACGTCCGGCTTCCGCAGCGAGGTGGTGGACCTCACGCCCTTCTCACCCGGTCCAGCGCGCATCCGCTTCCGCATGCTGGCCGACGACTACCTCGGCCTCGACGGCTGGCACGTGGACCGCGTGCGCCTCTCCTTCCCCGACGGGCCGCTCGTCGCGGCGCCCGCTCCTCGGGACGGCCCGGTGGTGGGCGCGCCGCGGCCCAACCCGGCGGCGCACGTCGTGGGGACGACGATCGCGCTCACCGCCGCGGCGCAGGTGGTGTGGGCGCTCTTCGACGTGCAGGGCCGGCGCGTCGCGACGCTGTGGGACGGCCCGCTCGCCCCCGGGGCGCGCGACCTCGAGGCATGGCTGCCGGCCGCTCTTCCCGCCGGGCTCTACTTCTCGCGTGTCGCGCTCGACGGACGGCCGGCGGCGATCCACCGGCTCGCGCTGGTGCGCTGACCGCGCCGCCGCGCGCCGTGGCGTGGGGCGGCGCCGCCGCGCCAAGGTATGATGCCGCCGTTCCTCCCCGTTCCGCCGGAGACCGACCCGTGAGCCAGCGTCCCGATCCGCGCCGCGATCAGATCGCCCGCGTGCTGTGGGGCATTCTCGGGCTCAATCTGCTCGTCGCCGCCGTCAAGCTGTTCTACGGCTACCGCTCCGGGGCGATCGCCATCACCGCCGACGGGCTGCACTCGCTGCTCGACGCCTCGTCGAACGTGGTCGGGCTCGTCGGCGTGGCGGTCGCGCGGCGCCCGCCCGACGCCAACCACCCGTACGGTCACCGCAAGTACGAGACGTTCGCCGCGCTCGGCGTGGCGCTGATGCTGGTCTTCGGCTGCCGCGAGATCGTGACCGCCGCGCTCGAGCGCATGCGCGCGCCGCGCATGCCCGACATCGGCCCCGCCGCCTTCGTCGTGCTGCTCGGCACGCTCGCCATCAACCTGTTCGTCGTGTGGATCGAGCGCCGCGAGGGGCGGCGCCTCGACAGCGAGCTGCTGCTCGCCGACGCCGCCCACACCGGCAGCGACGTGCTCGCCACGGTGCTCGTGCTGGTGAGCCTGTGGGCGACGAGCGCCGGGCTGCTGTGGGCCGACGTGGTGGCGGCCGGCGTGGTCGTCGTGCTCATCCTGCACGCCGGATTCAAGATCCTGCGCGCCACGTTGTCCACCCTCGCGGACGAGCGGCGCATCCCGCCCGCCGAGGTCGAGCGCGCGGCGCTCGAGGAGGCCGGCGTGCGCGAGGCGCACAACGTGCGCTCCCGGGGGCCGGCCGACGACATCCACCTCGACCTCCACGTGCTCGTGGATCCGAAGCTGCCGATCGCCGAGGCCCATGAGATCGGCCACCGGGTCGAGCGCCGCCTGCTCGCGCGCTGGCCGGGACTGACCGACGTCGTGGTGCACGTCGAGCCGGCGCTCGAGCGCGAGCGCGCCACGCGGCGCGACGGCGGCGGACTGCGCGCCGAGGGCTAGGGCCGCCACAGCCGGCGCTCGTCGCCGGGCGCGGTGTGGTTCCAGTAGTCGAGGCGCCGGGTCGCCGCGAGCGCCATGCCGCGCCCGTCGGCCCCCTGCATGCGAAGCAGGACGTGCGGCGCGCGCGCGTCGAGCCAGTAGAGGTGCGTCGCGCCGCCCACCGCGATCGCGAAGCGCCGCGCGCGAAAGCGGCCCGCCGGGACGGCGAGGTCCTCCTCGCCGAGGTAGCGCAGCACGGCGTCCACGGGACGCGCGGCGGCGGCCGGCGAGCGGGCCGAGATCTGTCCGGGCAGCAGCCGCACGCGCGTTTCGAACGGTCGCGCCGCGCCCGCCCAGCGCCGCAGCCACACCGGGGCGCCGTCGAGGAACAGCAGCTCCTGTCCCGCGCGGCGCGGCACCTCGACCTCGCGGTCGGCCTCGCCCTCCCAGTACGAGTGCGCGGCGTGCACCAGACGCCCGCCGCGCGGGGCGACGCGCACGAACGTGATGCCGCACCCCTCGGCGCTGCTCATGGTCTCCTTGAGCGCCACGCCGTCGGCGCGCCGGAACATCACGGTCGCCGCCTGATGGTAGTCGTACGTGCCGGTCGAGAACTGCCACACCCAGTGCATCTTCACGGCCTCGACGGTGCGCCCGGGCCGCGGTCCGGCCTCGCTCTTGACGAGCGTGTCCTCGAGCAGGTCCTCCTTGACGACGACGAGCGTCACCTTCGCCGGGCGGTCGTGCCCGTAGCGCGGCACGACGCCCTCGTACACCGACAGCTCGGCGCGCCCGTCGTCCCACAGCGGGAGCATCAGCGGATTGGCCGGCGCCGGCACGCTGCCCGCCGACGGACCGCACGCGCCGGCGAGCAGCGCGGCGGCCAGCGCGGCGCGCGCCAGCCCGCGGCGCTCGCTCACGGCCCCTCCCCGCGGACCGCGCCGGAGAGCGCGCCGCTCAGCGCGGCGGCGAGGTCGCCGAGGTGGCGGTCGAAGAAGTGCGTGGCGCCGGCGACCTCGACCAGGGTCTTGGGGTCCGCCCATCCGGGAAACTGGACGCGCAGCCGGCCCGGCGGGCACGTGACGTCCGCCGTGCCCTGGATCACGAGCTTCGGTATCTCGAGCCGCGCGAGGACGTCGAAGTTCGCCGTGCCCACCGGCGGCGCGACCAGCACCAGCCGGCCGATGTCGGGCTCGGCGGCCGCGAGCCGCGCCGCGACCCACGCGCCGAACGAGAAGCCCGCCGCCCAGCGCCGCGCGCCCGGGTAGCGCGCGCGCAGGAAGTCGAGCGCGGCGCGCGCGTCCTCGAGTTCGCCATGGCCGCGGTCGTGGGCGCCGGCGCTGCGGCCCACGCCGCGGAAGTTAAAGCGCAGCACCGCCGCCCCGAGCGCGTGGAGGACCGAGGCGGTGCGGTGCGCGACCTTGTTGTGCATGGTGCCGCCGTACAGCGGGTGCGGATGGCACACCACGGCGGTCAGGTCGTGGTCGTGCGCGTCCCGCTCCTGCAGCAGGCCCTCGAGCGGGCCGGCCGGGCCCTCGAGCATGACGGGCCGGATGCGGGACGACGCGACCGCCTCGCGCGCGCTCACGGCGGTCAGCGCGCCGGCTTGAACGCCGCGCGCAGCCCCTTCGCCAGGTCCTCGCGGGGCGTCGCGAAGTTGAGGCCGGCGCCGTCGCCGAGGGCGAGCAGGCAGCCGGTGTCCAGCATCCACTCCTCGAGTCCGAGCGGCGACGTCACGGCGAAATCGTAAAGGTCGGGGGTGATGCGGCCCATGAACGGCTCGAGTTCGTCGTTCCACTCGGCGAACAGATAAAGCTCGTCGCCGCCGCTCAGCAGCCCGGACGAGGACAGCCGCTCGACCTCGCCGGGCTCGAGCAGCAGCGCGCCGCGGTGCTCGCGCGGGCGAATGCCTTCGGCGCGCAGCCGGCGGCGGATCGCCGGGTCCTCGCCCGGACGCTCCATGCCCTCGAGCACCGGGACGGCGGCCATTTCGAAATGCGGCAGCAGGTCGGCGCCGGCGTCCACCACCTCGGACACCGAGGCGCGGAGCCGGCCGACGTGGAGGCGTTCGCTCACGGAGGCTTCCTGCAGAGGGAGGACCGGCGCGCGGCCGGCGCGGCGCGCGCGCGGCGGCATTCTAGGACGCGGCCGGTCCGCCGCTCAACGCGGTGCCGCGGCGCGCCGCGAGGCGGCGGCGGCGAACGGCGCGCGCGACGACGCCATGGTTCGGCGACGCGAGGATGGACACGAAGAAGATCGCGCCGACGACGACGCTCATCGCCCCCGCGATCGAGGCGTCGAGCGCCGCGGCCAGCCGCCAGCCCAGCACCGCCGACGCCACGCCGAAGGCGACCGCGAGCAGCGCCATGCGCGACAGCCGCTCGGTCCACAGATAGGCGGACGCCGCCGGGCCCACCAGCATGGCGACCACGAGGATGGCGCCCACGCTCTCGAACGCCGTCACCGTGGTGACGGACGTCGCCGCCATGAGCGCGAGGTGAAACGCTCCGACCGGAATGCCGAGCGAGGCCGCCAGCTCAGGATCGAAGGCGCACACGGTGAGTTCCTTCCACGCGAGCGCGATCCACGCCGCGTTGGCGGCGAGCGTCGCGCCCAGGATCCACACCGCGCGCGGGCCGAGGGAGCGCCCGTCGGCGAGTGTCCACGTGTCCCACGGCACGTAGGCCAGCTCCCCGTAGAGCACGCACTCCTGGTCGAGGTCGATCTGCCCGGCGAAGGCCGTGACGAGGATCACGCCGACCGCGAACAGCGCGGTGAAGGTGACGCCGATCGCGGCGTCCTGCTGCAGCCGCCCGCCGCGGTGGAGACCCTCGACGAGCAGCGCGGTGAGCACCCCCACCGCGCCCGCCCCGATCAGCATGGGGAGCGGAGCGCGGCTGCCGGTGAGCAGAAACGCGACCGCGATCCCCGGCAGCACCGCGTGGCTGATGGCGTCGCCGAGCATGGACATGCGGCGCAGCACGAGGAACGTGCCGACGAGCGCGCACGAGGCCGCCGCCAGCGCGCCGGCGAGCACGATCCAGAACGCCGGGCTCATCGCGGCGGTCCCCCGGCGTCGTAGGGGATTGCGCGGTGGTGCGGGTCGAACGCCGGTCGCTCGAGCAGCGCCTCGAGTTCGGCCTCGAGCTCCGGCGTGAGCACGTGCTCGATGTGCTCGGCATCCTCGTGCACGTGGTCCGCCGCGAGGTGCAGCCGCTCGGTGAGATACACCTCCCACAGGCGGTGCAGCCGCACCACGCGCCGCGCGCGATCGCGGCCGGCGGGCGTCAGGCGCCACCCGCCGTCCGCGCGCTCGGCCCACCCGGCGCGCGCGAGCCCGGCGAGCGTGCGCTGCGTGGCGCGTTCCGTCATGCCGCGCGCGCGCGCGATCTCGGCCGCGGGGCGCGGCGCGCCGGCGCCCGCCTGCTCGTCGAGCCGCCACAGGGTCTTGAGCACGTTCTCGTCGGCGGTGCGACGGCGCAGGCGCAGGCGGCGCAGCGCGCGCCCGAGCAGCCCGCGCCGCGGCGCCAGGCCGAGCGAGACGAGGAACGCGAGCGTGGCCGCGACCACCGTCCACGGCCCGGTCGGCATGCGCGGCGCGACGAGGCTGACCGCCGCCCCGGCGAGCCCGGCGAATGCGCCGATCGCGGAGGCGATCCCGACCATCACCGGGAGCCGGTCGGTCCAGCAGCGCGCCGCCGCCGCGGGCGTGACGAGCATGGCCGCCATGAGGACCACGCCGACGAGCTGGAGCCCGACGGTCACGGCGACGACGACCAGCGCGCCGAGCGCCGCCTCGAGCCCGCGCACCGGCCAGCCGAGCGCCGCCGCGAAGCCGCGGTCGAACGCGAGCAGCGCGAACTCCTTGAAGGCCAGCGCCAGCGCCGCGAGCAGCGCCGCCGTCACGCCGCCGAGCAGCCACACGTCGGCGGGCACGAGGGAGGCGGCCTGCCCGAACAGGAAGCGATCGAGCCCCGCCTGCGCGGCGGCCCCCGACTTCTGGATGCGCGTGAGGAGCACGATGCCGACGCCGAAGAACACCGACAGCGTGAGCGCGAGCGCCGCGTCCTCCTTGACGCGGCTCGCGCGCACGATGGCGTCCGAGGCCCAGACGCCGAGCGCGCCGGTGGCGGCCGCGCCCGCGAGCAGCACGAGCGGGTGCTTGCTGCCGGTGACGAGGAACGCGAGGCACACGCCCGGCAGCGCCGCGTGCGCCAGGGCGTCGCCGAGCAGCGCGCGTCGGCGCAGCAGCGTGAAGCAGCCAAGCGCCCCCGAACCGGTGCCGAGGAGCAGCGCGCCAAGCGCCACCGAGCGCACGTTGGCGTCGGTCCACAGGGCCGCAGCGTCCGTCATCGCGCGCCCCCGGGCGCGCCGCGGCGCAGCGCTTCGCCGACCTCGGCGAGCAGGTGCAGCCGTCCGCCGTAGGTCTGCCGCAGGTGGTCGGGGGTGAACACCTCCGCCACCGGGCCGGCGGCGACGAGGCGCAGGTTGAGCATGAGCACCCAGTCGAAGTAGTCGGGCACGCTCGCCAGGTCGTGGTGCACGACCACCACCGTGCGCCCCTGCGCGCGCAGTTCGCGGAGCAGCGCGATGACGGCCTGCTCGGTGGCGGCGTCCACGCCCGCGAACGGCTCGTCCATGAGGTAGAGGTCGGCCTCCTGCGCCAGCGCCCGGGCGAGGAACACGCGCTGCTGCTGCCCGCCCGAGAGCTGGCTGATCTGCCGGCCGGCGAACGCCGCCATGCCCATGTGCTGCAGCGCGCGGCGCGCGATCTCGCGGTCGGCGGCGTGGGGACGGCGGAACAGCCCGCGCCGGCCGTAACGTCCCATGAGCACCACGTCGAACACGCTCGCCGGGAAGTCCCAGTCCACCGACTCGCGCTGCGGCACGTAGCCGACACGCGCGCGGTGCGCGGGAAACGGCGCGCCAAAGAGGCGCACCTCGCCGGAGGCGAGCGGTAGAAGGCCCATCGCGGCCTTGAGCAGCGTGCTCTTGCCGGCGCCGTTCGGACCCACGACGCCGACCAGCGCCCCCTGAGGCACGGCGAAGTCCACGTCCCACAGCACGGGACGGCGGTGGTAGGCGACCGTGAGGTTGTGCGCCTCGAGCGCCGGAACGCCGTCCACCGCGCGCACCGTCGCCCGCGCGGCCGCGCCGGGCGTGTCCGCACCCACCGCGTCGTTCATCGCAGCGCCCCCACGATGGCGCGCACGTTGGCGCGCACCATGCCGGCGTAGGTGCCCTCGGGCGTGCCTTCGGCGCCGAGCGCGTCGGAGTAGAGCGTGCCGCCCACGCGCACCTCGTGCCCGCGTGCGCGGCAGCCCTCGACCACGGCGTCGAGCGCGCGGCGCGGCACGCTCGACTCGACGAACACGGCGGGCACTCGGCGCGCGACGATGAGGTCCACGAGCCGCCGCACGTCCGCCAGGCCGAACTCGGCGACCGTGCTGATCCCCTGCAGTCCCACGACCTCGATGCCGTAGGCGCGGCCGAAGTATCCGAACGCGTCGTGCGCGGTCACCAGCACGCGCCGCGGCGGCGGGATCGAGGCGATCTCGGCGGCCACCCACGCGTGGAGCGCCGCGAGCGTGTCCCGATACGCCGCGGCGTTCGCCTCGTACGCCGCGCGGCGCGGCGGATCGGCCTCGGCGAGCGCGTCCCGCACGCGATCCACGGCGCGCGCCCACAGCGACACGTCGAACCACACGTGCGGGTCGTAGTGCCCGGCGAACTCGGGCGGCTCGCGCAGCAGCGACTCCGGGATCGCCTCGGTGACGGCGACCGTCGGGCGCGTGCGGCTCATGCGCACGAGCAGGTCGCCCATCTTCCCCTCGAGGTTGAGCCCGTTGTAGAGCACGAGCCGCGCCCCGTCGAGGCGCGCGAGGTCGCCCTCGGAGGCCTTGTAGAGGTGCGGATCCACACCGGGCCCCATGAGCCCGGTGACCGCAACGTGCGGGCCCCCCACCGCGCGCGCGAGGTCGGCGACCATGCCGGTCGTGGCGGTCACCGGCAGCCGGCCGCCGCGCGCGCCGCCGCCGTCCGGCGCGCACCCGGCGAGCGCCGCCAGCGCCGCGGCCAGCGCCGCCGCGCGGACGCGGCCGCCTCGTCGTCCCGTCGTTCCGCTCATCGCGTCTCCCTCCGCGCGGCGCGCTCGATGAGCACCCCGTCCAGTCCGTCGGACGCCGTCACGAAGCGGCGACCGCCGACCTCGATCTCGAACACCCCCTCCGGCCCGCGCACGGCGCGCATGCGCACCGCCGCGCCCGGCACGAGCCCGGCCTCCTTCCAGCGCGCCATGCGCGCGCCGTCCGCCTCGCGGATCTCGCGCACCGTGCCCTGCGCGCCCTCGGCGAGCGCCGCCAGCGGCGACAGCGTGCGCCGCGGCAAGCGGCCGCGCCGGTCGGGGATCGGGTGCCCGTGCGGGTCCTCCCCCGGGTGCCCCACGAGCCGGTCAATGGCTTCGAGCACGCGGTCCGAGATGTGGTGCTCGAGCACCTCGGCGTCCTCGTGCACCTCGGACCAGTCGAGCCCGAGCACGCGCACCAGGAAGGTCTCGAGGATGCGGTGGCGCCGCACCATCTCGATCGCGGCGCGGCGGCCCTGCGCGGTGAGCCGCGCGCCGCCGCGCGGCGCGTAGCGCACGAGGCGCTCACGCGCCAGCGCGCCGAGCATTCCGGTCACGGACGGCGCGGCGACCCCGAGGCGCGCCGCGAGGCGCGAAGTCGAGACCGCCTCCCCTTCGGGGGCCAGCGCGTAAAGCGCCTTGAGGTAGTCCTGCCGCGAGCGGCTGAGGGCGCGCGCCGTCATCGCCGCACCGAGAGGCCTATGAACGCCGCGAGGTCCTCGCTCGCGCGCGTAAGCCCGGCCTGAACGCCTGCGTCGAGCTGCGCGTCAGGCCCGACACCCAGCGTGAGGCCCGCATCGAAGGTGCCCGTCCACGGCGCCGCGCCCCGGCCCGCGCGCTGCCCCCACACCTCGACGAAGGCGGCGAGCGGCCCGGCGAGGACGCGCGACAGCACGGCCGAGGCCGACACGTCGAGACGGCGCGCGCCGCTCGCCTCCTCGCGCGCCGCGTCGACCTGCGCCATGAGCCCGAGGCCGACGCCGGCCGGAAGGTCGAGCGCGGCGGGCACGATGAGCCCCCCCTCCACGGCGCCCGCGCCCAGTCCTGCGGCGGCCGTGGGCAGCGCCACGAACGGCATCACCGCGAGCGCGGGCGGGCCCTCGGATCCCGCGAGGTTGACCTTGACGCGCACCGCGACGTCGCCGAAGCCCTCGCGCGTGAGGTCCGGCGCCGCGCCCCCCCGGAGGCGCACGCGCGTCCACGCGGGCACGACGAGCTGGAGGTCCGCGCGGCGATGGACGCCGAGCTTGAGGTTCACGTGACCGGCGCGCACGGCGCGCGTCTCGCTCCCGCCGTCACGGTCGCGGTGGACGCCGAGCAGGTCGGCTTCGACCTGGACGCGGCCGGGCGCGACGGTGATGGGCGATTCGGTGCGATCGGGCCGGTCGGTGGACAGCCCGCGCGCGGGACCGGACGGCGCGGACCGCGCGGGCGCGGCCGGCGCGGTGCACGGCCAGGCGAGCACGGCGAGCCCCGCGGCGGCGAGGGCCGCGGCGGCCGCGCGCGCCGCCGCCTGCCGGAACGCGCGCCGCGCGGCGCGCGCGCGGCGCACCGATGGAATCGAAGGGGGCTGCATGACGGGCTAATTAGGTACCCCTAAATTTCGAATTCTGCAAGGCTAATGTCGCGGCCGGACGTGCGGCGCCCCGCGCGGGCGCCCCGCGGCGGCCTCGCCAACGGCGGCGCGCGCGCCCGACCAGCGCCCTTCTGCGGACCGCCGCGGCGCGCGAAGCGCCTCGCGCGGAAGCGGTTGCCGGGCCGGGACGCCTTCGCTAGTCTGCCCCGTCCCGTCCCGCCCCGGAGGCCCGCGATGCCGCACATGACCATGGTCCAGGCGATCCAGGACGCGCTGCGCGTCGCGCTGCGCGAGGACCCGCGCGTCGTCGTGCTCGGGGAAGACGTCGGGCTCAACGGCGGCGTGTTCCGCGCCACCGAGGGGCTGCAGGCGGAGTTCGGCGCCGAGCGCGTCACCGACACGCCGCTCGCGGAGAACGGCATCGTCGGCGCGGCGATCGGCATGGCGCTTTACGGGCTGCGCCCGGTGGCCGAGATCCAGTTCGTGGACTTCATCTACCCGGCCTTCGACCAGATCGTCTCCGAGCTGGCCAAAATGCGCTGGCGCTCGGCCGGCCAGTACGCGGCGCCGGTGGTGGTGCGCGCCCCCTACGGCGGCGGCATCAAGGGCGGCCTCTACCACTCGCAGAGCCCCGAGGCGTACTTCTGCCACACCGCCGGGCTCAAGGTGGTGATCCCCTCCACGCCCTCGGACGCCAAGGGACTGCTGCTCTCCGCCCTCGCCGACGAGGACCCGGTCATCTTCCTCGAGCCCAAGCGGCTCTACCGCAGCGTGCGCGAGGACGTGCCGGAGGGCCGCACCGCCGTGCCGCTCGGCGTCGCGCGCACCGCGCGCGCGGGCGAGCACGTCACGGTGCTGTGCTACGGGGCCATGGTGCCCGTCGCTCTCGAGGCCGCGGAGCGCGCCGCGGAGCGCGGCTGGTCGGCCGAGGTCGTGGACCTGCGCACCCTGCTCCCGCTCGACGCCGAAGCCGTGCTCGGCAGCGTGCGCCGCACGGGACGCGCGGTCATCCTGCACGAGGCGCCGCGCACGTGCGGCTACGGCGCCGAGCTGTCGGCGCTCATCGCCGAGAAGGCGCTCACCTCGCTCGCCGCACCGGTCCTGCGCGTCACGGGCTACGACACGCCGTTCCCGTACACGCTCGAGCACAGCTATCTGCCCGACGCGACGCGCGTGCTGCGCGCGATCGAGCACGTCATGCAGTACTGAGACGCCGGTGCTCGTGCTCATCTGGGAATACCGCGTGCGGCCGGAGCGGACCGAGGAGTTCGCCGGCTTCTACGGCCCCGACGGCCCGTGGACCGCGTTCTTCCGCGAGGCGCCGGGGTTCGTCAGCAGCACGCTGTGGCGCGACGTGGACACGCCCGGTCGCTATCTGGTCGCGGACCGGTGGACGAGCGCCGCCCTCTACGAGGACTTCAAGCAGCGCGAGGCGGAGGCCTACCGCCGCCTGAGCGAGCGCGGGCAGCGGCTCTACGAGCGCGAGAGCGCGCTCGGCCGCTTCGATTCCGTGGACTGAGGACGCGAGGAGCGCCATGCCCTACGACGTGAAGCTGCCCGACATCGGCGAGGGAATCGCCGAGGGCGAAATCGTGCGCTGGCTCGTGCGCGCCGGCGATGCGGTGCGCGAGGACCAGCCGCTGGTCGAGGTCATGACCGACAAGGCGAGCGTCGAGATCCCCTCGCCGCGCACCGGCACGATCGCCGCCCTGTTCGCCGAGGAAGGCCAGCGCGTCCCGGTCGGCACGGTCATCGTCTCGATCGCGGTCGCGGGCGAGGCGGCGGGCGGCCCCGCGCCGAACCCGCCCGCCGCCCACGGCGCGCCCGCCGCGGCGCCGCCCGCCGCGCAGGCCGCGGCGCCCGCCGCGGGCCCCGCCGGACGCGTGCAGGCGGCGCCCGCGGTGCGCGCGCTCGCGAAGGAGCTCGGCATCGCGCTCGAAGCCCTCGCCGGGTCGGGACCGGGCGGCGCGATCACCGCCGACGACGTGCGTCGCGCGGCGGCGGCCGGGGCGGCGCCCGCGGTGGCGGGCGCCGCGGCCCCCGCGCCGGGCGCGGGCGACACGCGCGTTCCACTGCGCGGGCTGCGCCGGCGCATCGCCGAGCACATGAAGCTCTCGCTGCAGACCGCCGCGCCCTTCACGTTCGTCGCCGAGTGCGACTGGAGCGAGGTCGTGCGCCACCGCGCCGCGGCGCGGGCGCGCGCCGAGGCCGCGGGCGTGCGCCTCACGTTCCTCCCCTACGTCGTGCGGGCCCTGATCCAGCCGCTGCGCGAGCACCCGCTCCTCAACGCCAGCCTCGACGACGCCGCGCACGAGATTGTGCTGCGGCGGGCGATCCACGTCGGGGTGGCGACCGCGACCCCCGAAGGACTCACCGTGCCGGTGCTCCACGACGCCGACCGCATGGGGCTGTTCGACGTGGCGCGCGCCATCGAGCGCCTCGCCGCCGCGGCGCGCGACCGCAGCATCCGGCTCGAGGACCTGCAGGGCGCCACCTTCACCGTGACGAGCACCGGCTCGAAGGGCGGCGTGCTCGCCACCCCGATCCTGCACCATCCGCAGGTCGCGATCCTCGGGGTGCATGAGGTGCGCAAGCGCCCGGCCGTGGTGGACGACGCGATCGTGATCCGCGAACTGGGAAACCTGTCGCTCACGCTCGACCATCGCGTGGTGGACGGCGCCGTGGGCGCCGACTTCCTGTACGCCGTCATCGAGCGCCTGCAGAACCCGGGCGCGTGGCTGACCGAAGGAGACCTCGCGTGACCGCGCCCGTCTTTGACGAGACCCCGCGCCAGATCGTGGATCCGGAAGGCCGCCTCGTCGGCGCCCCCCCCGCGGTGCCCGACGGCGACCTGCGCGCGCTCCACCGCCACATGCTGCGCATGCGGCTGCTCGACCAGCGCATGCTGTCGCTCCAGCGGCAGGGCCGCATCGGCTTCTACGGCATGGCCACCGGTCAGGAAGCCTCGGTCACCGGCACCGCCTATCCGCTGCGCCCGGGCGACTGGGTGTTCCATGCCCTGCGCGAGACGGGCGTGTGCCTGTGGCGGGGCACGAAGATCCGGGAGGTCGTGTGCCAGCTCCTCGGCAACGCCGGGGACGTGCTCCTCGGGCGCCAGATGCCGATGCACTTCAGCGACCGCCGCGTGAACTCGGTGGCGTGGTCGAGCGTCATCGGCACGCAGCTGCCGCAGGCGGTGGGCGCCGCGATGGCGGCGAAGCTGCGCGGCACGGGCGACGTGATGGTCGGTTACATCGGGGACGGCGGGACGTCCGTCGGCGATTTCCACGCGGCGATGAACTTCGCGGCCGTCTTTCAGGCCCCGGTCGTGCTCGTGTGCCAGAACAACCAGTGGGCGATCTCGGTGCCGCTTTCCGCGCAGACGCGCTCGAGCAGCATCGCGATCAAAGCGGTCGCCTACGGCATGCCCGGCGTGCGCGTGGACGGCAACGACGTGCTGGCGGTGCTGTCCGCCATGCGCGAGGCGGTCGAACGCGCGCGCTCGGGCGGCGGCCCGACGTTCATCGAGTCGGTGACGTTTCGCATGGGCGGCCACTCGTCGAGCGACGACCCGACGCGCTACCGCGACCCGGCGCAGGTGCAGTACTGGGAGGCGCGCGACCCGTTGCGCCGCTTCGACGCCTACCTGCGCGGCCGCGGCCTGCTCGCCGACGCCGACCTCGAGGCGTGGACGGCGGAGATCAACGCCGAGATCTCGCAGGCGATCCGCGAGGCCGAGGCGCTGCCGCCGCCCCCGCTCGAAAGCATGTTCACCGACGTCTACCGCGACATGCCCGCGCACCTCGCCGAGCAGATGCGCTACGCCGTCGCCATGGGCGAGGGCACGCGCGTGGACGGAGCCTTCCCGCTGTGAAGGAGGCGGCGCTCGTCGCGCTCGGCGGCGCCGTCGGCAGCCTGTTGCGCTGGGGACTGTCGGGAGCCCTTCAGCGCGCGGGCGGCGGCACGTTCCCGTGGGGCACGTTCGCGGTCAACGCGGCCGGCTCCCTCGCGGTCGGCTTCGTCGCGACGTTCGCGCTCGAGCGCGCGCTCGTACCGCCCGCGATGAGGGTGTTCCTGGTGCCCGGGCTCCTTGGCGGCTTCACGACCTTCTCGGCGCTGTCCTTTGAAGCGTTGGCGCTGCTGCGCGACGGGCAGTGGCCGGCGGCCGCGGGCTACGCGCTCGGCTCGCTGGCCGCCGGGATCGCGGCGGCCGGCGCCGGGGCGGCGCTCGCCGCGCGCGTCTGAAGGAGACACGTCATGCGGATCGAGGGACAGGGGCTCCTCCTGCGGATCTTCGTCGGCGAGGCCGACCGCTGGCAGGGACGCCCGCTCTACGAGGCGCTGGTGCTCAGGGCCCGCGAGCGCGGCCTGGCCGGCGCGACGGTGACGCGCGGGGTCCTCGGCTTCGGCGCCCACAGCCGGCTTCACGCCGCCAAGGTGCTGCGACTCTCCGAGGACCTGCCGCTCGTGATCGAGATCGCCGACCGCGAGGATCGCATTCGGGGCTTCCTGCCGGAGTGCGATGCAATGATCGGCGATGGCCTGGTCACGCTCGAGCCCATCGAGATCGTGCGCTACGCGCCGGGCGACGCCCCGCGCGAGTGAGCCGCCCCACCACGGCGCGCGGGCCCGGTCCTCCTCACGTGGGAACCGGGCCCGCGCGCGTGAGAAGTGGCGATCAGCGGCCCCTGGGAGGCAGCTTGAGCTTGAGGCCCGCCTTCACCTTCTTCTGCGTGATCAGATTGTTCTCCATCATGATCGCCGCGACCGAGCACTCCCAGCGCGCCGCCACGTCCTCGAGCGTCTCGCCCCTGGCGAGCACCACCTCGGTCGGTCGCGGTGCGGGCTTCGCGGGAGGGGCCTTGGCCGTCGGCGCCTGCGGCGTGACGGGAGCGACCGCCGCGGGCGACTCGGGCGCGGCCTGCGCCGGCGCGGGCGCGACCGCCACCGCGGGCGACTGCGGGGTCGCGGCCGAGGTCTTCGCCGACTCGGACCGCAGGGCGGCGGACGCGGACGGCGCGGGCGACGTCTTCGCCAACTCGGACCGCGGCGCGACGGACGCGGGCTGCGCGGCCTCGGCCCTCGGCGCGGGGGGCGCGGGCGCCGCGGGGAGCGCCACCGGCTGCGTCACCGGCACCGGCGCGGCCAGCGCGGGAGCGCGCGTCGGCGCCGGGGCGGTGGGCTTCACCTCGGCCGACACGGCCGGCGCCTTCTTCGCTTCATCCAGCCTGGGCAGCTTCACGCGCTCGGGCGAGTTCGTCCCGGCCTTCGCCTCGGCCGCCGGCGCGCCGGCCTTTGCGCCACCGGACGCCGTGCGCTCCTCCGCATCGGACGACCTGGCCGCGGGCCTGGCGGGGGCCGACTTCTCCCGCGCCGGCGCCGCGACGCGCGCAGCCTGATCGGCATCGTCCACGGCGGCGCGCGCGGCGGCCGGCGCGCCGAGACCGAAGCCGCCCGGCACCCCGGGGAGGAACGAGAGCCCGAGTCGGTGCTGGCCGCCGGCGCCCCCGCCGCCCACCACGTAGCCGTAGTCGAACCGGAAGCCGTTGATCCCCGCGCCCATGCCAAAGGTCGGGCCGGTGAGCGGCTCGCCGTCCTCGGCGCCCAGCTCCATGCGGTAGCCGGTGCGCAGCGCGAGCACGCCGAGGGCGCGCCACTCAAGGCCAAAGCGCGCGTCGCTGTAGTAGGCCGCGGGGAAGTTGAGGTCGAGCGCGAGCGTCACTCCCTGCCCCGGCACGTCGAACGAGGCGCCGACGCCGTAGTTGGCGGGGAACGGATAGGACGCGCCGTCGTAGCTCATGCGCCCGAAGGCATTCTGGGCGGCGGCCCCGAATCCGAACGGCCCGCTGCGCGCCAGCACTCCGAGATCGAAGGCGAGGCCGGCGCCGGACACGTCGCCGAGCGACTCGCGCACCAGCTTGACCCCCGCCCCCACCGAGAGCACGGGCGAGACGCGCCGCGCGAGCGACGCGCCGAAGGCGGCGCTCGACGCGCTGAAGCTTCCGGTCGGGTTGCCGAGCGCGTCGCGTCCCTCGAAGGAGCCGTCGCCCTGGTAGAGCGCGCTCAGTCCCCAGCGCGTGCCGCCGCGCCCGATCCGCCCGCCGGCGGCAAACCACTCCTGGTTGTTTTGCGCGGCGAGGCTGGCGTGCGAGAAGCTGAACTGCGTGGCGTCCACCGAGGCGAGCCCGGCGACGTTCCACGCGGTGCGCTGCAGGTCGCCGTCCATGCCGAGCGCGGCGCCGCCCATGCCGAGCACGCCGGCGCCGGCGCCGATCGAGAGGAAGTTCGCGGCGGTGGTGCCCGCGTTCTCGATGCCGGCCCGCGCCGCGGGCACGGCGAGGCAGGTCGCGAGCGCTGCGACGAGCGCGGTCGTGCGGATCATGGTCGTTCCCTCGCTCACGGCTGGCGCACCAGCTTGACGTGTTCGCGGCGCTCGCCGACGACGAGCCACGCGCGGTAGACGCCCGGGGCCACCTCGCGGCCCGCGTCGTTGCGCCCGTCCCAGGCGATGCCGCCCGAGCACGACGGGGCGTCGGCGACGGCGATGCGCCGGATGCGCCGCCCCGCCGCGTCTTCAATCTGCACCTCGGCGGCCCCGGCGCCCTCGATGGGCACCACGAGCGGGATGCACACCGGCTGGCCCGCGCGGCTGGGGTTGGGATAGGCGGGCGACATCGTCCAGTCCGCGCCGAGCCCGCCGGCGGTCGCGAGGTCCACGCGGAACGCGGCGCTCTGCGCGCTCTCGTTGCCGGCGAGATCGGTGGCGCTGACGCGGTACCACACCGCCGCCAGTCCCTGCGGCACGCCGGTGTCGAGCCACGTCGTGCCCGTGACGAGCGACGGCGTGACGAGCCCGAAGGGGCCCGCCGCGGCCGTCGCGCGGTACACGGAGTAGCCCTGCAGGTCGGGCTCGGCGTTCGGGCTCCAGGTCACCCGCACGGCGTCCGACTGCCGGGTGGCGGACACCGACGTCGGCGCCGCCGGCGGCGCGGTGTCGAACACCCAGTCCCACCGCACCAGGTTCGAAAGCCCCGACCAGTTGCCGGCGTCGTCGGCGGTGCGAATCGCAAAGTAGTAGGTCGTGTCGCGGGACAGCCCGCGCACCACGGCGGCCTGGCGCGTGCCCGCGACGAGCGGGGCGGGCATGCCAGGCGCCGGGACGGCCTGGTCCCAGGTGCCCGCGGAGATGGGGGCGGTGGCGTAGCGCAGCTCGTACTGCGTCGCGGTGCCGATCGCCCCGTCGTCGCCGGGCGCCGTCCACGAGAGGGTCACGCTGTCCGCGCCGGCGCCCTGCGCGAAGGCCACGACGGGGGCGAGGAACAGCAGCACCAGCCCGAGGGCGAGCGGGAACCAGCGGCGCCACGGCGCGCCGCCCGCCGGGGGCGACGGGCCGCGGCGACGGGACCGCACCGCGGGGCGCTTCATCGAAGGGCGACCTCCGCGCCGCGCGGCAGGGCCGCGGCCCGCGTGTGCCACGAGAGCCACACGAAGCTGGCCGCGAGGTCGCGCACCGCGGCGGGCGGCATGGTGTCGAGCGTCGTCGCGCTCGGCACGTTCGAGAGCGCCGAAGGGTTCCCGGCGTCGTCGGCCGAGCGGATCGCAAAGTAGTAGGTGACCTGTCGCGACAGCCCGCGCACCGTGTAGGACTGGCTGGTGCCGGCGGCCGTCGGCGTCGGCTCGCCGGTCACCTGCGTCGCCGCCGCCCAGTTCGCGAGCGTGATGGGCGACGTCGAGTAGCGAATGTCGTAGGCCGCGACCGTGCCGCTCAGGCTGTCGTCCCCCGGCGCCGTCCAGCCGAGCGTCGCGGTCGAGTCGGTGAGCCCGGTGATGGCGAGGCTGGCGATGGCGGCGGGCCGGATCGTGTCCGGCGCGGCGAGCGTCGTGCGCGAGATCACGTTCGAGATGCCCGCCCAGTTCGGCACCTCGTCGGCGGTCTTGATGGCGAAGTAGTAGGTGGTGTTCGGCGAGAGCCCGGTCACCGTCACGCTCTGCTGCGTGCCCGGCGCGGCCGGCGCCGGCATGGACGTCCAGCGCGTGGCGGACGAGAAGTTGGCGGCCGTGATCGCGGACGTCGAGTAGCGCAGGTCAAACTGCGCCGCGGTCCCGCTCAGGCTGTCGTCGCCGGGCGTGGTCCAGCGCAGCGTCACGCTGTTCCACGTCGTCTGGGCGAAGGCCATCGGTGTCGCTCCCAGAAGTCCCACCATCACCGCGATCGATGCGAAGCGGAGATGCCTCATGGATTCCTCCAGCATGCCGGCGGGTCGGGTGTCCGTCCCGAGCGCTCGACCGGCGACCGCGTCGTTCCTGCCCAAGGGTGTCGTGTGCGGTGCCGAGGAATCCCCGGCTGTCCTTATTCACCGCGATCCGAGAGGTGCGTCCAGCGACACCTGCCCTGAACCGCGGCCGGACTTGGCAGGAAGCGTGCCTCGCGGGCCGCCCATCGCCGCGCGCGCGCGGCGGATGTGTCGGACGCGCAAAGGACGCCCCCCTGCCGGGGTTTGCCGCTTCGTGGCCGTTATCGGCCGTGGGGAGTTGAACTGCAGCGCTCCGTGTAGGGTGCAATGGCCGGGCGTGGACGCTGCAATGCACTGCCGCGCGCAGGGCGATCTTCCCTGTCGCGGCGCGGAACCCGTGTGGGGGTGTGGAGAGGGCACCCCGTCCATGGGAGCCCGGGGCCAGCGCGGGGCGGGCCACGGGTCGCCCGAACCATGCCAGACCCGCGATGGAAACGCCACCCGACGCCGCGGGGGTGCGGCGCGCTGCGGCCCGTCCATTGACACCCTCGACGGCCGGGCCATAATCTCGTGCCCTCACAACCTGCGCCGGGGCCGCTTCAGGGTTCCGTCGCGGGCGGTTGGACCGCCTTCCTTGCCCGTCCCCGGCGCGCCGGGGCGCTCCCCGGCGTAACCACCCGCGTGTGGGACATCGTCCGGCCTCGCATGGCCGGCGAGCGTGCGGCCGTGGCCGGACGCGTCAACGAACCACCGGGACCTTTGGCAGGATGAGCGCACTTCCCCTCGAGCGAGACGCGGTCCTGCGGCGGGCCGTCGAGCTCGGCGCGTCCGATCTCATCGTGACGGCCGGGCACCCCGTCATGGTGACGGTCGCCGGCGTGCTCGACGCCCTCCCCGGCTCCCCCGTGCTGTCCCCGGCGGAATCGCGGCGGCTCGCCGAGAGCTTCCTCACGCCCGCGCTCAACGAGCGCTTCCTGCGCGACCTCGAGCTCGACACGCGCTACTTCCTGCCGGGCGTCGCCCACTTCCGCGTCAACCTCTACATTCAGCGCGGGCACTGGGGCGCCGCGATCCGCGTCGTGCCGCTGCGCATCCCGCTGCCCTCCGACATCGGCCTTGCCCCGCACGTGGTGGCGCGCCTGCTCGGCCTCACGCGCGGTCTGGTGCTCGTCACGGGCCCGACGGGCGCCGGCAAGAGCACGACCATCGCCTCGCTCCTCGAGCAGCTCAACCAGCAGGGCGCGCGCCGCCACATCGTGACCGTCGAGGACCCGATCGAGTTCGTGTTCGAGCCGAAGAACGCGGTCATCGACCAGCGCGAGGTCGGCGTGGACACCAAGAGCTACGCGCGCGGCCTGCGCGGAGCGCTGCGCCAGCTCCCGCACGTCATCTTCGTCGGCGAGATGCGCGACCTCACCAGCATGGCCATCGCGCTGACCGCCGCCGAGACCGGCAACCTGGTCATCTCGACCATGGCGACGCAGTCGGCGGCCCAGACCGTGACGCGCATCATCGACTCGTTTCCTCCGCACCAGCAGGCGCAGGTGCGCGCGCAGCTCTCGCTCACGCTGCGCGCGGTCGTGTCGCAGGTCCTGCTGCCGCGCGCCGACGGCCGCGGGCGCGTCGCGGCCCGCGAGATCATGTTCGTCACGCAGGCGATCCAGAACCTGATCCGCGAGGACAAGGTCCACCAGATCACCAACGCCATCGCCACGGGCGCGCGCGACGACATGCTGTCGCTCGACGACGCGCTCGGCGAGCTCGTGGACAAGGGACTGGTCACCTTCGAGACGGCGCGCCCGTACTTCGAGGACGTCGAGAAGCGCGACCATCTGCTGAAGCGCCACTACCGCGTCGCTCCGGTGCCGGCGCACGCCCCGCGGGAGGGCGCCCGATGACGACCTCGTTCCGGCTCTCGACGCGCCGCTTCGGCGAGCTGGTCCTCGACCGCGCGCTGGTGTCGCCCGACGACCTCGACCGCGCGCTGCGCTCGCGACAGGACCCCAAGGAGCGCCTCGGGCAGACGCTCGTGCGGCTCGGGCTCCTCAAGGAGCGCGACGTCGTGCAGCTGCTCGCCGAGCAGTTCTCGCTGGCCATCGCCGACGCCCAGCGGCTGTCGCAGGCCGACCCGGAGGCGGTGCAGCTCGTGCCCGAGCACCTTGCCCGCCAGGCCGGCCTGCTCGCGCTGGCACGCCACGGCGACCGGCTCGAGGTGGCGGTCGGCGACCCGCTCGACGTCGTGTCGCTCGACCATCTGCGCGCCCTCACCGGCTGCACGCTGACCGTGTGGGTGGCGCGCCCGAGCGAGGTGCGCGAGGCGATTGACGAGTTCTATCAGGAGATCCGCGCGAGCGAGCAGGTCGGCGCCATCCTCGACAAGCTCGACCTGTCGGCGAGCCCCGAGGAGGACGCCGACGTCGACCTGGCCACGCTGAGGCAACAGGTCGAGGACGCGCCGGTCGTGCGGCTCGTCAATCTCATGCTCGCGGAGGCCATTGACGCGCGCGCCAGCGACATCCACATCGAGCCGCAGCGCGACCGCGTCGCCGTGCGCTTCCGCATCGACGGCCTGCTGCACGAAATGATGAAGCCGCCGAAGAACCTGCAGATGGCGATCATCTCGCGCATCAAGGTGCTGTCGGACCTCGACATCGCGGTGCGGCTGCTGCCGCAGGACGGTCGGCTCACGGTGCACCTCCCCGACCGCGAGGTGGACATTCGCGTCTCGACGCTGCCCACCGCGTTCGGCGAGAAGGTCGTCATGCGCCTGTTCGACAAGCAGGCGTTCACGCGCGAGATCGGCAACCTCGGCGTCGAGGGCGAGCCGCTCGCCGTGTTCCGGCGCTCGATCCGCCAGCCGTACGGCATGATCCTCGTCTCGGGTCCGACCGGCTCCGGCAAGACGACGACGCTCTACTCGGCCCTCCACGAGATCAAGAGCGTCCACAAGAACCTGGTCTCGGTCGAGGACCCGATCGAGTATCACATCGAGGGCGTCAATCAGGTCCACGCCAACCACAAGGTCGGCATGACCTTCGCGCGCGCGCTGCGCTCCATCCTGCGGCAGGATCCCGACGTCATCATGATTGGCGAGATCCGCGACGCGGAGACCGCCGACATCGCCGTGAAGAGCGCGCTCACCGGTCACCTCGTGCTGTCGAGTGTGCACGCCAACGACGCCGCCGGCACGGTGACGCGCCTCATTGACATGGAGGTACCGCGCTACCTCGTCGGCTCGGCGGTCACCATGGTCATGGCGCAGCGCCTCGTGCGCCGCGTGTGCGAGCGCTGCAAGGAGTGGTTCACGGCCGAGCCCGACCACGTCGCCGCGCTCGGCGACGACGCCGGCCTGCTCGTCGGGCGCCGCATCGCGCGCGGTCGCGGCTGCCTGGCGTGCAAGCAGACCGGCTACCAGGGCCGCATTGCCGTGTTCGAGGTGCTCGAACTGACGAAGCCGGTGCGGCGCATGGTGCTCGACGGCATGAACGAGGACCACATCAAGCAGCGCGCCATCGCGGACGGCCTGCTCACGCTGCGCAAGGCGGGCATCCGCAAGATCCTCGACGGCATCACGACGGTGGACGAGGTGCGCGCCGCCACCCTCGCCGACCACGACTGACCATGCCGAGCTACTACTACAAGGCCCGCGATCTGAGCGGGCGCGCCCACGAGGGGATCGAGGTCGCCGCCTCCGAGGAGGAGGTGCTGCGCATCCTCGAGGGCTCCAAGCTGATTCCGGTGTACATCGAGGCGCGTGCCCCGGGCGCCCGGCGCAGCGCGCTGGAGGCGTTCCCGATCCTGCGCACGTGGCGGCGCGCCCTCGACCGCCTTCAGCACGGCATCCAGCCCGGCTCGGTGGCGCTGTTCGCCCGCCAGCTCGCCACCATGATCGGCGCCGGGTTGCCGCTCGTGCGTTCGCTGCGCTCCATTGCGCGCGATCACCACGACCGCAAGCTCGCGGCCATCCTCGAGCGCGTGGCCGAGGACGTGCAGAAGGGCGAGTCGCTGTCGGCCGCGCTCGGCCGGCACCCGACCGCGTTCGACGAGGTGTTCGTGAGTCTGGTCCACACCGGCGAGATCTCGGGCACGCTCGACGAGATCATGGACCAGACCGCGGCCTATCTGGAACGGGCGGAGGCGCTGCGCGTCAAGGTCGAGGCGGCGCTCCGCTACCCGTCGTTCATCCTCTTCTTCTCGCTGGCCGTGCTGGCGGTCATGGTGTTCTGGATCATCCCGATGTTCTCCGGCATCTACGGCCGGTTCCGGGTGCCGCTGCCGTTCGCGACCCAGGCGCTGCTCAACCTGAGCCGCGGCATCACGGAGAACCTGCTCATCGTCGGGGTGCTCGCGGCGGTCGCCGGGCTGGCGCTGTGGAACGCGGCCCAGACGGAGCGCGGGCGGCTGGCGTGGGACCGCTGGAAGCTGCGCGCGCCAATCTTCGGACCGCTCATCCGCATGTACGCGGTGACCAAGCTGGCCCGCACGCTCGGCATCCTGACCGCGAGCGGCACCCAGATCCTCTACGCCCTCAAGGTCATGCGGCCGGTGCCCGGCAACCTGGTGCTCGAGCGCGGCCTCGACCAGATCCGGGCGCGCGTCGAGCAGGGCACGTCGCTGTCCAGGGCCATGAGCGAGTCCGGCGTGCTGCCCGAAATGCTCGTCCAGATGACCGCCACCGGCGAGGAGACCGGCCAGCTCGACAACATGCTGGGCCGGACGGCCGACTTTTACGAGCAGCGCGTGACCTCGGCCGTGGACGGTCTGTCTAGCCTCATCGAGCCCTTCGCGATTATCATTGTCGGGCTGGTGGTGGGGGCGATGCTGCTCGCCCTCTACCTGCCGATCTTCAGCCTCGGTCAGGCCATGCGGTCTGGAATTCTGGGGCAATAGTCGGCGCAGCACCGGCCCGCGACGGCCGGAACCAGGGGACCGGCCGGCGACGGCCGGGGGTCGCGCGACGCTTCGGGCCATGGTGGTCCGATCGGAGTCACAGTCGGGAGAGCCATCACCCGAACCAGGAGATGCGCATGTTCAAGAATCAGAAGGGCTTCACCCTGATGGAGCTGATGGTCGTCATCGTCATCGTGGCGATCCTCGCCGCGGTCGCGGTGCCGCTCTACATCAACTACGTCAAGGACGCCCAGCGCACCGAGGCCAAGGGCGCGATCGGCGCCGTGATCACGGCGGAGCAGACGTACTTTCAGGTCCACGGCACTTACGCCGCGCTTCCCGCTCCCGGCTTCGTGAAGAATCCGACGCCCGGCAGCCAGAACGGCTTGAACTGCGATCTCACCGAAGCCCTCTCCAACTGGCAGATCGTCGTGGATCCCGCAGGGCCCGGGGGCTACACGGTCACGGCGACCGGCATCGCGGGCCGACCGTCGGAAGGTCTGACGGTGACGTACACCTATGATCGGACGACGGGCGAGGGAACCTGGTCCGACCAGTAGCGCCGGGCGACGCCCGGCCCTCGGCCCCATGACCCGACGCCTCCATCCCGCCGCGCTGGCTGCGGACCCGTGCCGCGACCAGCGCGGCTTCTCGCTGGTCGAGACCGTGGTCGCGGTGAGCATCGCGGTCCTCGCGATCCTCGGCCTCGCGCACACCTTCGGCCTCGGGCGCGGCTTCATCGCGCGCTACGAAGTCGCGCGCGCCGCCCTCGGCGAGGCGCAGCAGCGCATGGAGTCGCTCGCGGCGCTGCCTCCGGCGCTGCTCGTCTCCGGCACCGCGGACAGCGTCGCGTTCGTGGTGCGCGGCAGCGCCCTAGGCCACACCTCCTGGCGCGTCGAGCCGGTGGACGAGCCCGCCGACGGTCTCGGCGCAGCCGACGCCGACGGCCATCCCGAGGATCTCAAGCGCGTCACGGTGGTCGTGCGTTGGACCCACGACCGCATCGAACTGCGGCGCCTGTTCCCGGGGGCATGACGCCATGCCACGAAACCAGCGCGGCATCACCATCCTCGAGGTCACGCTCGTCCTCATGCTGACCTCCATCGTCATGATGGGGCTGGTCGGCTTCTACCTCCACTCGCAGGCGACCTGGCTCGAGTCCTCGAGCCAGGCCATCACGCAGCGCGACGCGACGCTCGCGCTCGAGCGCATCGCCGAGCGCGTGCGCGCCGCGAGCCGCGCGGTAACGCCGGTGCCGGGCACCCTCGTGCTGTACGACCGCGGCGGCACCGAGATGCACCGCTTCTGGCTCGAGCCCTCCGACTCGCTGCTCCACCACGGCGTCGGCGGCACGGTGGACGACGGCCCGCTCGTCAACTCGCGCGTCGTGCGCTTCGACGTGTCCGCGGACACCGCGCTGGTCACGGTCACCTCGCTGGTGCTCGCCGGACCGCACGGCGCCAGCATCGAGGCGCGCTCCGGCGCCGCGCTGTACAACCGGCCGTGACGCCCCACCCCTCCCCTGCGGGCGCCGCCGAGCGCGGCTTCGTCATCGTCGGCGTGGTGATGATGGTGCTCGCGCTCACCATCCTCGGGCTCTCGCTCTTCAGCCTGTCGTCCTACGAGGCGGCCTTCCTGCGCGGCTCGCTCGACCGGCAGCACGCCTTCGACGCCGCGCAGAGCGGGATCGAGCGCGCCAAGTTCCAGATCGGAGCGAGCGGGCGGCTCGAGGCGGCGGCCGCCGGCCTGCCGCTCGACCACGTGATCGGGGCGGTCGCGGCGCAGAAGCAGGGCCCCGACACCGTGACGAGCGGCCCGGTGGCGTGGGGCGGCGACGACGTGCGCATCACGGTCACGGCCTCCGTGAACGGCACCGTGCGCGTGGTCGAGGGGCGCTTCCGCCCGAACGGGGAGCAGAGCTACTACCGGCGGCTCGTCACGACACGCGAGAGCATCGTGGTGGACCCCGGCACGGTCGCGGTCCCGCGCTGCGGCACGGTCCGGCTCGAAGGCGGCGTCTGGACGAACGGCACGGACTTTTCGTGGCAGGCGTGCATCGTTCCCCCCGCCTATCAGCCCATCGCCACCACGCCCGAGGTGCCGATCCCGGACGTGGCGGGCTTCATCGCCACGGCGGGCGCGGGCACGACCCACCCCGTGGTGCGGGTGCCCGTGCCGGCGCCGCCCGCAACACCGACCTCGGTGCGCTACGAGCTGCACGGCCCCGCGAACGAGGTCCGTTACTACACGCTGCCGGGCGGGCACAATCCGGTCGGCTCCGCCTTCACGGTGGACGAGCCCCTCGGCTCGCCGGTGATCTCGGTGCAGGGCATCGCCGTGTGGCTCCTGCCGCGCGGGGCGTGGTTCTTCAGCCCGGTGACCGTCGTGGGCGGGCCGAACGACGCGCTCGTGATCGTGGCGGGCCGCAGCGGGGACGCGGTGCGCGGCAATCCCGACGCCGGCCTCACGTTCCTCAACAGCATGCACTCGCCCGTCGTGCCGGTGTACCTGGTGAGCGACGGCCACGTCGCCATGGAGAACGTCAACCTGGGAGCCACCACGGATGCGACGCTCGCCTACGCGTCGATCTTCGCCCGCAGGCTGATGATCTCCGGGCGCGACGCCGCCTCCGGCACGCGGCTCAACCTCCACCACGCCGCCAACGCGCCGCAGGACGGACCGGGCGGCGTGCTCGAGCGCCTGATGCAGGAGCGCGCCCTGCCCAACGCCGCCGCGAGCGGTGGCCGGTTCGCCCTCGTCCCCGGGACGTGGCGCGAATCGGGCGATTGACCTAGTTTCCGTCCATGCGCGCGAGCCTCCGCTCCCGGCCGTGGGCCGGGCTCGACATCGGCCAGTACAGCGTGAAGCTGCTCGCCCTGCAGCCGGGCGTGGGCGGCGCCCGCCACTGGCTCGCCGAAGTGCCACTGCCGCCGGCGCCCCGTCCCGACACGGCGCCCGCCCACGACGCCGTGGCCCGCGCGGTGGCGGCGGCGTTCCAGCAGGCCGGCCTCCCGATGCGAGGACTGCGCGGGCTGGCGCTCGGCATCGCCGGCGCCGACGTGTTCATCAAGCAGATCCACCTGCCGCTCCTCGCCGACGACGAGATCGGACCGGCGCTGCGCTTCGAGGCGCGCAAGCACCTGCCGTTCGACCCGCAGACCATGGTCATCGACTGGCAGGTCATCGGGCGCTACCCGGGCGACAGGCGCCTCGAGGTGCTGCTCGCGGCGGTGGCGCAGGACCGGCTGGCGCGCGCCCTCGAGCCGCTCGCGGCGCTCGGGATCGAGGCCGACATCGTGGACGCCGCGCCGCTCGCGCTCACCAACGCGCTGTCCCACGGGCGCGAAGCCGAACGCGAGGCGCACTGCCTGCTCGACATCGGGCACACCGCATCGCATCTGACGCTGTGGCAGCGCGGCGAGCCGTACTTCAGCCGCCGACTCGACGTCGGCGGACGCACGCTGACCCAGGCCATCGCCGACGCCACGCGCGTGCCGTTCGAGGAGGCCGAGGAGTGGAAGCTGGCGGCCGGCTCGGACCAGCCCGGCTTCCGCGTGGACTGGAGCTCGCCCGAGATGTCGGCGCTGCTCGAGGGGCTGAAGCGCCACCTTGTGGACGACCTGCTGCGCTCGCTGGCGTTCTACCGCACCATCGGCCGCCTCCCCGATCCCATGAAGATGTGGATCTCGGGCGGCACCGCTCGCCTGCCGGGCCTCGCCGCGCGGCTGTCGGATCTGCTCGGGTTCCCCGTGCTGCTGTTCGACCCCCTCGAGCGCCACGACGGCGTGCCGCCGGGCGCCGGCCCCCAGTTCGCGCAGGCCTACGGCCTCGCGCTGCGCTCCGCATGACCCCGATCTTCACCATCAACTTCCGCCGCGAGGCGTACCAGCGCGAGCTCGCGCGCGCGCGGGCGCGCGTCCTCGCGCTCGCCGCGTGGCTCGCCTACTTCGGCGTGCTGGCCGTCGTGCTGGGGCTTTACGCGCTCAACGCCGGCGCCTTCGCGCGGCGCGTCGCGCAGCTCGAACGGCAGCTCGAGCGCAACCGCGCGCAGGGCGCGCCGGCCGCGCAGACGCTGACCCAGGCGGACGCGCAGATGATCGAGCGCTACGCCGTCAATCTCGCCGGGCAACGCGACCGCCTGCGGCGGCTCGGGCAGATCCTGCCGCCGGGCGTGCGCCTCACCCAGGTGCAGCTCAATCCCGAGAACGTTTCGGGCCCCGGGCCCCACACCCTGGCGCTGAGCGGCGTCCTGCGCGCCGACGGCCGCGAGGACCGCATGCGCGGCGTCACCGCGCTGGTCACGGCGCTGCAGCAGGACAGCGTGTTCCGCCGCGGCGTCTCCAACATCAAGCTCGTCTCCACCACGTCCGTCGAGGGGGCGGGGACCGAGTTCGTGATCGAGTGCCGATGAACCCGATCCTGGCCGCCGCCCTCCGGCGCGAGGCCCGCCCGCTCGCGGCGCTCGCCGTCATGCTCGCGCTGGCGGTCGTGCACGGCGCGCTGTTCGCGCCACTGGCCGCGCGCCACGAGCGCGTGCTGCGCGCCGCGGGCGGCGCGGAGAACGCGCTGGCCCCGGGCGCGGGGTCGCCGCTGCCGCCGCGCGTGTACGCGGTCGTCCAGGAGAACCGCATTCCCGCCGCCGAGGCGCTGGCGCTCGGCAACTCGGGCCAGCTCCAGGTCGCGACGCTCGAGGAGCTCACCGCGTTCGCCGAGCGCGCCGGGCTGCGCGTGACGCTCGCCGAGCCCGGTCCGGTGACCCAGCTGCCCACGGCGGTCGAGGTGCGCGTCCGGCTGCGCGCGCGCGGCAGCTACGCCGAGGTGCTCGCGTTTTTCGACCTCGCGCTCGCCTCGGGGCGACTCTACGCGCTCGAGCGCTACACGCTCCAGGAGGCGGGCGGCGGGCAGCTCCAGATCGAGCTCCACGCGGTGTCGCTGCGCCTCAAGGAGCCGGCGCCCCCGCCGATGACCCCGGCGGCCCCGGGAGGCGCCCGATGAGACTCGACCCGCGCACGCTGTTCGCGCCGCTCGTCGCGCTCCTCGCGCTCGTCGTGGTGCTGCAGCTCACATCGGCGGCGCTCTCCACCTCGGGTGCGTGGCGCCGCGACGCGGGAGGCGCGCGCGCCACGCGCGTGGACCCGTACGCGCCCCTCGACCGGGCGCTCGCGCTGCGCGCGGCGCCGCCGCCCGACGGCCCGCTGCGCGACCCGTTCGCGTTCGGCGGCGCCCCGGTCGCGTCCGTCGCGGGGGGCGCGCGGCCCCGGCCGCGCGCGACGCGCGACGCGCCCCCGGCCGCGCCGCCGCGGCCCGTGCTCACCGCCATCGTGTGGGACAGCGACCCGCGCGCGACCGTGCGCTGGAACGGCCGCGACTATTCCGTCCGCCCCAACACGCTGTTCGCCGAGTTCCGCGTCGTCAGCATCGGGCGCGGGCAGGTGGTCCTCGACCGGAACGGCGAGAGCCTGGTGCTCACGCTGCCGGCTCGCCAACCCTGAGGAGACTCCCGTGCGCTTTCTCCGACGACTCGCCGCCGCCGCGCTCGCGCTGGCGCTCGCGGCGTCCGCGAGCGGCGACGCCCCCGCGGCCGACCTTACCCGCAAGGTGAGCCTCGACGCCGAGGACGCCGCGCTGCCGACCGTGCTCAAGATCCTCGCCGAGAAGGGCGACCTCAACATCGTCACGGGACCGGGCGTCACCTCCGGCCGCATCACGATCCGCATGAAGGACGTGCCCATCGAGCAGGCGGTCAACCTCGTGGTGCGCGCCGCCGGGCTCGCCTACGAGCGCATCGGCAACTCGATCCTGGTCGCCGAGCCGCGCGCGCTGCAGGACGAGACCGGACTTTCGTCGTACGTCGTGAACCTCAAGTTCGCGGACGCGGCGGAGGTCAAGGAGGCGCTCAAGCACCTGAGTGCGAAGATCGAAGTGGACCGCAGCGGCAATCGCCTGGTCGTGGTGACCAGCCCGCGCGTGATCGCCGAGATTCAGAGCCTGGTGCAGACGCTCGACGTGCCCGCGCGCCAGGTCATGCTCGAGGCGCGCGTCGTCGAGGTCGGCACCGACGACCTGGTGCGCCTCGGCATTGACTGGGAGGCCCTGTCGTCCCAGGGCTTCCTGTTCGTCGAGGGCAACTACGACAGCTCGATCGGGCAGGGCAATCAACTCCGCGGGCTCAAGGTGTTTCCCAACACGCCCGGCACGAGCGACATCTTCAAAGCCAAGAACTTCAGCCGCGAGGCCAAGTTCTTCAACGTGGTGGTGGACCTGCTCGTGCGCGACGGCCACGCCCGTGTGCTCGCCAACCCGAAGCTCGCCACGCTCAACGGCAAGGAGGCGACCATGCTCGTCGGCAGCCGCATCCCCTACGTCATTTCGGGGACGGTGTTCGCGGGCGGGGGCGCGGCGCCGGTCGAGCGCGTCGAGCGCGAGGAGGTCGGCGTCAAGCTCAAGATCACCCCGCTCATCAACGCCGACGGCTACATCACGACGACCATCACGCCCGAGGTCAGCTCGGTCGTCGGTTTCCAGGGGGCGAACGCCGATCTGCCGGTCGTCGCGACGCGCCAGGCGACCACCACGGTGCGCCTGAGGGACGGCCAGTCGGTCATCATCGGCGGCCTGCTGAGCGAGGAAAAGACCACCCGCACCTCGAAGGTCCCCCTGCTCGGGGACATCCCGGGGCTCGGTTACCTCTTCCAGCACAACACGATCACGACCACCAAGAAGGACCTCGTGATCGAGATCACCCCGCGCATCCTGCCCGAGCAGCCGTGACGTTCACGGGCCGCGCAGGATGGCGACGTGAACCACGCCCGCCATCCAGCCGATCCACTGACCGACCGCCACGGTGAAGACCACCGCGACCAGCGCGAGGCCGGCGCTGGCGAGCGCCGGGGTGACGCGGCGCATGCGGTACAGGACGACGATGAGCAGCGGGATGAGCACGCCCTTGTAGGCCACGAACAGCGGCCACCTGCCGTGCGCGAGTCCCGCGAGGATCGGGTTGCCCTCGCGGTTCCCGAACCAGTGAATGCCAAACGCCGTGACCACGAGGTCGAGGGCGTTGGCGGCGACGGCGAGGAACAGCAGGATGCGCATGCGCGGAAGGGACCGCCTCATGTACCGTGCGAACGCTGTGGCGCGCCGCGAGTGTGACACGGCGCGGACCGCTCCTTCAACGGACTCGCTCACGTGATCCTCGACCAGTGGCTCTCGATCTCGGCGGCGCTGCTCGGCCTCGTCATGGGCAGCGCGGTCACCGCCCTCGCGCACCGCGTGCCGCGCGGCATCTCGTGGGTGCGCGGCCGCTCGGCGTGCCCGGCGTGCGGCGCGACGCTCGCGGCGCGCGACCTCGTGCCCGTGCTGTCGTGGGCGCTCACCGGCGGCCGCTGCCGCCACTGCGGCGCCGGCGTCCCGCTGCGCTACCCGCTCACCGAGCTGTGGTGCGCGGCGTGGGCCCTCCTCCTCTATCGGCAGGTCGGCCCCGGCTGGGAGTGGGTTCTGCTGGCGCCGTGGGGCTTCCTGCTCGTGGCCCTGTTCTGGATCGACCTCGACCATCAGCTGCTGCCGGATGCGCTCACCTTCCCCGGCACGCTGCTCGGGGTGGCGGCGGCGCTCACGCTGCCGGACGGCGCGCGCCACGCGCTGCTCGGCATCGTCGCGGGGAGCGGGCTGCTGTGGCTGCTCGCCGAGGTGTGGGTGCGCGTGCGAAAGGTGGAGGGGCTCGGCGGCGGCGACATCAAGCTGGCCGCCATGTTCGGCGCGGTGCTGGGCTGGAAGCTGACGCTCCTCACGCTTTTCCTCGCCGCCTTCGCCGGCTCGGTGTGGGGCGGCGTGCTCATGGCGCGCGGCCAGGGCACCGGGCGCACGGCGCTCCCGTTCGGCACCATGCTCGCCCCCGCCGCGATGATCGCGTTTCTGTGGGGCGCGGACTGGGTGAACGCCTACGCGCGGCTGCTCGCGGGGCGCTAGCGGGCGGCCTGCGTCACCCGGCGAACGCGCGCCGCCCGGCCGCGACGCGCGCGCCCGTCCCAAACCGAACGCCCGGGGTCGCCGGGCGGCGCGCCGCGGCGCGCGACGGCGCGGGCGCCGCCCGCCGATCTCGCGCCGCTGGACCGCTCCCGCGCGCATGGCGTAGCGTGCGCCGCGCGCCGCCGCGACCGATCTCCCTCAAGGACGCCCATGACCCGCTCCCGCATCACCGGCCTCGGGTTCCACGTGCCCGAACGCGTCGTCACCAACACCGACCTCGAGAAGCTCATGGACACGAGCGACGCCTGGATCGTGGAGCGCACGGGCATTCGCGAGCGGCGCTTCGTCGAGCCCGGCACCGGCACTTCGGACCTCGCCGTGGCCGCGGCCCGCAAGGCGCTCGCCGACGCCGGACGCGGGCCGGCCGAGGTGGACTGCATTCTCGGAGCGACCATCACCCCCGACTTCGAGTTCCCGGGGATCGCGGTGCTGGTGCAGCACAAGCTCGGCATCGGTCCCGTCGCCTGCATGGACGTGCGCAACGCGTGCAGCGGGTTCGTCTATGCGCTCTCGGTGGCCGACGCCTACGTGCGCGTCGGTCTGTTCCGCCGCGTCCTCGTGCTGGGCGCCGAGGTCCAGAGCACGGGGCTCGACCTCTCGACCGCCGGGCGCGACATGGCGGTGCTGTTCGGCGACGGAGCGGGCGCCGCGGTTGTCGAGCCCTCCGACGACGACGCGCGCGGGTTCCTGTCGTTCGCGCTCCACGGCGAGGGCCAGTTCGCGCGCGAATTGTGGGCGGAAGCGCCGACTTCGCTCGTGTCCGGGCGCATCACGCACGAGATGCTCGACGGCGGCCGGCACTATCCCGCCATGAACGGGCGACAGGTGTTCAAGCACGCGACCACGCGCTTCCCCGAGGTGATCCACGAGGCGCTCGCGAGAAGCGGTCACGCGCTCGACGAGGTGGCGCTGGTCGTGCCGCACCAGGCGAACCGCCGCATTGGCGACGCGGTCGCCGAACGCCTCGGGCTTGCGCCCGAACGCGTGTTCCAGAACATCGAGCGCTACGGCAACACCACCGCGGCGAGCATTCCGATCGCGCTCACCGAGGCGCGCGACGCGGGGCGCTTCGGCGCCGGGGACCTCGTGGTGCTGGCGGCCTTCGGCGCCGGGTTCGCGTGGGGCGCCTGCGTCCTGCGCTGGTAGCGCGGCGCGCGCCGCGGGGTGGCCGACGGGACACGGGCCCCGGCGGCCGCCGCGCCGGCCGCCCCCGGCGGCCTGCGGTGTAAGACGGCCCGCCCGTCTCCGTCTGCGGGGTCGAAGGCGCCTCGAGGCCCCGCCGAACGAGTGGAGCGCCCCGGGCGCCGGAACGCGGGGAGGATCCGATGTCGAACGAGACCGCGGGCTGTCGCTGCGGCGCCCTGTGCGCCTGCGCGCCCTGCTCCTGCGCCCCCGAGAAGAGCCACGCCGCGGCTGCCGACGGCGGCTGCCGCTCGTCGTCCTGCTGCGGCGATGCCTGCGCCTGCGGCGCCGACGGCCGCTCCGGGGCCTGAGCACCGTCCCGGCGGCACCCGCCGCGGGTCGCGGGCCACGGCGCGCCGGGACGCTGCGCCGGGCCCGCGACCGCACGACCTTCCGGAGGTTCCCATGACCGACGCTCCGCGCGGCGCCGCCGGCGACGACGCCGCGCGTCCCACCTCGCCCGAGGTGGTGGCGACGCTGGTCGCCAACCACCGGCGCTTCCTGGCCTTCCTCGAGCGGCGCGTGGGGTCGCGCGAGGTGGCCGAGGACATCCTGCAGGAGGCGTTCGTGCGCGGCCTCGCGCGCGCCGGGCAGCTGCGCAAGGAAGAGTCGGCGGTGGCGTGGTTCTACCGCGCGCTGCGCAACGCGCTCGTGGACCACTGGCGGCGCGCAAGGAGCGAACGACGCGCCCTCGACCACGCGGCCGCAATCGCCGATGCGTCCGTGCCGGGCGTGGACGAGGAGCTGATGGACGTGGTGTGCGCCTGCGCGGTCGAGCTGCTCGGCACGCTCAAGCCGGAGTACGCCGAGGCGCTGCGGCGGGTGGACCTCGGGGGTGCGAGCGTCGGGGCGTGGGCCGTGGAGGCGGGCATCACCGCCAACAACGCCTCGGTGCGGTTGTTCCGCGCGCGCGAGGCGCTGCGGCGCCAGTTCGAACGCTGCTGCGGCACGTGCGCGACGCACGGCGGCCTCGACTGCCCGTGCGGCGGCCCGGCCGCCCGAGCGTGACGAACGCGGCGCGTCCCGGAGCGCGCCGTCAGCCCCGGGGTCTCACCCGCGCGAGGTAGCCGGGATGGTCGCGCAGCGCCTCGAAGTCGGGGTCCGCGTGCAGCTTGAACGCCAGCGGGTGACCCTCCGCGCGCGCGCGCCCCAGCAGCGCCATCGCGCCATCGGCGTCGCCGAGCAGCGCGGCGATGTCGGCGCGCCAGTAGGTCGTCACGCCGTGCGACCAGCGATCGGTCATCGCCGCAAGGCGCGCGTCGCACGCGCGCGCCAGCGCCGAGTCCGCGCCGCGCGCGGCGAGCGCGCCGAGGTAGCCGACGTGGTTCGGATTGTCCGGGTGCGCCGCCAGCAGCGCGGCGACCAGCGCCATCGCTTCGCGCCAGCGTCGCGCGGCGTACAGCGCGCCCACGAGGTCCGCGCTGTCCGCCTCGCCCGCCGCGCCCCGCCGCAGGCGAGCCGCGCACCATGCGATCGCCCGCTCCGCCACGGCGGCCGCCTCGCCGGGGTGACCGTGCGCGGCCAGCTCGCGCGCGGCGACGAGCAGCGCGGTCCCCGCGCCCCGACCGGGCTCCTCGATGGATGCTTCGCAGGTGTCGAGCAGCGCCCGCGCCTCGGCCACACGCCCGAGCGCGCACAGTGCGCGCACCTCGTTGCCGATCGCCGACGACATGCCGGGGTGGAGCCGCCGGGCGCGTCGCGCGTCGGCCAGTTCGCTGCGGTGGTCGCCCAGCATGTGGCTGGCGGCGGTGAGCGTCTCCCAGTAGGGCAGCCAGTCGCGCAGCGCCCCGCGCCGCGGATCGAGCGCCCGCAGCGCATCGCGCGCCGCGCGCGGCCGGTTGAGCAGCAGCTCCTGCAACCCGCTCTGGTACCCCCACAGCGTGCCGGGCGCGAGGCGTGCCGCGGCGCGCGCGGTGCGCCATCCGCCCTCGAGATCCCCCGCGAGCCAGGTCTTCAGCCAGTCGAGCACCGTCCGGTCGAGCGGAGCGAGCGAAGCCCGCGCCGCCTCCAGCCCGCGCACGATGGAATCCACGCACGCCGGCGCGCCGAGGTTCAGGTGGCACAGCGCCGCATGGAGGCGCGGATAGGCGTAGGCCGTGTCCGCGGCGGCCGCCACCTCGAACAGGGCGAGCGCGGCGCGCCACTCGCGGCGCACGAAGCGCTGGGCGCCCTCGACGTAGGCGAGGTAGGCCTCGTACGTCGGCGGGCGGCTCGACACGCTGGCCCACGAGGAGAGGCTGGGATCGAGGGTGGTGGCGAGGGCCGCCGTGACGCGCCGTCTCAACCGCTCGATCACCGCGGGCACGTCGCGCGCCGGTCCCTCGACGGGGTCGAGCGCGACCGCGAGCCTTCCGGTCGGAGCGTCCACCACCTGCGCCTGGAAGACGATGGACTCGCCGCGCCGGAAGTAGCTGCCCGACACGATCGTGCCCGCGCCGGTGTCCTCGGCGAGGCGCGTGCGGAGGGGCGCGCGCCCTTGCCCGGCGGCGCCCGGCGCCTCGGCCACCTGCAGGACGGCGATGGCGGGCACCACGTCCACCAGTCCGGTGTGGGACAGGCCGAGCGCGATCCAGTCCGCGACGACGCGCCCCACGGCGTCGAGCGCGGGGTCCCCGGTGAGGTTTTCGAAGACCGCGACCGCCACGCGGTCGCGCGAGACGGTCGGCGCCGCGCCGCGCATCCGCCACGCCAGCGGGACGGCCGCCGCCACGATCGCCGCCACGGCGAGCGCGATGCGCGTCGCCGGGACCGCGGCGGGGCGGCGGCGCGGTCCGGCCGCGGCGCGCAGCGCGGCGGCGACCTCGCCGGCGGTGGCGGGACGAGCCGCCGGCGACTTCTCGAGGCAGCGCAGGATGACGGCCTCGAGCCGCGCCGGCAGATCGGCCCGCAGGGCGCGCGGCGCGCGCGGCGCCTCGTGAAGCACACGGCAGGCCACATCGTCCGGGTCGTCGCCCGCGAAGGGCGATTGTCCGGTGGCCATCTCGAACAGCAGCGCGCCCAGCCCGTAGACGTCGGCGCGCCGATCGCAGCGCATGCCGAGCAGGCACTCGGGGGCCATGTAGCCCAGCGTGCCCGCCGGCCCGGAGACCGCCGGGGGGCCGCCGCCCGGCGCGGCCTCCGCGCGCGTCTGCACGGCGAGCTGCGCGAGGCCGAAGTCGAGCAGCTTCACGCGCCCATCGGGGGTCACCATGACGTTCGCCGGCTTGACGTCGCGGTGGATGAGGCCCTCGGCATGCGCGGCCTCGAGGGCTTCGGCCACCTGCGCCCCAAGCGCGACGAGGTCCACGAGCGACAGCGGACCGTTTGCGAGGCGCCGGTCGAGCGCACGACCGGGCACCAGCTCCGTCACCAGCAGGTCCACGCCGTCCACGGTCTCGAACTCGTGCACCGTCTCGATGCGCGGATCGTTGAGGCGCGCCAGCGCCTGCGCCTCGCGCCGCATGCGGCGGCGCGCGTCGTCGTCGTGGAGCAGGCCGGGCGACAGCACCTTGAGCGCGACGTCACGGTCGAGCCGGGCGTCGTGGGCGCGATAGACGACGCCCATGCCGCCTTCGCCAATCCGCTCGATCACGCGGTATCGGCCACCGAGGGTGGTTCCAACCACGCGGCCTCCGCGATCACAGGCTGCGGCGGAAGATCGGGGGGAACGGCGGGAAGCCTAGCACCCGTCGCCCGCCCGGTCACCGCGTCGCGCCGTCGTCGGCTATGCTGCGCCCCGCTCCCCCGCCGATCGGAGGTTTCCATGCCTTGCGCCTGCTGCCTTCCGCTTCCCGCCCGGCCGCCCGCCCGCGCGCGCGGCGCGCTCCGCGCCGCGGCCGGGGCGCTCGCCGTGGCGGCGCTCGCCACGGCCGCGGCGGCCGCCACGCCCGAGGCCGATTCGCTCGCCGCCGCCGAGCGCGCATTCGCGCGCGCCGCGGTCGAGCGCGGCATGCGCACGGCCTTCCTCGAGTACCTCGCGCCCGACGCCATCCTGTTTCGCCCCGGCCCGGTCCATGGTCCCGCCGCGTGGCGCGGACGGCCCGAGTCGCCGGCCGTGCTCGACTGGCGGCCCGCCTTCGTGGAGGTCTCGGGCGCGGGCGACGCCGGCTTCTCGACCGGGCCCTGGACGCTCCGTGCCACGCGCGACGCCGCGCCCACGGCGCACGGGCAGTTCGTGTCGGTGTGGCGGCGCGCGCGCGGCGGACCGTGGCGCGTGGTGCTCGACATCGGCATCTCACACGCGGACCCGGGCGTGCCGCTCGACCGCGTCGAGACCGCGAGCGGGCCGCGCCACGCGCCGCCCGACACCAACGCCTGGAGGCGCTCCGGCGTCGACCTCGGCGCCGGCGTGCGCCGGAACGGCACGGGCGTCGGCGCGGGCACGGGCGGCGCCGCCTTCTCCTGGACCGGGCGCGGCGGCGGCATCGGCGCCGGCTTCGGCACCGCGGGCATCCGCTCGCGCCGTGACTACGAGTGGCGCCGCACCGCCCACGAGAAGCACACGCTCATGTCGGCCGAGCGCGCGTTCGCGTTCGTCGCGACCCGCCACGGCTGGGCGCGCGCCTACCGCGAGATGGCGGCCGCCGACCTGCGTCACCTGCGCGAAGGGTTCGCGCCGGCGATCGGTCCGGAGCCGGACGCGACGCGGCTGCCCGCGCCGCCCGCCGCGCGCACCTGGCTGCCGCGCGGGCATGGCGTCGCCGCCTCGTGGGACCTTGGCTGGGCGTGGGGCATCGTGGTGACGCGCACCAGGGACGCGGCGCCCGACAGCGCGGGCTACGCGCGGCTGTGGCGCAAGGACGAAGCGGGCGCGTGGCGGCTGGTCATTGACGTGGAGTCGCCCTTCCCGCGCCGCCCGTAGCGCGGGACCGGCCCGCGCGCGACGGTCACGCGATCGAGAACGCCGCCACGATCACGGTGACGTTGTCGTGGCCGCCGGCATCGAGCGCGGCGCGCACCAGCGCGCCGCAGGCCTCGTCGCACGTGCCGGCCTGCCCCATGAGGCGCGCGATGTCGGGCTCGCTCACCATGTCGGTGAGGCCGTCGGAGCACAGCAGCAGGCGGTCGCCGTCGGCCAGCTCGACGTGGTGGAAGTCGGCCTCCGCGTCGTGCGCCCCGGCGCCCACCGCGCGCGTCAGCACGTGCTGCAGCCGGTGCGTGGCGACCTCCTCCTGCGCGATCACGCCGAGGTCGGCGTACTGCTGCGCGACGGTGTGGTCGCGCGTGATCTTCTCCAGCGCGCCGCCGCGCAGCAGGTAGGCCTTGGAGTCGCCGATGTGCTGCACGAAGAGGTCGGCCCCCACCGCGTACGCCCCGGTCATGGTCGTGCCCATGCCCCGCTGGCTCGGGTTCTCCTCGGCGCGCCGCCGGATCTCGGCCTGCGCCCCCGCGAGATAGGCGCGCGCGCGCGCGGCCATGTCGTCGATCTCGCGCCGGCGCGTCTCCGGGTCGTGAAAGCTCAGCGCCCACCTCGGCGAGCGCAGGATGAGCCTGAGCGCGGTGAGGAGCGTGGTGCGGCTCGCGACCTCGCCCGCCTCGTGGCCGCCGACGCCGTCGGCGACGATCATCACATGGCCGCGCTCCTCGGAACGCCCGGGAAGCTCGGATTCCGGAATGTTGCTCGTCAGCGGTTCGAGGTAACGCCCGAGGCGGAACACCACGAAGGAGTCTTCGTTCGCCTCGCGCGCCCGTCCGCGGTCGCTCAAGGCGGCAATCTCCACCTCGACCTGGCGGCGGCCGGCCTCCGCTGCGCCGCGCGGCGCGCCCGGGGGCATCATGTCGGGGGCCTGACTCATGGAGGTCCTCGCACCGGCGCGTCCCTGCGCGTGAGGCGCGCAGGCTACGACGGCCCCGGCAGCCCCTCAAGGCCGAATTGCAGCCTGAGGCGCGCGGCGCACGCCCGGCGCCGGAGGGGCCGGAGCACCCGATGGTCCGCGCCGGGCCGCACGGCGCTCCCCTCCCGGACCGGGCCGCGCGATGCTACCTTGGCGGCCGTCCGACACCGTCTGCCGTTCCCCTCCTCAACGGATCCGCGCGCTGAACCCTGCCCGCCCGAACGCCACCGCACGCCCCGCGCCCGCTCGGCGCGCGTCGCGGCCGCGCGTCCTGCTGCTCGGCCCCGCGCTCGCAGCGGTCAGCGGAGTCTCCACGCATCTCGCGCAGCTGTTCCGCTCCGGACTCGCCGGGCGCTTCGATCTGCTGCATTTTCAGGTCGGCAGCGAGGGCCGCCGCGAAGGCGCGCTGCAGAAGCTGGCGCGCTTCCTGTTCAGCCCGCTCCAGCTGGCGCTCGTGATTCTTCGCCGCCGTCCCGACATCGTGCACCTCAACACCTCGCTCATGCCCAAGAGCTTCTGGCGTGACCTCGCCTACCTCGCGGTGGCGCGCGCGCTCGGCCGCCGGGTCGTCTATCAGGTGCACGGCGGAGCCCTGCCGGCGGACTTCGCCGCCGGCCGGCGCGACTGGAGCGTCGTGCTGCGGCGCGTGCTGTCGTGGCCGGACGCCGTGGTGCTGCTGGCGCGGGTCGAGCTGGACGCCTACCGCGCGTTCGTTCCGGGTCAGCGCCTCGAGCTGATCCCGAATGCGATCGAACTCGAGCCGCTCGTCTCGATGCCCCTGCACGGCCGAAGCGAGGGCCCGCTGCGCCTCGTCTACCTGGGCCGCTTCGTGAGGACCAAGGGCGTGTTCGAGTGCTGTGACGCGCTCGCCTCGCTGGCGCGCGAGGGTCACGCCTTCGCGTTCACCATGGCCGGGAGCGGGCCGGAAGAGCCGTCCCTCAGGGCGCACGTCGAGGCGCTCGGTCTGGGCGATCGCGTTCGATTCGTCGGGCCGCGCTTTGGCGACGAGAAGATCGGCCTGTGGCGCGAGACGGACGTGTTCCTCCTGCCGACCTGGGGCGAGGGCCTCCCCTACGCGCTGCTCGAGGCCATGGCGGCGGGCGCCGTGCCGGTGGCGACGCGCGTCGGCGCGATCCCCGACGTGGTCGAGCACGAGGTGCACGGGATGCTCGTGGCGCCGCGCGAGCCCGCCGCGATCGCGCGCGCCCTCGCGCGGCTCGACGAGGATCGCGCGCTGCTGCGGCGCCTCGCCGAGGCGGCCCGGGCCCGCGTCGTCGCGCACTACGGCATGGCGCGCCTGGAGGCGGACTTCGAACGCCTCTACGGGTCGCTGTGCGGCGTCGGGCGGTCCTGAGCCCGGCGCGGGCGGCTATCCGAGATTGTGGAAGACCTTCTGGACGTCCTCGTCCTGCTCGAGCAGGTCCACCAGCTTGAGCACCTCGGTGGCGCGGTCCTCGGGCAGCTGCACGTGCGTCTGGGCGATGTACTCCGACTCGGCCGACAGCGGCGTGATGCCGCGGTCCTCGAGCGCCTTCTGCAGCTGGCCGAAATCGGCGAAGGCGCAGCGGATGACGAGTTGCGGCTCGCCCTTCTCCCCGGTGCTCTCGCCCATCTCCTCGAGGCCGTGATCAATGAGTTCGAGCTCGAGCGCCTCGGCGTCGAGGCCTTCCGGCTTGAGGCGGAACACCCCCATGCGCTTGAACAGGAAGCCGACGCTCCCCGTGCTGCCCAGGTTGCCGCCGCCCTTGTTGAACGCGGCGCGCACATTGGCCACGGTGCGCGTGGGGTTGTCGGTGGCGGCCTCCACGAGCACCGCCACGCCGTGCGGCGCGTAGCCCTCGTAGACGATTTCCTGGTAATCGGTCGTGTCGTGGCCCGACGCGCGCTTGATGGCGGCCTCGACCTTGTCCTTCGGCATGTTGATCGCGCGCGCGTTCTGGATGACGCGGCGCAGCGCCGGGTTGTTCTCCGGATTCGGACCGCCGGCCTTGACGGCGATCGTGATCTCCTTGCCGATGCGCGCGAAGGCTTTGGACATGCGGTCCCAGCGCGCGAACATCGTGGCCTTGCGCGTCTCGAAGATGCGTCCCATGGATCGCTTCCAGAGTGGGGTCGTCAGCGGCCGCCGGCCCGTCGGGGCCTGGCGGGTGCGGCGGGCATCGCACCGCAGAATGCCCGGCAGTGTGGCGCGGAGGCCGCGCCGAGACAAGTCTCCGGCGCCGGGCCGGCGGGGGCGGCGCGGCGGCGTGGGCCGGGCGCGCGTGTGGGCGCGGCGGAGGACCTAGGGGCGCAGCCGCACGACCGTCGCGCCCCACCCCCCGCGCTCCGGGGGCGCGTCGGCGAAGAAGGCGACGTTCGGGTGCGCCGCCAGCACGGCGCGCACGCGCTCGCGCTGGAAGCCGGTCCCGCGGCCGTGGATCAGGCGAACCTCGCGGAAGCCCCGCGCGGCCGCGGCTTCGAGGTACGCGATCACCACGTCGGGCACGTCGCGCGGCCGGAACGGGTGGAGGTCGAGGTGGTCCTCGACCGGCAGTTCGATGGCGTCGCCGTCCTCGGCATCATCTTCGCCGCGACCGGAGCCGGCGCGCCGTTCGCCCTCACCGCTCATAGTCGGTGTACGACTTCTCCTCGACGAGGTCCGAGCCGAGCAGCACATTGAGTTCGCGCTTGATCGCCGCACGCCGGTCGTTGGTGCGGTACACCGAGCGCGCCAGCTCGATGAAGTCCTGGTCGAAGCGGCGCTCCGCCTCCTTGCGGCGGATGTGGTCCTCGATGTCCCACAGCGCCTCGTTCACGCGCTTGAGGTCGGCCAGCGGCCCCGCCACGTCGCGCGCGGCGAGCGGCGACGCCGCCCAGGTGGCGCGCAGCAGCTCGAGCTCGCGCCGCACGTTCGCGAGCTTGGCAGGATCGGCGATGCGCTCGGACTTGATCTCGAGGATCGTGAGCTTGTCGAGGAACTCGCCGGGCGAGATCTGAACGGTGAGGTGCATGGGGCCGGGCACGATAGCACACGGCGGGGATGCCGGACGCCGCCGCCCGGGGCCAGGGCCGTGGGCGGCGGCGCCCGCCGTCCGGTGGCGCCGGCCGCCGCGACGGCCGCGGCCGCCGTGCGCGCCGTGGTCTGAGACGACGCCCCCGCGCACGAAACCTGCGGCGCGGGGCGCGCCTGCCGGTACACTGGCGGCCATGCCCCGCCTCGCCCCCTTCGTCGCAGGCGTCGCCGGCGCGCTTCCCGCCATCGCGCTCGTGGTCCACGCGCGGGCGCGCGGCGCGTCGGGCTTTCCGCTCGACGACGCGTGGATCCACCTCACCTACGCGCGCACGCTCGCCGAGCACGGCTCGTTCAGCTACTTCCCCGGGGATCCGGCCACGGCCGGGTCCACGTCGCCGCTCTTCACGCTCGTGATCGCCGCCCTGTGGCCGCTCGTGCGCGATGGCGAGCCGCTGGCGCTCGCGCTCGGTGTCGCGGGCTACGCCGGCTTCCTCGCCGCGCTCCATGCATGGGCGCGGGCGCGCCTCGGAAGCGCCGCGTGGGCCGCGGCGGCGGTGGCGCTCGTGGCGCTCGATCCGCGCCTGCCGATCCTCGCCGCCTCCGGCATGGAGACCGGCATGTTCCTGTGCGCGCTGGCGCTGGCGTTCCACGCGCGGCTCGCCGGGCGCCCGCTCGCGCTCGGGGCCGCCGCCGGGCTCGCGACGTGGCTGCGGCCCGAGGGGCTGCTGCTCGCGGGGGCCCTCGCGATTGACCTGGCCCTCGATCGCCTCCGCGGCCCCGGCCGCAACGCGCCGGGCGCGACGCGCGGGCGCGGACGCGCGGCCGCCGCGGAGCGCGCGTCGGCGCCGCACGCCGCCCCGCGCGACGCCACGGCCGCGCACGCCGCGCCGGCGCATGCCCGGCCCTCCCCGTGGCCCGCGCTCGCCGCCTTCGCCGCGCTCTTCGCGGGCTTCGTCGTCTTCAACCGCCTCACCGGCGGCGCGTGGCTGCCCAACACCTTCGACGCCAAGCTCGCCTACTACGGCGCGCGCCCGCGCGCGGAGTTCCTCGCCGAGGACGTGCTCACCACCTTCACCCTCGGCGGCTGGCTCGTGCTGCTGCCCTTCGCGCTCGCCGGGATGGCGCGCGAGGCGGCCCGCCTCGCGCGCGGGGCCTCCGGCGTGGCGCGCCCCGAAGGCGGCTGGGCGGTGGCGCTCGTGCTCGCGTACCTCGTGCTGCTCCCCTACTCGCACCGCTTCAACCGCTATCTGGTCCCGGCGCTGCCGGCCGTTGCGGTGCTCGCGCTCGCCACGCTGCGCGACGCGGCCGCGAGCCGCGCCGTGACGCGCCGCGCGGGCGCACGCGCCCCGGCCGCGCTCGGCGCGGGCGTGGCCGCCGTCGCCCTCGCAGCGCAGGCCGCCGCCTTCGCGAAGGCGCCGGGCGCCTACGCGCACGCCGTGCGCTACCACGAGGACCGCCACGTGCGCACCGGCCGCTGGCTCGCCGAGCACACGCCGCCCGGCGCGGTCGTCGCCGCCCACGACGTGGGCGCCATCGCGTACTTCTCGCGCCGCCGCGTGGTGGACGTCGTGGGGCTGGTGGATCGCGAGGTGGTGCCATGGATCGGGCGGCCGGGCTACACCGACTCGCTCGCCGCCCTCTTCGCCCGCCGCGGCGTGACGCACGTCGCCGCGTACGACGAGTGGCTGGCCGTGGACAACGCGCCCGCCGCGTTCACCGCCCACCCGGAGCCGGAGGTGATGCGCGTCCATCCGTGGATCGCCGGGCGCACCGTGCTCCTCGACGCGGACGTCGCGCGCCGGCTCGCCGCGGCCGCCGCCGCGCTCGACCGCGACGACCGCGCCGCGGCCTACGCCGCGCTGCGCGAGGTCCTCGCGGCGACGCGCTCCAGCGCGCGCGCGTGGCGCCTGCTCGGCGTGACGCTGCTGCGCGACGGCCGCGGCCCGCAGGCCGAGCAGGCGTTTGCCCGCGCGCTGGCGCTCGACCCCGAATCGGCGGAGGCGCGCGCCGGCCTCGCGGCGGCGCGCGGTCGTGCGCGAGGGGTGGAGGCGCGGGCGGCGCCGCCCGCCGCGCGCTGAGCCGGCCCGGCGCGGCCCGGCGCGACGCCCCGTCGCCCTCGGCGCGCGAGCGGCCGCCGCGCGGCGCGGCGGTTGTCGGTCCGGAAAGCGCGGGAGTATCCTGCCGCGTCCTTTCCCCGTGCACCTCTCGAAGGAGGCCGTCTTCGTGGGCTACTCGCTTCGCACCGGCGGACTCGTGCGGCTGCTCGCCTTCGCCGCGGTGGCGTGGGCGCCGGCCATGATTGCGCTCGCCGCGCACGCCGCCGGAGTGCTCGCCCTGCCGGGCGCCGCCGCCCTCGGCGGGACGGGCATGCTCGCCGCCAGCGCGCTCGCCGTGCGCCGCGCGCTGCGCCATGAGGCGCCGCGCTTCCGCGAGGGCGCCGCGACGGGCGACGGCGCCGCGGCCGGCGCGTCGTGGGAGCGCGTGGCGCGGCCCGACGGCCAGTACGCCAACCGCTGGGCGAGCTACCACGACCTGTCTGCGTGGCTTGGCGCGCGCGACTGGACCGGCAAGGTCGTGGTCGAGTTCGGGCACACCAACGACGTGCTGCGCGCCTTCATCCGCGGCGCGCGCTACGCGATGCTCGAGTATCCGCAGCACGACGTGCAGGACCTGCGCGGCGTGCCGGACGCGGGCTTCGACCTGGCCATTCTCGACCAGACGCTCGAGCACGTCGCCGATCCCGAGCGCGCGCTGCGCGAGGTGCGCCGCGTGCTGCGCCCGGGCGGCGTGGCGATCATCTCGACGCCGTTTCTCGTGCCGCTCCACCCCACGGCCGACTACGGCGACTACACGCGCTGGACCCCGCAGGGCATGAAGGCGATGCTCGAGCGCAACGGCTTCGACGCCGACGTGCGCTGGTGGGGCAACGCGGACGCGGCGCGCGCGCTGCTCGGCGCCATGCACATGACGGTCGCCGAGGCGCGCCGGCTGGGCCTCAACGTCGAGCCCGGCGCGTGCGACGAGCCGTTCCCGGTGACCGTGTGGGCGCTCGCCACCGCGCGGGCGTGAGCCCGGGGGTCCGGCCGTGCGCGTGAGCGCGCTGCTCACCTGCTGGAACGCGGCGTGGTGCATCGAGCGCGCGCTCGACAGCGTGTTCGCGCAGACGCGCCCCGCGGACGAGGTGCTGGTCTCGGACGACGGCTCCACCGACGACACGGTGGCGCGCATCGAGGCCCGCTACGGCGATCGCGTGCGCGTCCTGCGCCTGCCGCACCGCGGGCTCACCCCGAGCCGCCGCGCGGCGATCGAGGCCTCGACCGGCGACTGGTTCGCGCTGCTCGACGCGGACGACGTGTGGCTGCCGGAGAAGCTCGAGCGCCAGATCGCCCTCGCCGGGCGCCACCCGCAGGCGCGCTGGCTGGTGTCGGACGCCGCCTACGTCACCGAGACCGAGGTGCTGCGCGCGTCGTGGCTGTCGGCGTACTTCACCCCGGTGACCGAGCGCGCCGGCGACCTGCTGCCGCTCCTCGTCGAGCGCTCGTTCGCGCTGCCGAGCGGCTGCCTGATCGAGCGCGCGGCGTACGACGCGGTGGGCGGCTTCGACGTCGCGATTCCCTACTCGCAGGATTACGACCTGTTCCTGAAGCTCGCCGCGCGTTTTCACGGCGCGGTGGGCGCCGAGCCGCTGCTGCGCTACTACGCGAGCCCCGGACAGCTGTCGCGCCGCATGGAGGAGCGCTACCGCGACGACCTCGCGTTGATGCGCGCCGTGGCCGCGGGGAAGCTGCGCGACGACCCGGCGATCCGGCGCGCGGGCGCGCGGCGCGCGGCCGAGACGGCCTACCGCCTCGGCCTGCTCCTGCTGCGCGCCGGGCGCTTCGACGAGGCGCGCCCGCTGCTGCGCGAGGCCGCGGCGGGCGACACACCGCTGTCCTGGCGGCTCACCGCGCTCGCCGGCACCGCGCTGCCCGCCGCGGTGCTGAGACGCGTCATGCGCTCGCACCGCGCGGGCGGCCCGTCCGCCGGCGCGGGCGCGGCCGGCGGCTGAGCGCCGGCCGCCCGCCGCGCGCGAGACGCCCCTCGCCTCAGCGCACGAGGGACAGCCGGCAGCTCTCGACGCGGCCGAAGCCCTCGAGGCGGCACAGGTAGGCGCCGCTCGGGAGCGCGAGCCCGCCCGCGTCGTGGCCGCTCCACAGCACGTCCTTCCAGCCCGGCTCCACCTCGCGGTCGAGCAGCGTGTGCACGCGGCGCCCGGCGAGATCGAACACGTCGAGCCTCACGTGGCCCGCGCGCGGGGCGTAGAAACGGATGGACACGCGGCCGCGGAACGGGTTTGGCCACGCCCGGTCGAGGATGCGCGCCTCGGGACGCACGAAGTCCTCGGCGGTGACGTTCGACGGCAGCGGCCAGCCATCGGCGTCGAACAGCGCGCGCGGGAAGGTGGCCGGGGTGTCGGGATCCGACGCCTCCCACAGGCTGTCCATGCGCGCCGCGGCCGCCGTCATGCCCGAATCGGCGTTGACCCACGCGAGCAGGCCGGCGAGGTCGAGCGCGGCCGCTCCCTCGCCGCCGCGGCCGGCGGCGGAACCGGCCGGCGCGGCCGGCGGGCCCTCGGGCAGGTTGTAGATCGCGCAGCCCGACGCGAGGCACTGCCACGCCTTGATCGTGTGGCGCGGCGCGAGCCCGGTGTCGAGGTAGGGCGCGCCGGACCCGCCGGACTGCCCGGAGGCGACTTCGTAGTAGGTGCCAATGAGCCCGAACGGGAAGATGCGGTTGATCGCGACCTGCCCCTGCGCGGTGCCCGGACCGTCCTTGTTGAGGGCGGCGTGCGTGACCGAACCGTCGGGCACGGGCAGGTCCACGTAGCCCGTCTGGACGCCCGACACGGAAACGCCGCCGACCGTGGCCGAGCCGGAACCGGCGGTCGTCTCGCCGTTCCACAGCGGCGCGCTCTCGATGCGCCCGCCGATGCGCACCAGATCGCGGTTCAACTCCACCCACGTCGAGTGCGCGTAGAAGTCCTGGATCGCGTGCAGCGCCTCGCCGAAGAAGATGAGCGCGACGCCCACCGCGCGCCGCCCGGCGTCGTCCGTCGGCACCCCCGGCCCCGAAAGGCCCGAACGCGCGAGGGACATGAGCAGCTCCACGTGGGCGCGCGACGCGGAGAGCATGTTGTTGTCGAAGTGGGACACGCTGAACTGCCGCACCTCGTTCGAGTCGGGGTCGCTGCAGAAGACCTGCAGGTACGCCGGGCAGTAGCAGCCCGCGAGGCATTGCGTCAGGTCCGGCCAGCGCACGCCCTGCCGGATGAAGCTCAGAACGTTGCCCGAGACCCCCTGCCGCGCCAGCACCTCGCCGGTCATGTTGGAGTGGCGCAGCACCTCGAAGGCCGCCACCGGCCGGACGACGCCAAGCATGGGTACAAGCGCGAGGGCGAGGGCGAGCGCCGGCCGGGCGGCGCGGCGCGGCGCGGACGGACGGCGCGTGGCCGAAGAGGGGTTCGGGGTCATGGAGGCTCCGGAGAAGTCGGGGGTGGGCGCCGGGGCGCGGCGGCGGACGGAACGAGGCGGCGCAGTCTAGGAGGCGGACGCCGCGGCGTCCACGTCCGAGACGCGCAACGCGAGGCGCGGCGATTCCAGCGGGCCGCCGGCGCGCGGCGGCCCACCGGCTGGCCGCTCGGCAGCCCGCGACGGCTCGCAACTGGCCGCCCGCCGCGCCGGCACGCCGTCCGGCGGCGTGGCTAACTCACGAGGGCGCAAGCGGCCACGGCCGCGCTGCCCGAAGGCCCGCCTCTTGCAATGCCGCCCGGCTGCCGAAGCGCACGCGCGCTCCCGCCTGCGAACGCAGGCGTGGGCGCGTCAGGTCCGTCCCGCGGCGATCCCCCGCTCCCGGCGCAGCGGATCGCCAAGACCCGTCGAAGGAGCCCCGCATGTCGCCCCTGCTCAAGAACCTGCTAGGAAACCCCGCCCGGGACCGCGAACTGTCCGACGAGATGCGGGCGGTGCTCGGCGAGATGCGCGAGGAGCGCGCCCGCTTCGAGAAGCTCATGGAGAACGCGCAGGCGACGGTCGCGCGCCTCGACCAGCTCGCCGAGCCCATCGCGCGCGCCGCTGCCGACGCGGACGCGGTCGCCGCGCGCATCACCGACCTCGAGCAGCGCTTCGGGGCGATGGTCAAGCTGTCGGAGCGCTGGGAGACGCTCGACGAGCGCGCCGCCGCGCTCGCCGCCCAGCAGGAGCACGCCGCCGAGCAGATCGCGGGCGTCGGGGAGGCGGCCGGGAAGATCCTCTCCGAGTTCGACGAGATTCGCGGCAAGGTGGACCTCGCGGTGGGGCTGCGCGAGCGTCTCGACTCGTTTCTCGAGGTCGAGCGGCCGTTCCAGCAGCTGCGCGCCGACGCCGAGACGATCCGCGCGCATGTCGAGAGCACGGGCGAGCAGGTCGCGCGCCTGCGCGAGCAGCACGACCGGCTGCACGACCTCCACAAGACCGCGATGCAGAAGATGGAAGCGCTCGACCGGCGCCGCGACGACCTCGGCCGCTCGGTGGCCGACAAGGAGCGCCGCATCGCGGGCGTCGAACAGGCGGTGCGGGGCCTCGACGGCGTGCAGTCCATGGTGGACGGCGTGCGCCGTGAGCTGAGCACGCTCAAGGCGATGGCCGACCTCGTCGCCCAGAAGGCCGGCTCGCTCGAGGCGCAGCGCGACAGCGTGGACCGCGCGCTCGCCCAGGCCGAGCAGCTCGACCGCGCCATGCGTCAGCTCGACGCGCGCGTCGCGCAGCAGCAGGAGAACGAGAAGGCGGTCGCGGCCCTGCAGGAGCAGCTCGCCGCGGTGCGCACGCTGCACGAGGCGGTCGCCGACCGCTCCGAGGCGATCGCCGCGCTGCAGCGCGACATTGACGCGCGCGCCGAGGCGGCGCGCGAGAACCTCGCCGCCGTCAGCGACGAGACGCGCAAGGCCGTCGAACGCTTCGACTTCGAGCGCCGCGGTCTGGAGTCCGTCACGCAGCGTGTCGCTGACCTGCGCGCCGCGGTGTCCGACTGCGAGAGCCGCTACAAGGGCCTCAGGGAGTCGAGCCTCGCGGTGAGCGACCTCGACGCCCGCACGCAGGCGCTCGGCGCCCAGCTCCAGACGCTCGCCGGCGAGGCGCGCGCCATCGAACAGGACCTCGCCGCGCTCGCCGAACTGCGCCGCGGCCTCGACGAGTCCGCCGGCGCCGCGCGCGCGCTGGGCGCCGAGGTGACGCGCATCGCCGAGGCGCGCCCGGCCATGGAGGCGGCGCTCGCCGAAGTCGACCGCCTCGCCGGCACCCACGCCGCGGTGCGCGACGCGCTCGAGCAGGCGCGCCTCGCCCACGACGAGATCGTCCGCCTGCGCGAGAGCCAGTCGGTCACGCGCGCGTGGCTCGGCGAGGTGCGCGACGCGGTGGACGCCCTCGAGCGCCGCGCCTCCGCGCTCGACGCGATGGCCCCGCGCCTCGAGTTCGTGCAGGGCCAGACGGCGCGCATCACGTCCGCCATGGATGAGATCGTGTCGCGCCGCGCGGAGGTCGAGGAGGTTGCGCGACGCATGGCCGACCTCGAAGCGCTCGGCGCGCGCCTCGACGGCCGGGGCCGCGAGCTGCAGGCGCGCATGGAGGCCGCCGAGCAGCGCTTCGCCGGCCTCGCCGCGAAGGCGGACGAAGCGGAACGCATGACCATGACCATCGCCGGCGTGTCGTCGGGCCTGGCCGAGGCGGGACGCGCGACGGCCGCGATCCGCACCGCGCTCGACGCGCTCGAAGCGCGCGCCGAGTCCGTGGAAGGGCTCGCCGAGCGCACCCAGACGCTGCGCAAGGAGATCGAGCAGCGCCAGCAGGCGGTGGCCGAGACCGTGGCCCAGCTCGAGCGCGCGACCGCGCTGCGCGCCGAAGCGGCGGCCGCCACGCAGCAGCTCGAGGCGACCGCCAGGGCGCTCGCCGAGGCGCTCGCCGAGGCCGAGGAGCGCGCCACCAGCGTCGGCCGGCGTTCGAGTCAGCTCGAGGAGCGTGCCGCCCGGCTCGCCGTCGTCGAGAAGCGCCTCGACCGCTTCGAGGAGCGTCTCGCCCGCTGGGACCAGGTGGACCGCGAGGTCGAGCGCGCCCTCGAGGACATCGCCGCCCGCCAGGGCACGGTCGCGGCGCTCAAGGCGGACCTCGACCGGATGTGCGCGCTGGCCGAGACGACCGCCGCCGACGTGCGCGCCATCGCCGCCGCGCACGGCGACGTCGAGGAAGGCCGCGCCCTGCTCGACGAGGTGATGGAGCGTCTTGCCGAGGTGCGCGCGTCCTCCGATGCCCTCGAGGAGCGCGGGCGTCAGCTGGCGCGCGCCGAGGAGCGCCTCGCGCGCGCCGAGGGCCTGCTCGCCGACGTGGGCTCGAGCCTCGAGGTGCTGCAGGGCCACAAGGCGCTCGTGGACCAGGCCGTCGAGAAGGCCGGCTCGCTCCAGTACCTGATCCGTCAGGCCGAGGCGGCGATGGACGGCCTCAAGGAGCAGCGCAGGCTCTCGTCCGACGTGCGTGCCGCGGTCCGCCTGGTGCGGCGCGAGGACGAGGACGACGCGGCCGACGGCGAGGGCGTGGCGCGCGCCGCCTGATCCGCTCCGCGCAGATAAGCGCAGCCGCGCCCGGCGCGCCCTCGTGGCGCCGCCGGGCGCGGTCGTTGGGGGGAGCGCTCCATCACCCGAGCGCGGCGCGCGCCCGCTCGATGAGCTCCTGCAGAGCGACCCCGCGCCGCACGTCGAGCGCGGGCGGACGACCGGCGCGCACCGCCTCGACGAACGTGCGGCGCACGGTCGGCCACGGATCCTCGGCCGAGGCCGCCACGGCGTCGAACTCGAGCGCGCCCGCCGGGCCGTAAAGCTCGACGCGGAACACCGTGTGCGGCAGCCGCATGACGCCCGAGAGCGCCGCCTCGCTCACCGCGCCCCCGGCGTGGGTGAGAACGAGCGACACCCAGCCGCGCGAATCGCCGCGACCCGTCACCTCCACCACCGGACCGAGCGCGGCGTCGAGCAGGTCGAGGGCGTGCGGACCGAGGTCGTGGAGCGCCCCGTGCTCGAGCCGCCACGGCGTGGCGTACGGCCCGCGCAGGAACGCACCCGACAGGAACGCGAGCCGCGCCCCGATCGCGGCGAAGCCGCGCGCCGCCTCGAGGAAGGCCGCGGTGCGCGACCGGTAGCGGTGCGTGAGCATGAGCTGCGTCACGACGCCCGCCGCCTCGACCTCGCGCGCCACAGCCCGCGCCGCTTCGAGCGAGAGCGCGAGCGGCTTGTCGAGCATGAGGTGCCGCCCGGCGCGCGCCGCGCGCGTGGCGAGCGCCGCCTGCACGTCCGGCGGCACGGCGAACGCCACCGCCGCGCAGCGTTCGAGCAGCGCGTCAAACGTCGCCACGGCCTCGGCGCCGTGCGCCCCGGCCAGCGCGCGCGCCGCCTCGGTGCGGCGCGCCCACACGGCGGCGAGGCGCGTCTCGGGCCCGGCCGCGAGCATCGGCGCGTATGCCTTCGCCGCCCACGGCCCGGCGCCCGCCAGGCCGACGGCGAGCGCTCCGTGTGACGCCGGTTCCGTCATGGCCGCATCATGCCGGAGCCGCGGCGTCCAGCGCAGCCCGCCGGGCGCCCCGCACGCCGCAGGGACGCCGCGGGCGCCGTCCGGAGGCCCGCGTGCGCGCACGAAGTCCTTGACCGGCATGCGTTTGACGACGCATCCTCGCGCAGGCTCGTGCCACCACCGCCCGCGCCGTCCGCCCCCATGGCCCTCGAACCTCTCGCCGACCCTCCGCCCTGCCCCCACCTGATCGCCGGACGCGCGGCCCTCGCGCGCGGCGCGTGGGACGAGGCGCGCACGCGCTTCCTCGCCTCGCTCGCCGACGCCGAGTCGCCCGAGGCGCACGAGGGACTCTCGACGGCGGCCCTCGCGGTGGCCGACGGGGAGGCGGCCATCGCGGCGCTCGAGCGCGCCTACGCGCTCCACCTCGCCCGCGGGCGACGCCGCGCCGCCGCGCGCACCGCGCTCGCGCTGTGCTGGAGCGCGCGCGTCATGCGCGGCGACGCCGCGATCGCCGACGGCTGGCTGGAGCGCGCCCGCGACCTGCTGCACGGCATGGAGCTGTCGCCCGAGCACGGCTGGCTGCGGCTGCGCGAGGCCGAGTACCGCGCCATGCCGGCCCTCGACCTCGCCGCGGTGCGCGTCGCCGCCGCCGAAGCGCGCGAGATCGGACGCGCCCAGGGCGACCCCTCGCTCGAGATGGAGGCGGTCGCGCTCGAGGGCGTGGCGATGATGCGCGCCGGCGAGGTCGCCGAGGGCCTGCGGCGCGTGGACCTGGCCGCGGTGGCCGCGGCGAGCGGCGAGGTCGCGAACGACCTGAGCGTCGGCGCCATCCTGTGCCAGGTGCTGGCGGCGTACGAGGCCGTGCACGACTACGAGCGCGCCGCCGAGTGGTGCCGCACCATGCAGGCGTTCGCGGCGCGCCGGCACGTGCGGCCGGTGGCCAGCCTGTGCCGCAACTTCCTCGCCGGACTGCTGATCGTGCGCGGTCACTGGGACGAGGCCGAGGCGGCCCTCGCACCGAGCACCGCGCCGCCGCCTCACGCCGGGCTGCGCGCGGTCGCGATGCTCGGCGAGCTGCGCGTGCGGCAGGGCCGGTTCGATGAGGCCGAGGCGCTGTTGCGCCGCAGCGCCCATCTCGGCGAGGCGCAGCTCGCGCTGGCGCGGCTCGCCCTCGAGCGCGGCGACCCGCGCGCCGCGCTCGACCTGCTGGACCGCTGCCTGCGGCGCCTGAGCCCGACGGCGCGCGTCGAACGCGCGCGCGTCCAGGCGGTGGCGGTCGCCGCGCACGTCGCGTCCGGCGAGACGGCCGAGGCCGCAGCACTCACCGAGGACCTCGAGGCGCTCGCGACCGAGATCGGCACGCCCGGGCTCCAGGCCAGCGCCCGGCACGCGCGCGGGCTGGTGGCCGCGGCGCGCGGCGCGCACGACGAGGCGCGGCGCGCATTCGAGGATGCGATCGACGGCTGGAGTCGCGCGGGGCTGCCGTTCGAGCGCGGGTGCGCGCGCCTCGCGCTGGCCGGCGCGCTCGCCGCGCTCGGCCGCGCCTCCGCGGCGCGCGACGAGGCGCGCCGCGCCGGCGAGGAGCTGGCGGCGCTGGGCGCTCACGCGCGCGCGTCGGCGGCCACGGCGCTCGCCGCATCGCTCGAGCCCGCGTGCGACGGCGCGCCGCCCGGGCAGCGTCCGCCGCTCAGCGCACGCGAGATGGAGGTGCTCGCGCTCGTCTCCCAGGGTCTCAGCAACAAGGAGATCGCGGCGCGGCTCTTCCTGAGCGAGCACACCGTCAAGCGCCATGTCGCGAACATCCTGAGCCGGCTCGGCCTGCCGTCGCGCGCCGCGGCCGTGGCGTACGCGGCGCGCCACGACCTGATCTAGCGCAGCGGTCCGCCGCGGTGCGCGGCGCGCGCGGAAGCCGCGGAGCCGCCTTGCGTCGGGACGCCTTGCGGTGGCGAACCGGCGGGGGCCGCCGGGTGCGGCCCCGCCCGCCGCGCGCGTGCGCCTCCCGCGCGCCCCGCCCGTGCTCCCAACCCCCTGCGGCCAAGCACGTTCGCGCCGCGCCGTCGTGACGGGCTCGCGATGGCCCAAACGGGCCATCACGGCCCAGGCGGCGAAATGGCCCTCAAGATTCGTGGCCGAAATCCGCGTTCGGCCGTCATATCAGGCGCAGTCGGAACGCGCCGGGCCCGCCTCTCGCTCGCGCCGCACGTCGCGGCGCGGAGGCCCGGGCAGCCACCTGAGGAGGTCGTCATGAAGCCTTACCGCGTGATCTTCACGCTCGCCGCTCTCGCGGCCGCCGCCGCCGCCGCCAGCGCGCTCGCCACCGCCGCGTCGCCCACCTCGCGCGCCGAGCAGATCGAGCGCGGCCGCTATCTCTCCACGCTCATGAGCTGCGTGGACTGCCACACGCCGGGCACGTTCTACGGGGCGCCGGACTACGACCGGCACCTGTCGGGCAGCGAACTGGCGTGGGTCGGGCCGTGGGGCGTCACGTTCCCGCGCAATCTCACGCCCGACGTCGAGACCGGCATCGGCTCGTGGAGCGAGGACGACATCGTGAAGGCGATCCGCTCCGGCCAGCGCCCCGACGGCTCGGCCATCAAGCCGCCGATGCCGTGGTTCAACTACGTGTCCATGAGCGACGAGGACGCCTACGCGATCGCCGCGTATCTCAAGTCGCTGCCCCCCGTGAAGCACCGCGTGCCGGACGCGCTGCCGCCGGGAGCCCTGTACGACGGCCCGGCCTTCAGCCTGCCGGCCCCGCCCGCGTGGGACGCGCCACGCGAGACCGCCGCGAAGCACCCCTCGCCCGGCTCGCACTGAACGATCCGCACCGAAACGCACCCCTCACGCGCCCCCTCGGGGGCTGGAAGGAGAACACCGTGAAGATCCTCGGAACCATCCTCGTCGCCGGCGCCCTCGCCGCCTCCGCCGTCCACGCCGCTTCCCACAACGCCGCCGGCCTCCACTGGGGCGAGGCACGGCCCCTCGGCTCCGGCACCGCCCGCGCCTGGGTGGCGGTGGACGTGGACGGCACGCCCGCCCAGATGGGGGTTTCGATCGACGAGGCCGCGATGCGCTCGCGGCCGCAGGGCGCGGCGAAGGAGGCCGTGCTGCCGCTCCCTGCGGGCGTGCACGTCGCCGCGTCCGCGGGCGCGGCGCCGGCGTTTCGCGTGATCTACGACGAGCGGAGCCGCAGCTACGTCGTCGTGTTCGAGGGGATCGCCGCTCCGCAGGAAGCCGCGCTGGCCGCCGGCGCGCGCTCGGCGAAACGCGCGAACTAGCCGCGGACCGCGGCATGAGGGGCGGAGCGAGGGCGCCGGCAGGCGCGCGCTCCGCCCCGGTCGTGGGTCGCCCGCCGGAAGCCCGCTCCGTGAAGCCCCGTCAGGCGCCGCACGCCGAGTCGCCTGCGTCTGGGCGGCCCGACGGACCGCCGGCTCTTCGCGCGAGGGCCGCTACCTCACCGCCGCGGCGGCGCGGGTGATCCAGTCCACGGTGTGCTGCGGGCCGCCGTAGCCGCGCAGGTGATCGCTGCGGCCGGTCCTCGCGGAATGGACGACCAGCGTCGGGAACGCATCCACCGCAAAGCGGCGCTGGAGGTCGTCCACACCCGGCGGGTTGGCGCCGTCCTCGCGCCGGCGGTCCACGATCGAGACCGGAATCACCTCGCGCTGGACGCGCCGTGCGAGCGCGGCGTCGTCGAACACCTGCCGCTCGAGCATCGGGCAGGGCGGGCACCACTCGGCGTTGAAGTCCATGAGGATGGGCTTCCCGGTGCGGCGCGACTCCTCGACCGCGGCCTCCATGGTGGTCCACTGCGAGATTGCCGCCTGCGTGGCGCCGCCGGCCGCGTCGGGCATCGCCAGCGCCTCCCCCGAAGCCGGCGCGGCGCGCGCCGCCTCGCCGGGCGCGCCGGCGGCCGGGGGCTCGGCGGGCTCGGGCGCGTTGCCGATCAGCCAGCCGCCGGCGAGGCCGAGGGGAAGCAGCAGCAGCGCCCACCAGGGCGAGATCGAACGTGGTTCGTGGTTGGGACATGGCGCAACCCTCCGACGGGATGGCGCGGGCGCGCCGCGCGCCGCGCGGCGCAGGGCGCGGTGATCGGCGGGCGGCGGCCGAGCCACCGCGTCGCGCGGCTTGATTCTCCGCGCGCCCTACCTGAGCACGGCGCGCGCGGCCCGCGCGCGGGCGCGCTCATCCTCGCGACCGTGCCAGTCCGCAGCGAGCGCGCGGTCGAGCGCACGGCGCGTGGCCACGCGGTCGCCGCGCGCCACGGCGCAGCGCGCGAGCGCGTACCATGCGAAGGCGTCGCCGGGATAGAGCTCGGCGGCGCGCGCCGCGAAGGGCTCGGCGAGGTCGGGGCGTCCGGCGCCGATCTCGAAGTCGGCCCGCTCGAGCAGCACGAGCGAGCTCACCGGCGCCAGCGCCCGCGCGCGGTCCCACGCGGCGCGCGCGGAGTCGGCCGCGGCCGAGGCCCCGGCGCCGGCGCGCGCGGCGAACACCGCGGCGAGACGCTGATGGTTGAACGCGCGCAGCGGCGCGCGCCGCACGGCCTCGCGTGCGGCGGCTTCGGCCTGCTCCAGCGCGCCGGGACCGCCGCGCCCGGCGAGCGCCTCGACGAGCAGCGCCTCGGCCAGCACGCGGTGGGTGGCGTCGTCGAACGGCGCCCAGCGCGCGGCGCGCGAAGCCTGCTCCACGGCGCCGGGCCGCGCGCGGCGGGCCAGACGTTGCGACGCGGCGGACGCGGCGGAGGCGACCATCTCGGTCGCGACGTAGCCGCCCATGACGGACGCGGCGAGGGCGGCGGCCACGGCGGCGCCGCGGCCGCGGCGGGCGGTGGTCGCAAGCGGCGCCTCCTCCCCCGCGCTCGCGAGCGCGGCGGCGCACACCACGGCGATCAGCGCGCCGGTGACGCCGACCGCGCCGAACAGCCCGGCGACGGCGACCGCGGCCGGCGCCCCGATGAGCGCGGCGAGCGTGGCGCGCTCGGCGCCCGGCGCGCGCCACGCGCGGCGCGCCGTCGCGGCGAAAGCGACCGCGCAGGCGAGGAGCGCGAGCCCTCCCGCCGCGCCGCGCGTCGCGAGCGCGTGGAGCGGCACCGAGTGGGCCTGCACGGGAAGTCCCGCCCACTCGTAGCGCCAGTAGGCCGCGGTCTGGTGGAGCGGGAACAACAACCCGAAGGTGTCGGGACCCTGGCCGGTCAAGGGGCGCGCGAGCCACATGGCGATTGCCGCGCGCCAGATCTCGATGCGGCTCGAGCCCGAGGCGCGCGTCGGCGACAGCAGATCGCCGAAGCGTTCGGCGAAGAGCGCGCCCCAGCCGGTCACGGCGAACAACGCCACGACCGCGGCCAGCGCCGCCGCGGCGAGCAGCGCGCGGCGCAGGGCGCGGCGCGCATCGCGCGCGCCGGGCGCGGCGCTCGCCCGGGCGCCGCGCGCCGCGGCGGGCGCCGCGCGGCGGGCGGCGCGCAGGAGCAGCGCCCCCGTCACGGCGCCGCCGCCGAGGGCGGCAAGCCACGCGCCGCGCGAGAAGGTGAGCAGCGTGGCGGCGGCGAACAGCGCCGCCAGCGGCGCCCACAGCCAGCGGCGCGCGGGCGCGGCGTGCGCGCGCGCGAGCGCGACGCACAGCGCGGCGGCGGTCACGACGCCGAGCAGGTTGGGATGGCCGAGGGTTCCAAAGGGCCGCACCAGCGCGCCGTCGGGGCCGTAGGTGGCGACGCGTGCCCATCGCAGCGGGTCGAGCTGCGCGGCCTGCACGAGCGCGTAGAGCGATGCGAGCGCCGCGGCGCCCGCCAGGGCGCCGAGCAGCCGCGCCGCCGCGCCCGGCTCCCGCGTCGCGCCGCGCGCCGCGCCGTAGAGGCCGAGCAGCCCGAGCGCGGTGAGCCATCCGTCGCGCTGCAGCGGATCGCCCACGAGGCTCGCGACGGGCGCGACGGACCGTGCCGTGGCGAGCGTCTCGGCCGCGAACCACGCCAGCATCGCGGCATCGAGCGGAGCGGCAAACCACGCGCCGCGCCGGCGCGTCGCGCGCGCCGCCGCCACGGCGCCCCCGAGGGCGGCAGCGCCGAGCACGCGCACGAGCGCCGCCTTTGGCGCCTCGAACGCCTCGATCAGGCGTGGCGCAAACGCGAGCACGGCGCCCGCGAGCGCCGTGCCCACCACCGCGCGCTGGAACGCCGCGCCTATTGGACGAGCACCACCCGGCGCGCCGCGACCACGCCGCCCTCACCGATCACGCGCGCGAAGTACACGCCGGGCGGCGCCGCGCGCCCACGATCATCGCGGCCGTCCCAGCGCCACGCGCCGGAGGCGGCCGGACCCGCGTCGCGCACGCGGCGCACGGAGCGGCCCGCAACGTCGGAGATCTCGAGGCGCGCGCGTCCCGCGCCGCCCGACCACGCGAGCCGGATCTCGCCGCGCGCCGGATTGGGCGCGATCGAGAGCGCGAGCCGCGCGGCGGCGGGTCCGCCGCCGGCGTCGGCGGTGGTCCCGAGCGGCACGCCGACGAGGCGGAACGACAGGTTGCGGTCGAGGTCCCTCACCCACGGCTCGCCGGGCGCGGCGCGCGTGAAGAACTCGCCGCCCGGCAGCGCCGTGGCGGTGACCGCGCAGGCGCCGAAGGCCCACTCGCCGGGCGAAGCCACGTGGATCCAGTAGGGGTTCCCGGCGTGCAGGGTCACGGACGGCGGGAAACGCGCGGTGCCGTGCCAGGTCTGGGCCGTGACCGTCACCGACAGCGGAGCGAGCGTCACCGCTCCGAGCGCGGGAGGCAGCGGATCGGGCGGGGACGCGTGGCCCGCGGCGTCGTGCACAGTCACCTCGGCGGCCGTCATGGTCGGCGCGATGACCGAGGCGATCGCGAACTCCAGCCATTCGGCGGTGGCCGTGACCGGCGGAACGAAGCGCATCAGGAGGCCCTGCGCCGCGCCGCCCACGGGCCCGAGCCCCGGCGCCGGATCGGTCACGCGCAGAAGCTGCGCGCACACGGCGAGGTCCGAGCCGTCGTCGCCGTCCACGTCCACGATGCCCTCGAAGGCGCCGAGGGGGGCCACCGGCTCCGGCGAGACCGGCGCCCACACGCCGCCCGGCAGTTCGCCGATCAGGGCCGGCGCCGCCGTGATGGTGGCGGCGCGGGGCACGTGCAACAGGTGCAGGGTGCTGCCCGCCGGCGCGCCGTCGAGCACGAGGGCCAGGCGGTCATAGCCGCCGGGATCGGCGGTGGCGGTGACGGCGTGGGCGACGATCGGCCGCGGCGTGACGGCCCGCGCGTAGCCGTCGTCGTCGTGGTCGGGATCCCACGTGGGCGTGATCGTCACGTGGGCGAAGTCGTATGTGTACGAGGCCGCGGGTGAGTCCCCATCCGCCGCCATGAGCCGCGCGGTGGCGGTGACGAATGGCGGAATCGCCATGCGCAGCACGGCGGCGCCGAGCGGCGGAGTGGCGGGGCCGGGGAGCAAGGCCGCGACGCGCGCCTCGGGCTCGAAGGGATAGGCGACCGTGCCGGTGGGGACGCCCGGCACGGCGCGGAAGATCTCCGGCGCGAGCGCGCTCACGGGCGGCGCGGGCGGATTGCCGAGCCCCTCGATGCCGATGAGGCGGAAGGCGAGGTCCGCGAAGCCCTGGATCCACGGGTCGTTCGGGCCGGAGCGGCGGAACAGCCGGCCCGGGAGGGGCCCGCCGCCGAGCTGGTCCACGCCCAGCAGCGCGGTCCCGGTCGGCATCTGGACCTCGAGCGAGTAGGTGCGGCCGGGGTGAAGCTGAGCCGGGAGCGGGAAGCGCTTGCTGGCGACCCAGCGCGGACCCGGCACGTCGGCGATGTCGGACGCGATCATCAGCTCGTGCGCGGTCGCGGTCACCGGCATCGTGACCGGCGGGCTCGCTCCGTCCTGGCTGCGCAGCGACACGAGAATGGCGGTCGGCGACGCCGCGACGGGCGGCGCGGAGTTCCACTGGAGCGCCACCTCGGCCCAGTAGGCGGTCACGGTGGTGGGAACGGTGAACTCCTGCAACACGTGCGCCACCGCTCCGGCCGGAAGCGGGCCGGTCACCTGCACCACCTGCTGCACCACGCGCAGGTCATTGTCCTCGACCACCGCCGTCGCCGTGCACACGCGCATGCCGAGCACCGGCCGCGAGCCGAGAAGCGCGGGGGGCAGCCCGCTCGAAAGCTCGGCGGTCAGGGTCGGCCAGTCGCTCGGACCGTCCCTCGCGTAGCCGATCACCGCGCCGAATCCGGGATCCTCCACTTCGAGGCGCAGCTGCGCGGTCGCCGTCACGCCAGGGAACAGCGACTGGGCGACCCCTGGGATCTCGCGCACCACGATGGCGCGACCGAGCGCCGGGTCACGCGGATCGCCGCCGGACTGGACGGTGTGGATGTGGAACGGCACCGAGCCAAGCAGCTCCTCGCCGCTCTCCGCGTCGGCGGGAACGACGGTGTAGGTCACGGCGCCGAGGGGCGAGAGCGCGAGCACTTCCACGTCAATGTCGCGCGCGGTGACGGTCACCGGCAGCGCCTGGCGGAACACCAGCAACGGGCTGTCACCCGGCTGGGGGTAGTCGTCGGTGGGGGACACCGTGACCGGATCGTCGCAGGTGACCGATTCCAGCGCGGGGAGCACGGGGGCCGCGGGCGCGGGCGCGCGACGCGCCTCGGCCGGGCCTGCCACGGGCGGGAAGGCCGCCGCCCGGCGGATGCGGTGCGGGGTCTGCGCCTGAGCCACGAGGGCGAGCAGCGCAGCGAGGGACAACGACGGGAGCAGCTTCAGGATGCGGCCGGCCATGCGCTCCTCCGGGCATGAGGGGGCCCCCGCGGGCGCGCGCGCCGCGACAGGGAACTCGCAACGCTGCAAATGCTAGGAAGCGGCTTTAGGAGCGGTCAAGGGGATTGTCGCGCCGCACGGCGAAAAGCGGGCCTGGCCGCAGGCCGCGGGCGCGCGTCGCTGGACCGTCGGGCGCGTCGCAGGGGCGAACCGGCGCGGCGCGGGCCGCGCGGGCGACGCCCCGCGAGGCGACGGGGCGCGCCACAGGGCTAGCGACGGAGGGGGTGGGTCCCCCGCTCCATGCTCCCGGTCGCCAGCACCTCCTCCATCTTGTACACGCCGAGCTTGCGGTTCTTGATGAAGCCATTCATGGCCTTCTCGGCGAAGGTGCCGTCCCGGACCAGGTCGCTCAACCACTCGAGGGCGTGACGCGGGTTGTACTGCGGCATGGCGCAGCCCTTGTCGGTGAGCCACTTGTGGTTCTTGTCCTCCTGCGAGCCGATGTGCGGGGCCATGACGATCGGCAGCCCGAGCGCCGAGAAGAACGAGATCTCGCTGGGCTTGGTCCACAGGATGTCGGTTTCGCGCATCACGGCGTTGAAGCGGTCGAAGTACGCGGGCTTCGTGTCCTCGCACACGATGAGCACGTTCTCGCCGAGCTCGGTCTCGAGCCCGACGCGGACGGCGAAGTCGGTGAACACGCGCTCCACGATGCGGTTCACCCCCGCGATCAGGAACAGCCGCATGCTGCCGGCGCGCAGCGCGGGCTTGAGGCTCTGGAGCAGCATGAGCCCGATCTCGGTCTGGGCGCCGGCCCCGCCCACCGCGAAGCTCACCGTGATGCGGTCCTCGCGCGCGGCGGGAGCCGGCGCGGCGCCGAGCAGCTTCTCGACCGTCGGTCCGTACACCGACAGGAAGCGCCCGCGCGGGTCGAGGCGGGCGAGGCGCGCGAGCAGGTCGGCCTTGAGCGTCTCCATCCCGGGCCCGCCGATGTTCTCGCGCGGCAGCGAGAAGCCGGTGATGAAGATGCGCTCATCCGGCACGCCGTACTGGCGCAGGCGCCGCATGACGCGGCCGCACGGCGCGAAATAGCGGATCGTGCTGTGCCGGGCGCGCGAGGCCACCCACACGCGGTTGACGTCGGCGTCGCAGATTTCGCAGAAGATCGGCGTGTCGAGCACATGGTCCGCGACCAGGCACGGCGCGTAGAACGTCGAGATCATGGGCAGCGCGCGCGAGCGCAGCCGCTGGAGCAGCGAACGGCCGAGGCCCTGGCGGATGAGACGCTCGACGATCGCGTTGTTGAGCGATGGGTGCGACAGGTCGCGCAGCGGGTAGAACGGCGGGATGCGCAGCAGGCGATCGAGCGTCCCGAACAGAAAGGGACCAACGAGCGGCACGCTCTTCGAGCGCGACACGAACTCGTAGGTCCAGCGCAGGCGCTCCCAGAACGCGGCCTCGTCGGGATCGGTCGTGTCGCGGCTCCCGGCGGTGATGATGCCGTCCTCCGCGAGGTGCGCGAGCCCGTGCGCCGCGCGCTGGTGCCCGAGGCCCATGTCGGCGGCGACGACCCACGCGCGCACGCGATCCAGTGTGGCGCCCAAGGCGGCCCTCCGGCACTCCGGATCCGCGCCGCGCCGCGACGGCGCGGGCGTCCGGACCCGCCCCGACTCTACACCCGGCGCGCCAGCCGCTCGCAGGGCCCGGCGTCGCCCCGCAGGGCGCAGGCGGTGCCGCGCGTCAGTTCGCGCTTCTCAACCGCGGCCGACGCCGCGTAAGCTCATGGGCCATTCGCTTCCGGAGTTCGGTTCCGTTCCCGCATCCGCCGCTCACCCCAGCCTCGATCGGAGTCCGCATGCGCGTCCTGGCCGCCTCACCCGCCCGCCGTCTCGCCGTCCTTCTCGGTCTCGCCCTGTCGCTCGCCGCTGCGACCGCTTCCCGCGCCCAGACGTGGACCGAGGTCGGTGACGCCGGCGACCTGCCGATCAACGCCCAGAGCACGGCCGGGCTCGGCGGGCTCCTCACCCTGTCCGGCACGCTGTCCTCCGCCGCCGACGTGGACATGTACTGCATTCAGACCTCGAACATGGTGGACGTGCCCGGCTACCCGGTGCTCACCCTCACCTGCTGGTCGGATGTCAGCCCGAACGTCTGGGTGTTCGACGCCAACGGCATGGGAATCTCGACCAACGAATCCTGCGCGGGCGGCTTCAAGACGCTCACGACGACGACGCTCTACCCGTTCACCGCGTACTACGTCGCGGTGTCCTACTCGGGCGTGGCGGCCGTCTCGACCGACGGCCCAATGTGGCTCGCGGCCACGGGCGAGCGCTCGCCGGACGGTCCCGGCGCCGCTTCCGCCGTGACGGGCTGGGCGGGATCGGCGCTGGTGACGGGACCCAACCCCTACCAGCTCGGCTTCAACTTCACGGGCTACTGCGAGTCGCCCACGCCCGCGGTGCGGCAGGGCTGGGGAAGCCTCAAGATCCGATACGGGAACTGATCCCGCACGGACCCGGAGCGGGACGCTCGCTCGTTCTCCCCCTGGGCCGTGATCGGGCGGCGCCGCGCGCGGGCCGCCCGATTCGTCGCGGGAATCACGCCGGCGCCTGCCCGACTCCGGCGCGCCCCCTGCGCAGCAGCCCGAAGGCGAAGTCGCGTCCCTGCCCCTCCGCCATGGCGAGGCGGATCCACAGCAGGGCGAGCGGCTCGATGAGGCGCGCGCTGGCGAGCGGGCCCGCCGCCACGGCCTCGAAGCCGAGGTCGGTGGCAAGCCGGGCGGCGACGGCGCACGCGCTCGCGTCGTCGCCGCAGTAGAGCATGAGCGCCGCGCGCTCCCCGAAGCGCGGCGCGGCCAGGTTCTCGGCGCCCGTCGTGTTGAAGACCTTCACCACGCGCGCGCCGCGCGCCCACGCCTGCACCTGCTCGCCGCCCGAAGTGTGGTGCCCGAGCGCGAGCGTGAGTCCCGGGCCGATGGGGTTGGTGGCGTCGAGCAGCGGCCGGCCGCCGAGGTCGCCGAGCCCGGCGAGCGCCTCCCGCGCCGCCGCCCACGGCGTGGCGAGCAGCACGGCCTCCGAGCCCTCGACTGCCATGCGCGGCGCGGCGACGCGCAGTCCCTCGGACGCGAGCCCCGTGGCCCGCGGGCCGGACTCGTCGCGGACGCCGAAGGTCACCTCGTGCCCGCGGCGCGCCCAGCCGCGCCCGAGCGTTCCGCCCACGGTCCCGGCCCCGATCACGGCGATTCTCACGGCGACGTCCTCAGCGCCCGAGCGCTTCGATGACGAGCCGTGCCGCCGCCGCGCCCGAGTATTGCTGCTGCCCGGTGACGAGCAGGCCGTCGCGCACCGCGAACTCGCGGAACATCTGATCCACGACGAAGTTCGTGCCCTCGATGGCGCGCGCCTCGTCCTCGATCCAGAACGGCTGAATGCGACGGCCGACGAAGGCGTCCGCGAACTTCTCCTCGCTGGTGGCGAAACCGGTCCACGTCTTCCCCCTGACCAGCCGCTCGCCGTTCGAGAGCCGCGCGTCGAGCAGCAGGCAGGTCGCGTGGCAGACGAGCGCCGTGACCCTGCCGGCCTCGTAGAAGCTCACCACCAGCCGCTCGAGCCGCGCGTTGCCTCGAAACGTGATCATCGGCGACTGCCCGCCGACCAGGAACACCGCGTCGTACTCGGCCGGGTCCACGCCTTCGATGCTCCGCGTGGCCTCGAGCAGCGCGCGGTGGGCGGGCGACTTCTTGAAGCCGAGGCTCAGGATGTCGTGGGCCGAGTAGCCGCTCTGGTCCTCTGGATCGCTGAAGCCGTCGGCCTGCAGCGCGCCGCCGTCCGGGCTTCGGATCTCGACCTCGTAGCCGGCCTCGACGAACGCCCAGTAGGGGTGGGTCAGCTCGGCCCACCAGAAGCCGACCGGCCAGCCCGTGGTGGGCGACACGGACGGGTTGGCGACCACCATGAGGACCTTCTTCCTGCGGTCGGGATTTGTGCGGTTGACGTTCGCGCTCATGCGCAGCCTCCGGAGGTGACGGACAAGCGACCCCCGGCAGGCTAGTGGGTGGCGGTGGATGCACCAGTGTAATTGTTGGAATTGGTGAATTTCACAACGTGCAACTACCCCGAGACGCGCGGGCGCGCCCCCGGCCGGCGGCGCCGCGCGGCGGCGGGCGCGAACCGCCCGCCCGTCGCGCCGGGCGGCGCGGGGCGAGCCGCACCGCCCCCCCTGGCGCGCGGCGCGGCGGGCTCGGGGTCGGCCGCGGCGGCGGCGCGCACGAACACGTCGCGCAGCCAGCGGTGCGCGGGATCGTTGTCGAGCCGTGGGTGCCACAGCAGGTTGAGCGCGTACGGCGCGAGCGGCAGCGGCGGCTCGAGCAGTCGCAGTCCGAGCGCCGGGGCGAGGGCGCGGGCGGCGCGCTCCGAGACGGTGAGCACGTCGTCGGAGGTCGCCACCATGAGCAGCCCGGCGTTGAAGAACGGCACCACGCGTCGGATGCGCCGCTCGCGCCCGCGCTCCGCGAGGACGCGGTCCACCTGACTCGGCAGCCCGAGCGGCGAGACGAGCACATGGTCGAGCGCGAGGTATTCGTCGAGAGACAGCCGCTTCCCCACCCGCGGGTGGTCGGCGCGCACCGCGCAGACGAAGCGGTCGGTGAACAGGCGGCGCGTGCGGAACTCGGACGGGAAGTGCCCGAGGATGCACACCGAGAGCTCGGCCGCGCCGTCGCGCAGCGGCACCCAGTCGTCCACCACGCTCGGCAGGAAGCGCAACGCGACCCCGGGCGCCTCGTCGCGCAGGATGCGGTCGAGCGCGGGGCCCAGCACGAGAAGCACGTGGTCCGTGGTGAACACCGTGAAGGTGCGCCGCAGCTCGCGCGGCGAGAACGGCGCGGCCGCGCGCAGCACGCCGGTCGCCTCCTCCACCAGGCTGCGCACACGCGGCCGCAGCGCTTCGGCGCGCGGCGTGAGCACCATGCGGCGGCCGGCCCGCACCAGCAACGGGTCACCGAGACGCGCGCGAATGCGGGCCAGCGCGTGGCTGGCGGCCGGAGTGGACAGGCCGAGCCGCCGGGCGGCGCGCGTGACGTTCTCCTCCTGAAGGAGGGCGTCGAGGGCGAGCAGCAACGCAAGATCGCGAGGTTCCATGCCGTGCAACTATCGTCCGGCGATGTTTCGAGCGTCAACACACCGAATGCACGGCGCGGGCGGCGGGCGCTTCCGCCGCCCGCGGCGCGCACGCCACGGTCGAGCACGCGCACGAGGCGGCCCTGCACGTCGAACCCCTCGACGCGCGTCGGCCCTCCCGCGGGCAGCATGAAGAAGACCGTCTGCGCGCCGCATGCCGGGCTGGGGCGCGTGGCGAGCGCGAGGCCGGCGGTCCCCGCCGGGGACGTCGGCGGGGCCGTCACGGCGCCCGCCACGCACAGGCGGCAGATCGCGCCGGCGTCGACATCGGCGACCCACAGCAACCGGGTGGGGGGATCGAAGTCGGGCGCAGCGAGGTCGAGGTCCGTGAAGCCATCGGCCACGCGCTCGGTCGTTCCGGTGGCAAGCGCGATGCAGTGCATCGGATTCGTCGCGATTGGCGGCCACATCGAGGTGCCCCCCACCGCCTCCAGCGCCTCCAGCACGATGGACGTCTGCGCCGGAATCGTCGGTCTGTGGAGGGGTCCACCGCCGGACACGCGGTGCCGGCCATGGACAGATGTTCGCACGCCGTCACATCGCTCACGTGGACCACGGGCCGCGAAGCCGCGTCGTGACAACCCGGAACGGCGTGCGTGAAGCGGTCGAACCCCATGGTCTCGGCCGAGCCCCGGAACTCGACCTGCAGGCGCGCCTCCGGGACGTCGGCGGGCGACGGCGACACCGCGGAGCGAGTCCAGGTTTCGAACGCCGGATGGGATTGGAGATCGCCGCGGCGCGACCGCCCGGACCCTCGATCACGAACATGTGCCTGCGCAGGGCGACGGTGCTCGGCGAGGAGCTCCTGCAGGACATTTGCCGACAGCGTGGCGCCGGCATCGAGCGCGCCCCGGTCGCGGAGCCAGGGAACGGGCGCGAACGCGCAGTTCTGAGACCGGTTGCGAGGTCGTGGACGCCGGGGCAGCCGCCGGGCAGCCCCCGGCCGGCGGTTACCGGTGGGAGGGGTCGCCCGAGACCGTCCAGCCCACGAGGCCGGCATCGAACGAGTTGAGCACGGGCGCGGCCGCTGCCGGCGAGGCAGCGACGACGGGCGCGACGGCGGCGAGAAGCGCCAAGGCAATACGGAGCGTGCTGCGCAGCGAGGGGGGCATGGCGGCGGTTCCTCCGTTGAGCGTGCATGGGACGCCTCAAACACCATGGGATCGCCCCATCGCGGGCAACCTCCGAGGCGCCGGGGAGGGGCTGCCTTGACACCTCCGGCGCGCCCTCCTAGATTGTTCGGCGTGAAAACAAAGTGGGCGTGCGCCACGGCCACGGCTCTCCGCCGCCCGCGGCGCGCACGTCATGAGCGGTCCGCCGAGAGGTGAACCATGGGATTCGGGAAGACCCTGCAGCGCGTCGCGCTCGTCGCGCTCACGTGCGCGGGCCTCGCCGGCTGCGGCCGCGACTCGGGGGTGCTCGAGCCCTGGCCCCTCGATGACGATCCGGTCGTCTTCGCCGACGCGTTCACGGGGCGGGTCGAGTTCCAGGCGTTCGGGAACTCGAAGCTCGACGCGCTCGGCACGGACGCCGCCGAACAGTACCTCGGCGCGGGGTGCCTGCGGGTCACGGTGCCGGGACCCGGCGCGTACGCGGGCGGGGCCTTCGTCGCGAGCCGCGCGCGCGATCTCTCCGGCTACAACGCGCTCACCTTCTATGTGAAGGCGTCGCGCGCGGTGACCGTGGACGTGGTGGGACTGGGCAACGACAACACCGGCGGCTCGCGGCATGAGGCGAGCACCAGCGGGCTGCCGGTGACGACGGCATGGAGAAAGGTCGTCGTCCCCATTCCCGATCCCGACCGCCTCACCCACGAGCGCGGGCTCTTCTTCTTCGCGGCGGCGCCGCAGGGCGGCGCGGGCTACACGCTGTGGTTCGACGAGGTCCGGTTCGAGAAGGTCGCGGGCATCGAGAGCCCGCGCCCGGCGATCACGCCGCAGACCATCCAGTGGTTCGTTGGCTCGACCGTGAGCCTCACCGGCACGCGCACCACGTTCCGCGTGGACGGCGCCGACCTGGTCGTCCAGCACATGCCCGGCTACTTCGACTATGCGTCGTCCGACTCGACGGTGGCGGTGGCGCGGGACGGGCGCATCGAGGTCCTCGGAACCGGCACCGCGTCCATCACCGCGCGCCTCGACACGACACGCGCGACCGGCGCGGTGACGCTCAACGCGGCGCCCTTCAGCCCCGGCCTCGCGCCGCGACCGGGCGTGCCCGCCGCCGACGTGATCTCGCTCTTCAGCGACGCTTATGCGAACGTCCCGGTGGACAAGTGGTCGGCCGACTGGGACGTCGCCGAGACGGCGGAGATCCCGCTCGGAAGCGAGCGCGTCCGGCGTTACACCAACATGAGCTTCGCCGGCATCGAATTCATCTCGCGACCGGTGGACGCTTCGGCGATGGGATACTTCCACATGGACGTGTGGGCCCCCGCCGGCACCACCTTCCGCGTGAAGCTGGTGGACTTCGGCCCCAACGGGGTGTTCGGCGGGGGTGACGACAGCCAGCACGAGCTCACCTGGAACGCGGCGTCGATCCCGCGCTTCAGGACGAACGCCTGGCTCGGACTTGAGGTCCCGCTCTCGGCGTTCACGGGCCTCACGCGGCGCGCACACCTCGCGCAGCTCATCCTGTCCGGGGACACTCGCACCCTGTACGTGGACAACATCTACTTTCACCGCTAGACGGCGAGGCGACGGCGACATGGCAAGGACCCACGCGAAGGCGAGACGCGAGCCTCCGGCGGGACGCGGCGGGCGCGGCGGCGCGCGCCGCGCCGCGCCCGCGCGCCCGAGCCCGCTCGCCGACTCCAACCTGCGGCTGATCTGGCGCGAGCGCCGCATCTCGCGCGCCGAGATCGCGCGCCGCACCGGACTCGCGCGCTCGACGGTCTCGGAGATCGTCGGCGACCTCTTCCCGACCGGCCTCATCGCCGAGGTCGGCGTCGGGCCGTCGCGCGGCGGGCGGCCGCCCATGGTCCTCGAGTTCCGCGACGACGCCTACGCGATCCTCGGCGTGGACATGGGCGCGGCGCACGTGGCGGTCGCCCTCACCGACCTGCGCGGCCGCGTGCTGGCGTGGGAGGAGCGCAGCCATCCGGTGCGCACCGATCCCGAGGGCACGCGCGCGCTGATCGTCGAGCTGTGCGACCGCTGCCTGAAGGCGTGGCGGCCGGGCGTGCGGCGGCTCGTCGGCATCGGCGTCGCGGTGCCGTCGCCGGTGGATCCGCGCCACCCCGACCACCTCTCGGAGGTGGTGCTTCCCGAGTGGAAGGGCTCCAGCGGGCTGTCGGTGCTCGCCGAGCGCTACGGCGTCCCGCTGCGCGTGGACAACGACGCCAACCTCGGCGCCCTCGCCGAACGCTGGTGGGGCGCGGGACGCGACGTCGAGGACTTCGCGTACATCAAGCTCGCGACCGGCGTGGGCCTCGGGCACGTCATCGGCGGCCGCATCTACCGCGGCGCGACCGGCGTGGCCGGCGAGATCGGCCACCTCGCCATCGACCCCCACGGCGGGCCCTGCATCTGCGGCCTGCGCGGCTGCCTTGCGACCTTCGTGGGCGCCCCGGCGCTCGTCGCGCGCGCGCGCGCGCTGCTCGACGGGCGCCCGGACAGCACGCTCGCCGGCCGCGAGGTGACGATCGAGGCGATCGAGGACGCGGCGCTGGCGGGCGACGCGCTCGCGCTGTCGCTGGTCCACGAGGCGGCGGAGCACCTCGGCGTGGCGATCGCCGGCCTGCTCAACCTCATGAACCCCTCGCTGGTCGTGCTCGGCGGCGGACTGGCCCGACTCGGCGACACGTTGCTCGCGCCGCTGCGCGAGACGGTGCGGACGCGCACGCTCATCAGCTCGCTGGTGGCATGCGAGCTGCGCACCAGCGAGCTGGGCACGCGGGCCACGGCGGTCGGCGCCGCGACCATGGTGCTCGAGGAGGCGCTCTCGGACTCGCGGCTGTTCCCCGCCGCGCGCGGGCGGCGCGCGCGATGACGCGGCGCGCGCGTCTCGGGCGCGGCCTCGGGCTGGCGCTGGCCGTGCTCGCCGGCGCCGCCGCCACGAGCGCCTGCCGCCGCGAGATCTCGGGACCGGAGGTGCCGTTGCGGACCATCGTGTGGCAGGACGAGTTCGACGGCCCGGCGGGGCAGCGCCCGGATTCGACGAAGTGGGGCTACGACCTCGGCGGCTCGGGCTGGGGCAACGCGCAACTCGAGTACGACACCGACCGGCCGGACAACGTCGCGCTCGACGGCCAGGGCCACCTCGTCATCACGGCGCGCCGCGAGGACTACCTCGGCCGCGCCTACACCTCGGCGCGCATCAACACCCTCGGGCGTTTCGCGCGCACGCACGGGCGTTTCGAGGCGCGCGTCCGCCTCCCGGTCGGTCAGGGCATCTGGCCGGCGTTCTGGTTGCTCGGCGGCGACTTCGCCACCGTCGGCTGGCCGGAGTGCGGCGAGATCGACATCATGGAGTATCGTGGCCAGGAGCCGCGCGTCGTCCACGGCAGCGTGCACGGCCCCGGCTACTCGGGAGGCAGCGCGATCACGCGCCGCTTCGATCTTCCCGTCGGCACCTTCGACGGCGACTTCCACGTGTTCGCGGTGGACTGGGCCCCGGAGCGCATCACGTGGCTCGTGGACGGCATCGCATACCACACCGTGACGCCCGCCAACCTTCCCGCGGGCGCGCGCTGGGTGTTCGAGCGACCCTTCTTCATCATCCTCAACGTGGCGGTCGGCGGGAACTTCGTGGGCCCGCCGGACGCGAGCACCGTCTTCCCGCAGCGCATGACCGTGGACTACGTGCGGGTGTACGGGACTGCTCCGTGACGCAGGCCGCGCGCGGCGGCGCGGCGGCCCGCGCGGCCGCCGCGCTCCTCGCGCTCGCGCTCGCGCTGCCGTCGTGCGGTCGCGGCCGAACGCCCGCCCCGCGCGGCGTGCTCGTCGTGTCGCAGGAGCAGCAGGCCTCGTGGTCCCGCAACTTCAACCCGCTCACCACCGCCACCTCCCCGCGCTGGCCGACGCTCGCGGGCGTGTACGAGCCGCTCTTCGTGTTCAACAGCGTGCGCACGGAGTACGTGCCGTGGCTCGGGGTGGCGTACGCGTGGCGCGACGGCAACCGCGTGCTGCGGGTGACGACGCGCGACGGCGTCCTGTGGTCCGACGGCCGGCCGTTCAGCGCGCGCGACGTGGCCTACACGTTCGACCTGCTGCGGCGCCATCCGGCGCTCGATCGGCGCGGCGTGTGGGGTTTCCTCGAGGACGTGCGCGCGGTGGATGAGCGCACGGTGGACTTCCGCTTCCGGCGCGTGTTCATTCCCGGCTTCGACGAGCTCGTGGTGCAGCCGATCGTGCCCGAGCACGTGTGGCGCGAGGTCCCGGACCCCGTCGTCTTTCCCAACGAGAACCCGATCGCCACCGGACCCTTCACCGAGGTGCGCGTGTTCCGGCACCAGGTTTACGAGCTCGGGCGCAATCCCCGCTACTGGCGGGGCGCGCCGAAGGTCGAGGCGCTGCGCTTCCCCGCCTACCCGGGGAACGACCGCGCCAACCTCGCGCTCGTGTACGACGAGGTGGACTGGGCGGGCAACTTCCTGCCGGCCATCGACCGCGTGTACGTGGGCCGCAACCCCGAGCACCACCGTTACTGGTTCCCGCTCACGGGCAGCAGCATCTTCCTGTACGCGAACACGACGCGGCCGCCGTTCGACGACGTCCGCGTGCGCAAGGCGATCAGCATGGCGATCGACCGCGCCCTGCTCGTGGACGTGGCGCTCTTCCGTTACTCGCGCCCCGCCGACGCCACCGGACTGAGCGACGCCTATGCCGCGTGGCGCGACAGTGCGGCCGTGGCGCGCGGCGACTGGGTGCGCCACGATCCGGCGCGCGCCGCCGCCTTGCTCGACGCAGCCGGCCTGCGGCGCGGCCCCGACGGCGTGCGGCGCGGCCCCGGCGGGGCGCCGCTGCGCTACGAGGTGCTCACGGTCGCCGGCTGGTCGGACTGGGTGCGCGCCGCGCAGGTCATCGCGCGCGGGCTCGAGGCGCTCGGCATCGAGACCTCGGTGCGCACCTTCGACTTCAGCGCGTGGTTCCAGCGCGTGCAGGCCGGCGAGTTCGACCTCAGCCTCGGCTGGTCCTTTGAGGGCCCGACGCCCTACCTGTTCTACCGCTGGCTCATGTCCTCGGCCACCCTCAAGCCGACCGGCGAGCCGTCCATGGGCAACTGGCACCGCTACGCGAGCCCGGCCGCCGACCGCGCGCTCGCGGCCTTCGAGCGCGAGGCCGACCCGGCCGCGCAGCGCCGCCTGGCGGACACGCTGCAGGCCATCTTCGTGGACGAGGCGCCGGCCGTGCCGCTGTACCCGAACCCGTCGTGGGCGGAATACAACACGGCGCGCTTCACGGGCTTTCCGTCGCGCGACCATCCGTACGCGGACCCCTCGCCCAACAAGTTCGACCGCGGCGAGTGCCTGCTCGTGCTCACCACCCTCGCCCCGCGGGAGGACTGACGTGAGCTTCCTGCTGCGTCGCTTCGGCTTCTACGCGCTCGCCGCATGGGTGGCGGTGACGCTCAACTTCTTCCTGCCGCGCCTCATGCCCGGCGACCCGGCGACGGCGCTGTTCGCGCGCTTCCGCGGGCGGCTCGCCCCCGAGGCGCTCGATGCCCTGCGCGAGACCTTCGGACTGACCGAGGCGCCGCTGCCCATGCAGTACGTCACCTACCTCGGCCATGTGCTGCGCGGCGACCTCGGCATCTCGGTGGCCTACTTCCCGTCTCCCGTCGCCGAGGTCATCGGCGCCGGTCTCGGCTGGACGGTGCTCCTCGCCGGCAGCGCGGTGGCGATCAGCTTCACGCTCGGCACGCTGCTCGGGCTGGCGGCGGCGTGGTGGCGGCGCGGCCCGCTCGACCGCTGGGTGCCGCCGGTGCTCGTGTTCGTCGGCGCCTTCCCCTACTTCTGGCTCGCCATGGTGGCGCTCTATGTGCTCGGCTTCGGACTCGGCTGGTTCCCGCTCGGACACGCCTACGGCGACGACACCGAGCCCGCCCTGACGCTCGCGTTCCTCGCCGACGTCGCGCGCCATGCCGCGCTGCCGGTCGGCACCATGGTGCTCGCCACGCTCGGCGGCTGGCTGCTGTCCATGCGCAACGCCATGGTCGCCGTGCTCGGTTCGGACTACGTGAGCCTCGCGCGCGCCAAGGGTCTGCCGCCGGCGCAGGTCGCGCTGCGCTACGCGGCGCGCAACGCGCTGCTGCCGAGCGTCACCGGCGTCGGCATGGCGCTCGGCTACGTCGTGAGCGGCTCGCTCCTCACCGAGATCGTGTTCTCGTACCCCGGGCAGGGCTACCTGCTCGTGCAGGCGGTGCGCAACCAGGACTACCCCCTCATGCAGGGGATCTTCCTGGTCATCACGCTCGCGGTGCTCGGCGCGAACTGGCTGGTGGACCTGGTCACGCTGTGGCTCGACCCGCGCATCCGGGAGTCGTCGTGAGCGCGCGCGGCGCGGGCCTCGGCGGCGCGGCGGCCGCGGCATGGGCGGTGCTGCAGCGCGACCGGCGCACCACGGCCGGGGCGGTGATCCTCGCGGTGTTCGCGCTGGTCGCGGTGTTTGGCCCGCTGTTCGTCGGTGACCCGCACGCGCTCGTCGGCATCCCGCTGCAGCCGCCGTCCGCGGCGCACTGGCTCGGCACCACCGGCCAGGGGCAGGACGTGCTGGCGCAGCTCGTGGTCGGCACGCGCGTTTCGCTCGCCATCGGCGTCGCCGTGGGGCTGGCGGTGGTGCTCATCGGGGCGCTCGTCGGCGTCACGGCCGGCTACTTCGGCGGCCGGGTGGACGCCGCGCTGTCGTTGCTCTTCAACGTGTTCCTCGTCCTCCCCGGCCTGCCGCTCGCGATCGTCATCGCCGCGTACCTGCCGTCGGGACCGCTCACGCTCGCGTTCGTCCTGGTGATCACCGGATGGGCGTGGAACGCGCGCGTGCTGCGCGCCCAGGCGCTGGCGCTGCGCGAGCGCGATTTCGTGGCGGCCGCGGTGGTCACCGGCGAGTCGAGCCTGCGCATCGTGGTGCGCGAGATCCTGCCGACCATGACTTCGCTGCTCGTGGCGCAGGCGATTGGCAGCACCGTGTACGCCATCGGCGCGCAGGTGGGCCTCGAGTTCCTCGGCCTCGGCGACGTCTCGGCGGTGACCTGGGGGACCAACCTGTACTGGGCGCAGAACGACGCGGCGCTGCTGACCGGCGCGTGGTGGACCTTCGCCCCCACCGGACTGTGCGTGGCGCTCGTGGGCTTCGCGCTCACCCTGCTCAACTCCGGCTTCGACGAAATCTCGAACCCGCGGCTCCAGCAGGAGCGCGCGTGGGGTGTCTTCCTCACGGCGTGCGGCGTGCGGCCCGGCCGCTCGACGCCGGTGGTGCCCGATCGTGGCTGAGCCGCTGCTCTCGGTGCGCGACCTGTGCGTGGACTACGTCACGCCGCGCGGCCGGGTGCGCGGCCTCGACCGCGTGTCGCTCGACGTGGCCGCGGGCGAGGTGCTCGGCCTCGCCGGCGAGTCGGGGAGCGGCAAGTCCACGCTCGCCCAGGCGCTGCTGCGCATCCTGCCGCCGCCCGCCGTGATCACCGGCGGCGCGGTGCGCTTCGAGGGCCGTGACCTGCTGACGCTCGACGAGGCGGGCCTGCGCGCGGTGCGCTGGGCGCGCATCGCCATGGTGTTCCAGAGTGCGATGGACGCCCTCAACCCGGTGCTGACCGTGGGCGAGCAGATCGCGGACACCCTGCGCGCCCACGGCCGACTCGCCGCGCGCGCCGACGCCCGCGCGCACGCCGGCGAGTTGCTAGCCCGCGTCGGCCTGCCGCCGTCCGTGTTCGACGCCTATGCCCACCAGCTCTCGGGCGGCATGCGCCAGCGCGTCGGCATCACGCTCGCCCTCGCGCTCGAGCCGGCGCTGCTCATCCTCGACGAGCCGACGACGGCGCTCGACGTCATCGTCGAGCGCGAGATCCTCGAGGAGATCCGCGCCCTGCAGCGCCGCTCCGGCTTTGCGGTGCTGTTCATCACCCACGACCTGGCGCGCATGCTGCAGTTCTCGGACCGCGTGGCGGTCTTCTACGCGGCGCGCCTCGTGGAGTGCGGCCCGGCCGACGCGCTGCGGCGCGCGCCGCGACACCCTTACACGCAGGGGCTGCTGCGCGCGTTTCCCGCCGTGCACGGCGACGCCGTGGAGGTGGCGAGCATCCCGGGCTCGCCGCCGAGCCTCGAGCACCCGCCGACGGGCTGCCGCTTCCACCCGCGCTGCCCGCTCGCCGCCGACCGCTGCCGCGCCGAGGCGCCGCCGCTGCGCACCCTGGCGCCGGGGCACGCCGCGGCCTGCCACTTCGCCGGGTGAGCGCCTCCCCGCGCGCCGGAGACCGCCGCAGCGGGCGCTACAGCGTGAGCCCGAGGTAGGTGCGGATCTCCCACTCGCTGCCGCGCTCGCCCGAGCCGTCCGCCGGCGCGACGTAGCGCGGCGAGTGCTCGTCGAGCGAGCGCCACGTGGCGCGCACCCCGAAACGGCTCTGCGGGGTGTCGAGCCAGCGCGGCGCGCCGAGCGTGTGCGACACGTCCCCCATGACCTGCAGCGGGAACGTGAGGTTGAAGTCGCGGTGGTAGTCGTACGGGCCCCAGTCGTTGACGCGGACGTGCGCCGCCGCCGACAGCGCGCGCCACGCGAGGCGCGCGTCGGTGCCGAAACGGCGCACGAGCCGGCGGTCGTCGCCGTTCGGCTCGCCCGTCCCGGCATAGAGACGGGCCAGCACCCGCGTGGCGGGGGTCGGGCTCGACACGATGCGCGCGTGGACCTCCCACAGGTCGCGCGCCGGCGGCGCTCCGGGGAAGGCGAAGGTCGTCACGCCGTCGGCGAGAAAGCCGATGCTCGCGTCCTGCGTGGTCGGCAGATGTCGGACGACGAGGCCGAGGCTTGCCGCGAAGCGCGCGTCCTCGCGCACGTCGTTGTCCCACGCCCACATCCAGGTCGCGGGCGTCGGGTCGTAGACGACGAGCAGCTCGCCGGCGACCGTCTCGCGGTTGCCGCGCACGGCAAAGGGGTCGTCCACGATGTTGCGCGGACGGCCCGGGTCGGGCACGTCGCCCGGGATCGGCCCGATGAACGGCTTCTGGTAGAGGAAGTTGGGCCCGAACTGGAAGTCGCCGTGGTTGTAGGTGAAGCCGGTGATGACGTTGTTCTGGTTGCCGGAGCCGGTGTCCTTGAGGTTCCAGCCGGTGAAGGTCATCACCTGGGTGGGCCCGGCCTCCGCGACCGGCCGCATGGAGGCGGCCTGCGCGTACCAGCGGAAGCGCCCGCGCTCCATCGTCACCTTCGCCTTGACGCCAAACGCGTCGCCCGCGCGCACGCGGTCCTCGAGGATGCGCACGCCGGCCGGCGTGTTCTCGACGACCTGGAAGCGCCGCCCGACCTTGTCGGCGCCCGACCAGATGCCGCCCGCCTCGAGCACGAACGGACCGTGGCGGGTCGCGAGATGAAGGGCGGTCTTGTGGGTCGGCGGCTGCGGGATGGCCGACGAGCTGGTGATCGAGGTCTGCCGCGTGAGGTCGTTCTGCTGGACGAGCGTGGCCTCGACCCGCCCGAAGCGCCGGCGCACCTTGGCCATGAAGGCCGGGTTGGCGCCCCACCACAGCTGCGGGCCGAAGGCGAGCTTGACCCCGGACAGCAGGCGCTTGCCGGTCACCTCCACGCCGAGCGGCGCGTCGCCGTTGTAGGTGTCGATGTTCGGGCCGTAGTTCGCCTCGCGGTAGAGCCCGAAGAAGTCGCCCTCGTAGCCCCAGTGGTAGTGGCCGGTGCGGTAGAAGCCGTCGAGCGTGAACCAGCGATCGTCCCACGACAGTCCGGCGCGATAGACCTTGAGCCGCTCGATGCCGTTCAGCGTGTAGGGCGCGCCGTTGGCGGTGATCGAGCGCGGGCGGCCGCGCGCCTCGTAGAACACCTCGTCGATCGGATTGCGCGGCACGTTGCCGAGCACGTTGAGCGACAGCGTCCCGCTCACGTTCGCGGCCGGCGTGGCGCGCACGTCCGCATAGAACGACTCGAGTCGGTCGAAGCCCACGAACGACGGCGTGGCGGACGCCGGCGCCGAGGACGCGGGGGTCGAAAGGTGCCTGCCGCCGGTGCTGTAGGTGACGAACTCCATGCGCAGCCCGGTGAGGCGCACGCGCTCGAGCGCCTGCACGGCGAGGCTCGCCCGGACGCCGCGCGCCTCGAGCTCGGCGGCGACCGGGTCGATGGCGTCGAAGTGGGCACGGATCGCGGCGAGGTCGGTGCCCGGGGCGTAAGCCGGCAGCGCGAACGCGCGGCGCAGCGCGAAGTAGGCGGCGCGCGGATAGACGTCGTGCAGCCCGCGTGCGTCGGCGGGGCCCTTGGCGCAGATGCCCCACCACTCCTCGTTCATGTTGTTCTCGCCCTCGACGAAGTCCTCGGGGTAGCCGCCGTTGGGCCACGAGGCGTTGGTGTCGTGGAGATCGAGCCGGCTTTCCTGGCCGAACTTCCACCAGCCATCGCTCCACTGGAACACGAGGCCGCCGATGGCGTTCCCGACCCGCCCCTTGCCCGCCGACTGCTCGTAGATCTCGCGCCACTGCCCGATCAGGTAGCGCGCCTGCGTGACCTGGTCCTCGCGGCCGCGCCGCGCGTCGAAGGCGTCGGCGCCGAACTCGGTGAACATCATCGGCACGCCGAGTTTGTCGCGCACCACCTGGAACAGGTCGCGCGCCGAGATGCCGCGGTAGACGTTGGTGCCGAAGACATCGAGTCCCCTGCACTCCTCGGCGATGAGGTCGATGTACTGGAGATCACCGTTGGCCATGGACACCGGCGTGCCAGGATCGCGCGCCTTGACGGCGGCGATGACGCGGCCGAACAGGGAGTAGAGGTGGCGCGCGCGCGCCGCGTCGCGCTCGCCAACGGGCAGCGCCTCGATTTCGAACGAGGTCCACGTCAGGCCGTAGTTGTTCTCGTTGCCGAGCAGCCACATGAGCACGCCGGGCGTGTCGCGGAACTGGTCCACCGTCGCGAGCACGTCGGCCTCGACCGCGTCGCGCAGGCGCGGGTCGGAGTAGTCCACCGTCGGCCGCCACACGCCGTCGAGGGTGAACCCGTAGCGCGCCATGGGGTGGTTGAGGATGGTGAAGATGCCGTGGCGCTCGTAGATGTACCGAACCCAGCGCGGCGGCACGCCGACGTACTGGCGGATGGCGTTCACGCCCATCGCCTTGAGGAGCGGCATGTCGTGGTCGAGCGCCGCGCGGATCACGTCGTCGGGCTGTGACCACAGGCTCCAGGCGTAGTTCTGCCCGATCGGGATGTAGTCCCAGTTCATGCCGTAGACCATGAAGTCGCGGCCGTCCACCTGCAGCCGCGAGCCCGTGGCGTCGGTGACCACGCGGATCGTCGGCCGCGGCGCCTGCGCATCGGCCCACGCGGCGCCGGCCCCGACCGGCATCGCCAGCAGCGCCGCCAGCGCGGCGGCGGCGCAGCGCACGGCGGCGCCGGACGGACAGGGGGGTCTCACGTTCGGGCTCACGGAATCCTCCTCATGACGACGGCTGGCGCGCGGGCCCGCCGGCCATGCCGGCGGCGACGCCACGGTACCAGTGCGCGCTGTCCTTGGGACGGCGCCGTTGCGTTGCGAAGTCCACGTGCACCAGGCCGAAGCGCTGCGCGTGGCCGTGCGACCACTCGAAGTTGTCGAGCAGCGACCACACGAAGTAGCCCCCGAGCGGCGCGCCGTCGGCGATCGCGCGCCGCGCCGCCGCGACGTGGTCGCGCAGGTACGCCGTGCGGCGGACGTCGGGCACGCGGCCGTCCTCGCCGACGCGGTCCTCGAAGGCGGCGCCGTTCTCGGTCACGTACAGCCGCGCGGGGCGGTAGACGCGCGTCACGCCGAGGAGCGCGTCGTGGAGCCCCTGCGGGTGCACCTCCCACCCCATCGTGGTGCGCTCGCGGGCGGGCCCCGGCGGCACGGCGACCGGCTGGCCGCCGTCGCCGGCGCGCACCACCGTGCGGCTGTAGTAGTTGATCCCGAGGAAGTCGAGCGGCGCCGCGATGGCGTCGAGGTCGCCGACCTCCACGAAGGACGGTCCGTCCGCCTCGAGGTGCCCGAGCCGCACGCGGTCCGCGACGGCGTCCGCCGGATAGCGGCCGTGGAACAGGGGTTCGAGGAACCAGCGATTGAACGCGCCGTCGAAACGGCGCGCCGCCTCGCGGTCCGCCGCCGCCTCCGACGCCGGTTCGACCGGCGACAGGAGGGTCGCGAGGCCCACCTCGGCCCCCGGCGCGTTGCGCCGCAGCACGGGTACCGCGCGACCGTGCGACAGCAGCAGGTGATGGGCGACGCGCAGCGCCTCCGCGGGGTCGCGGTGGCCCGGCGCCTGCTCGCCGCGCTCGTGGCCGAGCACCGCCACGCACCACGGCTCGTTGTGCGTCGTCCAGTGGCGCACGCGGTCCCCGAGCCGGGCGCTCACCGCGTCGGCATAGGCGACGAAGGCGTCGACCGTCTCGCGCGCCGCCCAGCCGCCGCGCTCCTGAAGCGCCTGCGGCAGGTCCCAGTGGTAGAGCGTCACGAACGGGCGGATGCCCGCTTCGAGCAGCGCGTCCACGAGGCGGTCGTAGAAGTCGAGCCCGGCGGCGTTCACCGCACCGGTGCCGGCGGGCAGCACCCGCGGCCACGCGATCGAAAAGCGGTACGCGCCGACGCCGAGCCAGCGCAGCAGGTCCACGTCCTCGCGCCAGCGCGCGAAGTGGTCGCAGGCGGTCTCGGGCGTGGTGCCGTCGGCGATGCGGCCGGGGGTGGCGGCGAAGCGGTCCCAGATGGACTCCCCGCGCCCGCCGGCGCGCGCGCCGCCCTCGATCTGCTGCGCCGAGGTGGCGACGCCCCACAGGAAGTCGGGCGGGAACGATCCGCCGCTCACGCGGGCGCGCCCTGCGGCGCGGGCGCGCCGTCGGCGTAGAGGTGGCAGCGCACGCGCCGGTCGCCGACGCGGCGCGGCTCGGGATCGGAGGCGAGGCAGGCCTCGAGCGCGTGCGGGCAGCGCGATGCGAACGGGCAGCCGGCGCCGTCCTCCGCGGCCGCCGCGCGGCGCGCGCGCTCCGGCGCGGCGCCCGCCACGGCGGCGTCGGCGATCGAGGCGAGGAGCGCCTGCGTGTACGGGTGCGCCGGGGCGCGCACGATCGCCGCGCTCGGTCCGTCCTCCACCACGCGGCCCCGGAACAGCACGAGGATGCGGTCGGCCAGCACGCGCGCCGAGGCGAGATCGTGCGTGATGAGCAGGATGCCGAGCCCGCGCTCGCGCTTGAGCTGGGCGAGCAGCGCCAGGATGCCGGCGCGGATCGAAACGTCGAGCATCGAGGTGGGCTCATCCGCCACGAGCAGCTCGGGCTCGACCGCGAGCGCGCGCGCGATGGCGACGCGCTGGCGCTGCCCGCCGGACAGCTCGTAGGGGCGGCGGTCGATGAAGTCCTCGGCCGGATCGAGCCCCACCGTGTGCAGCAGCTCGAGCGCGCGCGCGCGCGCCCCCGCCGGCGGGACGCGGCGGTGGAGCAGGAGCGGGCGCACGAGGTGGTGCTCGACGCTGTGCACCGCGTTGAGCGAGCCGAAGGGGTCCTGGAACACCATCTGCACGCGCCCGCGGTAGGCCAGCGAGGCGCGGCGCGGCTCGCGCGCGAGCACGTCCTGGCCGCCGAGCCGGATCGCGCCGGCGTCCGCCGGCTCGAGCCGCAGCACGAGGCGCGCGATGGTGCTCTTGCCGCTGCCCGACTCGCCGACCAGCGCCACCGCCTCGCCGCGGCCGATGCGGAAGCTCACGTCGCGCGCCGCGCACACGGTGCGGACGCGGGCGAACATCCTCCTCGACGTGAAGGTCTTGCGCAGCCCCTCGACGTCGAGCAGGGGCGGGCGCGGATCGGCGTCCATCGCGACGGTCATGTCGGCGGGTCCCTGCGCGAGAAAATGCTTTGTTCGAACGGCGAACATAGTCTAGAATCGCCCCGTCGCTGTCAAGGGACGAGGGGTTCGCCCCACGGCTCCGCCGCCCCGCACGGGCGCGCACCGCGCGGCCCGCACCCTGCCACTCCAACGGGAGACCCGTGACATGAAGCTCCGCGCCACGACCCTCCTCGCCGCCGCGCTCGCGCTCGCCGCGCCCGCCACCGGCCGCGCCGCGCTCACCGCCTACACCGAGGACTTCGAAAGCTTGGTCCAGGCCGATCCCTTCGCGCTCGGCAACGCGGGCTGGCTGGTCTTCGGCAACGTCTCGACCCCCGGCGGGACGTACCTTTACGGCTACGGTCCCTTCCCCGCGCCCAACGGCGGCAGCGCCTTCTGTTCAATCGACGTCGGTCAGGGCGGGGTCGAGCAGGGCGCCCAGCAACTCAGCGTGTACAGCGACTACAACAACGCCGACCACGCGAACGGCAACTGGATCGAGTCGAACGTCTTTCTCGAGCAGACCATCTCCGCCGCCGAGGTGGGACAGACCTGGGTGTTCGCCTTCGACGCCAAACTGGGCAATCTCCTGCCGCCTTCGACGGCGCTCGCCTTCATCAAGACGCTCAACCCCGCCGCCGGCTACGCGCTCACCAACTTTCTCACCGTCAACACCACGGCCATCCCCGTGACGTGGAACCGCTACACGATCTCGATCCAGATCACCCCCGACCTCGTGGGCCAGATCCTGCAGACCGGTTTCGCCAACACGGCCACCAACTACGTGTCCTCCGGCGTCTACTACGACAACCTGACGTGGGGCCAGCAGACGCAGACCGACGCGCCCGGCGCATCCGGCCCGGCGGCCTTCGAGTTGCGCGGGGCGTGGCCGAACCCGGTGCGGGGTTCGACGCGCATCGGGTTCTCGCTGGCGCAGGGCGGTGCGGCGGAGATCGCGGTGTTCGACGTCGCCGGGCGCCGCGTGGCGATGCTGTTCCGCGGCGCGGTGGAGCCGGGCGCGCACGCCGTGACGTGGAACGGCCGCTTCGACGACGGCCGCCTCGCGCCGGCCGGGGTCTATCGTTGCGTGCTGCAGACCGCCGTCGGACGCCAGGCCCGCAGCCTCGTCGTCACCCGCTGACCATGACGGGCAGGCGGCCCCTTGGCCGCCCGCCCGCGTCGTCCTCCGCGCGCGCCGCGCGCGGTGCCGCCGACCCGGAGACCCGAATGCCCCGCGCGCGGATCCTTCTCGCGGCGCTGGCGGCCCTCGCCGCCGCGCCCCGCCTCGCCCCCGACGCCGCCGCGCAGTGCATGCTGGCCAACCCGAGCTTCGAAGTGAGCGGCTCGGGGGGCGCCGTCTTCGGCGGCTGGAACCAGTTCGGCGCGTTCGGATCGTCCACCGTGGCGGTGCACGGCACGCGCGCCGCGCGCGTCTCCGGGCCCAACACCGGAAGCTGGGCGGTGTCGGGTTACTGGCAGCAGCTCGACACCGCCCCGGGCCAGCAGTGGTCCGTCGCCGTGCGGGTCGCCCACCGCTCCGCCCGCCCGCTCACCGGGCAGTCGCGCGCCATCGTCAACGTCGAGTGGCGCAATTCCTCGGGCGGTCTCATCTCGTACGAGTCCTTCACGGCGGCCGACGCCTCGGCGCCGGCCGACACCTTCCTCGCCTTCTCGGCCGTGAGTCCGCCCGCGCCGGCTGGCGCGGTGGCGGCGCGCCTCGTGCTCGGCGTGCTGCAGGCCCCGACCGATCCCGTGCCGGACGTTCTGTACGACCTCGCCACATTTGACGCGATCACCACGCCCTCGCTCGAAGCGAAGCAGTGGCTCGACTTCCCGGGCGGCCGCACGCTCGCCTTTTCAGGACGCACCTGGCGCGTGAAGGGACCGGGCTACTTCGGTCCGGGACCGAACCTGTTCAGCGACGGCACCGACGCCGTGTGGGTGGACGGCGCGGGGCGGTTGCACCTCACCGTGCGCAACGTCGGCGGCAACTGGTACAGCTCCGAGGTCGCGCTCGAGGAGCCGCTCGGCTACGGCGACTACGTGTTCACGACGCGCGGCCGCGTGGATGCGTTCGACCCGCGCATCGTGCTGGGGATGTTCCTGTGGCAGTACGGCCCGTGCTACGACACCGCCTACCTGTGGTGGAACCCCCACAACGAGATCGACGTCGAGTTCAGCCGCTGGGGAAACCCGGCGAATCCGGCCGGGCAGTTCGTCGCCCAGCCCTTCGACTGGGCGGGGAACCTGAGCCCGATCCACGCCTCGTTCTCCGTGGACGAGGTCGCGAGCCACGCGTTCCGCTGGCTGCCGGACCGCGTCGAGTTCCGCAGCTGGCGCGGCGGCCCGGCCGACGAGGCGACGTCGGCGCCGATTCACGCGTGGACGTACGTCGGGCCGCACGTGCCGCGGCCCGAACAACCGCGCGTTCACATCAACCTGTGGCGCTTCGAGGGCGTGCCGGCCGCAAACCAGGAGGCGGTGCTCGACGCGTTCACCTTCACGCCCGCGTGCCTCGAGCCGCCATGCGGCCCGGTCGCGGTCGGACCGGACGCCGCCCCGGAGGCGCTCGCGCTTGCCGCGTGGCCCAATCCGTTCTCGGGCGGCACCGCCGTCCGCTTCACCGCGGTGCGAACGGGCGCGGCGGACCTCGCGGTGTTCGACCTCGCGGGCCGCCGCGTGCGCACCCTGCTCGACGAGACGGTCGTCCCCGGCGTGCACGAGACCGTGTGGGACGGCCGCGACGACGCCGGCCGACGCCTGGCGGCGGGGATCTACTTCCTGCGCGCGCGCATGGACGGCGCCGCCGGCGCGCGGCGCGTCGTGCTGATGCGGTGATGCGCGGACGCGGAAACCGCCAGGTGAAGCGGGCGGGGCGCACGCGGAGCGCGGCGGCCGGCGCGCGCGCCGCGCTCGTCCTGCTGCTCGCCGCCCTGTCCCCCGTGGCCGCCGCCGCCACGGACGCCGCGCCCGCGCGCGCGCGGGACGCGCGCCGCGAGTCGCCGTTCGTCGTGCGCGCCTTCCGGCCCTTTCTCGACGGCCGGTGGATCGGTGACGCCGTGTGCTACGGGCCCTACCGCGACGGCCAGCGCCCCGGCGGGCCCGGTCCTTCGCGCGAGGAGCTGCGCGAGGACCTGCGGCTCATGGCGCGGCACTGGAGCCTGCTCCGCACCTACGGCGCGACCGGTCCGACCGCGACGCTGCTCGACCTGATTCGCGAGGAGCGCCTGCCGATCCGCGTCGTGCTCGGCGCGTGGATCGCGCCCGAAGAGCGCCGCGGTCCGGACGGCCGATCGCGCGAGCCGCTGCCCGAGGCGCGCGCGGCCAACCGGCGCGAACTCGACGCCGCGGTGCGGCTCGCGGCCGAACACCCGGACATCGTGCTCGCGGTGAGCGTGGGCAACGAGACGCAGGTGTCGTGGTCCGCGCATCGCGTGCCGCCCGCGCTGCTCATCGGCTACCTGCGCGAAACACGCGCGCGCACGCGCGTGCCCGTCGCGACCGCCGACGACTTCGCGTTCTGGACGTCTGCCGCCTCGCGCGCGATCGCGCGCGAGGTGGACCTGATCCTCGTCCACGCCCATCCGCTGTGGAACGGGCGCACGCTCGACGAGGGTCTCGCGTGGACACGCGCCCAGTTCGAGGCGGTGCGCGCGAGTCACCCGCATCGCGCCGTCACGTTGGGCGAGACCGGCTGGGCGACCGCCCGGCTCGAGTCCGGCGAACAGGGCCGCCTCATGCGGGGCCGCGCCGGCGAAGCCGAACAGGCGGCGTTCTGCGCGGGCCTGCGCGCCTGGGCGCGCGCCGAGAGCGTCACCGTCTTTCTGTTCGAGGCGTTCGACGAGAAGTGGAAGGGCGGCGCCGATCCCGGCGACGTCGAGAAGCACTGGGGGCTCTTTCGCGCGGACCGCACCCCGAAGGCCGCGCTGACTCACGGAGACTGACGCATGACCCCGACCGCGCGCAGCGTGCCGGACGCGGCGGGCGCCGGCCCCGTCCCGGTGTCCGTCGCCGCGCCGGCGGACATCGCGCCCGTTCACGCCACGGGCGGCTTCGTCACGCTCGATGGCGAGACCTGCTACCGCATCGCGGCCGTCCACCGCATGCCGCCGTTCCTCATGAGCATCGCGAGCGACACCGACCTGTGGCTGTTCGTGACCTCGCGCGGCGGACTCACGGCGGGCCGCAGGGACCCCGACGGAGCGCTGTTCCCCTACGAGACCGAGGACCGGCTGTACGACGGGCACCACCACACCGGCCCCATCACGCTGTTGCGCGTCGGTGGCGGCGCGGCCGGCGCGACGCTGTGGGAGCCCTTTTCCGAGCGCGGGACGGACGACCCGCGCGTCGAGCGCAACCTGTACAAGAACATCCCGGGCAACCGCCTCGTCTTCGAGGAGGTCCACCACGGCCTCGAGATGGCGTTCCGTTATCGCTGGTCCGGCTGCGACGAGTTTGGCCTGGTGCGCACCGCGACCCTCGAAAACCTCGGCGGACGGCCACGCAGCGTGTCGGTCCTCGACGGCCTGCGCAACGTGCTGCCGTTCGGCGTGCCGCTCGCGCTCCTCGAGCACCAGAGCGGCCTCGTGGACGCGTACAAGCGCGTGGACCTCGACACCGAGACCGGCCTCGCGATCGTCTCGCTCACCTCGCGCATCACGGACCGCCCCCTCGCCGCCGAGGCGCTGCGCGCCAACACCGTCTGGCAGCACGGTCTCGCCGGCCCCACGGTGCACCTGTCGCTTGAGGCCGTGGACGCCTTCCGCCGCGGAGAGTCCTTCGCCGCCGAGCGCGTGCTGACCGGCCGGCGCGCCAACGTGCTCGTCTCGGCCGACCTCGCGCTCGCGCCGCGCGCGCGCGCGACGTGGCACGTCGTGGCCGACGTGGGCGCCGACCACCTGCGCATCGAGGCGCTGCGCGCGCGTCTGCGGAGCGGCGCCGACCCCGGCGCCGCGCTCGGTGAGGCGCTCGATCGCGCGCGCGACAACCTGCGCCGCATCGTCGCCAGCGCCGATGGTCTGCAGCTCTCCGCACACGCCGAGGTCTCCGCCCACCACGCCGCCAACGTGCTGTTCAACGGCATGCGCGGCGGCGTGTTCGCCATGGGTCATGACGTGCCGGTGGCGGACGTCCTGGCGTTCATGCGCGCGCGCCACCGCGACGCCGCCGCGCGCCATGAGGCGACCCTGCGGGCGCTGCCGGCGCGCGTTTCGATCGGCACTCTGCGGAGCGTGGCGCGGGAGAGCGGCGATCCGGACTTCGTGCGCCTCGCCCACGAGTACCTGCCGCTGTTCTTCGGCCGCCGCCACGGCGATCCCAGCCGCCCGTGGAACCGCTTCGAGATCCGCGTGCGCAACGCCGACGGGAGCACGGCGCTCGAGTACCAGGGCAACTGGCGCGACATCTTCCAGAACTGGGAGGCGCTGGCCGAGAGCTTCCCCGCCTTCCTGCCCAACCTCGTCGCCAGGTTCGTCAACGCCTCGACGCTCGACGGCTACAACCCTTACCGCATCACGCGCGAGGGCGTGGACTGGGAAGTGCCCGATCCGAAGGACCCGTGGAGCCACATTGGCTACTGGGGAGACCATCAGATCGTGTACCTGCTGCGGCTGCTCGAGGCGCTCGAGCGGCACGCGCCCGGCGCGCTCGGCGCGATGCTCGGCGAGGCGGTCTTCAGCTACGCGAACGTGCCCTACCGGCTGAAACCCTACGAGGAGATCGTCGCCGACCCCAAGGCCACGATTCGCTTCGACGCGGAGCTGGCCGAGCGCATCGCCGCGCGCGTCGCCGAACGGGGAGGCGACGGGCGCCTGGTGCACGACGCGGCGGGCCGCGTGCTCCACGCCACGCTTGCCGAGAAGCTGCTCGTGCCGGCGCTGTCCAAACTCAGCAGCTTCGTGCCGGACGGCGGCATCTGGATGAACACCCAGCGTCCCGAGTGGAACGACGCCAACAACGCGCTCGCCGGTCACGGCGTGTCCGTGGTGACGCTGTTCCACCTGCGGCGCTACCTGCGCTTCCTCGAGCGCCTCACGGAGGCCGCGGGAAGCGCGCGCTTCCCGGTGGCGGAGGGAGTCGTGACGTGGCTGCGTCGCCTGCACGCCGTGCTCGAGCGCCACCGTCCGACCCCCGACGCCGAACTGCTCGACGGGCGCCGCCGCAAGGAACTGATGGACGCGCTCGGCGAGGCGTTCGCCGCCTATCGCGCCGAGGCCTACGCGCGCGGGCCGGGCGCGCCGCGGGCGCTGGCAGCGGCGGAAATCGCGGCTTTCTGCCGCCCGGCGCTGGCGCACGTGGACCACGCCATCCGCCTCAACCGGCGCGGGGACGACCTCTACCACTCGTACAACGTGCTCGAGCTGAGCGCCGACCGGAGGCGCGCCCTGCTGCGACCGCTCGACCTCATGCTCGAGGGCCAGGTCGCGGCCCTCGGCTCCGGGCTGGTCGATCCGCCCGCGGCGGCGCGCATGGTCGAGCGCCTGTTCGAAAGCCCGCTCTACCGGCCCGACCAGAAGAGCTTCATGCTTTACCCGGAGAAGACGCTGCCCGGCTTTCTCGAGCGCAACGTGGTGCCCGAGCGACGGGCGCTGGCCGTGCCGCTGCTGCGCGAGCTGCTCGCGGCCGGCGACGCCACGATTCTGGCGCGCGACGCCGGCGGGACGTTGCGCTTCCACGGCGACTTCACCAACGCGCTCGATCTCGACGCCGCGCTCGACCGCCTCGCCGCGGACCCGTGCTGGAGCGCGCGTGTCACCGCCGACCGCCGCGACGTGCTCGACGTGTTCGAGGCGGTGTTCCGGCACCACGCGTTCACCGGCCGCTCCGGCGCGATGTACGCCTACGAGGGTCTCGGCTGCGTGTACTGGCACATGGTCGCCAAGCTCCAGCTCGCGGTGCTCGAGGCCGCGCGGCGGGCGGCGCGCGAGGGGCGTCCCGCGACCGTGCGCGAGGCGCTCGCGCGCGGCTACCGCCGCATCCGGGCCGGACTCGGCTTCGAGAAGACGGTGGTCGAGCACGGCGCGTTCCCGACCGACCCGTACTCGCACACGCCGCCGCGCGGCGGTGCGCGCCAGCCCGGCATGACCGGCCAGGTCAAGGAGGGCATCCTCGCGCGCTTCGGCGAGCTCGGCGTCGACGTCGAGGACGGCGTGCTCGCGTTCCGCCCGCTGATGCTCGAACGTCGCGAATTCCTCGCGACCGCGGGCACGTTGCGCACGTTCGACCTTGACGGCGCGCCGCGCGACGTCGAGGTCCCGCCCCGCGCGCTGGCGTTCACCGTGTGCCAGGTCCCCATCGTCTACGAGCTGACGCGCGGCGCGGCGTGGTTGCGGATCACGCGCCGCGACGGCACGACGTGCACGTTCGAGGGCGACCGGCTCGACGCGGAGGCGAGCCGCGCGGTGCTCGGCCGCACGGGCGAGGTGACGCGCATTGACGTTGGCGTTCCCGAGGACACGCTGCCGGGCGATTGATGGACGCCGCGCCGGGATCCCGAGCGGTCGTTTGCACGGGGTTCGACGCGCCATCAATCCATTGCACGGCAAAGCGTTGAACCCTCTCGCCCACGGCGCGTGGAAGCGCGCGAGGGCGCGAAAAAATACTTTGCTCGCTCGCCGAACATAGTCTAGTCTGGAGGTGCGTCGGACGGCATCGGGCGCTCTTCGCTGGCCCGCCCCCGGCACCGGTCAGAGCTTCTCCCGCATCGCGCGGAACACCCCAGTGAGGAGGTCTCAGAGATGCGTCTTCGTGCTACCACCGCCCTCGCCGCAGTGCTCCTGTGCCTCGCTCCGGCCGCCAGCCGGGCCGATCTCGCGAGCTACACGCAGAACTTCGAAGCCCTGGTCCAGGCGGATCCCGCCGCCCTCGCCAACGACAACTGGAAGGTCTTCGGCAACGTCTTCACGCCGACCTTCGGCTACCTCTACGGCTACGGCGTGTTCCCGGCCCCGAACGGCACACCGGGCTTCTGCTCCGTCGCCGCCGGGCAGGGTGGACCGACGCAGGGCGCTCAGCAGATCGTGGTCTACAGCGACTACAACAATGGCGACCACGCCAATGGCAATTTGATCGAAGCGAACGTGTTCCAGGAGCAGACGGTGGGCGCGGCCAACGTCGGCCAGGCGTGGATCTTCAGCTTCGACGCGAAGCTCGGCGATCTCGTGCCGCCGACCACGGCGCTGGCGTTCATCAAGACGCTCAACCCGGCCGCCGGCTACGCCACGACCAACTTCCTCACGCTCGCGACGCACACCCTGCCGACGACGTGGGGCACGTACTCGATCGCCATCAACATCGACGCCTCGCTCGTCGGTCAGATCCTGCAGTTCGGATTCGCCAGCACCGCCACCAACTACACGCCCTCGGGCGTCCTCTACGACAACATCTCGTTCCAGCAGGACACGCCCGTGTCCACGCGGTCCACGACCTGGGGCCGCATGAAGGCGCTGTACCGGTAGGGTCGAAGCACGCAAGCCGGCCCCGCCCGCACGGGCGGGGCCGGCTTCGCGTTGCGGGGCGCGACGGCCGCCCGCCGCGCCGCGAGCGCGCCCCGGCGACGCTCAGTCGCCGCCGTTCGGGAACGCGAAGAGCAGCGTCTCGCGCCGCACCTTGAGAATCACCAGCTGCTCGATCGCTCGGCTGTACGCCACGTAGTACCACTTGTGGAGCGGCACGTCGTGGTCGGGATCGAGGTCGTCCACGACCACCACGCGCGGCCACTCGGAGCCCTGCGCCTTGTGGACCGTGAGCGCGTAGCCCCAGTCCGCGCGCAGCACCTTGGAGCGCGGACCGCTGACGTGCTCGGTGGTGAGCACCGAGGCGCGGATCTGGTCCCCGATGAGCATCTGCGACGAGATCACCCACTCCCCCTCCTCGTGCGGGCGGCCCTCGGGGTGGGCGATGACGGCGAAGTCCTCGATCCCCGGCTCGTCAGGCCGCATCGCGCGCCGCCCGACGAACTCGCGGACCACGAGCCGCTCCCCGTTGGCCACCTTCGTGCGCCGATCCGGGTGCATGAAGTTCTCGCTGCACACGAGAATCTCGCCCGGCTTGGGAGTGAAGTCCACCGGCGTGCGCATGAAGCCGCGCCGGCGGCGGATGAACTCGTTGAGCGCGACGCGCACCGAGTTGCGCTGCGTGAGCACCACGTCGGCGCGATCGATCGTGTCGCGCAGTTGATCCACGCCGAAGTGGCCCGCCTCTTCCGACAGGTGGATCACGCGCCCGTCCGCGCTCGGCCCGAAGTCCGGCTGCCGGCCGGCCCGCGCCGCGTGCGACACGGCGTAGATCGAGGAGTCCCGGCCGTGCCGGTGGACGACTTCGAGCGTCACGTCGGGCTCGTCGAGCACGCCGCACGAGCCGAGTTCAGCCTCGTCCTCGGCCTTCTCCACGACCGGCGGCAGCTGATCCGGATCGCCCGTGTACAGCACGCGCGGGTACCGCCCGAGCGCCATGAAGTCGCGCTTCGTCACCATCGAAGCCTCGTCCACGATGACGAGCGCGATGCCCGCCTCGACCGGCTTCGGGCCGGCGTTCACGAACTCGTTGTCCTCGCCCCGGTAGCCCTTGAAACGCCACTCCCACAGGAACGACGCGAGCGTGCGCGCGCGCCGCTTCCAGCCGCGCGGCAGGCGCGACTTGAGCGCCTCGACGGCCTTGCCCGTCGGAGCGAGCAGGACGACCTGGTGCGATTCGAGGCCGAGGCGCCGCACGACCGCCCCCGTGACGGTCGTCTTCCCGCTGCCGGCCGCTCCGGCGAGCGCAAAGTGGCGACCGGGCGCGGTCGTGCGGTACCAGCGCTCGATCAGCTCGATGGCCCGCACCTGGTCCGGCGACAGCGCGGCCTCGAAGTTCGGCGCTTCGGGGTCGAGCGGCCTGCGCTTCGACGGCGGCGGCACCGGCATCGGGAACGGCGCCTCCACCACGCGCGGCGGCGCGGGCCCGTCCTCCACCACGCCCGCGCCGCGCGTCGGCGCAGGGACGGCATACGAGACGGTCCGCTCGGCCACCGCGTCGGCCCCGCCGGGCACGAGCTGCGAACGCAGGTACGCCGCCAGCTCGGCGATGGAGGCCTGCTCGCGGCTGGACCTGAACGCCTTGACCATGCGCTGCACCGCGCCGAGAAACGCGTCCACCTCGTGCGTCAGCATGAAGACGAACTCGCCGCGGGCCGTCCGCTTGCGGTGGGTGAGCTGGTTCCGGTACCGCCGCACCGTTCCGGGATCCTCGGCCGCCACGCCGAGCGACTCGCCGATCACGTCGAGCAGGTGGCAGATCGGGATCGGATCCCGCGTCCCCCTGCGAATGCACTCGGCATCCTGCTCGGCGAAGCTGTCGCTCTGTTCGATCGCCGCCTTGAGGTAGCCCTCTCGGGTCGGCACGTCGCGGCGCAGCCACCACTTTTCGAACGCGATCGCGAACTGGTCGAGCACGCGGTTTGCGCCGGCGACCACCTCGTCGTAGGCGCTGGGGGGCGAAGCGGGGGACGGAAGGGGCATCCGCGGGGCCTCGGGGCGGGCGGAGAGCGACTTCACACGCGCAGCGGCCGCGATTCTACCTCGGGGTGCGAGCGACGGTCGAGGGGCGGCGGAATCCGGCGGCGCGCTTCACACATCAGTCGGGGCGTTCGACCCCGTGGCGGACCATCCAGTTGGTCAGCGTCTGGTAGCTCGGAAGTCCGAGCAGCCGCGCAGCCTCGCTCTTGTTGCCGCGCGACTCCTCGAGCGCGCGCACCAGGTAGTGGCGCGCCACGTCCTTGAGCAGCGCCGGCAGGCTGAAGCCGTCGCCGAGCGGCCGCCCCAGCACCTCCGGCTGCGCCGGGCGCGCCGGCTCGAGCAGGGCCTCGCGCACGTCCTCGGCGCGAATCGTGTCGCCGGGCGACCACACCGCCGCGCGCCGCAGCGTGCTCAGGAGCTCGCGCACGTTGCCCGGCCATGGATGCGCGAGCAGCACGTTGCGCGCCCCCGCCGACAGGCGCTTGGGCCGATAGCCCGGCTGCTCGCGGCTCTCGGCGTTGACGAGCGCCAGCAGGTGATCCACGAGCAGTCCCACGTCCCCGGCGCGCGCGGCGAGCGGCGGCAGCCTCAGCACCGCCACCGCCAGACGGTAGAAGAGGTCCTCGCGGAAGCGTCCGGCGCGCACCTCGGCGGCCAGGCTGCGGTTCGTGGCGGCCACCAGACGCACGTCGAGGCGCACCGGTCGGGTGGCGCCGACACGCACGATCTCGCCTTCCTGCACCGCGCGCAGGAGCTTGACCTGCGCCACGGGCGGGAGTTCACCGATCTCGTCGAGGAACAGCGTGCCGCCGCGGGCCGCCTCGAAGAACCCCTCGCGCGCGGCCGTGGCGCCGGTGAACGCGCCCTTCTCGTGTCCGAAAAGGTGCGATTCGACGAGCTCCGCCGGAATCGCGCCGCAGTTCACCGCCACGAACGGCTTCTCGCGCCGCGGACTCGCCCGGTGGATGGCGCGCGCCAGCAGTTCCTTGCCCGTGCCCGAGGCCCCCTCGATGAGCACCGGGATCGAGCGCGGCGCCACGAGCCGCGCCATCGCCACCACACGCTTCATGGCGGGACTGCGATGGACGATGTGCTCGAACTCGGGCGCCTCGGGCGGCAGCCCGGCGCTCAGACGCTCGAGCCGCTCGTCCGGTCCGCGCAGCAAGTCGGGAATGAAGTCGGCGCTGATGTCGAACGGCACCGAGGCCACGCGCACGCCGTGCTCGCGCGAAGACTCGATGAGTTCGGCCGGGAAGCGCGTCTTGGCGAGGATGATCCACACCGCCGCCATCGCCGGGGTGCCGGGGCTCAGGTGGAAGGTGAGGCTCGCCTCGGCGCCGTGCCGGCGGCGCACGTCCTCGACGGCGCGCAGGGCGGCCGGATAGATCTCGGCGAACAGCGTCGGCCCGGTGAGCCGCTCCTCGCGCACCACGAGCGCCGTGGGCGAGCGGCGACGCAGCCACCGGAGGAAACCCGCGACGCGCGACGGCGGGTAGTCGCTGAGGAGCACCGCCTCGTCGTAGCGGCCGGCGTCGAGCGCCTGGGCGATCGGCCCCGCGCCGACCGCGGCCTCATCCTCGGACGCGCGCAGGTCGGTGTGACCGATCCAGCAGACGAGCACCCGCTTCGGCATGGGCGCAGGTTACAAATCTGCTTGTAGCCCAACAAGCATTCTTTTGTGTCGATCCCGGCGCGCGGCGCGCCAGGCGTCCCGTTGGACCGGAATTCACGGCATCCAGCGCCGTCGGCAAGTGGCACGGCGGCTGCAGTGAGGGACCCTCGCGCCCGTCGGCCAGCCTTCAACCCTCTCGCGAGGTCGCCCCCCGAGATGAACCTTCCCCTCCACCCCCTCGAACCCGGCATCGGCTTCACCCACCGTCACTGCCTCGATCCCGTCACGCGCCGTCCCCTGCTGCTGCGCTTCACGCGGCGCATCGGGGACCGGTGCAGCGTGCGCATCGTCGTGTGCGCGCCCGGCGAGGCGGCGCCGGGCGCCGCCGTGCCCGTCGAGTCGTGCGGCGTGACGCGCGATTGGAAGCCGCTCAGCGCGAGCCTCGCCGACCTCCGGGCAGGGCTCATTGAGACGCGGCTCCTCGAGACCACGGCCGCTCCGCCCGTGGCCAGCGCGGCCGGGCCGCCTCCGGCCCGCGCGCGCGCCGCCGCCGTCCCGGAGCGCGGGCTCACCTGCCTGCACATGGCCCTGCGCGCCCCCCACACCTGGGAGCCGCACACCGTGCGCGTCACCTCGGTCGTGCGCGGCGAAGTCAACTTCGTCGGGCTCGCGCTGTGGTTCGGACGCGAGGTGACGTTCGAGCCTTACGGCACCCGCCACCGCAGCGCGCGCTGGTCGCTCGGCCTCGGGAACTTCGTCGCGGGCGTGGTGCGCATCCGCGACGGGCCGGACAGGCGGGACGCCGCACCTTGAGCTGGCTCGAAGGCGGACCCAACGCGACGTGAGTCACGCGGGGCGCCGGACGGAAGCGCGCGATTCGTGGGATCGGGGGACCCCGGATCGTGGAGGCCGGCGCCCCCGCTCAGATTCCCCCCGCTGGAGGATGACGAACATGAACCTCCCCCCGAAGGTCGCCCTCGTGAAGGCCAACGATTACGCCGCATCCGATACGGCGCCGGTGCCGGCGCCCGCCGGCCCCGGCCATGACGCTGGGGCCGCGCCTGCACCGACCGTCGGGCGCCGCCCGTCCGCGCGCCGCTCCAGCGGGCCCCGCCCGGCGCGCGGCGCCGCGTCGCGCGCCGACCCCGCCGGCCAGATCGCGTGGACCACCGGCTCGACGCGCGGCCTCATGCGCATCTGGGTCAACGAGGTGGTCAACGACTTCTTCGCCGCGCTCGAGCGCCAGCTCCGGGGGGACGGCCGGCCCCGCGCACGGCGGGCGCGCGGCGCGGCCCCGCGGCGCTCGCGCCACCGCAAGCCGCCCGCGAAGTAGGGGCGCCCCGCCTTCGACATCGTCCCGTGCTCGCCGCGCCGACGGGCAGCGACCTGTCGTGCGCGGCGCGCCCGGCCCGACGCCCCCACGCTCGCCCCTTCTCCGTCCCAGCGCCTGCGGAGGACCATCCGCCATGCGCCACCGACTCGGTTCGTTCGAGCCCCGGCCCGGCTCCAGCACCTTCGCGCCTCTCCACACGCACCCGAACCTTGCGGGGCCGTTGACCGCCGCCCGCGAGGAAATGCATCGGCTTCGACTCGCCCGGGCGCCCAAGGGTCCAATGCCCGATCGCCTCAGGGCGCTTCCCGACCGGCACCCCGATCGCCCGTGGGCGGAGGAGGCGCACGCACGCATGACGCGGCTTGGCGCGCAGGGCGTCGAGCTGCGCCTTCTCGCCTGCGAGCACGAAGGCCGCCCCGACGGTTTCATCGCCATCGCCGCGAGCGCGCCCCGAGTGCATCGAGGTCCTCGCCTACGACTGGATGCAGGTGGGCTTCGCCGTCCTGCGCGAAGGCGAAGGCTCCGTGCGGGCGTGTCCGAGGCTGCTGCGCGAGGTGTGCCGCAGCGGAAGCCTCGTGGACGTGGACAAACTCGACGAGCACGTCGGAGCCGAACGTCCTGGCGAGGCCACCCGACGCGCGCTCGAGCCCGACCCCTGCGCGCACACGGTGGGCGAACTCTGCGCGGCGCGGCGGGCTCGGGTTCGGGCCCCGCGCACGTTCCTCGACGAGGGCCGGCGGATCCACCGCGACCGGCCCCCCGGGCACGCGACCCCAAGGCGCGTCGTCGCGGCGTTCGAGACGGGGAGCGATCACTCCCTCCACGGCCTCTTCAGCGCCGTCGCCTCGACCGCCCGCGACCTGCCCGACTGGCCGGAGCGGCGCGACCCCGAGCAGTTCGCCGGCCGGCCCGCCCGGCTGCGGCGGCCGGTTCCGAGCCACCGCGGCGGAGCGGCGCTCGTGCCGGCGTAGGCCGCCCGCCGGCGACGCGACACAGACCGACGCCCGCTCCCCCGCCCGGAGCGCGTGGCGGGGAGCGGTCCCTCCCCGCCGCGCGGGCCGCGGGTTCGCGCTGTGTTAGGTTCCGCGCACCCCCCTGGCACACAAGGAGCCTGCCCGTGTCGGATGCCATCCGCGGCCTCGAACCCGGCCTCGTCTGGAAGTACTTCGCCGAACTCTCCGCCCATCCGCGCTGCTCCAAACACGAAGAACAGGTCGCCGCCTGGGTGATGTCCGTGGCCCGCGGCCTCGGACTCGAGGCCGTGAGGGACCGGGCCGGCAACGTGATTGCGCGCAAACCCGCTTCGCCCGGCCACGAGGGGGCGCCCTCGGTGTGCCTTCAGGGCCACCTCGACATGGTGTGCGAGAAGCGCCCCGACGTGCGGCACGACTTCGCGAAAGACCCGATCCGCCTCGTGCGGCAGGGCGACTGGCTGATGGCCGACGGCACGACGCTCGGCGCCGACAACGGCATCGCCGTGGCGACGAGCCTCGCGATCATGGCCGACCGGTCGCTCGAACACGGCCCCCTCGAGTTCCTGTTCACGCTCGACGAGGAGACCGGCCTCACCGGCGCCAACCACCTCGAGCCGGGCCTGCTGCGGAGCCGCATCCTGCTCAACCTCGACTCCGAGGAGGAGGGCGCGCTGTTCGTCGGCTGCTCCGGCGGGCGCGACACCCTCGCGACATGGCCGCTCGCGACCGAGCGCGCGCCGGCCGCGCACGCGCCGGTCGAGATCACCGTCGGCGGCCTGCGCGGCGGGCACTCGGGGCTCGAGATCGACAAGGGCCGTGGCAACGCCGTCAAGATCCTGAACCGCCTCATCCTCGCGATCGTTCCGCTCGGCGCGCGGCTCGCGCGACTCGACGGCGGCGACAAGCGCAACGCCATTCCGCGCGACGCCACCGCCCTGGCGTTCGTGCCGAGGCGGCGCTTCGACGAGGCCATGGGCACTCTGCACGCGCTCGGCGAGGCCATCCGCGCCGAGCTGGCGACGGTCGAGCCCGGTTTGCGCATCACCCCCGCCGCGGTCCGGGCAAAGGGCGGCCGGGTCCTCACGCGCGCGCTCCAGCGGCGCGTGACCCTGGCGCTGTCGGCGCTCCCCCACGGCGTCGTGAAGATGAGCGCCGACATTCCCGGGCTGGTCGAGACCTCGACCAACGTCGCCGCGATCCGCACCACGAAGAAGGACATCCGCGTCTCGACCAGCCAGCGCAGTTCGGTCGCAAGCGAGATCGAGGAGATCGTGGCCAGCGTGAGCGCCGCGTTCGCGCTCGCGGGCGCCCGGGTCACGCACTCCGACGGCTACCCCGGATGGAAGCCCAACCTCGATTCGCCGCTGCTCAAGCTCGCCGTCGCCACCTACCGCGACCTCACCGGCCGCGAGCCCGAAGTCAAGGCCATTCATGCCGGTCTCGAGTGCGGCATCATCGGCACCAGGTACCCCGGCATGGACATGGTCTCGTTCGGCCCCACGCTTGAGGGCGTTCACTCGCCCGACGAGCGGCTGCACATCGGGAGCGTGGCGCGGTTCTGGGAGTACCTGCTGGCGCTTCTCAAGGGCGTGCGCTAGCAGGGGTGCGGGGGCGGGTCGCGGGGCAGCCGGCGCCTCCCCCGCCCCCGATTCCCCTAGCGCGAGTTCTCCGCCGACGTCGGGCGCCAGCCGCGCACCATGGCCAGCGTCGGCCGCTGCTCCACGGGGTCGCGCGGCTCGAGCGTGTAGAAGCGGATCCCGAGAGCGTCCACGTCCCACGACATGCCGCGGTTGCCGACGTGGTGACTCATCTCGGTGTCCATCACCACGGCCGGGTTGCCGAGCGCGAGCGAGCTGTCCTGCGCCGCCACGGACAGCCCGTGGATGCGGCCGTCGATGTCCACGTAGAACAGCTCCTTCGCGTCCCGCCGCCAGCGCGGCATGAACCCGCCGCGCACCGAAGCCTGCCAGCGACCGCGCAGCCCCGGGTAGTCCTGCACGTAAATCTGGCTGGTCCCGGATTCATAAGAGGCGTACGCGAGCCAGCGCCCATCCGGAGAGACCTGCCCCTGACGGACGTGCCCCGCGTCGGTCGCGAGCAGCACCCGCTCGTGCCCGGTCGCGGGATCGAGCAGGCTCAGACCGTCGTTGTTGAGGTGGGTCGAGATGCTGCCGAACAGGATGCCCCCGCCGCCGGGCGTCCACTGCAGCGGCATCACGTCGCGCTCGGTGGCGAACGCCACCGACTCGGTTCCCGCCCCGCTCGCGGCCTTGAGTTTGATGCCGGTCATCCCCTGCCACGCGGCGCGAAGGCCGTCGGGCGACCACACCGGGTCGTCGTCACGTCCCGAAAAGCTGAGTCGCACCGGCGTCCGGCGGGCGAGGTCGTAGTTCCACACGTCCATGCTTCCGCCGCGCGCGTCACCCTGCGACCACAGCAGCGCCCGGCCGTCGGGCGAGAGCTGCAGGTCCTCCATGGCCCCCTTGCCGGAGAGGCGCTCGAGGACCGCGCCGCCGCGGTCCCGGATCACCACCTGATCCACCGTCAGATCGCGCCCCGCGCGGAACACCGCGACTCCACCCGGCGCCACGACGAAGTCCCCGCGGCCGCGCGGCGCCACCTGGGCGACCGCCGAGGCCACCGTGATCGCCTCGCCGGTGAACTCGCACCGCGCGGGATCGAACGGCCGCGCCCGCAGCCCGCCCTCCTGCGCGTAAAACAGCATGCCGTCGGCAAACTGCACGTTGCCCATGACGCGGCCCGCCATCGGCAGCCTGCGCGGCGGGGAGCCGTCGAGCGACCGCACCTCGACCCCGATCACCCCGGCCGATTCGAACCAGGCGGCGATGAAGTGCTTGCCGCCCGGAAGGAAGTGCGGGAAGCGGTAGCCCTTGCGCAGCGAGTCGGGCACCAGCACCTGCACGTCCCCGCCGGCCGCGGAGACCCGGCTCAATCCCCCGACGGCGAGCGGCGCGAACACGATGACGTCGTCCTCGTTCCACGTGCCGCCACGCCCGTCGGGCGCGGTGGCCACCGTCGAGAGCGCGCCGCCCGCGACGTCGTAGCGCATGAGCTTCCCGGCCTGGAAGAACCCCAGCCCGCGGCCATCGGGCGACCAGAACGGGTAGGAAGCCTCCTCGGTGCCGGCGATCACCTGGGTCGCGCCGCTCTCGAAGTCGCGGATCCCGATGCGGTGCGTCCCGGCGGAATCCACGAGGACCGACGCCAGCCAGCGCCCGTCGCGCGAGAGCGCCAGGTGGCCGCCCCCGCGCGCGAGGAGGGTGTGCGCGTTGGGCGGAGCGACCTCGGACCATACCGGCCGCGGCGCCGGAACCGGCCTCGCCACCCACGCGACAGCCCCGGCGACGGCCGCCAGCGCGGCCGCGAGCCCGAGCGCGAGCGGGAGCGGCACGCCGTGCCGCGCCCCCGACGGCGCGGCGGTCGGGCCCGCGGCGGGGCCCGCGGCGTGCGGCTGCTCGAGCGTCAGCCGCGCCTCGCCGATGTCGCGCAGGCGCTGGCGCGGGTCGCGCTCGAGGCAGCGGCGCAGCAGCTCGCGCACGCGCACGGGCGTCTCGGCGGGGAGCGCCTCCCACGCCACGTCGCTCTTGAGGATCGCGGCGATGAGGTCCGAGACCGTCTCGCCCTCGAACGCCTGGCGCCCGGTGAGGCACTCGTAGAGCACGCAGCCGAACGCCCAGATGTCGGTGCGCCGGTCCACCGGCTTGCCCCGGGCCTGCTCGGGGCTCATGTAGGCCGCGGTGCCCAGAATGGCACCGCTCGTGGTGGCGGCATAGGTCAGGGTGGGGGAGGCCGAGAGGCTGGTGTCGCTCGCCGAGCCGACGACGCCCTTGGCGAGGCCGAAGTCGAGCACCTTGGCGGCGCCGCTCGCCGCCAGCATGATGTTTCCCGGCTTGAGGTCGCGGTGAACCACCCCGCCCTCGTGCGCGGCCTCGAGGGCGGTCGCCACCTGGCAGGCCACGTCGAGCGCCTCGTCCACCGGCAAGGGCCCGGACTGCAGGCGCTCGGCGAGCGACACACCGTCCACGTACTCCATCGCGATGAAGCGCCGCCCGGCGTGTTCCTCGAGCCCGTGGAGGGTGGCGATGTTCGGGTGATGGAGCGACGCCAGCAGCCGCGCTTCGCGCTCGAAGCGGGCGAGGCGTTCGGGGTCGGCGGCGAACGCGTCGGGCAGCAGCTTGATCGCGATGGTGCGGTCGAGGCGGGGATCTCGGGCTCGGTACACCTCGCCCATGCCGCCTGCGCCGAGGGGACCGAGCATCTCGTAGGGCCCGAGACGGGTTCCGGGAGCGATGGCCATGGCCGCGGAAACTACTCGATGCGGACGGGCGGAGGACAGGGGAATCGCGGGAGGACTACCCGAAAGGCGCAGACCGCGCGCCGCGCGCTGCGCCGCCTCGTGTCGCCTGCGGGGCCCGCGGACGCCTTCAGCGCGCGCCGCGCGTCACGCGCCGCGCGCCGGAAACGATCCGGGGCCGCCCCCCGCGAGGAGCGGCCCCGGCAGGCGAGCGCCGGGGTGGCGCCGCCGCGCCGTTCAGCAGTAGAGCGGCTGCGTCGGCCCGATGGTGCTCGTCCCGGTGCAGGGGCAGCAGGCCGAGAGCCGGCTGAAGCACAGCAGCGTGGCGCCGCCGTTCACCTGCTTCGACTCCTCCTCGGTCAGCTTGCGCACCGTCTCGCGGTTGAGCGTGAGCTTCCGGCCTTCCAGCTTGTGCATGGGATCCTCCGATGACTTGGGGGACGTGCGTACGGCCTCCGCAGCATGTGCCATGCGCCGCGGACGGCGGCAGACTAGCAACGGCGATTGCGCGCCTTCAACGCCAAAGATAAGGTCGCGGCGTGAACGCTCGAAGCCATGTTCCGTCGGGCTTCTTCGCGCTTCGGACCCCTCTGCTTCCCGTCGACACCCTGCGCGATTGGGTGCGCGGGCGCGAGGACGACTTCGGCCCCGCCGGCGAGGCGGCGCTGAGCGCCCGGCTCGCCGCGCTGCTCGAACGGCCCGAGGTGCGCGAGGCGCTGTACCTCGCCTCGCCCGACCTCGACGCGCGCGTCGAGGCATTCCGCGCGGCTCCGGAGGATCCCGCGCTGCGCGGCGTGCGGCACGCGCTGGTCAAGTACGTCGCGCGCCTGTGCGCGCGACCCACGCCCTTCGGTCTCTTCGCCGGCACCTCGGTGGGAGCCATCGGGACGCGCACGCGCTTCGCGCTGCGCGGCCCGGGGACGGATCGCCGGCGCACGCGGCTCGACATGGACTACCTGAGCCGGATCGTCGAGCGGCTGGCGCGCAACCCGGCGATCCGGGGCGAGATCCGCTTCGAGATCAATTCCAGCCTCTACGCGGTGGGCGACCGCCTGCGCTACGCCGAGGCCCGGCTCGAGCGGCGCGCCCGGTCCTACTTCCTCGTGGACGTCGAACCCGACGAGGCCCTGGCGCGCGCCCTCGCCCGCGCGCGCGGCGGCGCCACCCTCGACGAGGTGGCCGCTGCGATTGCGCGGGACGGGATCGCTCCCGGCGACGCCCGCGCGTTCGTCGAGGAGCTGGTGGACGCCCAGATCCTGGTGCCTTGTCTGGGACCGGTCGTCACCGGGCCCGACGCGCTCGTGGCGATGATCGCTCGGCTCGAGCGCTCCCCGGCGGCGCGCGAGGCCGCGGCGCTGCTCGCCGCGGCGCGCGACGAACTGGCCGCGCTGGACGCCGGTCCCCCCGCGCCGGCCGCGCGCTACCGGGCGCTCGCCGCCCGACTCGCGCCGCTCGCCGAGGCCGATCCGGCGCGCTTCGTGCAGGTGGACCTGTCGCGTCCCGCGGCGGAGGCGACGCTCGCGGCGTCGCTTGTCGACGAGCTGCTCGGCGCGCTCGACGTGCTCGCCGGGCTGTTTGGCGCCGGTCGGCGCGATGCGCTGGGCGATTTCCGCCGCGCCTTCGAGGAGCGTTACGGCGAACGGGAGGTGCCGCTCGTCGAGGCGCTTGACGAGGAGGTCGGCGTGGGATTCGGCGCCTCGCAGACCCCGGCGGCCGACCCGTCGCCGCTCGTCGCGGGACTGCCCTTCCCCGCCGCGACGCAGGCCGAGGACGCCGCCTGGCCCGCGCGCCTCGCGCTCCTCCAGTGGCGCGTGGCCGAGGCGATCGCCTCGGGCGCCGTCGAGCTGGTGCTCGATGACGGCGACGTGCGCGCGCTCTCGGCGCCGCCGCCGCCGCTTCCCGACGCGTTCCATGTGATGGCGACCGTGATCGAGCCCGACGCCCCCGACGGCCCCCACGCCGTGCTCGAGAACGCGGCGGGGCCCTCGGGCGCGCGGCTCCTCGGCCGCTTCTGCCATGCCGATCCGGAGCTTCACGCGCGGGTCGCGGCGCACCTGCGCGCGGAAGAAGCGGCGCGCCCCGGAGTGCGGCTGTTCGAGCTCGTGCATCTGCCCGAGGGGCGCGTCGGCAACATCCTGGCGCGCCCGCTTCTGAGGGACATCGAGCTCGCGTACCTCGGCGAATCCGGCGCGCCTCCCGGGCGCGTGCTGCGGGCCGACGATCTGCTCGTCTCCGTGGCGGGCGGGCGCGTCGTCCTGCGCTCGCGCGCGCTCGGGACCGAGGTCCGGCCGCGCCTGACCTCCGCGCACAACACGGCGCTGCGCAGCGTCGCGCTCTACCGGTTCCTCGCCGCGCTGCAGGGCGAGGGCGTGCTCGAGGGCGTGACGTGGAACTGGGGGCCGCTCGCCGCGCAGCCGCGCCTGCCCCGCGTCCGGTGGCGTCGCGTCGTGCTGGCGCGCGCCCAGTGGAACGCGCGGCGGGAGGACGTCGAGGCGCTGACACGCGGACCCGAGGACGCGCGTTTCGCGCGCGCCGCGGCGTGGCGCGCGCGGCGCGCGCTCCCGCGCTGGGTCGGACTCGCCGACGGCGACCACGTCCTTCCGGTGGATTTCTCGAACGCGCTCCTCGTGGACGCCTTTCTGGATGCCGTGCGCGCCCGCGAGGGCTTCAGCCTCGTGGAGCTCTTCCCCGGCGGACGCCCCGACGTGGTCGAAGGACCCGCCGGGCGGCACGTGCACGAGGTCGTCGTTCCGCTCGTGCGCGCCACGCCCGATGGCGCGGCGCGCGGCGCCTCCCGCGCGGCCGCAGAGCCTGCCTCCGTTCCGCGCAGGGCCCCCGCGCACGACGGCGCGACGAGCGCCCGCGACGCCGGGCCGCGGGCCGAGTTCGCCGCCGGCCCGGCGCGCGGCGCGGAGGAGGCCGCCGGCGCACCCCCGGACGACGCCGAGGCGTGGAGCTTCGCGCCCGGCTCCGAGTGGTTGTACGCCAAGCTGTACGCCGGCCCGGCGGTCGCCGACCGGGTGCTGCGCGAGGTGGTCGCTCCGCTCGTCGAGTCCGTGCGCGCGAGTGGGGCCGCCGACCGCTGGTTCTTCGTGCGCTACGCCGACCCCGACCACCATCTTCGACTGCGCTTCCACGGCGATCCGCGACGGCTGCTCGCCGAGGTGCTGCCCGGGCTGCACGCGCGGATTGAGCCCCTGCGGCGCGCCGGCCTCGTCCATCGCGTCCAGCTCGACACCTACCTGCGCGAGCTGCGGCGCTACGGCGGGCCGCCCGGCATGCGCTGCTGCGAGGCGCTCTTCGAGCACGACTCACGCGCGGCGCTCGCGGCGATCGAGGCGCTGCGGGGCGAGGCCGGGCTCGACGGTCGCTGGCGCCTCGCCCTGCGCGGCACGGACCGGCTGTTCGCCGATCTCGGGCTCGACGACGCGGCGCGCCACGCGCTCGCCCGGCGCCTCGCGGCCGGATACGCGGCGGAGTTCCGCATGGACTCGGCCCTGCGGCGCGGGGTCATGGAGCGCTTCCGCCGCGAGCGGCAAGCGATCGCAGCGTTGCTCGAGGGGGAAACGCCCGCGGATCCCGCGCTCGCCACGGCGGTCGCGGCGCAGGAACGGGCGCGGGCGGCGGCGGCTCCGGCGTGGTCCGAGCTGCGCGCGCTGCTCGCCGCCGGGCGCCTCGGCGTGGCGCGCGAGGAGCTCGCGGCGAGCCTTGCGCACATGCACGCCAACCGGCTGCTGCGCTCGGCGGCGCGCGCGCAGGAGCTGGTGCTCGCCTACTTCCTCGAGAGCGCCTACGCCTCGCGCCGGGCGCGCGCGCGAAGCCTCGAGGCCGCGCCATGAAGCGCGACGGGCTGTTCCGCGAGGAGGCGGTGCGCGCGTACCTGCGCGCGCGCGACGAGCGCGAGCTGCTGCGCATTTCGCCGCGCTGGCTGGACTGGGCCTTCGCGCTGCTCGCCGCGGCGGCGGCCGCCGCCCTCGCGTTCGCGGCGCTCGTGCCGCTCGACCTCGAGCGCGTCGGCCCGGCGCGCGTCGAGCGCGCCCCGGAGGATCGCGGCCGCGTCGTGGCCCTCTTCGACGCCGCCGCGGCGCACGACCTTGCCCCCGGCCAGACGCTGCGCTTCACGACGCCCCTGCTGCCTCCGGGACCGCCGCTCGTCGTGGCGCGCGTCGAGCGCGACGCGGCGCGACGCACGGTGCGCGCCGAAGCCCCGCTCCCCGCGGCGTCGCCGCTCTTTGACGGATTGCAGGGCACCGCCGTGGTCGTCACCGGCCGGCGCACCCTGATCGCCACGGCCCTCGCGGAACTGGCGCGATGATCGGCCGGCGGCGCGTGCCCTACGTCCAGCAGCTCGCGCTCGCCGATTGCGGCGCGGCGTGCCTCGCCATGACCTCGCGCTTCCACGGCCGCCACGTCACGCTCGACGAGGTGCGCGATCGCATGGGGTCGTCGAGGGACGGTGTGTCGGCGTGGACCCTGGTTCGCGCCGCGGAGAAGCTCGGCCTGCGCGCCGAGGCGGTCCGGCTCGAGCTCGCCGACGTCGAGTACCTGCCGCCCGGAAGCATCCTGCACTGGCGTTTCAGCCACTTCGTGGTCTTCGAGCGGGCGCGCCGCGGCGGCGTGGACCTCGTGGACCCCGACGGCGGCCCGCGCTTCTGCCCGACGGAGGAGCTGTCGCGTTCGTTCACCGGGGTGGCGATCCTGATCGAACCCGCCGCAGGGTTCAGCCGACGCGAACGGGCCCACTCCCCCCTCGCGCGGCACGCGCGCCGCGTGGTCGCCCATCGCGGCGTGCTGGCCCGCGTCGTGCTCGTGTCGCTGCTCATCCAGGCGCTCGCGCTCGCCCTCCCGGCGGCCACCGGCATCGTCGTGGACCGCGTCGTCCCGCGCGGCGAGGTCGCGCTGCTGCCGGCGCTCGCCCTTGGCCTCGCGGCGGTGGCCGCCTTCACGTTCCTGTCCACCTACGTGCGCGCGCATCTGCTGCTCACCCTGCGCACGAGTCTCGACCTGCGCCTGACGAGCGGGTTCCTCGAGCACCTGCTGCGGCTGCCGTTCGGCTTCTTTCAGTCGCGCCAGACGGGCGACCTCATGATGCGGCTCAACTCGAACGCCGTGATCCGCGAGTCCCTGACCTCGGCGTCGCTCTCGGCGCTGCTCGACGGCGTGCTCGTGCTCGGCTACCTGGTGGCGATCCTCGCGGCGCACGTCGGTCTCGGACTGCTCGTCGTGGCGATGGGCGCCCTGCGCATCGGGCTGTTCGTCGCGTCGCGTCGCGCGTACCGGGACCTCATGAGCGAGAGCCTCCAGACGCAGGCCGATGCCTCGAACTTCGAGGTGCAGATGATCGAAGGCATCGAGACGCTCAAGTCGGCGGGCGGCGAGCAGCGCGCCGCGGGGCTGTGGACGCGCCTGTTCGTGCGGGTGCTCAACGTGTCGGTGCGGCGCGGGCGGCTTTCGGCGCTCGTCGAGTCCGCCGGCGCGGTGCTCGACGTGGCCTCGCCGGTCGCGCTGCTGGTGTACGGCGCGGCGCTCGTCATGCGCGGCGACCTCACGCTGGGCACCATGCTGGCGGTGGCCGCGCTCGCCGCCGGGTTCCTGCGCCCGCTCGCCTCGCTCGCCGCCACGGCGCTCGAACTGCAGCAGCTCGGCAGCTACCTCGATCGGGTGAACGACGTGCTCGACCAGGCTCCCGAGCAGGAGGAGGGCCGCCCGCCGGCCCCGGCGCTCGCCGGGCGCGTCACGCTCGAGGCGCTCACCTTCCGGTGGGACGAGCAGGGCGCGGCGGCGGTGGACGCCGTGGACCTCGACGTGCCGGCGCGCGCGCAGGTGGCGATCGTCGGCCCGAGCGGCTCCGGCAAGTCCACGCTTGCCCGGCTCATCGCGGGGCTGCTCGTTCCGGCCTCCGGGCGCATTCTCTTCGACGGCGCCGATCTCTCCGGCGTGGAACTTGGCTCGCTGCGCCGGCAGATCGGTTACGTGCCTCAGTCGCCCTACCTGTTCGGCGCCACGATCCGCGAGAACATCGCGCTTGCCGACGCCGGCGCGAGCCTCGAGGAGATCCGGCGCGCGGCCGACCTCGCCGACCTGACCCGGGAGGTGGAGGCCCTGCCGCTCGCCTGGCAGACGCCGCTCACCTCCGGCGGGTCGAACCTGTCGGGCGGCCAACTGCAGCGCGTCGCCCTCGCGCGCGCGCTGCTCCCGCGACCGCCGATCCTCGTGCTCGACGAGGCCACGAGCCACCTTGACGCGCGCAGCGAGGCCGCGATCCAGCGTGCGCTCGCGGCGCTCGAGTGCACGCGCATCGTGATCGCGCACCGCCTGAGCACCGTCGTGGACTCGGACCTCATCGTGGTCATGGACGCGGGCCGCATCGTCGAGCGCGGACGCCACGCGGAACTGCTCGCCGCCGGCGGCCTGTACGCCCAGCTCTTTCGCGCCCAGGAGGCGGCCGCGGGCGACGCGGCCCGGGCCGCCGCGCCGGCCGCGCCGTGACCGCGCGCGGCGCGATCGCGCCGCGCACCGCGCGCGCCAGGCCGCGCTACGTCACGTCCATGAGGAACGCTGCGTCCCACGCGGGCGGAACGTCGGTGGTCGCCGCGAGCAGCGCGAGCCCGACGCCCGCCGCGCCCGTGAGCAGGCAGGGGTCCTCGACGTACTCGCCTTCGCGCACGCGCTCGAAGGAGTAGGTGGCGAATCCCGCCACCCCGCCCCGCTCCGGCCGGGGGACGAGCGTTTCGGCCAGCCATCGCCGCGCGGCCGCGAGGCATGTCGCGTCGCCCGTGGCCCGCGCCAGCCGGTGGAAGACGTGCGCGAGCCCCGCGGAGCCGTGGCACAGGCCGGTGTCCACCACGGCGGAGCCTTCGAGCGGCCGGCGCGCGGCGAGGCGCGCGACGTCGAGGGCCACTGACTCGAGATCCGCGCGCTCCAGCGCGCGCGCCGCCGCGAGCAGGCCGAGCGCCGCGCCGGGGTCGCCATAGCACCACGCGAGCCGCGCCGGCTCCGGCGGGACATCCTCGGCCACGAAGTCCGCGAACGCGCCGCCCGCGCCCGCGGGCAGCCGCTGGGCGACGAGCCACGCCGCGCCATCTTCGAGCAACGCGCGCGCCTGCGTGGCGCGAACGCCCGCGCGCAACGCGCGCGCCAGAAAGCCGAGCGCGCCCGGCACCCCGTGGGCGAGACCCAGGTTCCAGTAAGGCGCGTCGGCCGTGGTCGCGACCCCCGACGCGAGGGCGCGCCGCGAGGCCGCCCCCGACCGCCACGAGCGGCCGACGGACTCGGCGCTCGCCCGCTCGGCGAGTCGGTCCACGACGCGCTCCGCCATGCGCCGCGCCGCCGGCCGCGGCAGGCGCGCGAGCGCGTACACGCCGATCCCCGCGAGGCCGTCAATCAGGTCGTACGGCGGCGCGAACCCGTCGTCGTCGAGCGCGCCGAGCAGCGCGTCGTCCACCTCTGCGACCGGGTCCTCCTCGCCCTGCGGCGTGAGCAGGTGAGCGACCCACGCCACGCCCGTGAAGCCGCAGAACAGCGACGCGTTCATGGTCCGTGACGCGACGAGGTCGAAGGCCTCGCCGAGCCGGGTCGCCGCGCGCGCCTCGCCGTTCGCATCGGCCCCCGCGCGCGCCGCCCATGCGTGGAACAGGGCGAGTCCCGCGCGCCCCGAGGCGAGCGACGCCGAACGCAGTCCGGCCGGATCGTCGGCCCGCGACAGCGGCCACGCGTCGGGGTCGCGGTCGAGCGCGTCCGCGATCTCGGCCACGCGGCGCAGCGCAACGTGGCGCGCCGCGCCGTCGAGGAGTGGCCGCCTGCGGCTCACGGCCGGAGACGCGAACGAGCGGCCGCGGCGGGCGCGACCGCTCGTCCACAGCACCGGAGCAGGGGCGTCAGCACCAGATCGGGTGCGACGGCCCCGCACTGGTGTGCGTGCAGGGGCAGCCCTTGGTGGCGGCGGCGCCCTGCACCTGCTTCGACTCCTCCTCGGTCAGGCGACGCAGCGTCTCGCGGTTCAGCTCGAGCTTCTTCTTCTTCTCGGCCACGGGGACCTCCTCGGTGAGAAATGACCGATGCGGGTTTCGTGGAGCCGGCGGTCTCGGGCCCGCCGGACGGGCGATAATTTAGCCGGACCGTCGGGCATGTCGAGGCGAAATTGTGAGACCCGTCTGACCGGCTCCTCGTTTTGCGCGAACGGATGACTTCAGTCCGCAGGGGTTGAGAGTGCCCGAGCGTACTCGCTCGGGGTCCGGCCGCCGGCGAGCGCGTGCTGCCCGCGCAGCCCTCGGCGCTCGGCGTCACGTACGGGGAGCACGTGGGGCAGGCGCCGGCCCTCCAGGCGGACGCCTGCAGCTTCGTCGCGCCCACCACGTCGGACCCGGTCGCCGGCGTGCCCGCCAGCACGCAGTTCCTGGTGCGGGCCCGCAACTCGAGCGGCTCGCGCTGCCGGTTCTCCAATGTGAAGGTTGGGCGCTCGCTCGACAACCTCGCGCCCGCCGTCGCCGCGCCGTTCGCGGGCGTCGACTCGGGCGGGGTGTCCTTACTGACCTGGCATCCCAGGGCCGAACCCGACCTCGCCGGCTACCGCGCGGGCGGCACGACCACGCTGCGCTTCGGCCTCGCGACCGCGGGCCGCGCAAGCCTCGCGTTCCACGACGCGAGCGGCCGCCGCATCCGCGAGCTGGTTGCGGACACGCTCGAGGCGGGCGAGCACGCGATCGCGTGGGACGGCCGCGACGAGTCCGGCCGCGCCGCCGCGCCGGGCCTCGACTTCCGCGCGCTTCGAGACCACCGGCTTCACCGCCACGAGGAAGCTCGCCGTGCAGGACTGAGCCCCCGCGCGCGAAGCGCCAGCGGCGGGCGTCGGCCGCCACGTGGCAGGTGGCCAGCGCGCGCGCAGGCGTTGAGGTCGTTCGCGTGCACGCGGAACGCGCGGGCCTTGAACGCGTGGTCCGCGCGCGGGGTGCCGGAGAAGCGACCGAACACCGTGCGCGCCCGCGCACGATTCGACCGCCTCGACGATGCGCGGCACCAGCCGCCGCTTGCTGCCGGTGTGCTTGATCACCCGGCGCCTCGCTGGCTTCCTCGATCGTGCGCGGGCACGGCACACCCCACCGCGGTCGCCGTCCGGACAGCGGGTTCCCGCCCCGTGCACGTGCGGGACCGTCCGCCGGACAGGCGCCTGCAATTGTCTGTGATTTTCGCGGCCCGGCGCTGTCACCACCTGTGAAGTCGTCCATCCTCCCCCGACTCGGAGGTCACCGCATGCCCGCACCCACCCATCGCGCGCTCGCACTCGCCCTGCTCCTCGCTGCGGCCCCGGCCGGTGCCGCCGACCCCCAGTTCGACCCGACCTTCGGGGCCTCGGGCTTCGTGCGGGTGGGCTTCGGCGCCGGCTACTCGGACGAGCCGACGTGCGTGCTCACCCAGCCCGACGGAATGCTCCTGAGCGGCGGATACAGTTCGGGCCCCGACGGTATTTACGTCGCGATCGCCCGGCACTTTCCGAATGGGCTGCCGGACTCGTCGGGCTTCGGCGCCGCCGGACAGGTGAAGTTCCGGGCGCACTACCGGGACTACCTCAACGCGCTCGCGGTCGCGCCGGACGGACGCATCGTCGGTGTGGGCATGCGGATGACCAATAACAACACGAGCAGCCAGCGGGCGACGGTGTACCGGTTCCTCCCGGACGGGACCCCGGACGTCACCTTCGCCGACTCCGGTTCGGTGACGATCCACTTTGACGAGTTTTCCAGCACGGAGTTCACCGGGGTCCGGGTCCTGCCCGACGGCCGCATCCGCGCCGCGGGGCGCATGAACAGGTCCTCCAACGGCGGCAACCACGGCTGGATTCAGCTGCAGCTGGGGGCCAATGGCCATTCGGACCCCGCCTTCGGAGACTCGCTCGGGGGGCGGCTCCACCTCGAGACGGGCCTCCAGTTCACACAGCCCGCGGTCGAATTCCTCGCCGACGGCGGACTGCTCATGGCGAGCGCGGTCCAGGTGTCGGGAGTGATGCATTACGTGCTCGTGCGCTTCGACGCTGCCGGGTTCGCGGTCCCGGGGTTCGGGGCGGGGGGCCGGGTGGATACCGGCATCCTCGCGCGCACCACCAGCGAGGTCTCTCTCACCTCCTATGCCGACGGCCGGTTCATCCTCGCGGCCTCGACGCCGCGCGCCGGCGGAGGCGCGGACTGGCTCGTGGCCCGCTTCCTCGCCGACGGCTCTCCCGATTCGTCCTTCGGCGTGGGCGGCCAGGCCGTGATCCAGTTCTCGACCGGGGGAATTTCCGACGAGCCCAACGACGTGTGCATCCTCGGCGACGGCCGGATCCTCGTGGTCGGGCAATCCGGCAGCGCAACGCCGGTCATGGCGCGGCTCACCGACGTCGGCGCGCTCGATCCCAGTTTCGACGGGGACGGCAAGGTCACGCTCGACCTCAGCTCCGGCACGTCCGGATCCACCCTGCACGAGGTGCGCGTCACCGGCGGCGACAAGGTCGTGACGCTCGGCCGGGACCGGTCGGTCAACAACGGCGACTTCGTGATCAACCGGTTCGGCCTCGACGTCGTGGGAGTGGAGGAGCCGCCGCCGCCGGTGAGGGCGCTCCGGCTCGCCGCCGGGCCGAATCCCTTGCGCGACCACACGACGGTGAACTTCGACCTGCCCGCGGGCGGGCACGTCACGCTCGAAGTGTTCGACGCGGCGGGCCGGATCGTGTCCGTGCTGGCGGACGGGTGGCGCGCGGCCGGCCGCCATCTCGAAGCGTGGCGGCCGGAGCGTTCGGTGCCCGGAGGCGTGTACTTCGCCCGATTGACCGTGCGCGAACCGGCCGGCGGGGCCACGCAACGCAGGACCGTTCGACTGGTCCGCCTGCGGTAGCCCGCGCGGGCGGTCAGCGGGTGGGCGACGGCCCGGGCAATGTGCCGCGCCCTGAAGGCCGCCGCCCCTGCGAAACCCGCATGCCTCACCCCCGGGCGCTGGCGACAGACGCTGCTCGTGTTCGTCGTCATCGCCCCGCTCGCCGAATGGCTCCATGGGGGCCCGCTCGCCGGGCTCATGGGCGCGGCCACCGAGAAGCTGGCCTCGCGGCTCGGTGAGGGCGTGGGCGGGCTTCTGGACGCCACGTTCGGCAACGCCGCCGAGCACTCGACCGCCGTGCTGGCGGCGATGAAGAACAGGTTCGACCTGTCGGGGACTGTCAGCTTTTCTATGCACACGACCGCTTCATCGGTTCGGCACTCGGCCTTCGAACACCATCGTGAAGCGGTTCAATGCGGCGCCCCAGTCCTTGATCGGGCGCGCCCGGCGCTCCGACGCCTTCAGGATGGCCGGTACAAGACCTTCCGGACCGAGTCGGGGCTCGGGAACACCCCGCGCTTCGGTGTCACCTTGCGCAGCGAGGCGTTGATTGACTCGATCGCGTTGGTGGTGTGGATCACCTTGCGGATCTCCGGCGGGTGGGCGAAGAACGGAATCACCCGCTGGCAGTTCCCCCGCCACGACTTGCTCATCGACGGGAAGCGACGGTCCCACCGCCGCGCGAACGCTTCGAGCGCCTGCTCGGCGGCCTCGGCGGTCGGCGCCGCGTGGATCGTGCGGAGCGCTAGCGCGATCGCGTTGCGCTCCTTCCAGCTCACGTCGCGCAGCGAATTGGGCACCATGTGCACGATGCACAGCTGCACCTGGGCCTGCGGGAACAGGTTCTCGATCGCCCCCGGGAGGCCCTTGAGCCCGTCGACGCACGCGATCAGGACGTCGCGAACCCCGCGGTTGCGGAGCTCCGTCAGCACGTCGAGCCAGAACCTGCCGCCCTCGGTCTCGCCCACCCGCAGGCCCGGCAGGTCCTGCTGGCCGTCGAGGTTGATGCCGAGCGCCACGTCGACGGCCTGGTTCTGCACCGCCCCGCGGGTGCGCAGCTTCAGGTGGATCACGTCCGGGTGCCGGATCGGGTGGACCGCATCCAGCGGCCGGCTCTGCCAGGCGCGGACCTCCTCCAGCACCGCGGGGGTGACGTGCGAGATCAAGATCGGCGACACCTCGACGTCGTACAGGTCCATCAGGTGCCCCTGGATCTCGCGCGTCGTCAGCCCGCGCGTACAGCGCGATCACCTTGTCGTCGAAGCCGGGCAGGCGGCGCTCGCCCTTCATCACCAGCTCGGCGACCGCCGCGACACGTGGAACCGCGCCCGCCGCCGCGCCGGGCTTCCGGGCAAGCGTGGTCCACGACCTGCGCCGCTCGGCCGTCCGGAACCTCGACCGCGCCGGCGTCCGGCGCTCGTGGACCATGAAGCTCATCGGGCACGAGACCGGGAGCGTCTGTCGCCGCTGCGCCATCGTCTCCAGGGCCGACCTGGGCGAAGGCGTGCGCCGGCTCGCGGCCTATCGCGCCCCGGCTGCCCGGCCGGCGGCGGCCGCTGCCGAGTGACGCTCATGACCCGCTCTCGCCAAGCACAGGCACACTTCGGGCACAATCCGACCTGTTCGTGCCGGTCTGCCGACCCCTGCCGCGCGGCGCCATCGCTCCAGTCACCCGCGCATCCTCGCCCGACTCAGCGTGATGCGCCCTCGTCGCTCTTCCCTGCCGCCCTCCCCGCCACGGTGCCACTGCTCCACGCCCACTGGAAGTTGAACCCTCCGAGCCTCCCTTCGACGTCCAGCACCTCGCCGCACAGGTGGAGCCCCGGCGCGATGCGCGACTCGAGCGTGCGCGGGTCCACCTCGGCGAGCGGCACGCCGCCCGCGGTCACCTCGGCCTTCTCGTAGCCGAGCGTGCCGGTCACGGGCAGCTCACGCCCGGTGAGCAGGGCGAGCAGGCGCCCGCGCGCCTCGCGTGGCACCTGGTTCAACGCGCGCGCGCCGTCCACCGCGGCCGCCGCGCACAGCGCCTCGGCCAGTCGCTCGGGCACGCGCGCCATGAGCCAGCGCTGCACCGTGCGGCGCGCGGCGCGCGCGCGACCGATCCAGGACTCTTCGAGCGCCTCGCGCGTCTCGCCGGGCACGAAGCTCGCGATGACCCGGCGCGCGCGGCCCTCGGCGGCGTGCCAGTGGCGCGACAGATCGAGGGCCGCCGGTCCGGTGTAACCGAAGTGGGCGAACAGCAGCGCGCCGCCCGCCTCCGCCGCGCGCCGCCCGTCCACCCACAGCGACAGCTCCGCCTCGCACGCGAGGCCCTGAAGCTTCGCGCACCACGGGTCGGCGGCGGCGAGCGGCGTGAGCGCGGGCGTCGGCGGCACGAGGGTGTGCCCGAGCGCTGCCGCGAGCGCGTAGCCGGTGCCGTCGCTCCCGGTGCGCGGGAACGACAGCCCTCCCGTCGCCAGCACCACCGCGTCGGCCTCGATCCACTCGTCGGGTTCGACCGGCGGCAGCGGCCACGCGGCGCGCCCGACTGCGGCGACTCCGGCGCCGAAGGCCGCACTGTCGCCGACGCGCTGGATGCCGAGGCGGAACCGCGTTGCGGCCGCGCCGGGCGCGGTCGCGATGCGCTGGCGTTCCGCCCTGGAACGCGTGCTCCCCTCCTCTGGACGTGCCCCGCGGCCGGTTCCTCCGCCTCCCGTCCCGCCCGCCTTCCCGACGCCCTCGTCCAGCCCGATCCGCACCACGCGCGCCCCGGCCAGCACGTCCACGCCGCGCCCCTCGCACGCGCCGAGCAACGCGTCGAGCACGGTCCGGGCGTCGTCGGTCGCGGGGAAGTACTTGCCGCTCTCCTCGAGCTTGAGCTCGACGCCGAGCTCTCGGAACCAGGCGAGCGTCTCCGCCACCGGGAACTCGGCGAGCACGCGGCGGATCACGGCGCGCGAGCCGCCGTGGAAGTCCCGCTCGGTGACCTCGCGGTGGGTGACGTTGCAGCGCGTCCCGCCCGACATGAGGATCTTGAGGCCGATCCTGGGATGCGCGTTGAGCAGGGTCACCTGCGCTCCGGCCTCGGCGGCCCGAATGGCCGCGGTCAGCCCGGCCGCGCCGGCGCCCACGACGGCGACGCGGCGCGTCACGGGCCGGGGGCGCGGCGCCGTGCGGGCCGCGGCGCTCGGCCGGCCTGCGCGCGAGCGGCCGCCGCGCGCGCGCGCGCCGCGCTCACGGCGTTCCCTCGTTTCGCCGCGCGAGCCGCATCGCCGCGAGGTACACCCCCGCCGCCACGCCGAACCCCAGGAACCACGCGTAGTCGTAGAGCGCGCGCCACGCGGCGGGCACGCCGGCGAAGCGCGCGGGGAACGCCTGCGCGAGAAAGCCGGGCACGCACGGCGCGACGCCGGCGGCGAGGGCCACCATGGCGGCCGGGTTCACGCCGCGCGCGTACTCGTAGCGCCCGCCGCGGCGGTAGAGGTCGTCCACCTCGAGGCGCGTGCGGCGCAGCACGAAGTAGTCGGCGATGAGCACGCCGCCGATCGGGCCGAGCAGCGCCGAGTAGCCGACGAGCCAGGTGAAGATGTAGCCCTGGCTCGACTCGAGCAGCTTCCACGGCATCATGAGCACGCCGGCGCACGCGGTCATGAGCCCGCCGGCGCGGAACGAGATCCAGCGCGGGGCGGCGTTGCTGAAGTCGTTGGCGGGCGACACGACGTTGGCGGCGAGGTTGGTGGTGAGCGTGGCGACGCTCAGCGCCAGCATCGAGAGCAGCACGGTGAGCGGCCCGCCAATCCGGCCGAGCAGCACGACCGGGTCCCACACCACGCCGCCGCCGGGAAAGATCAGCGCGGTGGCCGAGGTCACGGCCACGCCGATGAAGGCGAACAGGGTCATGGTCGGCGGCAGCCCGAGCGCCTGCCCGACGACCTGATCGCGCTGCGAGCGCGCGTAGCGGGTGAAGTCGGGGATGTTGAGCGACAGCGTGGCCCAGAAGCCGATCATGGCGGTGAGCGATGGGAAGAACACCCGCAGGAACGCCGCGCCGTCCTCGAACTTCGAGGGCTGCGCGAGGATCGGTCCGAAGCCGCCGGCGCCGAAGTAGGCCCAGCCGAGGAGGGCGAGCCCGACGGCGATCAGGAACGGCGCCGACACGGACTCGAGCCACTTGATGCTCTCGGTGCCGCGCACGATGAACCACACGGTGACGAGCCAGAACACGGCGAAGCCGAGCGCCTCGCCGGTCGAGAGCCCGAGCCCGGCGGGGAGCACGGGGGGCAGCGCGGCGATGCCCGGCCACAACTGCCGGGCGAGCTGGTGGAGCGCGGCGCCGCCGAACCACGTCTGGATGCCGAACCAGCCGCACGCGACGAGCGCGCGCAGCAGCGCGGGCACGTTGGCCCCGAGCACGCCGAAGCTGGCGCGCGCGAACACCGGAAAGGGGATGCCGTAGCGCGCGCCGGCGTGGGCGTTGAGGACCATGGGCACCAGCACGATCGAGTTGCCAAGAAAGATGGTCCACATGGCCTGCGACCACGACATGCCGGAGTCAATGAGCCCCGAGGCCAGCGTGTAGGTCGGGATGCACACCGACATGCCGATCCACAGCGCGCAGTAGTGCCACCACGTCCACGTGCGGCGCGCGGGCGGCACGGGCGCGAGGTCGGGGTTCGAAAGCGTCGCGGAGCCGGTCACGGATGCGGCCATGCGGGTCCCTCCGGGTCGGGGTGGCGCGCGGCGCGGCGCGCGGGCGACGGCGCCACCCGCCGCCGGCCCGCCTCAGTCGTGCAGGCCCCCGGGCACCCTGGCGGTGCCCTTCGCCACGCGGTCGTTCCAGCTCTCGAATGGCCGGCCGCGCGTGTCGTCCACCATGGTGATGCAGCCGGGCACCGGGCACACGTGCGAGCACAGGTTGCAGCCGGTGCACTCGTCCCAGTCCACCCACGTCACCTTGATGCCGGTGGCCCTGGCGCGCGCGATCGCGGACGCGCGCGTCGGCGCGCGGTGGCCGGCGGGCAGCGGGTGCTCGCCGGTGTGGATGCAGTGCACCGAGGCGTCGCGGCACGCGACCAGGCACAGGTCGCAGCCGATGCAGCGCTCCGGGTCCACGTGGGCGGCGACCTTGTAGTTGAGGTCGAGGTCGCCCCACTCGGTGAAGGCTGGCACCGCGCGCCCGCGCAGCTCGGCGACCGAGGCGAAGCCCCTGTCGTCGAGAAAGTTGGAGAGCCCCTCGATCAGGTCCTCGACGATGCGGAACCCGTAGTGCATGACCGCGGTGCACACCTGCACGCTCGTCGCCCCGAGCGCGATGAACTCGGCGGCGTCGCGCCATGTCGCGATGCCGCCGATCCCCGAGATCGGCACCGTGACGCGCGGGTCGCGCGCCAGCGCCGCCACCATGTGGAGCGCGATGGGCCTGACGGCCGGTCCGCAGTAGCCGCCGTGGGTGGAACGGCCGCCGACCACCGGGTGCGGCACCATGCGGTCGAGGTCCACGCCGATGATGCTCTTGATCGTGTTGATGAGCGACAGGCCGTGGACGCCGGCCTCGACCGCGGCCACCGCGGGCTCGCGGATGTCGCCGACGTTGGGCGTGAGCTTGACGAGCACCGGAATGGAGGCGGCCTCGACCGCCCAGCCGGCGACGGTCTTCAACACCTCGGGCTCCTGCCCCACGGCCGAGCCCATGCCGCGCTCGCACATGCCGTGCGGGCAGCCGAAGTTGAGCTCCACGCCGTCGGCGCCGGTGTCCTCGACGCGGCGGATGATCTCGCGCCAGTCGTCGCGCGACTCGACCATGAGCGAAACGAGCAGCGCGTGCTTCGGGTAGCGCCGCTTGCACTCGCGGATCTCGCGCAGGTTCACCTCGAGCGGCCGGTCGGTGATGAGCTCGATGTTGTTGAAGCCCACCATGCGCTGGTTGCCGACGTCGAGCGCCCCGAAACGGCTGGAGGTGTCCACGATCGGGTCGCCGAGGGTCTTCCACACCGCGCCGCCCCAGCCGTGGTCGAAGGCGCGCATGACCTGATCGCCGGTGTTGGTGGGCGGCGCGCTCGCGAGCCAGAACGGGTTGGGGCTCCGGATGCCGGCGAAAGTGACGGACAGGTCGGCCATGGCGCTCCTCTCCCTCAGCGGTGCCCGGCGGCGAGCGGCGCACCGGGGCGCACGGCGACGCCGAGCGTCTCGCAGATGGCGCGCGCGGCGCGCTTGCCGTCCTGGACCGCGGTCACCACCAGCTCGCCGCCGCTCATGGCGTCGCCGCCCACGAACACCCTGGGGTTGCCGGTGCGGCCGGTGGCGGGATCGGCGACGACGCGCCCGCGCGCGTCGGTCTCGACGCCGGGCACGGCGCGCACCATCGCGGCGAGCGACGCCTGCCCGATCGCCACCACGGCGAGCGTGCACGGGAACGCGCGCCCGTCGGCGAGCGTGACCGCGGCGAGCCGCCCGTCGGCGCCGCGCTCGAAGCGCGCGGGCACGGCGCGTTCGACCAGCGTCACGCCGTCACGGCGCGCCTGCTCCAGCTCGTGCGCGTAGCCGCTCATCTCGGCGGCGGTGCGGCGGTAGAGCATGGTGACGGACGGCACGCCGAGCCGCGCCAGCTCGCGCGCGGCGTCGATCGCGGTGTTGCCGCCGCCGATCACGACCGCGGCGCGCACGCCGTCGGGCGCGGCGCCGGGGTGGAGCTTCATGCGCTCGATCCACGCCACGGCGCCGGTCACGCCGGGGGCGTCCTCGCCCTCGATGCCGAGGCGCGCGTCGGCGCCGAGTCCGGCGCCGAGGAACACCGCGTCGTGCTCGGCGAGCAGGCGCTCGAACGGCACGTCGCTCCCCACCGTCACGCCGGTCTTGATCTCGACGCCAAGCGAGCGCACGAAGGCGACCTCCTCGAGCGCGCTCTCGGCGTGCATCTTGTAGGGCGCCACGCCGGTGGTGTTGAGTCCGCCGGGGAGCGCGCGCTGTTCGTACACCGTGACCTCGACGCCCTCGAGCGCGAGGTAGCCGGCGCAGGCGAGCGAGGCGGGCCCGGCGCCGACGCACGCCACGCGCCGCCCGGTGGCGGGCGCGCGCGGCAGGAGCGCCGCCGCGCCGCCGTCCCGCACCAGCGCCTCGGTCGCGTAGCGCTGCAGGCGCCCGATGGCGATGGGCGGGGCGCGGTGCCAGGCGTTGTACACGCACGCGCCGACGCACAGCACCTCGACCGGGCACACGCGCGCGCACGAGTACCCGAGCAGGTTGGCCGACAGGATGACGCGCGCCGCGCCGCGCACGTTGCCGGTCGAGATCTTGCGGATGAACGTCGGCACGTCAATCCCGGTCGGGCACGCGGCGACGCACGGCGCGTCGTGGCAGTACAGGCAGCGGTGGGCCTCGGCGACCGCCTCGCCGGGCGCGAGCAGCGGCCGGGCGTCGGCGAGGCGCTGCTCGGCGCGCGGGCCGGGCAGCGGCGGCACGGCGCTCATCGCGCGGCCCCCCGCGCGGCGGGCCGCGCGGGCCCGAAGGCGATCGCGCTCACCGGACCTCCGTCACGCGTCAATGGCGTCGAACGACTCGCCGAGCCGGGCGAGCGCCTCGTCCACCTCGGCCGCGGTCACCGTGAGCGGCGGCGAGATGCGCAGGCAGTTGCCGTTGAGCCCGCCCTTCCCGATGAGCAGGCCGCGCTTCTTCGTCTCCTCGAACAGCGCGTGGACCGCCTGCGGATTGGGCGTGCGGTCGTGCGCGGTCTCGTCCCTGACCAGCTCCACGCCCTGCATGAGGCCCATGCCGCGCACGTCGCCGACGATGCGCGGGTGCGCGCGCTGGATGCGCTCGAGGCCCTCGCGCAGGCGGGCCCCCTGCACGGCCGCGTTGCGCAGCAGACCGCGCGACTCGATGGCGTTCACGGTGGCGAGGCCGGCCGTGGCGCTCACCGGGTTGCCGCCGAAGGTCGAGATCTGGAGCTTGGTGAACGCGTCGGCGATCGCCGGCGTGGCGAGCGTGGCCGACAGCGGCAGGCCGTTGGCGATGCCCTTGGCCATGGTCATGAGGTCGGGCTCGACGCCGTACTGCTCGCAGCCCCACCAGCGGTCGCCGGTGCGGCCGAAGCCGGTCTGCACCTCGTCGCAGATGAACACGCCGCCATAGCGCCGCACGATCTCGACCGCGATCTCGAAGTACTCGCGGGGCGGCGTCACGAACCCGCCGACGCCCTGGATGGGCTCGGCAATGAACGCCGCCGGCTGCCCCGTGGTCGTGGTGCGGATGAGCTCGTCGAGGTCGCGCGCGCACTGCACGCCGCACGACGGGTAGGTCAGCTTGAGCGGGCAGCGGTAGCAGTACGGCGACAGCGCGTGCTTGACCGCCGCGACCTGGGTCGGCACCGCGCGCCACGGCGCGTGCGCGGTGAGCGACTGCGCGAGCATCGAGCGGCCCGAGTAGCCGTGACGCAGCGCGATGATCTCGGTGCGCCCGGTGTACACCTGCGCCAGCGTCACCGCGGTCTCGTCCGCTTCGGTGCCGCTCGCCGTGAAGTACGCCTTCTTGAGCTGCCCGGGCGCGATCGAGACCAGCTTCTCCGCCAGCTCCACGATGGGCACCGTCGGGTAGAGCGTCGAGACGTGACCGAGCCGGTCGATCTGCGCCTTGACGGCCGCGTTGACCTCGGCGTCGCAGTGGCCGAGCGACACGGTGAGGATGCCGCCGAAGAAGTCGAGGTACTCGGCGCCGTCGAGGTCGCGCACGCGCAGGCCCTTGCCCTCGGCCAGCACCACGGGCTCGGCGTAGTAGTTCGTGACCGACGGGAACAGCACCTGCCTGTGGCGCGCGCGCACGTCCGCGGACGCGCCGGTGCCGGGAACGGTGTTCGGATTCATGGCCGAACCTCCGCGTGGTGGGCGAAGTGCGACGGCGTGCGGGCGATGAAGCGCCCGGCGCCGCGCGTGGGGGTGAGCCGCGCGCCGTCCCACACCACCGCGCCACCGACGATGGTGGCGGCGATGCGGCCGCGGGTCTCGATGCCCTCGAACACGTTGCGGTCGCCGCGCGAGTGGTGCGTCTTCGCGCTGCGCACGCCGCGGCCTTCGGGGTCGAGCACGACGAGGTCGGCGTCCATGCCGACCGCCACCGCGCCCTTCCGGGCCAGCCCGAAGATGCGCGCCGGCGCGGCCGCGCCCAGCTCGACCATGCGGCACAGGTCGAAGCGGCCGGCGCGCACGCCGTGCGTGTAGAGGAGCAGCAGGCGGTCCTCGATGCCGGCCGCCCCGTTCGGAATCTTCGTGAAGTCGCCGAGGCCCATCTTCTTCTGCTCGTGGGTGAACGGGCAGTGGTCGGTGCCCACCGCGTCGAGCATGCGGTGGGCGAGGCCGTTCCACAGCGCGGCGTGGTGCCCGGCGTGCGGCGGCCGGATCGGCGGGCTCATGACGAACGCCGAGCCCTCGAAGTCGGGCCGGTCGAACACGGTGTCGTCGAGCAGCAGGTACTGCGGGCAGGTCTCGCCGTAGCAGCGCTGCCCTTCGAGCTTGGCGCGCTCGAGCGCGTGCACCGCCTCCTTGCACGTCATGTGCACGATGTAGGCGGCGGCCCCGGTGAGGCGCGCCATCATGAGCGCGCGCTCGGTCGCCTCGCCCTCGACCGCGCTCGGCCGCGACACCGGATGGAACTCCGGGCCGGTGTTGCCGCGTGCGATCAGTTCGCGCTGCAGGTGCCACACCACATCGCCGTTCTCGGCGTGCACGGTCACCACCGCGCCGAGCTTCGCCGCCTCCTGCATGACGCGGAAGAGCGCGCCGTCGTCCACCATGATCGCGCCCTTGTAGGCCATGAAGACCTTGAAGCTCGTGATGCCGTGCCGCTCCACGACCTCGCGCATCTCGGCCGCGGTGCGCTCGCTCCACGAGGTGATCGCCATGTGGAAGGTGTAATCGGTGACCGCCTTGGCGGCGCGCCCGCGCCACGTCTCGAGCGCCGCGAGGAGCGACTCGCCGGGCGCCGGAATGCAGAAGTCGATGATGCACGTCGTGCCGCCCGCCGCCCCCGAGGCGGTGCCGCTCTCGAAGTCGTCGGCGGACACCGTGCCCATGAAGGGCAGCTCCATGTGAACGTGCGGGTCCACAAAGCCGGGCAACACGTGGCGTCCGGCGGCGTCAATGACGGTGTCGCCCGCGCGCGGCTCGAGCCGCGCGCCGAGCTCGGTGATCGTGCCGCCGTCCGCGCGCACGTCGGCCATGAAGCGCTCGCCGGCATTGACCACTTCGCCGTTGCGGATCAGGAGTCCCATCGGACCGCTCCTAGAGCTCGGTGAGGCCGCCGTACGTCTCGGGCCGGCGGTCGCGGAAGAACTGCCACACGCTGCGCACCTCGTCGATCAGGCCGAGGTCGAGTTCGGCCACCACGACGGCGTCCTCGTCCTCCCCCGCCTGCGCCACGGTGGCGCCGCGCGGGTCCACGAAGTAGGACGAGCCGTAGAACTTGCCGATGTTCCACGGCGCCTCGGTGCCGACGCGGTTGATGCAGCCCATGAAGTAGCCGTTGGCGACCGCGTGCGCCGGCTGCTCGAGCTTCCACAGGTGCTGGCTGAGTCCGGCCACCGTGGCGCTCGGATTGAACACGATCTCGGCGCCGTTCAGACCGAGCGCGCGCGCGCCCTCCGGGAAGTGGCGGTCGTAGCAGATGTACACGCCGACCTTCGCGTAGCGCGTCTGGAACACCGGGTAACCGAGGTTGCCGGGCCGGAAGAAGTACTTCTCCCAGAAGCCCGAGGTGTGCGGGATGTGATTCTTGCGGTACTTGCCGAGGTACGTGCCGTCGGCGTCGTACACGGCGGCGGTGTTGTAGAGCACGCCGGGCATCTCGCGCTCGTAGACCGGCACCACGACCGCCATGCGGTAGCGCGCCGCGATCTTCGCCACCGCGTCGGTGGTCGGGCCGGGCACCGGCTCGGCGGCCTCGTACCAGCGCCTGTCCTGACCGGGACAGAAGTACGGGCCGTTGAAGATCTCCTGCAGGCACAGGACCTGGACGCCCTTCGCGCCCGCCTCCTCGATGAGCGGCACGTGCTTGTCGAACATCGCGCGCTGAATCTCGGCCACCGGCCGGGACTCGTCGTTGATGGGGTTGCTGCACTGGATGAGACCGCCGATCAGCGTGCGCGGCATCGGGGTTCCTCGGGGTTGAAGGGCCGCGGCCGGGCGCGCCTCGCGGGGCCGCCCGGGCCGCCTCAGAACCAGCGCGTGATCGTGACCTTCTTGTCGGTGAAAAACTCGATCGCGTCGCGACCGTGGGCCTTGAGATCGCCGTAGAAGCTCCCCTTGGCCCCGCCGAACGGGAAGAACGCCATGGGCGCGGCGACGCCGATGTTGACGCCGAGCATGCTCGGCTCGACGCGCCAGCGGTACTCGCGCGCCCACCTGCCGCTCGAGGTGAAGATGCTCGACGCGTTGCCCAGCTCGTGTCGCTTCACGATCTCGACCGCTTCGTCGAACGTGCCGGCGCGCATGACGCACAGCACCGGGCCGAAGATCTCCTCGCGCGCGATGACCATGTCGGGCGTGACGTCGGTGAACACCGTGGGTCCGAGGAAGTAGCCCTCGGGGTGCGCCGGGTCGCGGTAGCCGCGGCCATCGAGCGCGAGCGTGGCGCCCTCGGCGATGCCGCGCTCGATGTAGCCGAGCACCTTCTCGCGGTGCGCCCGCGAGATGACCGGTCCCATCGTCACGCCCGGCTCGAGGCCGTCGCCGACGCGGATGCGCTTCGCCTCCTCGACGAGGCGGCGCGCGATCTCCGGGTAGGCGTCGCCGACGCCGAGCACCACGCTGTTGGCGAGGCAGCGCTCGCCGGCGCAGCCAAAACACGACTCGGTCGAGACCTGCGCGGCGCGCTGCAGGTCGGCGTCCGGCATGACGAGCACGAAGTTCTTGGCGCCGCCGAGCGCCTGCACGCGCTTGCCGGCCGCGGCGCCCCGCGCGTACACGTGGCGCGCCACCGGCGAGCTGCCGACGAACGACACCCCGGCGATCCCCGGGTGGTCGAGGATGGCGTTGACCGCGTCCTTCGCGCCGTGGACCAGGTTCACCACGCCGTCGGGAAGGCCCGCCTCGTGCAGCAGCTCGAAGATGATCTGCTGGGAGAGCGGCACGCGCTCGCTCGGCTTGACGATGAACGTGTTGCCGCACGCCACGGCGTGCGGCAGGAACCACATCGGGACCATGGCGGGGAAGTTGAACGGCGTGATGGCCGCGAACACCCCGAGCGGCTGGCGCACGGTGTGGCAGTCGATGCCGGCCGCGACGTCCTCGAGCGACAGCGCCTGCATGAGCGACGGAGTGGCGCACGCCACCTCGATGTTGTCCACCGCGCGCCGCACGCTGCTGCGCGACTCGTCGAGGGTCTTTCCGTGCTCGAGGGTCACGGTGCGGGCGATGTCGTCGAAGCGCTTCTCGAACAGCTCGCGCAGCGCGAACAGCGGCCGCACGCGCTGGACGGGCGGCGTGGCGCGCCACGCCGGGAACGCGCGGGCCGCCGCCTGCACCGCACGGTCCACGTCCTCGGCGCCGCCGAGCGGCACGCGCGCGAGGAGCGTGTCGCGCGCCGGGTTCCGCACCTCGCCGAACTCGGTGGCGGCGGCGTCCACCCAGCGGCCGCCGATGAAGTTCTGGAGCGTGCGGACCGCGGCGGGGGCGGCGGCGCCGCCGCCGAGGGTGGCCTGCTCTCGAGGTGCCGGCATGGCGGAAGGTCCCCTGGGATCAGGATCCGCCGGCCAAGTCGGGGCTCACGGGCACCGCGTCTCCCGGCGTTCCGGTGAAGGAGCGCCGACCCGCGCCGCGGCGCGGGATGCGGGACAAAACGACGCCGCAGGATACACCGCGCCCTTCACGGAGTCCCGCACAAAGTTGCCGGAACGCGCTGTGCGGGGCCGGGTTCGGCGCGCCCCGGCTTGCGGGCGCCCCGCGGCGCCCCCCGCCTCGCCCGCGCCGGACCGCGCCGGGGCGACGACCGCCGCGAGGAGGGCGCGCCTCACGCGCCGGGCCCCGCTCGCCGCCAGCCGTCGCCGTCGCGCGCCGCGCGCCCCTCGCTCTCGAGCTTGAGGAGGTGCGCGAGCAGCGAGCGCTCGGCGTAGCCCCACAGCTCCTTCGGGGTGTCGTCATAGGCGCGCGGCACGAGCGCCGCCGGCGGTTCCGCCGCCGCGCCGGGGCCGGGCAGCGCCGCCAGCACGCGCCGCTCGCGCGCCCGGCGGTGCTCGACCAGCGCGCGGATGCGCCCGACCGCGCCGCCGTGCGGCGAGCCGTGGGCCGGGAACAGCACGCGCGGCTCGAGCGCGGCGATGCGCTCGAGCGAGGCGAGGTAGTCGCGCATGTCGCCGTCGGGCGGGTCAATGATGACCGTGCCCGGGCCGCCCGGCAGCAGGTCGCCCACGAACAGCGAGCCGAGCCGCGGCTGCCACAGGCTGATCGAGTCGCGTGTGTGGCCGGGCGTGTGCAGGACCTGGAGCCGCCAGTCGCCGAGCCCCGGCGTGAGCGGCAGCCAGTCGCCGTCGGCGAGCGCGAGGTCGAGCGCCACGCGCTCGGCGAGCCGCGGGTGGCCGGCGACCTTCACGCGGTAACGCTCGCGCACCGCCGCCAGGCCGCCGGTGTGGTCGGGATGGTGGTGCGTGGCGATCGCCAGCACCAGCCGCCGGCCCTCGGACTGCAGGTGGTCCACGAGGTCGAACAGCGCGCCGAGCTCGGCCGGGTCGCCGCTCCCGGGGTCCACGAGCGCCATCTCGGTCTCGCCCACGAGGTAGGCGTTGGTGTGGCGCGCCGGCGGCAGCGGCTTCGTCTCCATCGCGTGCAGCACCACGCCCCACTGAAGCTCGATGCGGCGCACCGGCGAGGCGGCGCGCTCGGGGCCGAGCGCGAGGCGCTCGGCGAGCCCTTCCTCCCCTTCGGCGAGCGCGATGAGCGTCCACAGGATGGGCGCCGCGCACGTCACGCGCCCGCGGCGGAAGCGGTCGAGCGCGACGAGCGGCCGCACCCACTCGCCCTCGGCCAGCTCGCCGGGCAGGATGCGCGGCGCCTGACCCTCCGGCACGCGCGCGAGGAAGAACAGCGTGTCGAAGCGCAGCGGCGCGAACACCGGCGTCTGCCAGCGCCCGGCGAACGTGAGGGCCGCCGGATCGAAGCGCCAGCCGTGGCGCGCCGCCAGCTCGGGGAAGGTGGCCTCGCCGGCGAGCAGGCGCCGGCGCGCGTCGTCGAGCACCGCGGCGTCCGCGCGCCCTTCGACGAGCCCCGCCAGCACGCCGGTCTCCTCGAGCATCTCGCGCAGCGCGCAGGCGCGCGCCGCGCGCTCGAACTCGTCGGCGATGCCCGGCAGCGGCAGCTCGGCGTCCTGCGCGTCCACCTTGCCGCCGATGAAGGCATGAAAGCCAGGCTGGAACGCGACCGCGTCGCTGCGGCGCGCCCAGAACACCTCGAGCCGCTCGCCCGAGCCGCGCACCAGCACGACCGCGGCGGAGTCGCGGAAGCGCTGCTTCTCGGACCGGGTCATCATGGGGGGCGCAGTCTATCCGCCGCCGCACGGGCCGGGAAGCGCGGGCCGGCGCCGCGCCGTCGCGCGGGGCGGGCGCGTCGGGTCGGAGGTCCCCCGCGGGCGCCCGCTCAGGGCCGCGGCTTCACGCGCACGATCGCCGCGCCGCCCTGACGAACGCCGGAAACGCGCCGGGGCCGGGGAGTCTCCCCGGCCCCGCGCCTTCGGGCCCCGGCCCCGGATGCGGGGCGCGGCCCGTGCCTGGACGCGCCGCGGGCCGAGCGGGACCGCGGGCGCCCCTCGCAGGTCAGTGCCTGCCGGCCGCGAGCTTCGCCGCGCGCTTCAGGATGTCGAGCGCCTCGTCAATCTCCTGCGCGCTGGTGTCGAGCGGCGGGCGGAAGCGCAGGCTCCGCGTGCCGCAGCCGAGGATCACCATGCCCAGCTCGTAGGCCTTGTCGGCGGTGGCGTCGCGCGTCGCCCCGTCCGCGAGGTCGATCGCGCACATCAGGCCCCGCCCGCGCGCGTTCGAGAACACGTCGGGCATCTCGGCCACCAGCCGGTCGAGGCCGGCGAGCAGCCGGGCGCCCTGCGCGGCGGCGTTCTCGACCAGCTTCTCCTCCTCCATGATCTCCAGGTAGCGCTGGCAGCGCACCATGTCCACGAGGTTTCCGCCCCACGTCGAGTTGAGCCGGCTCGACACCTTGAACACGTTGTCCGGCTCCTCGTCAATGCGCGGGCCGGCCATGAAGCCGCACACCTGGGCCTTCTTCCCGAACGCGAGCAGGTCGGGCTCGACGCCGAAGTGCTGGTGCGCCCACATGCGGCCGGTGAGTCCCATGCCGCTCTGCACCTCGTCCACCGCGAACAGCGCATCGTGCTCGTGGGCGAGGTCGCGCAGCGCCTGCAGGAACTCGGGGCGGAAGTGGTTGTCGCCGCCCTCGGCCTGGATGGGCTCGATGAGCACGCACGCGATGTCGTCGCGGCGCTCGGCGAACGCCGCACGCGCGGCGGCCAGCGCGGCCGCCTCGGCGGCGCGCACGCGCTCGAGTTCGGCCGCGTCCACCGGGAAACGCAGCTTGGGGTTCTCGATGCGCGGCCAGTCGAACCTGGCGAAGTACTGGTACTTGCGCGGGTCGGCGGTGTTCGTCATGGACACCGTGTAGCCGCTGCGCCCGTGGAACGCCTCGCGGAAGTGCAGCACCTGGTGGCCCTTCTCCTCGCGCATCCCCTTGCGGAAATTGCGGCGCACCTTCCAGTCGAACGCGGCCTTGAGGGCGTTCTCGATGCCGAGCGCGCCGCCCGCCACGAGGAACAGGTGCGGCAGGTAGCCGGGCATGGCGAGGCGGCCGAAGGTGTCCACGAACTCGGCCATCTCGACCGAGTAGATGTCGGAGTTGGTCGGGTTGACGAGCGCCGCGCGCGTCAGCTTGGCGAGGAACTCGGGCTCCTTCATGCCGGGGTGGTTGAGCCCCACCGGCAGCGTGGCGAAGAACGAGAACATGTCGAGGTACCAGCGGCCGCTGCGCGCGTCGAACAGGCGGCGGCCGTGGCTCTTCTCGAGGTCCAGCACCATGTCGTAGCCGTCGGCGAGCATGTGCCGGCCGATGGTCGCGTGCACCTCGCTCGGGGCGATGTGCCGGGTCGTGAGGGTCATGTCGCGTCTCCTCCGGCGACCACGACGTAGCTCTCTTCCTTGCTGGTCGAGAGCACCATCGCGGTGCGCGTTTGCCGCACGCCCTCCTGGGCGTTGAGCTGGTTGAGCAGCAGCTCCTTGAGGCCCGCCATGTCGCGCGTGCGGACCTTCAGGAGCAGCGAGAACTCTCCCGTGATGTGGTGGATCTCCAGCACCTCGTCGAGGCGCCGCATGCGCTCGACGAAGCCGCGCTCCTGCCGCGGGTGCTCGATGAACACCTCGACGAACGCCGTGATCGAGGCGCCCACGGCCATCGGGTCCACCTGGGCGACCCACCGCCGGATGACGCCCGCCCGCTCGAGCTTGCGCAGGCGCTCGTTCACCGCGGCGGTCGAGAGCCCGACGCGCCTCGCGATCTCGGCCTGCGCGAGCGAACCGTCGCGCTGGACGAGGGCGAGGATCTTGCGGTCCTTGACGTCGAGAGTCCGACTTCCGTTCGGTCCATTGGTCATGGAATGAGTATATTTTCGGCAGAATGCCTGTGCAACTGAAGAAAATCCGACAACACGCCGTGACGGGCGGGCGGGCGCGCGGACGCCGGTCGCGGGACGCCTGACCCGGAAGCCCCGGCGCGGGCCGACGCCCGTCGCCGAAGCGCGCCACCGGCCGGCGCGCGTGCGCGACGCCCGCTCGACTCCGCCGCCCGAACGCGCGAACCTGCCGCGCATGGACCCGATCGACCTCAACCCCCTCATTCCGCCCGATGTGGCGCGCATCCTCGAGCGCACGCCGCAGCTTGCCCGCGCCTACCTCGTCGGCGGCTGGGTGCGCGATGCGCTGCTCGGCCGGCCGCTTGAGGACGTGGACCTCGAGGTGTTCGGAGTGGGCGAGCAGGAGCTCGCCGCCGCGCTGTCGCGCTGGGGGCGCGTGGACGCGGTGGGACGCTCGTTCGGCGTCCTCAAGCTGACGACCGGGGAGCGGCGCCGCGTGGACGTGACGTTGCCGCGCCGCGACTCCAAGGTGCGGCCGGGGCACCGCGGCTTCGTGGTGGAGGTGGACCCGGGGCTGGAGCCGCGCGAGGCGGCGGCGCGCCGCGACTTCACCATCAACGCCATGATGTGGGACCCGCGCGAGCGGCGTCTGCTCGACTTCTTCGGCGGACGCGCCGACCTCGAGGCGCGCGTGCTGCGTCACACCTCGGACGCCTTCGCCGAGGACCCGCTGCGCGTGCTGCGCGGCATGCAGCTGGCCGGGCGCTTCGGGCTCGAGGCCCACCCCGCGACGCTGGCGCTGGCGCGCGCGATCGCGCCCGCGCACGGCGAGCTGGCCGGCGAGCGCGTGTGGGGCGAGTGGGCGAAGTGGGCGGCGCACAGCGTGCGGCCGTCCGCGGGACTGCGCCTTCTGCGCGACTCCGGCTGGCTCGCCCACTACCCCGAGCTCTCCGACCTCGAGGCCACGCCGCAGGATCCCGCGTGGCACCCCGAGGGCGACGTGTGGACGCACACCTGCCTCGCGCTCGACGCGCTGGCGGCGCGGCCGGACTTCGCGGCGCTGCCCGAGGCCGACCGCGTGGCGTACGCGTTCGCGGTGCTGCTCCACGACGTCGGCAAGCCGCTCGTCACGCGCGAGGAGGAGCGCGACGGGCGACGGCGCATCGTCTCCCCGGGCCACGAGGCGGCGGCCGAGCCGCGCGTGGCCTCGTTCCTGGCGCGCATCCACGCTCCGGCGGCGCTGCGCGAGCGCGTGTGGCCGCTGGTGCGCGAGCACCTCGTTCACCTGCACGGCGTCTCGGACCGCTCGGTGCGGCGCCTCGCGCGGCGCCTCCACCCCGAGACCATCGAGGGGCTCGCGCGCGTGATCCGCGCCGACGCCGACGGGCGCCCGCCGCGGCCCGGCGGCGACCCGGACGGTCTGCGCGAGATCCTCGCGCGCGCCGCGGCGCTCGACGTGGCGGCGCGCGCGCCGCGGCCGATCCTGCGCGGCCGCCACCTGCTGGCGCGCGGCCTCGCCCCGGGCCCCGCGCTGGGCGCGCTGCTCGACGAAGCGTTCGAGGCGCAGCTGAACGGCGCCTTCGACGACCTGGCCGGCGCCGAGCGCTGGCTCGCGGAGCGCCTCGCCGCCGGCGCGTGAAGGTCGTCCGGCGCGCGCCCTCCCCGCGCACGGGCGCGCCCGCCCCGCGTCAGCCTCGAGCATGAGGCGGGCGACGCCGGGGCCCTCCCCGCGCGCCCGGCGGCCTCGCCGCGCCGCCGGGCGCGCCAGGCGTGTTAGGCTGCCGCGCCATGATCTTCGCCATTGACCTCGAAGGGGTGCTCGCGCCCGAGATCTGGCCCCTCCTTGGCCAGCGGCTCGAGATCCCGGACCTCGCGCTCACCACGCGCGACGTCGCCGACTTCGACGCCCTGATGCGGCGCCGCGTCGAGGCCACGCGCGCGCGCGGCGTCACGCTGCGCGAGCTGCAGGCCATGGCGCACGCCGTCGAGCCCTACCTCGGCGCGCGCGAGTTCCTGGCGCGTCTGCGCGCGCTCGGGCAGGTGTTCGTCATCTCCGACACCTTCCACGAGCTGGCCGACCCGCTCATTCAGAAGCTCGGCGGGCACAACCTGTTCGCCAACCGCTTCGAGACCGACGCCGAGGGCCTGCTGCGCGGTTTCCGGCTGCGCATCCGCGGGCAGAAGGAGCGCATCGTGTCCGGCTTCCACGCCGCGGGCTTCAAGGTCGCGGCCATGGGCGACAGCCTGAACGACCTCTCGATCCTCAAGTCCTGCGACTTCCCGGTGCTCTACCGCCCGGTGGACGCGCTGCGCGCGCACTTCCCGCAGGCCACGGTGGCCCTCAACCTCGACGAGGCGCTGGCGGCGCTGGAGGCGGCCGCCGCCGCGCTCGACGCGGGCGCCTAGCTGTGGAGTCTCATAACGTTGTTCCCACCCGGGGGCGCAGCCAACTGAAGGGTGGCAGGCCGCGAAGACTACCGTGCGGGCGGCGCCGATTGTAGTGGCGGAGCCAGCGGGGCAGCACGCGGGCTCTC